>JAABUO010000141.1_pt1 | contig 198516 bp, 163 predicted proteins | sample 5559291 | NCBI WGS metagenome assembly JAABUO01 (sample SAMN10711878, study PRJNA513372) | rock metagenome | isolation source: Antarctica rocks | place: Antarctica: Victoria Land, Finger Mt sud
ACCCTAACCCTAACCCTAACCCTAACCCTAACCCTAACCCTAACCCTAACCCTAACCCTAACCCTAACCCTAACCCTAACCCTAACCCTAACCCTAACCCTAACCCCTTTTGTAACTTATCAATATTATTAAGAAACTTTTTTCTTAGCTATTGATTGTACTTCTTGCTTTAGTTTATTTACTTAATCTTATATTATATTTATCTTTTTAACTTAGTTCTATCTAAAATCTCTTTAATCTTTTATTTAATTTTATTATTAATAAGTTTCGAAGCTTGCAATATTTGTTTTGTCTACTTATTATCGACGCAATACAAATATAAATTTAGAAATAAAATATTAAAAGTATTATAAATTCGATAGATATTAAATAAGATAAAACAATAAATTTGCGTTCTATTCTTATTCTTAATTCTAAACAATTTAATATACTTATACAATATCTTTTTGCTAAATCTCTTTTGCTTCAAATTTCTAGTTAAAAGTATAATTAAATCTTCTATAGCAAAGCTCTTTAATCTATATTTTTTATTATAGTATTTTGTTTGTTGTGCAACAACGTTTTTAAAATACTTTGCTAGAATTTTTCTTAAATTATAAAGTTGTTTTACGTATTTCTATATCGATAGTATCTCTTTTTCGATAAAGTTGTTCTTAACTTTATAGTAAATCTTCGAGTAATAATTATGTATTAGATAGAATAACAAAGTTTTAACTAAAACGTAATAATTATTGTTATAAACAAATTCTCTTATTAACAATAAATTAGTCTATCTTGTCTATTTCGCGTTAACGTAAGTGCGAAGATAATTCTTAAAAATTTAATTTTATTGCTTAATTAAGCTATTTATTAGTGTAATCGTTGAATCGAATCAAACACATTTTTTTTTATTTAACTCGAGAATTCGAATAGACTTCTTCGTTCAACTTGAAGCTAAATTAATAAATTGCTTTACGTAAACTAATTTAAATCAAGTAATTCTTTTTTTTTAAAAGCACGCTAAATTCTCTATAGAAGAATATAATTTTAATAAAATACGTATAAAATACAAGAAAGTTATAGATTTTTTAAAATTTAAGATTTTTTAAAGTTAAGCTTCTTGAGCCCAATTACTTAGCGATTCTCCCGCGAAATTGAGTTCGACGATCAGGCTACTATTTATTTAAGAATAAAAGATAATACTTAATTGTCTTCTAATTTGTGCATGAAAGTATATAGCAAATTAGAAGATACTAGTAAAGATAAATCTTCTATTGCTTATTATATTAGCTAATATTTTGAAATATAAGACAATTTTATCGAAAAATACTTTTGCTAGCTCTACAATATCGATTCTAATAATTATAAATATATATCTAGTTATTTTTGTATAGCAATCGACTATTATAAAGATTAAGTTATATACAATTTTATAGTATTTGCTTAATAGCAAGCTTGTTACAAAGTTTATAATAATTTTCTTTTATAACTTCTTTGTTATAGATAAGAATTAAAGCTTATTATATAACTTATAACAAGAAACTTTAATGCGTTAACAAATATTATATATTTTAATATATACTTTTATTTGCTTTGCGCAAACAAATTAGAAATACTTTCTCTAAAATAGATTTAGAATTTTTTAATCTTAAAGTGCTTCGTTAAAGAATTGTTATAGTTCTTGCAAATTAACTTTTTTTTAACAATTATATTTCTTGAAACATAGAGCAATTTATTATATTTAACAAAATTCTCTTAATTTATAGCTTATATCTTTTGCTAACAACAAAATAACTTCTTGATCTTAATATAAATTTTCTCGATTTAAATATCTTTAATTTGAAGATTCTTAATTGAGAATCTTATTAATCTCTAAGATTTCTTATATAATTTCTCTAACATATCTCTAATTGCTTTTCTTAAAATAATAATTTGTATATTAGTTAATTAAAATAGAAGTACTAGTTTATTAAGAACTTTCTTTCTACTTTATAATTGCAAAATCTTCGCGCTATTAGTAGATATTTTTTCTAGTTATATGTTACGAGCTTATTAAAGTTGTACTAGTGGTTTAGATTTTACACTCTAAGAGCAAACCTATTATTATGTTCGACATGTTTAAGGAGCGAACATCTTGAGCATAATGTTTGATATGTTCGACGAACGAGCATTACAAGTAATTATGCTCGTTATGTTTAATAAGCGAGCAAAATAAGCAATTAGTATTTTCTTTTTTATATAAAAATTAAAATACAACTCTCTTATAAATCGTATTTAATTTATCTTAAGTCTTAATTTATTGTTACGATTATCAAAGTTGCAAATCTTTGTTATTTAATAATTGCTTGCATTGCTTAAAGACGTCTATAAATCTTTTTAATAGCATAATTCTCTTTAATATCTCTCACGAAAGTACTAGCGTAACACTTTGAACACTCTAAGAATATCTATATTAGATTAACGCGCTTCTATCTTAAACACTAGCTCAACAACATTACGTCGACCCTCTATTAATAAAAACAACAAGATAAGAATTAATAAATTAAACGTCTATCATAAAGATCGAACTAACCTAGAGAATTAACTTATGCAAGTGAATATCTACTTCATCTTCTATCTTGTTTTAGCGAACAAAAAGACAATTTTCGCATTCACATTTCTTAGAGAAAGAGCTTAACATTAACTCAAGTTAAACTTACGCAAGTATTTAAAAAATTATAACGAAAATTCTTGTACAATGTTTACGAATTTCGACAATTTTAAAAGAGAGCTTCGAAGAATCTTTAAAACATTTAACGAGAAACAAATTGCAAAAAAAGTAATTTAGCATTTAATTTAACGAATCTTTGTAACAAATTATGTAGCAAAATTTCAAAAATACGTTAATCTTATCAAATAAGACGATGTCGCACTTATAACAATGTTTCGACGAGATTTTAAAAACAATTTTAAGAACGAAATTATGCGCGATAACAAATTCATTAGCGACATATTTAATTTTATCGAAGTAGCTATCGATCTTGACAACAAGTTATATAAAAGAATTATGAAAAAACGATACAATTAATCTTACGAAAGAACAAGAATCTTTTTGAATTAACGATCAAATATTATTAGAGAGAATCTCGTTCTAATTAGAAGTACAATAATTTAAACTATCGAAAGCTTGCATTTATGAAACTAGATTTTACTTAACGACGCAAAAAAAAAGAATTTTAAAGAGAAGCAAAATAACAAATTCTAGAAAACGTGCTATTTATGTGACAAATTAAGTTACTTCGCAAGAGATTATCAATTACGAAACTTAATAAATCGTCGACAAATTAATATCATGTTAAGAGAAACATTTAATAGCTAGAACAATATTAGAAAGCAAATTAACATAGAGGCGAACACTTTCAAGACTAGATCGAACGACAATTATTATCTAATAAAGAATTTAAATTAATTATAGAAAGTTCTAGATAAAACATTATTAGACAAAGCACTCGCATTTACGCAAAAAGTTAATTAAGCACTTTAGAAAACTATTAAATTTTATAGCTTAATTATCGACTCAAATGAAGAGTACAATGAAAAGAATTTTCACGAATGCATAAAAGACATTACGAATTATTTCGAGACTTTAATTAGCTTATCGAAGATTATAAACAAATGCGAAAAGAAACTAGAAAGCAATGCCACTATAGAAAAGAACATACTTGACATTATTATAAAACAATTGAATCTTACAATATACGCAAGCCTTAATTAAATAGCTTGCTACAACGACTTATGCTAGATTTATCTAAAAAAAAAGAACGAAATTAGTTAATTTTTTAAAAAGTCAAAGTTAACAATCTAGCAACAAAAGAAAGCTTAGCGCAAATAGACGTTTAAAGTAGAAGTCACAACATAGAAGTAAGAAAAAGTTCAAATTTTTTAATAAAGAGCATACTAGCGAAATGCAATATATTAGCTCAACAATAGCAATTAAACTTAATAGCGCACGTACGATGTTTTATCACATTAGTTAAAATCAATGATCGTCGACTTATAGCAATGATTAATTTTGATACAATAGATAATTTTATAATTAGAGCTCTTGTAGAGAGGAAAAAGTATTTTATTTAAAAGAAGTCTAACGCTTACAATCTAATAATTGTAGATAAAAATTCATTATTCGCAAAGAATGAAAAAATGAACAAAGAAACAAAATTATTATCAATAGCTATTTAGCAACATCACGAGAAATTAATCTTTAATATAGTAAAAATAATCACTCATAATATCGTACTAGAAATGCCTTGATTAAAGTAGCACAACTCAAAAGTTAACTAAAATACACAAGTACTTAGATTCGCGCGATATAATTACGCAATTCACATTTAATCTACGCATTAATAGCGTTCGATAATAAATAAAAGATTAAGTCGAAATTCGATCGCAAGTAACGAATTTACATTTTTGCAAAAAAATGATTTAATAAAGTTTGACTTGACAAACATTAACATAAATTAGCTAGATTACGAAGTTAAAATAAGTGAAAAAAATTAAGAATTGTTTAAGAGTTTTAAACTATTTAATACAACGAGAAAATTGCTAAAACACGTATTACGAATATATAACAATTAGAAGCATCTATTTCAAGAAAAGAAAACGACAAAGATTTTATCTAAACATCAATTGTAAAATTACGAAATTAGACTTAAACTAAATAAGCAATTTACGTTTGAACTTATATATGCTTTATTCAAAAAGAAGCTCGAAACACTTCGCAAATACCTAGCAAAAAATGAAAAAAAAGAATTTATTAAAAAATTCTAATCACAAATAAAATACTCGATTCTCTTTGTATTTAAGAAGAACGAAATTCTTCATTTATATGTCGATTATCGAAAGCTAAACAACATTACAATTAAAAATTAATACTTATTACTTAATATTAGCGAACTTCAAAATTGATTGTTCAAAGTAAAGTATTTTATCAAATTAAACTTACAAGAAGCGTACAACTAGATTAGAATAAAAACAAGAAAAAAGTAAAAGACAACTTTTCGCATACGATATAAATTATATAGATACACAATAATGTCATTTGAACTTACGAACGTTTTGACAACGTGTTAAAAAATAATTAATGATGCATTACGACAATATTTGAATCAATTTGTCATAGCATACTTGAACGACATCATGATTTACTTAAATATTTTGAAAAAACATGTAAATTATGTTTTCAAAGTATTGAAATATTTAAATAAGAGAAATCTACGTCTTAAATCAAAGAAATGCGAATTTCATCAAAAGAAAATTAATTTTCTCGAATTTGTCGTTAAACAATATGAAGTACGCATGAATCTCAAAAAGCTACGAACAATTAAAAAATAAAAATCATTTATTAACGTTAAAAAAGTTTAATTCTTTTTAGATTTTATAAATTACGACAAAAAATTCATTAAAGACTACTTCGTTAATGCAATATTATTGACGAATTTTACGAAAAAGAAAACGTCATAAATATAAGAATTAATAGAAGAGAAATTATTTTAAAATCTTAAGCTAAAATGCTTAAAGAAACTAGTACTAAAAATGTACGATTAACAATTGTTAAATAGAATTAAAATTGACGCATTAAATTTAGTTATCGATGCATGCTTTAACTAGAAGCATGAAGACATATAACATCTAATAACATATTTTTCGAGAAAACTCTCGTTAATTAAACAAAATTATAATATTTACAACAAGAAGCTACTTGCTATTGTAGCGTCCTTAAAGTTATAAAGAATGTACATCGAAAAATCACTAGAACTTACGATTCTTACAAATTACAAAAATCTTTTACACTTCATTATTATTAAACAATTTAACAAAAAGCAAATGCAATAATTAGAGCAACTCGAACAATATAAGTTCAAAATACAATATACATTAGACAAAGATAATAATAGAGCAAACGCACTTAACAAAAGAAGTGATCATATAAAAACGAAGAAATCGTTTAATTACAACATCCTTAAGATCAACAAAAACGAATCACTATTAGCAAACAAGTACGAGCTAAATGCTATCTTAAAAATACTTAAAGACAATAAGAAAAAGTTTTCAATAAAGAAAGAAAAACTTCAAATATTTATTAACAAAATCGACGAATATATAAAGAAACATCATGATAAATTATTGCAAAAACACTTGAGAGTAATCAAAATCCTTTAGCTTTTGCGCCAACATTGTTAGTTTCTTTAGATAAGACAAGTTGTTAAAGCATATATTAAACGATGCCTTAGTTGTTAATAGAACAAACATAATACACATGCGAGTTATGACGAAATTTAATATTAAAAATCATCTAAATCGTTATAAGATAAAGTCACTATAAACTTTATTATTAAGTTGTCTAAATCGACGAATCTAACAACTAAAGACAAATATAATTTGATACTAATAATAATTAATAAACTTATTAAGTACTTACATATTATCGCATGCAAAAAGAAGTTCATAGCAAAACAACTAAAATACATTGTACTAAATCGACTTATATGATATCACAATATACTTAAAGAACTAATTAATGATAAAGACAAGCTCTTCACGTTTAACTATTAAAAGACATTAATATTAATGTTAGAAACAAGACTTAGAATGTTCATTGTCTATCATTCGATCACAAATAATTAAATAGAACGAACAAACTAGAGTTTAAAGCAATATCTACAACACTATGTTAACAATACTTATAACAATTAAATATTACTTTTATTTATGACGCAATTAACATTAAATGCAAAGGTTTTAAATATTACTAAAATAACTTTATTCTTTGTTAACTATTACAAAGAATTTAATCTCTTTAAGAAAAAACGAAAGCATTTGTCAATTCAATTAATCATTACAAGAATAGAAACACTAAGAAAGATACACGACAACATCTTAAAAATGCAAAAGAAATTGATCAAATGTTAAAACAAAAAACGAAAAACGACATCTCAATTAAAAGAGAAAGATAAAATATATCTTTTTACAAAAAATCTTAAGACAAGAAAGTTAAGCAAGAAATTAAATTATGTTAAAGTCGAATCGTTTCTCGTTAAGAAAACAAAGAAATTAATCAATTATAAACTCGACTTATTCAAGAACGTCAAAGTATTTTTAGTATTTTATATCTTATTATTGAAATCAACGAATTTAATTATATCTTTATAAGACACATTTTATTTCCACTCACAAAAAGAGAGACAATATAAGGTTGAGAAAATTCTAAGACAAAAAGATTAAGAATATTTTATCAAATGAAAAAAAAAATTTATCTCGAAAAACACATAAAAGTTAGAAGAGAATCTTAATCGTTGTCGAAAGTTTCTAAGAAAGTTTCATTAAAGTTAGACAAAAAAGTAGTAGCTTAATTTTAATCAATTAAAAGTTGAAACTATTCGAACGACACATCGAATAGCAACTCAAAAGTCTTCGCAACAAACTTAATAAAGTGTGTTTCGTTTATCTTTAAATTGTCAATGTTCTTTCACTTTATTACAATTATTTCTTTCTTCTTATTCTTTAGAAAGTCAAGCTATTTTTTTAATTAACTTAGCTTAGTACGCGCTTTGCGCATTTCTTTCTTTAAGCGCATTCGTTTCTCGTAAATTCGTTTTATCAAAATAAAAAAGATTGTCAAATCATAATTACGATTAAATCGCACACACTTTACACATTTTTTGAAATCATTATTCACACAATAAGTCTTACTAGACATCACACAATTGCGACAAAGACGCATTACGAAAGACACAAATTCTAGAGCGTCGAAGAAATCTTTCTTGCGAAAAAAGAAATTTCGAATATTAATTTTTCTTGAAGGCATGATAAGAAGACATTGGGTTTCGAGACGAAAACTTTAAAAAAAAGAATAGTGTTACAAGCTTATTAAAGCTATACTAGTAATTTAGGTTCTACACTCTAAGAGCGAATTTGCTATTATGTTTGACATGCTCGAAGAGCGAACATTTTAAGCATAATGTTCGACATGTTCGACGAACGAACATTGCGAATAATTATGTTCGTTATGTTTAATAAGCGAGCAAAATGAGCAATTAATATTTTCTTTTTTATATAGAAATTAAAATACGACTTTTTTATAAATTGTGTTCAATTTATCTTAAGTCTTGATTTATTGTTACAATTATCAAAGTTGCAAATCTTTGTTGTCTAGTGATTGCTTGCATTGTCTAAAGACGTTTACAAATCTCTCTAATAATATAACTCTCTTTAATATCTTTTACGAAAGTACTAGCGTAACATTATAATACAAGAATTAGATTATCTAATATCTTTTGCTCGCTTTGCGTTAACAACTTTTTGTCAAACAATAATATTAACTTATTTTAAAATATAAGAGTTAAATTAACTAATATCTTTTATTTGCTTTTCGTTAACAAATTTCTATTAGACAATAACATTAAATTGTTCTATAATATTAATAGCAATCTTGTATTTAATATTAAGATCTCTTTATAATCGAAACGTCTTAACAACTTATTTGTCGAATTTTTCTTACTCGAACAATAGAAGATTTCAAAATTATAGACAATTAACTTGAGCGTTTAATAGATTTGTCTTAAGTTTAGCTTCTTTTAATTTATAAACTCTCTTAAATTATTGTAATCTAATTATATCTCGATAGAATAAATATTATTCTTTAGATAATATCTCTATTGCTTAAAAGCGACTACAATAGTTAGCAATTTCTAATTATATATCTTATAATTTTGCTTTGTTAAAATTATCTTTCGCGATTAAAACGCTATTAAATATTAATTTCTATTGTTATTTTGTTAATTTAGAATACTCGCAATTGCAAAGTTAAATATATTAATCTTTATTCTAATTTTCTTGTCCAAATTGTAGTAACAAAGTAGTAAAGTTAATATAAAAATGTCGCAAAGTTAATAGAATGTCTACTTTGCTTTATTTGATTAAACTAGCCTAATCGTTAAGCTCGATTTCGCGGGAGAATCGCTAAGTAATTGGGCTCGAGAAGCTTAACTTTAAAAAATCTTAAATTTTAAAAAATCTATAACTTTCTTGTATTTTATTAAAATTATATTCTTCTATAGAGAATTTAGCGTACTTTTAAAAAAAAGAATTACTTAATTTAAACTAGTTTGCGTAGCGTAGTTAATTAATTTATCTTCGAATTAAACAAAGAAGTTTGTTCAAATTCTTGGGTTAGATAAAAAAAAATGTGTTCGACCCAATCCAACGATCACACTAGATTAAATAAAAGAACTAAATTTCTTATTATTCTTATTTTCTTTTAATATATTAATAGGAGAGATAACTCTTTTCGAATAGTAATATATAAAGCGTCTATAAAAGTTTATAAAGCTTAGAAATATCTAAAGCTTACAATAAATTTTTGATTTAAATTACTTCTTAATTTTTTTAATTTTTTTTAAATCTATCTATATATCTTCTAAGAACATAATAAAGTTTAGAAATTTAATCTTTGTAATATTAAATTTATACTTCTTCAAATTAATGTATAGCAAATATTCGCAAAGATATTTTAGCATCTATCTAATATAATATTAATGCTTTGCTAGATTATTACTATATACTAGTATATTATTTATATAAACTATGCAAGTTATATTAATTAATTCTCGCAATATCTTATTAATATAATTCTAAAAAGTTGCGAATATGTTTGCTAATTTAAATAGTATAACTTAATACTCGAAATATCTATAGTATATACAAAATATTATCTTTTACTTATTATTGTATTTAATACAAATACAATAATAGATATTCTTTAAATTTAAGACAATAAAGCGTTTTGCTTCGCATAAACAATCTAGAGTTTCTATAATTAGAAACAATAGATAACAATTCTTGATAATAATTGTATTTAAATATCTAATTTAATATATAAATATAATCTATCGTTCGATTTTAATATAAATAGAATGAAAATATCTACAAATAAAACTAAATACTTAATTTAATCTTTAACTAATATATTATCAAGATATTGTTAAAGTATTGCTAGCTTGTTCTATAAAAGATTATAAAGAAATTTAAAAGATAGCTCTTTGTTATTCTAAAACTTAATAATATAATTTTCTCTTCTTAATTCTAATAGAATTTCGATTAATTTATTATTATAGATATCTTTTAGATCTCTTAACTTTTTAGAGATCTTAGACTTTGCTAGTTTTTTGCTTAACGTCTTTGTAACGTTAGCGCAAACAATAGTATAAACTATACTATATTTAACGAGATCTAAAACAAATTGCTTAAGAATAATAATTTTCAATTTATTTTTTGCAATCTTAAATTGTTAGCTTTCTATATTTGGATTAATTAATATATCTTATTTAACTAACATTAACATATCTAATACAAGATTAAAACTTATATAATTAAATAAATAAAATAAGATAATATTTTTTTTGTTACGATCTTAGCAGGCAATTGCTTATTGGGATGGAATTGCTAGTCTATCTACTATGTATTTAGATAGACTTCCCTCGAGAAAAATTAATCATCTTTCATTCATCTTATCAATTTGGTAGCTTTAATCATCTAGTTTGTAATACGATATTTCATTATCTACTTATTTACCACGTATCTTGAGTCATTCTAGATATATCAATCAATATCTTCTAGCAATTGTCGATAGAGTCACGAAAATCGTGTCAACTCTATAATTATCTTGATGATCTTACACCTTTCTATGTAATTACGATTATCAAAACTCTTATTACGATATTCTTGTTACGTTAAAAAAAAATTTATCAATGCAATATTTCTCATTGCGATTCTTCTACGAAAGCACCAAAATATTTATCTTTTTATCTACGATAGCAAGATAACTATCTTAATAGCATTTTTTTTACATCTACTTACTTGTGCTTTTTAAATCGACGATTATCTAAAGACAACAAATCTACTTTATTCTTCTATTAAAGCAAAATTCATTATTATTAATATTGTTGACGAACGTTTGCGTTCTATCGTAGTAAAAAAATCTATTAATCGAATTATACAACGAACACAATTCTCCAAATCGCAATTGTACTTTACTAAGTAAACTATCAATTAAAGTTAATTTATCGCAAACATTAAAAACTTCGTTGCGAAATACAATATCTAAAAAGTCGAAATCGACGCTAATAGCAAAAGATCAAGTACGATAACACTATTTAAAAAGAATTATTCTACAAATATTACGTCTATTTATACGTCTTTTATTTCACAAAGAGAGTTTTACAAGCACAAGTAATTGAAAGATTTCTAGTTCGTCAATAAATTTGTTCTACCTTTCATAGAAAAATCTATCACGAAAGAAAATTTCTTTATTAACAATTTTTTTACGAGTTGAAATTTTCGAAGCAAATCTACGTCGACATTATCGTTCATCATTATGTCTAACATCTCTTGACAAAACATCAACTTTTCTAAGTAGCAATAAAATGCTTTATAGAATCTTATTGATGAAATTCGTGCAACGTCTAGTTCTATCAATTTTATTAATCTTGTTAATTCTTTTAATTTTGCAAGAACTACGAAAGATATCAATTTTAATAAATGAAACGCTACTAAAATAGAGTTCTTTAACTCTTATTATAACGACAAAACTATAGTTATCGTCTCGACAATAGAGCATACCAAAAAAGATATTTATTTTCGCGACGTGCACGTCTTCATAGAGCGTTGTAAAAACATAACTATCATCAAAAGTTCTAAAATGATCAAAATAATTTTTACATCTATCTTTATATCGTTGTTCTAGAATGATACATCTTTACGTTGTCAAAAAAGCAAAAGTTCTTCGTTAAACACAAAGATAACATCGTTCATTAAGCGAAGACTTTGATTAAGAGATAAAAGAAATTCTCTTTTACGACGTTAGCTACAATTACACGTGAATAATACTTCATAAATGATACACGTCGACGACGCGAATTTATAGAATATGCTTAAATCATTACGAGAGCAACTAGATTCGTAAATATGTTGATCTATAATTAAATTTATTTGATGTATAACGATCTCAATTTAGAATTTCGTTAAGATCTAAGTTTATTTATCGAAGCGATTAACATAAATTTCTTCCTTAATAAGATGAAGATCAAGAAGAAAATCTAATAGACATTAGATGCTAAACATTGCGAAAATATTATTTACGTAACACTTGCTAGAAATTAGCGCAATCTAAACGACTTTAACAATCGTTCTAGTAACGCAATTCGATTGTACGATTAAAGTTAATACTATTAAGACAATAATCAAAACGACGATGACGCTATAAGAATAGACGACGATGCTAGTAAAGCACGATCTATTTATTCTAGCTCGCAACTTTTATTACGCAATCAATTTTCTACGTTCTATTAATTTTAATTCTCTAGATCACAATTTCAAGTATCATTTTATTAAAATCGTATTTACTAATCTTAATAATCTTAATAACAAAGACAATTATCTTAACAATTCAATAATTATCAAAGCAAACCTTAGGATCAAACTTAAATTACTTCAATTAATTAAGATTAATTATTCGAAAATATCGATCGATTTATGTTATTAAATCTCGCAACAAACGCGTTCGCTTCGCAACGATTTCTTTTTCGTTTCTTTCAAAATTACAATAACTAGATCTAGCTCTAACGTTCTTAATATTCGCAACAATAGCAAGCTTGCACATATCATAATAAAACAAACGAGAACAAAGATTTTAATCAAGAGAATAATTCTAATCATGAAAAACATAATTATCAAAAAGATAAAAAATATTATGCTAAGAATAACATCGAAGAAAAGCAAAATTACGACGTCGAAATTTTCTTTTTTCAAATTCTTAAATTACGATTAAGAAATACGAAATGCAAACAATGCAACATAAAATTCTTTTTTAAAAATAAACTTTATTAGCATCTTTACAATTGCAAAATTAAATTAACGAAAAATTTATACTTACTTTAACGAAAGCTAATCAAGATAAAATTATTATCTTAATAGTTCATCATAACATCTTAAAGATTATTTACTCAAAGATGCCTTTTAACGAAGCACAAAATCTAAATTTTCGATCGTGACATTACGTCACTATTAAGATCTCTATTGGTGTTATTCAAAACAATGATATTGTTCTAGATGATAAAAAAGATAATAATAACGTTATCTTGAATTTCGAATGCACGATATTAATAATCGATCGCACATTTTTACATAAGCAATTAATTATCGCAATTATTAAATAAACTACTTAGTTAATTAGAGTTCACGACACAAGAAATGTCTATCTTTTATTATTAAAATACGCTACTTTAGAGCTATTAATGAGCGATAGTCTTAAAGATGCTTTAATTCGTAGCAAGCTTTAGAAGCAAATGCACATTGTGAACGATCTAAAGATTAACATGTTAATTGATTTGAATATTTTAGATTTTTAAAAGATGCATCTAGATTACGAGTACGAACGACTTATCAAAAATAGTTGCAAAGAAATGTTCGTTTCAATGAAAGTAATCTTGATTAAGAACAAGATAAACTAAGTGATACAAGCTTTTACAACAATCACGATTTTATCTAAGTGTAATACTATAATTTCTATGCGTTTACGTGGTAATACGTAGCTATTACAAGATCGTAATTTTATATTTCTATCATATTAGCAAACATTTAATCGCTTTGATTTAGAAGACGAAATTTTTTTTCACGTTATTAATCTCAATTTCTCTATGATGCAAGTAAACAACATTCTTGATTAATTTATTAAGATAAACAAGAATTCTTATCTAGATAGTCTACAAAAGTACGAAAAAAAAAGCTATTACATAACAATCTCAAAATACTTTTATCTAATTGTTGATTTCAACATCTTTACGAGATTATGAATGAAGAAAGTCTTCAAACTAGATATGAGTGCTATGACAACTTTTGCTTTTGTATTTACTAAATCTAGATTAATTATCAAAGCATCTACGTCGCTTATAGCAACACTCTTCGCAATCATAAATGCTTCTTTCGCTATGCGAGCAAAATCTACCCTAATAAATTTTATTTTTAACACTATTAAAACATTATTTAGCTCAATAAATTAAACATTTATAAAATATAACAATCTTAATAACGTTATCTTTTACGATGCAATCGAAGTTATTCAAAAACAACTCATTGCGATTGCGAAAGCTTTTTCATTACTATAACAAAACATTGATCGCACAATCGATTTATTTAAATCGAAATAAATATTAATTATTTTGAAATTAAAGATCAAAATTAATATTGCAAAGATTTATTCACTTAGTCTTGCGAACAAGAAATTTCTTAACTAAGAATTTAATAAGTTGTACGATCAAGATTGCATGCAATTTACTACACAATTTACTAAATTCGAATAATCTATATTCGTAATATAAAAAATCATAAAATAAGCAAAAAAATAGCTTCGCAAGAGCAAAGTTGTGATAGATATTTGCGATCTAAACAAAATTACTATCACTAATAGCTATCTCTTATTACTTTAATTAGACATTATTTCATAGATAGCTAGATATAACTTTATAATCGTAATAAATGTTGCGAGTTTCTTTTATTAATAACTTGTTCGCATAAAAGATCGAAACAAACTAACGATAATTTTTTATCGCAGTCAAGAGTAATTTAACGTGACAACAATGAAGTTCAAAAATTTATCATTTTACGTGCAACGACAAATCGATAATCTTCTCTAATCTTATCGCTAATACGTTAGAGTTTACTTGAACAACATAATAATATTCTTCAAAATCTTGAAAAAGCACGTCGATTATCTACGTACAATCTTTTATCTATTAAATTTCAAGAAAGTTATCTTGTCTTCTAAGAAGTTATTTTTAGACTACTCGTTCGTCATCTTATTAGAACAAAAGATAGATGTCTTTGATCTTATCGTCTTAGTCAATAAAATTGCGACTATTAAGAGCTTGAATTTTTCGTACAAGCTAGTTAATCTAGAATTGTATCTCGATTTAACAAGATAATTACAAAAATACGTTGCACACTACGTTTAGAAGGCGAAAGCTCTTTAACGTCGCAAAGTAGTGCTACTTAAATCGTTCTTATTAAACAAGAATCGTATAAGGAAAATCTATAGTCAAAAAATCGTGCTAAAATTATCTATCGCAAAAGAACTAGATTTCTATTGACAACTCTATAAGTCTTTCGAACGCGCTAAATTTCTCGTTCACTTTAATCGCAATCGTATTTTCTATATTAACATAAACGTCTCTAAGCAATGTAACTTCAATGCTATGATTTATTATCTTAAGAAAGATGTCAATTTAAAAAAATTACGAAGAATTGACGTGAAATCTATCTTGTTTCTTAGTTAATTACTTAATTTCGCGAAAACGCGATACTAATCTATCGAGTTAAAGATAACAAACTTGATGTAAATAATGAAATGCGTTCGACACATAATCAAGATAGCTTTTGCTATTACGATTGTCTTTACTAATTATTTTGTCAATTCTTTTATAATTTGTTAGACTACGCTTAGTTCGAGCAATACAAATAAACTCAATTTACGCTTAGTGCGTGCGTTGATCTATCTTAATTAATTTCAATTAAATGTGAAATATTGTTTTAAGAAACAACACATTATTCTCGACGCGCTTTCTAGATTGTTTGCTATATTTACTATGAAAACAAACATCAACGATCTAGAGGCACTAGACATAAATATCTATTATAATGAAATTAAGAATTTCAAGATATTAAATCAAATATACGCTTATCAAGATATCTTGATCGCTATATTAATAGACTTTAAACAACGTTTGCTTAACGAATACGCTAAGAAAAAATTCTAGCGAAATCTAATAAACATGCTAACAAATTTAAAGAAGCAAACATCTTAAAAACAAGCATCTTCGAAGCAAATATCTAATGACAACAACTAGATTCTTGATAATCATAATAATATCGATAAGTTCAAAAATGCTTAGAAATTCGTTCTTAAAAAAATTTATATCGAAATTGACACTAAGTTTCGCGACGATCTAGTATATTACTTCGACGAAGATAATATTCGCCTACAACTATGCATATCTAAATCGACAAAAAAGAACATCTTCAAAGCGATTTATAACAATAATTATTACTTCAATTATTATCGTTGCTTCGCAAGAATCTACGAAACGCTCTTTATTTCTTGAGCGCTCAATAAGATTCGCATCTATGTTAAGCATTGTTTTGTCTATTAAGTTAATCAAATTAAACGTTATCGTCTTTACAATAAACTAATGTTAATATTTACTAAATCTTATTCTTTTTACATTATAGCTATGAATTACGTAATTAAACTATCTAGTAAATATAATTATCTACTTACTATTATTAATAAGTTTAATTGTCGTTTATAATTAATTTCTAATTATATTACGAACTTCGCAATCGTTTAAGTACGACGCGTTCTAAGTTGCTTGCAAACGATAAATTAAAATATATTTTAAATCATTATTTTCAATTGCGACCCAAAATTTATTTCTAAGTTCTAGCAAGAAATTTTTCTTTAACTAGATATCTTACTTCTAATCAATACAATCTATTATTCGCAAACGAACGATTAATTAAAGCGATTTAATCAAATCGTGAAAATCGCTATTCGTTATCTTATTATTATCTATTTTAACGTTAAATGATGACAAGCTTTATCTATTTTATAGTTACAATTAAACAATAGTTCAAACGTCATTATTGATCTCGCCTCTAACAAGATAATATATAAGTTTAAGATTAAGAAAGCACTTTTCTTACTTTATGACGATCACTTAATCACGAACGTATTTAAGAAATGTTTAGAATTTCGCGCCAAAATTATTGACGCAATCGCATTCGTCAATGTTAAGACGAAAATTTATTACGACGCTAAACACTAATCTATGCTACTTAATTCAAGTGACAAGATCTATTTACGTCTTAATTATAACTATTATCTATTAAGAAAATTAAGCAAAAAGATTTTATCTTAATGTTGCGATTCTTTTCTTGTGAAGAAAAGAATTGATCGTCTCGCCTATCTACTAGAATTATCATCTATATGAAGAATTTATTCGATAGTATTCGTAATTTAACTAAAATCTTTTTCTTTTAATACGAATCTCTATAGTTGTTTTAAGTCAAATTATTTAAATTTAATCAAAACTAAAGACAATACATCGCAATGAAAGTCTTACGAAATAAAACGCATTATCGACAAACGAATGCGCACTTATAACAATAAATAGATAGCACAATATCTATTATAATAAAAAGATTATAATTCTAAATACGACGAATGACGAAGCATTATCAAGCTAAATAACTATATGAATTTAATAAAGAACTACAAGACAAGAATTATGAAATTATTTAATCGTCATTAATTAAGATTGAGAAAAAAATCTTAATTACGAAAATCTACTATCGTAGCACAATCTTCGATATCACAACAAATATTATTGTCTCGTTTATCTAAATTATCTCATTACGAGTTTAGTTTTATCACAAGAATCTTACGCAATTCTATGATAATTATATTATTATCATGTAATCAAGAATTCTCTTCGATTGTTTTACATTGTTCTATAATATTTATATCTCGTTGCGATTTGTCTTGATGAAGTGTTTATACAAGAAGAAATCTCGCTATGGAAACAAGAATTGCCTAATAATATTATTTGAGTTTATAAATGTTTCGACAATATATTAAAAAAATAATTAATAATATAATACAACAATATTTAAATTAATTTGTTATAATATACTTAAATAATATTATAATTTACTTAAGTATTTTAAAAGAATATATAAATTATATTTTTAAAGTATTAAAATATTTAAATAAAAGAAATTTATATCTTAAATTAAAGAAATACAAGTTTTATTAAGAAAAAATTAACTTTTTTAAATTTATTGTTAAAATAATATAAAGTACGTATAAATTTTAAAAAGTTACAAGCAATTAAAGAATAAAGATTATTTATTAATATTAAAAAAGTTTAATTCTTTCAAAATTTTATAAATTACAATAAGAAATTTATTAAAAATTACTTTGTTAATGCGATATTATTAACAAACTTTACAAAAAAAATTATTATAAATATAAATACTAATAGAAAAGAAGTTATTTTAGAATCTTAAACTAAAATGCTTAAAAAAATTAATATTAAAGATATATAATTTACAATTATTAAGTAGAATTAAAATTAATATATTAAATCTAGTTATTAATATATACTTTAATTAAGAGTATAAAAATATATAATATTTAATAATATATTTTTCGAGAAAACTTTTATTAATCGAATAGAATTATAATATTTATAATAAAAAACTACTTGTTATTGTAATTTTTCTAAAATTATAAAAAGTATATATTGAAAAATTATTAAAACTTATAATTTTTACAAATTATAAAAATCTTTTATACTTTATTACTATTAAACAACTTAATAAAAGATAAATACAATAGTTAAAATAATTCGAATAATACAAATTTAAAATACAATATATATTAAATAAAGATAATAATAAAGCAAATACATTTAATAAAAGAAATAATTATATAAAAATTAAAAAATTGTTTAATTACAATATACTTAAGATTAACAAAAACAAATTATTATTAATAAACAAATATAAGCTAAATACTATTTTACAAATACTTAGAAATAATAAAGAAGAATTTTTTAATAAAGAAAGAAAAACTTTAGATATTTATTAACAAAATCGACAAATATATAAAAAATTATTATAATAAATTATTGCAAAAACACTTAAAAGTAATTAAAAAATTTTAACTTTTATATTAATATTGTTAGTTTTTCTAAATAAAACAAGTTGTTAAGATATATTTAAATAATATCTTAATTATTAGCAAAACAAATATAATATATATGCAAACTATAACAAGATTTAATATTAGAAACTATTTAAATTGTTATAAGATAAAGTTAAAATAAACTTTATTATTAAATTGTCTAAGTTAACAAATCTAGCAATTAAAGATAAATGTAATTTAATACTAATAATAATTAATAAACTTATTAAGTATTTATATATTATTGTATACAAAAAGAAGTTTATAGTAAAATAACTAAAATATATTGTTTTAAATTAGTTTATATAATATTATAATATATTTAAAGAATTAATTAATAATAAAGACAAGCTTTTTATATTTAATTATTAAAAGATATTTCTATTAATATTAGAAACAAAACTTAAAAAATTTATTATCTATTACTTAATTACAAATAATTAAATAAAGTAAACAAATTAAAGTTTAAAGCAATATTTAAGATATTATATTAACAATACTTATAGTAATTAACTATTACTTTTATCTATAGTACAACTAATATTAAATACAAAGATTTTAAATATTACTAAAATAACTCTATTCTTTATTAATTATAATAGAGAATTTAATCTCTTTAAGAAAGAACAAAAGTATCTATTAACTTAATTAATTATTAAGAAAATAACAATACTAAAAAAGATATATAATAATATATTAAAAATATAAGAAGAATTAATTAAATATTAGAACAAAAAACAAAAAATAATATCTTAACTAAAGAAGAGAAATAAAATAAATTTTTTTATAAAAAATCTTAAGATAAAAAAGTTAAACAAGAAATTAAATTATATTAAAGTTAAATTGTTTTTTGTTAAAAAAACAAAAAAAACAATTAATTACAAACTTAATTTACTTAAGAACATTAAAGTATTTTTAATGTTTTAAATCTTATTATTAAAATTAGTAAATTTGATTATATTTTTATAGAATATATTTTATTTTTATTTACAAAAAGAGAAACAATATAAGATTAAGAAAATTCTACAACAAGAAGATTAAAAATATCTTATTAAGTAAAAAGAATATTCTATCTCGAAAAATATATAAAAGTTAAAAAAGAATCTTAATTGTTGTTAAAATCTTCTAAGAAAATTCTATTAAAATTAGATAAAAAAATAATAATTTAATTCTAGTTAATAAAAAGTTAAAATTATTCGAACAATATATTAAATAATAATTTAAGAATCTTTGTAATAAATTTAATAAAATATACTTTATTTATTTCTAGATTATTAATATTCTTTTACTTTGTTACAATTATTTCTTTCTTCTTATCTTTTAGAAAATCTAGTTATTTTTTTAAGCAACTTAATTTAGTATATGCTTTATCTATTTTTTTCTTTAAGTATAATTGTTTTCTATAAATTTGTTTTATTAAAGTAGATAAAATTGTCAAATTATAATTACAACTTATTTGTATATATTTTATATACTTTTTAAAATTATTGTTTATACAATAAATTTTACTAGATATTATACAATTATAACAAAAATATATTACTAAATATATAAGATTTAGAGCGTTAAGAAGATTTTTCTTATAAGAAGAAGAATTTTTAATATTAATTTTTCTTGAAGATATTATAAGAAGATATTAAATTTTGCGTCAAAAACTATAAAGAAAAAAAATAATATTATAAACTTATTTAAGTTATATTAGTAATTTAGATTCTATATATAATTATTAAACTTATTATTATATTAATATATTTAAAGAACAAATATCTCGAATATAATATTTAATATATTTAACAAACAAATATTGTAAGCAATTATGTTTGTTATATTTAATAAACAAGCAAAGTAAGCAATTTATATTTTCTTAGTATATAGAAATTAGAGATACAATTTTTTAATAAATTGTATTTAACTTATCTTAAGTTTTTATTTATTATTACTCTAATTTATTAAATTACTTGTAAAGATTTATTAAATATAAGATTATTTATAGTTATAATTCTTGTTATTAAGTAATTACTTATATTGTTTAAAGATATTTACAAATCTCTTCGATAGCATAAACTCTCTCTAATATCTCTTACAAAAGTATTAGTATAATACGAATATATTCTATTTATATATAAAAAGTATATTAATCTTAGACAAAATCTATAAAAGAAGAAAAAGAAGAATAATTTAAGAAAAGCTTAGTTTAAAGACTATATTTACTAATTCTTATAGTTTGAAGAAAACAACTATATTTATAAAAGAAATTAAGTTTATTAATTAATTTCGAGTCTTAATTGTAGAGAACTACTAGAATGTTCGATATAAGATATATTGAATTGAAAACTTACTTAGTAGCACAAAATATAAGACAAGAACTAAGATAATTGTATTAAAGAAATTGCTTTATCTAGAAAACGTATATAGAAGACGTAGATAGATAATTAATTAGGCTTCTTGCGAAGTTTGATTGATTGATTGTTACTAGTCGCATAGCATTCCCAAATAGGGAAGGCTCGAGTGCTTAATGAAATAATCAATCAATTAATCAATCAATCGAGGTCTGAGCATTGAGGCAACCGTTTCGTTTGTATAGCCGATCGGTGAATTGAGAGAACTAAGCCTCGATCTCTATGCGCTCGAGTTTGCATGGGCTCTTGGTAGGCGCGCCTCTTCCAAGAGAATTCGCTGATGGGTCGAGAAGCCAGATTCATTCAGATTTGTTGTTGGGTGGCTGTGATTTATGTTGGTGGCTCGTCATCATGATGCGCTACCTTTGAGAGGTCTGCATGGATTGATGCCAAAGCATTGTCGCTCATCCCCGTATGACGATGCGATTTTCCTTGCACCAAATCTTAGTGAACCCTCCAGGATTCTCTGAATGTTGGTTCTGCAGCCTCTGAGCTTCCATTGGATTCATAGATTCCTCAGTGCCAGGAGTCTTCATCTAGCTTTCTTCTGATGCTACAGGCGACGAGCAAATTTGCGAATCACGGCGTGAGGTTTCAATACAGGCTGTAGCAGAGAGACTACAGTCTGCACACTTGCGGAAACGGTCTTGAGCGATGTTATACTTAGCGGTGAAATGGTGGCTGTGTAATACAGGAGAAATAATATATAAAAGCCACTCGTGATATTCAGGAAGCCAGCAAGAGTTCAACACCTCGAGCAATCCGCAAAGCCTACCTCAAAAGCTTCAAGATTCACTCACGATCTACCTTTGCTTCTCGTTCTCGCCGTAGCCACCAAACTCGACTCAAGCATTTCCTCAGTATGCTTTATAGCAACCCTCTACACGCGCGGCAAGAGGGGGGGACACTAAGCGGGATTACCGGAACTTTTCTCTCGAAGGAGTTCGCCCAGGTATTCGGCGCGCCGCCTCAGTGCTGTCATGACTTTCCAGACAACGACTGCTGGGCCGGAAAAGGCAAGGCCGATTCGGGCGACGAGTGGGAACGCTGCTACAGCAAGGGCGACTATCTCTGGTTAGGAGACGACAGCGCGACAGCCAACTACCTGATTGACCTGCACTCCACTCAGGATGACGCTTGTATCAGTGTGGCTGGTAGCGCTTGCGAAGTCGGGAAGGGGACGAGCAAGATCTTGAATTCGCGGGTGAGGTATCTGGTCGGCAATGAGCAGATTAGCAGAGCCATTCCGTGGGCAATGCAGGCCGCGTCGAACGCGTTGGTAAATGAGATGGTGGCTAGTTGTGCCGACCAAGATGGGGGCGATCAGGTTGAGGTGCTCCACAAGTTACCCAATGGGCTTGGTGTCGTGAGTATTAATTTCCGCTTCGGTGGTGGGCAGCAGTGCTAGTAGAAGATATTCCAATAACCTTTCTGTGTCCGTATCAGATCGGAGGTGTAAAAGCTAGAGTGTTGCGGTCCTGTTGACGATTTTGTTCTCGTCTTCTTATGCTACTTGTAGCTAGTTGGTCACTATCAATTCAAAAAATTTCATTTATACTTAACATCAACATTCCTTGTTGTTGTTTCATATAAGTGTGACAAATACTTGAAGAAGCGTGACCGTTGCTTCAGTAGAGAAGCCCAGAAATTAAACAAGAGACACGAAGAAGAATCGAGGTGCGGGAATACAAATCAAGAAATCAAAGGTTCGGATTGAAGATAATCCAGTTGACGTTGGTCCAGAAATAATTCTCATCTCATTCAACTGACAAAATTTATCTTAGCCATATCATCATTGCCTGAGCTAGGTTTTCGAGGCTTCCTCTGCAGCGACCTTGTCATGGACCCATCTGGCTGTTTCCCTTTCCTGCCCAGCAGGGCGTCTCTCCAGCGTTTGTTCGCAATGTCCTCCTATAAAGAATGTCAAACTCCAAGCGCTTCGGAGTACCAGGAGTCGGTTGACGTAGCTTACCTCAAGCATTTCTAATGGCCTTCTCACGGACCCATCTGGCTGTTTCTCTTTCCTGCCAAGCAGGGCGTCTCTCCAGCGTTTGTTCCCAAGGTCCTCCTATAAAGAATGTCAGACCCCACGCGCTTTGGATTATTAGGAGTCGCATGACGTCGCTTACCCCCAGCTCTTCTACTAGAAGCCAGATTTGGATCAATTTATCCTTGAGCTGGACTCTGATGTAGCCTCTTGGGTGCCAACTACCGGGAGCTTCAGGCCCTTTTTCATAAAGTATCGCAACACGATAATCATTGATGTCTCCGCGCACTCAAGTATTGTTAGCATGTTAGATCCATTGCGATTCGCTTACAGACATAACTGCACGCACATTGAGGAAACATAAACCATATGTAATCTTGTAGAAGACTTGAAGAGACTGAGAACAGATAAGCAACTAGAGCATTGGACGATGCGTGTAAACCCACTCGGGCGAGGACGACCTGTCAAGAACCCCTGCTCGATACAGTTGATGTGCGGTTCGTTTTTATCGCCAAGATCCCAATCGACAATTTGAGTAGGATTGCCAATGAATTTCGATCGATCGCTAAGCCTCATCACTGACCTGTAGGCCAAACTCTTGGCGAAGTGCTGGCAATTGGCAGTGAAGAGACTGTAAACAGGTAGACGATTTATAATCCAATTGGCAAGGCAGAGAAGTTGATCTGGGGAGTAATCGGTCTGGCCGACTTTATATGCTGTCATCGGTTTCTGAACGGTAGAGTCGACAAACCGCCGATAGTCGGCTGAATCTGGACTGCTCAGATCCTCATGGCGTAATCTACATCTTACATCATCGGCGCTGGAATGATTTTGGCTTTTTTTGAGGAACTCTCTGGGAAGGTTTGGGGCAGATAGATGATAAAAATGCCCTTGACAGTAAACAGACCAGTGGCCGAAAGATCCCAAGGGTCCTCCTCCCATTAGATGTGGGGATCGCGAAACAAGGTAGAAGTCATGCGATGAAGGATCTGGATCGGCCAGTCTCAAGTCAAGATGTTGGGGAAATCGGACCGTTTCGATAAATTCACCGTTTGGGAGGAATAGAAGGCCTCGCTTCTGAGCCCAAATCCATTTTGCCCTCGTTGAAGGCGTCCATAATTCCACTACTGTGGGGAGTCTAGGATTCGTGTCATTTGGAAGGATTGTCGAATTGGGTATCATGCGGGTCAGCCATCTAGATGGATTTTTGCCATTGCCTGTTACTTCTGAAGGCATAATGTATCTTGTAACGGCGTTGTAGTAAAGAGAATGGATAACATAGTCAAAGAGCGAAGCGCCAGCTCGTTCATGTACTAAACCAACACAGCCACTTCAGCCTCAGAGGCATTGACAACTGTTTGAGCAATCAGCTGCCAAGGATTCATTTGATTGGCTCTTAATTGTCGCCAAGACCTACATCTTCTTATCACTTTCGATATTGGAGTTGCGATCTTATGCGTTTGGATCTACACATATAATGATCAGCTAGATATTTCAATTTTTTGGTAACATTGAGCGCATTCAAAACTAGCCTCAGCGACATGGTTCCAAGCTGTTTGGCAGAGTTTACGTCGCTCTGAAAATTGGCGGTCGTCAGTCCAGAGACAGTCATACAGCTCCATGCGGCGCCGGCGACCCTCATTGTGTTTGGTATCGCTTTAGAGAATAAACACTTAGATTGCTCTCGAGCATTGCCTTTCAATCAATTTTCTAATAAGCATCGCGACTCTTATGCAGCACTTGGGATGGCGAGCGTGATAAGCGTGATCACTCGACCCATCCCGGTGTTACACTGCGAAAGCCTCAAGGTACGATGTGCTTTAGATCTTTCGCTACCATCACGTGTGTGCGATGCTTCCAACCTCTGTTAATTACGACGCTGTAACACAGCATCAAGCCAGCGGAAGAGAAAGCAGCAGCAGCGTGGAGATTGCGTAGTGGTAGTGCAAGTTTAGATTAGTGGTGAAGACAATTTTCTTATACCAAGCTTGAAGGGTTTTGTTTCTAGACATAACGTATACATAGCCGTTGTTGGGATTGAGAGCAGCTCACACCGCTCGGTGCGCGCACACTACTCTAGCAGCCAAGGTCGAGCGATTGGTACCGCATCACTACTTTGGCGCTAAGAGATTCACGTCTTGCATCGATATCTGCCAGGTTCACTGTATCATCCATGGCCCACGCTGAAAGGATAGGATTGAATTGCTCGAGTCTTGTATCTAGCGGACTCATCTAATCCATCTTCTTCATAACATCCAACAACAAGGCATCTTGTCCCCTACTACCGGCAAGCATCACCCCCCTCCCAACGTATCATTGGCCCCCCAATCTGCTTTGCAGAGCACCTAGCTCACTGGACACTTGCTGCACTTCTGGAACTGCCCACTCGTGTCCGTCTCGGAGCAGAGGTCGAACGGCACCTGCGCCTCTGCGCAAAGGTATGCGCAGCACTTCGTCGCCGATGTCGGGCAAGCAGAGGCGCTGCTGCGCGCACATGTAGACGTGGTGGAGGTGGAGGTGGTTAAGGTGGTTGTGGGCGTAGTAGTTGTAGTAGGAGGAGGGGTTGTGGTGGTAAGGCAGCTGCAGGCGCTGGAGATTTTCTGTAGATGGCAGGTGTCAGCTTGAGGATGGCGAAGCCATGTTGAAGAGAGCCTTACCTTGTCTCCACAAGTAGCGATGCGGCTGGGCGCCTGCTTGGTGCTTGTATGTTTGTTAGCCCAAAGGCGCATGGTAGAAGCTGGGGAGGCTTTACGCGGTAGCGAGGTACTCGTTGCAGAAGCAGGTGTCATTGGCTTGATAGTGGGCTAACGCTCTATAGCAGTTGTCATGGTTGCACTTGTTGGCCAATACCGCTGTAGCCAGGACGGCGAAGGTGAAAAGAGCTGTAAGGATATGCATCTTGACGACGAGTTGACTTCTAGGGTAGTGGATGCGTGAAGCTAGAATGCGAGAGGTGGTGTAGAGGGGCGAGGTGGAGCTGGCTTCTTAAGAGACAGTGATCTTCAATAGACCGATAGTCTAGCAACACTCCCATTGCGGTGACGCAGCTTCGGGAGGAAGGCTGACAACACGAGCTCGTATCGGTGAAGCTGGCTGTGAATCCATGCGGGGCTATGCCACGATCTAATCAAGCTCTGGCCGGTTCCCTTGGTGACAGTCAATGTGTAGGAACTGAGCAGGTCTGACATCGCAATGGCTTCTCTAACGCGATCGAACGAGCTCGATGAGATGCTTTTCAATACATCGTGCAGGTGGGGGTGTTGTTTTCTGGAGGAAACATTCCGAAAGGCTCGCCGCTTTTGATATCGCTTGACGCTGCTTTAGAGCGCTTCCACTTAGTTGTTCCTGTTACGGAATTCTCCACGTTGATTCCTTTAATCGTGTCGAGCCACGTGTCAAGACTTCGAACCGCAAAGCAGTTGACTCCTACAGCAACACAGAAATGCTAGTGAACATCTCAAAGCTTAGTCTACGTTGAAGATTTTGCTTTCTAACATACGGAAAGTTACATTGAGTATGGATGAAAGCTCCGCGTGTAGCATTCCGAGGGGGATGTCGAAAGACTCTCTTCGAGGAAGACTGATAGCATGATGAGACTACTGATGGGAGAAGACTCCAAGTAAGGTATATGATTGAAGTCCAATCACGAAAAAGGGACCTTTGTCGGGAGAGGCCGAGGGCAGCTCGAATATTTCGATTTGAGAGTTATAATATATCATTAATATATCATGATAATCCTGATCTGCTCGACAAGTCTCTTCCATCTCTGTGCCTGCTATACTCTTCACAGATACTACACGCCCATCTTCTCGTCGATGCTGTGTCGAACCTCCTTCACGGGCGCTGTCTCCACCTTCGCATCATCCTCCATCACCACCCCAGTTGAGGTGAGACCCATATCGGCTGCGAACGTGGTGTATGGTTTCCATGAGGCTGACTTGCGCGGGGTGACTTCCTCCATCATCTTGTCGACCTGTTCGAGCGTGAGACCTTTGGTTTCCTACAAGGTATGTGTCAGTGTACTGTCTTGTTCGATGGGGGTATGGTGGTGGAGTTACCGGCACCAGGAAATATGCGAAGCTGAACGAGATGCAGCATAAAGAGCCCCAGAGAAAGAAGACTTTTGCGCCGAGGTTGGCGTCACCCTTGGCAGTGCCGACCAGGTATGGTGTAATGACACTGATGATCTGTACAAATCCGTCAGTGCCTATAGTACAATACTGTTGAACCAAAGTGCTTACACAATTCCAAAACCAATTGGATGCTGTAGATAATCCAACGCCACGACTTCTGATCGGCAGTGGGAAGATCTCTCCGATCACAACCCAAGCGGCCGGGCCCCAGGTAGCGGCAAAGAACATAATGTTGAAGCAGATAAAGGCGATCATAGCAGATACGGCCGATTTGTTGTTCTTCTCTGGACGACCTGCTGTAACACCAATTATGCCCACTATGAATTGTGCAACAATCATGCCGGCACCGCCGAAAATGAGGATTTTTCGTCGACCGAGTTTCTCGACAATGTAGAACGAAATCGGAGTTGAACAAACGTTGACCAATGTGGTGATGAGCGAGATTAGAAACGGACTGCTGATCGTTCCCAGACTTTGGAAGAATATGACGCCAAAGTAGAAGATGAAATTGATACCTGAGCTAGCGTCAACGAGGCTGCTGAGACGGACCAGAGCCGATTCAGAGGAGGATGATAGATGATGAAATCGATACATACCAGTCAATTGCTGCATCATCTGCATCAGGATGCCTACCATTGTCCTTCGAGCGTTGCTATTACCATTGAAAACCGATCCAGTGAAGCAGTTGGTCCAACCCCCGATGTAGCTGGTCTGTGGTACAACTTTCTTCTCGTACTCGTAGTTGGCAATGATCTCAGCCAGCTCGTCCTGAATATAGGCGGAGTCGATCGGCTGTCCACGAACAGAGGCGAGGGCTTTGGCGGCTTTCTCCAGCTTTCCCTTCTTGACGAAGTAACGAGGCGAATCCGGCAGTATGGCCAGGCCACCGGCGAGGATCAATGCCCACAGGAACTGAATTGCGATGGGAATACGATACGAGCCAGTATCGTCGCGATCTTGAGTAGCGTACACCACACAGTTGGCTAACAGAATGCCGATCGTAATACAGAATTGGTAGCCCGCCACAAGGGCTCCTCGAACCTTCTTTGGAGCAATCTCTGACATGTACAGGATAACAATGGCAGAGATGAAGCCTACACCGGCCCCAGCGATCAAGCGGCCGACGACCATAACAGCAAGTCCTGTTGACGCAGTTTCGAGGATACATCCTACTGTGAAAATAGCACAGCCAGTAATGATGGTGAAGCGACGCCCGATGAAATCAGCAACATCCCCAGCAATGATAGCACCAAAAAAAGTTCCTGCCGACAGGATTGAAGTCGTCAAAGACTGGTCGCGGGCCGTGAGGTGGAAAGTCGCCTTGTAAATTTGATACGGAGAATTCTTATCGGCAGAATAAGGGTAAAGGTCGGCGGGATATGCCATGCCAGTGTACTGGCGAATAAAGTATTTCATCCCCAGGACGCCTCCCATCCAGCCTGTGTCATAGCCGAAGAAGATGCCACCAAAGGCAGCGAAAGCGCAGATTAGGTAGGCTCGTACGGTGACGGGAGCTTCGACTCGCGAAACATCCTGCGTCCCTTTAATGATGGCTCTTCCAGCCATGATGAAGTTGTCAACAAGAGGAGTGTGCTTCAGGTACGGAGGAGGAAGATGAGAAGATGATGGCCTTTGAAGGAGCAAGGAACCGCATTGCTTTGGGGAAACGCAGTCATCTTAAGTCCGCAAATGCAGGGGCAAACGCTGCATGCACGAAGCCCACCAGGGTGAGAAGCGTGTAATACCCCAGAGCTCCACATGACACGAACAAGGCCAAGCGTTGTCTTTTGAGTGTGCACATGGCCTCTACCTACCTCGGGTCCATCAAGGCTATTACTGTAATGGTCTGGGTAAGACTGGTGAGCTCCGGGCGTTCGCAAAAAGCGAACGGTGGGAGCTGAGGAAAGGACTAGAGCTCTCCGTCGTGTGATTAGTTGGTCTAGCAGCAGTAAGCGTGTTCGGACGAATTGCCGCCGTTGTATCTCACCGTCGTACCTGTGCCCTTTGGACGTTGTGCATGGACGGAGTGTAGCTGGCTAGACCTTCCAGGATACGACATCGAGTCTTTGCGACTTGGCTACGACTGGCTACCATCTCGGCCTTGATGGTTGTACCTAGCGGAGAGTAGCCCGATCAGGCCGACTACTGCATCTCATCCTGGCAGAACGGGAACGATCAAACGCGCTTTCCGAGCTCGAGGATCTGACCGAGCGGGGAACGGCTGGTCGACTCATCTAGATGATCCTCTGGCATCGTTCACGAGTCACCGTCTACCTTCAGCCAATCACGAGGTTGAGACCGCTTCGTCTCTGGCCAATGATGGTCCAGACTGTGACAGCAGGCACCCTGAAATTGGCTGCTCCGCTCTCCATGTGACCCAACCTTGTCCCATGAGCCTTCACAAAGAGTAATCACCGAGGCTAGAGAGGCGTTTATGCTGTCGTCTGTGCATCAGCTGCTCGGACAACGCAATGGTAAGCAAAGTGTAACCACATCAAGGACTCTGGAACATGATATAAGGTAATCCGTTGACAGCTCACACTATGTGACTGACTGAGGGTGTGTAGCAGCGAAGAACGGCACGCATAATGGTTCAATCTTGCAAAATGGGAAATCGGATGGAAGGACTGCTGGAGAGCCAACCAGCTGCAAGCTTTCGGGCCCTGCCGTGCGCCATGCGGGGAAACTCAGTCCATGGGGCACCTTATGAACGGAGAAGTTGGCAATGTGGGCCGACAATTACTTCGTGGATACTGGATTGATGATGAGAAAGCTATCGTCTATGGAGTTTCAATACCTGTAAGGGCGATTAACGTTTTCACCAAGAGCTCTCGTCTCAGCTCAAAATTTGTGGAGAAAAAAGAGATTGAAAACCTCGGAAAGTGCTAGTTTGGCTCGCCCCACATTGCCAAATTCCCCGGTCCTGGGGTTCGACAGGTATTGTATGAAATTGGTTCGTCTTTTGCTGGTCCAGATCATGTCTAGAATGCACAGTAGGAAAGCTCTCAATCATTCTGGTACCTCGTAAAATGGTTCTTTGTAGACATTGGAAAGAAACAAGATGTGCTACAAGCCTACCTTTGGACCCCTCCGCATTTCCAGAATAAAGACATGCCCACAGCGCAAGGTTTCGATTCTCCTCCCAGCCGTGTCAATGTTCCAAGTCTCTCATTCTTCATGATAGTCCTCGACTTGTTCTGGTCATCGTAGTTTGTTTTCTCGGTGTACACAGATCTGGCGAATCAAAAGTCGCAGTTTTGTTCTGCCAAATCGATCTCAAGATCTAATCTCGGATCTTTACGCCAAGCTTTTCAGGGGAGTCGAGTCTTGGCATCGCTCAACATTGCGCCCGTGATTGTGAATGCACCCGTCCAATATTGCGCCGGTGCAGTGTCGTTACGGGAGACAACACTAGGATGCACGTCTCTGCGATTGATCGGATTTGCTCTTCATGTAGGTTTCCTTCGTATCGCGAGAATCTCGGCTTCAATGAAACTCAGCTTCGAAAGTAAGAATGTGGAGTTTTGAGTCAACAATGCAAGGAGAGAGCAACTGCAAAAGCCCGTCAACATCGGGTACCTCCAATGTTGAGAAATGAGGGCGGGCTCTCTGAGTAGAGTCTACACCTACAGTACTGATCCGAGTATACAAAGCAGGTAGCTTTGAGTGATTGGCTAGATCTGGTCAAAATCTTGACTCCATGAGCTTAATCTGCCTCCTGAAGTGCAGATGGCCCGCTAGCTTTTGGTATCCAGAGAAAGGTTTCTTGGGAATGTCCATCTTTCTATATCGTCAGGCAGCAAGCCGGCGCTGCTTAGATCTCGTCTGGTCCTTCAGCAGTGAATGTCCGCCAGTGAGCGAAGCCAGCTTACTGCTTAGCAAGGCTCACGAACGATGTAAGCGCGAATCAAAAGTCTCATCCGTCCTTCGGTTTAAAAGTCCAGCTGGTGTCGCTTCTTGCACTTATTGGGTCGTTTTGGGCCCTCTGAGTAAGGTATCTTGGGACAAGTTCGATCGAGGATTGCGAAGATCGTGGCGGGACTCAATCACATACGCAACAATTATGTGATTCTTTCGCTGGCGCGGTGTGAAGGGTGGGGCTCCTCTTACTGATATGTCAAAAATTTGCAGCGGTTGTTGGCATCCGCGCGATGTTAACGCCAGATCAAGCCAGCAACAGATGCAACTGTATCTGGATTATACTTGATACATACAATTTGCCTGATTAACTGTAAGTGCGTACTGCCACAACGACGGGACGCCATATTATTGCTTTCATTTAGTCCGTGACCTCAAGGTGAATTGGAGAAGTGACCATCACTTCCTAAGTCACTATTCTTCCAAGGGCAGCAAAGCGCTTCATATAAGATCCATCCATCTACTACAACCGTATAGCGCTTCTCCTCCGAGAATGTTTTCCCCGTTACTTCGTTCGTGTTTCAATATCTCACCTCACGAGGACGAGACGTTCCCTTCTGTTGTTTCCTGAACCTGTTTCCTGGACCTATCCTAAGGAACCATCGAAGGCCTGCTGACTCACGTTTCCTTTCACTGCACACACATCTGCCATCGATGCTCTCCCTATCGCCTCTCGTATCTCTTCGTCCAGCTCTCGCAGCTAATCTGTTTCGCCGTCCACCTTATCTGCTGTGTCGTCACGGTTCAGATAGTTTAGTGTCAAGCCCGTACAGCAAGGCGATAATCATGGATTCATCCAGCGACGTGAACACCTTCGGTCCCTCCAGCCTAGTTGTTCTCCTGAAATGCCCATTACGGAAGCATGGGTATTGGAGGTCGGGATTGAGGGGTGTGAAGAAGTCGTAGCGCATTCGAAGGAGCTCCCCTAGTCTAGTCGTCGACGACCAGCGTGACATCAGAAGTGGAGACAGAACTCGAAAGAGCGATCCAACCGCAATCAAAGATCCATTACATCGAGAAAGCAAGATCTCTGGTTGAGAAAGACAAGACCCTGCCACCAGGTCCAAGACTCATTCTTGACAGACAGATTCACTAGTACTCGGTTCATGCATTTCGGCAGACGATGGAACAGACTCCGGTGCAGAGGCATTTAGATCTATCCTGGAGGCTGCGGCCGCACACGGAGAGAGCTATAATCGCGTGGAATTGGAAGATTGAGGACAATAAGACCGGGCTACTTGAGGCAAAGACGTAGCCTGATATCCTGGCTTCGAACCCCCAGCATCGATAGCGGAATAGTCCGAGGGACCCGTTGAAGAATTATACTATCAGTTACTACCGTACTGTACTATGCAGCAGGCTCTTCTGCATATGCCGATATACTTTATACCAGCCTTATAGAGGACCTCAACAACTTTTCCAAGCAGCCGACTGATTTGGCCTTTGTAAGGTTTGTTCTTTTCCATATATCGAGGCTAGAATATGATGACCTCCTGCATAATAGTCAGGTGTTCATAGGTGATCCCACCTCTTCTGTGTTGCTCTACAGCCAATGTCAGCATACCGGGTATTATCTCCCGCAGCACCAACAGCAACACGAACAACAAAGAAAACAAGTAAAGTCACAAGCGGATATCAACACACCCAGACATTAAAAATACTATATATTCCCTCCCACCCCCATCGTCCCGCACCTCTGCACTCCCACCATCAAGCACACAGCAAACTTACCTCCTGAGTTCAAGTTTGCCCTTCTCGGTATCTGCACTATAACAGACAAGCAGAATTCTCTTCTACCTTGTATAGAATGCCTGGACTTCAAGATTTCATTAAAGAGCACCTGGGACATCCGTGGGTGTTTGTGGATTTTGATGCTACTGTAAGTCTGGTACAGCGTTTTGCTGGTACTGCATTCTGACCTGGCTTTAGGAAACAATGGATCAGCCTATGGAAGGAGTTGCCTCAAGCTCAACAGACCCGACGGTGGCGGAACCACCACTGGGTGATGACACTGGACCTGTTGTAAATTTACCTGCACACGCAGGAGAGGGCCCATTCGGGATGGTGTCGCTGGATAAACAGGCGACTTGTAAAGATACAGTGGCCGGAGAGACGCCTGGGGCAGACCTGGTAGGTGATCCTGCTTGACTTGACGACCGGACTCGAGCTTACGTCTTCTACAGACTGCTCTGAGAGCTCCAGACAATGCTGCCCCTTATAGCCCAGTAAAGGTAGCGCAGGTATGGTCCACCATATCGAGCTATCCCGTCATTGTCTGCTGATCACGCTTGTCTATAAAGGAAAACACCCAGACAGTCCGAGATGTAGTACCTGGGATCGAGACTCATCCTTCTCGCGACCCGGCCGTCGCGACGCCATCCTCAACAGCACCAGGGTCAGCACACAATAGCGCTCAAACAGTCCAGCGACCTACTGGCGTGAGTCCCTTTCCTCCGCCAACTTACTCGCACCTTAACTGACCTCCCTCCACAGGACATATACACCGGCCCCGTCCCCATCACCGATCTCTGCCCATGCACACTCATCGGGCATCCATGCCGACATCCACAGCGCTGCCAGTATCAAGAGACATGCTGGAAAGTGGTACGTCTTGCAAATTGCGATGGTATCCCTACTTTTTTATATCGGCTAACAGCACGTTTATTAGTATTGCCGCTGCCCCCTCCTACACGTGAAATCAACGTGCCTCTCGGTCCGCGAAGGGTTCGAATGTCAGAACCCGAGGATCCATGGGAAGCCTTGCTGGTTTGGACATGAGGCGCTGGAAGGTAATGGGAGGAGCATGCAGGCTGGGAGGCACGTGGCTCATCATGGGCTGAATAGTCGGAAGAAGAACGGCCACGGATCCAGGGGAAACCGATCTGTAAGACATCGTCAGGGCATTCTTTCGGGTAGGATCTGATGCCGAAGCGGTGATGGAGTCGTGGAAACCCCTGGACTTCACAGGAAACACGGGAAGTGTGCGAACGACCACGATTTCCAACTGCTCTTGAGCTGTGCCGTGGATGGAAGCATGGAGCGATGGATTTTTTCCTACCTTGCGAGGCGGTCGGCGATAACCATTGATCTTGGTGAAATCGAGCTCATATCATCACACAGCGCACGAATGCGTCCCATCCCTAGATCTCGACCATGACACAAGATCAAAGCGCCCTGGTGTTGGCTGCCTCAGAGAATGGCAGATGGCGCATGCCAAGTGGGTTTGGGGCATGCGCGTAATTTCTGCCGGAAAGCCGAAGATCACAAAACAGAAACCTCAATTAGGCATGACGTTCCTCGATCTACACCTGGCGTGACTTGAGCTACGCATTGAGACTCTCATTTCTTGTCGTTGTGGTCTCTCTACATAATGACTACTGTTATGGGCTAATGGAGTGACAGTGCCTTGACGGTTGTACAGCTACCCCCTACTCTGTCTCTATCAGTATTATTGACCGTACTGAGAATTCATCATACATGTCCGGACACTGTGTACTTTCCAGCATCCAGTTGGGTGTTATGTCATGTTTGATCCTTCTCCTGGCTCTCCGCTCAAATGATCTCGGTCATCAAAGTGCGCCAGCTTAACACTCCCCACTCTCATCTACCAGTCCATCCTCACCGGGATCCTGACTTCCCAGAATTGCTGAGCAACAGGCGCACCCTTCCTCGCCGCCGCGAGGTATGCCTCCTCTAGAACTCTCCCCCAACCGCCATGACTATCGCCAGCCTCGCCAACCACGAATACCGTACCCTCAAAAGCAGTCATCCGTGAGCCATTGGTAGCGTCCATCTCCGCACGAACCGTGTAATCCCCCTTCTTGAGCACCCAGTAAGGGATACCCACACTATACTCCATAAGCACAGGCCCTTTGATAGATAAGCAGACCCGAGTCTCATTCCGCATGATCTTGACTTTTTGCTGCTCGCAGGGCGGGCTCTCGACTTGGGGTCCTCAGTGATACCGTAAGCTTGATACGAGGTTCTGCCCAAAATCCGACTTACAAATTCCAGCGAGGAGGAGAGTCATGTAGCTATGGTTCGTGAGTGCAGGCTTCAAGGAATGGTAAACATAGCAGCTGAGGGTTAGATATATACTCGACTGGTGGGTTTGGGACAAGGTCCAGAGCCTCAATGGAAAGTATGTTGTTGCTGGGGTCACCTACATAACAAGCAGGAGAGTCTCCGGGGACTTCTCGATGGCTGGTGAGAGAAGACATCACTGGCAAAGTGTTTGTTGTCGAACGCAGCGGCTTCTGAGGACTGTTGTGAAGGGCTATAGCGATGGATGACAGAATAGTCAGCAACAAAGAACTTGGCAATTTTGTATTGGCTTCATGGCCAGCAAGACAAAAGCTTGTAAAGATTAATCTTGATCGGATGTTGCCTACAGAAACTTGACTCCTAGTTCTGCCTCATGCGGTCCATAGTATATAGAGATGGAACGAAGGTAGACCTTGGAGAAGGCAGTGAGATCGAGGAGAATATCACTGAAACAACAGCACCCTTGTGATGTGCTCACGGATCGAAGTGCATTTCCGTGCCGTGTCGACAAATCAGTACCTCTCAGAAATCGGGCTATCTCAAGTCGGGAGTGCGCTGCGGCATCGAACGATACTTCCCTGAAGCGACAAGTGAGACAGATCTATCTGAGAGTCGTGGCGAAGGGCGGTCAGGTATGTTCAACTGCGCATATCACGCACGAGCTTTGCAAGACTAACAACGTCGATTTCGCCACAAACGTCAGTCAAGGGTTCTAATGTCAGTTGAAGGCGCTAGATTATTGTAATTACATAGCCCCAAACAATGATTCGATTATTACATCAAGACATTATGCAGAAGGCTTCAATCTTCCCGGCCCAGATATTTACACAGCAACAGATTATTTGGTGCCGTTGGTGGTGGTACGGCCCAACGCAAGGCACTGAGCCATGCCGAAGAAGATGTCAATAGAATTGTATACACCTAACAACCTCTCGAGTCAGCACATTTCATTGGTACCAGCAATTACTTCGTAAGCAGTAAGGTTGCTTACCGCCAAATAGCTCCTGACACGGACCCATGGCAAACACAGGCACATCGGTCAGAGAGTGCACGCCTTGATCGTCAGTCACTGGCAGAGTACCATTGACGATGAACCCGGTAACAGCATCCTTGTAATTGACGTAGTAATCATTTGGAGGCAACCCAGTGACGTTGACAGCGGGAATACGAGGACCGTCCTTGTGAACCGCGTAATTCTCCCTACGATCCGGGTCGGCAGCGACTCCTTCAAAGAGTGTGTACCTGGGGTCCCATTGAGCGGGGAAATGGGCCCCATCGGAGTAGATTAAAGACGCATTAGTAGTATTTTGTGTTGTGTACTGTGACAGACCCGAATTCTGATATGTACCTATGGCGCCGCGCTTCTTGCGATCCCCTTGTTGGGCGTTGAGGAATTTCGTGTCCACTGAGCCCATGACGTCGAAGCCGTGACCGTGATCAGCGGTGACCAAGACCAGAGTATTGTTCAATTGACCAATGGCGCGGAGCTTCTCAATTGAGGCAGTGACGGTATCATCAAGCTCCAACAGTTCCCCCAAAGCACGATCATAGTCCAGAGTATGCATTTGCTTGTCGATAGATGCTGCCTCCGACATGATAAACCATCCCTTATCGCCACTTCGGGTTTGGAGAATATCGATAGCCTTCAGGGTCATCTGTTTCAGGCCGGGTTGGTCCAGAGCATCTGACTTCTTACCATCAGGGCTATTGCTCTGATTCCGAAGATTTTGTGGATAGACGTTACGATCCAGCCATTTGGCCATGTTTGAGACCGAAAAGATTCCCAGAGTTTTAGAGCTGTTTGAAGTTCGCTGAAGTGCTGTATTGTTCAAGACAACGTTATAGCTCTTGTTAGCGAATGCTTCATAGTAATCCTTCCGCTGGTATGAGCCTGATCCTGGAATGAACTGCTCCGCACCACCTCCGAATAGTACATCAGGCCCCGTCCAGTTTGTCCAGGTGTAGTTCACTAGACCGTTCAAGTATTGATCGACTATAGCTCCGTACTCACCACGTGCGCGAGTATGAGCTGTCAGTGCTGCAGGAGTTGCGTCAGCGATGAAAGCGGTTGATACTATTCCCACGCCGCCATTGAAGACTCTTCGAAAGATCTCGGCGATGGTCTCTATCTTAGGGTCGTCAAAGGGATTTTTAGAGGAATCCGCGTAGACGCCCAAAGCATTGACGGTGGTTTTGTGCCCTGAGTACAAAGCGGTTGCCGAGTTGGCGGAGTCGGTGATGAACGAATCCAAGGAGTGGGTCATTTGGTGACCTAGAACTGGGAATTTGTCCATCGCCATCTTCGATTGGTATCTGCCATTGACACTTTTGTGCGCTATCAAACGAGCAGCAGTGATCATGTTGGTAGTCATGCCATCGCCAATGAAGAGAAGGACATTCTTGGTCTTTCTAACGGTTGCAAGATCGCGGACGAGCCAGTCGGCGACCGTGGTCTTAGTTCCATTGTTATAGGTGAGGGTGGCAGTATAGTGACCAGGCTCGTAAAGCGCGACTCTTCGGTAGATTTTGGACGTGACTTGAACCAGGGAGGGTGTGAAGGCTTTTTGTGCGAAAAGGTCTGGAAATTTGGTTAGATACATGAGAAGAAGTGACATCTACAAGTGTACCTACCCTCGTACCAGGTGAAATTCCACCTCTCAAGCGCAGGTTCTGCAACTTTGAAGAAGGTTGATGCACTTTGAGGGGATCCTCCTTTTTTCGAAACCGTAAATTTGAAATTGGGGTCTGGAATGCTTCCATTGGCCTGTGATCCATTGACTGGAGCATGGACCTCAAGACGGATGTCAAAGAGCTGCCCTGCGAGGAAGTCCACTCTGCAAGGGATTAGAGATTTACGCTCATCAGCCACGAGAGGCGTTCACTTACTGATCGGGAGGCAAAATGCAGCCCAGAGTCGGACATCCACCGAGTCTCTGGAAGGTTTGGGCGGTGGTCACAGAGAACAGCAGCGCAGCGGCCGCGAGCACGATTGATCTGGTTCTGAAAAACATGGTGTCAGACCGCTTGAGCAAATCCGAGCAGCAGGACAACTATCGATTTTGGACGGACGTACAGCTGGCATCGTCTTGTTTATAAGCTGAATCATTCCTCCTAGCACAACTCCCGGACTTGTAATCCATCCAGGCCTCCACACCGTAAACAGAATGATCCAAAGTGGATTAAGCCCACCATCATGACGTATCTTGGCGTTGCCGGCAGCTTGGGATTGTCATTATACGGGCATTGGTCGATCAGAGTCGACATAAGTACCTGCTTACTGCACGCCGGGCTCTTGATGTGCAATGTTGCGGTCCTGGGGAGATCCAATAACCCGTCAACGCCAATCCACGTGCATCGGTTGCGTCTCTTGGCATGCCGGAGCGAGTCTAGCCTCGAATGCTTTTCTGCAGGTGAAAGGTGATTTGACCAATCACGGCGTCTGAGAAATCACGTTGTTCATCTCTACCCCACCACCCAAAGAAACATGTACTTGTCCATCTCCAAGCCATTCTCAATTTTGACAACGTACGGTAGTATCGCGGGCCGCGGCACAGATTGCAATTACCACGCTGCAGGTACTACCCGCGAAGCTAGCATGCCCACGTGCATCTAGCCTGCGTTTTGCCATTGGAGTTTGGAGACGAATCCCAGTGCAGCGCTGGTTCTTCGTCTCGATCACTCTACCACGTCTTCACCACCTTCTCAACCACAGTCCCGCTCTATCCGCCTTCAGCATACCCTACTCGTCCGTTTTCTTACCGGAATACGCACACACACCTCCCCCACCGCCACCTCACAACCGCGATCCCAGCCGAATTGGCATACCCCAAGATGGGCCTCGACTATCACCACCGCCACCTTAGGAAACGAGTCAACGACGATCCCGAGAGCCTCAGCACTCGGGATTTCAATCACTAATTATGCCGTCTCCCTCTCAAAACACCCGAATTGATAATGTACAGTAGCCTCAAGAGGGCTGTCTACCGGAGACACTGAAAGAGAAGTCGTACGTTCCAATGTCATGCTTCCCAGCTCAATGATTTCCCTGGTTTTCTCTTTCGTGGTATTCGTATCGCTCACCTCGCACTAGGAAAACCCGATCTCCACCACGGCCTCACCAACTCCCCCTCCTCCGCGCGCTTTCAATCGCCCCCTGACTAACACACCCCTCCCTCCTGTCCTCCCAATATCCTTCCACCACCTAACCCTCCCAAAACATCTCTCTCGCCGCCTCTCTCGCGGATCCCACCCACTCCACCCAACGACCCCAAATACAATCCCACCTTCTGCACCTGCAATCCCTCGAACATCAATGGCGGTCGACTCAAACCCGCCTGGACGAAGCACTCTCCCCCTGTTCACCTAACGCCCTATACCAGCGCTTGAATCTGAGCATCGTGGAGCAGGAGCACGTCAGTGCTGCGCTTGGGAAGAGTTTTTCTTGGGGGTGAGGGGGGAAAGGTAGGTGAGCGGGAAGCAGGGGAGTTTCTGAAAAGGTTTGGGGAGAGGAAGAAAGACTTGAAAGGTTGAGGAGGAAGAGGAAAGCGAGGTGGGATAAGGGCAGGGTTGATGGATGGCGGTGAGGTGGGAGAACCATGATGTCGAATGAAGGTGCACCTCTAGTACCATTACGGCCGAGAGCACCTATACCGTTTCCCACAGACCTGTGGAACCTGACACCCATCAGGAAATCACGTACACCAGAGCAACATCGAGTACGGGCACTCAAAGGCCGCACTTGAAGTGAGCTTGGAAGGGGCGGGAGGGAGGCGGCGGACGTTCTCAAGAGCTTCAAGGAGGATAAGACAGTTGCGTGGTTGAAGAGGAGGAGAGAGAGGAGGTAGGATCACAGGACGGTTGCAGATCGTAGTGCTGAACAGGGGGAATGTTGACTTCAAAGGGATAATCATACCAGCAGTTTTGGAAACCATAGGAGTAATCGGCGGCCTACATGACGGTGGAATACTGTGAAGAACCCCTCTGCAATCTATTGAGTGAACAGATCCTTCTCCCCATCATGGGTACATAAGGCGACGAGGTCAGGGCTCTCCCATACGCCGGCTTCATAGTCCCGAAGGAATCAACTTCCTCCCTGAGGCCGTCATAGCCAAAGCCGAAGGAAGTCCAAGTCGTGATCACTTGGCTTATCCACCTTATACAACTGCATTGCTTGCAGAAATGCAGCATCTGCAGGTCCCTCGTGAACATCATTACGGGGAAATCGGACTCAGATATGTACTATGTTCTTTCAACCTCTCTCTTATCCCTAACACTTTCTTCCACTACGAATCATCTCCGCCTCGTAGCGACTTGTTCAACTCATACCATTGTCTCGAGTAGAGTATCCTGTGCGGGTCTTCAGAAGTCGTATCTTCCAATGCAATTCGTTAAAGTTCCTCCTCAAGCTCCGTTAGCTCTGCTTGCGTGTACAACGAATTCTGCGCATTCAAGGCTCCAAATGGTCGAGAAATTGTATTGTGGAGCCGCGCCCCACGAAGGATGCGAGCTTAGAGTTGTTGTCTATCGGTTCGTCGGGCTTGCTTGTTCTATCAAGTCAATAGCCAACATTAATATTATAGTTGACTATTGGACTATAGGTATTCGACAGGATATGAGACTTCGAAACTCACGGCCCTGCGCCACGACAAGCGCGAGAGTTTGGGAAACCTGGTATTCGCTTCATTTGCCCAGCTTTCTAGCAGCATCGAAGGGCATACCACCAGGACAGGCTTATTACACGTCTCGCTTATATAATTCTTGGTCATCCAGGACAGAAAACATAGGGTTTTGGATAGTGTTTCCAAGTCCCGTTTGATCGGCCACAATCCCGCCCAGGGTAGGCTGAATCAAAGCTTTCGCACGTATTCTTGGGTTCTGTAAGTCTTTCGCATGGTTTATTGTCCCCAATTGGGTCAACTTGAGACCCGTCAGGTCTGCAAGCGCTTTGATGACCTCGGGCTTTCTCCAATTGTCTTATCAGTCTCCAGAGGGGGTTCTTTGGACCTTTCCGAAGGATTGAAACGCGTTTGGCTGTCGGTCTTCGATTCGCCGTCATGGATTCTCGTCAAATTACGTCTGCATTCACTGTCATATATTTGCAGAGCGCGCTCGAAATCCCACGAAATCGTTTCAGAACCTCGTTGTCTGCTAAGGGACGCATTCCAGCAGATTCACATCCTCTTCACAGTCATTTTTACTGTATAATACAAAAAGTGTCGAAAACTGCGATTTTAGTCGGCCAAACTCGTAAAGGTCACGAATCTCGTTACGCCATTCGTCTCCATCCATAGCTCTTGGATCCGGGGCCGTCTTTGTGGTATCTGGAATAGTCTCGAATTTGTCTTCAAGATCCTCTCGAAGTTGTCGTGCGTCGGTCTAGTATATCTTGAACACTTTACTGTCCAGCATTCTCACTGGCTCGTGTAACAATGATCCTATCTCAGAGAGCGTCAGAGAAGAATCTATCATAAATCTCGGCTTCGAAGCCGAATCTAAGACCTGTGACCAATAATTATACACTTTTCTATGCCTCTCGTTCTAGCGAGTCAGATTTTTGGTTATTATTTGGAAAGCGTTTTACGCCCTGTTATAGGACTCTCCCCAAGCCTCCCCCGGGAAAGGTTCCCACTTCGGAGTCAAGGGTGCTTCATCCAATACCGGCAATTTCGTATTCAGAAATTTCTCTGCAAGTTGTTCTGCCATTTTCGCCTGGATCTTTGGATTGTAGACCTCCGCATAATGCACGAGCTGATAAATTAGCCCAGCAAGGACTTTTTGAGAGCCTATCCTGTTATCGCTCTCTTCGTTCGTAGTATAACGTCCTAGAAGGTCCTCTATGGTTTTACCATACTTCTCCTCTAGCGAGTCATTCTTATATGCGATCGCCATCAAACGAAATATTGGATCGGCACGGAATGCAGGTCCACCGTGGTTCTTGGCCCAGGGAGAAAGTAGCGAAGAAACGGACCGCTACACAAATACCTTTGGAACTGGCCCAAATCAGTGTACCCTAGGTACAGGGCACACTTCGTTTCATTGCCTTTCAATGACACCCTCTTAAATGACTCCCCATGCCAGGCATCCTCATCGTCAGACTGTGAGGCAGCCAGATCAGAACGCCTTTCGGAAGGCTTTCCCATAACTTCAGATTCTAGCCTATATTCTGCCTGACAGTAGGTCCTTTCGGACCTATCCAGGCTATGCCCGCTAGAGGGGGGCTCTCGGACCTGTCCAGACTATAGCTCTCGGAGGAGTGAGTAAATCCGGTCGGGTCCGTGGTAGGGGGTTCTTTGAACAGGTCCGGAACGCCACACAGAACAATTCCTGTCAGATCGAACTAAGAATATAGAGAGGGCAATTGTTAGCATAGGAAAGCTTGTCAAGAGAGGGGCGGAATTCCGAACAGGTCCTAAGTTGAAAACTTAGAGGTTTAAGAAGAAATAAGTCAAAGTTCTGGAGGAAGAGAAGGGGGGCCCAGGGTATTTGTACTTTTTCGACGGCAGCTGCCTAGAGCAGTGAATTGAGCGGAAGTAAGATAAAGTAAGATAAAGAGGATTGGACGAGAGATAAAAGATACTAGATAGAGAAGCCTGGCAATATATAAGAGAGTAGGGAGATAAAGATGACTGCTCCACAACTGTTCTTGATATACTATAGTGGAGAAGAAGAGAGGAAAGAGAGCAGGAGATATCTGCAGGGTGAATAACATAACTCTGACAAGAACAATAATCTCGAGCACTACCAAGATAGAACTACTTAGATAAGGCTGCTGGTACTTGAAAATAGATATTAATTCCGAGCGACAGACGATCTGACTATGCAACAGGACAAGATTGTCGTCGAATAATCTGACTCCTGTTACGATAACAACGCGCTATTAATGAAAGATCTGGAGAACATTGATAAATGCGTAGACGATATCCAGGTCTTTACATTATTAGACGCTAAGCAGCGCATGCCGGCTCTCCTCGATACAGGCACTGCACGTGATCTGATTCAGAAAACTTGGGCGTATGAGTCTGGCTTCCCTATAGTCTCGGACAACGGTGACGAGCCGAGCTAGCTGATGGGACGTTTTCATGCCAGAAGGGACCGGGTGGTGATCCGTTTACTTTTCAGCTGCAGCTCGAATTCAGCAAGAAAGTGGGAAGGAGCCTTTTTTGTCATGTTGAACGTTCCTTGAAAGAACCAACAATTTGGCATCTCTCCGGCTCTCAAGGAGTGGATGACGACCGTGAAGTGATGTCACATACGTAGATGCAAAGACGGCTGGGTGTAAAAACTATTCATCAACGCCATTTTTATGGTATGCTGGCAAGTCGTTGGTCATGTTTGTGCCACAGCTCTTATTAAGCGCTCGGAAGGAAGGCCCAAAGCCAAGGTCCCAATGAAGGAAATTCCGGGTAGTGAGCGGCGGTATCGAGGGTCGTTGAAGTCATGTATTTCATGGAAGACACCAGAGTTCCCATCTTGACTGCAAAGAGCCTAGGTATCTGGCATAACCGAGTATCGATCACGTGATTCTAGGCTGCCGTCGCGTACTTGGTCCCCTTCACGCGTAAAACCAGACTTCGAATCCTGCTCGAAATTCCATTCTCGAATCCATACCTTTACAACATACCTGACACGTATATTCGATCCCTGCTTCCCGGCGTTCTGTTGATCGACGGCGTTCCCAGTATGACACCTTCTCGCCAGGCACAGGAATGCAGCCATGAAAACCTCGTCTACCAGCCATCACCCCACGCCTCTCAAGCGGGATATCGCAGCTATGACCCAAGACAATTGCTGGTAGCTGCTGGCAAGAACAGCAAGGATGTCCCGAGTACACCAAGCACATTCCCGGCGCCTCTTGTGCTTCCCAATGACGATTTGGCGTTGGATCCGCGGTATCCCCCCCAGAGCTTTCGGAGCTGGCTGCGTGGGAAAGATCGCAATGAAATCACGTCTGACAGGCGGGTCATCTATATTGCTGCGCCGCCAAAGGTGGATAACGATATTGTATTCGTCCGCCGCTGGATTTTGCCACGGCTGTCGAATAGCCGTGGTGGAGTAGGTAAAACAAGGAAGGGGTCAATAGAAACGCCTATCTCAACCCCAAAGACCAACGATGTGGTAGAATACCTCGCGGCTTTCTATCATGGAATGACAGTCAAACAATTGCCATTCGATCTTACCTATGCGAGTTGGGACGATGAGGAGCAGACTTCAAAGACGAAGTCAACATCCTCTCCCTTCATCGCTCTGAACACGCCTTACGAATCAGTACGTATCAGAACACGTACTTGTCCAGACGACATGTTCCCTACTCAACTCAGCTTGAATGACCTACTTGACGTCGCGATATCCGTCCTGCCAAAGGACGCATATGCGCTTTTGATGCTCGTAGACCATGATCTGTACGAAGATGAAGACGACGACTTTTGCTGTGGTCGCGCTTACGGCGGAAGTCGTGTTGCGGTCGTCTCCAAAGCGAGATATAATCCTGTGCTGGATGGCGTGCAAGGTGTAGAACGGCAACATGCCTGGCCGGCAAGTCATTGCGAGAATTATGTCAAGGAGTCCTGCGCGACCGTTTCTTGGCCATCGAAGAAAGCCAAGACAGACGTTGCGCCTTCGACAACGGTCGAAAATTCCGACTCCGAATCGAATGCATTGGAAATTGCTGTCCGAGCACACCGCACGATTCCACCAGATAAGCTGTCGACTCCCGAACATCTCGCCAGCCTGTGGCTCTCCCGAACGACTCGCACTGCATCGCACGAATTAGGCCACTGCTTTGGTATCGACCATTGCGTTTACTATGCCTGCATTATGCAAGGCACAGCATCCATGGCCGAAGACGTGAGGCAGCCGCCATATCTATGTCCGGTCGAGCTAGCCAAGATCCAAAGGGCGATCGGACTCACGGACAAGGACGTGATGGAGAGGTACAAAGCATTACAGAGCTTCTGTGGCCGGCCTGGAAGCGGCTTTGCAGGATTCGGGTGCTGGATCCGGGGGCCAATCGGCGAGTAGAAAGCTGAGAAGCGTAGGTTAATTGTTAGGGTAGACATCATAAACCATCTCAAGCAGTCTGCAGGTCTCCATACACCTGCACCGAAGGTATACTCGTAGTAGCCATCATTTCATCTGCGCTTGCATGTCTTCCCTCCCGTCTATTAGCATTTTGCAAGCAGGTTGAGCGGTGGGTCCATCGGGATTCCGCTGATACGAATTCTATACGTTTCGCCTTGCAAGCTCCGATGCATGGGATGCGGCTGCGAGTTATAGATACTCGTGGCTTGGCTCTAGCATGATCTGAGAGAACCTGGGCAATGTAGAATATTCTCAGCCCCCGCACAAGTGGCTCATAATGTTTTTGGTAGATGTCGAACAACGATTTGACGGAATGACGATGGACTGAACACCCATCACAGAGAAGGTAAGCCGTCGAAGTGACTTACCCATTTGATCGTAAAATCTAAACAGACGGGCTCGAAGAATTCGTCTTTACGCGATGAAAGCCCTTCAAGGTAAGCCCTGCCGACGCATCCAAAAGGAATTGCGGAGACCGAAAATTCGAGATATCAGTTTGCCTCGCGTCTGCTGCTGACCTTCCAAAACCATAAGCACGTTCCCAGAAGAGCGATATGACCTCGCATCGACATAGTCATGGATGTCTTATAACTTTTTTTGTGATTGGTGTTTAGAATTTCCAATGCAGCTTGGGTGCGATCACTGCGTTATGAGAGAAACGTCACATTAATCATACGCCGACTGCAATCCAGCAGAGCTCCCAAATATGCGGACACCTGCTTGGTCTTCAGAGTATCTAGCCTGAGAGCCGTCTTCCCGAGCTAGTGCCTTCAAAAGCTGGTTAAGCTCTTCGGAATTCTCGCCGAGTCCTGTAACAACAGGCATCTCCAATCTTCGGGCCAAGTTGACTCTCCGCAAGCGTCCAAAAGCCCCATCGGCGACTGCATCCCAGATCACGTCGCTGTTAATAGCTTCAGCTTGGTTGCCTGCAGGCCAAATGCAGTCGAGCTCGATGGTTTCTAGCAGATAAGGGTCATCTTTTGATTTCCCCCAAAAGAAGAAACCAGTTATATAATCCACTGGAATACTGAGATGGCGGAGAGAGCCGAGGATTCCAAGTATCCCATCCAGCGGATCGTTTCGCAAAGCGCTCATATGGTTTCCTATCTTGAGATACTCCAAATTGATGGAGTAATGTTCGACAATAGTCCACACACCATCCTTGGATAGTTTTGGGCAATTCCCGATAGTGAGGCGAGTCAGGGTCAACGGTTCGATCTGTGTTGTAAGTCGCTTGTTGATATCGTGTAGGAGAAGACCATCTTGTAGTCCTCCGTTTACATGCACATCCTTCAATCCGATAGGTACGGTACCTATAAAGTTTCCGCGTCCGTCGATCCCGAGCGAGGGTATCCTAGAGATTCGAGGCCTTTGATCATCGAAAGCGATCGACATAAATCCAGTTGGGGGATCCGTTCAGATACCAGGGAAAGATCGAGGTAGCGCAGCTTGGCGCATCGGCTCAAGGCCGCCAATGTATTGATCCTAAAACACATCAGCTAATACTCGCTAGCGCATACGGCGTGGGTACCCAAAAGTAGCTTGGGGAGCAACGAAGCGCTCGATGTTGTTCTTGACCCTCCCTAGCAATCTTGCGGTCAAGCTTCTGCTTCCATGATGGATCAGACGGCACAAGTCCAACGACCTCACCAGCTCCGCAAGCCCGTTCTTTCGGATGTGCGCATTGATCGAAGGGCATATTGTTGCCACAAAATCCTCGTAATTGCAGCCCGTGATATATGGGCGTTCGTAGAGAAGCCTAACGGCGGCGACATACCAAACTCGTGAGATCAGAGTACAGGATCGCAGGGCTCCCTGAAAGACTTGAGGATTGCTATGACCTTGTGAGACATGAGAGATGATCTGGATAACAACTTCGAGAGGCAGCGTAGGGTTGGTGCTGTGTACAATCGCTACGGGCATCATCAATAGTTTCGCCAACCTATGATCTTGGACTTGATATCCTCCTTTGTCTCTCTCGCACACCAATTGTCCACGAGACTTGCAATATTAATATCGACAGAAGAGTAATTTGAAGGGTCTCCGCAACCAAAAGCAGCGAATTCTATCTGGAGATGATGACCGGCTTATCGATAAGACACCGGGAAAAGTTGCCCTCTACGAGTACGCGTAAATTCCACAGAGTGAGGGAGACTGCCTTTGCAGCGTGATGATGCGACAGTGATGGCTGCCATCTGCACTGCGAGAGCAGGTCACGCACTCCCTGTCCGTCCTGTATGGCGTCTTAGAACAGCGTGGACGGCCCGACTGCGAGCTTCAGAACCGAGCTGGTCCCGGCGGCTGCTCCAAACCTCGAGCAGTAATCCACCAAAACCCCCAGATTTTGCATTCGCGTTCGAGTAAGTGTAAGCACCAATGGAAATACCTGGTTATGGAGCTAAGATTCTCTAGCATTGATGGCGTCCTCCTTCGCAGCTCCAAGCCTCTGCCTGGCGCATCTGAGACCCTTCGCTACCTTCAAGCCCACCGCATCCCTTTCATCCTTCTTACGAACGGTGGCGGAAAGACCGAAGCGCAAAGAGTGGCAGATCTGAGCAAATACCTTGATGTCCCCATCGACGAGTCCATGTTCGTGCAAAGCCACACGCCGTTCACACAGCTGGTTGAAGGCCACAAAAACCGGGCAGATTTGAAAGATGCGTGCGTCTTGGTGCTTGGTGGTGAAGGGAATGATTGCCGACACATTGCAGAGAAGTAGAGGCTCCCCGCCGGTCTCGACTTCTTTATAGTTGTGGCTGATCTTCTAGCGTAGGTATGGCTTCGAGAATGTCCTTACGCCTGCCGACCTTATTGCTGCTTGCCCATCCCTATGGCCCCTTGCCAACCGTCAGCTATACACCTCTCATGCGCGTCCGTTACCGTTTCCTATGAGTTCTGAGGTATTTTCAGATAGCGTGGAATTGGAGAAAAAGCTTCGAGTCGCTACGATCCTTGTCTTCCATGATCCCTGTGATTGGGCTTTAGATATCCAGATAATCACCGACTTGCTGCTCTCATATAGTGGCTATCTTGGCACGCTCTCAGACAAGAATGGTAGACGAGAGTTTGAAAACAATGGATACCTGCAGGATGGGCAACCATCGTTGTGGATCTCCAATCCAGACATACGTTGGGCGTCAGGATATCATCTAGATAGGTTAGGACAGGGCGCTTTTCTTCGGGCTCTTGTGGGTGTCTGGGAGTCGCTTACTGGAGGGGCCAAGGATGGATCACATTTGCGATACCAGCAGATGGGAAAGCCTTCCCATATGACCTACTCCTTCGCAGAGCACAAACTCCTCGCTCACCGCAAAGCACTCTTGGGAAACGAGAGAGACTCTGAAGTTGGCCTTGGAGATGTGTACATGGTCGGAGGTTAGCCTAGACTAAGCGCTATCTACCTCCTCGATGCCACTAACAGCGTTTAGACAACCCAGCAAGCGACATCAGAGGTGCCAACAACTACGACTCCCGTGCTCGAGAAAGCCCTAATACCTATCCAAACTGGCACTCAATCTTGGTCAAAACGGGAGTCTATAGGGGCGGCGCAACCAAGCATATACCGAAGAAATACGTACACGATATCCAGGCTGCAGTTGGGTGGGCTTTAAAGAATTCAGGGTGGCAAAAGCCCTTCCCTTGAGGCTCAAGATTGGCATCAGAATCCCTTGTCGAAATCAACGGCCAACCTCGCCCCTGGATCGGCCATAGTGTCGTCGATCTCTCGCACCTTGTGAGTTCCTTCGATGATGGCTGTACCATAGCTCCTTAACACCCAGACTTGCGGCCACGAAGATCAGACGAACTCGCTTCAAACCGACACCGAGACCAAACGAATCAAGCAGCAGGCAAAGATCTGTTGAATGCCACCACTGAGGCTTTTCGGTGCTTGAGATCGAAGGATGCCACCACTAAGAGCTGGTTGACTCCTCAGATGAGGAGACGGCACTGGCTTTGAGAGGGTACGTGATTAAGCTTCTCGCCATCAGGTGACACCACTCCGAAACGATGCGGTCACGTCATTAGTACAGCAGGTCAACCACGCTGGTCCTTGCCTTGAGCACGATTGCTCAACCATGTTGGTCTCCATGTCAACACGCAGTCCATGCGTGGATCTACTGAACAAAGTGGTCGAGTCACTATGCTTCTAGAATCGGATTGGCCTTGCGTTGCCGTCCAAAGTACGCTTTTCGAGGATACGAACCATAGAGATGGCAAAGCCACTGCACCTCCGTCTAGTTAGCTATTATGGTTTCAACCATCTCAAGGCATTCCTTCTCTTCAAATCTTCGCATTATATATCAAGATAGGGATATATCAATACACAATTCTGTCACAATGATGTCTTCAAGCCAACTAGCGCTCATCTCTTCCTCAAGCCTTAACCGCGATTGTAGCTCTATCGCTTCTCCAATCTCTTCTGATTCCTTCTCCTCTCAGACCTAAACCTCTTTCTATCACCTGCCAGCTATTTCAGCCCAAGTCTTATAAATCTCATCGCCAAGTCCAATCGTTACCCGCGAACCCAAACCAAGGCCTTGATTACTCTTATCACCAATTCCGTCTTTTCGATACCTATCGATGTTTCTCAGCCATCACTTTGGCTTTACTACAGTACCAAAACAGAAGATAGAAGCTCGATCATGGCCTCTTCAATTTCTTGGAGGAAAAGCCTTTTAGTAACTTACGGCTTCTCCCCGCAGTACCACCAATACCTTGAGTTAACTCGTTGTAATGGTTCCATGTGACCTTTCGTCCCTCAAATTTGACTCGATCATAGTCGATATCCCCACCACAACCACTGTCCATGTCCCATTCACTTCCATCCCACGCATACCTCCCTACAAGGCTACAGAGGAACGCCACGCTTTTCATCCCCTTTTACCTCAAAATTCATCACCCTTCTCGCATTCCTTCCTTCCTGTCCCTTCCCGTGGGGTTTTAATCTTTCGCACATGCATCTCCACTCCCTCTTCATTAACCCGAACAACACATCATCAGGCCTCCCACTTCAGCAAGATCACCCTACAATCATAACCACCGAACCTGGACCCAATTCCACCCATGACACCTAGCATCAAGCATCTCCCACCGTCATCATCATCAGTGGAACCAAAGCCCGCACCATCCAACCCCTTTTCCCTACACCCCTCCAAGGAGTCTGCACACCACATGCTCTTCCCTCCTGAAGCCTCTTCCGACTCACCACCACCAAGTCCTCCCACTTCCCAGCCCCTATACACACAACACCCTATCACCATTCCCCCGAACCTGTGTTACTCTTCCCACCTACCCATATCCAATCCTCAGGCACCCTCCCCTTTTCCCCCGGCATCCCACACGTCAACCTTCCCTCCTTTACCCAATGTATCCGCTCACTATCTGTTCCCATCCACTACCGGTCTGCGAATTCTTCCTCACTCGTGCTTGGTTCTTTCCCAGCGCTTGATGGTCATTGCGAAAGAGTAGCATGCAAGGACGTGAACACACATACATAGGTTGGAGTGCGTATCTCCAAAAATTCATGCCAGAACAACCGATATACACCGAATAATTCTGATTTCAAATTGAAAATTTGGTTCTGCCTTGTAATTTCAGCAGATGATTTGCCCGAGAGAAAGGGACGGGTAGATAGGCATGGACAGTGCCATCCCCCACGAAACCCAAAATCTCTGCTCCGAACCTCGACGGAATACGCGCATACAACAGGGCAGGACCAGATCCGCTTTCTCCACTCGTAGTCACCACACTCTTCTCTCCCCTCCCTCCCTCGCATTCCACCCAGCCTTCTATCTCCCACAATCTTTATCTCCAGCCATCTCCATCTTACATCTGTATCTCCATCTCTCCCCTCCCTCCATGTGTCCAAGCCCGGATGAAAACCAATCCACTCAAGACGAAGCCAGCCACATCACCTAAAGTATCCCTACCCCATCGGCTCGCCCTGCCTCTGCCGCTGTCTCCCTTCTTCCTCTGGACGCTCCCTGTGGGTAGCGTAGATCTATTGAGAGAAGATCGGTTCATAAAACACTTTCTCATGGCGGGGAATCACAAGTTTCGAGATAGATGTGGGTGGTCAATGTATAAGAGAGGAGAATGATGAAGAGGACTGTTCAGCAGGTGTTTTTGTAATTTGTCCGTGCCATGGGTGGCAAGGGGAGAGCGGAGAGGGAATCTGCATTGTGAATGACATGACTCTATTAAGATAATGAACGACTCGAGAAACGCCAACCAAGTGTCGCTTGTACTTGTAGGTAGGTATCACTTCCGAGCAACACAATCACTCAGCCACGCCATAGGAGATGTTTCAAGGTTTAATCCTGCAGTACCAACACGCCCATTATACTTGCTATGTATACAACGACTTAGCGCTCAGAGATCCGGAACCGATTGCGTATGTAGAAGAGAGCGTAAGCCTGCCTGCAGCGAAAACACAGCAATATCACATGCACATCCACCCGCTTCCCTTTGCGTCAGAGTCGAAGTATACATCTCCTTCGCTGCTGAACCACCATGGCCTATAATTCGTCGATCAGTAAAAGACGGTCATCAAGAAAAGAAACTAGACTATATCAGCCAGGATATATCCAGAAGGTCGGCCGGCTGCGGGGTACATTCCTGCCAGACCGAGAGATAAAGGAGCCACCGAGTCGTTACAGCAAAGATCGGTGGAGGCGTATCGGAGATGGGCGTCAGTGCTATTGCCATTGGAGCTCTGCGGTGACAATCTGGTACTCGCTAGTCTGGGTAGAAGGATCCAGACCGGTCGGGGCAGTCCAGCTCAGAAGCATCCTTGAGCCTCCATTGATAACGTCGTTGGACCCGTAGTAGTTGGCATGGACACCTCCCGAGTAGATGTACTTTCCACTCAGCCCAGTTGCAGCCTTGTACAAGACTTGTTCCTTCGACCAAGTATACTTGAGGATGTTTTCCACAAAGTCGCTCGACTTATCCCCACCAGGAGCGTAAGGCGGTATGATGGCTTGGTCGGCCTCCAGATAGCGATAGTAGAAAGTACTATCGGCGTAGATCGTAAGGTAAACCGCGATGAATGTCAGATGACGAGGCGAATAGAAGACGTCGATGTCCATGATAGGTCCATCGATGAAGTAGGCTTTGGAGGTGGATGATTGCATGCCGCTACTCCAGGAATTGCCATTCCAGTACTCGTACTAGTAATGTCAGCGACGGCCATATTACATTGTGGGGGACTTACGGAGCCACGATTCGCAACATCATTTGGCGATGTCCGAGCTAGAAGGATACCACCATTGACATTTCCGAACACATAGACGCTACCGTCATTCCCGCCAATACCAGAGGCGCCCCAAGAGCGTATGCCACCTGCACAACCCCACTCCACCTCGTCTTCCATGAAGATCTTCTTGTTCGCTCGAACAGCGACAGGTCCACCTTTGCCACCAGCAGTGATGGTGAGGAGCGTGGCACCAGTGTAGGTAAATACCGCCGCTTTGGTTGCTGTGTTGACATTGTCGTAGACAATTGGCGCATAGATGAGAGCGGTGGTCGCATCAAGCGGTATGATGGCCGACTCTGGCCAGATAGCGTAGCGGCCTCCTTGGCCTTGCATGACTTGGTTGTAGCCCTCCTCTCCTCGCGTCAATGGAGAGAAGCTTCGCATGCGGCCGGTGTTGTCACTCCATTCTCCGATACCGTCTTGCAAAGTCAATGGATTTCCGTTCAGGCCATTCATACCGACGTCAACAGCGACTGAGCTAGATACGAAGCCGAGGAAGTTCCCATTTGAATTTGCAGTGGTGGTTGTGTAGGACCCCGTATCGCAGAAGAGGAAGAGATGCTCGCCATTCAGGAATCCACCTCGACCTCCGTCTCTCGATAGATGAGGCGTCTCAGACAAGGAAGCAAGGGAAGATTGGATGGTAGAGTTGACTTCAAGAGCTCCAGTATTGGAGGAAATATCATAATTCACCGAGAGATCTCCATTAACGCCGATGGTGAGCAAGGAGCTTGAGAGCGTAAGCAACGCCTCGGGTTGAGCGATCTGAGCATGCTGCTTAGATGGTCGATTCTGGCTCGGCCCATGCAGCTTTGTTGTCGAGGCCTTGGGAGTGATGACCGAGTTCCCAGATGCATAGGTGACCCCAGCTTGCGAGACCGAAGCAGTGCTCGATGCCGTTGCAGATGATGACGCTCGAGAACTCGAGCTTTGAGTAGAGGTCGAGGTCGATGAGGACTTGGTACTTAACGTGCTGCCGGATTGTGAGGAGGCCGATGTTGAAGATGTAGAGGTTCGGGAGCTGGTCACGAGTATGGCGCCCTCGATACCCACAGTAGCTGCGGCAGGGTGCTCAATTGAATACTTGAGATAACAGTCATCGGCATCTTGAATCCGACCAGGTACGAAAAGTGCAGCCAGGCACTTGTTGCTACCTGCTTTGGTGTTGAACGCATCACATGCCGCGATACAGTCATCAAATGTCTGGACCAGCTGGAACGGGAAATCATTGTCGGGGAAGTCAATGTTGCAAATGACCTGGTACTCCTTGCTGGCGTTCGATGTGACAGTGGTACCGTTGCCAGCTGGGCAGAGCGAGGTAGATGCCGTACTCGAGGGAGAGGTTTTCGATGTCGCCGTAGAGGACACGGATGGTACAGACAGTACAAACGACTGGTAACTCCCGGCGAAAGGATTTGACGAAGTGCTCGTGGCAGAGGAACTTACAGCTCGTGCTTGGAGTGAAGACGGAACTCCAATACTCGCATTCAGACTTGACATTTGGGTTGTCTCTTTGCTCGAAGTGGTCGGTGAGGTCGTCGCAGGAGCTTGAAAAGGTGCCATGGTCAGCAATGCAAGCAAAGGATGAAAGGTACGACTTACCTGAGGCCTTGCTGGTTATGGAGACTACTGAGTCGCCAAGGGAGCGTGTAAAGGTCACGCGCTCACGGTGTGGTCCATGATCCCAGCCACGCCAGTGGAATTCTTCGCGAACCTCGAGTGTCACAGTCTGCGTAGGAGCAGATGATGGGATACCAATCTCCACCGCAGGCTCAGTGGCCGATCCATTGGGGGCGCATGCCTCGCTATCCAGTGGTATTCCCGCAACTGCATGGGCAAGAATGTTGTTGGGGTCTGTAGGTATGCTTAGCAACTGTCTCGTGATTGAAACTGCATGGACTTACTGCAGAACCCAGCGGTGGGATTGACAACGACGCTGCTCTCAGAGCTAGCTAATGAGGAACGAGTAGCATGGGGGAGACGCTCATTGTGGTGATGTGAGTGAGAGCGTGGTCGGGCGGTGCAGGAGGAGATTAATGACAAGAGAAGAAGAGGCACTGTGGCCATGCCAGTGGCAGAAGACTTTCCTCTCATGTTGTGCCTAAGGAGTCCAGCTCATCAGTGAGAGAATTCTTAGTTGACAGTCGAGAAACTGCTCTGCCTTGTATGTGTACTGTTGTAGGCCGTTGTCGGGGCGCACCCTGAAGCGGACTTACTCGCTTGAAGCTGAGACCAGAAGGGGTATTGTCAAAGTAGGTGAATGAGAGTAGCGAAACGAAGACAAATGAGTGACTCTGGAGCTTGACCAGATTGATAGAGAGAGGAGTATGAACAATGAGTGACTGAAGTGGAAGTTCGGTGGTTGTTGCTGTTTCATAGAAAGTTGATTAAGGGAAGTTGCATGGCTATCAACATGCTTGTTTGGCCGGTAAGCGCGGCCCGCTAAGCGAATTTATCTTATAATTAGGGTAGCACACGCACGTGATTACTATCATAGACAAAGGGATGCGAGCAGCCGCTTTACTCTGGCTTGCTCTAGCTCAATCCAACAGTACCGCCGCTTATCAAAGGTTCTTAGATTGTAGAAGAACGAGCTACCTACTGCAGTCTACCAATGCCACTACCCGAATGAGCGCCTGGGGAATCGCTAATTCGTGTTTTGGTCGGGTCCTGCAGTCGCTCTCACCGAGGTGCACGGTTCTCTGGCTGGCTGCCGGCTTCCTGTCACACATGACCGGAACGTGCTGTTCTCTAGTGAAAGGGACCAAAGGTACCAATGATGCTGGCGCTAGGGGGTTCTCACTGTTTCTACCGCATTGATTCACCAACTCGCGATTCGCTATGATTGTTTCGAACGACGTGACAGTGTGAATCGATAGCTTGAGCAACGATCTTGGTGATGTGCCAGGTCAGCAATAGTCTATTCTTTAGTGACACAACAGCTCGAACCATGAAGCTATGACAATAGAAAGCTCATACCAAAGGCTGCTGTCGATCAAGCTCTAGCCGCCAGGCAGGCATAGCAAAAGTGGATCTCATAGCCACCGTTCCGATCCCTTTGGGATGGAACAATGCTATTCTGCGTTCATGGCTTTCTCCCGCAATTTCGGCGCCGTTCCCTCCCCAGTGACATTGCCTTTCTCCATATCTGCTGCCCATAGCGCTGCTCCAACAGTGTTCGTGAACGCAAAGAGAATTGAGGCTACGGGTACTAGTTCGAGAAGCACGGAAGCGACCCCGAAGCTGTAAGCACAATTAGCACATGTCCGAAGCATTGCTCATCTGGATTGCATTACCTAGTATAAGCAGCACGATACTCCTCAATGTGCTTTTGCTTCTGGCTGGTGTTCCACTCCTTCAGCTGGAAATACCTCGTATGAGCCGCAGGCCCAGCATTCTTGCCTTGCAAGATCACGAAGATGACTGTCCCGACAATAGGGATGAAGTTTAAGGGTAGGTACATGAAATAGCGGATCAGAGCCTTCGGCGAGAATTTGGCGAACGGTTCCTTGACAAGTTTGCCTAATTTGGCCATCGGATCCCCGCCTGCCTTCATTTGCCGTCCTCCCGAGACAAGGTCGGTAGTGTTCTTTGAGACGAGAGTGCCATCGAACGTATCCACAAGTGCGCCTTCGATCAGAAAGGTTTTGCTGAGGATTGTGATTAGGGTAGAGCTCTCGCTAAGCACAAGGAGACCCGCGCTAATAGCTGCCAGAGGACCACTTGTGAAAGCCATGACCGCGGCCTGAGGGAGGTAGGTGAAGAGGAACATGAAGGTCGTTATGCCCAGACCAAGAGTTACGGTGGGTGCAAGCTTCTTCGTAAGAGGGCGCCATAGGTCGCGGTGTGACAAGAAGTATGCAATGCCCTTGAACAGACTTGTCAGCGATTATGCATGCCAGACAGCTCGGAGTTCATGACTGTGCCGTTGGTAGAGCAGGAGGCTTACGCGTAGAGGATATAGATATGCACCAGAACGAGCAGCCGTGACGGTCAAGGACTTGATACGTTCAGCCTCTTCGATGGCGACCGCTTTTGCCTTTTCAGCCATGATTGTTGCAATCTAGAGCGGATCGATGGGTACTACTTAATTTCCAAATATTCAAGCGGACTCTTTTACCCATTGAAAGATCTTGGGAACAACAGGATCAAGTAAAGTTCCTAAGATATCCGCACGTCACACACGCTACGTCACTCAGCCCTAAGCGCGTCACCCGTTGCTGGCGCGGACCGAGTCCTCACTAGTAGTATTCCGAGTCACAGTATCAGAGAAAGTCACGAGTATAGCAGCATCCGCTTACAGGAGAACTTCATCTCTTAGGACTGATGCGCCTACAAACCGAACAGGTATCCGCTACTTGTTCCCCAAACACCGTCGCCATGCTTGCAGTCACCCTACCCACACGCCCTTGATGTTCTGTCTGACCCAAAAGTACAATACACCAAGCGCTCCCCACACGTTCAACGACTACCGGCACTCTCTCACACTTTATCGGTTTCGATCTGCTTGGGCCTGTCTCCAGGCCACTTCACTACTGAAAGCGGACAAGCTGAAGGAAGCTAAGCCCCTCCAACCCCTTCTCCCGGAATGGCTCTCTACTAATGTCTCAGCCATATCATCGCCCCGCTCGAGATCTTCATCAGTGTTGCGAGGAATCGGAATTGCGGATGAGGGTGACTCGTTCGTGGACTCGGCGGCCATCACTTGAACATCGTCATTCTCCGCGTCATGGTATTCGGGATGCGGCGGAGTCCTCGGCACGGCTGAGGTCGAACGGGCCACGGAGCGAACCACGTCGTTCTTGCAGATGGGGCATGTACGACGGCGGGTGGTCAGCCATGGTGTACTTCAAGCTATTAGCAACGTACACGGAGTGATCGATCAGCAACTACTTACATGCAGTCTGCGTGGAACTCATGACCACACGGTAGGCTCATCACCTGACTATGGCCCTCAACGTATTCTTCAAGGCAGACGACACATTCGATCTGCTTGCCCTTGTATTTTCTAAGTGGCTTATCTTGCCTGGCGGAGGCCCTGGCAGTGGCCTTGTCTAGCGACGCGGATACGGCATCGTCAAGTCCGGATGCAGTCCTTGTACGGGACCGTGGTCGTGGGGCAGCAGGCCTTGCGCTACTTTGGAGTAACGGCGAAGTTGGAGATGAGGCAAATGGAGACGCCAAACGTGTCGAAGCCGTTGTGGAGGAACTTGACATGGTCTGATACGTACGGACCGGTAGCTGTTCGACAACGGACTTAGGAGCTCGCCATCGTCGTCTTCGCATGCGAGAGCGTATCAGGAGTAGAACGTATACCACCGTCAGCGTAACAAGTGGGCTCACGACGAGCACCAGTAGCGTGTCGAAGAAGGGCGTTGTTGACACGGTGGTAGGGCTTAGAGTGACCCATAGCCCGTCATGCTCCTCGTCGTCCATCGTATACGATATGTCTGCAACGTCCTTGCTCTTCGGCAGCCGTGGCCCGTCCGTGGGGATGATCGGATGGTGCTGCAGATGGTTAGGATTCGAGGATCCCGCCAGCTTTGCGTCTTCATCATCCTCGTCACCCCACAGTACGCGAGAGAACCAATTTTCTTCGTCGTTCTCACTATACTCATTAGTATCATCAGCGTGTTTAGGCCCTTTATCTCGGGATTTCCTGACACCACTCGGCGCTTGGACGCTATGTCCTGGAGTCCGGTACTCCCCACTGCCCGGGGTTATGCTTCCGCCTGACAGAGCCTTTCCGTCCAGAGACTTCTTCGACGTATCATGCTGTTTCTGAGTGCTGGCCAGCGGTGCGGTAGACAATGGTGCTTTGACCTTAGAACCGTCTTTTCCTTTGCTTGGTGATGTCTTAGTCATAACAAGGTCAGGATCGCGCCAGTCCTGTACGCCAATCTCGAAACCATCACCGGGGTGATGGGAGTCGGATTTGAGCGTTGATTTTTGACTGAATCTACTTTGGTCCATACTTGAAGAAGATTTCTGAACCTTCTGCTCAGCCAAAAGCTCTTCATTCCATCTTTCATTAATCCAGCTTAGACGGCCACTACTCGGCGGCCTTCGACTGTCGCCAGTCAAACCAGTATCATCAGCCCTTTTACTTCCTCCAAACAGCGACTTGAACCAACCGCTCTTCTTAGAAGACTTTGAGCTTTTTTGCTTCTCTGTCTTTGAAGGGAGCTTCTTTCTCGCCAGACTGTTGCTTGAACCTGTCAAAGTCGCTTTCGGCCTCGGTGAAGGAGACGTGAACATTGGTCTGTCGTTATCGGCTTTGGGGTTCGGCTTCGGTTCTTGGCCCAAAATCTCATGGCCCTTATCACCATGGCCTGCTTCCAGGTCATCTCCGTCCTCGGCGTTGTCATCGGGGTATCCCTCTGGTGGAATAAGGGATGACAGGAGATGCGCAGTGGTATGAGATGTGAACAGAGACGGTATCGTGATATTCGAGGTGTCGCCCCGTGCATACATCGTAACCAAGGCTCCCCCTCGGGTGTCGTCGCCCACAATAAGAGCCGCCGCACCACGACGCTGAGCCCATTTTGCCTTCTCCAAGAATCCGCAGCCACCCCGGCTTAAGAGAGCTATCTTGCCGGTTATCTCAGCAGTCTCTTGTAAGGACTGTATATCCGCGTGCTGTCCGGAAGAGCTTCCAGCAGACGCTTGCCACTTCTCAGACCGCCTCTGGCTGGCGGGTTTGGAGACTTGCGACTCTGGCAGTGGATGGTGCAAGTAGTTATCTGTGCCATCTTGGCTTGATGGGTTCGTCGTACCCTGCTCTTTATCTGGCGGGACGCCCGTTGCTGGGGTATTGCTCAACCGATTGCTGCTGGGTTGATCGCCAGCTGCCGCATTCAACAGTCTCCCCGACTGCCCAAGAATTTCACGATGTGACTTCTTATCGTTTTCCCAGCCTGGAACATCACTGCAGCCAAGTTCGCCTTCTGCGCCTGAAGTCGCCCCACCCTTCCCTAAATTGTCATCGCCAAACCCACTTCCGACCCATAGTTGCCCGCTCAGTCCTCTGGAGATAAGCTGTGGGCCAAAATCAGCAGGGCGCGCCAGGAAGAATGTAGAGTTATCGTCTGTCAGACTGATGATGGCTGAGGGAGGAAAGAGGCTAGATGGCGTGTGAAAAGAAAGGAAGGATCGTATGCCGCCTTTCTGGGCTGCGGGTGAAGATTCGGTCGCTGCATCGTGGCGAGGGTGAGTGCTAAGGAGAGACAGGAAGGTCAAGAAAGTCGGTATTGCAATGCAGCAGAGGATGAGTAGAATGGAACGAGCTAGAGGCATCTTCGAAGCCGCATCTGCGTAAATGTTTGCCGGGGCTGCAGGGTACTCGTGGTCGGTCTGGGTACCGGTTTGTCAATGTCTTAGGTCATGGGCAATATGTGATCATGTTCACCCTGTCGCAGTGGGTAGGAAGTATAGGACATGCTACTATCAGGGATATTTCGTTGGGAAGTTGGTAAGAGACCTGGGTGCCCTGTTCCCAATTGCCGCTCGAGTGGCGGTCATGCCTTTTCTATAACCCTGACACTAACCCTGAGCAGCATAAACTGAGAGAGATGGCAGCACACGGGTACCTAAACCCCATGATCTCTTCATCTGTAGAAGATATATGTGATGTGGATCAGCGACGGTCAGATGACATATCTATCAACAGAATCTAAGACTACGGCTTTGAATGCTCACATCAGAACATTGCTGAAACCGACACTCATCTCAGCTTCTCGACACATCAAGAAACTTCCCAGGAGCATGTGGTCCATCAAAAGTATAGAACCCCATTCATTCCACGAGCGATTTAATACATGAAGCCAATTGTAGGCAACAACATGTTTTTGCCAGGATGAATGGTCCCGTTGACCGAGAGTTCGACAAATTCCGGGATTGACTCTGATCGTTCACCATAATTCATCCCCTTGGCACTCATCTAAATACCTAAGGAGCTGAGTTCTGCCAGGGCAGTGGGTAAAACGTGATCTCGTCATGTCGATTTTCCTTCCGTCGAAGTCCTTTGAGCGCCGTTTCCAGGAGTGTTCTGCGCTGTATGCTATAATACATGGTCGTGACTTATGTGAGTACACTCACGAACAAAGTCCTGCTACAAAGTAAGGCAAACCTTCCACCACCCCTATTGTAGTTTCTGCAGAAGGATACTTTACTTTCCCTTATAGCAGAGCTCTTGCCTTCCCAATTGCCGAAAGCCACCCTTGAGAATGAATATCTCCCAACCTCAGCCCCGGAAGGCGCCCGTTATACCTGCTCTCTCAGCACTCCCAGGCATCTCAAGCAAAACATCACGGTCGACTCGCACAGCCATGCCAAGCTCAGAACGTTCAGATCGACTTCCGTTCCTTGACTGGCTTCCTCAAGGAATCCGAAGCCACATCGTTGCGATGAGTGGAGAGTTCATCGGCACATTCCTCTTCTTATTCTTCGCCTTCTCTGGGACTCAGGTTGCGAAGACTACAAATAAGCAGACCCAGACGCAGGCCACCGCTGCGACTACGGTGGACCAAGGGCCCAACCCAGCTCAGCTGCTCTACATAAGTTTGTGTTTCGGCTTCTCGCTCGCTGTCAATGCATGGGTCTTCTTCCGCATATCTGGAGGTCTCTTCAACCCTGCGTACGCCCTACCGCTTCATGCCGAGGACGAGATACAGCAACTGACAATGTTTAGTGTCACCCTCGGGATGTGTCTCATCGGGGCTATGTCCTGGTTTCGCGGACTCCTCATTGTCATTTCCCAGATAGCCGGCGCCATATCAAGTGCAGGCATCGTAAGCGTCCTGTTCCCGGGGCCTCTGGTAATACGAACGTCACTCGGAGGAGGAACGAAAGTTGTACAGGGCGTCTTCATCGAGATGTTCCTTACGGCACAGTTGGTCTTTACCATCTTCATGTTGGCCGCTGAAAAGCACAAGGCAACATACATAGCACCCATCGGCATCGGCCTCGCGCTCTTCATTGCCGAGCTCACAGGTACTCCTTCCGCTGTATCCTGCTCGAATAGCTCTTCGCTCAAGCGTTCATAGGCGTCTACCATACCGGAGGTTCCGTCAATCCTGCCCGTACATTTGGGCCATGTGTTATCCTACACTCATTCTACGGCTATGACTGGGTAAATCCACGCCAGCCCATAGCCCGAGAAACACGGTACTGATGGAAGTAGATATACTGGGTGGGTCCTTTCGCCGGCACGTTGCTGGCCACCGCATTCTACAAGTTCATCAAGATGCTCGAATACGAAACAGTCAACCCAGGGCAGGATGCTGATGAAGATGCGGCCCGTGAGACACTGCAGCTCAGTCACGACAAAGAGGCTAGCCGCCCAGATACTTGAGCGGTTCTGGCCTTGGTGTGGCGCAGCTATGGGGATGAGCGACAAGACCAAACCTCATTCATACTACCTAAATCCAAGATCTTCTGGGCTAGCTCACCCCCAAGGTAGCTGGATCCACCAGCTTGGTTGCTTTTGCGAAACAATCGTGATGTACTTCGTATGCGGCAGGTTAATTGTTAGTACGAACAGGGGTTTCTGGGCCGATAAACCCTGTCCCGCTAACATTTAAGCCCCCTAATACGAAGTCCATCTCTTAGAAGATCAGCAGTAGAATGTTGCGCATGGTTGTACAACCTTGAAATTACTTTATGCCTGAAAGGTCTTTAGTAGTACAGCAATAGTCTCCCGTACCCCAGCGGTAGCTAAAATCATTTCAGATACCCAACGGGCCGACGCAACTACGCATTGACGTGTAGGCGATCTTAAAACCAAGGCAGGCGATGATCGGCGATAAACGTACATGCGAGGACTCTTTATCGAGAGAAGTCATCGTGTAGGAGAGGCATATTAGATTTATGGCATTTCATAGTCGATTGATGTACATTGCTAAATTGCGTGTCGTTGGGTATTCGAGAAATTTCTAGCCGCCGCTGGGACTATTGCCGTTAGTAGCAAACCAATTTGCTGTGCACAATAGGTGGGCAATAGGTGGGCGTCCACTCATCGTCATCAAAGCAGTGCCCGATTCAGAGAAGAACTTCAGCCGAAGCTAGCAGATGGGGCTGTTCGATCTGCAATTCCAGACCTACAAAAGAGATCGCCTTGATGGGTGTCAAAGTCAGCTCAGAAAGTTGATGTGTGGCGGTGCAATAGGAGCACAGCCACAACCATACGTCATCAGGGAGGTGGGGAAGTGGGGTTGTAGAAGTAAACACGGGAAAGTGAAGAACATGGAAGGCGTGCTCGTACCTGCCAAGTTTGTGTGCTTTCAACAGCTACTTTAGAGTTCTTGTTTATAAACGCCTCGGAATCCCCTCACTTGCTCACCGATCCCACACCATCACCACATATTCCCAATTCCCAATTCTTACCTACTACAATCAAAGCACAGTGATACCAGCAGCATCAACGCTTGAAGTAATCAATTCTCCTTTACTCTACACGGATATCACCCTACATCTACCCTACCGTCACCATGTCTAGCCTCCTGAACAAAGTCAAGGACGCCGTTTCCGGTGAGAAGAATACTTCAAATGCTCGTGCCGCCAACCAAGGCAATAATGGTAACACCGTGCTCATACCCATTATTTGGTTTGATCTTTGGCTGACATGATCTTATTAGAATACGGCTCAAGCTACAACGAAGGTGCTGAAGGTATCCGTGGTGACAGCAACACCGGCTTCGACAACACTAGCTCGGACAACACTGGCATGCGCTCCGGCACCTCTGGTTATGATGATACTACCTCCTCGGGACGTGGAGAGTTTGGTTCCGGCATGGGCACCTCTGGGCATCATGATACTTCTCGTTCTGGCCTCGGGGGCATTGGCTCGGGAACCTCGGGCTACGATGACACTACCGGATCTGGCCGTGGCGGTCTGAGCTCAGGTACCTCAGGCTATGATGACACCACTGGCTCTGGTCGCGGTGGGCTGGGTTCTGGCACTTCTGGCTACGACGACACTACTGGCACAGGACGTGGAGGCATTGGCTCTGGTATTGGATCAGGCTCTTCCGGCTACGACGATACCACTGGATCTGGCCGAGGAGGTCTGGGCTCGTCTGGCTACGATGACACTACTGGCTCAGGTCGTGGAGGTATTGGCGGTGGTTCAGGCTACGATAACACTGGCTCTACCGGCGGCATTGGAGGTAGAGACAACTATGGAAGCGGAGGTCAGAGCGGGTTGGGACGTGCTCAAGGTGCTGTGGATGACCTCGTGCATGGCGGCGAGCACCACACCTCGACGGCCAACAAGTTGGATCCTTCAGTCTAGATACTGATACCGTGCGCTTCGAGAGACCCCGTTTAGCCTGCCAGAAAAGAGGATGTCCTTACCAGTACGGTTTGCTGTAGCTAGCAAAAAGCATGCATTCTTATGCATGACGAATGAGTGAAAAGTATTCCTATTCACACTCTAGAGTGCTTGTCATAATATTCGCGAGGTTCGGTCTCTCCAACTGTTTGTCGTGATAACATGCTCTACTTTAGATAATACGATATATCATACAACCATCTCAGTTGTCGCCATCAGGTTTTCATGATGGGGTCCGGACCCTACCGTTCTTTTGGGTTTAGCGCAAAAGACAGACATCAATCGAAAGATTCTGTTCCATCTTACCTACAATCACCACCAACATAGCTCACGAGAATTGTATCTATGACTCTTCGGAAGTTGAATACAATGGTGCATCGCTGTATAAGCATCTACATCCAGGGACTCCCGCTAGTTCACCTTCTATGATCTCTCGACAAGGACTTTACAACGATCTTTGCGAGCTCCTTGTGGAGTAGCAAGACATGGTGTTCCGTCGGATGGCAGCGATGATTTGAGTCACGATTACGTCGGACGTCCTAAGGTCCGCTACTGAAGCGGTCGTCTTGCTGGGCCTCCGAGGCGTCGTCATTCAGCTGTTTCGGATTGAAGCAAGATACAAGCTCTTGTCGTTGACAGACCCTGCGGTGCCTCCAGCAACCTGGCGCCAAGATCTGGCCTGTACAAAGGCATCGGCAAGGATTTTCAGTGCTGTTTGATCCCCTAGGGGTCATCGCTTGGCCGCAGGCTAGGGGTGGAGGCTTGATGGAGGCAAGAACGGGAATATTCAGGCAATGGAGGGAAAGAATGGTATACAAGCCGTTGAACAGATAGAGGGGATACAGGCTGGCAATGTAGGGAGTGTGTGGATCTTTGAAGACAGGAGATTCTTTCAGGGTTTTGGGTTTGCTGATGCTTCTCTTTACGTGCTACTGCTTGTCCCCCTCTGGCCCCCAGATGCCGATACGCTATTCGTCATGAATGGCCTTGCTGCATGCAACATGTAGTACTCAGCATCACCAACTGTATGCTTGTGAAACCGGACACAAGGGGAACAAGGGATGAGGAAGCGGTTGACTGCATCTAGACTGTATGTTCATATCGCATGATATCCAAGAACAAACCTGCAGGAGAGGAAAGGAGAATGTACGGGCCTCCCAAGAATAACCTTCTCCTAGCATCAAGGTAGTTCCAGCATTGCATCTCTTTGTAAAGTCAACACCCGTAGTTCTGGCATTCCCTTTGTCATAACGCAAAACATTACAGCTTGAGTACCAACGATATTTCTTTGGCACTGCCAAAGCCAGCACGTGATCGTAATCTCCTTAGCGTGTTGATTGTGTCAAGTGAAGTGAAATATGGAGCCGGCGCGTCGCCGTCTATGGTCTGGATCAACTGGATCGTGCCTGCCGCAAACATCTACTATATCGAAGCAGTACCTACCCTTTGGGCAAACAGTAGCTATTGGTGCAAGTCTGGCTTTCAACGAGCTCTCTTCGCGGGAGATCCGTGACATCTGCCGGCCTCGCAGAAGTAAGTCCTTTGCATCTTCCGTTGTTGTCTCGTGTTGAACAAAAGTAGACTAACATGTCTCTGCCAGTCCGGTCCAGGAGGTCTCACGAATCTCATAGCTCAGCACCGCGAGAGCATACCATTGGACGAACTTTCAAACCGACATCTGGGACTTCTGGCAGTGGAACTTTCTCCCATATTCAGGTTGTGCCCCAAGAGTCCGCAGAACGTTCCCGGCCAAGCGATCCAGAAATTGCCCTTCAGAAGCCATCCTTTGGCCAAGAGGCAGAACGAGAAATGGCGATGTATAGGGGCCCGCTGGGCGCGCCCACTGCTAGCTTAGCTAACTTGACATCTGGCACCACCTTTGCTGCCAAAGCTAGAGCGGCGGAGTTGAATGCAGTCAGAGCCCGTAGAGCTGCCACAGCCTTGGAGATCGAGAAGGAGTCTGTGGACGAAGTGCCACCTCTGCAGCCTGTGGCCCTTGGCGCTGTGAAATTCACCATGCCTCGTAACCGAGGTGCCAAAGCCTGGAAGCCTTTGAATCTCAACGAGCTTCCTGAGCACAGCTCCGAGGAAGGCAGCCAAACTTCCATCAACCGACCTCCGACAGCGCAGTCCTTGGCAACATCCTCTGGGTATAGTGAAGAGCAGCGGCCGGCAGACGATAAGCGAGCCCTGAACTACGGCAACCTCGCTACCTCGCACAACCTTTTGCCGAACACCGTCACTCAAGGCCCATTTCTCACCCAATACCAGTACCAATACCCAGCATCCATCCAGATGGCCGATCAGAGTGCAGTCAATCCATTCTCGCGTGAATGGGACCCAGCCATGCCGGTCTTCAATTCCTCCCATCTTCCTTCGGCCATGCTCTCAAATGAAGGTCGTCCGCTACGCGCAGGCAATCAATTCGGCCACCAGTACAATCCGTACCCGGCTGCTGCTCAGCCTCTAGCTTCACAGGCTGGTAACGCGTACAAGCCCATCATGAAGCCTCTCAGCAATGACGACCCTTTCACGGATTCGCCGAAGGTGAACAAGCAGCCCGGTCCAGTCGCTCAGTTTGTCAGCAAACCACCAGGCCTTCATCCTAGCACTGCAGCACACAAACAGCCAGCCGCTGTGAAGGGGACCATGGATCACGGGTTTCGCTTCCCTCAGGGCATTCCTCAAACTCTCCCACCCTACTTGAACACACAGACGTCACAAGCCCTTGAGCAGCCCCCGACAGCTCCCAAAGTGTCCGTACCGACTGCCAAACCCAACCCGAGTACTCCAAGCAGCAACACTTACGCGAGAGACCCCAAGCCATACACGAGCTTCTCGGCCAGCAAGAAGGAGATGCTCCTTCAGAACCTCGAGCAAGTCGTGGAGTCCTCCAAAGCCAAAGGCGACCTGCCCAGCGCCACGCGCACCGTGCTCTATGACCCCTACGCCTCCGATCCCGCCGGTCCATCCCAGCCCAGCTACCCCAGTGCGTACGGAAAGCTGAGCGAAGCCGAGAAGGAGAGCCTCAAAGTGAGCGAGCCGATCGATTGGCAGGTGCGTACGGCGCCTATCTTCACCAGCCCAACCGCGTGTTCCTTTGAGGAGTCTCAGGCACCGCAATTCCCTCCAGGACTCTCTGCCGGCAACGAATACATCTACTCATTGGCTCAACCGCCCAAGCCAGCCACTCGCTCCTTGGCGGACGTGGAGGCATGGTGGAACAACGACACGCGTGCCCAGAGCGTCCATCGCGCTGCCATGACTGAGCTTGATAACGCCCTCTTCAGCAAAGATCCCCCAGGTCACCGCACGACTTCCGACTCATTCGGGTCCCTGACCAGCCCCGCCAGCACCAAGACCGGGGGCTCCATGGCACCCATCGGTTCCGAACGTTCAGCCAAGGTCAACAATGCCAACAACGAGCTCGCCGAGATGATGAAGCAGGTCTGCGTCAATCTCGAGAGCTACGTTGTCCCCTCGGACAAGCCGCAGGACGACTACTTTGGCCGATTCGCCCGTGTTCCGGAGTGGTGCATTGACAAGAGCCCGAGCGGGAATGACAGCTTCTTCGGGGACTGGGGCGTGCCGCCGTCGAGGGTTGGGAGGGACCCGAGGTATAGGCCTACGTTCCACGAGGGCCGTTACACCGTGTTCGAGGAGCTTGGCCGTGGGAGTGGACGCGACGGAGGGCTGGGACGCCGCTACCATTAGGGTGGCAAGGCTCCTACTCTGGGCTTCGCTGCTCGGGAGACGGTTTAACTGAGCGATGGGATTGCGGATATTGAGATTACAGGCTACGGACGGCACATTGATAATACCCAGAGTGTAGACAACAGATCCGTAGCCTTGGCTAGAAAATGCCTAGACAACAAGCTGATTTCATGCAAGATATCCTTATGGCAAACTATTTGTTCTACGGATGAGCCATGATTTGACCCATTTCCCTTGCCACTACCTGATCAATATTTTGATGACCTCGAGGAAAATGCATTTCCTACCTAAGTAAGCTTTACGACTCCACGACTACTCAGCATGAGTGACGCAATCACGGATCTACCCAAGCGCTGTCTCTGCGAACTTGTAGCAAGCCATGAGAAACAATGACAGTAAAGTAGTAGAAATGTTCGAGAAGCTAATGGTCTGTTCTCTTTTGACAGGTGCTCGATCTGGCCATGCCGATCGGTAAAATCTAAACCCACGGGCTGCGAATCAGACCACGGCACATCAGCCAAACGTCATGCATGCAGTCGAAGCCACGCAGAACCAACAGCTCGCTTCCACGACGCTGGAATTGAGCACTACTTGGATTGCCTCGATGCGCGGAGAAGCGTTGGCACGGTCTGCATGGAGTGGCGATGATGCCTGAGATATTCTAGAATAGGTGTGGAGCTTAGTTGCATTTTCATTCATGGCAAAGCGAAGCTTCCTCTCTCGTGTACATTTTTGGCTTTCGCAAGTTCTTAACAATGGGCTGTAGATGTACAATGACGGACTATCATTCCAGTAAAGTAGACAGATTGCATTCAGAAGGATCATTTAAAATGGATGATGAGGCATTAAAGGGGCAATCCCTGATCGCCTTGGCAGTCGTGTCGCCTGCCATGCTTCTTACGGCTAGCCGGCAATTTAAGCTTGGCGCGCCTTGACTATCCATGTCCAGCACTCCATCAGCACAATCATCTAAGATCTTCAACCTCAACCATCCCACTTGGTCCCTCCTCATTTTGACCTTCCTGGTCATTTCTACCTCTCGAGAAGAGACTCAGCTCTCCGACAACCCCTCTCGACAAGACGTGCAAGTCCTGGTGCTACCTCCAACCAACGTGTTGCTGCAGCCTCCGGTCGGCATCCAAACACAAAGGCCCTCTTTTCTTTGATCTTGATCACTTGGCCCATTCCGTAAGCTGTGTCCAAAGAGGTGCGTGATCCACTTCCCACCCCACATCTTCCTTCCCTCATCATCTCTATTCTTACACTGTGCTTGCCTACTCCCTTCCCTTTGACACCTACAACAACACCTCCACAGCAATGGCCCATCCTCACTAGCCTAAATCGTACTTCACCGCCTTGTTTGGAAACCCCTCACATCACTTCAATGCTGACACCTCTACCTCGAACACAGATACAATACACTTCGAATCGATTCTCAACGAGACGTTCTTCTTATTGCAGAGATCCTGGCTGTACTCTACAGCAAGGCCTGCACGAATCACTGGTGCTCCAGACCCATCCAGCCAGACCTACATCCGTCGACCATTGACTTCAGTCACATACCGACGTGACAATGACTACTATGGTGCGTACATCTAATGGTCACCCATACCTCTGTACATACATACAGGGCCAATGAAGCCTTCGTTGGATACAGGAAGGCATACTGTTGAAATGCCACAGAAGTGCATTTGTAGTACTGCATAGTCGTAGACATGGATTTCAGTCACTTGCACTGCCCATTACTTGAGTCACGGCCTGAGACATGCTCAATATATCTTCAAGCTTTCTACAGAGTTTTGCTAATGCTTTGTACGTTGGTAGGATCTCCGCGTGGGCAACAAGTATCGTATCGGCCGCAAGATCGGTAGTGGTAGCTTCGGTGATATCTACTTGGGTGAGCAAGCCTGCGTCCAGCCCCAACTTGTTCAAATGCTGAGCGTCACTAGGCACCAACATCATCTCTGGCGAGGAGATTGCCATCAAGCTGGAGAGCGTTAAGGCCAAGCATCCTCAGCTCGAATATGAAGCTCGTGTTTACAAGTCTCTTGCCGGAGGTGTGGGCATTCCCTTCGTCCGCTGGTTCGGCACAGAGTGTGATTACAACGCCATGGTCCTTGACCTTCTCGGCCCCAGCTTGGAGGATCTGTTCAATTTCTGCAACCGAAAGTTCTCCTTGAAGACGGTCCTGCTCCTGGCTGACCAGCTCATCTCACGTATCGAATACATCCATGCCAAGTCATTCATCCACCGTGACATCAAGCCCGACAACTTCCTGATGGGCATTGGCAAGCGTGGAAATCAGGTCAATGTCATCGACTTCGGTCTGGCTAAGAAATACCGCGACCCGAAGACACACTTTCACATCCCATACCGTGAGAACAAGAACTTGACTGGTACCGCCCGTTACGCCTCTATCAACACCCATCTGGGCGTTGGTGAGTCAATGCTCCGTTTCGTTTTTAAACAGTCCGAAAGCTAACGGGTATATAGAGCAATCTCGTCGTGACGATATGGAGTCTCTGGGCTATGTTATGCTCTACTTCTGTCGTGGCTCTCTTCCTTGGCAGGGGCTCAAGGCTGCTACGAAGAAGCAGAAATATGATCGTATCATGGAGAAGAAAATGACGACTCCTACTGAGGTCCTCTGTCGCGGCTTCCCTAATGAGTTCGCCATCTACCTCAACTATACTCGCTCTCTCCGTTTTGACGACAAGCCGGATTACTCTTACCTTCGTAAGATCTTTCGCGATCTCTTTGTCCGCGAGTCCTTCCAGTATGACTATGTCTTCGACTGGACTGTCTACAAGTACCAGAAGAACGCTCAAGCCATCGCTGCAGCTGGTAACCCCCAGAAGTCTAACCAAGAGGAAGAAGAGAAGCCCTCCCGACGTCACGCTGCAGGTACGAACAACGCCACTGCTGGCCTCCCCACTACTCAGAACACGATCTCAAATAATCAAGCAGGTGGCATCTCTACTCAGCGTCGTAAGGTCATTGACCGTGGCGCAAGCGGTACTGGTGTCGAGACCCCGGATACGAACCGTGCAGCAGTAGGAGGAAGTGATCGGATGTGAGTTTCTTGCCAAACATAACCATGGTTCCTTGTAAGGAGCTCTTCTCCTCTGCGTTTAGTGTTTGATCGGAGAATCACGCTGGGCGCCTTGGAGGATCTGAGAAGACGAATTCTGACTAATTACAGTCTTCGGCGCTAGGCTTCGATCCGCTTCGAAGGGTGTTCCTAATCCTGAGATCCCCAACTACCGCATCAAGACACGCTATGCTCCGGAACGGGACCCATGGTCTTGAACAACCTCTGGTCGGTGTTTGAGGACGACGGCTTATTCCGAGCTGCCAACCTCAGTTGCCTGGAACATCCTTCGACTAGTTCTGAACCTTCACTCCTTCATGGTGTTGACTCGGCATCAACGATTATCCTTTATTGGCTTTTCCCTTGTTATGTTTGCATCGGCTCTCTTCCCACTCGAACATAGATTGGCTCGTGCGCTTTCGATTTCTGTCCATCTCCGACGAGGTATCTAGGCTTCCAAATCCTCCCTAGGCACCTATTCGGTATGGTCAGTAAGATCTTCAGCCCATGAATGGCACGCCGCTGGCTAGTGTCGAATATCAACAGAGATGCAGCCAGAACCAGCATGGAACACCGGGATCATCGGCTACTACGAGATCGTTGTTTGCAGCAACACCACATGTCACGACTTGTTTTCCCCCATCAGCACTAATATTTCCTACTTCCATCATTCTCAGGTCTCCACCAAATTACAATAAAGCACAATTTCCTTTCAGCAGCAGGCTTAGCAAAAAGGGGGGGTTCATGGGAAATGCAGTGATGAGAAGAGACACTGGGTTGCGGTACGACATCGCTCTCGTGGATCGAGGTTGACTCTTCGGTCCATCCACGCACCGGCAGTCTCCGCGAGCTGGTCATGTTCGAATGGGTCATGGACGGTATGGATCATGGATAGGGTCGCTTCCGGGGTGGTTGAGCTGCTATGCTTGTTCTTCTTTCCTCTCCCCTCTTCGGTATCATCATAGATTTGGCAGGCATGCTTCATTTACAAGTGGCAATGGACGATGGAAGCTTGATGGCGGATAGCTAATTGCCTAAGTAGATGACATGCAAAAGCCTTTAGCACCATTCTTCCTGCCTTTGAGTGAAATATGCTTCGGATGTTGGATGCTACATTGGAACTCATATCACGATTGTTTCCCATTTCGTTCTCTAACCCTAGTAGAGATTGAGGTAAGCCCACCAGCACCAACACAGCATGTAGATATCTGATCCGCATTGTAGAGCTCTCAACGAGATGACAGCTGAACCCGCGTCTATGCATCGCATCCCCCTTCCCCCTCCCTTTCCTCCCTGGGTTGATTCGCTAAAGGGAGAGCGCGCTCCGGGGAAGGGGAAAGGGCAGGCGAGGGAGGGAGGGAGAGTGAGTTGTAGATGGGAAGGTGAGGAGTGGATGGGGAAGTGGGGGGAACTATAGGTTAAGGGGGGGTGGATGCTGTTTTGCTGTTTTGGCTGCGGAAGGAGAAACTAATGGGGGTCTTTCTTTGTGGCCAGAGTAGAGGCCTACTGGAGGCGAGAGTCACTGACTTACCTTACTGATGGGAAGGTGGGTAGTTTTGGAGTTTTGCTTCTTCGTATTTGTTCTGGTGCCTGCTTGGAGCATGCGTTCCTGGCTGCCACGTGAGTGTGTACGAGTCCGTGGCACGACGTTTGGCCGTTAGTTAGTCTTCATGACGTTCTCGATTGCGGCTTGGCCTGTAGGAGGAAGCCTTTTGCAGGTGTCTTTATGGGATGGGATCATGTCTCGTGGCAAGTGCGAAGTGTATGCTCCATTGATGGTATGAGGAGGTCAATGTTCGTCTTCAGACAAGCTTGGTGGAGATCAGCGGAGCGAGAGGTAAAGTGCACACAGCAGCGCTCTCTGAACGTCGGCGCCGGCTGGTGGCTCCAGTGCCATTCTCCCTGCTTCTCGTAACGGTCGTTGCCTCCGTCGCGATCCAAGATGCCGCTCTGCACTATCTCCTCGAGATCTTGAGCCCACCACAGCCGTGCGGCCTTTCGCTGCTGCGTGTAGTGTCCGAGCCAGGAGAAGGAGATGCCCAGCCGTCGCAGGGCTTTGCTCAGCTCGTGCTGCTCGCTGCCCATGGTCGCGGTACGGATCAGGATGCCGATGTCGGCGGCGAGGAGGCATTCCAGATCGGGGAGGCTGTCCCCGACGTAGATCGTCCTTAAGTCTGGTTTGGTGCCTCCTGGGCCCTGTTGTAGTATCCTATTTCGCTGCTGCTGTACCATATCCGCCATCTCGCGCGCTTTGTCTGCAGAGACGTATATCCCCGCTTCTTGACTCCGCGCGCGTTTCGAAAACACATCGTTGGTACGGATATCCATCCTCGACGGATCCCACTTCGCAACCGGACCGTCGTGCAGGAATTGCCCCTCGTCGTCCACAAGCCCGTGAAAGCGCAACGCTCGGTCCACCAGGTTCCGGATCCACTGATGGCTCCATGATACGCTGATGATGCCCATCGCAATCCTATTCTCAACATTGGCATTCGCTTCCGCCACCAGTTCCATTATCGCATTCCAGCCGTCTCGGAATTGTACTGTTCCGTTCTCTAGCGCCGTGCTCGCTGCGGCTTCGAGGTGCGAAGCGTTGACGCCCGCGTCCGCGAAGGCCTGTTTGCCACGCAGGAAGCTAGCACGCTCGACATGCCTGAGGGAGGACTGGTAGGCGAGTTCTTGGGGGAGGGTTTTGCGGAGACGGAGGGAGGATTGGTAGATGGTGTCTGCTTGGGCGGTGCGCGGGAGGCGTACATACGAGGAGTCGTGGCGATGGAGATGGGTATAGTAGGTTGATGAAAGGTCGGCGGCTGTGGGCGGGTGGAGGGGTCGTGGGTGCTTGCAGGGACAGTCGGTGGGGATGTAAGCGCAGATTGGGAGGTTGTGGGATTGGTAGGCGTATGTGGGGAGGGAGAGGAGGGAGGGAAGAGTGGAGGATAGAGTAAGGGTGGAGTCGAAGTCGAAGATGAGGAGATGGTAGGGGGGATGAGAGGGTGATTGAGGCGGTGGCAGCGGAGGGGAAATGGAGGAAGGAGAGGGTGCTCTGCGGGATGGTGGCGGGCTTTCAGTCAACGATGGAGAGGGTGGACTGGGAGTAGGAGACAGGGAGGGAGACGGGGTGCTTCTAAGAGAAGACGTTGACGTCGTGGACTGCGGTGTCTGTTGGTTCGAATTCGATGAACTCATCCAAGGGATTCGAGCGGGTCAAACTCACACATCTACCAATCCGAATGTCGGACTCCCATCGAGAACATCTAGAACATACTGGGGTACCTTTCATCTCCTCAATTGTGAAGTTATGAATAATTCAACGGTCAGACGACTTCACAATGGGCGCCGTGACTAACGTAGGCCCATAGCCAAACAGTCATGTTGTCTTTTAGCTGTCATGAAGCATGAGAACCTGTTGCCCAAACTCGCTTGGTTGTGGAGATTTGAAAAGCCGGCCTGATCAATTGGGTCCGACTGCACAAAGACTCATGGCAACTGACGTAGTTCTACCTTATCGTTCAACACTCAGCGCTCAACGCTCAACGCTCAACGCTCAACGGGTACCTTATGCCAAGCCTCGCTTACAGCAGCCCGAATTGGGCCCAGATCGAAGCAGACTGGACAGATCAAAAGGGAGCCCCTGAGGCACCATGATGCACATCATTAGAATGTCTACGGTAGCGATGTAGTACTAAATGCTTGATTACGTGGTGCTTTTGTAATCGTACATGCGAGGCAGCCTGTATAAGCAGCATTATCACCTCCCACGATCGAGAATAAAATTGTAATCTCCCACAGCCCTGCAAGATATTGCGCGAGGAACGGCTGGTACTGTACCGGGTACCTTACCCCCTCCGTCTTCCAAGTTCCAAGCCAACTTCCCAACACAAATTCTTCGAAGCCTGCACACCTATCGCAATGTTCCCATCTCCCTGATATAGCGACTTGGGACTCCGGCGACAGATGCGCAACATTGACGATCACATCGGACGAATGAATGAATCTGTTTCGCTCTGTTGGTTATTTTTGGATGGATGATCGGTGCCTCAGGAGCTTTGCCTGTTCGACGATCCTACCGAAAGTACCCTGGCTGGAAATTACATACCACTAGAAAGCAGGTCGCAGATACGATAGCCTCCGTGACGAAGCGTTACCACATTTGTCCGACTTTCCATTGCCACCGAGACCTGGCAGAGAAGAATACCCATTCATCGCACGCCGGACTTCTCTCCGCCGTTCCACTTTTACCGCATCATTTCACCTAACGTACCATGTCCTTCTTTTTTGGCAAGAAGAAAGGCCAAAACCCGTCTGCCGACGCACCGAGACCCGGTCCAGCGAGTCGAGATCCCTCTGGCGGCGGGCCGAGCTTGAATGCTGCGCCCGTCAATGGGGTGAAAGGCAAGGTTCCACCAGTCGCCGGTGCGCCTGCGATTCAGACGCCGACGCCGGGGAGTAGTGTCAATAACTCAATATCGAATTCCATCAATGGGGCAAAGACGCCGAGTCCAGATCATGGACGGGATGGATCAGGCGTGGGGATTGTAGGCGAGAGGGAAAGGGTTGGGGGAAGTGTGGACGAGGGCCAGGTAGGTTCGAATCCGTCTGGACAAGGTTGAGACGAGTTGGCATGCCTGCGATTAGGAGGACTCAAACATGGTGTCACTATATGCTTACGCGCTCCTGCGATACAGTATGGGCCTTCCCGAACCGCTCTCAATGGTCCCCCGCCCGTTCAAAACCCATCAGCGCTGTATCCCTGGTCACAGCGGCGCATGACCTTCACCTCTTCGCAACCGAGTCCCTTCCCACGATATGGCGCCGCGGTCAATGCGGTGGCGTCGAAAGAGGGTGATGTATATCTGATGGGCGGACTGGTCAATGGCACTACGGTCAAGGGTGACTTATGGATGATTGAAGCTGGTGGTGGTAATCTGGCTTGCTATCCCGTTGGCACTACTTTCGAGGGACCTGGACCCAGAGTTGGACATGCGAGCTTGCTAATTGGAAATGCCTTCATTGTCTTTGGGGGCGATACGAAGATGGACGACCGGGACAGTCTGGATGATACGCTCTACCTTCTGAACACCTGTAAGAGAAGCATTTAGGATGAGACGGGCGAAGCTAATGTCTCTAGCCACACGCCATTGGTCGCGATGCATGCCTCCAGGGCCAAAGCCAGCAGGTCGATACGGGCATACATTGAACATCTTGGGCTCGAGGATTTACGTATTTGGTGGTCAAGTTGAAGGCTACTTCTTCAACGACCTGGTGGCTTTCGATCTTAATGCGCTGCAGAACTCAAATAGTCGATGGGAGTTTCTGATCCAGAACAGCAATGATGGAGGACCTCCAGAGGGGCAAGTACCGCCTGCGCGGACGAACCATACGATCATTGGCTGGAACGATAAACTATATCTGTAAGTCTCTCCATTCCTGAAGAACGACCATGAATTAATGCGATCCTAGGTTTGGCGGCACAAATGGAACTCAATGGTTCAACGACGTTTGGTGTTATGACCCGCGTCAAGTGGCTTGGACACAATTGGACTGCATTGGATACATACCTGTCCCTCGAGAGGGCCACTCAGCCGCCCTGGTCGGCGACGTCATGTACATTTTTGGAGGTCGAACGGAAGAGGGAACGGATCTAGGCGACCTTGCTGCGTTCAGGATTACATCGAGACGTTGGTACACCTTTCAGAATATGGGTCCCTCACCCTCGCCTCGTTCTGGCCACAGTATGACCGCATACGGCAAGCAAATCGTGGTGCTTGCGGGAGAGCCAAGCTCAGCGCCGCGGGATCCGGCTGAGTTGAGCTTGGTATATATGCTAGATACGGGAAAGATTCGATACCCCAACGATCAGCAGATACAACAGACTCCTTCAGGCGAAAGAGTACCGGGAAATCGACGGCCCAGTACAGAAAGAACAGCGCCTCCACCACTTCGAGGGCCCGCACCAAGAGAAGGGCCTTCGCCGAACAATGATGGACTACGAAGAAATTTCAGCGGGTCGCGCGAGAGCATGTCTAATGGAGATGGTCCTCCGGTTTCCGCGGGTCGCAGTCAAGATACCAGCATGATGAATGGGCCTCCACCACAAGGATCCCTGCCACAAGGGCCACCGGGTGGTAATGGCTCTCCTCAAGGTCCTCCTGGCACTGGACCCAAACTACCCAGAGCATCCGCGGTTCAGTCTCCAGGTCCACCTCCGCAGCAGCAGCCGCCTCAGCCAAGAACGAATGGCATCACCGCTCAGCTTCCCGGTACAACACCACAAGCGCCTGGATCTACTGGCTCAAGAAGCAGGACACCTACGAGAGACAACCGTCCATATGGGCCGCCGCTCGATACTGATCGTGCGAATGCATATGAGAAGGAGAATGTTTCGCCTATCTCACCAGAGACGTTAAGGTATATGCCGCAGAATCATGCCATCAGTCCAATTGTCAATGGTAGACGTACACCGCAGCCTCAGCAGCAGCCTCAGCAGCAGCCTCAACAGCAGCCTCAGATACCAAAAATGTTCGATACGATGCCGGACATGGAAGATCCACAGCAGCCGATGAATGGCGCAGTCCGATCCCGGTCACGGCAGGCAGCTGATGAGGACTCGTACGAAGATCTGAAAAAGTTCCCACAACCTAGTCCTCAGCAGCCAAGGGACGATAGCTCGTATGATGACACATTGGTCGAGCATCCTTCCTCAAGAATCCATCGCCAAGAAGGAGCCTCCGAACAGGAGCTTCGACAGCAACAACAGCTTGAAGAGCTCGCGAGCCAACAAGAAGCGCTTATTTCTGAGCTTGAGTCTGCAAGAAGTCGCAATGCTTGGTTTGCATCCGAATTGGCTCTGGCGAGGAAAGCTGGATATGAGCAAAATAGCTCTCAACCGCCGCTGTTGGACGAGAGTGATCCGGAGACATTCAACGATGATGACCAACCGCTAGTCGAAGCATTGGTAGCCATGCGCGCTCAATTGGCAGAGGTCCAGGACTCGGTAGACGCGCGGGTCAATGCCGCTGCACAAGAAGTATCGGCTGTGGAGCAGCAACGCGATGTCGCAATAAGAGAAGCCGCTTACGCTAAAGCCAAGCTTGCCGCTCATGGAGGCAGCGCTGCTGACACACCGCAGAGCGAAGGCATCTCTCGAGACCTAGACAGCGAGGAGCGCTCTAGCGATATTGGTCGAAAGCTGGCGGTAGCGCTTGCAACGCAAAATGAGCTACGCGCACACATCCAATCTATGGCGGGAGAGATCGAGTCGGAGAAACAGGCTCGAGAGCTTGCTGAAGGTACCGCAGGTGTAGCGCACAAGCGCGTTGCCGAGTTTGAGCAGTCTTATAACCCGGGCGAGCTGGAGGATTTACGATCACAATTACACCAGGTGTCAAACACGGCCAGAGATGAGGCAGCTCATAAGTCAGAGGCTCATGCGAGGGCAGAGCTGCTGGAGGTGGACAAGAACGACCTCAGTCGCAGGTTGGATGAAGCGCTAGAGAATGCACAGACGCACAACACTACTTTCGCCTCTCTTCGTACAGCAGTGACGGCCTCGACCGACAGGACGTCGCATCTGGAAAGGAAGCTTGAGGAAGAAAGAGATCAACGAGAGACGCTGGAACAGAAACTTCTGCAGCTTAGAGCAGAGCATGAAGAACGAACAGCAGAGCTGGACACAACCACACGGAAACTTCGAGACGCGGAAGAACTCGCGGAAAACCACGCCAACGAAGCTCGGACACACCGTTCCGCCATGCTGGCTGGTCTCGAAACACTTACCAATCGCAGCGCCGATACGAGGTCAGATCCTTACGCAGACGAACGAGTATTGGCTCTCAAGCAGCAAGTTGAGACTGCGCATGGTCTGATGCGACAGAACCAGGCAGAGGCTGATGCAGCAGTTGAGAAGCTACGTGGCGCTGAAGAACGCATCGCAGGCTTGGAAGCTTATCAGGAGCAGACAAGTCGGGAGAGCTTGGCCACTCGAAAGCAATTGCAGGACACGGTTCGAGAATTGCAGGCTCTCCAAGGCAAACACAGTGGCGTGTTGCAAGACCTCGAAAGCCATCAACGGGACACAAGCGCTTTGACCGTACAGCATAATGCCCTTAAGGAGCTTCTAGAAGAACGAGGCCCAACCCCTGGTTCCCGCTTTGACACGCCCGATCCTAGCCGCATCAAGGAACTCGAGCAGCAACTTGAAGACAGTCTCCGGGCCCATCAGGAGACCAAAGCCACGGCTGAGTCCAGAGCACAAGAAGCCGACCAAGGCTATCGCGAGAAACTCGAACAGCTAGAAGCCGACTACCAATCTGCAGTTCACTACGTCAAAGGCACGGAGAAGATGCTTAAGCGCATGAAGGATGAACTCACCAAGTACAAGAAGCAGAACGAGGACATGCGGAAGGATCTCGAAACCGCGGAACGCTCCAGCTCACAGCGCTCCCTCGACGCCGAAGCGGCTGCGGAATGGGAAGCAGAGCGCCAGCAATTGCACGCTGAGATCGGCGAGATGCAGCAAAGCGTCAAGGAAACTGTATCGCAGCTCGACCGCCAGCTCGAGGAAGTCCGTGGCGAGCTGTACGAAGCCCAGCAGCAGCGCGATTACTTCCGTCAGAGTCATGACCAGGCACAACAGCAGCTATCGCAAACAACGCATCAAGCACGCACAGAGCTGGAGCAGCTGAAGAACGAGAACTCGATGCTGGAGTCGCGAGCCATGGATGCGGAGCAGAAAGTCACCCTCCTGCTCGATCAAGTCGGCACCAGCGTTACCAACTACCGCCGTCAGAGCCAGCAAATGACCAATGGCCACTCCTCCAACCCGAGCACCAATTCCACTATCACCACTCCTCGCGGCGGCGCGCTACATTCGCAATCGAATAGCATATCGACCGACGCAACGTTCAATATCGGCCCACACGCTGGCGTTGCTGGGACGGATACGAACAACCGTAACTCCGTAGCGTTGGATAGCTTAGCGTCAGAGCTGGAGACACTGCGCACGCATTGGGAAGGCACGCATCGGAACTACCGCATGAGCAACCAATTCGACTTCGAGCGCACGCCGACGAGCGCGACTTCGACCAGCGTGGGAGAGGGAGCGCTGAGTGAAAGCCTGGCCAGCTGGAGGAAGCGGCTCGAACAGGAAGAAAGGGAGAAGGAGGCGGAGAGGAGGGCAGGAGGTGCGTTGAATTATGGTGGTACGTCGAGTTTTGGCAACGCAGCAGGAGCAGGGAAGGCCGGAAGACAAGAAGACGATAGCGGCAGCGAGAGAGGAAGCAGTCCGATTGCGGGACCGATCGGCATGAGGCCAACGCTGCACAGCAACGAGAGCGAGGTGACGGGGCTGACGAGGGGAATGCCGGGAGCGCTGGGCAGGTATGATAGTGACGATGGGGAAGACTTATCTCAGGCGAGAGGGTTTGGAAGAGGCGGAGGAAGGGGGAACGTGGTATGAGGGGAAGAAAGGGGTTGTTGCTTTTTGGGTCTTCGGTGCCGGAGTTGGTGGGCTCTAGGTTTGGATTGGGGCTTCTTCTATCGACGTCGAGATGTCCTGTATATGTTGGTCTCTTCGGTGCTTGCTGTTCTATGTGGCTGGGCGACTTTGTATATTCCACGCCCTGGGGAGAGAAAAGGGGCAACTTCGAGACTTTCGTTAATTGGTATTGTAGATTAAGATATGGGCCCATCTATGATTGTGGCTTGACGACCTAGTCAGTAACATAACTTCGTTCAAGCTCGCTTTATCACCAAAGGCATTTACTATATACTGGACCTGTATGCTGTCTTACCTACTTTATGCCAGAGGTCGATGTGGGGCCCAAGACATCCTTATCGATAAGACCCAATCTAGATCCGCGGCTAACCAGGCCAGACCAGGATGATCACCTCCCGCTTCGAAGAGCTCCAGGACCCCCAGACTGCTTTTGTTAACACCAACTCTTGGGCTTCGTTCCAGGCAGGAGGCTGCTAGGAGCCGGTCTGTTCTTGTCTGGAGCATTTGGTGAATATTTCGAAAAGAGCACTCAAGACAACTACGTCAACAGCTGTGCAGCCAGGCCTATGACAGTGGTAAGGTAACTGATTTCTATTACGCCGTCGTCGCAATGCTCGCGTGCCCTGATCTCGCATCTGAACATCCTAGACTGACCAGATTATAGAACCATGAACCATGACCAGCGTTCTTTCCTTGCAGCCTGCCCAGGCTCTCCCATCCAATAATGCCGCACCATACATCAATGGACACGTGCTACATGATTCCCCAGGGCCATCGCATCGGTCCAGTCATAGCGCTTCTTCAGGCGAAGGGCTTTCAATGCGAGACACCGACAATACCCGAAACATAAACCAGATACCAGCGAGGAGCCGTACTCAGGCCGAGTTTGACGGCGCATCAGCCTCGCGGCAGAGAGTTGCGAATGGGCTGACAAATGGGAACACTCTACCTTCAAGGCCCAAAGGGCAGCTTCAGAGAGCGAACACCGATCATGGCCCTCGCGCGCGATCACCGCCGAGGGGTGATCCGGTCTCGGAGGAACATTGGGAGATGCGGCATGGCTGGGAAGATGAGTATAATTGTAGTGAGATCCTGGCCAAGCTAAATACGGTAGGCGGTATCGACGTCGTACTACTGGGAGTACCAGCTAATCCGGGCGCCGCAGACCTTCTACATGTACTACACCGACAAGCGCCACGAAACCGGAGGCAAACCTAAGAATGAGGACCATAGTCGCCCACCCATCGATTGGCGCATGAGGGAGCGTCTGAAGACGGTGTCTGCAGCTCTTGCAATATGTCTCAATATTGGGGTGGATCCTCCGGATGTGGTGAAGACGAATCCTACGGCGAAAATGGAGTGCTGGCTGGACCCTACAGCCACGACGACCGCGAGCTCGAAGGTTATGGAGCAGATCGGCAAGAAGCTGAACGACCAGTACGAGACATTGAGCATTCGCGTGCGATACAAGCTTTACCTGGATCCATCGGTAGACGAGACCCGCAAATTCTGTACTTCTCTCCGGAGAAATGCCAAAGATGAGAGGGTGCTCTTCCATTACAATGGCCATGGAGTGCCGCTACCGACTCCGTCTGGAGAGATTTGGGTCTTCAACCGGAATTACACGCAGTACATCCCAGTATCGCTGTACGATCTGCAAGCATGGCTGGGAGCACCGAGTCTTTACGTTTACGACTGTTCGCATGCTGGCAATATCATAGCAAACTTCGATCGTTTCGTGGAGAAGCATGAGGCTGAGAATGCGGAGGCAAGGCAGCAAGATCCCAATGCCCTGCTACAACAGTATAGCGACAACATTCAGTTGGCTGCCTGCGGCAAGACGCAGTCGCTTCCGACCAACCCTGATTTACCAGCAGATCTTTTTACTTGCTGTCTTACCACGCCAATAGAGATCTCCCTACGATTTTTCGTCCTACAGAATCAGCTCCCCAGTGATGTGACGGTCAAAGATGTCACGAAGGTACCTGGGAAACTCCAAGAGCGGAGAACTCCGCTTGGCGAATTGAACTGGATCTTTACCGCCGTGACCGACACCATCGCCTGGAATACTCTGCCGCGAGACATCTTCCGAAAGCTCTTCCGTCAAGACCTTATGGTTGCCGCACTTTTTCGCAACTTTCTTCTGAGCCAGAGGATCATGAGAGCCTACGGATGCCACCCAATATCTGTGCCCAAAATGGCCGATACTCACGATCATCCCATGTGGGAATCTTGGGACCTGGCTATGGAGATGGTCCTAGCTCAACTTCCAGCCATGATGGCTAGCGAAGAACAAAATGGCCCGCCATACGAATATCAACATTCGAATTTCTTCGCAGAGCAGCTAACGGCTTTTGAGGTCTATCTGGCACAAGGCGCACCGGAACAGGAAGCTCCCGCACAGCTGCCTATTGTGCTGCAGGTCCTTCTAAGCCAGGTCCATCGTCTGCGAGCATTGATTTTGCTCAGCAAGTTCCTTGATCTCGGACCCTGGGCGGTCAATCTGGCTCTACTCATCGGGATCTTTCCTTATGTCTGCAAGCTCTTACAGTCTGCAGCCCATGAGCTGAAGCCGGTCATGATCTTCATATGGGCGAGAATCCTTGCTGTGGATATTAGCGGCCAGAATGACTTGATCAAGGACAACGCATACCAATACTTCCTCGCCATACTGAACCCTCAGACTCCCCTACCCGTCAGCAACGCCAGCGAGCATCGGGCGATGTCAGCTTTCATCATCGCCATGTTTTGTCGAAATTTCCGTCAGGCCCAAGTTGTCTGTTTGTCCCCTGAGCTCTTTCACCTTTGCATCCATCATCTCAAAGACGCTGAGAATCCTCTTATCCGACAGTGGTCGTGCTTGCTGATCAGCATGCTGTGGCATGACTTTCCTGAAGCAAAATGGGTTGGTATTCGAGTCTCGGTCCATCAGCGGCTTTGCGAGATGGCATTAGATCCTGTGCCAGAGGTCCGAGCAGCCGCATTGCATGCTTTGACGAATTTCATAGGGATTCCGGACCTCACCGAACAAGTCATCCAACACGAGGAATCAATCGCGTCGGCGATTCTGCCTATGACCGCTGATGGTAACAGCATGGTAAGGAAGGAATTGCTTGTCTTGTTCTCGACGTTCGTGCAAAGATACCAGAACAAATTCATGGTAGCTGCGTATGAGCAATTGCTCGAGGAGCGCGACAGGCTTCTCCATGGTGGTGAACAACCTAATGGGCATCGGCGCGGGCGATCGCAATCAAGCACAGACGAAGATGACCATGTGTCTGGTGATAGTGTTCAAGGCTCTATGTGGAGACACGTATTGGTAATGTCAATCGATGCCCATCCGGAAATTGCACAAGACGCAACATCTGTTGTCGACTATGTCCACGGCGCCCTAATCCAGTCACCACTCGGCTCCCGAACGCACACTGTGATCGAGGACATCTCACGCATATTTCACAAGAAACCCGCGCAATCTCGACAATCGTCAGCAGCGCCGTCTTCACGAACGTTGCAAGCCTCTGCTTCCCCAGCCCCTCGAGCAGTGGCAAGGAATGAGAGCTACCTCTCCATGGGTGTGAGGCGCACCGCGAGCGTTGCAGCGGCCCTGAAGCATCTCGCCATGGGTAATAGTACATCGAATGCCTCACTGGACGGTCCCAATGGTGCTTCCGCACTGAACGGCAGCTCCCAGCAACGACAAGCCAACCTTCGGTCGCGCATGCCAGCTGAATGGAGTCGTCCTCCAGATGAGCATGATCATACTTCGACAGCGACAGCGTATCATGCTGCGAAAGTGCCAGCTACAAGAGGGTTCGTCGAGCGTGACGATAGGAAGCCCCCGACTCTGCCATTGGGGACTGGCTTCTTTGATTGGTCAATTGAGGTAGGTTCTCACAGTACTGCTGTCAAGAGTTGGGAACCTTGCTAATCCATACGTAGTACTTTCGCGAGCCCCAAATGCGGCCTAATGAGCCCGACGAACCCGGTAGCGACGACTACAACGCGCGCCTGTGGCGAAGAGTTCGTAACGAGAAAACACTTTCGTTCACACAACCACAAAAAGGCGTGGCGGGGGCCAGTCGCTGGGACGTCTCCAAAGGGTTCCTCGGCAATGGGAGTCAGCCCTCCAAAATGTGCTTCCACCAGTTCGAGGAGCATCTGGCCGTTGCCGACGACCGGGACAACGTTTGGTAAGTCTCCTTCGAACACTTCCTCGGTCGGTGCTCACAAATTACAGCATCTGGAATTGGCAGCAGAACGTCCGCCTGAACCGCTTTTCGAATGCCAATCCACGCGGATCTCGAATCAACGAAACACGTTTCATCAATGAGGATGACCAAGCACTGTTAATGACAGGTTCTTCGGATGGCGTTATCCGCTTCTTCCGCAGCTACGAGTCGGAGCAAGAGATTGAGATTGTCTCCGCATTCCGCGCGCTGACCGACATCGTGCCGAGCAACAAGAACGCCGGCTTGGTGCTGGACTGGCAACAAGGTCAAGGCAAGCTACTTGTAGCTGGGGACGTCAAAGTGATCCGGGTGTGGAACGCAGCCACTGAGATATGCACCAATGTGGGTCTACCAGCTACCTACCTTTCTGTATATAAGATGCTAAACAGCTCAGGACATCCCCGCCCGCTCCGGCTCCTGTATCACCTCCCTCACCTCTGACCAAGTCGCCGGTGATGTCTTTGTAGGCGGCTACGGAGATGGCGCAATCCGCGTCTTCGACCAGCGTCTTCGCCCCGCCATGGCCATGGTCAAAGTCTGGCGCGACCACAAACAATGGATCACCAATGTGCATCTGCAACGGGGTGGGCTAAGAGAACTCGTTAGTGGTAGTCGAAATGGAGAGATCAAGCTGTGGGATATCAGGAAGGATGAGCCGCTCCATACGATCCGGGCGACGCAGGATACGCTGAGGACGCTCAGTGTGCATGAGCATGCGCCGGTGCTTGCCACGTGAGTATTTCCTCTCGACGTCCACTCCGGTTGTTGGGTGGTGAGGGGTTCGCGATGAGATGCTAATCACGTGGATGAATAGGGGCACCGAACGGCATAACGTCAATGTCTTCAACCTCAACGGCGCTTTCCTCAACACCTTGGAGCCTTACGCGGGCTTCCTCCAGCAGACTCGTTCTACGCCTATCGCGGCGACGGCGTTCCATCCGCATCGGATGATGCTGGCTTGCTCAGCGCTGAATAGCAGCCACATCAATCTCTTCACTTGTCAGGGGTGATGCTTTCTTCGGGTCTTTTATCGGCTCATATAATCTGGCGTTAGCATAGCGAGGGTATCGGGCAGGGCATTTGCGGGCATGACGGTTCGGCGAGCATGGGCAATGGATTCAGCGTGGTGTTTGGGATGTGGATATCGGAGCGGCATGTGTTGCATGATGGTGCCTGCTTAGGACATAGGACAGATAATAATAATCGGCCGTCTAACCATAGCTATGTGGCCATTGAAGTTCACTTTGTTGTTGTCCTGGTGTAATGACCACGGGGATCAAGTGGTGGTTCGGACAGAGACAAGGACTTTACGAATGGAAAATGAATCACAGATTACTGAATCTGAAAAGGATTGAGACCTGATGGACATATCATTGGACCGACCTTGATTCGAGTCATAGTCGTATGAATCAATTTCCAAGCGCCAAGCCTTGGTCGATCTCGCCTCTAAGGTCACTTCACATCAACCTCCCTTTAACCCTTCATTTGGCTAACGGATTGCAACCATGGCTTCCCAGGAAGGGTCAAGCCTTCCGTCACGTCCTGCTGAAGGGTCCTCCACAGAAGCACCCAGCAAGAACGCCCTCAAAAAAGCGGCCAAGGACAAAGAAAAAGCTGAGAAAGCGGCCAAACGCGCCGAGCAAGAAGCCGCAGAGAAGAAGAAACGCGACGAGGACGATACAGCGAAACATCTCTACGGCTCCCTCTCTCTGCCCACCGACCCATCCGCCGTCTCTTCATCCCAATCCTTCACAGATATCGTCGACCTCTACAATGCTTCCGAAAACCAAAAAGTTACCGTCGACGCCCGCATCCACAACGCCCGTGTCCTATCCGTCAAACTCGCTTTCTTAGTCCTAAGGGAGGAGGCCCATACCATCCAGGCAGTGATAGCAGAAGGCGGCGAGAATGGCATCTCAAGGCAGATGGTCAAATGGTGTGGAGGACTGAACACCGAGTCAATCGTGCGGGTTACAGGGCTGGTCAAGCCTCCCAAGGAGCCCGTCACATCAACGAGCGTATCAAACAACGAGCTGCACGTCGAGACATGCTACCTCATCTCCCAAGCCGACGCCCAGCTGCCGATTCAGGTCAAAGACTGCATGCGTGCGCCTCCCGAAGCTGTCGATGAGCATGAAAGCGAGACCGACGCCCAGGGTGCACCTATCGTGTCCCTCTCCTCCCGTCTCAACAACCGCGTCCTGGACGCGCGGACAGCTGCCAATCTAGCCATCTTTCAATTGCAGAGCGGCATTACGAATCTCTTTATGGAGTACATGAACAAGCACAACTTCACTTGGATACAGAGCTCGAAGCTTGCGGGTGCGGCGACGGAGGGTGGGGCGGGGGTATTTGAGGTTGGGTATTTTGAGAAGAAGGCGTATTTGACGCAGAGTCCTCAGTTCTTCAAGCAGATGGCTATTGCGATGGACATGAAGAGGGTTTGCGAGGTGGGGCCGGTGTTTAGAGCGGAGAACTCGAATACCCATAGGCATCTGACGGAGGTACAGTATTTTTCCCTCTCGCCCTTCATCACACTCTGTTTCTGGATTCGTCCGTGTTTTGAACCACGGGCAAAACAAGGAAGTGGTCCATGCTGACGATGGCCACAGTTCACGGGTCTTGATTTTGAGATGGTGATACGAAATCATTATCACGAGGTTCTCACCTTCGCGGAGCGTCTTATGATCTTCATCATCCGAGCACTGCAGACGAAGGAGGAGTACAAGCGCCTTACGAAGGTGGTAGAGCAGGTGTTCCCAGGGGCTGGAAACTTCAAGCTCCCCCCTGGTGATGATGCGCTGCGAATAACGTTTGCTGAGGGGATCAAGATGCTCAAGGAGGCGGGAGTCGAGGCTGATGAGATGGCTGATTTAAGGTATGGCTCATTAAATTCCTACAGTGATTATAACGTCCCATATCCTTTCCATCCTTGGCCCCTTCTTCCAAGCTCTCTCCCCTTCTGGTATTTCCTTATTGTTTCCATCCACTCCTCCACCATACTTCTATACAATTTCTGTTCCCTCTACCTCCCATCTCATCTCTCCTCGCCCGCCCCTCATCTTTGACAGTCACATCATCGATCTCCCAGGGCATTCCCACTAACGACTTCCCCCCACAGCACCGCCCAAGAAAAAACCCTCGGCCGCCTGATATCCGACAAGCACTCCACCGACTTCTACACCATCGACAAATTCCCCCGCTCCATCCGCCCCTTCTACACGCACCCCGATCCGCAAAACCCACACCTCACAAATTCCTACGACTTCTTCATGCGCGGCCAGGAAATCATGTCCGGGGCGCAGCGCATCCACAACTACCAGCAGCTCTGCGAGAACATGCGCAACAACGACCCTCCTCTCGATCCATTGTCTGAGGGGTTTAGGCATTATACTGATGCTTTTAGGTATGGGTGTGCGCCGCATGGAGGGGGGGGGCTGGGGTTGAATCGCGTTACGCAGTTCTTTTTGGGGCTGCCGGATATTAGGTTTGCAACGCTGTTCGTGCGGGATCCGGGGAGGTTGGCGCCGTGAGATGGGGCGGTTGAGTGATACGAGAAGCATGAGCATGACAGGTATGAAAATTCTTGCTGTGGATGCTAGAGATGATAGATCTTGTATGTACATCCCTTATTAGCATGCAAGCCGCAACTTCCACTTTTGCCTTCCAGAGCTTTGCCTAGCCATCCTTATCAAATCAGGCACGGGTCACCACTGCACTGGAATTGGCGGCTTGAGGGGGCATTGGCGTGGATGAGGTCGTGAGAAGCTGTCCACCTCTTCTTGCATTTGGCTAAGGCTACCTTTTTGTTATTTCTGCTTCGATCTCTACTTTCACTGCCTCTTCTCGAAGCTTCTCTTTCGGCTTTATAAGCGAGCCAGAAGACGAGGAACCAGGAAACATCCCCTCCATTCGTCATGCGCATGAATGAGCAATCCAACTTTGTAACCGAGTCCCTTTTCCACTCAGAATGTACGCCACTCGATTCGCTGTTAGGTCGAGGAAAGATTTGTTCTTGAATTCTGAATAATGGAAGGCTCTCGTGCGCTCCTTGCTTGCTCTTTGGACGGGGGAGTTGGAATTCGCGTTCTTGAGATGGGTATAGTGTTTCGATTCTTTCTGAAGCAATTTCTCTTCCAACTATATGATCAACTTCTCTGAATGGTCTGGGTACACGTGCCCCATCTTTCTCGTCAACGAGGAAGTTGCTATCAGCCACGTTCTAGATGTTTTTCAAACCAGAATACTCATGGAATTTTCCTGCTCAGCAACGAGAATTGCGAGCAACGCCACACAAGACCAGAAGCCACGAGCTAGTTTTCTTCGAATAATTGGAAGGAACATCGGCTCTCCTTGTGCCTGACGATGAATTCTGGGGTAGCCCCTGGGCCTATACGAGCTTCTGAGGGATCGGATATCTGTCTGGTGTCTCTTGGTCGGGACTGGGTGTGGGCTGCTGGGCGAGCGCAAATCTTGGGGAGGGGGTCTGTGAGTTCAAGCTGTGGATATAGGTTATATATGGTGAGGGGTTTGTGAAGGGGGAGGTAGTATTCCCTAACCCCAAACAAATTTCCCTTTCTGTCTTTCTTCTTTGTGCTGCTCGAGAACTTCTTTCCTCTGGGCAAGCAGCAGTCGGAGAAGAAATACCTACCATACAAGCTGGGAATTTGATTGTTGTGAGACCAAGCCCTAGAAGCTGCCGTTTATGAAACACCTGCTCCGCGGAGGACGGCCATTCCTGCAGCTTCTGCGGAGGAGTATCGAGGACCTGGTCGTTTCCATTTACTTTCTTGTGTCCCCGCGTGGAAGGTATGTTGTAAGCCCATCCAATATCCGACTTCTTTCAATCTTAGTTCGAGTGCTTGTTCTCGTTTGTTCTTTGCTACATCTGACTCCGCGTCCCCCTTTGCTTCCTAATTCGCCCGTGCTAAGCGCACTTACTATGTGTCGGTCTTTGAACTTTGCGATAAAATTGTTTTTCGGATCCTTCCCGGTATCCGCTTCCTGAGTCGTATATCACTTGCGTCTCTGCGGCAGCGCGATACTCTTTGAGCATGCCGGGAGCGCTCTGGAGGGTTTGGCACGCGTGGCCTTCCCATACATATATATATATATATTTCCTCGATCGGTCACGCAAGGACATATAACTGGGGAGCTAATTATGACCGTAAGCTCACGGCGCAATGGGACAAACAGCCACGCACAGACACGAGATTGCATACCTGTGCGCGGGCCCTAGCGTGTAAGTTGATCGACTCGGTGTTCGACAAAGAAGCATGTAGCATGACCCGGCAGCGCTGCACCGAATGTGCCTGGCGGGGATTGTTGGGGTGCTCCGTGCTCATCCATCCTCCCATACGGCATTGGCGGTCGTGGTCAAGGAAATCCAACAAGCTCTGTGAGGATATCAGCCGCCTTCGTCTCCAAAAACCATTCGAATCGGTAATTGGCGATATAAAAAAAGTTGAGATGCCCAATGCGAGGAGTTGTGGCTTTAAGGCTAATAGTCGTAAACGAATGTCTCTCTCGAATCGATGCAGAGTTCGATAATATGATTCTATGTCGAGATCTTCATCGGTGTACTTGAATTTTTCCAAAGTAGGGCCAAAAGGGCTATGACGTCCAAGGAACAAGATATTTGGGACTTGCTCTTTTTGTTGAGGTGATGCGCGGTTTTAAGGCTCTTTATTTTGAACGCTATATCCTCTACATTCCTTAATACTCTCCATTCCTTACATAGTAACTCCTTTTGATGTTCGGGATACCTCTCCTTCGCGATCCTATGGGTAATTAGTCGTCTACGCATTTTTCTTCTCAGTCATTGGTCTTGCTCGTGGTCTGAGGGGGGCGTATATTTCTTGCATACCTTAGATGTCGTGTTTTTGTATACTGGGATAGGGTCTCTTTTTATTGGTTTTATCTTGAGATTTTCTCTGTAGTCCCGGAACAATAATTCGGCGATCTTTGTAGCTTTTCACCTTGACTAAAGGCTCGAGAAAGGGATGGAAGAGGGTTGAATAGTTGATATTAGGTCTCTCTTCAAGACTTCAAGACTTCAAGAAAAAGATATTGAACGTAGAGGGATACATCCCTTCAATCTATTCTCGAAGAGACCAGAATAATGACCCCCTAGCATCCTGAACAAATCTTGTCGCTAAGAGATGGAACACTTGGAACTCTTCTCCTTCGTTCACACGATGAGCAGTTTTGAGACTCTTCACCGTCCAGTCTGGGTAATGAAACCTCATGTCTGGAAAGTTGTCGACTTAAATTGAATGTAAGAGCTGTGGGAGGGGTTTGCTGGGTTTGAGTTTTGGTAAAATTAACAACTTAGTCTGTTGACGACAATGGCTTGCGACATAGGTAAGAGCAACGCCTCCGTCGATGGTTGCTATATAAAGCCTGGCGAATCAGATTGTCCGCGCAAATCTTCCCGAGTAGTTCCATGGCTTCGTGTTGCGCCGGACTGTAGTAATCGTCGTCAACACGTCGTCATCCGAGCAGTCAGGGTCCTCCACGGCAGCTTGTAAGGCCACGTCAATGGGCGCGGATGGACGCAAGCCCGGGGGGGGAAACTTGCTCACCGTGGCAATAGGCGCGGTAGGAGGTAAGCCGCCGAAAGGAAGCTTACCCACCGCATCAATGGGCGCGGTGGGAGGAACGGGCTTGAGGAGTTTTCCGAAAGTTGGTTGAAGCTCTCGGAGACCTTGGAGAAATCGAGCATCATGCTTTTGCCATACCGATAGCCGGTAGGATCGCCGAACTAGTATAAAGAATTCTTGGTCGGTCTCAGAAACACACGATGTCGTTTATAGGCGTGTTAGACTCGAGAACATCTGAAGTTATTGTCTTCGAAGAAACAATATTCTCCTGGTGTCGGATCGTTTCAGCAACACACTTCTAGCAGTCTCATGGCCTTCCACAACACTGGGAGTTTCTTCGACTTCTCATAGGTCTCCGGATTAGATAGCGACTCTGTTTGATCTGTGCAACTCTGGTCTCAGTAGGCTCGAACGCCAACAGACGGCGTAGGCCTTCTGGCAAGAGCTTTGGTATTCCTTTTGGTGCTGGGTGGAATTTGGTATATATTATACCCAAACCCCGAAACTGAGATCACACTCCATTGAGCGAGGAGTTCCCTTCCCTGTTATTACTGACGCGCGGGACTTCCATTGTGGCAATGCTGTTAATCAGCGCCTCTTGCTGTATTCCAGAACATCTCTGAAATCAACTTTGCCCTCAGAATCAACGACCATCATCTCCAAGATCTCAACGAGCCATCACAGTTCCCAGGGTCAGTCTCGAGCATTTTCTATACACGTGCCCTTCTCTTCCTAGCCCTTAAGGAATCGCTTCACCTCGAGTCCGAGGTGGTATTCCGCGAGACGCAACGGACTTTGTCGAGATAGGCTTTAGTGTGGAGGAAGAAGCAACAGCATTGCTAATCTCCATAACATCCTCCAAGCAATGTTGTACGTTTATTGAGCCTTGTCGCCTCTAGGTGGTAGCGATATGTTGGAAAAAGGTCTTTGTTCTGATATTAGACGTGGTGCTGCTGCAGCCAGACGCCCAAAGTCGTTGTGGTGGGGGGTCGTGGATTCGACACATGGCCTGGACGAGAGCGAATTACTTTTTCTCCAGTCGCAGGAGGGTAATCGGTTCGAAATGGTGGATTCGAATCCTGCTCTGGCGAGAACCGCAGGTTCGGTGGCGCCCACTGAAGATTCTGGGGCTCATGGAGTGGCGGAAAAAGGGCTTGGACACCGAGATACCAATTTCGGCAAGATACCTGATATACACTCGTGCGAAAGCTGCGGGTAGGGTCTGTGAGATTCCTCACGTGGGCGGCAGCGAGCATGTTGGCGGTCATCACCGTTGTTCTTCCATACTTCTCGCTGCTCTTAATATGTTAGTGTGTTCGCATATTCAATACGAGTGATTTGTGTTGCCACGCGTCTGCATGATTTTAGATCGCAAAGCAGCTGTTTCAGAAATTCTTTGACTACAGGGCGTCTCTTCTTGTCGATCTCGATGGGGCTGTGAGATTTCTGGGATATGTAAGTGCAATAAGGTTATGGACTTCTTTTTGTTGTGATGGTAGGAGCGACAGCGAGACTCTGGACGATTAAGCGGCGTCTCGTTGAACGTAGGCGCGAGTTGTGATCAAAGGCAGTGTGTATGTATGAAATGTAGGGAGTGGTGAGCGAAGTGAGACTCAATGAAAGCGCTAAGGGCTCAGCAGGAGTTTCCTGGCCATGAGCATGGTGAGATAAAGACAGATTTGTTGGACGGTCTCCACACCAGCGAGGTCAGCTAACGCAGGCCTTGAGGAGTGGCGTAGTACTCGACACATCTTGCCTGTCCCCATTTCATCGCCATTGAATCCTCCGTTCGTTATGCTTCGTTGCATCCGTAGCATAGTGCCTGGTGTGAGACTTCGTCACCGAAAAAGTGGGCCGATTTCGTGGACCCCTGGACAGCGACTCCAATTTTTCCCCGAAGGACACTCTTGTGCTTGCCTTTGCTTCGTTGCAGCCCACCTTTTAGCTGTAGGTTTCCGTATAAGATCGCATAGTGATTCCTCCCGATGGTAGGAATCTTGCCCACGACTGGGTCGCCATTTCTTGAGATATTTGCTCTCACAGCGCCTTTATTGGCGAAAGTCTTTTTCCATAGCAATCGCGCTCTGCTTGGCGTTGATCTCTTTGACTTCCCATAGCCAATGGTCTGAGCGTATGTCGATTCCTTTAGGCGGATACCCAGTAGACGGGTCAGCAGGATCGAGTCCTTTGGGGACTGATATTGAGACCAAAGGCTTGGAAAAGGTACGATGGCTTTTTACGGCGCGGCAAATGCACATGTTCGTCTTTCCCCCATTTTCAACGGACTCCGTTCTTAAAATTGACAGGCAAGATCTCTGTCCTCAGGACATACTTGTTCGCAGGCCTTCGCTTTGCTGGAATTGAGAGTATGTTGGTTTCACAATCTCCATGCGTTTATCCTCGTCAACGCCTTCCAGGGCTTGTATTCCGACATTGACTTTGTCTTCTTTGCTGTCTTCTTTGAGGTCCGTGGCTAGGGCATTCTGCGTGATCAGGCGTCGACTTTTTGGAATCCATGTCTGAATCATCTGGTTAGCCGCTTCGGTCCAGGCGGCAGATACTCGCCGTCGTTCTGGTTTGATTCCCTCTCCTTTATCACTCGGAATATAGACGGCTTTACGCTGGCCTTGACTCTTGTTGTTTGGAAGTCTTGGAGACTCTCTCTCGTGGTTGGTGTTACCCTTCTTGTTTGCAGTCGCTGGCATTGATGGGTCATTGATATGCTCCGGTCCATCGAGCTCTGCGTATTTGGCTACGTAATGCGGGATTGTGAGCCCCCCGGGCAACGCAGTAGAGCTTTCAAGACAGGGGTTGCTCATAGCCAGAAGAAAACATATATATAGAATGTGGACCAACCCTTGTACTATCAAGGCATCTTGAGCCAACGCACCGCCCAGCGGCCGTTGATGGCAAAGGAATTTGGAGCATTCCATAGTCTTGAAGTGTCTGATCAGTCACATCTACGGCTTGTGCTCGGCTCAAGATTGGTCACTGTGCACGACAGGGATACGGAGGTGGGTTCCGACACAGGATGTTCTTCCGGCTCACGATGATACGGAGCGCTGTGCTCCTTCTGCTCTGAGCTTTCCCTTCTTGTTTGGGCTAAGCATCGTGTCATTACTGGCTCAGTAGTTGCTTCAAGTTGACGATTTGAATAATAGCCTCGAACCGATCACCAATGTTGCTGGTATGCAAGATAAAGATAGTAGGTTCATTGATGGATACCGAGTTTCTGTAAAAGTTATGTCATGTATGGTGATAGATGCAGTGTCGACTAGGTTTGTGAAGCAGATCAGATCGGAGATGTGTCCATCTAGTGTGGCAAGGAGCGAGATTGGGTCCGCAATCAAGTCTGCCACCGATCCCTCTTTGATTTGAATGCTTGATTGACATCAAGTATCGGCACAACGGAAACTTTTGGCTGAGCCATGCTGCAGAGCCACATCGCTCGGTTGCAGAGACAGACAAGATTGTTTCCACCGCTTGTTCTTATTACAGGGACCGAGTGCCACTCTTCTCATCTCGGAAGGGAAACGCCAGCCAGCATAGTCAGATAAGAGATCAAGTATAGTCTAGGTTCGTGAAGCAGATCAGATCGGAGATTATGTCCATTTATTGTGGCAAGAAGTGATAGTATGGCAAAGAGAGAAATTGCATCCGCGATCAAAGATGCCCCGGATCCCCTTCTCCTTTGGCCCACCTGCTTGATATGAAGTGTCGGCGTAATGGAAACATTTGGCTGAGCCATACTGCTAGGTCGGTTGAAACCACGGCCACTACCACCCTAGCCGCTTGGTCCACCACGACGACCATTTCGCTCGCCTTTGCTCCACCGTCAACCATCTTGAGCGAACAGATCCAAGAACGTTTTAGAAGGAAGTCTGATAACCTGGTAATTGAATGCTTTCGCAAGTGTGCCTGAAGATGATATTCAATAATTGATTAATCAGTTGGGTGATGATTTTGCGGACGAGAGGGAAAAAGAGAAGAGAAAAGGAAGAAGAGGTAATTTTTGTGAAGGTAGGCGAGGTCGTTGAACCGGCTAGGCTTAAAGGGGGCAGAACGCCGTATGGGCCTTTCGAAGGGCCAAGCTGAGCGGTAACGCAGGAGACCTTGATAGCTTCTCTTCGTGTGCTAGTGTGCTACTAAGCAGGAGATCGTAATGACTTATCCTTACATAGCAATCGCCGACCCTTGTCTTGTACGAGCGATTGGTAGTCCCTATGTTGTTATTCCGCGAAACACGGTCCAGCCGAAGTAAGTCAACTATGCTAGCCAGTTCTCCAAGATCCTTTCTTGCCAACGTGGCACCAGCCTCATTCGATGTTCAGCGTCGGGCCTGGCATCGATTCAACATTACGTTCGGCATGTGTTTCCCGTAGTGCCACTTCATCCTCATTCAATGAGGCGAACGGACACAAGCCACTTGATTCTCTCATTGTATTCGTTCCGAAAAACCGTCGCAGCTGGTTATCATTCGGTGCCAGATCTCTTGCTGCCACATCCCGTAATTTGACCATAGGAACGAAGTGTTGAACGTAGACTGCCCTACAATTTCCGAATTACCCTGGACTTGGCGGCTATTGATGGATTTTGGGGGTATAGTATACGTACGCAGGAATAAAGAAGAACACAAGACTCATTGTCTGGAGAAAGGAGTCTAGGCATGGGAGAGACTCCTGCTTTAAGATAGCTCTGATTGGTTTTGGCCTCTACACCAACAGCGACATGCTTGGAGGGGGTAAGCTGCCGTTTTCGGGCTCGTGAGATTTCAGCGCTTGCAATGCGCAGAAGAACATGGTCAATTCGGCATAATACTTGATCTGGTCGCCGAGATGGTAAATAGTTGAAAGGGTTCTGGTACAATAGCCTAGATGCTCGTCTTCTCACCGACACGGTTCTCACACAGCCCATGCGTATAAAGTATACATGAGACCATCTCGAAGTTATTCGCAATTGCAAATGCTGCTTTTGCAAACGATCAACCCGAGATTTGAAAGTCGGTATTTTCTGGTTCTCTCTTCTAACCAGGCTTAACATACATAACACTAGGAATAGTTGTTTGAAAGAGATGTCTATGTTCGTGGCAGTTATCGCACATCGCATTGTGACAGATGCAGCACTTCGTAGCAGTTTTCGAATTTGAACGGCAAAAGGCGGACCTAGCACGTGGCTGGGTCCTCGATCGTCTGCTTCTCGAATAAGTGTGTGTAGCAACAAAGATAGGTAAGTACTTGCTTCCAGCGTTTCGAATACTGAGATTTGAGGATCGATGTTGGGAGTGGTGAGATTAAGCGCGTGTCAAGGCTCTAGCTGTTCGCCTGCCTTCAGTGCGACGAGCATTATAGGAGTCCGCGTGATTGCGTTGGTGTAGATGTTCGTGTAGGATCTGTACAAGAGTATTTATTCTTCTGGGGTATGAACAGTGATAAAGATTTCGAGGTTAAAACTTGGTGCATAGAGGAAGGGCGAGGACTTAAGGAAAACCAAAACGTTGACGGACGTCTAGCGCGATCTTGGATCGCACCAGCTTAGATTTCTTGCGATGCTCTGCACTCCGTGATTTACGGCCTACTACTGTTTCCTCGCTCATGTATTACTTATTCGATAGTACCGCATAGGCCAGTAGCATCAGATTCGAAGAAGTCTAGAACGAAAAGAAAATAAATAGAGATCTTCTCATGTAGCACAGCCACAAGAAGCGCCATTCGTCCAAGTATTACAGTGCGTCTGCTAGGTCACCCACATGCCAGGGTACACCAATTTATTTAGGTAGCTGCGACTGAAGCACCTCAGTCGGGGATTGTCACAGAAAGCTGAAATGCTTACCACTGGCGCGAAGTCCACGTATCCTCCGAGCACTTTCCATTCTAGAGAGCCAATTCTGTGAAGTGATGGCTGATATAGCTGGAGTCAACAGCATGTTTCCCGATTTGCTGGTCAATTGATGGAAAACCACATCAGCAGTAGCAATTTTGGGATGTCCAAGTGAAAGTCAAAGGATTTCGACAATTTCATTGTCCAGCCCAGAGCAGAGAAGAATGACCCCGTGGAGGGCTTATCTGGGCCAACTATGAATTGCTTGTGCCATTCAAGTAATTGGCCTAGCATTTGGTTAAAATAGGCTAGTAAGGACGCCATCATCTATATGGTGCTTCTTGTTCTCGGGGGCCGGCGAATGAGAGCTACTGGCAGGGCGTTTGAGCGCCAAAATGGCTGCCGCCTGTACAGCTTTGCTTTGTAGCTTTCAGTCTTGGGGCACAATGAAACCCAGAGTGAACATGCAGTGTGGTGTTGAAAGCTGTTCGCGAAACGTCGAAGAAATTTCTTCAGCTGGAATTAATGGGTCGCTTAGGTATGTGTAAAATATGCAGAACAAGTGTATGCTGGGATAGTACAGTGCTTCTCCAATGTTGTTAAGGTAGCATTCCACATTCCATTGCGTGAGGGGCCACTCTGCGAAGATGTGAACATTGCCACCGTCCACAATGCAATTTGGTGGACCACACTGGTCAGATACTGTAACTTCACGGAGTTTACCGATACTGTTTATCAGCCCTAGGTGCTGTCTGTTATCCTTTATTGGAAGTATGATGTCCCAATCTGGGTTATAGATAATGCTGGTCATATATTGTCAAAGCCACTCATACTATCCGGCTTCTCGGCATGGCAGCATGATTGAGCGCAGTTGGTATCAGATGTTCCGCCTAAACGGCGCACATTTCTGCCTGCATTCTCTTGTCAGCTTAGCAAATTCATTACATACTTTCTTCACAAGCAAGAAGACCTTGTGCAGGCGACCGTTAAGATTCTTGCGACATCGAGCATTCTTGATCGTCGCAAGCCTGATGCGAAGAGTCTGACTGTTTTGTAATCTGGAAAAGAAATTCAGCTCAGCTATCGCTTTGTCTGTGGACCTTATTGTGAAGGTCACGGTTGCAGAGTGATCATTTAAGGTCAAAGATTTAATGCACGTAAATCTCGACAGGTCATTGGACGTTCCGAGCTGAAATCTATCAATAGTGAGAGAGTTCCGTGTTTCAATCAGGTCCGACTACGGTCTGGTACCTTGACCATACGCCACAATTGTTGTGCCAGTCAGGGGTTTGAGGCTTTGGCTTGAGAAATTGCCTTCTTTGCGTTGATGCCAATGATTAATTGTGATAACGAACATTAATACCACAGCCGATGGGGCCACAAGGGATGCTGGTGTGATAATGTTGATGTTGATCGGCCCTGCGATGCGCGATGGGCTGCTGGAACAAAGACCCACAATCCTGAAAGTATCTTTTGGCGTCAAACGCACAGGCTCAACCACGTATCGTTGGTAGTGAAAACAAAAGAATGCTAAGCCCCATATAGATCTTGACACTTGCCTAGCCATTCCTTGTCGTGCCCAGCGTACAATGTCAACAGTGTCGGTAGAGCAAGATTGTGAAGATAGTGATGATAGGTATCAAGTGTATGCTTTGAAGAGGATAGAAGTGAGAAGACAAATTTGCATTATTAAGCGGTAAGTACGGCAAACCTCGCGAGCTGTGAATTCGTGGCTTCAGAGTCTCTCCGGGCCACCACTTTCGCATTGTAGGATTCGTGAACATCCGTTAGAGAATCAGAGTACTACTGCTAAAAGTTGGAAGCGAAGCCGATTGCTTTTAGTCTCTCGGAAGACCCGAACATCATGTTCAGTAAAACAATGGGGTCCAAGGTTTGAGTTGCGTCGACAACTGGGTAAGCTTCATCGCAACAATCCTCGGCCCCTAGACCTCATGACCACAGACACAAAGCTCCTGGATGTCGAGATGATTAATTTTGGGAATTGGTTACCCGAGTAGTGGCGCGCCTCGCTGCACGAACGTATTATTAACCTTGCTAGCAGTTGGAGTTGCCATCAGGAATTAGGCATGTAAATATCAAGGCGTACATATGGGCCTTGCTGAATATTGTTACTGGGAGCAAGAGGAGCAGGTTCGGCAGAGCAACTAAGAGATCAGAGGTAGTGGGTGTTTTACCATAACCCTCCAGCGAAGTTTTTGAGTTCATCGGAACCGACTAACCTGATTTGGTCAAGTATGGCAAAGAGAGCGCGCGCTTGCGCTTACTCTACATCCCGGTTCTAGGATGATGACAACCAATTTTTCCTAGTGAAATGCTTTAGACTCGGCGAAAGGACGATGGGAAACCGGAACCAAGCAGAGTGAGGTACTCAGGGCAAGGCGGAAACTTCTTTTCGCTTCGTCCCTTTATCTCATACATAGCTTCTATGAAACATACCATCGGCTGTAACTCATGGTTATAGCCAGAACGCCTGTTGGTAATTGCGACTCTCGATTTGTACGCCGCAGTCAAATGCAGATCCTGAAGGCATTCCGACTGCTGGACGACGCCGGCAAGGCTTTCGACCTCAGGGTTAGACAATTTGAGCTATTTCTAACGTCGTGAGCCTGATGAATCGATCCAACCGATCTAAGTGGAGAGGGCGTGTTTCAGGCTCGTAGTGACCGAGAAGACTTGCTGAACCGTGCGCAATGAGCTTTCTCAGCTTTAGACTCCGTAAATTTGGCAATTTCTCTATGAGCCGGGCAAAGTCTTTCTCGTGCAATGTTCCAAATTGCTCGAGCTCTTTGGTAGTCATCCGGGGGTTCAGACATAGGTTGTTCTTGCGGCTGACGACAAACCGCCGACGATATTGTCATAGTCCATGGTGAAGAAGATCTTTCGACCCGTTCGTAGCAGTAACGCCGTGCTTGTAACGCTCCAGGCCCCCTATCTACGAATTCAGTATTCCTCCTTTAAGTCTTCTGATTGAGCCAAGAGACATGTCGTGGGAGCGAATGCTACGAAGACATATTACAAGCCTCTTGAAAGTCTCGGAAAAGGGTAAGACGTGTTGACAGATGTACCTACCTGACTTCGTCGATGATTGCTTAGAACAAGGTTGTTCGGTAGCTTCTGCAATGTTCTGCGGCGAGCTGCTCTGGCTTTTGTTCTCTTAGAGACTCGGGCGGAACTAGATACTCTATCCTTTGCGCGCTGGCAAATGAAAGAGAGCCCTGCAGGACAGGGGGGCTAGTGCCGGGGACGAGGGAGATTAAGGGGGCAGTGCTTGGCCGTCTGTCATACTATTTAGTATGGTGACTGTCCATTGCACTTTCCTCTTTTCTCCTCTTCCTTATTGCATTCGACTCTTTTGAATTATTGCCTTTTCGCATTATTGCGCATCTTACTATCGATTGCAATTGCTTCAACTTTTACTATCTATCTTATTATTACAACGATTGCTTTTTATCTTTTTATTATTTGTTTTTGTATTGTCAATGCAATAACATCTCGCAATAACAAGATTATCGACAAGATTGCTCTTAATAAGTTCTCGAACATTGTTAATAACAATGCGTATCGCATTGCTTGTATTAGAAAGCTTGTCTCTAAAACACAACTTAATACTTGTTTCGAATTAAATTTCGATACTTTTTTACAATAGATATCTAGAAATGTCTTACGTTATTATTGTCAATAATTGTTTTCTTCTTTATTGTTTTCTTGTTTTTTATTGCTATTGTTGTTCAAAAATTAAGAGAAAAAATCTAAGAACAATATATAGAATCTTATCTTAAACATCAAAATTAATATTCTTTGTTTTAGAGTTAAGACAATAATAAGAGAGATTATTGCACAAAGATAAATAACAATAACAAAAAAAACTTTTGTTGCTTAAAAGTTACAATTGCGAAATTTAATAATAAATAATACATATATATTTGCTTCTATAGCTTCTATTAATTTAATAATATTAACAAGTATTTGTATTTGCTTTATTAATATTGTGTTCAAACTTAATACTTTTATTGCTATATTTCTTAATATTTTGCGTTGTTGTTTAAACAATATTTTTTATAGCAAACTAAATATTAAGAATATTATAAAATTTATAACTAATTTTTTCTTTATTGTTGCGACAAACGCGATCGATTCTCTTAACACAAGAAATCTTTTCAATCTTTTTTGTGCTTTCGATATATATATCTTTATTGTTTTTAACTTTGTATTGTATTTAATAATAAAATAAAAACTCTATTAAGATATTATTCTTTATTGTTAACGTATAATAGATATAATAAGTTACAAAATCTTTGTTTCTATTAAATTGTATTATTAGAAGTTCGTAACTTACGCTATTTAAATAAATTAAAATAATTCTCTATATTAGATATTGTTTTATTTCGAGACAAAGTAGAAGTTTATTAACGTTTCTAAGAAGCAATTCGACTTATTTTTGCTATTAAGACTTTTATAAAGGCTCTATTTTATTGCTAGCTTTACAAAGAATGTTCTAATATTTATCTTAAGTAGATTATTAACTATTATAAACAATGTTTGTTATTAATAAACTAAATATAGCAAATGCAACAATAGTATTAATTATTAATATAAATATATATATATATCTTGTCAAAAAACTCGAAATTCTAATTGTTATCTTAATAAAGTATAATGATTAATAGTTTTATTATCTTTTTTGTTGTCTAATATATCGAGTTTGCTAATCTTTGTATCAAAGAACTTTTCGTATAATTTAATATTATTAAATAAGTTTAATTTGCTATTAATTTGATCTTTATTAGTAAAGAAATAGTATAGATGTCTTAAAGAGTATTCTAATAGATATTTTATATTTGCTCTTCTAGATATAATTACGCAAGACACTAAAATCGATTATATTAACTCGCAAATTTTTCGCATAAATGCAAATTATGTCTTTGCAAACAAAGTTTCTAATATATTTATTATTAATATTGATAAACAATTGCAAGCAAATTATTTAATTATATTATCTATTTTACTATTTAATTTATATATATATTTACTATTAGAAATTGTGTTAAAGTACAACAACAATTAAAAACGCATTTATAATTTTTTCTCTTCTAAAAATATCTTTGTTAATAGCAGTATTTCTTGTAATTAAGAAACTCTTAAGTATATTGCAATTAATAATACTTTATTGTTCTAATTTTACAAGAACAAGAAACAACATTTCTTAAAGAGAATCTTGTTAATATTTTTAAATATATGTTTATAATAATATCTAATCGATAATTATTAGATTTTTAATAAGATTATGTTTTCTATATAGAAAACTTTCTTCTTTTTAGATTGCGAATTATCTTGTTTCTTTTCGATCTATTGACAAAGACTTTATATTAGATACTAGTATAATTATTCGAATAACAAATTCTTTTGCACTATTTAAATAATTCTTTTTTATTTTGCAACTTTTTATCGATACTTCTCTTTATTAGAAAGAATAAGATTTGCTTTGTAATTTATTAGATTTACAAAGTAATAAAAAGAAAAAACAATTAAATTAATAAATAAAGTTTCTAGATATTAAACTCAATAGTAAGATAATAAAGATATATTTATTCTTTACAAAGTTGCAATAAGTTTGCTATCTAGTTGTTGCAATATTAAAGACAAAGTTTCTTTCTCAATAAAATTTTAAGATTCTAGTCGATTTTCTATTTTTTTGTACTAAGATTGTTGAGCGTGTCTTTCTAAGTATTTTATATATCTCTTTGACAAGAAGTATGCAATATTATTGCATTACTATCTTTATAACAAGAAATATAGTCTAATAATATTACTTCTTGTCGCGTTAAAACAATATTAAGATTCTACAATTTTTAACTTCTTAATTAATCTCTTATATATAGATAGATATGTCTAGTTTCTAAGAGATAAATAATTACTAAATATCTAATAAGACAAGCAAGTCTATTAATATCTTTAGTAAGCAATATTTTATTTGTATTAAAAACAAAGCTCTTTACATTAATATGCACAAAATAAGAGCAACTCTTTATATTTTTCGTCTTTGATTGTTTAGACTTTGCAATAATAAGATTATTATCTACAACAATAACGTTGCTATTATTGTAAATCTTAATAAAGAATTTATTCGCAATAATCTTATAAATTTCTTGCGAGATACTATTATGCTTCTTGCTTTTAACAATATATTAATAGAGACAATTTAAATCGACTCTAAGTTAAATAATCTAATCGATTTACTTTTACGCAATAAGTATAAAACTATTGCTAACAAGTATTTACAATTAGTATATTTTGTTGTTTAAATTCTTGCAATTCTCTTGAGTTCTAGTATATAGAAATGTCTTTAAATCGAAATGCAACTCTTTTTCTATAATAGAAACTTATTACTATAATAAGAGATCTCTATTTAACAATCTTTAAGAGTTATATATAATATTATTGTTTTTATCTTAATTGCAATATTTTATCTACTACTATTTAAAGCGTTGCTAGTTAAGTTGTTTGTTTAAATCTTAATCGCATTAAAATAAAAGATTATTAAAAATTATATTTGCAATCTTTGCTCTATCTATATTGATAGAGACTATTTCGATTATACAATCTTCGATAGCTCTTTTCTTCTTTGCGTTATACGCAATATTAAATATTATTAGAATAACAATGTTTCTTATAAACGCAAAGCTATTATACAAGATATTTTACTAAATATTTTGTCTATATTTAATGTGTCTACACAATTAGACTCTACTTTGCACGCTATCTTTTGTCTAATCTTTGCAAATTTTCTGCGAATAGACAAATTTATATAAAAAATGTACAATTTAAACAATGCAAACTTTGTTAATTAATTTATTATTAAATTATCTATTAGACTTCTAGCAAATAGACTTTTATTTTCTTTAAATTGTTATACTAGACTTTTTGTTTTTTTGTTACTTTAATTGATTTTGTAAAGAATATAATAAATTAATTTGCATAAAATTTCTTAGAGAATCGAAAAAATTAATAAATCGAAATTAAATATTTGACAAAACTAATAGTTGTAAATCTTGTTTACTCGCTAGAAATAATAATAGTAGTAGTAAATTTTTTTAATATAATTCTCAAAAAATTGTTTAAGATATTAATAACAATAATAGAGTAAATTGTTATTGTTGTATCTATCTATATTAAACTCTTCGAAGCAAAAAATAATTATATAATTTCAAAAATTATTTTTAATTCTAAGATACTCGATTTAGTTTGCTAAGTTAATTTTAATTTATAGTGTTTCTTCCAAATTTAAATCGAAACAACAAAACCTTCTTATTTCTACTAAAGCACACAATTGAAAACTCAAATTTTATTATTTCTCTATAGATAGAAAAATAAGAATTTAGATTATTCTAAATATTAACTTAATATATCTCTAATATTTTAAAGTTTCTAAAGTTTCTAAACTTTATTTACAAATTTAATTTAAATACTTTACTTTTTATCTCTTAAATTTCTCTTTCTCTTTATATTAGTTTTATATAATATATTGCGCATTCTTAAGTTTTCTCTATTAGACAATTAGATTTCTTTGCGTTGCTAAATAGTATTCTTAATTTCTTTATTATTTTTGTTAAATTCTAAAATATATATTTTAAAATCGCATTTTTAACATTAAATATATAAAAGAAATTGATAGCTACTTTAAAACAATAAAATATATTAATTAGAAATAAACATAACAAGATTAAGTCTAAATAAGTTATAACTATATTGCTTCGAATATTTATACAAGAATTCTTAAGAATTTTTTTGTTGTTTAGCAAAGCAATATAGACAAAAACTATTTCTATTTTTGCATTATTTTTGATTTCTAGCTTGTAATACAAAATTTAAAGTTGTGCAATTTGCATATCTTTTAATTAATAAAATATATTTGTTTAATATAAGTTCTATTCGATTAAATTCTTTTTTATTAAATTTAATATTTAATATTCTTTCTTTTAGTAATTCTTTTATTATTACTTTTTGCAATAATATTTCAATTTGTATATAAAATTTGTCTATTAAATACTTCTTATAAGATAAATTATTTTATACAATAAAGAAAATAGTTGATTGCAATTGTTAAAACTTCTAATAGATACTCTAATTTATATTAAGATCGAAACAATATTTTAATATTTAAGCTTTATGCTTTTTGAAGATTATTAAATATAAGATTATTAACAACTTATATTTGTAATTGTTTTGTAAAATTATATATATATAATAGTTTAAATTAGCTTCTTTCTATATATATTAATTCTTGTAGATGTTTGCAACGCGCAAATATCTTGCAAATACTTTTAGCGCAATTGATTTAAATTCTATTCTATTACAATATATTATCTAAGAATTTAAGTCTATTTGCACTATTACTTGTAGCATAGAAAATAAGCAATTAAGAAATTACTATTTTGGTTAATTAGTGTTTTTTTGCTAATAATATAATATTATCTATAGTTTGTTCTAAAGTTATAGTTATATTTAATACTTTAAATTTTTTGTAAGTTATTTTATACAAATATTAATTTATCTCTCTTGTAAATATATTATATACAAGAGATTCTTAAAAATAAGCAAATAGATATTAGATTTAAAATTTATTTTATATTGTTTTACATATATTGTAAGATTATATACGAATATATAACTTGATATTGCTAAATTAACGCATATAAGACGAGATTATATAGCATGTAGAACTATAGTTTATAGAGATATTAATTTGTAAGAATTCTAGAAGAGAATTCTTAGAAAGAAAACTCTATATAGTATTAAGTTGCTACTACAAGAACTTAACGCTAATATATTTAATTAATTATTAAAAGTTAATACTATAATTGTTTTCTTCTTTTGTATTCTAATCTCTAGAATAAATAGTTTGTGTTTTTAAAATAACGCGTATTTGTTGTTGTTATATTGCTAGATTAGCATCTATTATACTTTAACTATTGTTTTATATACAACAAATAACAATTTAAAAGTGTACAACAATAATAGCTATTATTTATTATTGTATAAAAGAAGAAGAGAATTTAAATAATAGAGAAGTCTCTTTTATAGACGTTGCTTCTTCTAGTAAATAAATATTTATTGTATTAAAATTCTATCGTGATATCTATAAAAAACTTCTTTTTTACTTTTTTTTTTTTTTTTTTTTTTTTAGAAAAAAGAAGTTAAGTAATAAGCTTAATTTTTCTTGTATACTATTGTAATTTATTTTAATTATTCTTTACAAAAATCTTGTTATAAGTTAACATTATATTAACAAGCAAAAAAACTTATTTTATTAAGAATATTTTTTATTGTACAATTTATTAATAAATTGCATTTACGTTGTATTTTTGTTTTATCTATTATATAATAATATAATAATATATAATACTTAAGTTTGATAAATCTAAATTTTAGTTACAATTTATTATTTTAATAAATTATCTCGAATTTCTTTGTTCAATTTAATTAAATTAGCGTAATTAACATATTAGTAATATTTACTTATAAATTATTATTTTTATCTTTTCTTTATATATTAAATTTGTATAGCAAAGTAATAAATATTTGGAAACGTCTACTTTGTTACTTGTATTACTAACAATAACTATGTATATAATACTTATAATATTAGTAAGCATTCTTAGTTGTTTTTATTAGATTAATTGTTGGATCAAGTTTTGATTTTAACTTTAGATATTAACTCGATTTAAAATTCTAACATTAGAAATCAACTTAAAACTTAATTCGATTTCTATTATTTTCAAATTAATTTAACACGATTTAACACGATTTTCGATTTTAATATTATAAATCAAATCAAATTGTTAAGAAATCGAAAATAACATTATTATATTAAGATTTTCTATTTTTAAATATACGTTATTATAATTTTGAATTTTCCGATAGAGTATTAAGTAGTATGCTTCGATACAAAAGCTACGTTTGCTTATATTATTTCAAAATAGCTTGCTTAGACTAGTTGCTACTTGTATTACTTTTTTGTATTATTTTTTTGTTTTTAAGTTACTTTCTCGAATTATTAAAAAATATTATTATATTATATTTGTATTTTTGTTTGCAAAATGTCGAACTCTTTAAGAGCTTTAAATCAATTATTGTTTTTTAATAAAGAAAATTCTAGCAAATCTATCTTTTGCGACTTGTTATTTAGTAGCTTATATCTTAATTAATTTGCAAGTTAATTTAATTAAGATTTTCTTATTTTTGCTTTTAATAATAGAAAAAGAATTCTTCGCAAGATATTGAACAAGATATTTATTAATTATCTACTACTTGTTTTGAGAGAAAAAAACAAATACATTAAATAGAATTTAAATATTAATACTTAATTTTAAGCATAATAATTACAAACAACTATTAACAACAATATTTTAAACAACATTTAATCAAGACTTATTAATTTATATTAAGTAAAAAAGATTAATATAGAATTTCAATTTAAGCTCTAGAACAAATATGTTTAAATAGCTTTAATTGTAAATAATATTTCAAAAATTGTATGCAAAAGTTGTTATAAAATCTTGAGTTATTTTATTGCTTACAATTATTACGATAGCATATGCACTAATGCAAAGGGCGTATAGCGTTTTATACTCTCTTGCATTGTTGCATGTCGTTCGTGAGATTACCTTTTCGTCTCAAATTTTGAGGTAGAATTGCTTCATTGATGCTCCGGCCAACAATTTCGGTTTCATTTGACTCAAGAAAAGGATTCGATACCAGCACTAGTCTACCAGCAAATGAAGCGTAAAGTAGAGAAGAAGAATGAAGGGTTGCCTTCGACAAGTGATATAAGAAGATAAGGTGCCACTGGTCAATTAAGTCTCCGAAAGATCTCTCGAGCGCCATCCATCTTTTGTTCGGGGCGAACAGAAACAACTTCACGGCGAGACTTGATACAAAGTTTTGGGGTGACTTTGACGGCATGTCGAAAACTCAATTCATTACTTCGAAGAACTATTAGACGTATATGCGATACGCCCTTTCCCTAGCCAAGAGAGCACCTCCAAAGTCGACAAATTACTGCGTGAGAGCAGTTCTGGTCGACGAGACCTCTAATCGCATTCTGTCCACTGGCTACATCATGAAACTGCCAGGAAACACTCATGCCGAGCAATGCTGCTTGGCAAAGGCAGCAGAAGGCATTGAGAGTCATGGCGAGGCACTGCCGAGCCTTGCCCTTTATATCACCATGGAGCCGTGTAACCAAAGAACAAGTGGAAACACGCTATGCACTAAGACGATTCTAAAGGCGACGTCCGACCTCAAATGTAGGATCAAAATTGTGTACGTAGGGGTACAAGAGTCGGAGAAGTTCGTGGGGAAGAATACCGAAAGATTCAAGCTCGAAAATGTCGGGATCAAGTATGTCCACGTTTCTGGCCTAGAAGACGAGATCCTAGCTGTTGCAACATCAGGCCACCTGTAGAAGCAGACGCTGTCATTCTGAATCGCTACTGATGGCACTCTCCATTCACCAAATCTGCCTCTCACGTGATATCGTGTATCACCTGGCCCTAGCGTGAGAGATCATTCGAGATCTGCCAAGGCTTATCTTATACGATTACGTCGTGCCTCTTGATGATGCAATGAGCCAGCAGTTTCGGGTCCAGCTCCGACCTTCTACAATTGCAATCACAGACTCCCTCCGCCTTCTACAGAACATAGTCACATATGCGTCTTTCTATCTCCCCTTTCACCTTGCAGAGAACTTTCAGAAGCTCCACAAAATTCAATTGCAGCGAGTTCAGTCTCTTCAAATATTCATTTATTCTTCAAGCTCGCAATATGTCTTTCTGTAAGTTTCGATTGGTTCTTGACTCAGCGATTTCTCTACTTCCATGTCGCCACTCTTATGCATCGCTTAATGGTCGCACTTGCTGATTTCGCTAGCAGCCAGCGATTTGAACTTTGAGAACACAAACATTAAAACCGCCGATGATGTTTCACTTGACGAACAGCAAAAGACTCTCGTCGGAAGCGTACTGAATGTGAGCAGCCTCTCTTTCGGGAAGCTCATGAGATTAGACGCTGACTCATCTCTAGCTTTTTGCAGGCAGGCCATCTTTAAAGAAGCTTCAGCTCTGGGACAACGAGAGTACTTTCGAAGATTCTATCATCAAGGCCGTTGACCGTAAGCAATATGAACCCCAATGGTACGATTTGCAGATCGCATTTTCCGAAATCGAACGTCTATATTATGAGGTGACCTCAGGCGGCAACCCCATCAGTATGGATCTACGCACCCGTTACGTCGTGAAGAGAATCGGCAAAGAGTAAACTATCGACAGCAAGGTCAACATCTTCTACGACAAGGCTACTAGCAAAATCACCAAGGTCGAAGACAAATTGGACGGCAAGCTTCCGGAAAGTTCCATACAGAATGTAAGTATCGATCAAATATTCAGTCCCTGGTGGTGAGTATATTACGCGGGGAGTTGGGCGTGGTGGGGCTGGAGCTTCACTTGGAACATGTATTAGTGGCAGGAAGGTCAACCAAGAAATGTTGTTTATACTGTACTGACAATGACGCGTTTTTAGACTTTCCGAAGTATCAACGCAGTCACCGTTCCCAAGATGGTTGACGTCCCGAAAAACGATGAGGAAGACGCAGCAAGAGAAAATCAGTAATGACACTACGATCATGCCATTCGACTCCTCACGAGATATGTATAAAACGAAAAGTATAGCAAGCGACTTTAAGTAGAATTGAATGAAGCGTCTTGAGTCACGAAATAGTCGTCGAGATTTACTTTCTGTTTCCACTTTTGCATGGACTCCGCGTCTTGAGCACCATAAGCGCTCGTATTTGAATTCTTTTCACCTGCAACATGCAGCCGCGTGACGGCTCGTTACAACGGAAGGGGATTCTTCAAGTCAATTTTTAGTGTTTCAGTTTTTGCGACCACTCTTAAACTCCAAAGAATTCGTTTCTTACAATGTCGCTCAAAACGAATTTCCTATGCTGTTGCAGCCCACACTATAAGCAAAAAGGAATTTCCTTCATAGTCGTGCAGCATCATGCAAGTTCTTTCGACTTTTGCTGGCTCTGTTAGCATCTGTCTTGCTCTGACATTACGTGACAATGATTTGGGTCCCAAGCTATTGCTTCAATTACAACTAAAGGAAATTCAAAACGAATTCTTCGCCTTGAAGTAGGATTCTGGTGCATTCATCCATTCGCGTCTATATTTGACTAAAATTCCAAATTCGTAGTACATCTAATCGCTCGATCGAAACAATCGACAGGCTTATTTCCCCGATTCCTACAGCTTTTTCTTCGGACCTGAAGATCACAGTATCACTCGATATACGTCCCCCGTTTCTGAAGAGCAGCCAAGTCCTGTATTTCAGCCTAATCACAGTGATCGAGATCTGGCTACGCCAGAACGCAAACCCACTTAGATTTCTCGTCACACTTCACATTCATAAGTTTTCGAAGATTATCATTCTTATATCACCCACATCTCTTCACGAGCTGACACTCGTCAAAGTCGCGGCGTCGTTGCTCCGAGTAGCTTTCATTATTGTGAGCTCTACCTGGCGGACCTATGAAGACATCGTCATGAGAATGAAGAGTTTGCCTTCTGGTGACTCTTTGGGTACCATTCATATTTGGCAATCAACACCAGAAGCGAATCATGTATTATTATCGAATGATACACTGGCCATAGCCATGACACCAGCCTTTTTATATGGTGGAAAAATCAGCACCACAACCGGCCAAGGCGTCGCTGCCAATAGTACATGCACTCCAGCTTGTCCCCCACTGATCGTCAACTCAATCAGACAAATCTTAGAAGCAGACTGGCTAACAGTCTTCACGATGTCGCTCGATCAGGTCTTTACTCACTTCGCCTCCGCTCTCGTCTCATCGCTTCTAAAAGCTTCAGATAAGAGTATGATTTTTTTAACTAAGAATAGAAAGGTGAAGTGTGTACTTCGCTTTTACGATAAAGCGTTAGACCCTGCGAAGCCATTAACGATGACGAACCTCGCGACGGGTATGTTGGAGATTCTGAGTCAGTGGACTCTGGCGGACCGTTGGCGTGAGGAATGGGGTGAAATTAAGTTGCACGGGGAGAGGCAGGTTACGCTGGAGATTTTAAGGGTGAATACTGCTGTGAGAAGTGCGAATGAGTTGGCGATTGCATAGAACGATGACTCATAACTCAGAGAAATTGAGCAAGGTATCTTTTATGCTCACCACAAGAAGAACTAGCCAGCTTGATAGAGCGCAGTCTATGGCATGAAATATGGGTCGAAAAAAGAAAATGCAAAAACATACAGCAGACAGTATTCGCTGATCGTCATCGATCCAACTACTAACTGCCCGATCTGAAGCTTGTCAATGGCAGAGCGGACGAGATGCCGAGTATTCTTCAGTCTATGACCGTATGTGAAAAATTAGTCTTAGTGGACCCTAAATATAATGACACCTGGGAAAAATGATGAGACACATTGCGATCTGTATCGGAGTTGCCTTAGGTACAGTCTACTACCATCCATCCCATCCACGTTTCCGAGCTCTTGGGCCTATGGCGAACTTAGGGTTGGAACCGTCTCTGTGGTTGAGAAACGAGCGTTAGCCTCTATCGGCGACACTCATGAAGAGACACATGTCTGCCCCGTAGTTGCCTCACTCGGCCGTTAGGTGAAGATCGGCCAGCCTCATGCTAGGCACAGATTCTTATTGTCCATTGAAGAGGATTGATTGGAAGAAGTGATTAAGAAAGAGAAAGGCGAATACGGCAATGCATGAAACACAGTCTTTTTGAACATGCGGCAAGCGTAATACACAATGATGCAAGCTTGGCGCGCTTCAATCTTTTGTCTTGGCAGCCGGAATGAGTACGAGTTACGAAATGACCAAAAGCCGGACGAGTTGCTCGATCAAGGTTCGCCAAGCTGTGAGATATGCGTGAGTCGGCGTCGGAGTAACTCATGGAAAGCTCTAAATCTACACGGTAGGTCTGTACAGACAGAATATAACATATGACTGTCCCCCCTATTTTCAAAGAAAGCATCACGCATCAACAACTGAGCATCAGAACCTGAAACTCCACCACGGCAAAGTCTTTTCTCCCCTCCACAATGAGATCATGGCAATACCCAACCACCAAATTCGGCCTTGAGAACATCCTCCACCTGAACTTCACCACCCCACTCCCCAAGCCAAAAGCAGACCAACACCTCATTCAAATCATCACCACAGCCCTCAACCCAATCAACTACAAACCCACCAAGAAGATCCCCGGTGTCACTCGCTTCGCAATCCCCAAACCCGCAACGCCCAGTATCTACTTCGTAGGCACCATCGTCAAACCCGCATCCGGCTCGTCTCTCAAGCCTGGCCAGTTGGTATTCGGAGTCGCCAGTAACTTACCCCTAGCAGGCGACGCGTTCGCGGGATTCTGCGTCTTGGGAAGCAAGAGCATCGTCGCGCTATCGAACGATGTCGAGCCTTTCGATATCGCTATCGTGGGCGTGGCGGGACTGATTGCTTGTCAATCTATCGCTTCGTACTTAAAAATAAAGAAAATATTAGATCAATAATTAAATATCTTAGAAAGAAATATTGAAAATTAAAATTAAAGAGATTATTAATCGCGTAGTTACGATAGCTATTATTGCTCTATTAATAATTTTATCTATCTCTATCTTTATTATTGTATTAGTAATATCTAAATACAAAGACATAATAAACAATATTTGGAAAATCTTAATAAATAAAAATATAATTATAACTAATAGTATTACTATCTTTAATAATAATCTAAAAATTATAAAAATAATAAAATAATTTTTAAAGCTTTTTTAAAAAAGAATAGTTTTATAAATATATTTTGAAGAAAACAAATATATATTTCTATTAAATTTAATTATAAAAAAACTAAGTATAAAGATAGTTTATATTATTTATTAAATATTGAATTCTATAAAGTTATCAATAAAATATTTAATAAATTATATGAATAAAGTAGACTATTTTAAATAAATAAATTTATATCTTTTATCTTTCTAGTATTTATTATATAGAAAATAATATTAAATAGAAAACAAAAAGATAGAGTAATAATAAATATTTATAGATTAAATACTATTATTTAATTAAAAATATATATTTAATTTCTTAATTAAAATTAATTAATTATATTAAAGATTATTATTATATTGCTATTATTAATATAACTAGTTTCTTTTATTATTAAAGAATATATTTAAACAATTACTATAAACTAATTATTATTAATTATTATAGTTGAAAATAGATTAATTGTTAATTTAATTTTCGATTTTAATTTCTAGAATTAACTTAAATTAACAATTTAACTTTAGAAATCAAATTAAAAATTAATTTAATTTTAATTATTTTAAAATCGAATTAAATTAAATCGAATTAATTTTTAATTTTAAAAATTAAGATTTAATCGAATTGTTAAGCAATCGAAAATCACGTTTATTATATTAAGAATTACTATTTTTAGACTTATATTATTATAACTTTGAAATTTTAACTAGAGTATAATTTAATATACTTCGAGATTACAATTAAACTTGTTTATATTGTTATATAATAATCTACTTGAATTAATTATTGTCTATATTATTATTTTGCATTACTCTTCTATTTTAACGAGATTCTCTTAATGTTCTTAAATTTATAATTATATTTTATTTTATAATAATTTCCTTAATTTAATTGTTACTTGCATTATTATTTTGTATTATTATTTTATTTCGAAGAAATTCTTTATCTATTATTTAAAGATATTATTTTTATTATTTTTATTTGTAATATATCTAATTCTTTAAGAGTTTTAAATTAATTATTATCTTTAATCGAAGATAATTCTTGTAAATTCATTTTGCGCAATTTATTATTTAGTAATTTATATTCTAATTAATTTGCAAGTTAATTTAATTAAAATTTTCTTAATTTTATTTTCGACAATAGAAAAAGAATTCTTTACGAAATATTAAACAAAATTAGAAATAATTTTTTATTGCTAATATTAAGAGAGAGATAAATATATTAAATAAAATTTAAATATTAATATTTAATTTTAAGAATAATATTTACAAACAACAATTAATAAAAATGTTTTAAATAAAATTTAATTAAGATTTGTTGATTTATATTAAACAAAAAAGATTAATATAAAAGTACAATTTAAGCTTTAAAACAAATTTTTTTAAGTAGCTTCAATTATAGAGATTTTTTTTAAAATTATTTATAAAAGTTATTATAAGCTTTTAAATTATTTTATTGTTTACAATTATTTAAATACAACAAATATAAAGAAATATCTTTAATTTACTTTTTGCTTAAAATCAAAAAGATCTAAATTGCAAATTGCGATTAATCTAGTCTTTAATTGCGTAAATTATAATTAATAATACAAATAAATAATACAAAACTAATCTAATATTAGAAGAAAAGTTATATCAATTTGTTGTTCTTCTTTGTTTAAAATAATTAAGAAAATTAACTATACAAAACTTTTATTAATTTAAATTTACTCTTTCGAATTATTAATAATTTTAACTTTCGAAAGTTATTAAAAATGCTTTAATCAAAGTTAGTACTTCTAGATTGTACAAAATTATTAAAAATAATTCTTTCGAATTTCGACTAAATTCGTAAGAAAATTAAGATAAATCTTAAGGATATTTAGTATATCTAGTGTGATCGTCGAATCGAGTTTCAACTCGATCGAGTTGACTCGCCCAACTCTAACCCTAGGGTCAGGCAAATTTCCTAGTTTAATAGGATAGAACGAACGAAGAATGCGCGTCGAGTATCTAGCTTGACCCACTCGATCACGTGACGTCACGTGACGCGCTAATTCGATTGAGCTAGCGTAGGGTCCACGCTAACCACATATAATTAGCGTGGACTCTACGCTAGCTTAATCGAATTAGCGCATAAATAAGATAAGATAAGATAAGCAAATGCTAACGCGACGAAGTTAGCTTAAGTTCTTGACATTGACTCGACGAAACTCGATTCTAGAATCAAGTTCGCATCTTAACCCTGGCCCAACCCTACGAGGCCCAAGAGACTTAGCAATTTAATTTCTAAAATTGAAATTAATAATTCGAGTCGATTCTTATACTTGAAATCGAAACTTGACTTAAAAAATCAATTCAAATTGTCAAGACTTAGTATTAGTATAAAGAAATTCTAAAATAAATAGTAGAAAACTATATTTTATTTTATAATTTTTAGATATAAGATTATTTAATAATGCATTAAAATAATCTATTCAAATTATCTAAATAGCTAGCATTAAAATTATTAACTTAACTTTTCTTGTTAAAGAATTCGACAATCTTGTTTTGCATAATCTTGTTTAAATTTTTCTTTTTTTTTTGATTTTTTTGATTGTTGTCTTTATTAATGTCTTTATTATTGTTTTTCTTATTACTATTTTTAAATTAAAAAAAGAAAAAAATTATTGTATCTTAAAAAGAATTTAAACTCTTAGTTTTTTAATTCTTAATAACAATAATATAATAATTACAAGACAATTAAGAAAAGCACAATAATGCTCTTTAAGAATTTTTTCCAAATATTGTGTTATTATTATTGAAATACAATTACTCTATTACTAAGCTATTAAGACTTTAATATTTAAGCATATTTTATTTAAAAATATATAAAGAACTAATAATTCTAAAGCAATAGTATAAGTCTTAAATAGTTAAATATATTACTCGAAAAATTAACTTAAATTGTTAAGATATTAGTCTAAATATAAATTATATTTAATAGATTTAAAATCTTAATTTTATATTTTACTTAAATTGTTTAATTATAACTTAATAATACAATATAATAATACAACAAGATAATATATTGCAATAGTAATATATAATAGCATATTCTCTAAGTTATATATATAAAGTTATTAGTTCAAAATTTTAATAATCTTGTTTGCTTTACTATTATCTTAAATAATTTAATTCAAGTTATTTTTTATTTTGTTATTATTTTTATTTTTATTGTCATTGTTTTTATCTTTCTTATTCTTATTATTTTTTTGTTACTATTATTATTATTTGTTGTTGCATAATAATTATAATTTAATTTTTTTATATTATTTTAAGTCTTGTATTAAGTAGTGTGATCATTGAATCGAGTCGAACATTTTTTTCTTAACTCGATTCATCCTCTTAGGTCTCGTAGGGTTGGGCCAGGGTTAAGGCGCGAACTCGATTCTAGGGTCGAGTTTTGTTGGGTTAATGCCAAGAACTTAAGCTAACTTTGTCGCGTTAGCATTTGCTTATCTTATCTTATCTTATCTTATCTTATCTATGCGCTAACTCGATTAAGCTAGCGCAAGATTCATGCTAGCTCGATTAGGCTAGTGTAGGATTCACGCTAGCCACATACGCTTAGCGTCTCACGTGACGTCACGTGATTGAATGAATTGGATTGAACATTCGACGCGCATTCTTCGCTCGTCCCATCTTGTTAAGCTAGGAAATTTGCCTAACCCTAGAATCAAGGTTGGGCGAGTTAATCCAATTGGGTTGAAACTCGACTCGACGATCACACTAGTATTAAGTCTCTTACTTATTATTATTTTCTTTAATTATATTATTAAGATTCTTTATCTTAACAATAATAGAATTTGAAATCTTTCTCTTTTTTGTATTGTTTAAGAATGCAATTTTTTTAACAAAGATATTAAACAATTTTATAGAATTATTATTATTAGCTCTCTTTAAGTTATTTAAGCTATTATAATAAATAATTTGTTATTAAATAATTTCTACAATCGATTTTATATAAATTAAAAAACTTTTATTAATATTAAGCTTGTTGTTAACGCTTAATTATAATATTAATTAGCTTAGATATAAAATACAAATAATATATCTAAGTAATATATATCTTTTTAGAAGAGAATCTTATTATTATATTTATATTTTTACGCAATTTTTATACTTTTTTAACAATCTTAAGTCGATTTGCTTTCTTAATTGCAAATTTCTTTTTTGCTTTTTGTCTTAACTTATTTTCGAAATATTCTACTATTAAGTTGTTAGCATTGTATACTTTTTTGCATTATCTAGACATATTATTATAAATTTCTTTATTAATTTGATACTTCTTACCTTTTTTTTTAATATTATTTTTTATAATTTTACAATTTAATTTTATAACTTTCTTTTATATAGATATTTTACGAAGCTTTTTAATTTATATTAAGATAACTTTTCATTTGTTGCTTTGCTTTTTGTATAATTTCTTGTAATTATTATTTTAGTTTTTTGTGCAATTTCGACTTGCAATAGTTTTTAAGTCTATTAATAGCACTTCTATTATTTGTGCATATACTTAGCTTATTTTACGAGTAATATATAGAGATAACACAATTATATAGCAACTTAAAAGTTTCTTATAATATCTAGTAGAGTACGACAAGATTTAGAAAGTAGAAAGTTTAAGAAAATTAACAAAATTGTAAATAATATATTAACAAGTAATTTTATTAAAATAGAGTTAAAAATATATATATTAAAATTAAAATTAATATTTATTTACTAGTACTTATTTTAAACTTTTGTTAACACAAGATTAATATTTCTTTATATTAATATATGTTTAATCTTGTTAATATAATACACAAGTTTATTTTTGTTAATTTCTTTGTCGTTTATATTATGTACTTCTATTGTTAATTACTAATTTAAGTCTCTTTTTTTACGCAATTTTTCGACACGTTTGCATTAGTAAAGATTATCAAAATTATCGCTTATTTTACTATAATTTCTTTGAATTTTATTTTAAACTTAATATCTTTTAATTACGTTTATATAAATCTTTTTCTAATATTGTTAAATTTATTATTTTCTTTAATAACTTGCACAAAGTAAACAAGTAATATATATAGATAGTGCGAAACGTTTTATCTAAAATTAATATATTTAATTTGTTAGTTTGTTAATCGATTCTAAAGTTTTCTTACAATAAACTAGTTTTTTAATTTAATTGTAACAAGATAAGTACAAGTTAAAAAAAGTCTTAAGAAGAAATAAATGCTAGAGAAAAAAGTGTTAGAAATACTAATGAAATTAAGATAATACAAATAAGTAATATACTTTCGACTAATATACTAATGTTTTGCGATAGCAAACACAAAAGTAAAAGTTTAATATTGTTACTTTTTGTAAAATTAAAAAATACTAAAAGTTAATTAACTTTGTTATCTCTCGACTTTTATTTTAGCGTCTAATTTGCGAAATTTTGCATAATAAAATTAACAATTTTAATTGTAAAAAGAAAGATTATTGTATTTAAAGTTTAGCTTTAGCAATATTTTAAAAAGCAACTAAGATATTTATATATATTTGTTTTTCTAGTAACTATATTATTTCTTTGTATTATTGTTATAATAATAGAATTGTAATTAATATTTTGCGCTCTATAGATTCGAATCTTGCGACAATTTACACTAAGCGCATAACAATTTAATTGAAAAATTTCCTTTTTATTAAGCATTTAATAAAGCAATTCGATCTTTTTAGCTAGAAATTTTACAACGATATTATATTCTTCTTTTTAGGCAAATATATATATTTTTTTAAACAATTATAATATGTTCTTTGCACTAGCTAAGACTTAAATCTTCGAAACTTTATTATTAATAAATTTCTTCTAGCAATTTATGTTATTAAATGCATTATTTCTTTGCATTATTACTAATAATATCTAATTATTTCTATAATTGTTAAAGATATCTTTTCTTCGAAAATTAACTTATTTATTAATAAATATAATTTAAAACAATCTTAAAATCTAGTGTAAAAAAAAATCTTTTTTATTTTTTATTTATTGTTTAATTGTTATTCTTTTCTCTACAATATATATTTTACGATTCGAGAACAAATTTTTTTGTATTTAAATTTATAATATAATTAAAGTATTTGATTATTATAATTTGCTTAATTGTTTATAGACTTATTTAAGATCAATTTTATTAATATATTCTTCAAATAAAACTAAAAGTTTGTTTAATATTTATTAATAATATTAAATATAAAAGTATATCTTAAATTATTTGCGTTAGTTTTAGAAAGTTCGATGCATTATCTCTTTAATATTTTTAAGTTAAATATTTATTCTTTACAATATTAATATAAAAATATCGATTGTTTTTATTTTAAATCGAACAAAATTGTTAAAATTGTTAAAATAAGAATTTTATAACAATTACAATAAATTATATTAATATTAGTAACAAATTATATAGATTATTATCTTTTATTATTTTTTTAGCAATATTTGCTTTTTATACTTTTGTTCTTAAATTAGCAATTAAATTGTAATAATATTAAAAATAATTTTTAAATTTTATGTTGTATTTGTTTTTGTAATTAATAATATTGTTATTTTTATTTTATTTTATAACTTATAAAGATTAACTTTTTGCATAAAATTTAAAATATTAACGAAATTATATAATATATTGTTTGATTTTTTTGTTCTTAATCTTTAAATTTTAAAAATATCTCTTTATTTAAAAATTAATATAATTGCATAAGTAATATACTTAACAAAGTATAAAATAGATAGAGTTCTAATAAATACAAATATTCTATACTAATTTTTGTAACTTTTTATTAATTAATTTTTTAATTTTTTTAAATCGAAGCAAACGTTAAATTAAGTTATTAATTATAATTATAAGAGCGCAAATTTAATAAAATTAATACATATATTATCTCTTTGTATTATTATAAATTTAAATATTTTTTTAATTATACTAGACAAGTTTATACTTTTTACAATATCTTAAAGTTGCTTATTCTTTAATTGTACAACAATATTGTTATTTGTTGCTTTTAATTTTATAATTAAAATAAAGTCTTAAGTTACAGAAATAATAATATAAGTTAAATAAGACAGAAAGTTTTGTTGTTTGTTTTATTAAAACACTTATTAATTTAAGATTTTTTCGAGTTTGTTCTTAAGTATATTGTTATTACTTGCATTATTAATAATAACTTCAAGAAGTTTGTTTTTAATCTCGAAAGATTTTAAAATCTTTATAAGTTTTAACATTAATTAATAATTTATATATTTAATATTAAGAGAAGTAAATTTAATAAAATGTTCGCGAAATTAAAATGCAAGATTTATTTAATATATTAATACTCTTAAATAAACAACTTTTTAAGAACTAAATAATATATCTAAAGCAATAGAGGTATATTAAATATTTTTAAGATCTATCTTGATTTTTTTATAAATTTAATTATATTTTAAAAGAGTTATCTTAAATAATTTAATACAACTTAAAAGTATCAAATTTAAGCAAAAGGTTTCTAATAACTTTCGAAAATTGAAATTGTTAATAGTTCGAAAAGACAAATTTAAATTTACAAAAATCTTGTATAATTAATCTTTTTAATTATCTTAAATAAAGAATAATAACAAGTTAATATAATTTTTTTTCTAAAGAATTGTTAGTTTTGCATTATTTATATATATCATTAATTATAACTTATATAATTAAAGACTAGATTAATTGCAATTTGTAATCAAGATTGTTTTTGTTTTAAACAAAGAAAGAATCAAAGATGTTTCTTTATATTTATTGTACTTAAATAATTGTAAATAGTAAAATAATTCAAAAGTTTATAACAACTTTTATATAAAAATTTTGAAATATTATTTACAATTGAAACTATTTAAATATATTTGTTTTAAAGCTTGAATTATATTTCTATATTAATTTTTTTTGTTTAATATAAATTAACAAGTCTTGATTAAATTTTGTTTAAGATATTGTTGTTAACAATTGTTTAAAATTATTATGTTTAAAATCAAATATTAGTATTTAAAATTTATTTAATATATTTGTTTCTCTTTCTTAAAACAAATAGTAAATAATTTATAAATATTTTGTTTAATATCTTGCGAAGAATTTTTTTTCTATTATTAAAAACAAGAGTAAGAAAATTTTAATTAAATTAATTCGCAAATTAATTAAGATACAAACTACTAGATAGCAAGTTGCAAAAAATAGATTTGCTAGAATTTACTTTGTTTGAAGACAATAATTGACTTAAAGTTCTTAAAGAGTTCGATATTTTGCAAACAAAAATACAAATATAATATAACAATATACTTTAATAATTCGAAAAAATAATTAAAGAATAAAATAATAATACAAAAAAGTAATACAAGCAACAACTAATTTAAGCAAGCTATTTTGAAATAATATAAGTAAGCATAGCTTTTATGTCGAAGCATACTACTTAACACATTAGCGAAAAGCTCAAAATTATAATAATGTATATTCAAAAATAAAAAATAATAATATTATTTTCGATTTCTTAACAATTCGATTTAATTTTTAATATTAAAATCGAAAATCGAGTCAAGTCAAGTTAAATCGATTTCAAAATAATAGAAATCAAATTAAGTTTCGAATTAATTTCTAATATTAAAATCGACAAGTCGAGTCGATTTCTAGAGGTGGAATCGAAGCTTAATTTAACAATCAATCTAAAGAACATATTATAATTGTTTGAAAAAAAAATTAGAATTATTCTAGAATTTCTATTATAAAAAAAGATCGCATTGCTTTATTAAATACTTAATAAACTAACAATTCTTAAGCTAAATTGTTATATATTTAACGTAAATTGTTGTTAGATTCAAGTTTATATAAAGTAAAATATTAATTAAATTTTGTAATTACAATTGTAATGCAACAACATAATATATTTACTAGAGAAGAAAATATATATAAATGCTTTTGTAACTTCTTAAAGTTAATGTGATCATTAAATTGAATCGAATACTTTTTTCTTAATTCGATTTACTCTCTTGAGTCTCGTAGAATTGAGTCAAGGTTAAGGCACGAATCTAATTCTAGAATTGAATTTCGTCGAGTCAATGTCAAGAATTTAAGTTAACTTCGTCACGTTAGCATTCGCTTATCTTATCTTATTTTATTTATGCGCTAACTTGATTAAGCTAGCGCAAAATTCACGCTAATCGCATATCATTAGCGTGTTACGTGACGTCATATAATCGAGTGGATTAAATTAAACATTCAATACGCATTCTTCGTTCGCTTCATTTTGTTAAGCTAGAAAATTTGCCTAATCTTAAAGTCAAGATTGAGCGAGTTAATTCGATCGAGTTAAAACTTGATTCGACGATTACGCTACTTAAAGTGCATTTAAGATTAAATTCTAAGTACAATATTTGTTCTCTTAATAATTGTAATTTTAAATTTTATTATATAGTATTTCGCAAATTAGACGTTAAAATAAGTGTTTAAAAATAAGAAAATCGATAAATTTTTAATAGTTTTTAATCTCTTAAAGTGCGACAATTCTAGACTTTTATTTTCGTTTTCTTTATTACAAAACATTAGTATATTAGTTAAAAATATATTATTTATTCGCATTATTTTGTCTATATTAATACTACAAATACTCTTTTTTTAATACTTTTATTTTTAATAATTTTCTCTTTATTATTGTTTATTTTGTCTTATCTAAATTAATTACAAGAAATTATTTTATTGCAAAAGAATTTTAAAGCGAATTTTCGAATTAGCAAATTAAGCTTATTAATTATAAATAAGACGTATTGTATTATTTGCATATATTATTCATTTGCTTTGTACAATTTATCGAAAATAATAATATTAATTAAAATAAATTAATGTATACGTAAGAAATTATAAAGAAAAGTACAATAATTTTCAAGACTTTTATTAATAAAGATGCATCGAAAATTGTAGTGTGATCGTCAAGTCGAGTTTCAACTCGATCGAGTTAACTCGCCCAACCCTAACCCTAAGGTCAGGCAAATTTCCTAGCTTAATAGGATGAGGCGAGCGAAGAATGCGCGCCAAGTGTCTAATTTGATCTATTCGATCACGTGATGTCACGTGACGCGCTAACTCGATCAAGCTAGCGCAAGATATACGCTAATCATATGCGATTAACGTAGATCTTGCGCTAGCTTAATCGTATTAACGCGTAGATAAGATAAGATAAGATAAGCGAATGCTAACGCGACGAAGTTAGCTTAAGTTCTTGGCATTAACTCGGCGAAACCCGACTCTAGAATCGAGTTCGCGTCTTAATCCTGGCCCAACCCTACGAGATTCAAGAGGGTGGATTGAATTAAGAAAAAAGTGTTCGACTTGACCCAACGATCACACTAGAAAATTGTATCAAAAATCGCGTAAAAATAGAAGTTTAAATTAACAATTAACAACAAAATTATATAAACTAAATAATAAAGAAAATAACATAAATAAACTTGCATTACTTATTGATAAAATTAGATAAATATTAATATAAAATAATAATAATTGTATTAAGTAAAAAGTTCAAAGTAAATAAAAGTAGAAGTAAGAAATAATTCTAATTCTAATATATATAATTTTTAATTTACTTTGTAAAATTATCTCTTAATATTTTATTTATAATCTTATTAATCTTTAAAACTTCTTTATATTTTAAATCTTATAATATTTTATTAAATATTAAGATATACTTATAATCTAATATTCAATTGCATTATTTATATACATTACTAGTAAACTAAGTTAAGAAATTGCACAAACAATAAAATTACTACTAATTAATTTAAAAAGTATCGCAAATTGTAATTGCACACAAGAGTAAAATAATAATAATAAAAGTTATATCGAAAACAAAGTAATGATTGCAAAATTATCTTAATTTGCGTTAAGAAACTACTAGTGTAATCGTTAAATTAGATCGAACACTTTTTTCTTAACTCAATTCATTCTCTTGGGTCTCGTAGAATTGGGCCAAGGTTAAGGCGCGAACTCGACCCTAGGGTTGAGTTTTATCGAGTTAATGCTAAGAATTCAAGCTAACTTCGTCGCATTAGCATCTACTTATCTTATCTTATCTTATCTATGCGTTAACTCGATTGGGCTAGCGCAAAATCCAAGCTAACCACATATAATTAGCGTAAAGTTCGCGCTAATTGTATATGATTAGCGCGTTACGTAACGTTACGTAATCGAATGAATTAAGTTAAACATTCGACGCCCATTCTTCGTTCGTCCCACCCTATTAAGCTAGGAAATTTGCCTAACTCTAGAGTTAGAGTTAAGTAGATTAACTCGATTGAATTGAAACTTAACTCAACGATCACGTTAGAAACTACATAAAACGTCTATTTAAATAAAAGTCTCTTAGTTAAATTGTAAAGTTATAAAGAATAATATAAAAAATAAGATTACAAATATTAGCGTAATTGTTGAATCGAGTTTCAATTCGATTGAATTAATTTGCTCAATTTTAATCTTAAAATTAAGCAAATTTTCTAGTTTAATAGAGTAAAACAAGCAAAGAATGCATGTTAAGTATTTAATTCAATTTATTCGATTATATAATGTTACGTAACACGCTAATTATATACAATTAGCGTAAACTTTGCGCTAATTATATGCGATTAACGTAAATTTTGCGCTAATTATATGCGATTAGCGTAAATTCTATGCTAGCTTAATTAGATTAGCACATAGATAAGATAAGATAAGATAAGCAAATGCTAACGCAATGAACTTAGCTTAAATTCTTGACATTAACTTGACAAAATTTAATTCTAGAATTAGATTTGCGTCTTAACTTTGACTCAATTCTATAAGACTTAAGAGAGTAGATCAAATTAAGAAAAAAGTATTCGATTTAACTTAACAATTATACTAATAAATATCGAATTAATTAAGATGTTTATAATAATGTATTTAAGTAATACAATAAAATACACAATATTAATAGCTTAATAGTATAGTATTTTGAAAATTAATTTAGATAAAAAGTAAAGAAGAAGTTTGCAATTAAAAAGACAAAGTAACTTAGAATTACTTAAGAAGCGCAAACAATACATAAGAATATAAATATAATAATAATATCTTTCTTTTAAAATATATATATTATTTAAATACATTACTTGTTTTTTATATTTAAGCTAATTAATATTGCAATTAAGTATTAACAATAAGTTTAATATTAATAAAAGTCTTTTAATATTAATAAAATCAATTGTAAAGATTATTAAATAGCAAGTTATTTATTATAATTATTTAAATAATTTAAAGAGAGCTAACAATATTAATTCTTTTAATTTGTATAGCAACTTTATTGAGAAATTTGCGTTATTAAAAAACGCGAAAGAGAGAGAAATTTCTAATTTTATGGATATTAAGATAGAGAATTCTAACAATATTGTTAAAGAGAATAATAATAATCAAGAAATTTGATATACAATTTAAGAAAATGCTAAAACGTTAAGTTACAACCACTATAAAGATACTAATATTAATAATAATAACAAAGAGAAGAATACAAATAATAAAGATTAAAATTGCAATAACAAGAATAATAACAAAATTAAAAACAATTCGAATTAAACTATTTAAAATAATAAAATAATAAACAAGATTATTAAGATCTTAAACTAATAGCTTTATATACTTAGCTTAAAGAACTTATTATTACAAATTAATATTATAATGCATTATTATATTGCATTATTATATTATATTATTAAATCTAAAATATACAATTAAGATTTTAAATCAATTAATTATAAGTTATAATAAAACTAATATCTTAACAATTTGAATTAATTTTTCGAGTAATATATTTAACTTTTTAAGAATTATATTATTGCTTTAGAATTATTGGTTCTTTATATATTTTTGAATAAAGTATACTTAAATATTAAAGTCTTAATAGCTTAATAATAGAGCATTTTAATTTTAAATAATAATAACACAATATTTATAATAATATTATCAAGAGTATTATTGTGCTTTTATTAATTTTTTTGTAAATATTATATTATTGTTATTGCGAATTAAAAGAGTAAAAATTCAAATTCTTCTTAAGATACAATAATTTTTTTTTTTATAATCTTTGACAAAACTATGTAGAACAAAATTGTCGAACTCTTTGACTAAAAAAATGAAGTCAATAATTTAATTTTAGTTATTTAGATAGTTTAAATATATTATTATAATGTATCATCAAATAATCTTATATCGAGAAATTATAGAATAAAATATAATTTTTTACTATTTATTTTAGAATTTCTTTGTATTAATACTAAGTTTTGGCAATTCGATTTAATTTGTCGATTCGATTTTCGATTTTAAGTTTAAAATCGAATTAAATGATTAATTTTAATTTATAAAATCGAGTTGTTAAGACTTTCGATTCAATTTAAATCGAATTATTAAGATTTGATTTAATTTCTTAAATTAAACTCGATTTCTCGAATCGACGCCATTAGTCTAGTTAAGAATCTTTTAATATTAACATTATAAAATATTAAAATTTATTTATCTATATTTAAAGATAGATAAATAAATTATTATATGTCTTCTAAATTTTTTATTAATGCTTATATTAATAGTATTATAATCTTTTCTCAAATTATAAAAGATTTTTTTTTAAGTAAATTTTTGCTATACTTTAGAGATATAATATTTTAATAAGTTTTATAAAGAATTTTTTAGATTGTTTATCTACATAGCTTCTAGATTAAAAGAATAATTTCTTTAATCTATCTATAATAAAAGATAAATTATAAGTTAAAAAATAGATTTCGATAATCTTACAATTATAAAATATTTTATAAATTAAAATAACAATTTAGTATATAAGAGAGAGAATTTTATAACTTTATTAACAAAAAGCAAAAGAATATATAATTATTGCTATAGAATATATTAATATATTTAGATAGAGAATTGCTTTTATAAGAAATTTTTAAATCTAACAATTAAAGTACAAATTTAAAAAAATTCTTAATAAGTTTTCTAATATTATCAAGAGAATATTTAACAAAATTAGAATCAAGATTTCGATTAAATATAATGCAATTTATAGAATATACAAAAAAAAGAATGTTCTATTGATTAATATAATATTTTTATTAATTTCGCAAATTATATTATATTTAACCGATATTTTAGTTCTAATTTAATTAAATTAGTGTAATCGTTGGGTCGAGTTTCAATTCAATCGAATTAACTCGTTCAACCTTGACTCTAGGGTCAAGCAAATTTCCTAGCTTAATAGGGTGGGGCGAGCGAAGAATGCGCGTCGAATGTTCAACTCGACCCACTCGATCTTATCGATAAGATTGGTATAAGATTAGATAAATGATAAGATACGTCTTATGCTTTGCATAGTTAAATGCATCAACAATCTACGTTCGAAACTTAAGTGACAAATTCAAGCAATAAATTAGTAGAGACTTAACGCTATTTGATTACGTCATGTATATAGAGATAGAATTCGTAAAATTAATCTTAAAAGTCTAGAACACTAAGATCTAAGAATGAATGCTTGTTAAAAGCTTAGGATGAAATCTAGCTACTATGACAATTGATCAAGCTTCGCTTATTGTATGTCGAAACTAAGTTTCTCTCGCTATTTCTCTATTACGTTTAAGCTAAACTAATAGTCATCTTATGTATTGATTCGCTATCGCTTCGCAAATATCTCTCGCAAACGAGTTGACGTACTTTGACTTAATTTGTTCATTATGTATTGTCGTCAACTCTTCGCGAAGACAAGTATAATTATCTAAGATATCAATTGAGAATAACCTAAGTTCTACGAATACGCAAGCAATGTTTGCTCTATTTGCGAGTGACTCGAGCTTCAATAACTTCTCGCATTATTGTCGACGTAATTTTGAGTCTTATCTATTAAGAATGTTAAAGAAAGATTAGCAAGAAAACAAGCTTAAAGTTCTCTTAACGTATTGATTCGATCTCGACTTCTACTATTATTTATTATTGTTGTCGCATAAGTAACGTTGTTCAAATCATCTAGCTCGATAAGAGACGTCTCGAAGTCTAAGTCATTGTTCGACTTTTTATTATCGTTCTCTAATTTTGTTGCTTAAATGATATTTGATAGAGATTTGTCGTCGTTAATTTTCTCAATATCTTGATTTAGCTTCTTCGCGATAACAAGCAATATAGTGTTTGCGTCCTTTAAGATATTCCTAGCAAACCAATTTGTACGCTTGATTATTATTATGTTTTTAACAATGTGTTCGCGAAATCGATTGCGACGATAGATAATCATATCGCGCGTCATTAAAAATAGTCGTTCGACATCAACATTCGAAACGAAAATTGCTAGAACGTCTTTAATTATACGAGCCAATGCTAGGAATCGAGGTTCTAGAGTGCTTCAAGCGCTTAGAATGAAAAACTTATCGATAGATTCGATTGACTTAGCAAGCTAGACAATCGTCTCGTTGATCTTCGCCTTTAGCGCAATATTCTATGTGCTATTGACGACGTTTTGTTAATTGTTGATGCTACGTTAAGTAACTAGTACAATAGTTGCTAGAGATTGTCTCTTTTTAGATCTAATAGCGAGACGTCGATGATATTCTAGTTTTTAATATCGTAGATAGCTATCATTGTAGTGTTTCTTAAACTCTTAAACGTATTTTCGTTTGTTAGTTAATAATCAACTTTGATTTTATAGAGAGACGTCAACCTTTTAAGCAATAGAAGGGAATAATAGAATGCGAAACATTATCAATAGAGTAACGTACGCTATACATCGATTGTTTTCTAAACGAGTTGAGCAAAGTCTTGACATTAAAGTATATATTTACTTTGTCATAGATAGTTTCATAGTATGCACCAATTTAATTTCTAACGATCTAAATGTTTTTTTGTAATTTCTTCGTTCAAGTTACATCTAGAAGTCTCGCAATGACTTGTCGTTAATCTTCTAAATAATTATGCATTGCATTGTAAGTTTTTCAAGCTTCGCATATCGTAAGATTCTAAGAAGAACTTAATGCTCAAATAAGTTTTTCGAAAGATTTTAAAAGTGTTATTATGTAACGTATTTGACTTCACTTATTTTTTGTCAATTTTAGCACTTAGAACTTTGACTTCGCCCAAGTATGAAGTCATTCATATATAGAATTCTTCATGTTGTACGTTCGTTGCAACATAGCATAGATATTGTCTTAACAAATCTTAACATCTTAAATTATACTCTTTATATTCTTGCTTAATAAATTATTTGCTTGAAGTTCGCGAAAGACTTTGTATCAAACGATCGACGCGTTAATTGCAATAACAATAAGTCGAATTTGAAAGTCATACTTGTTAGAACTTATAGTAGTAGAAGCTAGCAATTGATCTTACCTTGCGTAGAGTCTTCTTAAAAGAATTTCTTCTTTTAACTAGATTGTCGAGATTCTTTTTTTTGAATTCGATGATAACATTCTTGTTTCGAGCACGTATCTTAAGAGTCTTCAACAAATTGTTAATCGCAATCTACATAATATGACTCATGCAATTTATTGTTTCAAGCTTCGAATTCTAAGTTATGTCATCGTTTCGTAAAGTTTTAATAAGAGCTCTTCGTAGTATTTTGTTGTTGTTGGCGTTGTTTGCGATAATAGTTATTAAGCGATCTTAAAGATTGTACTTCTTTAGAATGTTATATATTACATTCGTTAATCGCTTCTTTGTGTGTCTACTCTTTAAGAGCTTGAAGATCAATAAAACTTCTCTATATTGTCAATTTATGTCAATAAAGTATGCGATAACTTCTAGAAAGAAGAGATAATTCGAACTTAATTAATCGTCTAGAGCAATAAACACTCAAGTACTTGTCTCTAAATCGTTAAGAACATTGCGTCTAACTAGATTTGCACGCTTTTTAATCAACTTAGCGAATCTTGTACGCCCCAAAATAGTCACATTCGTTCGTAAAAAGCGAACAAACTCGTCGAAGCTTAATTTTTTCAATAATTGAAAAAAGATATTAAGATTTAACATTATTTTTGTTAGTCGATCATCAAAGTCTTGTTGATTGTATCGCTTTGTTTTCTTGCGTTTCATAAATTTCGTTTTCTAAAATTAGAAGTAAAATTCGTATTAGTACGTTAACTTGAATGTAAATAAAATATTATCGAAGAATGATAATAGAGTAATTACAAGAGCAAAAAGTTAACAATTGATTGCAACAATAGAAATCAAGTTCTAGAAATACAGAAGAATAGAAGCGAAAATAAGTAAAAAAGTCTTAACTTACACTTTGCAAAGATTGCTCTATAGTTCTTTGCAATAAATCTTTGAGCTTTCGACATTAATCATTGTCTTTCTCGTGTCGTCTTATGATAGAAGTTTCTAAATTAGTAAGAGTTAAATGAAGAAATGTTTTTTCACAACTTTTGCAAATGACTTTGGGCACACTAGTAGCGACGTAGACAACCTCGTATTAATCGCTTTAAAGCTTGATTTTTAAAGCTTAACTATCTCATTAAGAGTTCAAATGCTTCATTAGTTTTAACTCTATATCTTAACTCTAGAGAATTTAATTTCATTATTACTCTTTAAACATAAAATGCTTCTTGATCGTTTACACAATTACGCTTTTATCATTTAGGCGCAAAAGTTCGTCAAGTAAAGACTTTGTTTAACGCTTGTTTTTTCGAATGAACGAGAAGAAATTCTAGTGAGCTTTAGTGACTTCTAGGTTAAAAGAATCAAGTTGATAGAATGTGTCAAAGACGCTACTACTATTTAAGTGCTTCTCTAGATCGAACAATGCATCTTGATTAAGTTGCGAGAATTCTATGATCATAATAAGATGCTCTAAAGATAGCACGTAATATTAGAAAAAATAGAATAGAAAATAGTACAAACGTGAACGAAAATTGTTTCAATTATAAAAGTAGTACTTAGAGATTAAAGTAACTAATACTTTTATATTTAATTCAACGACAAGAGATTCTATTGCTAGATTCTATTGTTAATCGTTGTTTCTTTCATGTAATTCGAAGCTCTATTATACGAAGAACGAAATAATTAATTAAGCAACAACGATCAAGTTTCTTCTAGCTATTCTAACGAAAATTATGCTCAATCGACAATCAATCTACTTAGAATAGACATCGACATATCGTTAGCGAATTCTAGAGAGCAAAGTGTCAATTTTGTGATTAAGTTGCAAGAAGATATAAAAATCAATTCAATAAAAATTCACAAACGATACTCGCTCATTATTAAACGCTAAGAAATCTATTTTGAAGCAAGTAAAATCAATTAGAGTGAAAGTGAAGTTACGACAATTATGTTAGATTATACAAGTTGTCACGATAAGTAATAGAAGACAATACGAGAACAACTCTTGTAATCTAATCTATGTCGTAAACTTTTCGTCGACTATTTTTTATCTTATTGCTAAATCTTTTTTTGCTTAAATTTTACTTGAAGTTCGCACAGTTAGACTTAATGATCGCGTTTAACCTATCTACTTCATTGCATAACACAAGAAAGTCGAAATAGTTATAAGTCGTCTATGCACTATTGATATATTTTATTTTCTCGTTTAGCATGCGATATTTTTTAGCATTCGCTTATAAGAGTGTTTCTTTCGAAAGCGCACTAGAGTTTCAAGATCTTAGTGTAACTTAAAAGCGTAAAAAGAGCGATATTTACGTCAACTTGTCGTTCACAAGTAGATTCTTCATCAAAATTGCGTCTTTCTTTTTGAACACAATGTTAAGAATTGAAAGTTGTACATTTTGTATTTCTTGCTTGCGTAGCAACAATTTTCGTAGATCGAACGTATCTTCTTGAACTTTTATAAGAATTGTCGCTTTTTACGTTTATAAATAGCTATTAACTAGTAAAGACGTCATTTAATACAATGTACTTACGTTGGAATTCTAGCTCGACATGACTTTAATAATTGACACAACTAAGTTTTATTTTGAATTTTAATACTAGTTGATATGTTGTTGGAACTAGGGTTTGAATATAATTATTTAATAAAGATTGTAGCGTTAAGTTACTACTTGGAATTCACTTGCCAAATCTTGTCTTTTCAACAATAGTCTTCTATCTCGATAATATAGGTTTTCGAGCAATAGAAATCAATGCTAGAAATGTGTGTAACTACATTATGCTATCTAGTAACATCTTGAGTGTCATTTATCTTTATATTAATCTCTTGATTATTATTTATTTAGAGCTTTCTATTTAACAAAGCAAACGTCGTATACAATTTGCGATATAATTGTTTACGAAGCTTGACGTTCGAATGAAACACTTGAAGCAAAAGTTAGCAATTAGAGAGAGCAAGCCATTCTCTATTGTGAGAGAGCATTGTTCCTCGTGATAAATTACTAGAATTATAGACTTTGCTTAGCGCACAAAGTATTATTAGACAACACTTACTTACATTGGCGACCCAAAGTAGATTTGTTATTTATTGATAATTATAATAGTGTTGAGGCGAATATCAATCTAAATGAAGCTAGCTTTTAGTCATTTGTTAACATTTTACGTCTTATTATTTCTAATGTTACGACTTATAACTTTCGCAATTGTTGTTTAAAACTTAGTAGCTCAATAATACAATAACATATTAAGAGTTACTTGTTAGCGTCTCTTTTTGCAATTCTTGCGTAGTGCTTACTTGATAGCTAGTAATGTGTAATCTTACGCACTTCGACGCCAATAAAGATGTAATAATTATTAATGAGAAGTATGAATCATCTCTTAAGGTCTTGTATAACAATACGTAATGATAGCCAAAGTCATAGTTTTATTGCTAAATTCTACTACTTCATGCGTTGTATCTCTTCTCTTATAAAGTAAGATTAAAAATCGTTAACATAATTTATTAGAATTCGTTGTGACTTGATTTTGAGTTTAATTAGAAATGCAACTAGCAATGTGTAGCGACAAATTGTGCTTTAACTACGAAGTAAAAAGAATTAAAAGTGAAAACGAATAATATCTATAACATTTAAATGTCAAGACAAGATATTAACAAGTCTTATCTTTTTTATATATGTCAATTAATTTTAATCAATAATAATACTATTAATTATTGCGACATTCTAGAATAAGATGCGTTTAATTATTAAGATACTTAATTAAACACTTCATTAGATTCAACAATCAAATATAGCAAATCTAGTCTTTGATAAATAGATATAATTAAGAGACAAAATTAGAAATGTGATCGTTAACAACGTATTTGCATAGCATGTTAAACTATATTTCGATCGCATTTTTTCACGATGCGTTGACTTATTTTAAGACTCATTTAAATGTTTAGCTCATTAAATTGTTTTCAACGATAAATCAATAAATAAACGATGATTTTCTCGAATGTTCGACTCTTCTTGATCACAATCTTACGACTTAGAAAGATAAATAAATCTATTACGATTCATCGATGTAAGTGTGCCTCATGACATTGAAGCTAGCACGTAAGTTAAGAATTCTATTTAGAAAACTGCTCGCGAGAAGTGTTTACTTTAATAATAATCATTAAATTGCAATTCTAGACATTAAGAAGCTTTTACACGTTTTACACCTAGACGTTGAAGCAAGAGAGCAAGAATAAGTTATCAAGAATATAAAAGAGAATCACTTACATAAATATTGTGCAACGATGAAAAATAGTAACTAAGAATGTTCTATTGCTCAATTCTATTACTTCGTGCATTGTAGCTTTGATGTAAAAGTGTAAGCTAAATTCTTATTACAATTTTCAATCTTAATTTGACTCTTGTTAAGATCGTACTAAATGTAGTTATTGCTATGAATAATAAGATATCTTGAACAAGCTTCACTTATGCTTGAATTCAAATGTATTAGCTTCAAGCACACTAGCACACAATTACGTCGCTACAACATTACACTAGCAAATTACAAATCAAAATAACATATTATTTAAACGTAATTTATACTTATTCAAGTTTTTGCACAATGACGTTGTTAACTAAAGAGTAGAAGTAGATTCGTCGAACGAAGCACATCATGAACTTAAGAAATAATATTAACGACTATTTTACGTTCTATAATGAAGAAAAGACGTATTACGAAGAAAAGCTTCTTACGCTCTCAACGATCTCGTTCAACTAAGAAAGATTCTTCTTGATGACGAAGATCTAAAAGAACAAACGTCACATATATGTGCTTTCTTAACAAAAGTTTATAACAAACACTAATATTGTCGATTAATAATTAACTTTCTACGAGCATTATAATGAAAGCAATTGAAGTAAAATTTCAATTGTTTAACGAGAACATTAATTGAGTTTGTGAGTTAAAATACTTGCGTTAACTAGATTAATACGTGCACAACGTCGATGTAACTAAGAGGCGCCTCGAGATATTAAATCGACGATATTAAGGCTTTACATAGAGTAACTATTGAAGTTATCTTAATTAATGAAATAGATAAGCAAGAAGCAATGATATATCTAGCATAGATTAATCTAGCAAATGCTATTCTATTGTTACATTTTATTACTTATACGTCATCAATATTGTTTTGCTATGTATTGGTTGTTCGAATGCAATGTTGCAAACATTCTTGCAAATCACTTGCGAGTTAAAGAATTACGCTAGAGAATTAAAGTCGTTTAAATTATAAGTTAACGCTAAAGTTACTTTTGTTAATCTTGATTCTTAATTTAACTTTCTATTATATTTACGTTCTTAATGTCGTTGTTTTTCTCGTCATTATTACTCTTGAACTTCTTGATTAAATTATTATTCTTATCGACGTCATTTTAATTTAAATCGTATTTATTATTATTAAATAAAAAGCTACTTATGTCGTTCAAATTGTCTTCGTTTGTGTTGTCTTGAAATTTAGAATCATTAAACAAGAACACTTTTGCTTCAAAGTTAACATTTGAGATTAACGAAGAGAAAATACGATTAGGAAGCGAGTATTTGTTTTCACAAGATACATTAGTAGTTTATAGTAAATTGTAACGATAGCAACGCAAGCATATACTTAAAATCTAAATTCATAGCATTGTATAAATTTAGACAATTCTTCTCGAATTTCTTCATTTGAGATGCAATTTCTTGTTCGCTTACATCTAGACTTCTTAGCTTATGTTCGTCATACTACATTAGCTTTTGTTCTTGTTTAAGAACAACACATCGCATATCTTTTGTTATTAAAGCAAAAAAAGATTCTTTTGCTTAACGTCTTGTTGATTAATTATTCTAATTGAGCAACTTCTAAAATTAGTAATTGAGTGCGAAAATAGAAGCTCTAACATGCGAATCTTGAATTAATGATCTTTCTTCTTTTGCTAAATTATGTAGTTATTAAATCTAGTCAATTCTTTCTTAACTTCGAATTCGTCTTTGATAGCTCTCTCGCCTAGTGTTTTCCTATTATTTATAGCGATTCGATCAATTACGAATTTCTTTATTTAATTGTTAGAGAAACAATAAATAATGTTAGTTATTACTTATTGCTCTTGTTCTCTTGTTATCTCTTTTTCATTAGTTTCTCTTTCATGACAAATTTATAGATCGTTTGCTCGTCTTCGAACATCTTCTTGTAAAAGATTTAAGTTTGCAATTTCGTAAATAGCGTTGTTCACGCGAAGCGATCGTTATATATCGCTCTTTAGAAGTCTTGAACGTTCGAATTGATTGCGACGAGATTACATGAATGTTAAAGAACAAGCAATAAAAGAAAGTAGTAGAAAACTCGCCACTTCTTTCTAAGATTTCTAGTTCGTTTAATTTAAGATTTCTAATTAAGCTTATTCTCGTTTTTGCGTCGAATAACATTCGATCAATTTTAAGTCGATTTGTCTCGAGTTTAGCTCAATATTGTTGTCAATAGTCTTTTTTTAACATGTTTGAGATCGACATTTTAACTATTATTTCTCGAAGTTGTTCGCAATTCGAAGTCGATTTTCTTTTTGAAGAATTTGCGCTTTACTTTTTTTCGTAATTAATTAAATGATAACATTGATTTATTATTAATACTTTTACATTATAATTTGTAGCAACTAACAAGAATCTTTAACAATAAAACTTTCTAATTGTTTTGATCTTTTTGATTGTTTTTTTATCGCAAGAAGAAATTTCTTAATTACGATAAATAACATTGCGCAACATAGTTAGCGCACTTAGTAACATAAACAAGCTATAGAAGTTAAATCTACACATACTCTTCGTAGCTTCACGATTGTCATTATTTATAACAAGTTGTTTACGATTTGTTAATAAGACGTTGCAATTGTAGAACGAATTAATAATAATAAGTAAGCATAATTGTTTGTTTATTTAATTGAGTCGCTAGATAATCGCGATCTAATAAACTATTGTTGCGTAAACTAATCGAATACTTATAATGTCAACAACTTATCAACGAACATCACAAATAATTTTATTATAATCTATAAATCTTGAAAGCTCTTCGTTTATAGCAAAAATTACTCATAGGGTTTGTTATAATAATATCGCTAAATTACATTGCTAAATCACATTGCTAACTATTGCTTAGACTTATGTCTCTAAAAATGTGCGACAAGAAATTAAAAACAATGAGTTTAATTAAGAATTGTCGTTCGTATAGATGTTTTCTAAATACGTGCGCCACAAGTATGTTAATATTAGTATAGAGAAGAAACGCAAACAAGACGCTATTTAAGCATGACAACAATTGTATAATCGTTAGAAAAGAGTAAAAAATAGATGAGAGCAACAAAACGACGTAAATACTTATTCAAAAGAAGCATCTAAGAAGTTTAAGATTATGCGATATAAGAAAGACAATAGACTTGTCTTTTATCTATAACTAAGTTTTGATGCTAATCAAACTTGTAGCGATGACGCTTAGAGAGATTCGTCGATATTAGAAATCTACGAATTTTCTAATTAAAAAGCTATCGTTCGCAAGGCTTTGCAAAGAAATCGTTAACAACTTCGCAAAAAAAAAAGATACTAAAATGAAAAAGACGACAATTAAGGCGTTGCAAAAGACAATTAAAGCGTAAATTGTCTTTGTCTTTAAATGTAAGATCGATTAACTACGTTTCTAGTGCAATCTTATTTAATTAACATTGTTTAGCGTTTGTTCGAGCTATTATTTACGACAAACGACAAACATTACAATTCAAAGACTTAACTCTAGTTTAATATTATCTCAAGGTTATGATAGACAAGGAATTAAGAATGTAACTCGATTCTTCTCAAGAATTATTGTAATTATTTTTGCTATTGCTTTCTATTACGAACAAGAATCTAAGACGCAAACAAGCGTTATAGAACTAATGAGTTATCTTAATAACTAACAAATACATTTTAATATTAGTAGATTATTCGCGAATTAAAGAGTATTCCAAAATAATTGCAATGCACTTTAGAGATTGTTAACGTATATTTAGAACAAAGTAGTCATTATTGGAGTCTAACTATTTGTTTGATTAAGATATTGATATAAAGATTATTACTAAAGACGTGACGTAAAAAAGGAAATTAAGATCTCGCTAAACAAGCGATCGAACTTCAAGCAATCTTTTTTTCTCTTTAGAATTTTGTTGCTTTTGTTCCAAATGCTTTGTAATCAAACTTAGGCGATAGATTAAATAAATTTCTTCAAATCAAACTTGAATTCTTCATCGATTTTGTCGATTTCGTTAATAGATAGCATTGTTATAGCTTCATTGTCTTCGTAGACATCTAGCACAAGAGCAATCATTAAGTTCGAATATCTAGAGATATCTAGATTAGTTAATAAGAATTATAGCAATCTCTCCAAAATTAAAGCATATTAATGAGCATCGTTTATCGCGTTGTTAGAATTCGAACATTGATTTAAAAATCTACGATATCTCTTTTTCAAATCTTTATCTTCTATTGTACGCAACTTCACTTCTTTGCGAAAATATATTAGTTGCTTATGTCTAGCTATCACATTTGTGATTTTGCGAGTTATCAAATAAAAAGAGTTTCGCAAATTAGAGTTTTAAAACTATTATTCGTATCATTAGCAATAGAAAGTAGCAATAGAAATGAATAAAATACGTCTTGCATATAAAAAATAGTTCGCTCATTAACTTGCGATCTTTTGTCTTATTGCTTTTAACTTTTGCTCGACTCTTTAATTTTACAACAATCGTAAATTTCTTCTTAGCAACGATAATCTTCTTTGTTGATTTACTTTTAACTTTGATTACAAATAATGATGTCACAAACTTCTTCGTTATAGTTGCTAGTTTTTTGAAGCTTAAAGTGTTGCGCTTTGCGATTGATATTAAGATGTCTATCTTTCTCGTATTAGTTGCTCGTTTTCTAAAGTCTCTAGAACTACTTTAGGCGACTAGTGTTAAAATAATTGTCTACTTCGTAGCAAGCGTCTTTTTCTTATTAAACTTTTCTTCGCGTTTAATTGTCAAATTTGAAGCATTATCGTACTTTGTCTAGTATTAAAGTTGAAATTCTTCTTTCAAATCGAATTTGTTTATTACGTTTAACTTTATGTTTCGATTTAATGTAGTTTTCGCTCTTTTCGTTAAACGTTAAGTGAAAAATTTAATCGAAATTCGACTTAAGAATTGTTAAGAACTCGACGCTAATATTATGATTTAGTATGTCGTTGTACAAAAAAAATGTGCGTCGTGATGTACTTTAAGCAACTTTGCAATTAGTAAATCGCATTCGTTATAATAAAGTATAAGAGTTCTTTGCTAGCAATTTTTGCTCAATGACGTTTAACTCTAATTCGCGCTTTTTTAAATTCTTAGTCATAGACTTTTTGCGCTTTGATTTCGACTTAGATACGAGTTTCAATTGCAACGAAACATTTTTTATTAATATATAAACGATAGAAAGCAATAGTAAATTTAGAGGAGCGTTTATCTTGTTCGATCGAATTAGATTTGTCTTGGAAGTTTTTAGATTCTTGCGAACTATTAAGTTTTCGCATCATTGTAGATATTCTTAATATAAAAAGAAGTATAAAGACAAAATAAACAAATACGATAAGCGCAATCATATAATAAACAATTTAATAATAAAGACTAACAATGTTTCTAGAATACAATTTAGAATTACAACAAACATCGTAATTACAATTTGTTAACTCGTTATATTACATGTTGCATTGCAATAATAAGTAGCACAACTATCTTGCAAATACAATGTAAGTCTTCTACATAATATTTGTGTTCAAGTAGTAAGTTTAACGAATGTAAAAGTGTTGTTTGCGACATTGATTATATGTAGTGAACTTACTCGCAATGCTTTGCTTTCTTAGATTTAATTTTTGCTAACTTAACTTTAATTTATCAAGTATTTTAAGATTTAACAAGTTAATTAATACGCAACACTTTACTATAGAAATCCTAAAATTACTCAATCGATAACTTAATTAAGTTTAAAGTTCATTAATAGAAAGAAAAGTAAGTACAAGAAACTTAATAACTTCTAGCTTAATCTAGAAACTAATGCTTCATAGAATGCAATTACTTGATATCACTTGTATCTAGTTAGAATGTTTAATCTCTTACAATAATTAATAATCTAGCATTCGAACACTTAAACAAGTTTGAATTCGAATCACACATTAATAATACAAAAAGCGCAAACATCGTCAAAAACTATACGAATTCAATGTTAGACAAAGAATCTTAAATCCTAAATATTACACAAATTTATTATGACTTCATTATGGATTTTGCGATAACGAACGAATAAAGAAGTGCAATATTTCGTATCTACTATTGTATTACATTGCTAACATTCGAATTCAAAGAATAGTCTCGTCGCAATTCACAACTTCTAGAGCTTTTAAAGTTACGTAATATTTAAACAAGCTTTTCAAGAACTTTGTCGAATTATTATGATAAAAGTACGCAATAACAACTAAATGCAAATTATCATAATATAGAATATAACAATATAAGTTCTTTAAGACGCTACAAAAACGTATGTTATTAAAATGTTTAAAAGTAAAAGCTCTTGTGCAAATCAATATATAATGTTAAGAGAGCGTAATGCTTGTGAATCTTACGAAGCATAATGAAGAAATTAATTACATAAAGATTAATTTGAGTTATATTTAAGTATATCTCAAGCAAGTTAAAGAATTTAACTTGATGACGAAAACAAAGACGTCGACGACAATTAACTTAATAACAAAAACGAAGACGTCGACAACGTTTAACTTGATAACGAAAACGAAAACGTCGACGACGTTCAACTTGATAACGAAAACGAAGACGTCGACGACGATCAACTTGGCGTTAACGACGATTAAAATGTTGGCAAAGACGAAAATAGCGACAAACTTGTTAGCGATCGCGAATAAGCATTAATGCTAAATCTCTTAATAAAGTTCTAAAAAACGACTCTACTATTGTTCATCTTAAGATTATAGCAATTTTGCTATCTCTTTTTACTACTAATGATAAATAAAAGTCACGACAAAATTTCAAGTGATGCGCTAGACATATTAAGGTTTTGGGACTCATATATACAATTGCGACACTCTTAGAAATTCCATAGCATAAAATCAAATACGTAGTGAAGCTTAAGTTTAGTCAATCTAAATAGCAATTAAACGATAGAGGTTGTCGCAACTAGTGCGATAGAAAAGAAATTACACGTCTCGCATCAAATTCTATTCTCTCCTCTATCTTTGCTAGAACATTCTACTTTACTTGATGACCTAAATGAAGTCTTCTAGTTCATTGTCGAAATTTGTCTCATTGTTCTTCATCTTATTATCGCTAATAACAACTTTAGCCTCGTCGTCTAAGTACACATCTATCATTAATTTTGTTATCGAGCTCATATAATTGTAAAACACGCGTTAGCTATTAGACGCAACGATAATACATATAAGTAGAAAGCATAAAATAGACTTGTCGAGCTTATTGGAACAACTCGATTGCATCGTCATGATCTTGCATTTAACTTATAAACACATTTAATGCGCTCTTTGAATTTGCGTTTTAAGTCTTTATTAATTTCGTAAATCTTAAGTAACAAATCAATTGCTTTTGACGTAGCACAACATTAACAATCTTTTTAGCGATCGAATGAAGCGAACGATCGTGATTAAATTTATCGTTCTAAAAAGTACAAGATTAGTAGTGAAAATTAGCAATAGAAGCGTTAAAAGAATGTATACTTGTAATGTCTCGTTAACAAACATAGAACTTCTTGTATTCGCGAGATTCTTAATGCTAGACTTGAACGTTATCGCTTTGCGAGACTTAGCAAACGTTAACTTAACGAATTCACTAGATACGAGCTTCTTCTTTACAATTCTAATCTTCTTAAGTGTGACTTTCTTCGCAAATTTTAATTTTGTCGACGTAGATTTATCTTTTGTTATTGTCTTTAGACAATTGCTTGTGCGATTTCTTGCAACGAACGATACAAAGTCTATCATTAACAACGAGTAATCTCGCTTATCTTTTTGTTTTTTAAGTTGACGCGCAATCTTCGCATCTAAATCAAAGTTGTCATTCTTAAATCTCTTGATTGTTCGAATGAAACAATTATATGTCTTCACATGCTTGTTTAGAACTAGAAAAATTCAAAACACACTCTATTGCTATTGTACGTATTGGTACTTATTTTTCTTAATCGTAATAGACTTGTTAGAAGCTTCAATATGCGTCTTTAATAAAGACTTTAATTATATAGAACGAGTTGCGAAAGCTTTTCTCTTGTGCGAAGTCAAAAGCAATTTAACTTTTAACGCATCGCTATTATTATTGTTTGCGTCGACATTATTATCATTTATATAATCTTTCTTTGCAATAAGATTAGCATTAGAATTTAGCATTATATAAATTACAACTCTTATTATTTGTCTTTTTAGCTTCTCTACGATAAAGGTCGAATTTCTAAAAATTATTTAAACGCTTCATTATGAATATTGCGATAAAGTGAGAAAATTAGATTGTTTAAAAAGTGTAAAGTTAGATAAACATAATGAATTTCTTAGTTTATTTTTTGCAAGACGCGATAGCAACAAAACAAACAAGATCTTAATTGACTTAACAACAACAATCTTCTCGCATATTAAAGATATGCTCTCAACTATTGTTGCTTAATTAATGTTGCTTTTGTCTTTTATTAAGTTAAATTAATTAAGAAAAACTAATTTGTTTGTTGCAATAACTATGACGCATAAGAATTCGCTTATAGATGTTAATTAATAGATGCTAGATTTTATGCAACGTTTCTTGTCGAATGATCTAAAAGACTCAATTATTTTAATCGACAATTTTCTCACAAACATAAGACGTTTAAGAAGTATATACTTTTATCTCGCATTCTATGCGTTGTAACTTACGATCGCAAACTTAAAAGAAGTTATTAAACTAAATTTTAACTTATAGTTATTAAGACTCATTCGTAATCGAAGTCTTAATCTAGATCAAGACAATAGTGCAAAAAAGAAAAATTAGTACTTGAAAGAATTTGCGTCACGAAAGACATTCGAGAAATTTATCAACTTCGACTTCATAAATTTAATAACGAGAAAGTACATAAATGCGACGTCAACTCTTTAGATTAAAATTACTAGATAATCGTTTACACAAGCACCTAGCTTCTTAAGTCTCTTCATAAATGCTCGCATTAACGACAAACTAAGAGATAAATTTATTGCTTTTTATCGCTAATTAATATTGCTAAGATCTAGACTAAATATCGCTCTAAAGAAGATCATTAATTACTAGCAAAAGCTATCGCATGTAATTCTCGAACAACAATTCTATCATTATTGTCAAGATATCTTGCTAGAGATCGATATTGTTAATTACATTAATTAAATGCAAGACAATGCGATAGAAACGCTATATAAGATCGCAAAGACATATCTAATTAAATTGTTTAAAGATAGACACTTGTTTCTATATCTTGTTTAACAATTAATCGAACGATTCTAGTTTTAGTTAATCACGTTAAACATGACGAAGTAAGGAAGTCTTTAAATGAGCGTCTTGCAATTGTATAGCGTCTTCTTAAGAAAGTGCAAACGCAAAAGAAGTTTGTTTTAAGCGTAAATGCAAAGGCAAGACAAGTAAAACCTTAGACGACTTGTCGAAGATGTGAAGAACGAAAATTAATAAATTGACATGTATACGTAGTTTTAATCTAGAGGTTCTACTACTTATTTCTATTGCTTTTCTCTCGAAATTGTGATCAAAATTAATGCGTCATCTCTAGTAATCACATTTGTAATCGATAAAATAATAGAGTTTTATGCATATATATAAAGATCTTACTAGATATGCATCTCGCTTAACTTATTGTACTTGATTAGATTAAGCTCTTGACATTAACTTGACGAAACTTAATTCTAAGATCGAGTTCGCGCCTTAACCTTGACTTAATTCTACGAGGCCCAAGAGAGTAAATTAAGTTGAGAAAAAAATGTTCGACTCGACTTAACGATCACACTAAATTAAATATTCTTTTAATAATATTACAAAATTTATAAAGATTTTTTTAAATTTGTATTTTAATTGTTAGATTTAAAAAAAACCTTTTTTATTGCTATTTATATTATAGAAAATTAATCGAATATTTATTAAATTCTGCATACAAGATAAGTAAAATTTTCGCAAATTCTTTAAAAATTTGCAAAAAAATTATATTTTATTTCGAAAAGTTAAACAACTTTAATTCGAATTCAAAATTTAAATTTTCTTTAAACTATTTATTTTTATTTTATGTTTTCTTTGTATTTATAAGTTTTGTTGCAATATTTATATATATATAAACAAATAATATCTTCTTAAAAATCTATTTTACAAAAAAAACATATATTTAATTAATAAAAATATATCTCTAAATAATAATATTCAAAAACGCTTAAAACTATTAATAGAAATTATTCGAAAATTGTTAATATAAAACTTTTATTTTGCAAAAAAAATGCAAATATTAATTAATTAGCTATTAAATTATAAATCTTAATATATTAATTTGTTCTTTACAAATATATTTAATTTAACTTTTTCTTGAAGTATTTTTCTAAATAGATATTTTATAGAAAAAACGCAAATTAGCTATAATTTAAATTTATATAAAAAGTATATTATTATTATATAAATATATTTGCAAAATATAAAATAGTTTTTTTCGAAAAAAAAAATTAACTATTAACAAAAAGTAACTATATTTGCGTTATAAATACAAATTATATAAAATTTAATTTTTTTACAAACTTTGTAATCTTTAGAATAAATAATATATTTTATAATTTTTTCTTTAATTTTTCAAAATTTGCGTTTAAAAATATATTAAAAATCTATATTTTTAATAATAAACAAAATAAATATAAATTTATCGAGATAATTTCTTTATATTTGTAATACTTTTAAAAGATTTTAAGATAATTTCTTAATAAAATTTATAAATAATATAAAGATATTTATTGTAAAAGAAATCTATATTAGTTAAAACTTGCAAAAAAATCGTAGATTAAAAAGTTTACTTATATATATTTAAGAATTAATTAATATGCTATTTAAATATATTTGTCTAAAGTATTGTTAATTAAGATATATCAAAAATTAACAATTTTTTTGCAAATTAATAAAGATAAGCAATTTTTTCGCAAATTGTAAAGATATAATATGCAACTTAATTAAAAATTAAATAAAATTAACAAAAATTTTGAAAATTTTAAAAAGATAAATATGCAATTTTACTATAAAATAGAAAAGATATACAATTTTTTCGCAATATTTAGAATATATATAAAAAATATATATTAAAGAGTTTAAAGATAAAGCAATACAAATTAGAAAATATTTATAGAATTAAGTTTAAAGTAATAAAATTTGCATTTTCCTAGTACTAATTCTACGCTAGCTCACATTAAGTGGCGTAAATAGATTTTAAATCTTAATTTCGTCGCGACAGGTTTTGTCGAGTCCCAGCCCAGGACCGTCGGAATCGCAGGAGAATAGGGGTGGAGACAGCAGCAGCGAAAGCGGCTGTACGAATTCTCGAGGCCAAGTGATCAGCAGGCATTCCGTACGGCGGTGCAGGTCACCCCCCAGTCATTTTCATAGAGTATCGCTCATCGTTGGGTATTGGTAAGGGCAATATGTCGCCGTACCTTTAATGTTATGCCTTAAGCAACCCCTCTCAATTTATTAGAAGACCTGCTACGTCGAAGGTAAAGAGAGTACCTTTCGCTGGCTTCCGGCGTCTTTGGTCACAAGCACTAAACTTCACTCTTATTATGCGTAAAAAGATTCGCTGGGGGCAATCGTTATTTACCCTAGAAATCACGGCGACTACTTGGAGATTAAATGATCTCTCATTCGCCGCCGTACTACCAAGTGCGTACCCAATTCATCATCCGTCGAGCACAGATGCAGCATGGAGTAATTCGAAATTCTCAAAGTGGATTAGCAGTGCTGGAACAAAGCCGATGCAGAAGAGGCAATTGAGAGAGATGTGAAGGAAAGATGGAAGACCGGCGAGGAAAGTGCATATACACGTGCTGGAAATACCTAGCTAGGACAAAATAATTCCGTCTTACTTTTCATGCGGGAGGCGAAAGGAAGCTCTGTAAATACAGTGTGAGCTAGAATGAGCCTAGGCAGTAGGAGTTGAGCAGGGTTGAGTCTAGGCAGCAGGCAGCCTGTTATTTGTTTAAAAATAACGTAGGCAACTGAGGCCGACTCAACGCAGCCAGTTCAGGCTCCCACCTGCTACGCCCCTACACTGCCCCATAGTGCTCCCTCTTACTCCCTCGGTGCTCCCCCTTCCTCCCTCGGTGCTCCCCCTTCCTCCCTCGGTGCTCCCTTGGTGCTCCCCCTTACTCCCTCGTTGCTCCCTCTAAAACGGCCCTGCTCCCTTTCCTGATCGAAACGGGTAATTGCCAATCCTAAGTTCGGGGTTTATATAATATATATATATCGCAATTGTGGCAATCAAAGTCAGGCCGGAGTTGGAATGGTAGGAGTGGCGGAGGTTTGAGGCTTCTTATAGTGTGGAGGGACCGAAGTGTTGTGTTGCACTCCAGAACGCCAAGAGGGAATGGGAAATTTTGATCATGTCCGACACCAAATGGAGATCCTTACCGTAGAAGGAGGTGTCGAGAACTTCGCGTATGCCGCATAAGCCAAACTTATTATGACCATGCTACACGCAATGCAATTCCCTTCTACTAGGTCCTTCAGCTGTGTCATTGTTAAATCTTTAATGTTTCGCCACTTTGACCATGGGTCGTCACTGGTCGCTAGGCAGGTCGTCATTTCGTCAACAAGTTTTCCTATATTGAATTGGATTGCTGCTAAAGCGAAGTTACGGCACGCTCGAAGAGGTTTACAGTAAGCTTGATCCCGGTTAACAGGTCCTGAGCTCCTGATACATGCGAAGGACTGCGCTTCTGCCACCACATTCTTTTGGGAAAGATTCGCGCTATTCGGCGCAATACAACACTTAGCCTCATCCTTACTCCAATTCTCCCCATACAATCCTTCCGCCCAAGAGATCTCTTTGCCCGTAACATTCCCCGGCTATCGTGATGATCATATCAAGGACTGCCCGGGGTTTCGTACTCCGGTCAGTCGCTTCTTGCGAACCGGGAGCTTCTGAAGAGCCGGGAGCACTGGTAAATGGAAGTGATGAGGAGCTGGCCGATGGTGAAGCTCTCTCAGGTGTATGTGTAGTTGGCAGTGCTGAGCCTGAAGGGAGAGAAGCTAGCAGGTTAGCTCTCGCAGCTTCAAGTCCGACAGCGGTTTGTAAATCAGGGCCGGATCCGAAAGAGGTCCCTGCTGTTCCCTCTCTTGGGTCACATGTTGCTGGAGTACTCGGTGGTTCGACACCGTGCAAACCGGTACCAGGATCTGAGCTCTGTATTGCCTCAAGATCTTTATCTTTGCCATCGAACTCGGAACCACTGTCCATATGACTCCCCTTATCATCCTCCACTCGTTGCGAACCAGCCTTCATCACTCGCAGCAGCCAGATAGCTTTCTTGCCCAATTCTCTCAGTATGCCTATCTCCTCACTGCCCATCTGTCCAGCATCTCGACACCTAGCCAACAGGCCCCATATCCAGAGCCCTAGGCTCTGTCTCTCACTCAATCGTTCTATCGTGAGCCGCGTCTCAAGCATTCGCAGACCCTGTAGAACGGTCTCTTGCGATAGCAGGCTGATAAGCACCATGCTAGGCTGCGTATTGAGAGTACCGCGCCATCTGCTGTTGTACCCTGTATTCAGAGCTTGCGCAGCATTCCCGACGGATAGAGAAATTAGGTCGGCGGGCGGAGTGTTTTGGAGACGTGTAGAGAGGTCTTCAAACCGTGCGAGAAGAGATGCGTAGTAGGCTTCTTGGGGGTCTGTGTCCTCGTCACCGCCATGCTCGGCCGCGCCGCTATTCGCCGGTCTTGGAGCCGCAGTGTAGGCGCCATCGGCATAGTATCCTAGGGGGTCGCTAGGGGACTGGTCTGACTTGCCGTTCAAGGTCGAAGGGGCGATGAGCAAGGTAGGAACGGTTTTGGCTTCAGATCTACGGAAGCTCAAGGGTCAGCATGACCACTGCGCCTGCATGAGGGGAATAATTCAGCCAACGCCGGTAGAGACGGTGTCAGGTGGAGCTTACCTGACCATGCGCAGATATTCAAGGCCGTGACTAGCTGGTGCATAGAAAAGCGCTTCGTCTCCCTCGATCTCTATATCAGGAAATGCGCCTCTCTGACCGTACGTGGGATCAACCTTGGGTCGGGGCGCCCTGCTCGAGCTATCGTCGTCACCTTCAAAGGCCGAAGATCGAAGCCGCTTGCTATCCGAAGCTGTGTATGGTCGATCTTTGCGCTTCAAGCACATCCTGGCAACGTCAACCGCTTAAATCCTGCGGTCGACATGAATCACGAGGGTATTCTCATCAACCAATGATTTCGAACGGAGGTAAGATTCACCGAGCCCGGTCTTGGCAAAGCTTTATGCGGCTATTTTAGCCGCCTAGCGCTCTGGCCAATACTAGAGTTTGTCATGTTTGCGCTGCATTTGGGAGCAATTCCCTGGTCTGTAGCCATCCAAGAATCCTATGGATGACTAAGCGGCTCTAAACGAGCCAGTAAAAAGGATTCGGGATCCGGGATTCGAACCCGGGGCTGTCCGGTGAAAGCGGACGATGTTAACCCCTACACCAAACCCGATGTAATGGAGTCATACTTCAGATTTTGAATATATTATCTTGTTGTAAATGGCTTCGGGAGGACTCCAGCACCAAAAGCGAACGTATCCTAATTCTCCGGACTATCGCATGGCTGGGGAGGTCGCGCACTTCAAGTGAAAAGCCTTTGTCAAAATCTTGGACTGGGAGCTCTACTCAAGTAGGGCAAAAGCCTCGACGGTTTGATGCATTGACTATATTCTTTACTGCTGGTTCAGTCCATTATCTCTGTCGCGAACACAAAGTGATTGAGTGCATCATTTCATGCTGGCGTGTGGCAGCTTTCTACGAGCATCGAGCCACAATGCAAGGCGAAGAAGATTCATCTCTGATATCTTGATGATAATGATGCTCAATTAACAGGTCTGACGGGATCAAGCTACGTTTCTTCTCTGCAAACCTTACATACCAGAACCGTTTTGTCAATTCTGCTGGTCCAAATTTCTCGTTTCTCTCGAAGGGTGTCATTATGGAATCTCTCGGTCTCACATTTATTGCTTTTACCAAATGCGGAATGAAGTATCGAAATCGCTATGTAGAGAAGCTGAGGGGAGTGGCCACAGATCTCACATCATCCCCCCCTTCAATTAACCAATTCATCCCCTTCCCACACTACAACATAGAACCTCACCCACAACACCTTGAACCAAAACACTAACTCCATAGTCCCCAGAATCGACAGGCACATGAGCACCGTGGTCTTCACCGTCCGACTGGCTCCTAATCCCTTGAAGCTGGCATAGGAGGATTGAACGCGGAGGCTTTATTTAAGCGTTGATCTGATGACGGCCGTTTTGGGTTTGCGGACCTTGGGCTGCTGAGCTTGTGTTGGGAGGAGAAAGGTGTAGATCTAGGGGTGAGGGGGGTTGGTGATATTCTGGGGTGGAGAAGGGTGGGGTGGAGGAAGGGGGAGCTGCTCGGGGATACATGACGGTCGTATTGTGCCGCAGGTCTGCGTTTGTCTGTGTACTATGGTCTAATCATGCGATATTTACTGCTTGGGATTCCCTCTCATTATATGGTCAGCTCACGGTAGCCTGATCGGAGGAAACCGGAAGGAGTACATCAGCTGTAGTCAGCATGCCAAGCGCTAAAGTTTTGTAGCTTCTACATCTTCGAAACTTCAGGCAGGACATAAAGTAGCTGTTGTCCTCCGAGTTCACTTTACCCGCGAACATACAGGGTAAGCAACGGCTCCCTTGGTGACAAATACCTCTGTTACAGTCCGTTATTTCGTGTTTTCAAGCATAGGGTATGAGTGATATGGGAAGATCGTGCTTCTAGTCCCCCAACAAGTCGGTCGAAGGCCACATCCGTCATCTCCGTCCTTTCCCTGTAAAGCGGCTTGCATCATCTTAACGGACGTAGTCCGCTATGCTTTACCCGAGGAGCCCCCTTGGGATGACAAAGAAACGTGGGACAATGCGCTTGTGAGCCTGTGCAGTGGTCCGCTTCTTTGTTAGTTTTATGAGCTGTTCATGCCCGTTACTTTCTGAAGTACAATGAGATTGTGGTTCGGTGGCCTTGCTGGGCTTAGCTGCCCTTATGTATCCATGTGAAAGCCCCAGCACCCAAAAAGCTCGAAGCGGTCTGGCTATTGAAAAGGCATTGACCTCCCCTATGGTCTAGGCCTTTCATTTGGGCCTACGCAGGATCGATAAGTTTCGAAGCACGCGCCGACCGAGTATTCCAAAGATTGCGTCCCAACATCGCTCATAGTTCACTCGAAGATGTATGTCAGAACACTGGTTGCCATTGTTGTCGCTGTTGGCTTGCTGGTCCTTATACCTGTTGCCGTGGCTTACTACCTGGGATGTCGCTGGTATGTTATTGCTGAGTTCAAAGAAGTATTTGGTAGCAAAAGAGATGACAAGGCTGGGGTAAGACGACGATCGAAAGTTCAGGATGTGGAGCAGTCGAATACCATACATACGGAAACTTCAGCTAAGTGAGCCTCTGGCCCCTTTATCGCAGGTCATTTAGTCGACGAAAGGTTATGGACCCACCTAGTTTATACTCTATCGTCCTGTGGATCGACTGTCCTCTGTAGGTGATTGTGCTCGGTTGCCAGGCCTGAGGTGTAGATTAGTGGCCTCTTCCAGGGCCCAGGCGCACAGAATGCAGTCTAAAGACAAAGAAAATACACGTCAACCAAGCCTCTCCTTTGATGCGTCCCTTCGACGCAACAATTGTCATTGTTCTCTTGAGACCGCTGGCCCAAACTTCGTGGGTATAAATTTGGCGAATTCTTCACATGTGTTGCAGAATCTTTCGCCATCCTTGCTTGCTTCTGACGGTAGCCGCCGGTAGCTCCCCTTCTATATTAAAGCAAGTGTCCTGAAGTCGCTAAAGGAAAGCTCTGGTAGCTCTGCCTACTATCCAAAAGCCTACTTGTCGAAACGCACTACTAGGAAGCACTGGTTGCTGCAGCATTTACCAGCCATGGGGTCCAAGTACTTGTTCGAAACAATCCTAGCCGCCATTGGTAGGGTCCTCAAATTTCTTCTAACGCCAATCTTGTGGCTTGCTAAGAAGATCAGAGAAAGACGCAACTGGAAGAAGCCGAAAGGTCTCGATTTAGAGATGAATGAGATCTCGAGAGTGCAGCGATTCGAGGAGGCAAATCCTCGAGCCGATGAAGAACAGGCGGCAGAACTCAGACAAACCTGGTACAATGTGCGCAGGCAGCAGCCAACTTGGACATACGTCCCCGGAGGTACGAAAGCTGAACGGGGAGCGCCAGTCAATGATCCTAGACGTCCATTATTGGTGCGTCAGCACGCTTGGCTAGGTGTCCCGTTCGTTGCTCTACCGCTGGATTTCACACCTGTCCCAGAGCGTGTCAGCTTGCGACTCAAGGCTCTTCCGAGGCTTGATACTGACCCACCCCTTACCAAGCCAGCTAGACCACGAAGTGATGCTGAGGCTCACGACCGGCGAGCGAATACCTATCCGGTCAGCGTGCGCAACATTGACCTGGATCCTGTCCAAGCTTCTACGAAGGTTGAGCCAGTGGCTCCTACTCTTTTTAGCTGGGACAATGAATGGCCAGGACCTCAAAGCTCGCCTGTTCGGACGATGTTCTTCCAGAGCATGGTCAAGGGAGTGGAGAGATTCCAGGGGCTCCCTAGTCCACAAATGGAGAGCTGGTACGACGTGGATATAAATTAGAGCTCTATGCTGTCTGAGTAATGAGGTAATGCCGTATAACCCGTAAAGTTCAGCGCAGGTGCAAAGGGACAGTGGCGGTGGTTTGCATCTCCGGTTTTTTCATTGATTTTTGACGGTAAATCTCTAGAGCGTGAAGTACAGTAGTTACCTTTTCTTTGCCGTCTGGGATTTGTAGTCATAGCAGTTGCCTCAGTACTCAGACGTAATGCTTATTCTGCATTGACACTAAACCGCGTACTAGTGCCAAATCTAGTAAGATGTCACTTTTAGTAAGATATTTTTTTTTATGCATTAGGTCTAAGGGCGAAACTCCGATTTTCGGGCATTCTAACATTAACTTTGATAATAAAATATCAAAAACACTTACACTAGATTTTTAACATCAACAATTCTATATAGACTGATCGCGTCAGTTCGGGAAATCGAGTTCAATTCAAGAAATCGAATCGAATCGAAAGTCTTGACAATTCGATTTCTAAAGTTAGAATTAACAATTCGATTCGATTTTAAACTTGAAATCGAATCGTATTATCAAGACTTAGTATTAGTATAAAGAAATTTTAAAATAAATAGTAGAAAATTATATTCTATTCTATAATCTTTCGATATAAGATTATTTAGTAATACATTATGATAGTGCATTCGAGCTATCTAGATAGCTAAAGTTAAATTATTGACTTAATTTTTCTAGTTAAAGAGTTTAACAATCTTGTTTTGCATAGTCTTGTTAAATTATAAAAAGAAAAAAATTATTGTATCTTAAAAAAAATTTGAATTCTTAATCTTTTAATTCGCAATAACAATAACACAATATTTACAAGAAATTAACAAAAGTACAATAATGCTCTTAATAATATTATTATAAATATTATGTTACTATTATTAAAAGTTAAAACGCTTTATTATTAAGTTATTAAGATTTTGATATTTGAGTATACTCTATTTAAAAATATATAGAAAACTAATAACTCTAAAGCAATAGTATAATTCTTAAAAAATCAAATATACTATTCGAAAAATCGATTCGAATTGTCAAGATATTAATTTTATTATAAATTATAATTAATTTGTTTAAAATCTTAATTGTGTATTTTAAATTTAATAATGCAATATAGTAATGCAATATAATAATGCAATATAATAATATATTATAATATTAGTTGATAATAGTAAGCTCTCTAATCTAAGTATATAAAGTTATTAGTTTAAGATTTCAATAATCTTTTTTGTTGTACTATTATTTTGAACAATTTAATTTAAGTTGCTTTTAATCTTTTTATTATTTTTATTGTTGCAATTTTGATTTTTATTGTTTGTATTCTTCTCTTTGCTATTATTATTAATATTAGTAACTTTATAGTAATTATAATTTAACGTTTTAGTATCTTTTTAAGTTGTATATCGAATTTCTTGATTATTATTATTCTCTTTAACAATATTGTCAAAATACTCTATTTTAATATTAATAGAATTAGGAATTTCTCTCTCTTTTGTGTTTTTTAATAACGCGAATTTTTTAACAAAGTTGCTATATAATTGAAAGAATCGACATTATTAGCTTTCTTCAAATTATTTAAATTATTATAGTAAATAACTTGTTGTTAAATAATTTTTACAATTAATTTTATAAATATCGAGAAACTTTTATCAATATTAAACTTATTGTTGATGCTTAACTACAATATTAATTAGTTTAAGTATAGAGAACAAGTAATGCATTTAGATAATATATACATTTTAAAAGAAAGACGTTATTATTAGATTTGTATTCTTATATATTGTTTGCGCTTCTTAAATAATTCTAAGTTGCTTTATTTTCTTAATTGCAAACTTCTTTTTTGCTTTTTGTCTAAATTAATTTTCAAAATATTGTGCTATTAAATTGTTAGTATTGTATATTTTATTGTATTATTTAAATATATTATTATAAATATCTTAATTAATTCGATGCTTATTAATTTTATTTTTAATATTGTTCTTTATAATTTTATAATTCGACTAAGAGACTTTTATTTAAATAGACGTTTTACGCAACTTCTTAACGCAAATCAAGATAATCTTGCAACTGTTGCTTTGTTTTCGATATAACTTTTTTTTTAATTATTTTATTCTTGTACGCAATTGCGACTTGCGATGCTTTTTAAGTTAATTAATAGTAATTTTAGTGTTTGTGCAATTTCTTAACTTAGTTTACTAGTATTATATATAGATAATGCAATCGTATATTAGATTATAAGTATATCTTAATATTTAATAAAGTATTATAAGGTTCAAAATCTAAAAGAGTTTTAAAGATCGATAAGATTATAAATAAGATATTAAGAGATTATTTTACAAATTAAAGTAAAAATTATATGCGTTAAAGTTAGAGTTATCTCTTACTTTTATTTTCACTTACTTTTATTTTTACTTAACACAATTATTATTTCTTTATATTAATATTTATTTAATTTTATTAATAAGTAATGCAAATTCATTTACTTTAAATTTTTTTTGTTTATTTTACGTAATCTTGTTGTTAATTGTTAATTTAAGCTTTTGTTTTTACGCGATTTTTAACGCGATTTTTGACGCATCTTTATCGATAAAAGTTCCAAAAATTATTGCGTTTTTCTTTATAACTTCTTACGTATATATTAAATTATTTCAATAAATATTATTATTTTCAATAACATGTACAAAGCAAATAAATAATATATGCAAATAATACAATACATCTTGTTTATAACTAATAAGCTCAATTTGTTAATTCGAAAATCTACTTCGAAGTTCTCTTGCAATAGAATAATTTCTTGTAATTAACTTAAACAAAACAAAATAAACAATAACAAAGACAAGAGTATTAAAGACAAGAATATTAAAGAAAAGAGTATTTGTAATACTAATGTAGACAAGATAATTAAATTAATTGTTAGATCGAGTATCAAATTCAACTTTAGAAATTAACTCGACTTGTCGATTTCAACATTAGAAATCGACTTGAAACTCTATTCGATTCCTATTATTTTAAAATTGACTCGACTTTATTCAACTCGATTTTTAATTTCAATATTAGGAATCGAATCGAATTGTCAAGAATGTTAAGAATACTAAAAATAGTATAAATTTAGTTTAAATTTAGATTTTTTTAACTGTTTTCTAGATAATGCACAATAGTAATATATAATATAAAAACAATCTAATACATTTATTAATTAATTTAAATAGATCAACTATTTCTATTAAATTATCAATTGATTGTTACTAAAAATAATAAAATTTACTAAAAATAGTAGTCTTGACGATTTGAATTAATTTTTCGAGTCGAATTTCGATTCCAAGTATAGAAATCGACTCGAATTGTCGATTTCAACTTTAGAAATCGAATTGTCAAGACTTTTGAGTCGAGTTAATACGAATCGTCAAGATTCGAGTCGAGTATTCGATTTGAACTAGATAACTCGATTCGACGCGATTAGTCTAAAGATAATACAAATAGATAACATATTTTCAACTAATATACTAATGTTTTGCAATAAAGAGAGCGAAAATAAAAGTTTAAAATTGTCGCACTTTAAGAGAATAAAAGATATTAGAAGTCGATTAACTTTTTTATTTCTAAACGTTTATTTTAATATCTAATTCGCGAAATAATATATAACAAGACTTAGAATTACAATTGTTAAAAGAACAAATATTATATTTAGAATTCGATCTTAAATATACTTTAAAAAATTGTAGAAGTATTTATATGCATTTTTTTCTTTAGTAAGTGCATTATTTTGTTACATTATTATTGTAACTACAAGATTTAATTAATATTTTACTCTATATAGATTTAAATCTTGCGACAATTTACGTCAAACGCATAATAATTTAACTTAAGAATTGTTGATTTTATTAAATATTTGATAAAGCAATTCGATCTTTTCTAGTAGTAGAAATTCTAGAATAGTTTTCTATATTTTTTTTAAAACAATTATAATATATTCTTTGTGCTAGTTGTAAGTCGAATCTTCGAGATTCGATTATTAATAACTTTTTTTTAGCAATCGAAATCATTGAAAACATTATTTTTTTGTATTATTATTAATAAGACTTGTTTATTTATATTGTAATTGTAGATATAATATCTTTAATAACATAATATATCTATTAATAAACTTAATTTAGAACAATTTCGAACTTTATTTGAAAAGAATTCTTTTTTTTGTTTATTGCTTAATTATTATTCTTTTCTTTGCAATATATATTTTACAATTCAAAAACAATCTTTTTTAAGTTTAAATTTATAGTATAATTATAGTACTTAATTATTATAATTTGCTCGATTGTTTGCAAACTTATTTAAAATCAATTTTATTTATATACTTTTCGAGCAAAACTAAAAGTTTGTTTAATATTTATTAATAATACTAGATATAAAAGTATATCTCGAGTTATTTGCGTTAACTTAAGAAAGTTCGAAGCGTTGTTTTTTTAATACTTTTAAATTAAATATTTATTCTTTATAATATTAGTTCGAAGATATCGATTATCTTTATTTTAAGTTAAACAAAAGTATTAAGATTGTCGAAGTAAGAATCTTGCAACAATTGCAACAAACTACAAAGTAATTAGCAAAAAATTATATACATTATTATATTGTATTATTTCTTTAACAATATTTGCTCTTTATATTTTTGCTTTTAAACTAGCAATTAAATTGTAATAACGTTAAAAAAAAAATTAAATTCGATCTTGTATTTTGTCTCGTAATTAATAGTATTATTATTATTTTTCTTGTTTTATATCTTGTAAAGACTTAATTTTTGTATAGATTTTAAGATATTAACAAGATTATATAATATGCTATTAAATTCTTTTGTTTTCGAATAATATTTTGCAAGCTTTGTTAAAGCTTTATTGCAAGCTCTCGTTACAATCTTTGTTCAAGAACAGATATAAATTTTAATTGTTTTCTTTAGATGTTCGAGATAATTAAATATTGTATCGAATATTTGAAATTTTAAATAAATACCTGTATTAGTTGTTCGTAAAACTATAAAAGTATATTTGTAAAAAAAATTCAATATATTGTTAACAAGTAAAGTTAATTGCTACTTGCTTTTGTTTAGTCTAATTTGTTATATTTTTTTAATTTTAAGAATATTTCTCTACTTAAAGATTAATAAAATTGCATAATTAATATATATAACAAAATATTCAATAGATAGAGTTTTAACAAATACAAATATCTTATACTAGTTTTTGTAATTTAATTTCGATTTGCTCTTAAAAGACTTTAAAGCAAAGCAAATATTAAGTTAAGCTATTAATAGCAATTATAAAAGCGCAAATCTAGATAAAATTTAGCAAATATATTATCTCTTTGCATTATTACAGAAATAAGTATCTTTTTAATTACAATAGATAGGCTTGTACTTCTTGCAATATCTTAAACTTATATATTTTTTAATTGCACAATAATATTGTTAGTTATTGCTTTTAATTTTAAAGTTGTAATAAAATCTTAAGTTATTAAATTAATAATATAAGTTAAACAAGAAATAAAGTTTTGCTATTTGTTTTATTAAAATTTTCGTCAATTTAGAACTCTTTCGAATTTGTCTTTTAGAGTATCATTATTGTTTACGTTATTAATAACAATATTAAGAAGTTTGTTTTTAATCTTAAAAAATCTTAAGATCTTTATAAGCTTTAACATTAGTTAACAATCTATATATTCGATATTAAGAAAAATAAATTTAATAAAATATTCGCGAAATTGAAATACAATATTAACTTAATATATTAATATTTCTAAGTAAACGATTTTTTGAGAACTAAATTATGTATTTAAAGCAATAGAGACACGCTAAGTATTTCTAAGATCTATCTTAATTTTTTTACAAATTTAATCGAAGTTTGAGAGAATTATTTTCGATAATTTTGTGCAATCTAGAAGCACTAGCTTTGATCGAAGCATTTTTAATAGCTTTCGAAAGTAAGAATTATTAATAATTCGAAAGAGTAAATTTAAATTAACAAAAGGTTTGCATAGTTAATTTTCTTAATTTTCTTAAACAAAGAAGAACAACAAATCGATATAATTTTTCTTCTAAAAATATATTAGTTTTACAATATTTATTTGCATTATTAATTGTAATTTATGCATTTAAAAAGTAAATTAATTGTAATTTGCAATCTAGATCTTTTTTATTTTAAACAAAAAGTAAATTGAAGATATTTCTTTATATTTGTTGTGCTTAAATAATTGTAAGCAATAGAATAATTCAAAAGCTTATAACAATTTTTGCAAATAATTTTAAAAAAAATCTTTTCAATCGAAACTACTTGAACAAATTTGTTTTAAAACTTAAATTGTACTCTTGTATTTATTTTTTTTGTCTAACATAAATGAACAAGTCTTAATTAAATCTTGTTTAAAATACTCTTATTAATTGCAATTTGTAATTATTATTCTTAAAATTCAATATTAGTATTTGAACTTTACTCGATATATTTGTTTTTCTCTCTTAATATAAGTAACGAAAATTTGTTTCTAATTTTGTTTAATACTTCGTAAAGAATTCTTTTTCTATTGTCGAAAGTAAAATTGAGAAAATTTTAATTAAATTGACTCGCAAATTGATTAGAACGTAAATTACTAAATAACAAATTACGTAAAATAAATTCGCAAAAATTATTTTCGATTAAAGATAATAATTGATTTGAAACTTTTAAAGAATTAGATATATTGCAAACAAAAATAATAAAAACAATATTTTTAAACAATATATAAAAAATCTCTTCGAAATAAAAGAGTAATACAAAATAATATTGCAAGTAACAATTAAATTAGACAAATTATTATAGAATAAAGTGTAATTGTAAACTCGAAAATATTAAAAGAATCTTTCTAAAATAGAAGAGTAATACAAAATAGTAATGCAAGCAACAATTAATTCAAGTAAATTATTATATAACAAATAAACAAGTCTAATTGTAATCTCGAAGCATATTAAACTATACTCTAGTCAAAATTTTAAAGTTATAATAACATAAGTCTAAAAATAGTAATTCTTGATATAATAATATAATTTTCGATTTCTTGACAATTTGATTCGATTTCAATTTTTAAAATTAAAAATCGACTTAATTTGATTTGATTCAATTTTAAAATAGTTAAAATTAAATCGATTTTCGATTCGATTTCTAAAGTTGAATTGTCAATTCAAGTGAATTTTAGAAGTTGAAATCGAAAATCGAATCGACAATTAATTTAATTCTATATTTATTGTATAATAGTAATTTAGTTATAGAATTTTATATTAATTAAGCTACGTTTATCGCTAGATTTTAATATGCTTTGTTGAGTAACAATTAGTATATTATATAATAGTATGCTATATAGTTATGTTAGTATTAAAGCAAAAAATTTTAAATTTTATTACAAATTTAACGTACAATTACGCAACAATTATATATTTGATAACTTGTTTACTTTGCTCGAAGCTAGTTATATTATTAAAGAAGACTTTGTATTAATTGTGCGCAATATAATTGTAATATTGTATTGTTATTACTTTAAATATAATTTTTTAAATGCTTTACAATATGCATTGCTTGTCTATTAAGTGCTTTGCAATATATATTGTTCGCACTATAGACTAAATATTGCATTAAAAGAGGAGAACTTACGTATTAAAATGTACTAATAGATAAAAGACTTAAATCAATCTTTAGTATTGTATTGCGTTAAGTTGTTAAATTCTTAAATTGTTAAGTTGTTAAGAATTGCGCTCGAACAAGTTTTGATTAGATTATAGAGTTTTGCTCTTAGATTCTATAGAATAATTATTGTACGCGAGCGCTAGTTTTTAGTGCGTTGTTGATTAAAGAAGTGTCGCTTTGCATCGCATTACATTTACGTTATTACATAAAAAACGCACGCTTACAATAATTATTCCATAGAGTCTAACTACTAAGACAATTATAGCAGGTCGATAATCGATAGATCTAAGTAATACCAAAAGTTGGCACTCGAAAACGGACCTTATACTTTAAGCCCTTTGGATGTTCATTTATACAGCTCTGCTACCGAATTGAGTGTAGACCGTTAGGCTTGAGTGGATGATGAAATTAGCAAAGTACGTTTAGGAGAAATGCTAGTTTCAAATTTCGAAAACTCTCGTGTCCTGCCGCCCAAGTGGGGCTGGAGTAGGGCTGGACCCTTTTTTCTCCGCTAGCTGCATAATGCCTAGCGTTGCTCCGATCCACTTTGCTTGACTCATCACCAGATGGTCGTCAATTACAAACCAAACGCTCCCTGTCTCTACCACGCTTTCTAGCCTGCTACAATTGAAGGCCGCTACCAGACACACCAAGTGATCAGATACTGCAAGACCAAAGGATCATTCCCAGTACACAGCTGCAACAATGGTGAGCAGATCCTGGTGGCAACGGCGGGAGCGCAGTGAAGGGAGATAGGTGCTAATGTGTGATCTGGACAGGTTCTCGCAGTTGATCTCCTAAATCCAAGCCCGGCGGCTGAGGCGAGAAAGCACAAGCTCAAGGTACGGAGTTCCGGAACTTGAAAGATGGGAGAAGAGGCAGCGTGAAATTATTGGTCGCGTGCCCCGACTCTGATCCACTACGTCCGCTTTTCCTACCAGAATCACTTATCCATCAACTCATCATCTAAATACATATCTCTATCTCCCTCTCCATCTTCTGCATCTGCCCCTGCCTGTCCCTCCTCCACCACCACTCTGACCTACTCGAGCTGACGGTTATTCATCAGACACTAGTTCCCGCGCCCCGCTCCTTCTTCATGGACGTTAAGTGCCCCGGCTGCTTCACCATCACAACCGTCTTCTCACACGCCCAAACTGTCGTCATCTGTGGCGGATGCAGCACTGTGCTATGTCAGCCCACCGGAGGCAAAGCGAGATTGACGGAGGGTTGCAGCTTCAGGAAGAAGTAGAATGGAGCGTTGTTCAGGAAGGGATCGTCGAAGCCGATGGAGGAAATTGGTAGAGATTGCAGCATAGCACGGCTTTGACGCGTGGCAGCAGGAAGAGTATATTGTGGAGCTGTTGGGTTCACATGCTGTATGCTATTGGTGGATACACTCGAGGTTCTACGATTACGTGCATTCCGTCTTGGGACTCTCGGCCAGACGGGTGAAGTGCTGCTGTCATAATTCGCCATTCGTGGTGGGACAAAGCCATGAAAATCAGCCCCCAGGCACGCCTCTTTTGAGTAACCGCAAATAATAAAATAAGAGTGCAACAGAAGCTGTTCGTAGTATGCGTCTCAGCATTTCTGGAGAGATCTGCTTCGTAGTAGGGGCCGCCTACATGTTTGTAGCCCACAGTGGCCCATTCTTGGCACCCTTGGAACTGGGATTTGTCGCCGTTCTTCCGATCGTAGATCTATAATCCTGTCAAATAAAATCCCATACGAATACTAGAGACTCTAATCATTATCGCACGCTCCCATTTTCCTACGCTCCGAATGCTCGGCTACAGATGCGCAAGAATTTGGGGATGTCGGGTCCCGCTGACTCGGCGGCTCCAGTCTGTCGGGTGTTCGCGAGATCTCACTGGAAACTCGAAGCAGTGTCCTACCATATGGCTATTGGAGCATCCTAATCGTCGAAACCGAGATAAGCATGGCGCAGCCGGAATTGACATATCTAGGACTGCCCCGCGAGCTTCGTGACCAGATTCACAGGTACCTGACTTCACGGGACTTGCTATCTCTGTACGAAACCTGCCGCACGATTCACATCGAAGTCCTGCCGCCACTTCAGGCCACATATGTCCTCGAATTACGAGAGGATATTGACGAATATGCTCCCATAGACCGCTTGAAATGCACACCTGCCTCAATCCGAGAATGGCTGCGTCGCGCAACCTGGTACATATCCTCGATAGACCCAAATATTATGGTCAGAGATATTTCACACAGATGGGAGATATGGAAACTAATGCGCTCACGCTTACGTCTGACTGAGTTGACAATCGTCTACGAATTGCCCGGGACTTGGTACTTTCGATATGAGGGACAACGGATCCAAGACACGACGCTGGAGACGGTGCTTTGCGACAGAGCCATTGCTTCTCGGAAACGACTTATCCTATGCTATCAACCCCAGAATGAGCATTACTTCGACGTAATAGGCGATCCGATGTCGCTTTGGGTAGATATGTGTGGCAGACTCACCCGAATCATGAAATCGGATGCTCCTCTGGAAAGTTTGGAGATATGGCTTCCTCGCGACTTGGTCGAGCAGCAACCCATCGAGTATGCTGAGGTCACCAACATACGTTCTGTACCGGATTTGCTGTCAATGGACGCCATACACGAATTGGAATGGAATAGGCCACACTGGATCCTGCCATTAAAGCGAATTAGGGGCCTCAAAGATATAAGGCTTAAGCTTTACGACGCCTATGAACCGTTGTCTCAACAGAGTCAACCCGTGGAGCCCTTGCCGGTGGAGGGATTAGAAGACTTCCTACGCCAGCAAATGGGAATCCCAGAGCCCCAGTCTATCACTCGCCGCTAAGTGTAGCGGACGAGGATGAACAACATTCAGGTCGTTCATCCATCGATAGAAAACTGCATGTCTGGCGACCTCTCGATCTGCTTGGACTCTTCTTATACCTGTACCGAAGGCGAGGCAACTCTGCCAAAGCATACAGCAATGCTACATTCGGCGCTCCCGGACGTCCTTCACATTGGAAAGATCGGGTGAAAGTCGAGAATGGCACTCTCCCACCTACACTTGCCATGATCCGGGATATTGAATTGCGATTACGTCCGTTGAGTACAGGTTTCGATCACCGTTTCATTGCAGAATATGTTTTGAGCTCGTTCGCAGCTCTGTGACTTTGAGCAACGGACAATCTTGTCTTAATATCAACCATTGGTTTACAATCGCAGCAGTTCCTTTAGCTGCGATGAAGTACGATAATTCAAGCCTTCTTACTCATCCCTCCACCAACTATTCACTACGCCTGAGAATTAACAAATCAATGTACTCTTCCCAGGTCACAGCATTCCCGAATCGTTAAACCCACCAACGATAGCCTCCAGGAGTCTTGAGAGTGGCGGCTCGGCACCAGGAATTGTCCCGATTAAAAAATTCCTGTAACATGATGTTGGGCAGGTGTTGTTGTCGACGGCATTGCCTTGCTCTGTCTCGCTCTGTGCAAGGGCTGCAAAGACAAGGGCCAGCATGATTCGGATACGGAAGATAGGGAGAGATGCCACATCGCTTACCGTTTCCCGAATCCAAAGAAGGCGGACGCTTCCACTTTAGGCATCTACCTCCCCCCCCCTGATCCTCTCCCTCACAGTCATCAACGCCTTCCCCAGCAGATTCATCCCCCACTCCCCCCTACTCCCCTCCGCCTCCGCCTCCCCAAACCCCACCCCCCACACCCTATCCCCGGGACTCGCCTCCACCAGCTCCCTCTCCCCCGTCGCCAGCAACCTCTCCCTCAACCACCCTTCCCCCCCCTCAAACTTCAGCCAACTCCCCTCTACCACAACTTCGAACTTCACTCTCTCCCACTCCTTCGCCTTCGCCTTCCACCCCTTCACCTTCCTCCCCAAACTCTTTTGCTCTCCTGGATTAGCAGAGGCGAGGATCGCGCGCGCGGTGGCGGTGTCGGAGCAGAGGAGGGCTTTGGCGTGCATCATGCGTTGCTCGGCGCAGTTGTAGGTTGTGTTGCTGGCCGGGTCGTGGAAGGGGGAGAGGAACCATTGGGAGAGGAAGCCGTAGGGGGGGGGGGGTATTCGCGGTGGAAGAAGATGGGGGTTTGGTCGTTGGGGGGGGTGGCGGGTGGGTCGTTGGGGGAGGTGGGGATGTTTGTCTGCTCTGGGGCGGCTTGGGAGGCGGAGAGTTGGGCTTGGGCCTCGAGGCGGGCTTTGGCTTTCTGGTCGCGGGTGTATCTCATTTGGGTGAGGGGTTGCGGGAAGTTGATGGGTGGTAGTTGTGTGCAACGAGAACGAGAGGGTCACGAGAGAGAGTATACGGTCAAAGAAGTGGTTGACTCATATTGGACCCTGTTTCGGCAGAGGCGGTTCTAGTGAGCTTAGTGTACCGAAGTTGAGATACGACCTACCTAAAGTAGGTACCGAGATATCTGGAAAGAGGCAAAGAATCACCACCCACTTCGAGTAATCATGCTGTCGACTAACTGACCTATCTCCCTCGCATTGATACTAGGAGATTGCCGAGCCACGTACGCAAGGAGTCGAGCTGCCGATTGGTGTATATTCTCTACCGCCCAATCACCAAAACTCCGCGCCGTTTGGGCAACAATATTACAGCGAGACGAGGGAGATGAGAGAGGAAGAGAGCATGACATGATAATCGTGTGAGAAACTTGACAATGCTTTTTTCGTAGCGATGAGCCCACTGGGAAGCATACAGCCCCTTTGAGCAACACCCGCTACGAAACACTCTCAACGACCAAAGCCGCAACACCTTCCTCCTCGCTTCTGACCGTGATCTTCGTCGTCACGCCACTTCGTGCCGAGTACGCCATCTTCACAAGAGCTGCCACCTTGCCGCCGCCCACCGTTTTGCCGTAGAGTTTGAGGGTATGTGTACTGGTTGAGAGGGCGACGTCTGTGCCGTCCAGGGGCTGGAGGGAGAGGGCTTTGGTGAGTTGTTCGGTGGCGTCTGTAGGTTGATTAGTAAATTGGCGTCTGTGACAAGAGTATTGGACCTTGAAAAGGGTTGATGAGTGAGCGTACCTGCAATACTCTGCGTGCTACTAAGCTGTAGCGTTTCCGAAGCCTCCTCGCCATGAGCGCCAGTCTGCTCCCAGACATGATCAAAGCTCCCGGCAAACGCTGGCATGACATAATCACTACCCTGCAACTCGAGGTCTTCGACTTGATACTCGTCCTCGTAGCCGCTCTCGTCTGGCTCGTTGGTTGTTGGATCGATTTCCTTGCTTGTGAATTTGAGAATGTTGGTGAAGGAGGTGATGGGATAAGGTGATTCCCCGATTTTCTTGAAGCTGACAAAGACTGTTCCGAGCTCGTCGGTTCCGAGTTTGGCGACAGGTACGACAAATTCTTCTTGTAGCGATTCGTCCTCTTCAGAAGGGGTAGCAGCGACGGAGATCTCTTCCAAGACGGTGTTGGCCAGCGTGTTCTTGATATCGTATTGTATGACCACATTGTCTTTGTAGATATGCTTGATCGCAGTGACAACGTACTCGGTTTCGGACTCGGTAAGCTCGACAGTTGGCGACGAACTTAGTACTGTTCCATGAGCTTTGAGTTCCGGGATTTGCATAAGAGCTTGGGCATGCTTTTGGGCGGCTGTCACGGCGGCAGCGGCCCTGTCTGCGGTGCCGTTTGGTTGCGTCTTCTTCGGTCCGGTGCTGGGAGCTTTGAGGGTTGGTGTCGCGGAGGTGAGCTTCTTGGTCCGCTCTTCAGCAAGAGCTTGTTCGTAAGAAACGACGGGAACATTGGACATGTCGAAGGCGGTCGCGAATGTGGCTTTATCTTCGGCCGTTATATACATAACCAGCTGATGCTCGAACGTCGATAGTGAGAACATGGAATCTGAGCTGCATTAGTACTGTGGGTTGAGAGGACTAGAGCCAAACGCACCATTCTTGATGAAACGGCTAGCCATCTCATCTTCCTCGTCCATGAGTCTCAAGTTCAAGGCTGCTCGATCTCGGACTTCGTCATCGGTATCATCAAGGCATCTGGTAAGAAGCACGTGAACGCTTCTCTTGAGCTCAGGGTCTTTCTGCCCAACACCGAATTTGGCCAATGCAGTGACCGCTGCTGCTCGGACGAGCGCATTCTCAAGAACGACGCGGTTGTAGATGTAGCGGATGTATTTCGTAGGGTGGGGTGTCTTTGGTCCCTCGACTCCGAGCGCGTGGAGTATACGGACGGCCAGCTTCGTGAACTCACAGTCCTCGATGAACTCGCATAAATGCGCCAGGGCTAGATGTGTTAGCGGTGGAAATCAGGATTGGGTTATCACTTACCGTCTTCCTTGCTGCCGGGCACGAATTTTATCAAATCGAATATGCTTTCAACAACCGCCCTCTTAAATTCGTAGCCACCCTCGTCACGCAAGATGCCGCTAAGGAAGGTAAGCATCCCGGCCTGTTTGCTAGGGAATTTCAAGCACAATGTTCGGATCGCCTCGACGATGGTGATCTTGAATTCGTCTGTGATATCTGCCATAAAACTAGAGATCTGCTTCATGAGTCTGTCCACGCTGCCTTCATTGCCGGTCTTAAGTAAAGTAGTGATAGCGAAAGTAGCAATTGACCGGTTTGAAATGGCAATCAGGGTCTCGATGTCTGGGTTGCATGTCTGTACGACCTGCGGCTTGAAGGAGGCGATAGTGTGTAAGATTCGGATAGCAGAGAATTTCGTAATAGCTCGAGGCGAGGTCAGGAAACGTTGGAGGGTGTGTATAGCTTGGGTCATTTCGTGGTCTTGAACATCACGGACATTACATATTGCTTTCGCAGCTTCAAAGTTTACCATCTCACTCTTGTCTTTGAGCCAATTATCAAGGAGCTGCATCATCGGTTTTCGTAGGCTTATATCATCCTCGATCAACTTTGCCGCCATTCGCACCAGCATCACAGTGGCAGGACCGCTTCTGACAGCTCCCACTGCGCCGTACTGCTGCACCATCTTGACCAACGCCATCCGGTCGTGCGACCTCATCTGGTACAGGAGACCGATTGCGTGATACTGGCTCATGTGGTTTGTACTCATTGGCTGTAGAGTATGCTGGCCAGATGTTGAAAATCCAAGCGAAAAGCCTCCCGAAGACTTTGATGAAGATGCTGCTTCTTGTGTTTCGCTCTGCCATCTTCGAACAACATCTTTTGCGATCGGTAGTAGGTGGTAGGAGGAGACGAGAGCGGCGGAGGAGACCGAGGGAGTCTTGTCGACGATTGCGGTCTTGATTAATCGTTCGATCGCTTGCACGGTTGTTGCCTGACAGTGGTTAATAATACCAAATGCATGCCGAAAAGAACCTCTCACATCTATTATACGGCATAGCGCTCGTATAGCATTGGCCCGATATAGGACGTCACTCCCAACGGCCGCATCCTTCATGATGCTGCTGGTAACCATAATGACGTCCTCGGCAGTATCTGCCAGCTCCTTAATGACGAGGTATACCATCTGCCGTAACGAAGCATCTTTGTTTTGAAAGAGCTTGGAAATCGAAAAGAATAGGGTCGTAGCTTCGTTGGGCGGAAACCTTTCTCCAGTGAAAAGAAGCAGAGCAATCTTCGTCAACAAGACTCGACATTTTCGCGGTGACACAGGTGTAGTATTGAAAAGACGTGCTGAATATCTTACTTAGTTGGCTGGCTGACCGCGGAGCATGGGTCTCTTACCTTCTTGGAAGACAGAAGTTCGGTCCACCTTGAAGACCGCCTGATCGGCATCCTCGTCTTTCTTGCCGTAGCTCATGTTCTTGGTAGAGGTCGCGGAAGGGGACAAGCTTGAGGTTCGGAGCCTTGGGGCTCGCTGGAGTATGCGTGAAAATCAAAAGGTGTATAGCTAGCCCTTGTCAAGCACTGATTGTAGTTCGACCGGCCAAAGCAATCGATTCTGTCGCTTCTCCCATTCCCCGTCACCTCATATGCGATTGGCGTTCTCAGGCTTGATGAATTCTGTATGTGATACGTCGAATGAAGTGTCCTGTACCTGGCTCGCTGCTTGATAAGGCTGAATCCCACTATGATGTTGCAACCTTGTCTCGGGCCGGGTAACAATCCGTAGCGTCGCAGGGATTGAGCAATTAAGCTTGCATGGGCCCTACGGAGGTATGCCCAGGTTCAAGAGACTCTCAGTGCAGCAATCTTCAGCATGGACAAGCAAGTGAATGTACCCATCGACAATCCTGACGCTGATACAGAATGGTGAGCCAAGGCAGGCTATATGAAGGAACTGTACTGACGCTTCTTCTAGGAATGACATCCTCCGCAAGCATGGTGTCATCCTCGAAAAGCCCCCGTCTCCTACACCCATAATCCAAGAAGCACTTATCGAGGCGCGAAAGCAAGCACATGAGAACAGGCTAGAGGACAAAGATCTCGACGAGCTCCACGAATTGGAGGATGAGGAAGACGATGCCTTTCTGGAAGTGTACAGGTGCGGTTTCGACACAATACAGGCGCCCTCGTATGCTGACACGGTACTGTAGGAAGCGACGCATGGCAGAGCTGTCGAACATTACCAATGCCAGCATCTACAACCAAGTCTTCTCGTTGCAGAAGCCCGACTACTCGCGCGACGTCTCCGAAGCCTCCAAGAAGTCGTTTGTTCTTGTCCATCTCACCTCCTCGCTAGGCACCAACATTGAGTCTCGCATCCTTACGGAGCTATGGAGGGAGCTGGCTCGCAAGTTTGGCGAGGTCAAATTCTGCGAGATACGAGCGGACATGTGCATCGAAGGCTACCCCGAAAGGAACACGCCTACAATCTTGGTCTACCGAAATGGTGATATCACGAAGCAAGTCATCACTCTTCGGGAGCTTGGCAGTACCCAGACCAGTCTGAAAGGTTCGTCCACCTCGGCCTTAATCGGTCATTTCCGTGACGCTCATACTGCTTTTATAGATCTCGAGCAACTGCTTGTTAGCGTAGAAGCGGTCAAAGCCAATGACCATCGTCTATCACGATCTGATGAAGTTGTCGACACCCCAACAGAGACTGGCATCAGAAGCAGCGCTCGGCATACCGATAACGACGATGACTGGGACTGAAACGCGCACAACTCCCTCGGACTCTATACACCCATTCCTACGTTGCATTGTGAAGACACATCTAACATACTTCCACTGGCATCGTTACGTGAAAGGCCAGTCCATGTTGCATCCTGTTGTTAGTTCCAGGCATAAGTCTCGTTTCAGACCATGTGAAATGCCGAGTCAAGGATTCCTTCACAGTCCTAGTCAATAACTGGTCGACCAAGGACGACGATCCGCACCGTCGTCAATGCTAGCAGCGTCATCGTCACCGTCATGAGGCTTAGAGGGGCGCGAACCATGTGCTGGAAGCGGCAGATCGGCGATGTGTGGCGGCGGCCTGTCAGCACCTTCTGCGGGCTACTGCAGGCCGTTTTGGCACTCTGTCTCTGCAGTCTGCACATGTGATACTCTTCAAGTAGATGTATGACGTGGGAGCCTCAGCACACCCCGTACATCTTTAGCCGACTAAATCTTTAGCCCCAGGAACCTCGGTCTCATGTTCGAAGGTTGGACTGGAGAGCGCGCTCGCTACATGCAGTGTTATGACCATAGATGTTTGCAGCTTCTCCTAAGATCAGCGCTTTCTAATAAATGTGTGGGCAGGGATGTATAGAGTTGATTGCGAGCGGCAGCTATTTTCATTCCGAGTATAAAGAGGTCGTTGCAGACAACCCTCTTCCTTTGGATTGATTACTATTGATGGGGGCATGTCGGCTACGACAGGCCTCGCAGGGCAAGCCACTTCGGCAAAGGTTGGCCCGCATACCAGTGTTCAGCAATACTCAAATGTTGATAACGATACACCCCCCTCGCTCTAGTGCAAGCTCGACAACATGTTCATACCTACTAGAATCCTGCATAACGTTGAATCCCCATACCTTGTGCTCTTGTTCTTCTCTTGACCTTGACAACCATCACACATGTACCGTGAGCTGAACTACCACGATTCGCCCCCACTCTTGCCCGCAGAGCTGGTAGCGGACAGTCGCTGAAACAAATCCATCTACTCCACATCTTTCAGCTCAACACAGCCAATTTCAATTTTCCAAGTCTCTTTTCTTGACCCCGACCTGTTCATTTGCGGGCATGGACTACTCCTACTTCCCCCAGACCCAAGCCTATGATTTCTACACCCTACCTCAAAAGCCCCTCCATCCATACACTACCCATGCAGACTTCGCCGATGACCCAATTGTACGCTCCTCCTGTCTCCAACAACGGCCACAATCTGGCCCTGACATAGTATCCTAGGACTCTTACACAGACCCATTTGCTTTCACCGCCTTCGACGACCAGACCTTCCAGTTTCAGCCCAACCCTTTCATCCACCCAAGCCAAGTGCATTCGCCTGCTCAGTCATTGCACGCTCCGTCGCTCACACGGGCGCTCTCTACAGAGGACCCTAACGACACACCGCTAGATGGTGAAGGTTTCGAGCAGGCCGTCGGTGGGAGAAGTAGCGATGAGGAGAGGGAGTTGACGCCGACCCAGAATCGGAGGAAGGCGCAGAATAGAGCTGCGTGCGTCCTATATTTCCTGTCCAGTTCACATTCTGCGTCCATGTTTAGAAGAGCCGGAGCATTACATCGACTCGCCTCAGCCGTGCCCCAACCCAGATTCTCCTTCCCAAGACCTTCTTCTCAGCAGGCTAACAACGACCCGCGTATAGCCAACGCGCCTTCCGCGAGCGAAAGGAACGTCACGTCCGCGATCTCGAAGTCAAGCTCTCCTCCCTCTCCGCAAAGAACACACAGATACTCTCCGAGAAGGAGCGCCTGACACGCGAAGTCGACCGGCTAGCGACCCAGAACGAGGTTCTGCGCGCCACTTCTTCTGTTGCACCGCCTTTCCATCCTTCCGCCGCACCCATGCGCGAGCCCTCACCCATCCCTGGCCCGCAAGTCTACTCCCCCTCTTCTTTCCAGGCCGCTCTGGCGTCTGGCCATTCAGCGGCGATAGCGGATAGGGAGATCACGCACAGGATCGTGTTCAGCGAGGGGACGGGAGAAAGGCTACTAGGGACAGGGGCAACGTGGGACTTGATCCAGAGTCATAAAGATTACAAAGCTGGGAGGATTGATCTGGGGAGCGTATGTGAACGGTTGAAGCTGGTTGCGGTGTGCGATGGGCTTGGGCCAGCCTATCGAGAGAGTGAGATCCGAAGGGCGATTGAGGACAGCGTGGTTGGGCCGGGCGATGAATTGATTTAGTACGAACGTTGTTCTACCTTTGTTGATCGGCGCCATGGAGAAACGAAGGACCAGGCGAGGGTGGAAAGAGCGACGGCGCTGGGTGAGGATTTTATTATCATAGGAACTGCCGTCGATGGATTTGCAATAAGAGGCACTGCAAGTCCTTGTAACCTAGTAGCGCAATGACGGCAAATAGCATCGAATTCTCTTCATATTAATTCATCGAGCAATGGAACCATGAAGCAGGCTGTCCATCTCACAAACCAAAAGTCATATTTCACTTACCTGCACGAAATCGCCACGCCCTCGACGCCCGTTATAGGAGAACCTTGATCTGGCTAGCGCACTTTCGATTCTAGCATTCCTCCCAATCTGGCTAGCGCATGCTTTTGGCATTCCTCGAAAATATCGGAATTTTGATGTTCATGTTGCTGAAACCTTGAAAAAGCCTAGTCGACCTATCTACGTGCTATTTGTGAGATCCCTCTCACGGCTGGTGAACAAATTCATGAGAGGGAGTAACCTCCATAGCTCGTTCTTGGTTGCATGTTGGCGTATAGCTGACGACTTGGATCTAAAGTAATCGAAGATCTCCGAGACCCCAACGGGTCGTTGCGCCTCATAAAGACGAAGCCCATCTTTGTCTTGATAGCTTGCGATCTGGGGTACACAATCACTATGTGAGTCCAGATTTCATTTCTTGGTGGAGAATAATGTGAGATTGCCGTGTGATGGTCTTTCACCATTCTCCAGCTATTTGAGCTCAGTCTTCACCGTGGAGTTCATTATGGCTTGGCAGCGGGAGTGCGTACTTGAGGAGTTTCTCCTACTGTTGTTCTCTGTTTTTCTTATGTATCAATCTGCCATCGGTTCTTCCGGGATATATTACTTGCGCTATCAAATCGGGAGCATAGGCAAAAAATCTGTTGCACGATATAATCTCTACAATGGGTCCTTCGACTCGGTCGTGCTCATTCTAGTGATTTGAGCATGTGACGGCGCCAGGTCAGATCAACCAGTCCCAACCACAGAGCGTTTAGGAGACTCTGTCATCTCTTCAATGGAATCCAGCTTGCATCGTCCTTGTGTGCAAAGACGATGAGCTTAGAATACGTTCTGAGTCGTCGTCCCTGGCGAACATATCTTTCTGGATCAAGTAGGAGCATTATGATACTCAGATATGAGAAGATCGCGTCACTCCTGCACTCGACGTCGTTTCTTCCCTCAAGTGGATTCAATCATACCGGAAATTTTGAAAGTTGGTCGAGCTATGGTCATGGAAACCGATTCTTGAATCCTAGGTTGTATACTCCAACAGGTTAAGTCGTCCATTGAGTCAGCTTTCCTAACGTCAAGGTGACTGGCGTGAGTAATCTCGGTATCTCCAGATTGCAGATACGTCTCCACGCCCCATGCACCAGGTCTCGAGAATCTCCAACTGGCAGTGATACTAAAACATGTCCGGCTACGAATCACGGTGGGGCATGTATGTTTTCTTCTCTTGTCCCATCAAAATGTGCTGCAAACCCAAAGTTGGGTCGGTCCTTCTTTCGGAAAAATGGGGTTGCAATCACGGCCACAATCTTCACGCTAAGTTCTACGAAACAAGAAATACAGGCAGAAGACTCATTTCTACACCAATTGTGCGAAGTGTCGCAAGAACAATTGGTCTACATTAAAGCTCTGGCAGCGTTGCGCGATTTTATTCAGTCCTCTTTTCGTACGGATCCGAAAAGAAGAACGGGACTGAGGAAAATCTGCTGCCAGAAGTACATGTCTTAGGAAGCGCAGAACGGCGGGATGATGATGAAACCATCGGTGGCTCACAAGCGGACGCAAGATTTGCACTTAATATTACCTCGCCCGGTGATGTTGCGAGAGGCTGGGACCCGCAAACCCGGACATAAAGTTCAGAGAAAAGCACAGCACAGAGCCACACGATCCAGCCCCCTTCACCAACCTAAAGGCAAGACACGCAATAAATGGCATCGAACGTACGACAATTGCTATATCTGAAAGAGCTCGATAGCGAGCCAGCCCAAGTGCTCTCGATGCTTTGGAACAGTCCAACAGATTTGGCTCATCTGAATGGCTCTCGTTGCGCTGTTTCTACCGTCAAGGTCCAACACCCGCAGCATCACCCGCTTCGCTTGAGCGCTTGAGCCGTTGAAAAAACATCGTTGTTCCATACGCTACCCTCACATCTTCGGCGCCATACAAATTTCAATCCTGGTAGGCATTTTTCATTACGCTGTTTCAGAGGTTCAACTACGAGCAACTCTGCTCTTGTGCTTTATTCAAGATTTACTACTTTTTTTACCATCATGAGTGTATCGTTGTCCAAAGACGAAATTGGACGTAGTCTACACTAACGATTGCGCTAACTGTCTGGAAAGGGCTTTGCGCTTTGGCAAATGGCCGCTTCACAGCTTAGCCATGCCTCCTTCCTTCGCCACTCTACAGGGTTTGCATCTGCTCCTCGTCCAACGCATGCGGACCAACAGCGAATTCAGCTTGGATCCTTCTCACTTGGATCATTCACTCCCTAAGTTTTGTTCTTCTAAAATTCCGTTTGACATTGCCGGCAGCAATGCTCGATGCCAATATAATGCTTGATATGAAAGACCCATGTATAAAACATCTGAGTTCTCCGATCTCTTCCGGCAAGGGTCCTCCAAAACAGGACTCGGACACGGCCCGGTTTGGGCAATAAAGACTTGATAACCAACTCTATAATATCATGTATCTTCGCAACTCCCATTACTATCTACCAAAGCTCAATCTGACAATCTCAAAGTCAAGGGGAAGTCATATGCACCTAGCTGAGATCTAGCTATCGCTTTCTTCAGCCCAGGAAACAATCCTATTACACTGATCGAATCAACAACCAAGCTAGTCACTTGCACCAGCAGAATCACGGAAGCCGTGATGGAAAAAGTCTCATCCCTAACATACGACTACAGTGAACTTTGCGGAACTACCTACATCCATCTTATACTATATGCTTCATCTATCTCCCGCCCTTCTTGGTAACACCCGATAGATCGTTACAAGATCATACCGTCTGCCCAATGTTTAGATATATTCAAAACAACCCACCAATGCATATGGAGCCTCTAGGCAGGAGACTTTGGTACTATATAGCTGGTCTTCAGCTGCCTCCGACCCTCCTCGTACCTTGCGGGCTAGAGTAGTCTGGGCATGGATCGGAATTTTCAGTCCACACCAATGATCATCCCTAACCACTCCTCTCGTACACACATTTCACAAAGCAGCCAATCTCTACTGGTCGTTTCTCTCTGTCCTGCTAGCGCTACTTTCTTCCGATTTCTCCGTATCAACGCCTACGTCGGGCTCTGAGCCGACTGAAAATCCAACGATTACGAGCATCGATCCATGGTCTTTCCTCCATGCCAGCATCTCTACAATCACATTTATGAGTCGGTAGAGTCAGATCATGAGTCTGGAGATATGAAGGGTTCAAGTTCGCGTTGTTCGACAATACGCCGGCTCCCGTTGGAAAAGGAGCAGGATGCCTTATACTAAGCTATATAAATACTGCGACAACCAGTCATAAATCACAAGCTCAGGGTCCGGTGGCTCTACTCTCAGCTTCTTGAACGTTACTTCTGCTACTTTGCCGTTGCTGTTCTCCATTGCTTGTAGCGCGAAATCTTTCCCGTCTTTCTCTTCCGGGAGCTGTCTCCTCTGCTGAACTTCTTTAGTGTCGGTACGAGGAGCTGCATGGATGATAGATCTGACCCCTGCCGCATCAACTTCACGATTTACGCGCAGGAGCGTCTGACGGTCAAGAAAGGCGAAGAAGGTATTATTTAGAAATGGAGCGCCCAGCAATGCTCGTGGTCATTGATCGAACGGACAGGAAAGGCTGGGTTCCTGACTGCTCGTGACGAGTGGAAGCGGGATGATAGATCCTTCACCCCTCTCAAAGGAATCCTAGCAGTGATTAAGGAACACAGAAGAAAGAAACAGCCCTAGCGTCCGTCGCGACCTGAGATGTAACCTCTTAGTCGATACCATGAAGATCGCAAGCCTTGCTGGCAGATCCGAACGCGGCGCGAGCGATGACCCAGATCCAGGTGGTAATGGAGGCGCCGAATGACGAACCAGAGGAAATTACCCAGTGGATAAATTGAGGGTTCAAGCTCACGGCGACCCCGATTATGAGGCAATTCACAGAGGAAATGCAGATGAACCTGAAGGCAGATTGGGTCGAGATGTACAATTGGATTGTCATACAAGCAGCTATCCTCGGATCGGAGATTTATCCCTATCTCGCGGAATTGATCAAGGTGCCGGCAAGCTCGACCACTTCTATATCAAGAACTACTACATTCAGCGTCTTACGGGCATGACGCCCAACAACTCTAAGGAATTCCAAAAAAAACGTCGCGCTCAAGGGAACTTGATGCGCGTGCGCTCGATGCTGTACAATTTCGGAGAGGTGTTTGGCCGTGGATGTTTCCTGGTGATGGGGGACTACAAGTGGCTGTAAGTTCAAAGCGTCGAGACCATAGAGGCCAACCGCTAACCACTCTCAAAAGATTCCAGCACCCACATGTCCAAGTTAGCCAAGAGACCTCTGGGCAAGCTTTGAGGCACCAGTGGCCCCAAATTGAGGAGACCCGTCGACAGAACGATATCAAGCGTCGGCGTGGAGTTGCGAAGCTCGAGCGGATTCGCGTCGCCGCCGATGTGGAGGACGTTAGGGTCAACCGAGACTGAACAGCGATTGCGACTGTGAAAATGAAGAAGTATGCTGATATGGAGAAAAAGCATCGGGGCTGGATCTTTCGGGAGCTCTAGGGATGCCCGATACTAGGTGAATGATTCATCTTCGTTGTGAGATACGAGGCAAGAGCCATGGCACCCAATTCCTGCGAGCTGTGCAAACGCGTATACCATCTCTTCAGGTCTTTATTCTAGAGATCATCTATCTCAATCCGTCCTTGGAATCCTTAGTGACCCCTTCTACAGAAATTGCGGTACTCATATACTATATGCTCTGCTTTTACTTTCTATCAGCAGATCTCGACTCGGCAAGGATCTCCCTCAGGGCGGTGCTTAGCGCCCTGGAGCCAGGCCCATGCCTTTGGCAGCATCTGCTGTCGACGTCTGGGGCCAAGCTGAGATTGGAGCCACCGTCCCGAATCGATATCCTACAGGAGGCGTATGAGGAGACACGAGAAGAGCTGGAAGTACAGGATGCCAACCTCTCATGGGTTAGCGTTGAAGACTCCGTGGTGACCCTCCGTGTTGCCGACAATGGATAAACCTTTTATCGTTATAAAACCTAAATCGCTGAGAATAAGGATCTTGTGTGGTCGACGACACATTAGCGATGAGCTTTCAAATACCTCCCTTTGGTGACAAAGGACGAGATGGCAGGTCTCCTTTTCGCGACCATACAGAAAGATCGCGCACAAGGACAAGGACCGGTGATTCAAAGAAACCAGGCGCGCTACGTCGGAGTCAAGAGGGATCAGATAGGCGTTGCTCTGGGCTTGTGGGAGAAGTATCAGTTGGGGGCGTTGAATGCTATGGAATGGCAGGCATGGATTGATGAACGACGAATACGATCATCCATGGTTGAAGCTGAGCGAACGTGGGCGACGAAGGAGTGGACAGTCAGATCCAGGAACGAATCCTGCACCATGAACGCTCCATAACGGCCCCGACTAATGAAGTGATGCTTGCTCGCCGGTGTGAAAGGATAGCGACAGCGAGTCTGGAATCGAGAGGACTCTTTGAGCGATGTACCACATGATTCTTCTTCAGTCCCACCGCAGCCGTGAAATAGCCATCAAATACCATCGCCACGCCTATTGAGATCGGGCGTGTGCAACGTTTTGTTCGTTGCCCAACGGTTGAAAAACGCCAGAGCCTTGCCAAAGGCGCTGTTCGGTCGGTTTCCAAAAGACAACTACAAGTACTACAGTACAAAAAAGTACATCAATTGCCCGCTCCGGATTGAATCGATACCGGCATTTCTTCCAAGATATCTACGACGAAAACTGCGGCTTCAAAATAAAGACCGCTTACGATTGCTCGCTGATGTTGGTCTTTGTGAGCTCCGATCTCAATTTACATACTATACGGAATCATATCTTCAAGAAAAACGATTTCAAAGTCTTTTCAAGTCCAAAGAGATCAGGTTCACCAAAAATATGCTCGTTGAACATGTGAGCGTCTGGACGCGCTAAATCTGCCGCTGGATCTTGTGTTTCACTTTCTTCTATTAGACTACCAATTCATCGAGACTGCCTTCAGTCATTGTTCACGACGACTCACTTTGGACAGTAAGAATCATGGAAGAACCGGGGGCATGGCGTGCGAAATACGATGTCCTTGGGAGTTCGACAATACGCGATGGATACGAAAGAAGGAGCTGATCTAGACTGTGAGCTGTGCTCGCATCAGGGAAGGCAGGAGAGAACGTTTGGGAAAGGGCAGCTACTTTTTGAGCTCTCAAGAGCCTTCTATATCTATCTCATTATAAAAGTGATGTATGCACTCTCACTCCATCATGTCCATTGCTCAGCTAATAACTTCTATAATGTAGGCGATAAACTTACGATCTTATATAGTCCTCTCACAAGACCTTCGACTGGGATTTCCTACTATGGCAAAATGTCAACCTACTACCATGGACAGCCTTACACATCAAAAACCACATCATCATAGAAAATAGCCTGGGGAGTCCAAATGATGCTCGCATACAACTCCGTCAAAGACCACGGCTGTCCTGGTCCAATGCCTTTCGGTGTCACCAAAGCAGCGATGTTTACTCAGTTGACCGACAAGACGAACAAATCAACAAAGCGCGGGGAAGCAACAATGTCACCACAAGGGGTGCCCGAAAGCTGTGAAGGCACACTTCTTCAACGTGGGCCAAAAACAATGGATTCCTACCCGCAGGCGGTTCTCAGTTTTCACACCCATCGTCCCCAATTCCATTTCAGCTATGGTGTGGTTTTCCCCATCGAACAACTCCTCAAGGGAGATGACCGAGCTGTCTGGCTGTCTAGCTCTTTATTGGGTCTTACTCAACTCGTCCTCCGAACCTTTGTCCGGCCGGCTAGTGTGCTGAACACCAAAGTGAAATTCAATGTGTTTCATGCGGTGGAGTTTGAGTATATATATAATGCGTGAGGGGTTGAGGTTTTTAAGCTCCCAGACACGGAAAAAGGGAGGATATTCTCTAATAGCACCACCAAACGGCTCATGTACAAAGACTTCATAGCCACATCAGAGCAAAAGACTATGAAGTGACTCAACCTTGAGCGAAACACCTTCGTGTTTTTGCTTGATCGTCAACTAAACTTGAAGCATGGAATTAGATGATATCCTGGCGAAGATGCAACAAGAAGTCCGCCGTTAATTACTTACAGCCGATTGAGGGATCCAAGAGTTGATAACCTTTCAGCAATCTCAACATGGTTCCAAACGTCGAAGCTTGAAGACTGTCTACCGACACTTCCCCCACCGCGTCCCGAAGAGCTGGCCCGTGAGTACACTCCACGCTCCATATACATCGCTCATATCGAGTACACAGAGATACTCCCATCCACCCCTCCTCCCATTATGCCTTATCGCGCCTCGCCGCCATGAGTAGCAAAATGTTGGGGCTTACGGTGGATTGAAGCAAGCGTGGTTTTCCGTGACGACATCACTGAAATCGAAACAAAGGCTCTAATAGCACCACCAAAGAAGGCGCCAGAGCGCGCGTCACCTCCAACCCCCTCAAGTTATGGAGAGCTCGCCCGTGAGTAAGCTCCACGCTCCTGATATATCGCTCACGTCGGCTACACAGAGATACATTCATCCACCCCTCCCTCCACGATGGCTCGCCTCGCAACGCCGCCACCATCGGAGACATTGAGCTCCAAGACAAGCACGAATCGGCCGTGTCTTTGGTCTGAATAAAGGCTGTTTCGGTGAACAACTCTTATTTAACGAATTATCACTTCATTCTTGGACGGTATTGACAGCCCTGCGCTCGGCGCTACATATTTACAAATCCTCGTCCTCCTAACTTTAGCCGGCCAGCACCGCGAATTCTGGAACTCGACGCTCGAGCAGCAAGCGCCTCATAGTGACAATCCCAGAACCTTTCTGCGGTCCCCGAACAAAACCTTGAGAAGGATCGTGGATTACGCCAACGAGATAATAGATCGCCTAGCATGGACTCATGCTATGTAACACGACTAGGATATATACCGTTACGACCATCATGGACATGGCCGGCTTAGCTCGCGGACTACGTGTACACAATTGGTATGTCACTACCAGAGCTGTAACGCCTGACCTTACTGGATAAGAGAGGAAGCCTTGGGTTCCTGAGCTACAGTCTGATAGCTGAGACGCCTGGCCACACAGAATGTGAGAGGAAATCTTGGGTTCTTGCCATGAAACCTGATGCTCGACCACAGTGCGTGCTACCAAGAACATGGCCTCCAACGAGGGCTATAACGTTGAGGAATCCTTAGCACCGACCTTCCTATTTCTTGATTCTTACCAGCAGGACTTATATGTATATATTATATGTCTGAACCAATCATGTCAGGCGAACGAAGCAGCAGATGCTGTGGCTCGTTTAAGAGAAGAGTGTGGATGAATGTGGAAAAGTGGATTTTTTTGGACGACGAACCAGCGCTACCCGTTGAACCGATGAAGCCGAAAAGAAGCGGCAAGAAGAAGCGACGAAGGACAAAGCAAACCTCGAGCTGTTCGAAGTCACGATTGCTCACCTGGCTACGTTCGCCTCTCATCTACACATTACAACGCCTGACGTAATCCTTGCTACAATGCCCTCAATTCGCACGTGGCGAGAACGACAAGTATTCCAGGAATTCGAGTGCTCAACACCCTAAAAGAGTTCGAAACGGACATCGATGCAGGGGACTCTGATGCAATGACGCCCGATGTCCTCCAGATCGCAAAGACCAAGCTGCCACATAACTGGATAATCTGAGTCGACTCGGTAATCGCTTATTATTACATTCGGAATAACATCATTGACAACATGAGACGGTTTACGATCATTTCCATGTCTAATCATGGCGGAGGAACGAAGAGTTGGCTACTCCCAACGGGACGATCCTTTCGTGACGAACGAAGTGGTCGTGTTCACTGGAGACCTGGTTGAGAATGTATTCAGCCAGGGATGTGTAAAGTGACGCCACGCAAGACATCACGTTCTTAGTCCGTTCGTTCAAATTCTGCTTTCTGAGCACCAGCTCGTGCTCATTTCGGTTCTTGGATCGAGGAAAGAGATTGGCATCATCAACAGAGGTGCCTAGACCTCACCAAGCCCAATCCCAATGAGCCCAAAGCACGGCAGACCCTTCGTTCGATATTGGACGGACGATGAAGACCGCGCCCTAGCTTGAAAAGACCTATATAATCTTCGACTCATTTACTCAAAAGGTGTCTAGTCAGTAAACAGCATCTCCACCACCTATTGACCGCGTTTCTAAGTATCGCTCAGCCATTCAAGCAGATCATTTGGCTGAATACTCTTGGTGGATCCTACGATCAAGGCCGAGCCTCGAGTAGGCTCAAACAGGTGTACTGTCAGTTTTAGCTGAATCGGTACGCCAACATGGGCCCGCCTAAAGTGTTAGGGTACATGCTGACCCCTCTGGGATTGTTTGGTATCCCGTCAATCTTCATGTTGGCGGTCCACAATGAAGTGGTACCATATCAGGGCCTCGATGGGCAGGAAAGATAAACTAGGAATAGTATGTTTTTTTGCACAAATACAATGAATATACAGAACAAGAAATCTTGGTCGAGATTACTAATAGGGATGAAGACGATCCTAGCGAGTGCAGAGACGAAAGCGAGAGGAACTTCTTGAACGCAAGGCAATGAAGTTTTGCAACAGCCTCTACCATAGGCAATTTATCAATCAGGCGGCGGCGTGCGAGCTTATCTATGAATAGTAAAATGCAACGATCACATCTCTTCGGCCATCATGGCTGTATCTCGTGGTGGCACATCCATGGGTTGGGGGGGTAAGCAAGCCAGCCAGCTTCGCGACAACGGGCAATATTTCCTCGGTCTTTGAGTACCTCCCATGCATGTCTTGCATTGGCAGCGGTCAGCACCGTAGTTATAGGTCCTGCAGTGAGAGCTGGGATAACGAAGCCCACGTAACGATTATTCATACACTAACGCGAAGAATTTGAATGAGAAGGACAAGAAAGGGAATCCACTCGTCTCGACTTGAAGACTCGAAATGATAAGCTTCACCATGCTAGCTGCTAGCCGGTAATTCCCCTGGATACTTACTTGTGAGCAATCCACGACTTTATCGTGCTGACTAGTTTCTAGATCTCGTGACACAAGAATCCGTGGATATCATTATAATAAGCCTCTCTAATCGTCTGTGAGCATTTATTGATTGACTGCTCATTTCTCGAACGACGAAGAGAAATTCGGAGAGAAAGAATTCGAATAGGAAGTCTCGCCTGTTGTTGATATGGCAACCACACTTCAAGCCACGAGGCCTCCGAAGTCGTCGAAGACCTTGATTCCACCTTCGCAAACCATGAAGGTCTAGAGAAGAAGAACAATATTGCGGATACGACAGCTTTCGACTCCCATTCAGCAGCTCTTCCGGCGGAACTATACCCCACCTCAGCTTTCGGGTCGAAGATGACAATCGACGAGCAATCACTCCGAATTTGCCAGGACATCCCGCTCCACCAACAAATGACGATGGGACTTTACATGCAGAACTTCCAGTTTATCGAAGACAGCTACGTCTACTACGCGCTGTCCCCCTACTTCTCCAAAGGCGAAGATCTTGATACGAAGGAATCTCGACTCAACCAGACAACTTATTGCGCATTGGCCACACTGAATATGAATATATATCTATACCTATCAAGGAGGAGCGCAAGCAGAAGCTCGCGTACATTGCCCGTCCTCTCGCGCAACTGATCTTATATAGCAGTGAGCGAGTCATCATCTTTCGTGACGGGCCGCTGACGTTGTGGGATGCCGAGCTAATCCTCACAATGCTCGGCGTCCGTTTTGTCAGTATTCGCTCAGATATGAACGCCAGAAAGCGACACGCGAAAATTTATCGCTTCAACAATCGCAATGACGGAAAGAGCACCAAAGGTTTCGATCGTGCTCTGGAGCAGAGCTCTGAGTCGATACGGAAAGGCTCGACTGTCTCCTTGCGTTGCTTCGCATCCCTTCCAAGTCGATCAAATTCCAGAAAGTGTGTTACATTTGGATGAGGCGGAGTCTCATGATGAAAGAAACACTTGGGAACGCACGGCGATCTCTGATCGTCACTCTACGTTGAGGACTTTGATGCTGGAGAACACCTCATAGACATCTGATACCCGGTGCAATTTGGGTGTGAGTACTGGCACAGCGTCTAAAAATGGGGGTCCTAATGCTCCACTGGGAGCACGATGACATAGGCGTCATACCGTTAGAGACCGAGATGGCCAATTGGTTCGAGCAACTCTTCATCAGAATATTTGGGGCGCTATGTACTTGAGCCCATAAGAGTATGCGAGCTTGTCAGCGCCAGCTTCATCTACTAAGCATGGTCTGGTCATTCTGTCGCCGTGTCGCGGGATCTTCCATTGCTCCGCGCGGATACCCCAGCTCACTGCGTTTCGAACTCACTCCTCCTAGCTTCGAGCATCCTGTGGGTAGCCATTTTGGTCAAGTTTCGAATTAGTGAAAGCTTTTCGCAGGAGAATGCAGGCCCTAGTGCCTCATTCAAGCGAAGTCGGCGACAGCTCATCTGGAACCCAAGCAGCAAATGATCTCCTGTCAAACACGTCCGGAAATACCATGAAGAGGTCGCTATCTCTATCTTCAACGTGCTTAGCGGTGTCAGTGAGCTTCACTATGTCAGTCTGATTGATGAGTAACAATCTCTGTTGGAGGACTGCTTTGGATTTAAGATCAAGCGAAGAGAGATTGGGAGCTCTTGATCTCCGGAAGCTGAGTAAACCTTCTTATAATTTTTATTTCGGAGCTTGTTATCGATGGGCGGATTTCACTCTTTCCCCTGTTACTATATCAATCTCGATCATTTACTGCACTTTTATATTCTCTTTTCTTCTTATTCTATTGCCATCAATAGCTCGCTTTTATTACTGTTAGCATGCTATTACTCAATTTTAACACGTTCGCGTATCTGGCTGCGACTATAGACGGGAGATCCACGGCATAGACTAGGTTTGCAAGAATTATTCTGGAGCCACCTTCTATTGCTGGCTGTGACAATAGATGCATCGTACTGTGATAGGCATAAGTCTCGCCGTGACAAGGACGGCATACCCTTCAAGTATCTACCAATCTTGTCGCAACATTACTTTGGGCGAATAAAGTCTTCTTAAGACAAAATTCGGTATAGTGTTTTATTTTGTGTCAACGCCATATCAAGACCTTGTTGGGTCTTCTATCAAGGGTATAATCGACCAGATCTCTGTTACTTTCCCAATCAGATCCATGCGCTTTCATTGATGGACTTCCATGCAGCAATTCAGAAGAGAAGCGTCAGCTACGCGGCACTACCATTCTTCTTTCAAGCTCTTCGACGAAGGAAAACACTTCGCTGATGCGTCTCCATAGGCTGCTTAAGCCGCCCTGCTCACAATCAGTTATCAAGGCTGGCTAAGATCAGATCAAGCGTTATGTGGTGACGATGACACGATCTCAAGTCAAAACGCCATGGCCTCGATTCTGGCTCTGTCGCCGATGTGCGTACCTTATGGACAGGAGGGAAGCTAGTCATTGGCTCGACCTTCATAGAATGGGGCGACTCAGCTTGTGAGGTTACCGTTGTCAAGTCTTCAATCGAGGTGCAGAGTGTGCGGGTTTACGACGTTCGAATGTGGCCTGTAGAACTACACAGAAGCGGACCATCGACAAGCCCAAATTGTTATTTCCGAACAGGTTATCATGGCAGCCAACAATTGCACTCTCTGAATTCCGTACTGTCTTCGTGGAACAGAACAGCAGCCTTGGAAAAGCTGAGAGGAGCGAGTCCAATATCGTGTGCCCTATCACTACTATAATAGCTTCCATTCAAGATCGCACCCCCTTTGCAGACTACCACTTCTGCAAGCCTACAACAACACGGTTTTCCTCGAGCAACATCGAGCTCCTCGCTTCTCCTTTCCCTTCCAGCTATATGGTCACAACTAAGAAATTGAATGATATGAACCTGGAAGAGCTAGCGGAAATTGAAGAGAATATTCTGACAAACGTGCAACAATCTATCTGAACATATGTCGTCGATATTCACTTTACGAAAAAGTGTCGTTGAACAAAGACACTGTCTCAACAACACTTCTACTCCTGGCTTTGCGATATCCAAACTTCTTCAATAGCACAGCAACTTCCTCAATAGCACGAAATAACGACTACTGCTTGTCCTCTACCACTATCTTCCCTAGTACAACATCCTTTCCAAAATCTCTTATTGCACCCTCTACAACATTTTCCGAATCCAACATGATACTCTTTAGTAGAGTGCAATAATATAAAGGGGTATTTCATAGACTGCCAAAAGACCAAACATGCTGATCAGGGGATACATTTGAGATTTTCCAGATATAGCGTATTTTCGGGACACTTATGCGATGCCACCTCTCAACCCAAGTCATTGCCCTCCACTAGATCCCGTCATCGACCATCCAGCCCTTTTAATTCCCCGTATACGGATGACAAGATCCCATCACACCTCTAGGCGGAGTTATAAGGAATCAAGTTCAAAACAAATCAAGAGCCTCAAAACAACTGGTCATGCTACGGTCCAACGATTCCAAAAGAAAACAGGCGCTTTAACATGCTTAGCTTTCTCAACATATCCAATTTCTCTTATTGATTATATGGCCCGATGCCTTGCTGATTTGGCTGCGATGCATCATGTTCTAGGGCTGTATGGGTTCAAGTTGCAATTGAATGCGAAAGATTAAAAAGCCGAGTCAACCTGTCGGCAGAATGCAGGTTGTGAACATCCCCAAGCCAAAGCAGTGTCTTAAAATAGGTGTTACCAAAGTCGTAGCAGGCCAGTCGCCTACTATAAACCTACTCCGGAAAGACCCATCATACAAGGAATCTGGATCAGTATTTGCAAGAACCTCAAAGTGTCTAGTATGAAGTCCGAGCATCAGCAGACGATATTCGTTGTCGATCAGTAACAACCCCCACAGATGGATATCCTGCTCTGTCGGTGTAACGATATACAGTTGCTCGAACTTTTACGTAGCTGGACAAACTTTGCTTGGACTCCTCGTTATCAACAAGGCTGAAGTCGCAAGTATATCAGGGTCACTGCGATAGCGCTATAAACAATCTTCGTGCAATGTCCCAATTGATCTACTTGCTCGGCCTCGCACCTTTCTGGATTTCATCGTCGCCATATTCGATTCATATCAAAGATTAGACCATAAACCCTGTTATCGTATCTTTGCGGTCTTCCTACAGCGCATGGTGATATTCAAGGAATTCGGGTTTTTGCGTCGACTGTGATAAAAAGTTAGTAGACATGGCCACCTCGAATCTACGCAGGTCATTGGTTTTCGATTCGCTAAGCTTTGCAGCCCTTTCTCGGCGTCGCTGGATAGTGCCTATAAAACTTTACACAGATCCCCTATGCGAATGTTGATTGTCGAATCTATAGAGACTACTGATTGGTAGGTAGAGCAATCAACGTATCGTGCGCTTCAATGGCTTCCCTCCAACCGTCAGATCACACGGAAGCCCTACTGATCTTGGGTATTGCTTGATCTGTGCTGTGGCCAGACTGATTGGGGGACAGTCGGTATGGCCGAGAACGACAGCATTCGTTATGGTCACTGTGCGAGATTCTATTCGAATCTCTAGAAGCGCAAAATTCATGTTTGATTATCTGGTCAATTTTGACATCACGCCTTTGGCCATGGACCAGCATTTACCGGTGTTTGATGCATGAAAGCTCTCACAGTCACTTCCGCTCCCGGTACGGATTGATCCTGACGGTTCGCCAGAAATGCTCCCTAGTACTTCGGACAGCGCAGAAGTGTGTAGCGATCGCTTATCTTTTTTCGCTATGCAAAAGTAGTTGTATGTGTATCCCTTCATAATCCTCTGGCCTTGTCGCAGATTTAACGACCACTACTTGCCCATGAAAAAGTGCACTCGATTCCTTTCTCCCTATCCATTAGCACCAGTTGGATTCCTGGTGGGCGAAAGTCTCGTAGTCCTTTGAGGCCTCGCAGGGTCGGCGCGTAGCCTTTGACTGTGAGCTTTTGAAAGTGTGGAGGACTGCTGTAACCAAGTTTGTAGTGCGGGTGTTTGAACTCGGTGACATGTACTTGTAGCTGCGACGACCTGTTAACAAAACAATGTCCTGATGACCTTCGGAGGCTTACCAAATTACAGCAGAATATCGCTACCGTTGACCGGGTGAGGTCCAGATAAAGATGCTCAAGAGCTAGACTTTGGGGCTCTGCGAACAGACGCTGCCAGCAAAGTCTCATATCTCGGATAGAAGTCGTCAGAGTACAATTTCAAGTGCTGCACTCTGGATGTAGGCAGAGTGACACCTGGCGGATCAGAGACAACCTTCCATTCGACCCTCCTATCAAGTCTGTACCAAAAGGCTTAAGACAACCTGCACAGACTCGTCAACCAGATTCAGCGAGCAGCATAGCATTTGTTCTATTGGGTGAACATGCTGCTTGCTGTTGTAACGAGTCGTTAGACGTACCTGCACGTTCGAAGTAATACATGTGGCCCCAATCATAGAATGAAAAGACATTCTGCCCATAAAGAATCGGGTAGGTCTCATAAATGCTTAAGCGACACGTTCGAGCAATTGCAGCGTCAAGCAACGCTCCCGGATTATCACCGACAAACGGCCCTTGATATCCAATGCCGACATAGGGCCCATGATAGCCAATTTTTAGCGGCGTACCATTTATTGATCTCAACAGCGATAACATCATCGACTACAAGAAGATGCACGTAGATCCGGTTGCGAATTTCCGGCGGGAATTTGCCAAAGAATACTGAGTCTCTCTGCTTCCGGTAGGCTAGCTGCAATTGCGTAAGTTGTGGAGTATCTTGAGTAGGTATTGTCGCAGAGGTACTTGGGACATCATTCCCAAAGTCCTTCGGGGCTATGTTTAGCTCTCTGGGCATCTTTGTTGCCAAGTTCTCCACGATCAGCGTGTTCATGGCTTCTGGGTGACAATTGAGAGAAAAGGTTATTATATGATTAATACAGGGGCTCTTTTTTAAGGCGGGAAGTGTCACTGTTAGTCATTGGCAGACAGCTCTTCCAGTGAATGAGGCGTTCCAACCTTGAAGTGTTCAGCCTTGGGAGTAGCGAGAACACGTCACTTACACCTTTAGTCTCCTGTAACAGCCGCTAGCCCTGTAGACGAACATAGGTATGTTGTTCAGGTTGAGATGGTGTTTTGTTCATGTGCAAGATTTTTTCCCATCAGCGAATGGAAAATACCTCGGCCAGCACTGTTCGTTTACGATCGCTGATAGATACTCGGGCGAGCTCAAATATTTACTGTGTTTGGAGCTGAATTGCGGTCTTGTCCTCAACGCTTACAGTGATCAGTTTGAAACCACGGCGGACCTGTCAAACTGGTCTGGTCGGTAGTTTACACAAACCTTTGAAGTCATCCTCTTGACCAGAACTCTATTGACGGCCAAACCATATATGTGCAGCCAGTGTGCTCGCCCAGAGCTCGACAGACCGCAAGACCTAGCTTCTCGCTGCCATTGCCGATTATTTCCACGGATCTGGGAAATATAGGCAAGAATGTCGTTCCCTTGGTCGCAGTGAGGTTTTTGATGCCAAGCAAAGGCATCCGATTAGGAAGCCCATAGCCGAGCGGACCGCCGGGCCGCCGCTCCCGAAAAGCCGCATCGTCTATTCTGTCCGACTCTCTTTGGTACGAGGACTGTTTGCTCCATGATAGACCTCTTGGGTCTTTTTCCAATGATATGCTCCTATCTATCTCACCGAGAAGCTTCTCTTTTGTACTCTGGCACGATATCTTTTCAAGATGTCGGTGTATCTATATCCAGCCGGTCCAATCTGGGAACTGTAAGCCTGGGTCTTAGTCAGGGCGCCAGTGTATGCCGGCGAACTGTATCAGGCTCCATCGCTTCGCCGACTTTTAGGAAAACAGTCCAATCAAGTTGTTGTCACAATCACGATGCTATGCAAGTCTAGCCAGCTGTTATCTCAGCGTCAAGCCGAGGTACTTTGTACTTTATTCCACAATAGATTTCAATCCTGTCTCAGAACCTTGTCCAAACGGACCGCTGCTATACACACCGATGTGTTCCCCGTCTCTATCACTAAAGGTGATAAGCTTTTCTTCAATCGATGTTCGAGTCCTGTACCTTCTTCCTCGACATCATCATAGCCCATGCACGAGAAGAGTGCACGTATATCGCCGACAGGCGCTTGCTATGACTTTGCACCCAGCAGTCCAGAGCGCGGATCCCAAATCCAAGGCCCAGAAACGGGCTCTGCCAGTCCGGAAATTCTCTGCTGCCTCAAAGGACAAGCCACGGCTGACGGCCCGTGGATGGATTCCTTGCTCAAAGCTAGATCTATACTCTACGCTGTGTCCATCAAAGATCAATCTAGACGACTTGAATCGTGGCATACCACGTATACCAAAGCGACTCCGAATACCCTCCTGTACACCCACGACTCACCTCGTCCTGTCTTCCTCCTGTGAGACACTGGAGACCGATATTCCAGCAGCGGTTCAAACAAAGACGTCAAAATCGAGGTCCAAGGGCTGGACCAGGCAAATTGAGAGAGCTGCGCAACTGTACAAAATTATGATCGGGGTGACAAGTGGGATTGAGAGCATGTCTCTTGCAGATCGACACAGGTATGAGGCGCTTGAGTCAGAGTGAATATATCAAAAGGGATCGGAGACTGGTGTTCGGTATGCCTTGTGATGGGTCTAGGTACGTCGAATCATCATGTCAAGCCCCTATATCCGATCATTAGATGCTAAACAAATTGTTCCGTACTATTGTGAGCAAATCTGCAATGGTCTTATCTTTGCGTACAGGACATTGTGACTTTGCTCAACGTTGCTGTGTCAGATTCATGCTTGCCTCGGCTTCGATGCCAACTACACTTATTGTTGTATTTCTAACACCTCCCTGTTCTCCTATGCGCTAGCTTGGTGCATTTCTCTGCGGCTGAATAGGATGGTCGAATTATCGATACAGCCATTTCCGACGTCATGTTATTCAAGGTTCAGATTGATCACTATTCCCATTGTTTTACAGGTCAAGTGGTCAATCCACTCATCGTAACAACGTCAAACCGTTCTGAAGAAGTGCCGAGGAATGCTGTACCATTGCTGGTCGACGCGCTAGGTACCTTCATTGTGTTGCTATTGTGGGCGACGAACCAAGCTAAAGGACCACGTGCTGGCGTGTTCTGAACCATTGTCACCCAGGGTGACAATGGCTTTGTTTGTGTCATACACCGTTGTCAACACCCTTTGTTTAAAACATGGTTCCCATACAACGCCTTTGTTTTCTTTTCGTTCTCCGTCCATCCAGCAATCTCTTCTCCCGGCTCTCGAAAGCATCATCCAACTCGACGTCCAGGTTTCGCGGTCCATTCCATCTGATCCACACATCCTATCTTCAATCTCCACGAGGTTCGGACACGTACAGCGAATCGTGATAGCATGCCTAACTCCTCTCTCCACAAAAGCCTGATGACCAAGCGCCTCCGCGAGCAAGAAGACACAGAAATGGAAGACGCACAACCAACACCCACTCATCGTCCAGCGAAAGCTCTCCCGCTAACCTCCTACATCGGCCCACCGCAAACCCGCTCATCGCCTCGCAATACCAAGCCCAAATCCAGCCAGAAAACCACCAAAAGTCTCAAAGCCAAAGCCCCAAAACCCGCACCAGACCCCTTCTTCCCCACCTTCCCCGAGCCCCTCTGCTACCACCTAGGCTGCCATAGCCTCTCCCCGCACACCCACGCCCACAACCAACACCTCCTCCTCCCCACCGCCGAAACCCTCCGCAAGGCCTACGAAGAGGCGGAAGTGCAGGAGGCGCGTCAGTGGCTGGGTAAGGGACTGCGCGCTAGGCCTAGGTATGCATCCGCAACAGCTTCTTCTGTCGGCTTATCAGCAACTAACACACCCAGACCTTCTCAGAAAATGCGGGACGCTGCGACGGTAAGACATGGTTTGAAGCTGAAGGGGGAGCTGCCGATCGCGAAACAACTCGTTGGTGCTGCGCCCGCGGTGTCCTCGCCGCTCAAACCGCCAGGTGCTAGGACGACGGGCGCGCTGAGGCGTGCGCTGCCGGTTTTGCCGAAAGAGCCGCAGCGACCGCGACGCAAGGCGACATCCCAGCTCATCACGCCGAAAAGCGACCTTGCGCAGCCTGCAACCGGGCCTCAGAAACCGACATCCTTCTTCAAGCCGTCACGCATGAAGACTCGGTCACAAGAGTCGCCTCAAGGCGCCGGGAGCTGGGTTCAAACCCTCGAGGACGCTGACCAGCTAAACAAGGTAGTAAAAAGCATGGAGGTTATTGACTTAACCGGCGACGAGTAGGCGCCGTCGAGTGGCGAGACGCCAGCTGGCTTTCCAACTACGAAAGCGCGGTAAGGATGCGAGACGGATTGTAGTGGCTCGATATCGAGACCCCCTGTTTGGAAGGCGCTGGGAGCTGGGTTCGAGGATGGGGAATTGGGTGGGGAATAGGGCAGCTGGGTAGGGTGGTGGCGGATTTGGAGTTGTTGATCGGGTAGGGGAGGCCTAGGAGCTGGTCTATGGCGAGGTAGTTGGAGTTTGAGATCGTATGGTGGGTATGCTTTGAGAAAGGTCGGTTCGTGTATGCTAGGAGCTGCTAGGAATGAGCATGCTTGTCGAGTACCAAACCTAACTCTCAAATATCATCATCATCTGAATACCTTTTTCCTGTTGTGTTCGTTCTGTGGTACCATATTTTCCTTCTCTGGAGTTACGTCAGCTATGGCATCTAAGTCTAGAGCATGTGCTGAAGTTGTGGGAGGGAGTTGTGCGTGACTGGCAATTATTTGCGCAGCGCGGAAGGTGTCTATCTTCTGGTTCAGGGAGATATGAGGGTAGGGTGGTGGCGATGGGAAGGGGTGAAGGGGGAGTGCCGGGAGATGCTGGCGCTGGGGATGGTTCTAGGATAGATTGACCTCGATCTGGTTATCTCATTGCTTGGTTCTGGAGGATCCGAGGACGGGATCTCAGATTCAGGATACCTGAGGAGGAAGCATGAAGATGAACAATGATGCATGGTGTGACGCAAATTGTACATCATTATGTATTGATATATTCATCCGCGATGGGTATACATATAATTCTATAAGCTTGAGCTCTCTATTCATCGGTCTCAAAGCCGTGCAGTCTATCGTATCATTTTACCCACGCTTTTGCACCCCCTCACTAGCCAGCTCCTGCGGCACACTCGGCTGGGTCGCTGTTACACCATCGATCTCGAATTTCGCACTATCGGTCCCCAGCTCCGGCGAGAAATACGCAGGCGCAGTGCCCTGGGGTCCTTCTCTCCCGTGCCACGGCCACCCACCACTGTGTGATCCCCCTGCTGGCCTATCGTCCGTGTTCTTGCGGCGACGGATCCAGAATATGAACGCTGCAGTAGCGCAGATCATAGCCGAGACGGCCACACCGACGCCGATGCCGGCTTTGGCGCCTGTGCTCAAGCCCGAGGAGGAGGGCGCAGGGCTGAGTGTTTGTTTCGCCAAGGCGTGGGAGGAGGTCGCTGCAGCGGAGGGCATTGAGAAAGAAGAGGTGGATGATTGCGTGGCGGAGGTAGGGACAGAGCTGCTCTGCGCGGCGTGGAGCTTAACGGATGCGTTGGCCGAGGAGCCAGGGATGGTGTATCCGGCTTTGCTATAGTAAGATCCAAGGCCAGTGACTGATTCGGGCAGGCGGGCGCGGTTGTGGTAGTTCAGCTCGGTTCGTCCTTGGTGCTTCGTGCAGCAGGTCTGGTTGTTGGGATTGGGGCAGACGGTGCCATCGTCGCAGATGGTGACGTTGTTGGCGTAGCTGAAGTGCTGCGTTAGGGGATCGATGATTTCGTTGAGATCTAGATCAGGGGCATTAGGATGTGGAGAGGTTGAAGGTTTGGCTTAGGAGGGTATACCTAGGCGGTACGGGCATGCTTTGCTTTTCCACGTTCGGTCGGTGCAGCAACCTACAAGGGAGGTGTTGAACTGGGAGGTGCAGTAGAGGCTCGTCATGCAGATGCTGCCGGGCCCACAGCATGCGCTCACCTATACTCGGTGTTAGAGGAGAAGGTCGGGACTGCGATTGGGGAGTCTCACGTCGGCCTCTGGATCGCAGGGAAAGTTCCCTGACGACGAGCCATCCCAAGCATAGCAGGCTTTGATCTGGGCGCTGCTAAGACCAATTAAAGATCCACAAACGAGAAGCAGCGCGCCGACCCTCATTATGAGTATCTAAAGTACGAGATGTAAAGGACAAAGCGGTGGTAGTGCATCCCAATTCTAGGTCAACCTGCGAGCGGAAAGTAGATTGCGGCTGAGCAATGCGCCATGGAACCATACTCAGATACTGATTGCTGTCAGCGATAACGGAAGGATGGGCCGACAAGCGCGCATACTGGGGACTCGGGGACGTCGAGTTGTAGATATCGAAGGATTCGGGATCTACCAGGGCGCAGTCAGGGAAATGAAATTGGCCATCCCGGGGGAAGGCCATCAACTCTCGTACTGCGAGTGTTCCTGCCCTCCCTTGGGGAAAGGCTCATTGACAGGCGGAACTCGTCGGTCCTCTGCAGCTGTACTGTCGTGCAAACCCCCATTTGCTGATGCCTTTTACTCTGTAGTCTGTCCTTGCGCATGAGTGAAGATCGTCAGGTCCTCCTGGACATAATCTCGCTAAGCCCTACACCTGCACTAAGCCGTATTTGCACATGTACAGGCAGGGCTCTCCTTAGGGCTGTGACTTGTCTTCGTTTGAACATCCTCGGGTTTTCAATCCTTTATATCAGCTGAGTGCCAGGATACTGACGTCCATGAGATCATTCGCCCGTTCACCGCTGATCTATGGTGTTGATTTCTTGTCTGCCGCAGCGCAACTGTTAAAACTTTGATTCAATACCCTCGATCCATCATCTTTCTACCTTACTCTTTGTAGCGTGTATTACAAACGACTGATATTGGGACTGGCTCGGGTCTCCCATCTGAAAGAGGTGGTCCATGTGTAAAGACGACGAAGCTCAGCGATTTCAGACATCATCATGATGGCATCGAAATCGGCGTTTAGCAGGATACCGGAGGAAATTCTGGTGCATGTCATATCTCTACTTCCTCAACGCTCGCTCTTGGCGTTAGCGTTGAGTACTCGAAAGCTCCACCGACTTGCCAGTGCCGAGCTGTACGCAACCGTATATTACGAGGAAAACTCTGGCAATGTAGTTGGACTTATGAGATTTTCTGCAAAAAATGCGTTGATATGGGAGGAGAGTCAAGCAGAAGGAGAGATCAATCCGGGACGAAGACACTCCCAAATTTTCCATCTTCCGCTATTCCTCGCAACAATACAAAATGATTCCCTTTTGCGGTCACTCGTTGCCACCGCAGCTCTTGAGCAGAACGAATCTGGGCAGTGCCTTTACGACTCCAGTGTGACCCCGGGTCAGAAATCCATCTCATTACAAGCGGAGCTCCGTAACATCGGAACTCTACACCTTGCGCTAGGGCTCTACTACGACATCGAGAACCTTGTGGAGCTCCCGTTCAAGTCACTCTCTTTGCGCCATACTCGTGGAGGATATGATATTGACTATCTGCACACTTTCTTCAGCATACCGACCCTGCGTTGGCTATGCATCTCCGACTTGGTTTGGTCGAACCCTTTGCTGAGGAAGGACGATATAGACCGCTCGAGGACATCGAATGTTACGAGGATTTCGTTCCCTTTCAGCGCACCTTCAGCAAACGACTTGGCAGAACTCCTGACGTGGCCAAAGGAGCTGAGAAATTTTAGCCTGGAAGCAGAACCAGACTCTAGAGATAGACAACCAAAAAGAAGATGCCTGGTGACCCTATTGAGCTCACAGAAGGACACGTTGAAGGAGATCTTCTTGTCAGGCGTACCTAGCCATCCATTGATCGATTATACTCTCAACCATGAGTTTAATACATTCACTGCTCTCAGGCGACTGAGTATACGACACGAATGGTTGCCGCAGCCTTTGCGATTCCCCACTGCGAACGCCAAAGGGCCAAGTACATGGGATGTTTTGCCCACTGGCTTGGATAAGTTGCAGTTGGAGGTACCTATCATGTACGACTACGCCGATATGAGATGGGATCGGAGTGTGGACGAAGCAGGTCTAGATGCTCGCTACCGAAATCTCGCTGCTTCTCTTTATGGAATCATCCATAACAAGGTCACGAGGCACTTGGGCCTGGAAGAAGTGGCTGTTTGGTACCGGAAAAGGGGGCACCCGGCCACGAACGCGCCAGGCCATTACATGTGGTGTATCCATGATCACGAGGAACGAATGTGCGCGCGTCTGTTAGGAGGAATGGATGAGTGGGATACCCTGACTGCTGCTTTCGAGAAGTGTGGCTGCAAGCTCTCACGTTCAGTGTCGGCTGAGCCCCCTCTTGTTGACATCTAAGAGGGGATGTCGTTGGTAAAACATGTTTCGTGCTTATCAATGAAACGTGTAGCTGATCGCAGGAGTGATAGCAAATTACGGCTCGCAAGCCGTCTTTCGGGTTGAATGCGCAAATAGACAGGAGCGCCCTTCGGTAAGCCGGGAGCCCCGTTACAAGAGGTGGTAGTACAAAACAGATCGAGATCCTAAGGTATACCTTGTTACATCGGGCACTCCGACGAGTGCCTACCCAGTGTTCAATATTAACGATACTCAACGTTGCAATCTGTTGTTAGATCTCCCTGTTGAGATCAAGCAAAGCCGACTTAAGTACGTCTGTAGTCATTGACAGAAACAATGAGAAGAAATTAGCACTTTCATGTGAATTCTGGCTGTTATAACGGAGGGTGGCTGGTTCAGGTGCTGAAACAGGACTAGTCGCAAAAGGCTAGTGGGCAATGCGACGTCGTGGCGCAAGGTACCCGAAGTAGCCGAACGAAACGTGAAGGATTTCCCGAATCCTGTCGAATCAGCTCCAAGGCTACAATCATGCCATCCTTATCCATCGGACAGATCGCAGTCTCGTCCACGTCACACGTGAACTCCGCCGAGCAACAAGAACCTGCTCCCCACTGACGTAAGGAATGGAGGTCACTGCCCCCCCATGAGTAATGATGGGATAGCGTGTTGTCAGGTATGTTACAGATGACGTGTTCGTAACTTGCATTTTTGGATATATTGCCATGTATGCGACACTATTCCCCTTGAAGACCATATCGGTCTTCACGTGAGAAGGTAGCAGGCAGCATGAGTACCGCCAAGTCCGCCCAACTCAAGTACCGCTGCTTGAGCATCTTACCTTTCTCATCCTTCATCTCTGCTATAACCCTCGGCACATATATCTGCTTCCGCGTCAAATGTATGCTCACAATCGATAGCGGCATAACTAACGCTAGTGCTTCTGCAACCGCATGGCTGTACTTGTTCATAGAGCTTGGCTTTCTCGGTAAGTACTTTCTAGCACAACGTCGTTGCATAAGCATGCTGACTTCTCAGCTCCGGGGTTTTTCAATCACATCCTACGATGTCTTGCCTCCCCAGGATCTGCCTCGAAAGCCCCGCACCTTCGTTTGCAGGAAGATAAACCCCCCATGGTCGATGTGTTCATAACATGTGCCGGCGAAGACACTGATACGATCCTGAACACGACGAAAGCCGCATGCGTGTCGGATTACCCTTCAGACCGATTTCGCGTCATCGTCTTGGATGATGCCGGTTCCGCCGAAGTTAGCTCGGCAGTCCAGAGTCTCCGGAAAACCAGAAACAACGTTTACTACACAGCTAGGATTAAAGGCAAGGACCATCAATTCAAGGCTGGCAATCTCAATCACGGCTACGACTTTGTCAAAACACTGCCTGGTGGCCCCGCCGATTTCATCGCAGGACTCGATGCCGACATGATTGCTGACCCCGCATGGCTTCGAGCCCTCCTACCTCAATTGCTTGCAGACCCCAATGTCGCATTGGCACAGTGTCCCCAAGTAAGTTCAGCAGTCTCCTTGAACGTCCTTCCCCTTTTGCAACGGGCCATCACTGGTTTCTCAGCCCATCGCCAATTCGTCAACTCGTCTTCAAGAGTGCAAAGTAATCTGTCCTTGCTCAGTCAGCTCTCGCAATGGCATGATGGTGTTCTCTTCGCAAGGGTGCGCGTTAGTTCTGAGACTAACACGTAGTAGGCATTTTACGACGTGCCCTGTGGCGATCCACTCTCGCAAGGCCTTGACGTCAACTACCAGATCACAGAGCCTATGAAAGAGAGAGTAGCCAGCACCTGGTGTGGGGGAACTGGCTACGTGATTCGCCGCTCAGCTCTTGAAAGCATCGGCGGATTTCCTACGGGTTCCGTTGGTGAAGACATGTACTGTAGCAATGTGCTTCTCGGCAAAGGATGGAGTGCAGTATACGTCGACGAGATCTTACAGCACGGTCGAGTCCCTGAGTCATACAAGGCGCACGTAAAGCAACAATCTAGATGGGTATGTCAATTCTTTCCTACTCCCTCAATTGTCAAGGAGACTCTTTCGCGGTCTGCTGCTTGAGAAACGGGCCATCACTGGTCCGTCAGTCTATTGCTATTCCGTCGATGCGTTGTGCCAGAGTGCAGAGCAATCGCTGCTCCTTTGCCTAGCCCCTGGACTTAATACCCTGATGAAGCCTGGGATCCCAAGGCTGACATAATCTAGCACGTAGGTAGAATCCAGAGTGCCGTAGGAATGGGATTTTACGTCTGGGGATCTCGTTGTCGGATGATGTCGGTCAAGCAGCGGATAATAGGATTGATCTATGTGATCCATTCCATTGGCAACATCTTTACGACTTTAAGTATCCTGGCACTGCCACTGGCTCTGCTGTCTGGACAGCCCCTTGTCACCTACTCGGGGCATGAAGAGCTTCGTCTACTCTTATGGTTTGCCTTCGCCTTCACTTTCAGTGAGTGGCTGGAAGACTGTATTGTGGCACTTGTCGTCAGTTACAGTATTGCTGTGGCCGAGACTCATGCAACTTACTGGATATCTCCTTGTAGGTAGCATCGGCACTTTGATGGAGAGCAACTACTGACCAACCCTAGATCATACAATCGCCCTGATCAAGGCTTTCTTGCCAAATTGGTTCCAAGGTAAGGCTTTCCAGTTCTCCGCCTCAGGGAGTGGAGACGGATCAGTCAATGAACGCAGCCCTGCCGAAAACTCGCTGTCCCAACGACTTCGAGCCGCTCTGTGGACAAACAAGATCGGCCTCCACATAATTTACGTCCTCGTGTGCGCCATCTGTCTTTGGTCCAGCGTCAGTCGAGTGCTGAGCCGGCAACACCAAGGCACGACAGCCTTACTCGTCGACCTCATCGTGCACGTAGGCTGGCCGCCAGTACTATGGCTGGTATGCCTCAATTCCGTCTCCGTGCCGATCCAGTATGCATTCAATCCGCCAACCGCTCTCAGCGACGCGCAGCTCTTGCAGCATGATCCAGCATCAGGCGCAACTTACCCCAAACAGAGGCAAGTGGACCACTATCGTACACCTCAAAGTCTGATCCACACCGGTGTCTTTGCATACAACCTTGCTCTGTTTCTCTGGACTTGGAATCTATGACTCGAGTCTAGCTACTCAGGTCGATCTAACTGGAGCGCACAGCTTCGCCAAAGATGGTCACGAACAGGTCACAATGTGCCTGTAGGAATCAAGACTCTGAAGAGATCAGTGTTCACTCTATAATCTTCCCGGCACTCACGCCACCTCATGCCCCTAGGTAGAGCGTTAGGGAATGTCTTCGACCCGATTCGAGAGCGGGACGTGATGTCATTTTGGGTATGCCTCGAAGCTACACCAGATGTGTAGCAGAGACCTTGACCCTAGCTTTGGGACTGTACGATCAATGTTAGATACTGCCCGACACAGCGTTCTCCCTCCGATTCCTCCGATTCCTCCGATTCTTCCGATGTTCTAACGTGGTACTCGACGTCTGCTTACAAATGACGCTCTTGGACCGAGGTCCGTTCATGCTGGCGTATTTTTATTGTTTGCGTTGGAATTAGAGCTTAGCTTGGTGGCTGAGCTGAACATACATACCTTACCTTATATGGTTGAACGAGCTGTACAGCCCAGAAATTGGAGTGCATCTCGACTGTCTCTTCTATCTCTTCTGTCTCCTTATTCCAGGTCTCAATGGCTCGTTATGTTTCGATTATGGACCTGATAGTAGCCCAATCAAGGGCCCTACTATCTCAATGCATTGCTTAGCTCCTAAGAAGGAAGCTGTCAAGTCTTAGAATACCCGAAACCGTGGGATCCATACCACAGCCGCATCCTTCGGAAGCTACACAGCCACAACATCCTCGCCGCTGTCTCGCAAAGAAAAGAGCCACAAGTCCCGGGCCAGCTGCTGCAGGTCGTGTACCCTCTGCATGTCCCTCACCTACCGTCCGAACCGCACCCAATACCGCACCCACCTACTGCTTTACCACCCAAAGCCATCCGACTCGCTCTCAACCACCTATGTCCGCCCTCTACACCACCACCACCACCACCACCAACCCCACACCTCCAGCTACATCTCCACCCAAACCACCCTTCCAAGCCCTCTCCTACCTCCTCGCACCCACCTCCCCCCCCGCCCGCCTCCTCGCCCTCCTCCTCTTCCTCATCCCCGCCTCCCTTCTCCTCACCTCCATAACCCTCTACCGCACCCACCTCCTCTCCATCCCCCCTCCCACAACCCCCACCCACCTCTCCGGTCCCTGGGCCGCCGAGCTAGCTCTCGGCAGCGTACGCTCTCCCTTCCCCCCCCCCCCCATCCCTACCCAGGCCCACACCTAACCCGGGCAGCTCTCCGCCGCACTCCTCTGGAACCTCTTCCTCCTCTCCCGCCGCTCCTTCACCACCCGCTCCCCTTCCCTGCTATCCCACCTCACGATCGATCTTCTGGTTTGGGCCCTCATCGCAGGGACCTGTACTACGGCCCTGCTTTTCAGCAATACCATCTCCTGGGGCCGCTACGAGGGTATTGATTGCGGCCGCGCGTTCGAAGCGGGGAATGCGTTCTCGTGCCAGAGGGGGTTTGGGACGGTGCAGGGGTTGGAGGAGGGGGGGGTGTTGGGGGGTTGGGTCCTGAGGTGAGTTTTCTAGGGCGGGGGGGGGGGGGGGGGTGTCTTGTTTCTG
>JAABUO010000143.1_pt1 | contig 196651 bp, 194 predicted proteins | sample 5559291 | NCBI WGS metagenome assembly JAABUO01 (sample SAMN10711878, study PRJNA513372) | rock metagenome | isolation source: Antarctica rocks | place: Antarctica: Victoria Land, Finger Mt sud
ATATAAAATATAAAATATAAAATATAAAATATAAAATATAAAATATAAAATATAAAATATAAAATATAAAATATAAAATATAAAATATAAAATATAAAATATAAAATATAAAATATAAAATATAATAATAAAGTATAGATCTAGTAAAAAAACAATAATATATAAATTCGTAAAAGTATATAGATTAATTAACTCGAAACGAAATTCTATTAAAACTCGAATTCCTAATCTATTAAAATTCGAGATAGAACGAAAAAATTCTTCCTAAACTTAGAATTAAGATAAAGATTTTTAAGAAAATTAAGATTTCAATTTTTTTTCGAGATTTCAACTTTTTTTAAATTGTATTTAAAAAACTATTTAAATATATCTATTGTTTGTTTAAAAAACTATAAATTTGATTTTAATTTATTATTTTTAGAATTTAAATCTATTTAAATTAAATAATATCTATTAATAAAATGTAATAATTAAATTTAATATTCTTTTAAAGTTTAGCAAGATTTTATTAAAATTCTAAATTTAATTCTAGATTTTAGCGAAATAAAATTAAACTAATCGACTTAGAATAGAATCTTAAATAAAATTCTAAATTAGCGTTCTAAACTTTAGAGCAAGATAGAAAAATCGTTCTAAACTTAGAATTTAGGATAAAGATTTTTAAAACTTAAGATTCTAAATTAGTTTAAGATTCTAAACTAGCTAATACTATCTATTAAAATATATATATATAATATTGAAAATATTATAAAATAGTCTATATATTATTTTATTAAAAATATAATCATTATATAATTAAATATGTTACTATTTTATGTTATTTTTTCTATTTTAAACCTAATAAAATCTAATTATAATATTTGATTTTTAGGTTTAACATTTATTTATAACTTAGTACGCTAGTTTAAAATTCTAAATAAGATTCTAAATTAACGTTCTAAACCTTGGAACAAGATAGATTTTCTTAAAAACTTGGGATTCCAAGTTAGTTTAGAACAAGATAGAAAAGTTATTCTAAATCTCGTCTTAACAATTAGTCTAGATAGAACGACTTTTTTAAAAAAAAATCGGAATCTCGTTAAAACTTAGAATAAAATAGAAAAACTATATAGAATCTTGTTTCGACGATCTATTTCAACGTATAACTATATCGATTTTAATAAAAATCTAGTTTATAATCTATTTAAAGTAGGAAATAACTCTCTTTATAATTCAAATAAATAAAACTTAGAGTTAATTATTTACTTTAAAATAGAATTAATAAATTTTAGTAAAGATCAATATATAAATATCTTGTTAAAAGATTAATAATATAGCGATATATAAAGATAAAATCTCGCACGCGTCTACTATATTTAATTCTTTAACTTTTAAATTCTTGTTAATTATATCTCTATATTTAGACTGATCGTCGGGTCGAGTTTCGATACCAACATTCTAACTCGACCCAGATACTTGATATCAACCTCTTGACTCGACTTGAAATCGACTTGGATCAACGATTTCTTGATTCGACTCGATCGACTCGCCAAGCAATCAAAAATGACGTCAAAATGCCAAGATTTTCTATTTTTAAAAAAATTCGCATTATTTGAATTACTAAAAATAGTTTAAAAATAATAACGCACAAATAACGTACAAATGCATTATCTAAATGCATTACTATATAATATTATAAACAAATTAATTAAATTAATCAATTTGATTAAGTTGATTAATGCACTTTTTCAAAAATAATCTAAATTTTTCGAGTCTTGGCGAGCCGGGCCAGGTTATACGCTAAGTACTTCATATCTACCCTTTGACCCGACCCGAATACTTGGGCCAAGATTTCTAACCCGAATCGAGTCTTGGCGAGCCAGGAACCCGGCTCGAACTCGATGACCCGGCTCGACGCGACCAGTCTATCTATATTCTATATTAGATCGATTTATAACACTCTAGTGTTGTCGCGTATAGTTCAAGAAATTAATATAGGAAAATTATTTATAACCTATTAATAATAGGAAGAATAGCTATACGAGAAAATATAGCTATCTAATATTTAAATAGAATAAATATCGCTTGAGTAGTAGATAAACTGGAGGGTAGAGAGTAAGTAGAGAGTGAACCAAGAGTGAATAGAAGATAAATCGAGAGTAAATAGCGCCTAAGTAAAGCGACGGGAGCTAACTAACTAGATGCGAAGGAGAAGGGATTTATTGTACGCGATTATACAAGAATATACTACCTGAAAGAGATTTATGCCTGTTTATATAGGTTACATGAACGAGATAAAGGACATATATGGATTGACGTTCATCGTCTTGAATATTATTTGTAAGGTCTGAGATAAGCACTACAGTAGATAGACGCGTAGACCAGAACTGAATGGAGAGAAGATTGATGATGTCGTGAGATGGAAGATCTCTGCTATTATACAGATTTTGCCTTTTGCCTTATAATTAGACAGAGGAGTCGCAGCTCCCCGACCTCGGTTGTTCCTGACCCCGATCATTCCCGTCTATTCAATTATCAAGAAGCCCTATTATCTACTCGGTATCCACTCTTTCAAGCAGGAAGTCTGCAGAAGAAATCTCGCGGCGCAGTCGCTTTGTGTGTACGGGGCTCGACGGCAAAAGTCCTGGTCAACGCTAGTAGCGCCACTAGTGCTATCAACTGGAGGTCGCCCGAAGGACCATCTAGAGGTTGTTGTCTAGACGACCTGCATTGCGGATTCTGGGCCACCCAGCACCCCGTAGCCCCTAGACGCCCCCTATCGGCCAAGTCTTGGCATGACCAGGACTTATGCCGTCGAGCCCCGTAGGAGCACCCGGACTCGGTATGCAGCACCCAAGTGCGGGTGATGATCATGCTTGTTTTCCGCTAAAGCAGCAGTCTCGGCAGAGTGCCGAGTGAGTTGAGGGCAGATCGCAGTCCATGAAAACCTGCTGTCTGTGAAAGAAATGCATCGACGAATGTAGATATAGTAAAGTTGGCTAGGCTCGTGAAAAGGCGAGGATCCTCGCTACAGAGTTCTATGCCTAGTTAGGATAGCGCTGACCTCGGTTTCTTTTGCATTGAGCCAATTACGAGGCTGGATAGTTTCCGTCTCCTTGGCGCGGCGCGTGTGAGCGCGGGATTGATGGAACGAAGCTTCAATCTAAAGTAAAGTACATATCATTCTTGTTTGATAGAGTAACAGCGTGCCCCCATACCCGTTAGTTAATCCGGTTGGAAAGCATTATCCTCCCATCTACTACAACGCCAGCCAACACAGGTCTCTTCTCACTGACTGGCTGATCACTTCCGTGACTTCCACACTCATTCATTCTCCCCTCCTCGCTATTCTACATTCTGCCGAATCTCTAAGCCACCACTCCCAGCAACCAGAAGAATGGACTACAATCCCTGCCTCTCCTCCATCCTCGCCACCCTCTCCGCCTACGCTCCTCCCCTGCAGCAACCTCCTCCGCCCACCCCATACCAAACCCACCAACCGCCCTCTCATCACCCCCCACCTATCCACCCACCTTACGAAACCCTCGCTCAGGTCCCTCTCGATCCTGCAGAAGCAAACCACCCTCCCCCTCCAACCACAACCCAGCCCCCTCACCCTCCCCCTGCTCCCACACCTCAGCCCCCCCTGCCCCCCGCAACATCCATAACAACCTGGCCCCCCGCCCTCCGACTCACCCTCGCACTCTCCCAAGACGAGGAAAAAATGCACCGCCTCCGGCATCTAATCCAAGAACAGCACAATCACGAGCGGACATGGTGGTGCGGGAGGGAGGAGCTTGTTCGGAAGCAGCGGGGCCGGGGGGAGGCAAGGGGGAAGTTGGATGGGGTGTTGTATGTCCCTCCTTCCTTGACCGGGCTTGAGTTGCGGGCGAAAATATAGAGGGGGTGTAGAGTTGTTGACAGTAGGGGTAGGAAAGGGCTAGGCGGCCATGTCGCGGCGTCGACGCATCTCTCGGTATACACTTCCTCGATACGGTAGGTGTTACGGGGGCTGGGTGCTGATGGATACAGGATCCTGAAGCTGATAAGCGGGAGCTGGAGCGGTATGATAAGAAGGTGCATGTCGCCTGTGGGGAGATGATCGCGGCGACGGAGAAGGAGCTTAAGGTGCTGGGGGTGCCGTTCTTTGGGGTCGGGGAGGGGTTGATCAGGAGGCATGAAGGGATGGTGAAGGAAAAGGACGAGGGTGGGATAGGGGAGAAGGAATTGCAGGGGTTGAGGAAGAGGATGCTGGAGTTGTTGGAGGATCTGTGTAAGGACTGATTGAAATAAGCTCTTAATCAGCCGCCACAGCGAAGGGCATGCGGCCGGGCGTTCGGTTACAGGTGAGCGCCGAAGGATGATACCCATAGACGCGTGCTTGCTCCATTTTATGGAGTTGATGCCATCGTTGGGCAATGAAAGTATTTCTCACAATACACAGCGAAAATTGAACCAAAGTCGGTGAATCTTGACATCAGAATTAAAGCATAAGTAGAGAAGCAAGGACATCGTCGATGAACATGCTCCAAAGCCGTAGTGAACGTTGTACGACAGTTCCGAGCCAGAGCCCGCTATGTAAACCCTCTGGTATCATACTCATGCCATGTGGGCCTTCGCAAAACCGGCCTCCCATATCATCAAGGTACCCCAAGCTTTGAGGCCTTCGTCCCGCGTATAGCCGACTCTGAAGCAGTCGTCGAGACATTCGGCAATCAACGCACTTGCGTCCCATCTGCCTGCTCCTCCCGTCTCACCATGAACAACTCCTCTCCCCTCAGCCACCCCACCCCCATCCGCATACCCCCTCCCCTCACAGCCTCTCTATCCCGCTCATAGATCATATTAACAACCCCCAGCCCCAGCACAAAAAGCCCAACATCCCCACCCCTAACCCCCCTCCACCACCCCCTCTTCCTCCCCACCTTCCAAAAACTATCCATCGACAGCCTTACACTATACAAGAAATTCCCCCGTCCGCCTCTACGTTCCAGAAACGCAAACATCCCCGCCAAAAAACCACCCCAGAACCAGCGCGCCTGCGGCAAGAAGGTGCGAGGCATGAGGTGGGCGAAGAGGCATATGGAGCCCCAGGCGGTGCCGATGGCGCCGGTGAGGAAGGCGGACATGCGGACGATGCGGGTGGCGAGGAGGTTGAGTTCGAGGACGGGGGAGGCGAGGAAGGTTTTGTAGCGGGGGAGGGAGAAGAGGGTGAAGATGAGGGTGAAGAATTTGGCGATGGGGGGGAAGGCGAGGAGGGGGAATGTTAGGTAGTTGGTTAGGCAGGAGGGGGAGTGGGGGTGGAGGAGGGCGCAGGAGAGGGAGGTTAGTGAGGGGTGGGCTGGGGAAGTTATTGGTGATATTTGGGATAGGGTGGGGGCGAGGGAGGAGGTCGGGTATAGGATTGGGGATGTGAATGGTCTTATTTGGGGTGGCAGTGGTTAGCGTATGGTCCAAGATGATATAGGGGGATAGTGGGAAGGGTTTAGGGCATGAGAAACGTACGGCCAATTGAGCCTCGAGATCTCGGCAAGCGAGTCGACTATAGTGTCTTCAGATGGCCAAGGCAACTTCGATGGATAGTTGGGGGGACGATGTTGGACGTAATTCGGAGTGTGCGAGAGAATGAAGTCGCCGAATGCCTAGAATTATCAGCCAAACACCCCCGAGAGTTCGGAATTGGTACCTTTGGAAAGCAATCCCGATCAAAAACAAACGCATGCAGCAGCTGTCCCGTAGCGAACGGCATCAGCATCCAACTGCCCACCCACCTTGGCTTATTCTGAAACCAGCCGTCATTCCCCAGCGTGTTGTACGTGAACTCCGCGGCTCTGGTGAGAATATATATGGCTATCGTGATTCTCAGTTGGTCTGCGGGATAGACGCCAAGCGCAAAACCTCCAAGACTGGCGCCAATGGCTGGTGCAAAACGAGAGGTTAGTGATCTCGAGATACGGGGGTTGCGCCGCCGGAAGGGCGCTGCGTCTTTTGTAAGGAGATTGGTGCGTAGGCGAGAGAAGAAGCGGTAGAGGAGACGATGAAGGAGGAGGATCATGGAGATGGAAAGGGAGAGACGGAAATTGGGGCTTTTGAGAATTGAGGTCTTGGGCTTTGGTCTAATATGGATCAGCTAGCTTCAGAGAGACGAGAGTTGCACCAGCTCACCTCCGTGGCTTCCCTCTTGCCAGGATATACTCATTGACCCAATCCCATAGCTTCAAACTCGTCTGCGACGCGATGAAAACACGTAGAGATGCTCTGATGGCTGTGGTATTGAAGTCATCGCTCGATTGGACTATCGAATTGAACTTCGAGGGTGCTGGTGCCTTTCTTCGCACGGCTTTTGGAGAGCGTGTGATCAGATACTCATGCAGCGTCTTATACTCTTTCTCGCTGATGGTATAGCGAAGGGTGTTGCGAAGGACTACAGACTCGATCTTGGCGGGGCCTGAGGGTGGAACTGGGTTCGAAGCAGCAGATGCCATTGCGCTTCGCTTCCGGCTGGCTGCCGTCGGACTGGGAAATTGAAGCAAGTATCTTCAAAATACCAGCTGCACTCAGCCTACGAAAGGCGTGGTTCGGAGCTCGAAGTTGGTGGTTGAAGGTGAGAGCACGCGACTTACCTCGGTTGCTTGGCTTTGCACGTGATTGTCGTGCTTCAAACGTTGGCCAGGAGCGACACCAATTGTTCAGCCCAGCTGAACCCAGCTGGAAACTATATGATAATCCGAGAGAAGGCTGTATCATGGCGGGTCTGATCACACTCGGAGAAAGCTCGTCGCAGGCTATTTAACACTCATCGCTCCCACGTAGTAATTGCAAGATGATGTAGTTGTACGTCCTTTATTGTCTAGATACGTGATACCCTTTCCGTCGCCTCTGTGACCAAACGTCGGGTCTAGATGCATGCCTCCCATCACAGCCTCACGAGGAAGGCCGTCAACCTTGTCCGAGACTCCATGCTTGCAAAGGTAAGTCGTCAGGGACGGGAATCGCATCCGCTGTGAGTGCAATAGTATGGAAGCAAAGTATGAGTAAAAAGAAGCTAGACCCCTTGCATCTGGCTATCTTGTTCCTCTGTGTCTATCGATAAAGAGGACCTGGATCACCCCGATGAGCGCGGCGAAGCCGCTAGCTCACCATGCCAATTCAGTGAACCCAATCCGAGCAGCCACTCCGTTCGAGTAGCCTCCCAGCCGTGAAGCGATAGTCCTACTTGCGGCGCCCACGGACGCAGCAAGGCCATTGATCTTTCCACGGAACGACGGCAAAGGCGTGACCTCCTTGAGGATGATGAGAATCAACGGATATCTGAGACTAAAATTGAAACCCCGAAACGTCCAGCAAGCCCAGATCCCGGGGTGGAGAAGTTTTTCGGGAAGCAGGGCAAGGTACGAGACAATAATGTACGCCATTAGATGAAGCAGGGTGGCTATGATGAAACATCGCCATATCCCAAGCCAAATAGCAAATAGAGGAGATACGACAACCTTGATTGAAAAGATCGATGACGCCGTTCAAGGACATAATGATACCGACGGTAAGGGTGCTCGATCCGAGTCCACCAGGAATACCCGTGGGTGAGGCGGCCAAGATGGACACCTCATCTCCAGCCCTGTCATCCTGCAAGAAGATCGGAAGAAGGTGGTCATGGCACATCGAGTGGTATGTGAAAACACTGAGAGCGATTACAGTCATTACCGTTTGGTGGGTCCAGGTTTTCGGGTTCTCTGAAGAGTTCGAGGGTGATTTGGATCAACCGTCCACGTGTATCAATCGCTATTTCTCCTCAGTGATCGCGACGTCGTTGGAAGTTCCGTAGCTGTCAGCGCGAAGATCCACACCAGTATCCGCGGTGGCTTCAGATGTGTCCAGCAGTGAAGTCTCAGCAGTCGAATTGTCCCACTCCGCTTGCGTGCTTCCCGATCGCAATCCCGGGTGTGTCTCGATCAAGAGAAGATAGCCAGCCGTGATACTTGTCATGCATAACACAGCGCAGATAAGATCGGGAAGAAGGAATGGGAAGGTGACAAAAATGCCATTCAGAGAGCAAAACAGAGGCAAAGGAGCTCGCCGAATTTGCAAAGCTGCCACCAATTGGTGGCCCAACAATGATTCCAATCGAGCAGGCGAACGGCATGACAGCATATGCTCTGACTGTGTTTTATAATTGTAGAATCTTGCTCGGTTCGAAAGTGATAACGACTCACCCTTGGTCATCAGACGATCCTAAGACCTACTTTACCTCCAAGCCTTTCAAAACATCAAAAGAAAGCCTGCCATCTGTGCCATGCCCACTGAAGCTGTCGGAGGTTGCGACGGAACGGCATTGTCAGCCGCGAAACAGTAGGTTGCGGATCCAAAGACATTCTCATTGTGATTCTCGATCTGGACTGACCTATTCCGTTTGGTAATTCATATATTTTGTTCATGCTCTCTGAAGATCGCAAGTCTTTATGGCTCTTTCAGTCCATTTCCATAATATCTAAGCTCATGTCCATATCTCGATTCTGGTACGGAGACTGAGGACGACAATCAAGCTAACGTTCGTATGTTGAGAACTGTCGTATCGCGATGGCATCTATTCTTTCAGTGTGTGTGACTGACGCCGTTTAGGGTTAGCTGGTCAAGATGCCTTCTTTGCTAGCCCGTGATTACAAACACATCCGGATCGGCAGGAACCGGAAGCAAGTGAGGACCGGGGTTTGGTCGATGGGAATAGGGAAAAGCCTGAAGGTGAGGAGTAATAACAGTGGGTTTCCCTCTGCGGGACTAGCAATAAGAACTGGACTACTGCTGGTTTCCGTTGCCTGCCACGCTGGAGCAGCTCCGACTCGTCCATAAACATGGCCTCGCGACAGATTACGCAGGGCCATGTATCACGGAGACCTCTCCAACACAAGAGTGCCGTTCTGCAAGGCCAAAGCACCAATCTCGCCTATGCTGACGTTTGGATGCCTCGGTCTTGGCACGTCGGCTTCGGTTGGGGCGGCTGGTCTCTTCTGCCGCAAGCCGCATCTTCAGAAACATGGCTGCCGTCCCGCTGATACCAACCTCCTGAAACTCCACACTTTTCGAAGCTTTTACACCAATCTATTCTATTGTTTTGCTGAAAAATCCTTGGGCCTGCCGATATCCTACACTATGATTGGTGCATCAGCGACCTCAATCCTAAGTTGCAAATCTCTCTACTTACCCGCAAACACATGGAGCGGGCATGGAGCGGGTGTGAACCCCCTTGACCACGGTCTGTAAGATGATCGTCTTGGTAATGCTGGAAAGGATCTTCTGTGACACCGCAAGTATTAAGGGTCCGGATGCCTCGTGTTTCCCTCCCTCTCAGAGCGGCATCGTTTGATCTGTTTCGCATCAGTCTAGTACCTGGGTACTGTTACATTCCTTTCCATATAAGCAGGACTTTGCTAGTTACTAGTCCTTTGCTTGTCCATTCTTTTGGTTCTCAGTTAGTCATGCAATCTTCATTCTTCTTCTTGGCTGCCGCCTCCCTAGCCAGCGGTGCAATTATTCGGCGTGGAGATCCGACGATGCAAGAGATCCCAACAAAAGCAAAAGCGGACAATACCTTCAGCAACGGGAAACCGTATATAGCGTCAGGACCCGTCGTCTCAGCGACACCACCCACCGATATATACGGCGTCCGCACCATTGACCTTCCCTTCGGTCGCCTCTATCATGGCGATATGAAGTTTTTCAGCGCAGGTCAGTTGAACAGCCCGGATGGTATTACAGACAAGTGGATGGGTCAACCGGGTGTGTATGACTCGGCAAACCAGAGCGCTTGTGGCATTCCGGACAATGCATTTTCGATCAGTAAAGTGGCCATTCATCCGTACTTTCTCAAGTACGCCGACCTCAGCCGTAAGTTAAGATCCAGATGATAGATACCAGCGAGAAACATTGACAGAATGTGTCAGGCTATTGTATGCAAGATGTCTGCATCAGCTTTTGGAATGGTAAGCAAAAGGGAGAAGGGCAATCGGACATGATCTTGAAGGTTACGGACGTGTGCAGCACCGATCTCAATGACCCCACCCACTGCGCCAAACCCGGAGACATCAAGATAGACAGGTCGAAAGCCAAAATCATGGAATATATCCCTGGCGATGGCGACGTAAAAGGCATTAAAGAGGTAAATGGCGATCAGTTCAAGGACGGGATTAGCGATGCCACCAGTGAAACCTGGTGGTTCTTCACTAAATGCTGGGCCGATGCTCTTGTTCAACCTGCATACACAGATAATTGGTTCGCGCAGCCTCCAATACCGAACAACTTGGACTGGTCCCGAAAGACCGGACATCAGCAGTACGAACAGAATCAAATAGCCTACAAAGCGCACACACCAAAAGCATGGCCCCAGCACCCTAACGGTTTTTACAACGCTACTTATGTCGATATTCCGATCACCGACTGGTCTCCTACCGAGCCGGACCCAAAGTGGTGTCCCATTGCTGGTGGTAAAGGATGGGGAATCCCAACTGGGGATTGTGCAGGCGGCTCGAACCAAGCATCTTCGAGCACAGGATCTTCAGGCACAGGCTCCTACGGCATAAATTCCTCCGGCATCAGCCCTTCCAGCACCAGCACGAGCTCTACCAGTACAAGCTCTTCAAGCGCACAGGTAGCCACTGGACCAGGTTCTCCATATATGAATGCGACGACATCGAGTGTTGCGGCAGCAGGACCAGGAGCTTTGAATGCATCCGCCTCTTCAGTGTCTAGTACTCCAACCACCTCGACTACTCTCCCAGTCCCTGTTCCTTCTCAACCTGCATCCAACAGCACCGGCGCGGGTCTTCCTTCTTTGACAGGCAGTGGTGCGAGCAATAGCGCTCAGCAGGCTAAGAGCGGGCAAGGCGAGGACGACACCTGTGAGTGGTGAATTCTGGGAGGAAATACACAACGCGCAGGCCTCACAGTCCGATTGTTCTTTCGATGAGCGACTGAGGGGCTGGTGACCCTCATGTGCTAAGAAATTTGATGAGCCGAGTGAGGCGATGACATGTGTTAAACAATAAGCATCTAACATCCTGCACATTCTTCCTGTCCAGCTTAATACAGGCGCATTTTATTTCGCTCTGATCAGAGCTCAATCTGACCCTTACGTGACCCTTGGGATGACGGCCCGGGGAATCGAGAACAGGCCGAAAACGGTAAGGCTGTGTTCTCCACGTGAGTACATGTAGCCTAAGGTAAAGTACATGTACTTTAAGAACGTCACTCAAGCGTATAGGATCGTCCTGGAATCACGGGCTCCCGCGACTTCTATTCAACCTAACTCCGTATACAACTATGCGACGCACGACATCATCTCGAGCATCATGTTCAAATGTTCCAGCGCTTACTACTAGACTGCAAAGGCGGACATTATACGCGCTCGAATCAACTTACTTCTACCAGCCTTACTTTAAGCAAACGCTCCGCCTGTCTGAAAATTGCTGCATTGGCTGGTCCCCGTGGCGAGGTGCATACAGCAAATCACTATTATTAAATTGACACCTCAATTGATTACAACCTTCCAACTCATCGACTGAGACCATACCACCCTGCACTGTTCATTCTGTCTCTCATTAGCACTTCGTCGCTCATTCTCCATCAACACGTTATTATTCCTTGTGGTGATGATATGAGAAGAACCCCAGGTGGTCGGCTTCAATTCCGTTCTTTACATCGGCTATGGCGCGTCTCTGTCCTACAAGTCGACTACTTGGCTACTAGTTGCGCGTAGCCTCGTGATTAGTCAACAGCGATAGACTACCGTAATGATTGGGTTCCGAATCATACATCCCACGATTGGGCCATGTTCCTACTGTTATGCTGTGCCTCCAGCACGTGCAGATGGATTCTCAGCCCCATCGGGAGCGAGTCAAAGAGCCAAAAAAATTTCTCTATACCTTTATTTTTTGACTTTTCAATTGTTTCCTCCTTTGATTCTTCAATCTTCCTTGGATAGGACCGCTTTCGTTTTTGACTCTTGTTCATCGTCGCGAAGGGCTTACGCTTGAGATGAAGCATACTATCCTGCATCTTAGCACTCTCATACCACTTGTTGTTGCACCAGATTAGTCTACATACTTGCTTAGCCTAATCCACTGCCTTTGTCAGATATTTGTCCAATAACGTTGTTTCATTCGAGTCGACATTGAATGCTTACAATAGCTGACTTTCCGCAGCTGTCCCTTTAGATGATTCTACTGCCATTCCTTTGCGTGGTCCCAACTCTACCGTACCGTTTCCGGTTAATGCTACTAGCAATCATTGGCCTCCGAGCTCATCTCCGGTAGCTTCATCGACTATATCAGCATTCAGTTGGAACTGGGGTCAAGCACCACCATCTGGTTATCATGTGCCGACATCATGCATCGCTAGCAACGAAGATCTCGCACCAATGCAGTCTGATGATACCAGAGTAGGGGTTGCCAACTACTTGACATGCGCCGATGCTTATGACTCCTGGGCATATAGCGCTCACCAATCTCCAATAACAATGTCCGACGGTAAGGTAACCTTCTTGACTGACAGCCTGGAATTGAAGACGCAAGCGACGTCATATGCTATTCCCTCTGGTTGTATGTCGATGTGCACGATCCGTGCATCACGAGTCCAATTGCTCTATTGGCCTACCCCCTACTCGATACCGGGCAACAACGCAACCTTGACCTCTGCGTCTCGGCCGAGAATATCAATCGGGCCTGATGGCTTCAGCTTCGTCTCGCCGACAGCCTATGTCATTTACTCAGGGGTTCATGCTGAGGCACCCGCTGGATTCCCAGGCTGGAGGACGTACGACAATATTACCCAAGCTTACCCACCAACCCAACTTAGTACCTTTTACTCGTGTAATGCGCCGTATGGACATTCGTCTCAAATCAACTTTGAAGATTTCAACGTCCCACCTCGGTGGAGTGTCATATCCGCTCATCAAAATTGTGACTGGTGCCAACAGCAGTACCTTTATCCTGACCCTCAGCAGCCTGGCGATGCCTTAGTCACTGGTTACGCAAACATGAATTTTGATCAAATCCCGTGGTTTGGCAGTGGCCAATCATCGTGGACCCTTCAGCCTACCCTAGCAGCTCCACCCGGTCTGACAGACATTGATCCTTACTGGAAGCACTGCACCTCGCTATATCAGGGTATCTGGGATCCACCTCGTAGCCTCAGCGCTGTCGCTGAGCTCACTCCAACAGCCACTGAAGCGAGCACCTCGCCTTCCGCATCAGCAGCAGTACCGACTAGTACCGCAGCACCTGCGTCATTGTTGATAAGCCCCTTGGCTTCTCCAACAGGCACACCTGGAGCTATTGAACCTGATACAAGCATTCAGGCTTCGAAGCATTCAGAATCGCCGACCACACCTACGTCCAGCAATGAGGCAGATCCTCCCGCTGAAGCTGCCTCGTCGCCGTGGCCAGCGGATTCCCCAGATGACCCCAAAGGAGCATCTAGGGATCCCGCGCAGGCGACCAAAGGTCCATTAAGTGGGATAAGAACAGGAGGAATGCCGCCAGACTCCTCACTAGATCCAGTCTTGACTCAAGATCCTCCTTCAAGGCCCAATCTCGGACTGACAGCAACCCGATCACCAGATTCATCGCCGCAGCCGAGCTTAAGGCTGACGGACGGGAATTCTCCTACTCAAAGTTCAAAGAAGTGGACGACAGGACATACAACAGTGGATGTCATCCAGGGTGAAACTGGAAAAGCGTCGCTCGGAAGCATCTCTAACATAGAGGGGTCTCCGTCTTCGCATACAGAATTCACCACCAACCTTCCTCGCCTTACCATGACCGCAATGTCACACAGTATATCGCACATCGAATCACCTTACCTTCTTACGATTTCTCCCTCGGACGATGGAGCTCTCTCTCATCACATAGAATCAGCAGGAGCCGTGAAAACGACAGACCGGGCAACGGGGACCCTGATGGTACCTCTGACAATTCCCTGACGGCCACGCCACACATTGGCATAAATGCTGTAGGGGAAATATTCACTCCGATAAACGCACATACAGTCGTTGTTCAAGATACTAGCTTATCGATTGGTGGAGAAGCGCTTACCATGCATAATGTGGAGGTCTCTGTGGGTAATTCAGGGCTGGTCGTCGGCACAACGACTATTGCGGTGCCTAGCGCAGGCATAAACCCAGCGGACGACCCGAAGGAGCAGACGGATGCCAATCATGCTTCTACTGTGACTGCTGGAGGGCTCGCGTGGACGTTCAACGGTGATAGTCAGATCATGGCCGGCGGCGTGACCCTCACAAAGCAATCCCATGCGATCATGTCAGGCGGAACTTCATTCTCATTCGGATCGACAGCCCTATTTGCGGATACGGCGACTATTCCGATGCCTGTAGCGGCCGCGGCGACGTCTCATGGTTCACTTTCCACAGCTGTTGGGCCGACCATTGAAGACCAATTGGGCCGTGGCGAAGTCCTATGGAGTGGCATCACTATCACAGAGGGTGCATCAGCCATCACCATTCATGGAAGTCCGGTGTCATACGGATCGTCAGGCTTGATAATAGGCACTTCGTCGATCGCCATTCCCAGCAAGACCGCTGATCCCTCCGAAGTCATAACACTCAGCGCTGCAGGTCTGACCTTTACACCGGTATCCAGCAGCTTGCTCGTTGTGGATAAGACTACACTCTCTGTAGGATTCACGGCAAGGGTAGTGAATGGTGACACGATGTCTTATGGATCTTCCGGCTTAGTTGTGGGTACATCAACCGTTCCGATACCCAACTCCAACTCCACTGCATCAAATCCATTGGGGAACATCATCATGTCAGGCTTCGGAACCTGGACCAGCTGCTTCGGCTACTAGTGTAGAAGCCTTTAAAGGAGCCGCAGTGGACATATCTCGCCAAAAGCTCTGGTTGGTATAAGCACTTAGCATGTGTATTGGGCTAGGAGTATGGGTTTTGTATTGCTGAGGGAGTCTCTCGACGTGGTCCCGAGACTTGGATGGAATTGGACCTGAAAATAGCTCATGCGAATGAAAACATTACTCGCCCAGCGGCGATGATCTTCCAAAATCTCATGGATCGCGTTGTCAGGACTATCGTACCTGTAGAATAGCCCATCCTGGGGTCATCTCGTGGCTGTGAAAAGGGGGCTAATCCAGCGCCGGCGTCACTCGGCGCCAAAGGCAGGGCTTTATCAAGCTTTATAAGGAAGGTGTGCTGCACAATGGCGGCCTCTGTTTTCTAGATTCGCTGGCGGGCGTCTATTCACTGACAACGCAATGCATTGAACACTCGGCAGGCTCATCCAGAAAGCCGATCATCAGAAGCAAATTGAATCTTCGGCACGTGACCCTGAGTAAGCGGGAGTGCCAAGGATCTTGGCAAGTGGCGATTTGCCTCCCACGTTCGACGATTTAAGGTACTCACTCGGTTGCCACCAATCGTTCAAAGTTCATCAGTGTGGAGGGTCGCACAGGACTTGCAAAGTCGTCGATCACCTTGATCGTCAATCCTGCAAGTGTGCTACGGGCAATACCGAGTCAAAGCCTGTTATGGGCGCGGGGAATCGTACACCATCTTTTCGCCATGCTCGTACGCGTCATTCTTGCTGCCTTCGGCTTCTCCCACTGTCATGCGTCTTCGGTCCCGCCAACGCTCAATCCGTGCTCAAGTCTTCTATTCTATTCCCGTAGCTTCTCTTTGTGTCTAGCTGCTTAGCTATCCCGTGAGTACGTACGCTCATGCTGCCTGTGGCTCAGGACATATATTAGTGTGGCTTGAACCATTATCCTCCTCCTCTCTTCTCTATCTCCAGCATCTCTCTAGACTTCCGAACTTCTTTCCCACAACTCGACTATCAAATATTTCTCCATACTCGATATCTACATAACATCTTCCCTAAGCAAACATGCCTTCTGTACGCTACAACAACCAGTCAGCTCCGTTCTGGGACTTCATCACCAACCTCGAGTCCGCCGGCACCGACCACCCATTCTTTGCTGCCTTCAACCCTGAGGCTCGTGAAGGCCGCAACCAATGCCATCCACCTCATCGCGGGCCTCCTCATCACAACGGCCCAGCCCCCGCAGGCCATGAAGGTCATGACGGCCCCCCACCTCCAGCAGATCACGAAGCCCACCAAGGTCCACCACCTCCAGGACCTCACAGCCCAGACGGGCCTATCCCACACTCCCCACACGACGGAGGCTGGGCTGGCTTCCCCTTCGGACGTCCCCACCATGGTCATCACGGGGGCCCTCACCGCGGCGGCTGGGGTGGTCGCGGTCGAGGAGGGCATCGCAACCAGGGCGCTTCATCCTTCGGTGGCTGGCCGACGGGCGACTTCGACATGAGCAAGTTTGCCGAGTTCCTCGGCGCACAGTTCGGCATGGGCGGCGCTTCCTCTTCTACCGACAAAGAGGCCGCCGGCGCGGGCAAGGATTTCGAGCCCGCTGCCGATATATTTGACACCGAGGACGCATACATTGTACATATCTCGCTCCCTGGCGCCAAGAAAGAAGACGTCGCTGTCAATTGGGATTCCGACAAGAGCGAGTTGAGCGTCGCGGGTGTAATCTACCGCCCTGGCAGCGAGGAGTTCTTGAAGACCTTGGCGCTTGACGAGCGCAAGGTGGGTGTCTTTGAGAGGAAGGTCAGGCTTGGGAGCAGGGCTAGCCCGGCGCAGGTGGAGGTTGATGGCATCTCGGCGAAGATGGAGGATGGGATTTTGATGGTCACGATCCCGAAGGAGGACAAGGACTTTGTGGATGTTAAGAAGGTGGATATCGTGTAATTGTGCACACATACAATACTAGTACGATGAGTGTTACGGGCGCATGGTTTGGCAAAGGTCTCGCAGGGCGTGTAACATTAGTAGGATAGCTAAAGAAAGAGTACAACAGAGATGATTTCTTAACATCAGTCAGACATTTACACTCCTTTTCTTAGCTTATTTGACTCGATCGCCACACATGAGCTCCTGCATTTGTTGCTTTCCATGCGACGATAGAGTAGTCGAAAGCTCTGGAGCATGCCCCGCAATCATAATTACCATAGTAAAGCACAACGCTGCTCGGCATTTCCATGCCTTACCCCAGAGGCAAACTGAGCTGATACAAACTGCAACGAGCAGTCCAGCGGCTGACATATCGGGCGATGAGTCCCTCTACGCAAGACGTTGATTTTGTCATTTACAGCATCGAATAGTGCGGGATGAAGGTGTGGGGGTTAAGTGGTTAAATTCCAGCACTGGAGAAGGCAGACAACTCGGGTATAGCGGGCATGGAGCCGGCGCTAGCCCAATGGGGGCACAGACGCCACGTCTCACTTTACTTTAGGGATCTCCGTCCTTCTTCATAACAAGGAGAATGCGAAGATCCCAGAGACCATTCTTTCAAGGTCTACACTCAGCTAAATCTGTCTTCCACAAGCTCCCCTGCGCTTCATGAAACGTGGCTACGCGTCCTACCGGGACTCTTCTGCATCGCGAGATTGCCAGTAGCTATCCCTTGACGACCTTAGGTGGAGCATTGACTGGCTGAAGACGAGCTGAATGACAAGTATGGAGCTGTTGCTGAATATGGACAGTGAGAGACAGAGTTCACGTCAACAGAAAGTGGTGGTGGGGATGGTCGATGTAGGCCAGGAGGTAGTATGATGATGCAGCGGGTGAGGGTTTATACATATCTGCGCCTGTAAGTCGGTGTTGTGTGTTCTATGCAATTTCCTGTGAGTGCCTTGGAATAGAGAAGTGGAAGGTCAGAATATTCATTCCCAATCTTCGATTTACGGCGCTGATACAAGGGTCCTAGCAATGGGTGCAACACTGTACATCGCCTACGACGATCCGCGAAGCTTACGCATTAATTACAGTACATGTAGCCTTCGAGCTGATGCACCTGGATGTGATGAACACAGAATCTATTCCTTGTGATCTTGTCATTCTGTTTCCGGTTGTGCAAATGCACAGTACATGTGCTTACAAAATTCTACTTGTTCCCTGTTGACTTCTTGATCAATATAATATTGGGCAGCTAGGATGCGAGGACGGTGATTCGGTTTTCGCGCGTATCTAAATTGGAATCGTGGTTTAGTACATGATTTGTCACTGGTACAGTCTGTTGTTGTGTGTTTCTCTTCTCCGCTGGTTCGACCTTTTGCCGTCTTATAACGTGTGCACTGAAGGCTCAAGCGACGTTTTCAGTTTGACAATATCTCAATCACGACAAGCGATAAGCGTTTATTCGTGTCATTAAGCTTGCTTGTCCCCTTCAAAACAAGCAGGTTTGATTCTAGTGAGTAGGGAATCGCTTGGAGACTATGTCGAATCTCGGAACACCTCGACTTGCAAGCATCTGTGGCCCATGACTAGCCTCTGAGGTTTTCCAAAGCTCTTGGTCACGAGGTCGAAGAATGGCGGGTGCATTCTGCTTTGGCAAGACCCAAAGTCAGCATGCAGTTCAACGCTTTACCTTGTGAGCTATAACCTTCACCGGTCGATAGGTCCAACGTCATTTCGTGAAAACGTTTTTGGAGATGCGGATTAATCTTTTTGCTCGCTGAAAAGTGCAGCTTACCGCGCAGGATTGACGCCATCTTGTGGAGCCACTTAAATACGGAGTGCTGGGTTTCCAATAATCGCCAGCTATTTCTCTTGTGTTACCGCTTGGTGTTGGAGTCGCTAGATTAGTGCAATAGTGGCGCAAATCTGCGCCGAAATCTGTGCCGAAGCATTAAACTTGCTCACGGACAACTTTCAATATGGGCTTTGAGCCCTTTCTATGGAATGTGAGTCTTGAGCCTTTTTTGGAGGAACGGGTCTTGAGCTCTTCCCCAGTACTATACTATAGAAATCTTGTCCTCTCACACTGATTTTTCTGTACCATACTTCTCATAATCATTGATTCCAATTTCCACAATCATCCCAAAAGTTCGACAAAACAACGTAAACCCGTTTAGACAAGCCCAGCTTTAGACAAGCCTAAGACCAGATTCCCTGAACATGCGTCTATCTATCCTGCTGGAGCGTTAACAGCGACTGGCGCCTTCGCTTACTCTAGAGGTAAGTCATCCTATCGTAATCACAACTAGGTGACATTGCCAAATGTAAGCTAAACCACCCTTGGGTTTAGTCGGTCTCTGAACCTGTACTTCTTGTCCGATTTCTCCCTGAACAGCAAGACCGATAGAGGTATCACCCTGGGCCTGGCTCAATTCCCCGAGTACCACAAGAACGACGATAAAGTCGAAGAAGCGCTTTTTGAAAGATCGCCCCTTTTCTGCACGGACGGGGCCAAGGTTGATCTCAATACGATGCCCGGTGGCAAACCACTTCTCGGAATTAAAGACTATAAAGTAAACAATCTCGACCGCACCGCGGTCCACGAGGTTGGGCACTGGATGGGACTCTACCACACCTTCCAAAACCGGACGGATGACGCATGCAACGCTGACGATGAAGGTGACGGAGTGGATGATACTCCGAAGCAACGGGAAGCTAGCAAGGCTTGTGCTCCCAAAAATGCCCTCGATAAATCCTGTGGAGTCAAGCCGAAAGAACATCGTATGTACTCATCAAACGCGGCTTTTCTATTGATGTAACGGGTTGCTGACTCAATCGTCACAATTAGAGTTGCATAATATTATGGACTACGGCCCAGACAAGTGGTAAGTGGGCCGGAACTTGTTCTACGTCAGCACACTAAAACCTTTCAGTCGAACCGACTTTACACCTGGCCAGGGCATTGTAATGCGTCAGAGCTGGTTCAAATATCATGCAATGCACAAAGGGTGGCGAGATTGAATTCAGGGAATGTTATCATCCAGGATCGGAGTCTAAGGTTTAAAGGAATGGTGGAGGAGTAGGCCGAGATTATACTCAACACCAATGACCACTAATATATACTATACTCTGGACTGATTTTTTGAGACCATATGTCCCCTATTAAACGGAAATGCGGGTAAAGAGTTCTCATGATAGCATCCTCTGCATGTTGGTCGCTGACGGGGTCGATCTCATCCAGTTGAGCGAATAGAGATCATCTTCTGCTGACCTAGTCCGAGAGCTAAGATGAAGTGGTCCAATATATCACAAATTAGGCATGTGACGAGAGGTTTCTGCCAGTGGCAATTTGAGCTCGGCCGCCATAGGAAACATTAGACAACTATCTCACCGTTAGAGACCGGACCGACGATGCAGGGCATCGAGTATAATCCATTGATCCAAGATTGCCTAAAGAACTAACGGTTTCAACAAGCTCCGCTTCGACAAGTGTACAAGGCCCTCGATGAAGTGCCTGTTACGTTCTCCTCGCATCATGCAAGAGTTGAAAAGTCGAGCAAGTACCCACGAGTCCAAGAATTAATTGAATAGAAAGGCGCATTGCCATGGTCCGGAAAACACCGCATGTGCGTCCGTTCGGCGACCGATGTGAGCACATTTTCCGCATTTTTACCTCAACGAATCTTGATATATGCCCGGTCGAGAACACGATTCTGTGGAGGAAATCTTGGTTATTTATTATATAGAAGCTTTGTCTGACTGTGAAAACCATCCATAACAGATCCCAGTTCTTTATCTCGCCGAATAGCTGATAATGCAAAAATCGTTTAGACAACTCACGATATCCGAGAATAACTTCCGATATCTGAAAATCAGCTAGATCTAGACTTAGTCCATCACTAGACTCGACATATCACAGCATGCGTACCGGCATTCCAGCAGCCGCCGTTGCGGCACTGATGCTAAGCGCAGTCACCGCTCTTGAGTGTGCTTTCAACTTCCCTGACTGTCAAGCACCAAGAGTTGTGGAGATGTGGAAAAGGTTTCGTAAGCACAATGGAACGCTAGCCCAATTCGCTGTGGTGACCTCTGACAGGGATGGCTGGAGTATCAACATCACCGATGCGTAATTGGATGCAGTTATCGCCGCCGACGAGGCGCCAGATGAGCAGCGAGATACTCCCGAAGACGAAGGCCTTTCGTGGGACTATGACGAGGAGAAACACCATATTGATCACATTTACAAGACCTTGAATGCAAGCTTCTCGCTCTCTGAGATCCACACGTTATTTCACGACAGTAACGGTCTCCCTATCATGCTGTCGGACGGAGAAGTCGATGCAGCCATTGACGCACACTTCCCCGCTGACGCAAAGGTAATCATCGATTGTGAACGACACTTTCCTAATTGTGGTTCACCAAGATTTATCGAAAGAAATGAGAAATTCAAGGCCCATAACGTATCCTCTGCTCAACGGCGCGCAGCGATGCAGACCGAAGATCCTAAGGTTCCTACAGAATTGTCCGATGCGCAAGTAGACGCAATTGTCGCTGCCGATGAAGCGTCATTCGATCAAGGTGCTGCCGACAGAAAAGCGTCATCTGATCAAGATGCTGACGGAGAAGACGACGCCCCTTACGATTTCGAGCAAGATGTCCGACACATCAAGCACATCTATCGGACCTTGAACGCAAGCTTCTCGCCCCCGGAAATCCACGAGCTGTTTCATAACAATGATGGCCTGCCGATTATGCTGTCTGACGGGGAGGTTGATGCAGCCATAGCCGCACACGCTGCCAATACAGCAAGGACAGTCAAGCGTGATGGTATTGTCGACTGTGAGGCGCACTTCCCTAATTGTGACTCACCAAGGAGTATCAAGATCAGCGAGACATTTATGGCCCATAACCTAACGGTCTATCAACGGCTTGCAGCGCTTATGACCGAATTAGACGCAACTTCTGACACGGATCTAACCGATGCGCAAGTGGACGCCATTGTAAGCGCCGAACAAGCACCATTCAGCCAGGAGGTTGAAGAGGAAGACGGCATCACCCACGATCTTGTGAACGAGAGGCGACAATTGGTTCAGATCTACAAAGTTTTGGAGGCAAAGCTCTCGTCTGCTGAAATCTACAACTTGTTTCATAGCGAGGATGGCATTCCGATCATGCTGTCCGACGAGAAATTTGATGCAGCTATAGCCGCCCATAATGCATTATCGGTCCGACGGGTTGCTCGGACATGAGGTTGCCAGGCATCAGGTTGGAGATAGGCTGGAGGACTCAGACTGACAGAATGTAGGAAAGGAGTTGGATTGGGATATAAGAGAGCCAGGCTGTGATTCCGACGCATTGAACATGTTACAGGACATTTTAGAGATGGCATGATGTCGCCGGGGCTCACGACAGATAGAGTGCTGGCTTAGACCCGCCCTTCCATATTGAGAAATTAGAAATCAGTTGATTAGAACTGTCCACCGTGTGATGGAGGCCCTTCGCCTCAGATTGACTCACAAAAGCGAGCCCCCACCATAGGACATTTACGAGATCTCTGATCCTGAATACGTAATGATGAAAAGGGCTAACGGCCATAGGGCTTAGTGGCTTGGCACTAGCTCTAAGTAAAACCCCTGTGCTCTACCAAGATTGGCACGCATCATTCACTGCTTGCCACTCAAAGTCTGTGTAAATTGTGGAGATTGTCAGTCTGCCTCGACCTCAGCCCAGGCTGGACACAGGGCAAGTGCTGCTTCACACCGTGCGCAGCGCGACCAATCCGATGTGACGTCGCGAGGCTGAGTGACCCCGTTGAGTGGCTTAGCTGCTCATATAAGCACATTGAAAGTTCCTTCTGCAGGAATACCAATATCGATTAATAACACCGGCTCATGATTTGCTTCGGCTTCGTGCTTCTTGCGGTTGCCCTTGTTACGTTATCATCCTCTCATCGATGACGAAAAAGCTTTCCCCTCAAGCAAACCACTTCCAAAGGAGCCCCAGTCTTTCGCATACAGTCAGGAGAAGGAGGCAGCAATCAAAAAACTATCATGGGCTAGCCGAGACGACAGACACCAAGATTGCAAGCATATAGGCAACTTCTCAATTTCCAAGACAACGGACGTGAGACGGGCTGTTCATGTAGTCTACACGATGTTGTAGCAAAGGCGCAATCCTGATGAATACATCATTTCAGCTGGGCTTGGAGCTCACAAACGTGTTAAGCCCCTTGACCTCAGCTATTTCAGCTTTCGGATCCCTAGCTTTGGTCAAAGCCATCAAGAAAGCAGGGTCGGATGCTCTCACAGAACTAGAACTTGCTTCGTTCCTCGGGCGCAACCGAATTGACCAAGCCATGCAACTCCATTTTCGACAAATTGTGGCGAGATCGGAGCAAAGGAACCTATCTCGGTACCTCGACATTGTCCTCGAAGCAGGCGCTGGACCAACGGTGCAAAATGCGCTCAAAGATCCTGAGCTCCTCTCAATGGTAATACAATTGTCAGTATTGTGTTCCGCGCATGAGAGCGACACACTAGCGCTTTCTATCGTGGAAGCCATAAGGAGAAATCTTAAAGAATTGAAAACAGATTTTGCGAACGTGCCACACTATCCTTCATTGTGTGGAACATTAAGAGTCTGCAAACAGGAGACTGCTAGCTTTCAATGGTGTCTCTACTATGACATGGTAGAGAAGAGGATTGAATCAAACCTCGCCGATGACAGTTCCACAAAGCGTCGAACAACCGGTGCGAAAAGCCAGAGGAGCTTCCGCTCTGTGTGTCTTCATTGTCCCAGCATCGCGAATCGTACCCTACCTTTCCCGGTACTACAGGTTCTTCTGTTGTGTCTTCATTCGCTCCAGCACTTCCCCGAGGAAAGACTGCTCAACATTGAATGCACCAGTGGAATCACTACCGTAATTGTCTGGTGCTACTATGTCCTCGGTCTAAATGTGAAACTTATACTTGAAGGTCATGAGATTGATTTCGGGCAGCCTTCTACAAGGGTTTTTATACAAGAGAGTTCCTCAAGGGAGTCCTCTGCTTCATTGTTGCATCCGACCAGTCAACATGAGCCTCTATTCAGTTTGACGAGTAGTGAAGGTGACCCAAGGATCGGGCCCGAGCTCCGAAAGAAAGCCAGAGGATTTGGCCGCGAAGTCATCAAGCAGCTTAGCGTGAGTGAAAAGACTACAGATGATTACTGCAACTGGGTCATCCAGCAAAGCCTGCGGGTTTTGCAAGCTCGGTCCAAGATCGACCTCCCTTTCATGCTAGGCAATTTCAAATGGGCTGAACGGCATGCCTTAGTCAAGTGGTCGAGTCCTGAACTATACGGCTTTACGGAGGACAACGTCGCTCGTGCAGGCACATTCCTTCTCGATCTCGACCAGGATCGTGGGCGAAGCGTCAAAGTGAACTACTTCAGGCCCCCCAAAAAGCATTTGCTTGATCTATCGGGTTTGGTGGTGCTTCTTCTCTCACTTGCAAGAGTTCAACCAGAAGACTTGGAGAATTGTGGCGAATTACCATTTTCGACGCAGGTCCAACAGCAGCTCAAGAACGACGAGCCTTGCCTCCAATCGATCGTTGATGGGAATTTTATGGAGGTCGCGCTTGGGCTGACCAAGTCTTTTGACATTCTCTCACGCTTTCTCCAAGGACCAAGTTTCTCAGAGGAATTGAATAAGCGTTCCGTTCTTGTCAGTGCTTGCGGCTGGTCATTGTATTTCGAATCAATAAACGGCGTGGATCCAGCGGAAGTTTTCGTTTCCACACTGCGCATTGTTCGTGGGGTTCCCGTCCGTGAAGACGTGCGAAAGACACGAATCATTGATGGGCCCACCGAGCTATTGTTCTCGCCCTCTGAACCATTGATACTGAAAACCCAGTGGAGAACAAGCGTCGGAATCTTTCCTGGCGTCAGCATCGCGAGACGCGGACGAGCTCTAATTGGCTACCATGAGCCCGATGCGTTCCAGGCTACCCAGATGTTCGAATGGCAGTATCAGGGGTGTATTACTCGGCAACATTTACTTGGGTTTCGAGAAATGCTAGATATCTGCATGGAATTCTCTCGTATCCTGCCTTGCCATTGTGAAAAAAGTCCGGCAAATCTTCGAGACGTCGCCGAGAGATATATAAGTGGAGATGACTTGGTCGAACGAAACCCTCTTGGTAAGGGCAGCGCTGCCCTTCGAACATTATATTGTCTAGAAGGGCGAAAGGCTCACACCTATTCTACTCCTGACGTCGCTAGGCTCTCAACAAGTAAACATTCGTTCAACGAGTGCGTGTTCTCCGCACAAACCAGAGTGAAGGATCAGCCCACGTCAGAGGCGTGGTTCTTCTACATTTCCAGCAATCCTGCAGCGCGATGGATGGAGATGTGCGATCTATACCCGGAAATAGTGGCCGCTTGCGACGAAAAGGCGCGGCTCCTTTTACGTGGTCCAGAAACCTGTTTGCATTGCGCATTCGAGGCTATCATTCCCAAAGATGGTCAACCGTCGGCTACCGAGACCCAAGATGACGAATATCACGTCCAATTTGTCCTACTTTGATGGTTGTGTGAATGAACATGTTATACGAAGTAGCTCCTGAAAGAGTTTAAGCTTTAGGATGGACGGCATCTTCAGGCACTCTACGGTCACCCCAAACACGATGACCAGAAAAGTGGCGACCTAGGCGCCTTCGACTGCTACTATGTGAGCCCGAGTAGGAGTCCCACAGCTTGACACAGCCAGTCTCAAGATCTTGGTTACCAGATCAACCAGCAATGTTACTCGACTCAGGTTTCTTTTCACCCAGTTTATAGCTAGCCTTCATTAAGTCTTGTCATAAATATCATTGAAGAGATCGCTATTAACTTCTAGGAAATTTTCTGATAATCTCCGAAGACCGTCCCACCTCATGCGACCATAACACAATCAGGGATGGGGGATACATTATTCTGAAACCCCAGACCTGGGTCCATGATACCCCTTCAGAGTTTAGCAAAGTAAACCCAGATTTTGCCCCCGCCCTTGTCTTGAGGCAAGCTGGAATTTTTCTATCATAGTGGGAAGCGGCCGAGATGTTGCACCTGGCGGCCACAAGGCTTGCACCACGCCAGCCTAATCCGGCTTAAGGGCTTGACGGCCGTCCGCATGCGCCTACTGAATTCACAACAGAGGTTTCACACTTGCTTCATTGCATCAGGCTTTCTACCAGAGATTATGTTTAACATGGGTGACTTTCAGTACACGGTTGTTTATAATGCTTACCCACCCTAATCAGGCGGGAAGCCACAATTTCTGCACATCGCGCAAACTCAATTTATCCAAGTAGCCTATTAAACTACTACTTGTCGATCGTTCCTATTGCTGATTGTTGTCGCTGGTACGTCGCTTTGATCGATAACAATGTTAATCTATCAACTAATCTATTTGAACACTTTGAAGTAGAATTAAGAGTAGCTCTTGCCTGTAGATTACTCGACAACAACAACAACAATAATTAAAAGATAATTGCTAATTTTTAATAAAATATCTACAATTATTAAGAAGTTAGATAAAGTAAGTAGATACAATATATAGAAATTGTAACTTCTTGTCTAATTAGAATAAGTAAGCATTATAAACAAATATATACTAAAAGTTATCTATACTAAATATATTCTCTTTCTACTATTAGTATTCGAATATATATCAAGTATACTATTACTAATATATTAAGAATCTTAAAAATCTAGTCTAATATAGCTATCAATATTTTTATAACAATTGCTTATTTTTTATAGATTGCATCTATCTAGTAATTATCTATCTAAATAATTAATATTTTTTAGATAGATAAATCTATCTAGTATTAGTTAATACTAGTTAATTCTATATATAGATAAAGTTTCTTCTATAACTAATATATTATAAGTTATATATTAATAGATACTATTTATTGCGTATTGCTTTTTACAAATAATTAAATAAAGAAAATCTATTAATAAAGATTAAGATAATTAAGATAATTTAACTCTTAAATATCTTAGATTTAGAATTAAAATAATTAAGATTCTTAAAAGATTTATTATCTTAAATATCTTAAATTTAAAATAATAGAAAGATATATAATTTTCGAATATAACTTTTTTATAAATTGTATTTAACTTATATTAAATGTTTATTTATTATTACTCTAATTTATTAAATTATCTATAAAGATTTATTAATTATAAAATTGTTTATAGTTATAACTTTTATTATTAAGTAATTGTTTATATTGTTTATATTGTTTAAAGATATTTATAAATTTCTTTAATAATATAAACTTTTTCTAATATTTTTATAAAAGTATTAGTATAATACTTTAAATATTCTAAGATTATTTATATTAAAATAATATATTTTTATCTTAAATATTAACTTATTAATATTATATTAATTAATATTTAATAAAAATAATAAAATAAAAATTTACAAATTTAATATCTATTATAGAGATTATATTAGTTTAAAAACTAGTTTATACAAATAAATATTTATTTTATTTTCTATTTTATTTTAATAAATTAAAAAATAGTTTTTAATTTATATTTTTTAGAAAAAGAATTTAATATTAATTTAAGCTAAATTTATCCAAATATCTAAAAAATTATAACAAAAATTCTTGTATAATATTTATAAACTTTAACAATTTTAAAAGAAAGTTTTAAAAAATCTTTAAAATATTTAATTAAAAACAAATTGCAAAAAAAGTAATTTAATATTTAATTTAATAGATCTTTGCAACAAATTATATAACTAAATTTTGAAAATATATTAATTTTATTAAATAAAATAATATTATATTTATAATAATATTTCGACAAAAACTAGTGTAATTGTTAAGTTAAGTCAAATACTTTTTTCTTAACTTAATTAAATTAACGCAAAATTTACGCTAATCGCATATAATTAGCGCGTTACGTAACATTATATAATCGAGCGAATCAAATTAAACGTTCGACGCGCTCTATATATTCGATTTACTCGATTAAGCTAGAACTTTTGTTCGACTTTAGAATTAAAATTAAATAAATTAACTTGTTTAAATTGAAATTTAACTTGTCGATTACGCTAACAAAAACTAAAAAACAATCTTAAGAATAAAATTATACGCAATAGCAAAATTATTAATAATATGTTTAATCTTATCGAAAGAATTATTAATTTTAATAATAAATTGTACAAAAAAGTTATAAAAAAACAATACAATTAATTCTATAAAAAAGCAAAAATCTTTTTCGAATTAACGATTAAATATTACTAAAAAAAATCTTGTTTTTTATTAAAAATATAATAATTTAAACTATTATAAATTTATATTTATGAAATTAGATTTTATCTAGCAATACAAAGAGAAAAGTTTTAAAAAAAAGTAAAATAATAAATTCTAAGAAATATGTTATTTATATAACAAATTAATTAGTCTTTGCAAAAAATATTAATTATAAAACTTAATAAATTGTTAACAAATTAATATTATATTAAGAAAGATATTTAATAGCTAAAACAATATTAAAAAGCAAATAAATATAAAAACAAATATCTTCGAAATTAGTTTAAACAATATTTATTATCTAATAAAGAACTTAAATTAATTATAGAAAGTTCTAGATAAAATATTATTAGATAAGATATTTGTATTTATGCAAGAAATTAATTAAGTATTTTAGAAAATTATTAAAATAAAATAATTAAGAAAATTATATCTTTACAATCTAGCAATCGACTTAAATAAAAAATATAATTAGAAGAACTTTTACAACTATATAAAAGATATTATAAGTTATCTCGAGATTTTAGTTAATTTATCGAAGATTATAAATAAATACAAGAAGAAACTAAAAAGCAATATTATTATAGAGAAAAATATATCTAATATAATAATAAAACAATTAAATTTTACTAGAGTATGTATAGAACAACTTGTTATAAACAAAAAACTCGAAATATTAATACTTAGATATAAAGATACTATTATTAAAGAAATATACAACTGATATGCAAATCTTAGTTAAATAGTTTGTTATAATAAATTTTATTAAATTTATATAAAAGAAAAGAATAAAGTTAATTAATTTTTTAATAAAATCGAAATTAGTAATTTAGCAACAAAAGAAAGTTTAATACAAATAAATATTTTAAGAAAAAATTGAAGTACAAAAACAAGAAAGAATTTAAATTTTTTAGTAAAAAGTATATTAGAGAAATATAATATATTAGTTTAACAACAACAATTAGATTTAATAATATATATATAATATTTTATTATATTAATTAAGATTAATAATTATTAACTTATAGCAATAGTTAATTCTAGTACAATAAATAATTTTATAACTAAAAATTTTGTTAAAAAGAAAAAATATTTTACTTAAAAAAATTTAACGCTTACAATCTAATAACTATAAATAAAAAAAATTTATTTAATAAAAACAAAAAAATAAACAAAAAGATTAAATTATTATTAATAACTATTTAATAATATTACAAAAAACTAATCTTTAATATATTAAAAATAGTTATTTATAATATTATTTTTAAAATATTTCAATTAAAGCAATACAATCTAGAAGTTAATTAAAATATATAAATATTTAGATTTATACAATATAATTACGCAATTTGTATTTAATCTATATATTAATAGTATTCAATAATAGATAAAAAATTAAATCGAAATTTAATTAGAAGTAGCAAATTTGTATTTTTGCAAAAAAAACAATTTAATAGAGTTTTATTTAATAGCTATCGATAAAAATTAATTAAATTACAAAATTAGAATAAATAAAAAAAACTACAAATTTTCTAAAAGTTCTAAACTATCTAATATAGCAAAAGAATTGCTAAAATATATATTATAAATATACAATAGTTAAAAGTATCTATTCTAGAAGAAAAAAATAACAAAGATTTTATCTAAATATTAATTGTAAAATTATAAAATTAAACTTAAATTAAATAAGCAATTTATTTTTAAATTTATATATATTCTGTTCAAGAAAAAGTTAGAAACACTTTGCAAATATTTGACAAAAAAAAATTTACTAAAAATTTTCAATTACAAACAAAATATTCGATTCTCTTTATATTTAAAGAAAACAATTTTTTTTATTTATATATTAATTATCGAAAGCTAAATAATATTAGAGTTAAAAATTAATATTCATTACTTAATATTAATAAGCTTTAAAATTAATTGTTCGAAGTAAAATATTTTATTAAACTAAACTTATAAGAAATATATAATTAGATTAAAATAAAGATAGAAAAAAATTAAAAAATAGTTTTTTATATATAGTATAAATTTTATAAATACACAATAATATTGTTCGAACTTACAAATCTTTCGACAATATATTAGAAATAATTAATAATATATTACAACAATATTTAAATCGATTTGTTATAGCATACTTAAACAATATACTAATTTACTCAAAAATCTTAGAAAAATATATAGAGTATATTTTTCAAATATCGAAATATCTTAGCAAAAGAGACTTATATTTTATGTTAAAGTAGAAGAAATTATTTCAAGAACTTAAGTTAGAATATTTGAAGAAGTTAGTATTAAAAATATAAAATTTACAACTATTAATATATATTAAAAGTAACGCATTAGATCTAGCTATAAATATATAATTTAATTAGAAACATAAAAATATTTAATATTTAATAGTATATTTCTCGAAAAAACTTTTGTTAATTAAGTAGAATTATAATATTTACAATAAGAAACTACTTATTATTGTAGTTTTTCTAAAATTATAAAAAGTATATATAGAAAAATTATTAAAACTTATAATTTTTATTAATTACAAAAATCTTTTGTACTTTATTATAATTAAACAATTTAATAAAAGATAAATGCAATAATTAAAGTGACGTAAACAATACAAGTTTAAAATACAATATATATTAGACAAAGATAATAATAAAGTAAACGTACTTAATAGAAGAAGGAATTATATAAAAACAAAGAAATTATTTAATTATAATACACTTAAGATTAATAAGAACAAATTATTATTAGCAAATAAATATAAGCTAAATACTTTCTTACAAATACTTAGAAATAATAAAAAAGAGTTTTCAATAAAAAAAGAAAAACTTCAAATATCTATCGACAAAATCGACAAATATATAAAGAAATATTATAATAAATTATTGCAAAAGCACTTAAAAGTAATTAAAACTCTTTAGTTTTTACGTTAGTATTGTTAATTTTCTTAAATAAAACAAGTTGTCAAGATATATATTAAATAATATCTTAATTATTAGCAAAACAAATATAATATATATAGGAGTTATAACAAAATTTAATATTAAGAATTATTTAAATTGTTATAAGATAAAGTTACAATAAACTTTATTACAAAGTTGATTAAATTAACAAATTTAACAATTAAAGACAAATATAATTTAATACTAGTAATAATTGACAAATTTATCAAGTTTTTATATATTATTGTATGCAAAGAGAAGTTTATAGCAAAACAATTAAAATATATTGTATTAAATTAACTTATAAAATATTATAATATATTTAAAGAATTAACTAATAATAAAGACAAGCTCTTTACATTTAATTATTAAAAGATATTTCTATAGATATTGGAAACAAGACTTAGAATATTTATTATCTATTATTTAATTATAAATAATTAAATAGAGCGAACAAATTAAAGTTTAAAGTAATATCTAAAATATTATATTAACAATACTTATAACATTTGAGTATTACTTTTATTTATAATTTAACTAGCACTAAATACAAAGACTTTAAATATTATTAAGATAACTTTATTCTCTGTTAATTATAACAAGAAACTCAATCTTTTCGAAAAAAAGCAAAAGTATATATTTGTGAGATTGTGTACAAACGTGTGACAAGACGTCGTTACATCGACGCACACAAGACGAGATTACATAACATGTAAAACTATAATTTAGAGAGACATTAATTTGTGAGGATTTTAGAAAAAAAATCTTAAAGAGAAAACTTTGCATAACGTTAAGTCGCTATTACAAGAACTTAACATTAACGTATTTATTAAATTATTGATTGCTAACATTACAATTGCTTTTTTTTTTAAATTTTAATCTTTAGAATATGTATTTAACGTTACGATTTCTTTACGATATTAATAGCTTTTTAAATGTTATAATAATAATGCTTTGCTTTTCTACTTCTTGTAAACGTATATTTTCGCAAAATGTGCAATAATAATTTGCTTCGATTTATCGTCGTATAAAAGAAGACAAGAGTTTAAATTGTTAAAAAAATCTTTTTATAAAGTTTTTTTACTTTCTTGATAAATTTCGCTTATCGAGCTAGATCTACGCATTTATTTTAGTTATCTAATTGTATTTATAAAAAGATTTCTTGTACTTTTATTTTTATTTTTGTTTAACATTTTATGCGAGAGAATTTAAGTAACGATCTTAACTCTTCTTGTGTACTATCGTGAAACGCTTTATTCTCTTTAATAGAGTTCTATTGTAAATTAACTATATATTGACAAACAAAAAGACATTTAAGTTTTTAGCAAAAGTATTTAATTTTATTTTTATTATTGTATTGCTATTTTAATGTTACGACAATATAACAATATTCGATGCTATTAATTTTAAAATTTCTTTTTTAGTGTTATTTATTATTTTGATAAATTAATTAAAATTTCTTTGTTTTACTTAATTCGATTAGCATTGTTAACGCGCTAAAAATATTTATTTACAATCTTCGACTTTTTCTTTTTTTCGTATATTAATTTTTATGACGAAGTAATAAATAATTGCAAACGTCTCTTTTGTTGCTCGTATTACTAACGACAATAATGTACGCAATAAAACAAATTTAAGTAAATATTCTTAGATTTTTCTTTGCATTCGTTAATAACTTAAAATAATATTAATATATTTAACGCTTTGCAAATCGCAACTCAATTAATGTAAATATTATTATATGCGAATGCTTCGACTTCGCTATATATAAAACTAACAATATAATATTTTATCACAAATATGTTTTTGTTAAGTTTTTTTGTTCGCGTCTTTGTTATTTTTTGCAAGCTCTCTTATTTTCTTTGTCTTTATTATCTCTTTTGTCTTAAAAAGAAGCTTAATTATATTGTAAACATTTGTCTTTAATTTTTTATAATTACTTACGCTCTTAATGTTGCAAGACGAAAAATTGTTATTACAATTATTGCGCTAAAAAGCACAAGATTATACGTTTTATATTTTAATTATATATTCGATTTACGATTTAATGCGTTGCGATCTCTTAACAATTTATTAAATAAGTTAACATTTTATTAATTATTTGCGCGCGTATTTTTAATAACAAGAATATCGAAATTAATTAATTTGAGTTTGCTTCGCAAGTTCAACATTATCTACAATCTATGTACGCATAAATTAGACAAAATAACTTAACTTTGCGTTCGAATTAAAAGAATTTATTAATTTGTATTAATACTAATTTGCAACGTCTTTGCGAAATTTAATAAAAAATGTTAAACGTAATGCGTTATTGCATCAATTTCGATACTCTTTCTTTAAAAAAGTTAAATAAAAATAAAAAGCTTAAGTTTGACTTGATTATTGCGAAAGACGACGTTATTTTTAACAAAAAAACGTCGTAAATCTTGCGTAACTTAAAAAACTTATTAAGAACAATATTATTTGTTTTATTTTAAATTTTTCAATTAAGCTTTTATAAAGAAGAGCGACGTAAATATTTAAACGAGATTTTTTTCGTATATTATAAGTTGTTTTTATAGTTTATACGACTTGAACTTTTATGTAATACAAATTGCATATTGATAAAATTAACAATTAAAATAAATTGCTCTTAAGATAAGAAATGCAATTGCTAATTTGTAAAAAATCTAACAAGTTTATTATATTGCGAATCTTATTATGTTAAGCTTTTGTCGCATTATTAGCGCTTAAATCTTTGTCAAATTGTTTAACTACTTTAAAAGCTTTAAAATATGTTGTTTCTTCAATTTATTAAATTAATTTAACGAATTTTTTAAACGACAAATATTAATTCAATTACGCACTTTATTGACGTTGCATTTTCGCATCTTTTATAAATAATAACAAAGAAAAAATAGAAATAGAAGTAATAAATTATCGAAAAGTAATAAGACAATTAATTAACATAATTTATTGGCATTATATAGCATGCATACGAAGATCTTTACTAATAAAGTAAAGTAAGAAAAATAGCTAGACTTAAGCGCATTTTATGCAACTTTCTTATAGTTTTCTAATGCTTTAATAGATTTATTAAGAGAGCATTAATTTAATTTATGCATTATTTGCGTTATTCTTTCGCTTTAATTGCACAATTTTATGTTGTTTATTAATGTTTTTTATTTTTGTTAAAGTTTTTTTTGCGAACGTGAAGTTTTAACTTTCTTGTCTTTGATATTTTTTTATTAAAAGATTTTTTTGTTTTGTACTCTTTAAGTTTTCGTTACGTATACGCTAAGTAATTTTTTAAAATTTAACTATTTTTATATAATAAAAATTCTTTTTATCGAACAAGATATTATAATTTATAATATTTTTATTTGTTATTAAAAATATTTTCGGCTTTTTATTTTTAATTTTTGTTAATAAGTATTATATTTTTTGATGCAATTATATTCGCATTTTAATAATACAATTTTAACAATAAAATGTAAAAAACGAAATAAACTCGTTACTTTTTAAAAAGACGAAGACAATATATTTGTCTTTTAATAATATTTTTAACTTCGAACAACTTTGTAAATTTGTAAAATAGTTTTTTCTTTAAACGAACGTTTAAAAGATTTTTCGTTAAAAGCATAATTTTATTGCTTATTTAATACTTTCTTGAAATAATTGTTTTATTATAATTTCAAGATTGCATTTGTTGTGCGAATTAAAGACAATTTATAAGTTAATCTTATTTGTTTTATAAAAACTAAATTTGTTTTTAAGTAATTAAAACGTTAAGATAATCTTTGTTATTCTAATTAAATTTGAAATTTGCGACAATATTAAATATTGTTTTAAAGAATAATAACTTAATAAACATATACGAAACATTATTGTACATATATTAAATTAAAGTTAAAAACGAGTTTCAATTATTTTGTTCATAATTGCAATAACATTGTAGATAATATTTTAATATTTAATTTTATTATTTGATTTAATTGTTAACTTAAGAATAAAAAGTTATGCTTAACTTTTATTTAATGCGAATGCGATAATATATTGCAAATTATTAATTATTAATAAAGAGCAATTCTTGATCGAAAATAATCTCTCGAATTTCAAAATATATAAGTAGTATCTTTTCGAACAATGTGTTTGTTAAATCTTTCGCAATTTATATAGACTTTGCGAATATATATAACGACATCTTTAAATATTAATTAATAACTATTAAAATAGCGTCGTAAATATTGTTGTCGCAACAATTAACAAGCAATTTAATAATAAAAATTATAAAATTTTTTGCTTAGAATTGAGCTAAAATTAATAACGATGTCAATTTATTATATAAGCGATAACGCGATATTTTGTTACATTAATATATATTGCATTTTCTAATGTATACGTCAATATTCGACGTTATCTTAAATTAATAGAACTTTTTGCTTATTAAAGTTTTCGTTTTCTTAATTTCGAAATGTTTTGCTAGCGAGTTATCGTAATGTAATTTAAGAAGTTTCTCTTTAAAAAATGTTTTATTCAAAATAAGAATTGCGTAAAAAAAGAATAATACTTTTTTATAAATTAATTATTCTTGTTTAGCGCAAACATTACGCGTATTATTTAACATTAATTGTTTTCTAATTTTAAAAGTTGTTAAATTCTTATTTTAAAACTTCTTAATCTTAATTAGCAATAAAAAGAAGAAATTTTCTAAATAATTTTTCTCTTTGTACGTTAAGCGAACGTTATATTGACGCAACTATTGTGTTACAACGCTTTAAATAATTTCTACGATTTTTTTCTTCGTTATCTTAGTGTTCGTGATCTTCTTATTTGTAAATATATTATAAGAGAGTTTTTTAAATAATTTATTGTTAAGTTTCTTAATTACGAAAGTTTTAACTTCGCTCTAAGAATGCGAAAATTACGCTTTAACAACGTCTTAAGTTAACATTAAGATTATTTTAATAATTGCGATTATAGTGTTTTCTAATTTATTTTAAAGAATAAGTAAGCAAATTTTGTTATTCGCATTATTCTTATAATTAAATCGTCGAAATAATTTATTTACAAGATTAATCTTTTTTGTGTAATATTTAATTTCAAAATTATATTTTGTTAAAAAAAGGATTTATCGCGTTTAACAACAATTTAACGTTGTTATCTTTATAAAGTAACGAAAATTATTATAATTCGTTAATACAATAATTAAATAATAACTTTCTTTAAAATAGTATTTTTATTGTTTAAACGTCGTAATCATTGCGAACAACTCTTAATTATAAGTTTTGTATTGTATTTTTGCGAATTTTTTTTTTAAATAGAATGCAATTGAGTGTTACGTCGTTTGTTTAACTTTATTTACGAAATATATTAATTAAAAAAAAACAATAACAAATTTTAAGACGTTTGTTTCGACATAAATGTAATTCTTAAGATTAAATTGCACTAATATAAATGTTTGCGTAAAGATAAGAATAAATTTCTTAAATGTTGCTACAACATTTTTGTTAAATATAAAAGATTTATTTTGTTTCTTTTATTTATTATCTTTTAGTAACTTTGTTAATGTTCGAATAATCTTTGCATATTATTGAACAAATTATCTATAAAAGTTTGTAAACTCTAAAAACATTTGAAGTTTATAGAAAGTAATTAACTTAAATTACGTTGTAATAAAGTTTATACAACGCAAGTTTATTAATATATCGTAATTACTTATAATGTATTTTAAGAATTTAATCAAGATTATTATAAAGAAATATTTCGATAATTCAATATAAAATTTATACAATTGCAAACGTTTAAGAACTTGACAAACATAATTCTAGTATCTCTTTTATATCTTTAAGTAAATCAAGATATTATCGAAATATATTACACAAATGTAATTAATCAATTTTCGCAATACTTTATTGATTTAAAATTAAAAAATGATTAATGCATTCGTTAATTTAAATAACATTATCGTATATTTGAAATAATTATATTATGTTTAAAAAGCGATCTTTTATTTATTGTTTTAACGAATGCAAATTCAATAATAAACGTTCTTAAAATCTAGCTTTGTAAAGTAGATAACGTCAATTAAACAATTTAGCGTCTTTTTAATCAAAAATAAAGAACATTTGTTCTTAATAATTATAACATTAAGATTATAATAATTGACATATAATTTCAAGTTATTATCGCTTTTTAATACGAACAATATTAATGTATTAACAAAATTAATAAACTTACGAATCTTACTTAGTCTCAAATTTTCTAAAAGATATTCTTATAAAATATTTAATTCTTTCTTGAAGAGAAAATATAATAATTTATAAAAAAACTCTTTTCTTAACAATAAATTAATATTATAATTCTCTTTTTTATAATCGAGAAGAATAAATGCGTTTTTTAAGTTAAAGACGTTATTATAGTTCTTAATGTTTCGCATTTTCTTAAAAACGTTGCGCAATTAAAACTTCTCGTTTGCATTAAAATTACAACAAATAAAAACAAATACAAAAATTAATTTTTCGAGTTTCAAGAAATCTTTTAAGAATTTTAGCATAGTTATCTTCTTAATAACTTGATAACGCTAGATTAGTGTATATTAATTGACATATAAATTTATCTTTATTATTTAGAGAAGATCGATAATAATATCGTGTACAACGTCGTCGAAGACGTAGAAAATTTGCTTCGAAACGTACTTATGTTTATCGTTATCGCAAATCTTGATTTTTATGATATAAAATTTTGTAAATCGAATCTTCTAAGTCGTAAATACTTTTGCTTCAATAACAAGACATTAAATTTCTTTAAAATAATATAATTTTATTAATTGTTCGTTAATGCAATTGACGTAAACGTCTTTATTAAGAAGATCTCTTTATTTGTGTTACTTTGTGTTGACAAATATTAATAGTTTTGCGAAGAGCGTTTTTATTTCGTACTTTTAACTTGCAATTGCGATTACAATTGTTGCGAATTTATTTAATTTCTCGACTTATTAAAGACTTTCTTAATAATAAATTGCGACAAAAGCGCATTTTGAGCTCTCGAAATTCAAAATATTAAATAAAATCTTTAAGAGAAAATTATTCTTCAAATCTCGCAATTCTAAAGAAAATTCTTATAATTAAAAAAAAGAAAAAATTATGTTAACAAATAAAACTTGCGACGTCTTTGTATTTGCAAGTTGTTGAAAAAACATAAATAAACTTTCTTTTTATAACTTAAAAAGAGTTAACAATATTGCGCAAAATAAGCGTATTTACTATAATTGCGAAAAGAAAAAACATATTGCAAAAAATTGTCTTAAATTTTCTAAGAAAAAGCAAGTAAATATAATAGAAAATTTCTAATTAAGTTTTGCGATAAATATATTATATTCTTTATGCGTTGCGTTAGCGCAATAAACGTATCTTTTATTTCGAGAATTTAAGTTACGTCATTAATTTTTTTTCAAAAATCTTTTCTTAATTTATGTAAAACATAATTACGTTATTGACGTTTAATATATTTGTTAAGATTTGCTTCGAACGTTTCAAGATATATTACAAAGTTGTTAACGTTTTGCGATAATTGTTGCTTAACGTTCTTATATTTTCGAGAGAAAACAAGACGACAATTCTTTAAATTCTTGATAAAATTGATCAAATATTTAATAAATTATTTTTAATCTTATTATTTTTAATTTCGTTTTTATTTTTGTTTAAATAATTTTCTTATCGCAACGCAAACGTATTGCGAAGAAATTATTAAATTTAACAAATCTTTGTAATTTTTTTTAAGAATTTTTTTTTTATTAATTTCGAATTTTTTTTAACATTTTTGATTTAGTTTTTTAATTTTTTTAAGTTCTTTTTATAATATAAATTTAAATTAATCAATTTTATAAATTGTGCGAAGCGTTATTTCTTAAGCGTTAATTTGTTATTTTTATTGTTAAAGTTGTTTTTGCGAAAGCAACGCGAACTAGACGCTTTAACTTCGTTTTAACGAAGAGACTTTTTAAGATGTTTGTTTCTTGTTTAAGCAATATAAAAATCTTATTTCGTCTAAAGTTTACGTCTTTTTGTTTGCTTTTTAGAAAGTAACTTTTTATAATTAATATTTTTATTAAATGATAACAACAATATAATGTTGTCGTCTTGCGATAATTTTTCTTGTAATATAATTTCAAGATTTGTAATTAACGCAAACTAAGTTCTTGTATTACTTTCGTTCTTCGATTGTTAAAACGTTGCAACATCGTTGTTGTTATATAGATTTTGTCTTTTATTACGTATTGTATTAATTATTTTGTCGAACAATTGCTCTTATAAATTAAGACAAATTAATATTATAAAATTGTGTACAAACATGTAACAAAAGGTCGTTACATTGACGCACACAAGACGAGATTACATAATATGTAGAACTATGATTTAGAAAAACATTAATTTGTAAAAAATTTAAAAGAGAATTCTTAGAAAGAAAACTTTGTACGACGTTAAGTCGCTACTACAAGAGTTTAACACTAACGTATTTATTAAATTATTAATCGTTGACATTACAATATTAACTTAATTAATTATTAAGAGAATAGCAATGCTAAAAAAGATATATAATAACATCTTAAAAATGCAAGAAAAGTTGATTAAGTACTAGAACAAAAAACAAAAAACAGTATCTTAATTAAAAAAAAGAAATAAAATATATCTTTTTACAAAAAATCTTAAGACAAGAAAGTTAAGCAAGAAATTAATTTATATCAAAGTCGAATTGTTTTTTATTAAGAAGACAAAAAAATTAATTAATTACAAACTCGATTTACTTAAGAGTATTAAAGTATTCTTAATATTTTATATTTTATTATTGAAATTAGCAAATTTAATTACGTTTTTATAAAACACATTTAATTTTTATTTACAAAAAGAAAAATAATATAAGATTAAGAAAATTTTATAACTAAAAAATCAAAAATATCTTATTAAATAAAAAGAATGTTTTATCTTCGAAAATATATAGAAGTTACTTAAGAATCTAAAAAAGTATCTTAACAAGTTACAACAATTTTGTTAATAACAAAATTACTTATAAAAGTCGACAAAGCATTAGAAGATAAAAGAGCAAACAATAAAGAATTAATAATAGTATTAAATAGAGCTTCGAATATCTTTTTAATATATTTAACTTCTTTTTTGTTCTTTTTGATCTTTAAAATATTTTTCGACTTCGCATTATTTATATTTTTTAAACAACAAGATTAATATTTTCTTTGTTTCGTCTTTTGCGCAATTCTTAAATGCAATTTCGTTATTTTATTATTTAGTTTTTTAGTCTTTTAAATAGTTTTATCTATTTCTTAAGATTTTAACAACTTAATAGTAATAGAGATTTATTTGTTTTATTTTATAGATTTGAATAGTTTAATATTTTAATATTTGTAATAGTATTATTTTATCAATATTATTTAACAAAAAGAGATTTTCTTTTTATGTGTCTATTAAAAACAAATTCTTTTTTTATTTGTATTTTTGAAATTGCTTTTAAGCAATTAATTAACAATTTTCTTTTTTAGAAATTAAACTAGCTTTGTCTTATATACAAGATTATTCTTATTAAAATTATAAACTAGATATTAAACTTGCTACTTCTTTTTAATATATAAGTAGATTTTTGTAATATTTTGAAGACAATAGATTTATACAAGAACAAGAATAGTTTGCTAAGCTTAGAAATTTATTGTATTATTATTTAAGTTAATTTGTATACAATTAATAGCTATTGTAATAAAGTGTTAACTAGATTAATTATTAAGTCGAATTTCGATTTCAAAAGTTGAAATTAAAACTTAATTTAAATTTTTAACATAAAATCAAATTGTCAAGATTAATAAATTAAGCTACTTAATTAACTCGCTTAGAACGAATTCTATCGCTTAATTGTTAAGAATTCAAATCTAACATTATAGAATCGAGTCACGTAATAAATTTGGATTTTCGCGATTAATCTAGAATTAACTTAATTTGTAGACTAATTTAGATTATAAATATAGATAAAACAATACAAGTAGAAAAGAATAAAATTTAGAAATGCAAAAGAGAAGATAAAATATATATGCAAATAGTAATAATTCTAAAAATAATTCTAGATATCTATTATTAAGTATTGCTTACTAAGTATAATACAAGCTTTATATAGAATATCTATATAAATTAGATGCAAATTAGTTGTTCCGAAATATCTATAAGATATTTGAAAATTTTGATAAGAAAGATTGCAAATATCGATGATATTTCTAAGTTAATTGTAATTATCTTGATTAGTCGCATCTTAAATATCAAGAAATATAAAAGTTAATAAAATAAATCTAAAGCAAATCTTGACAAAACTTAAAATATAGAATCTAGAAATAAAATCAAGGATTTGCAAGTCTTCTAAAAGCCCTAAATTACTATTAGAGTAGCTGATTGCCATCGAGAAATGTTACACTTTCCTAGAAGTTCGTTCCCGTCTAATACGATCTATTTGCAACAGTAAGAAACCTGCTCTTCACAATGCTAAGATAAGATGTATGTTATCGCTTTTGTCGAATAAAGGAAGTGTGTGGTCTGGGGCGGAATACATTAATAAAATTAAGCAGGGATAAAAGCGCTAATTAGTAGCTTGGCGGCCGCTTCCAAGCTTATTTCTTAACTTTTATTTTACTCGTTTTGGTAGTCAAGGATCTACCGATAGTCTCAGCAGACATTCAAAGACACCGACAGCGGGATTATCGGTTCAACGATCGACTTTCCTTCTCTTCTGAGGTCTTCTCGAACTCAACCATCGGTCCTGAGCGTAGGGACTTGTACTCAGGTACGCCTTCTCTCCAGCCAATATGTGTAAGCCAACGTTGCGACCATCAAAGGGACTGCCACCACAACAAAGAGCCAAAAATCGGGAGAGAGTGCCAGGTGCGAGTCGTTGTTAGTATCGCCGGCCGACCGTGACTGGACCAAGTTGGAGCTAAAGATTGTCTATGACATCGATGTCAAACAAAGCACGACCCGCCAGTTATCATTACGGGAATTGGACTTACAGCCAGGAATGTTGCCGGAAGATACAATGTACCAATCATGGAAAGAGCTTTCAGTGACCTAGTATCGCTCCTGTTCTGTTCGGCTAGCTTGGTCATGGCCTTGCTCTCCTCCTTGCTCTGGAACGCCACATTTCCGATTAACTCAACATCTCTGTGTAAAGCGGCAGCGCTCTGACCAAAAACGTCACTGTTCCGATACTCGAGGACTTTAAAGAGCTGCGAGCTGTTGTTAGTCCATGCGATTCTAAAAGATGGGCAGAACCTGCTAATTCCATTGTGCCACGTGAATGCTCCACGAGACTCGATACAACATTCTTGTGAGACCTCATCTGCGACGAGTATACTCTCAATTCAGACAGTACTGCTTGCGCAGTACCACTCAACTCAGGACTCTCCATTTCCTGGCAGTGCGCCACACATCCGTTGGCAATTTCAAGGCCTGCATCGAGAAGTGTCAAGGTCCTCAGCAAACGTTGACGTATATTTTGCGTTCTTTGGCTGTCCGCAAAAGTAGCTGCATAATGGTCCATTTTGGCTCTTCCAACGCTTGAGAAGCATGCTTTATCATTCTGAACCCTTTTCGTCAGCTTTGCCCGCAACCAACGACTGCGGCAGGCACATCACCAGCTCTTCCAGATCCCGGCGCAGATGCATGATGTAGTCTCTCCACAAGACTGCCGTGGAGAATAGAAATACGACATGGTATCGCATGGGGTGCTCGTGCTTTTTACCCCTGCCTTGCGCTTGTACTTCGCTGAATCTTCTTTGAGAATCGACAGAAGGTTGTAACAGTATCCACTTTGACAGTCTTTTCTGGAACTGATACTGCTGGTATACCGCAGTTCGCCGTACCGACCATACTGGACCAGTTGATCTTCCGTTTCGAACCACATAGCGTATAGTGTAACAGAATTCTACTTCGGTCAGCCCAGGTCCCATGATTGTCAACACCTGCCATACGCTCACAGGACTAACCATAGTTATCGGGTCTACCCATCAATCCAACCTGTAGAGATCTCCGATGGCTGTTCCAGCTCTCATCATTCTCACAGGTCTTGATACCAAAAGAATGGACACAATCCAGGAAGGGAGCAAACACTTGGTGAAAGGTAAGAATCATCTGCAATGCTTCGAGGCTTACAGTGAATTTGTCCCAGGTGTACGCTTGTCTGACAATACTGCAAGCAATATTAGGACAGAATCAAGCTCAAGAAAAAAGACTTTACTAGACTACATCTTGTTCGCATTTTTCGAGCTCCTTAAGACGTCAACTGATAAGTCCCACCTGACTGACATTCACAACTTGAGTCCTCAACATGGCGCTTACGTGTATCTGTGTCCATAGGTCATCTGTACATCTAATCCTTAAGCAATCCTGAGCTATCACTGCCCTTTAGCCGTCTTCCGACTCAACGCTCCGGTGAGCATGGCTTACTAGCTGGATCGTCCCAGCCGCCGCAGATGACTTCAATCTCCTCATGTGCATTTTTGAAGAGTCGGAAGGAGTCGTCCACAAGACGGCGATGGTCCAAATCGCGGTCCTCGCCCAGTAGGCTGGGTGTGGTGAGCGCCTTTGGATACAAGGTCCAAACTCGCTCTATCTGCATCGATAACGGATGCAATGATGGGGAAATGAAGCGATCACAGCGCTCCGTCTACCAAGACTTATTTGCGTTAATTCGGTTTTGAAGGTCACTACGATGATAATGATGGAACACAACAAAAAGTGATGTTCTAAACCTCTGGGCTGCATGGGAAGGTTACTGCCTGCAGCCAAGACCTGCGAGATGACGTACTCGTACCTCAAAGCATGACATGGCATTGCATTAAGTATCTTAGGAAAAGGTGGTGTAGCAGACTGATACACAGCCTCGCCGCCCCCGAATCCGTCCCTGCTCTCTTCACCCGCTTTGACCGACTCAAGTTGCGAACCAGCGCGATGGAAAGCCAGAAACTTGACCCGCGATATGTATCGAAGGAAAAGCTTGTCCACTTATTGCAGCGACTGTTTCCCAATAAGCAGTGTGACATCGAGGTAAATCTGTTCGTCGGAAAAGAAGAGACACAGCTTATCATCGCAGGAAAAGGACGAGTTTTACATCGTTTCGGTGCCACGCAAGTTGACCACGGTGCGATTCCCCCGAAGGTTTTGACCTGCCGGAGGGCTGACGGGATAAACTCTTTAGGATGAGATCCAATCAGTCCAAGCAGTCTAAAAGCTACTACAGCCTTTTGATTACACAGCTCTGAGCCCTCTCGGTGTTTGGGGGCGAAACGCCCGGCTTACAGGCTAGGCAGAAACCCCCCCGCAAGGCATTCAACGCCCCCCCCCCCACCCTGTTTCAGACTCAGCATTCAGCATTTATAGAGTACCTTCTACGTCAAATGTGCTAGCGAAATGCTTCTAACATCGTGGACTTACCGCCCTCATCATCCTCTCCACCTGCCCATCCCTCGGTTGTCAATTGATGGCAGACCTCCGGGCTCAAATCCACGAATTACGATGTCAAAACGTGGATGGACGATACTTCGTGCCTAATGGAGCACTCCAAGAAGTGGTCACAGAACAGGCCGTCTTGACTGCTGTCGAAGCCTGTGGGATACTGCCAGGGAGGCAAGAAGACATCGTGAAGCGTGTTCCGCAGGGTGGTCGCCGGCTCTTTGCAATTCTTACGCTTCTTAACAGACAAATCCTGATCCTCAAATTTATCGAGACGATCAACTTATTCCTCGACCATTGGACTCTTCGTTGCCATTCTCCCTGTCCACTCTCCAAGAGATGTTAACCAGAGCCGACGCTAATGACTTCTTTGAGAAGCAATGGGAGTTCACAGTCCCCATACTCAGATCCAGCCGCCGAGGACATCGCATCCTTAACGACTATACTATATTTCCATTCATGCAGTCGATATTGTTGGGAGAAGGTGGATTTGGGGAGGTCTTCGAACTCGAAGTGCACCCTGATCATGGGGCCTTCGTGGGCATGCCACCCAATCAGGTACGCATCGTCCAAATTTAGCTTCAGTAAGGCATCAGCCACGTCTGACGTCGGAACAGATCAAAATCATCCGCAAAGTACTCAAACAAAGAAGCCGCCAGGACACGGCCGACTTCAACCGCGAAATAGATGTATTAACCTCCCTTAATCACATCAAACATCCCAACATCGTGGAGCTGCTGGGATGTTACACCTGCCAAGGTAGCCACAATCTTCTCTTCCAACCCGCCTCGGGAGACCTGAAGAAGCTGCTGGATAGCCCTGAACCTCTCGAGGAATTCCAAACCGATGCAGACTACGTGGTCGGCCTTCATGGCTTGTCTTCCGCCCTGGAAACCCTGCATAACTATAACCTTGGTTCTGTCGACGTTGACGACGTGCAATTCATTGGATGCCATCGAGACCTTAAGCCAAGGAACATTTTGGTCGAACAGGGCAAACTTCTTCTGGCGGACTTTGGTCTCTCCGCACTAAAGGCCGTTTCAGACGACTCGAAATCGATATTCACAGCTGGTCCAGGATGGTACATGGCTCCAGAGTGCGAAGACGCGGAAAACGAGTACAAGCCTGGAAGAATTGGAAGGGCGAGCGATATCTGGTCGTTCGGTGCCATCATCTGTGAATTAGTAACATACATGATGCACGGCTCCGAAGGGGTGTCCGAGTTCGAAGAGCGGCGCACAGTGTCTCTAGGCTCAATCAAAACAAAGACCTTTCATGCTGGCCAATCTCCCCATTCTGGTGTCCAAACTTGGCTGGAAGAGCTCGAGAAATCAGCTTCAGCTACTACGACCTGTCTGTTGCAGCTTGCCAGACGAATGTTAGCAATCAATCCTACTGAGCGTCCTGACGCAAGAACGGTCATGCTTCATCTACGCCAACTTGCTCTCACATCAAAATTCTTGGAGACAAGAAGACTTTACGAAGTATACACCAAAGAGAGCAAATTGCTCGAGCTCACTGTAGAATGGCAGAGGTTCTCACTCTGGGGCAGGGCGCTTGGAATTTCGGACAATATTGCTTCCGACGAAATTCACGATCGTGAAATCATTGAGGGCGAGACGATCTTTGAGCGCAACATGCAGAGCCTCAGCAACATCGCAAGTAAACTTGATGCGCCGGACCGAATTGAGGATCACTCACACTCCCTGTCCTTGAGACTTCGCATGCTGAACGACGCAATGGCGAATACGCTTCCCCTGTCAATACAAAAATCAATCGAAAGAGAATTGGAGCTTCGTATGGTCGAGGGCAAAGATCTGAACCTACTCAAAGAGCTCAAACAGACTTTCCATGCCTCGTCGGCGAACGAAAGCATCGGCGTTCTGGCAGCCGTACGACACATGATTGCTCACTGTAATGCTCCACCGGACGACATAGGCAGGGCCTTGCACTTGCAAGGGATCACCCTCCGCAATCGCCGTCTGTTCAAGGGCTATGAGCTTGCAAGCATGGTGAAAGACGACGATGACCAGAGACGGGTTTTAGTCGAGACGATCGATTACAGCGAAAGCTGCTCTCAGTCGGACGCCTGCAAGGAGCTTTTTGACCGGGTGGAAGCCATTGCGAACCTCCTCCATATAGTGTCCCAAAGGCCTGCGTTCAAGGTCTTGCGCTGTCTGGGGTACTACCACGAGCCCAGGAAGCATGCGTTTGCCCTAATCTTCGAACCTCCTACTGCAATCTACGACGAACATGGCAGCACCAATCCAATGAGCCTAGAGCAAATGATTACGCAAACCCAAGAGGGTGGCCCACAGCGACCTGCTCTTGATGAAAGACTCAAGCTCGCTCACAGCCTTACAGCTACCGTGTCCGAAATTCATAGAGCCGATTGGCAGCACAAAAATATCTCTTCATCAATGGTTTTATTCTTCATTCCCCAGCCACAGGCCGTGTCAGAGTCTGTGCGGTCCCCTTATCTGATAGGATTCAACCACAGCCGCCACGATGACAACGGGGCATTCGGCGCGAAGCCCGAAGCGGATGAATTACATTACCGGCATCCAGATTACTCGCATCCACAGAGCAAACACCAGCCCAAGCACGACTACTTCAGTCTCGGCATTGTCCTGCTTGAGATCGGGCTCTGGAAGAATGTAAGGAACATGCTGCAGCTGCAGGGAAAAGAACGTTTGGAACCACAAGACATCTTAGAGCCTCTCGTGAAGGAATGGATCCCGCAGCTAGGCTTCTACGTTGGCAAGAAGTATCAAGATGCTGTTACGACTTGTTTGACGGGCAATTGCGAGATTGAGGGTCAGCGGGAACCGGATGACTCGCGAGCGAAAACGCCTTTGAGCTTCGAGATGAAGGTGGTTGAGCAGCTGCAATCTTCAATAGTGTGAAGAGTTGAAGTACATAAAAGGAAAGCGCCTTCCTTGATGAGCTCTTGATTGCTGTTCGAGCACACGCTCTGAAAGAAACGCGGATGCTACAATGAAGGCCATGGCCCTAGCAGAGGCGGAGGAGGCTGACTATGAGGACTACATCGACAGCGAATCCGACCACGAAACGAAAGTCCCATAGACGACAACGACGACATACGACAACAACGAGAAGACAGACGAACCAAGTTAGATTTGGGCCAGACTTGGGCCACCTCCGCGGAAGTCTCCTGGATGATATCTCCTACGATTCTGAGGTCAAATTAGCGGTCCAACGATTGTCGCAGATCGACATTAGAAGAGGCGTTTCAGTAAACATTGGATAAGGCAGATAGAATAGAGAATTCCATGCATCTGGGCCAGGGATTGGTGCTGTCTCAAATGGTTTCCCGTGCAGATCGAACCTCTGACTAAAACTCTGAATGTTCATGTAGGAGACCTGGGATAACACCGTATTCTGGTGCCGGAACGGGGGTTTTCTCAGAAGTGTGATAATATCGACATTGGGGGTGAACATGTAAAATAGTCTTTCATAGTGCACTTTCAAAAGCTGTAATGTGCAAAGTATGTGGATGGGGGGCGGTTTCGATTGCCGTCATTGCCAAGCATTGCGCATATTCATGAGACCGCTAACATGGGCTTGGTAGCAGTCCGCCCTTTTGCTTGAACCTGCGCACGAACCTTTGATCAACGCTTGTCTTATACTACGGCCACCGCTGGTCCAGCAACTATAGTTCTTCAACTGACATTATGTCGCTTCCATAGTGCGCTGCTCTCTCCCAACGATTGGATAAGCTTTAGTCTCCGAGAAAATTAGAATGCCAGGAGGACTTGCTTGCCTAGAAAGCATCTAAAGGTCTCTGTAAAACCGACAGCCCCAGGGATTGTTTTTTCCAGTCTGTCATCTGTTGGGTATCGAACGACAATGCGTTGAACATGTCGCCTCGACTCCATGATCTATCGCACGAGTTGATACTTCAGATTGTGGATTTATTGCTGGACAAGGAGAAGGATAGCGACACGAATGACAGCGAAAATGAGAAACTCGCAAAATTGAGGTCTGACAATGAAGCAGCTGAAGCCGACGGAAGATTCAATAGGGACAGCCAGGGAAAGGACACTCAGACTGACGAAGCCACGAATGATGCATTCAACAACCACAGTGCACAGGATTCGGAGTCTCAGCATAGGGATGGCTATCAGGCCTTCAAAGTTGCGTCTTCCGGCGAGCAGAATATAATCAACCTAAGTCGCATCTGTATTTCCTTCTATAAGATCCTCAGCCCTTATCTCTTCCGTTCTATAATACTCCGTAATACCCGGAAGTCTGGTGCAGCCGTACTGTACCTCTGTTCCACAAATCAAATAAAGTATGTGAAAACCCTGCATTTCAAGGCTATAGTACCTGGGGAACGGAGAAGAGATGTCCGCGATGTTGAAGGGGTCTTTCCAGCCGAAGTCAAGACCGTTCTCAGCAATCTTTCGCAGTTTCCGTGTCTCGAGAATATGAGCATTGATTTCGACTTTCATTTGAATACAGACAACGAGTCCGAATATTGTGACGACCTGTTTGGGAATCTGACAGCATGTGACGCCGAGGATACTGAAGAGGAGACTGAGAGGTTAGAGGAGCAGGAGAGCTTGAGGGCGCTGGTAAAGAAGACCTTTGAGGCCATCTGTATGGACGTTTCGAACGGGATGCGAGAGCTTGTTGTCAAAGATTGGCCAATGAGGGCCAATTCGATCGTGGGCAGTAATCGATTCAACAAGGTGTGTGGCATTATTCGATCGATTCCCTAGGGGTAGCCTCTGGTGTTCTGAGAACGATTTGGTATTTCCGTATCATGTATTATTCCATACATCAGTCCTGATATCAAGTCTCAATGCTTGCAGACCGAGTGGAGCTGCCAGCTGACCAAGTACAGTTGCTCGCAAAGTTGGAATCCTTCAAATTTGAGATTTATGGAGCGGATATGGCTGGATGGTATGTTGATCCAACACTTATACCCAAAAATTGAAGCGTCCACGCGCTGCACGGCCTCGTTTATCTGTGGGGGAGCCCAAACCCTTTCCTCTGCTAGGTCTGCAATGAAGTCGCGCCCTTACTCTTACTAACACTAGTCCATCAATCTCTAGGAATATCAACACAAAACCGCAACTTCGGAGATATATCAACAACCTGGACCGTTATTTCATCAACGCCCTCGCAAACGTGACTCGTCTTGCCATCATCGGCCACGAAAACGCTACCATTGGCCAGAGCTTTTCTCAAGAAGCCCTAATCCCGCTTAGAGCAGAGCATGCGCCCAATCTGAGAGAATACTATTTTCTCCAAGATGATTTATTAGACTTTCTGGTTGCTCACTCCTCAACACTAGAGGTATGAGAGTCTTTGTCTTCCCAAGTCGCGATTAGCTTTCTCTTCATCACTGTCAATTTCGTTTCAATCAGTCTTATTCCTGATAATGGCATAGCTGAGTTTTCGTCACAGCATCTTGTGTTTAACCACTGCTTCATCTCCGCGGACATCAACGGCGATGAGTCCTCCTCCCAAGAGGATTCCGCGCCCGTGCATGAACCCGAGAGGAGATGGAACACCTGGTTCCATCGCTACGCCTCCAACGAGCCTCGCGCATTACAGCGTACTACTTTCAAGCCCTACAACGCTCCTATTATCGATCCAAAGGGTATGTCAGATCTTGACGTTATCACCAGGACAAGGTTGTTCCTTGACGAGCGGAAGACCGAGGGGAGAGAGCTCAGAGTATTCCTGTATGCAGAGGTCGATATCAAGTACGGTGCGATTAACGAAAACGAGGATTTCAACAGAAGAAAAGCTCGTAAAGGGCGGGACCTGGAGGGATGGTATGAGTTGATGGATGTCATGGAGAGCAATCGTGAGCGGTTGAGGGGAGCAGAGGCCGCCAACCGCCAGGAAAGATGAAAGGAGCAAAACTGTTACGAGGAATGAGAGATAAATCAGCGCGGTGCCGGAGGAGGTTCTTAGAAGAACCATCGAAGTGGTAAAAGACCGAAATGTGGGGTGATTGCAGGCGCTCCTGGACAAGTCGCTGTAGAATTCCTAAAAACAGAGCTCCATCAGCCCCTCAAGTTTCTTGCCGTCGTCTCACCAAACAACGCGACCAGACGTCTCCGTCCCAAGGATCAAACTTTCGGATACTTCCTTTGGCAGCTCCACCTGGCTCTTGCTACTTCACGGAGAGCTATTCGTGACACTAAAATAATCTACTGGAATGAGCCTTCCAACTCTCTCTTCCCTCCGCACATACAGTCTCGCCGGTCTTTGACATCGTTCCGTCGATTCCCCGATTCGAACAGCGTCTCGAGCATCTACCGCCGCCGAACAACAATTAAAGAGAGGGAGTAGCGTCCCATAAGCCATCAACGATCTAATTCCAAAGCGCCTATAAAGCTAACGTCATTATTGGCGTTTCCAAAATGAGAGTATACAGAATGCACCTGCTCCAGGCGTACTTGCTTGATACTATCAGGCGCTTCGTTGCTTCCTCGCCTAGTATCAGGCCGTTGTGCTAAAAGCAGGATATCTCTTCGCAGTCGGCGACTGTGCCTCACATCTCGCGTCGAATCGCTGTGCGTGCGTTGCCCATAGGACCGTGCCTCTGATGCTACGTAGTGAGCTTCACCTTCGTTCCTCAAGGTACCAATCTCGCTAGATATTGGCCTCAGAATTGGAGGGCATGTTTGCCCCAATCAATGCCTCCCAGATCTCACCCAGAATTCTCACCTCCCCATCCCTCCTATCACGCGTGCTCCGCAAGTTCCACACCAGCTCCAGGTTCTTCGTCTCTCCTACGGCAAGTCTTGACTAGCACCTACACTCACTTCTCCAGAACAAAAGACCAGGCCCACACCCAGCCATCCATTCCCAAACCCCAGTCTCCTTTCCTCCACTCAAACCACCATCTCCCACCCTCACTCAACCCTCCCAACCACAACCTCCCCCCCAAAACTTCCTCCTCACCCCACCTCTCAAGCCTCCCCACCAGCAAACATACCCTCCCTCCTCCACTCCCCTCCACCTTTAGCCAGCACCCCCCCATCCTCACCATCCCCCCTCCACCACCTCTTTACCAACCCCCATGCTACCACCTCCACCGCTCCAGATATTATAACCCGCACTTGCGCATACCCCAAAACTTATCAAATCCCATTCACCGCCAGAGAAAACGTAATTCTTTCCCTTCCCCTTTTCCATACTTGACCCTCCACTACGCTACGCGCGACTGCTCCGGGGAGTCAGATGATCCATCGGTGGGGAGATATAGGAGAAAGGCACGAACGTCGAGTACTCGCTTCCAATCGAAGCGAGCGATTCTGTACCTCACCATTCCTTTGCCGATGTCGGGTTTTCTCTATTTCGAAGGGGGTGGTTGAGTGGGATGGGGTCGTTAAGTGGGCTGGGTACTGCCTGTGGAGGATCGTGGAGGATAGTACAACGAATGGATCTATCTACGACTTGGGTTTCTGCGAGCTCCAGGAGTGTGTGTAAGCCGAGGCGGGCCCGAGGTGTGGGTATGCAAGTTATGGGTAGCGAGCTGATGTGAGGGGCGCCCCGCCTTGGTCATGGTGATGGGTGATGTGTCTGAGTGGTGGGTTAAGAGGGATTGGGGGGGGGGATGAGAGGGGGTATTGTGTTGATGAGAAGCGGGGGTAAAGGGGGTTGAGGAGGGGGTGTGTAGATGGGAATTGAGGATGCTGTCATTATTCGTTCCCCGCCCTGGTCCCATAACAGAAGCTCGGACTTCTCGGGACGGGGTAGACTTGCTGATAGATACTTGAAAGCCTTCAATTAGAGTACTTGAACTGACACTGCTCGATCACCTATCAAGTAGAAGGGTGCCATTGTATGACTGCTCAATATGGGTAGTTGTTTCAGAGGTTCATGGCTTAGTAGCAGCCACTCTTTAGTAAAGAACGAGCTTTTGTGGAACAAAGTTGGAGGCTTTCAGCGGAGGTTCAAGAGTGACCAAAATATGATGACTAGAAACTAGTGAAATGCTTTTCAGGCGAGAATGGCTCCTGGTGGCTGTTCCTGTGCAAGATCGTGGATACTACATACCATACCACCGCACGGAGGTTGCACATCCCGACCAACACTGCACTTCGAACAGATACGATTTGCAGCAGGAGAGGCATATCACGAAAGTCTCCCCTGCCTCAACATTACTGGACACAGACGGCAATGTGTACAGAGGTCTCTCTCGCCGGCCTTGCAAGTGGATTTGATTATGCTTTCTGTACTGCACCTGAGAAAACCCTCGCAACCCATCCAGCCCCATGTTCCTGATATTCCTGCCGAGTGACTTGCAGCTTCTGCAGTGCTGTTTGATCAGCAGCAAGAGCCCCGCCCCCAAGCCAGGTTGATATGATTGGGCTCGAAACAGTCAGCACGTCCTTTGATATTGCCTGGAAATTGAATGTGAGATTCATTCTACTTACTCTGGCGCTCTCACGATCCGGACAACGCACTCAGCTGGCGCAAGTTGCCGGATCCCTGTCTCCCTAGACTAGGGGTAAGCATGTTACACTGAGTGTTCTCGGGACTCCTACAGTCTACTCATGAAACCTTCTATCTTCGAATTCCCTCCGACGACAAGTATATTCGCCAGCATAGCTGGCCACAGCCCAGGGGGCAGCCCAGAGAGGCTCTGAAGAACAGTCTCTGAAAGTCCAGCCTGCCTGATACCAATGTCTCCGGGGTTGAAGAGTAGCTCCGGTACCGCAAAGCGCTCGTTGCCAAGCGTCATGAAATCTTCCACATCTCCAGCCGCACCTGCTAAGGCGCCTAGTTTCCTCATTCTCGCGGCCAAGGATAGATCGTGAGGACGCATGAAACCTTCTTTACGGGCGTTGTAGTCAGGGAGGACATAATCGACTCGGATATCTTCTTCTGCATTGTCGGTTTTCCGACGCTTGGATCCTTTCCATGTTCGTTCGAGGTCTCTTCGGAAGTCATCGCTAACGAATGAAACGGCTTCTTTGACTTGATTGATAAGATGGGTCTCGTCTGACATGTTATAATAGCGTATCGATACCAACTCTTTGAGGTAGTTGGTAAGGAACTTTCCCCCAACCTCAAGGCGTCGTATAGCTTGTTGGATTGGCTTTCCATGATATAAAGGTGTTAAAGTGGTATGAGAGTATCCCGAATCGATCACAAGGAGACATTCTGCGGGCAGCGAGCCGACATCGGACGTACGTGGAGCTGCTCCGAAAAGCGACTGAATATCGTGGTATGCGTTGAGAGATGGACCTACCTTGAGCGTCAGCCGGACGCTTGGAATCCAATTAAACCTGTATGGACATCTTTACCGACCTATGTGGCGACTGTATGTTGCAAATTCGAATTCTTCGAAGATCATCTGGTCACAGTTGTTTTGGAGAGCTAATAGAGTATTCGGGGCCTCTGTAAGCACGAGATTCGTTTCATGGGGATCACACTACAACACGTGAGCGATCTTTGGTTCGAAAAAATGGCAGTCATCGAACTTTGAGCTTGGCTCCTTGATCAAGGAAGCTGTTATCCCAGACAGCTTTTTCGGCTTCCCAGCTGACCAGATATCCTTTCTCTACTGGCCTTCGATACACCACTTCCCCAAAATCTGTGCAGTGATCAATCTGAGATCCAATCCAGACTTTCTTGCCGCGGTCTCTCGCTATACAATTCGGGATGACTTGGCAATCCTCCGGCTGCTTAGATGTACTTGCGAAACCAGCCTTGATGGTGTACGCTCCGTTGTCGACAACAAGTGTGCGTGTTGGCAATACCTGCTGAGATGGCTTACTGTGGCGTGGCATCTCCTTAACTCGCTAGACAGGTTCAATGTGCTTGGGATCTCTTCTAACGGTGCTCCCAGCCATATCTCAAAAGCGGCATGCGGCTTGAGAGCGGCTGCGCGTGCCAGCCACACGTTCCCCACCAGCCTCCAAATGCCAAGCCTCCGCCAAGCCTACCTTCCAGCCTCTCAAGAAGTCCTTATAAGCTTTCACCTTACACTCATGCTCCCATTAGTTTTCAAATCTCATAACCTTCACCAACCGAATCTCTGATCTTTTACTCAATACCGACATTTACCGGACTCGCACAGCGCAGACTACTTAGCCCACATCCAAGATCACACAATGGCTACCCAGATGAATGCTTATGTGGCGGGCGTCGAAAACGTCATTGGTCGCCACTTCACTGATCCGAACAAATTGTGGGAGGCTCTTCAGGCCGCGGGTTCACCCGTACAATTCATCGGGAGTCGCCGTATCTCTGATGGACACAAGCGCTTGGCGCTGATTGGGGACTCCGTCCTCAAGCTGGCGCTGATCAGCCATTTGTATGTCGGGACTGACTCGAAAGGTAAGTGATATGATCGATCACAACGGAACATGCGACTAACACCCTCTTAGGTGTGATCCAGGGGGTGGTTTCTTCCGTTGGCGCAAACGCCAATCTGGCCACAATTGGCCTACAGCACAGCCTCGACCGTTTCGTTGTCGGAAGTCCCGGATCGGGTGGAGTCGTCTCGGCTGGAATCATGGCTTCCACCGTCGAAGCTATTCTAGGAGCGGCCTATCTCGATGCTGGGATGACTGCTGTCGTACAAATCATGCGCACCCTTGGCCTGGGTCCCGTCTGAACCCTGGGAACAAGAACCTGGTAACGTTATCAACCCTGATTCCACTCCCCAAAGATTTGAAAGCTATGCGAATTAATGTGACACAGAAAGCGTGTGCCATGACATGGGGCACCTCGACGCCCTCTCCAGAGCCGTCCCGCCGCGACTCCATACGCCATGGCATGATCAATTCTGGTCAGACTCGCGTGCCAAACATTTCGTGATGATCGTCGTTCTACGGAGCCGTGAATCACAGGATACTTTGCCACCTCGAGTCTGGCTAGAATTGTTCATGTCAATGGCTTATGGACTCGTCGCGTGAATGCTCTGAAAAGGGCGACGGGTTGTGCCCCATGGCTAGGCTCTGCCCACTGCGCCACATCAAAGGTCGACGATAGCCAGAGGACCAAGGCTGGACAGTGTCTGACTTTTTGTACAGGAGTCACCAGTTCGCCCCTGGTCCCTAGTGCGAGGAAGTAGATCGATTTCTTTTCGTTTTTATTGTGCGGACTAACCTTCAGTCGTTCCTTAATACTTGGTATTTGGATTCGACCCGGCCTGATTTTCTGTTTTTATTTGTACTTTGAGATTTTGTCACCCTTAACGATGAGCGAGCGTATGGAACGGTATCATGGGAGTCCGATATAGTGGCCAGTCTCTCCTTCAACACAAGCCGTCAGTAGACGAATCTAATACTTATTGTCTGTAATGTCGTCTCCACCGAGTTCATCATCTGATCAATTTGTATGTGAAACTCCCAATAAGGGTGGCTTCGGTAGGTTTTCATCCAGGGTTAATGAATGAACTCTGATGAAATGCTATGCCGGCCTTTAACATCAAGATTTTGCACAGTTCACATGAGTCGATCTCGTTCTTGTCTCAAAGTCTCATCCGGTGTTGTAATGCAAGCCCAAGGAGTTTATCAGTCGATGCAGAGTCCTAGCTCTAGGCGGTTGTCGCACTCCCCTGTGCACTGGCTGCCAGCCTAGATAAGGCGAGTGAGGCCGCGCGGCTGCGCCTGTGTCGATTTAAGCGCCATGTAATGGGAGTAAAAGTGCTTTTCCGCAAATGTTCGGTTTCCATGACTCAAAATATTTTACAGTATGCTATATCATGCACTGTTGTACTTCTCTGTGGCAACTTATCGCTCTTAGGGAATACTCTATTATCGTCGCGCTAATAGCCATGCGGCCGCAATGCCCGTGTTCCCCCCAATGTCCAGGATTGCCCTAGCGCTACTAAAGGTTGATGCTGTACAAAGGGTCCAACACTTGGTTCAATATCGCTTCCAAGATAAGGAGCTCCCTTGGCAAGCCGTACAAGCCCATCGTAGCGATAAGTTTCCTCATGGCAATCTGCATTTGGCGGATATTGGAGATGCGGTCCTGAAGTTCGCGCTCACGGTGGATGGAGAGGAGCAAGGTCTTACGGTGGGTAAGTATGAGGTCTACGCGCTACGAGACCAGCTTAGAAGGCTAAAGTTCAGCAAGCGGAATCAAGTCGGAGAATACATCTATTGCTTTCCAATGCACTCCTTGGCACAAAAGGACGCGATCAAGACATGGCCAGCTTCGTCTATCTAGACCCCAGAAAGATGCGAAAACCAAAAAGAGTGCGTATTGGAACATTGGCGACTACTGTCGAAGCAATTATTGGAGCCGTCTACAAAGATCGTGGCTTCGAGGCTGCCAAAGCGGTCATTCAACAAATGGGATTAATGAGCCTCAAAAGTAGGCAAGGCCGAAATATAAAGGAATTTATCCAACAAGAAGTTCCCACGAAAGTACCTCTTGTTAGCCACTATCTAGCAATGAGTGGACATTCATAAGTAGAGACAATGCTACAATACAAGACTACCAACGGACAACTGCGCCAAACACCGCGCTTAAATCGCAAGGCGGAGCTTTCGAATTACTACGTTCTGGCCTTTGCACCGCTTGCTCGATGCCACACATCACCACTCCACCTCATCAGACGTTCCACCGCCGCAGTCGGACCATCGACAGCAGGCCGCACGTCCAGGTAGAAGACAGGTTCTCCGGTTGGCTCAGGAGGCGCTGAGTAGTAATCGATGACATATCTGATTTCACGAGCCTCCCCTTGTGGCATCTGCCTTTGCACGTACCAATCGTGCCGGTCGAATGGAGGTTCACCCCTAAAGGTATTAGCGCTTACAATCATTGCAACAATGGTCTACACACCCAAATCCAGAAGGGAATATTTCCCCTAACAAGCCCAACAACCAAGCTTTCGGTGTGGTGTCGCTTGGTCGCCCCTGGAATCTGAGGAGCTTTGGGTGTACAACCTCCTGACCATCCGATGAAGATACCGAGAAGCCTTCTTCGCCTTTCGAACAAGACTTCCAGCCATGGCCGAGTCCTCGACTGAATCGTTGTTCCCACCCTACAATCTCCGCCCAAGCCCCTTCATTTAAAAAGTTGTGTACAGCCACCATAGATTCTACCGCATCTTGAGGCGTGTCATCATAGCCTTTTCGTAACATAGCATTGTACATTTGCTGCGGAGATGGATATTCCCAATTACTTTCAGCATCGTCCCGTGGTATGGATGACGTTTCCCTTTCTATGGGTAGGTTGACCGTCTGATTCTCGGCTCGCGATTGGGATATACTCGATGGCATATAGTTTAGAGGGTTTAGTCTCGATTTTGCGGACGATTTAGAAGCGGACGATGGTAAACGGGGGTCAGAGGCGCTGATGGGGCATGATCCGTCGGACGGTGGCGAGCGTGAATTCTGTGGAGGGAAAGAGGGCGTTTTCACATCGTGCATAGGGCATCCCGGCTGTAGAATCGTCAGCATAGCGCACTCAGATTACGGTTCAACCTTCTCTCACAGGTGGAGCGGCTTTAGAAGTTGGCATGGGGTGAGGCGCAACAGGGGTGGCGGTCTTTGTAGTATCTGCCCAAAACCAACCCATGATGCAATGTGTATAGATCAAGAACGAAGCTGAGTAGGATCTAACAGAAGCTTAGAAACACCTGATCGAAGGGAGGATGATAACTTCTTCGTCGAATGAATCGATGGCAAGATGAAGCTTCCCAGTCCAAGGTTCCCGCGGCGGATCTTCGGCGCCGCTAGTAAATGACGCCGCTCCCAACCGCAACTCTCAACCCCTCAAAACATGACGAAAGAAAAAGATCGATTGAGATCATGATACCGCACAACAATTCCTCAAGACTACGATGAGAACGGCCTTCCTGTTTGGCCGGACATGCGCTCGAAACTTCCAACGCCAAGCATGCCATCGCTGGACGTCCTTCGCCCGCCCTGAGCGACAATATTCCAACGCCTCAAAATGGGTACGGCTGCGACCACCTCCACGAAGAGGTCCTCATGGCATAAAGCCGATCTTTGCTCTCCTCACTCCTGCAGCCTTTGTACAATTGAGCGAAGAGGACAATGGCGATGGCAAAACGCCGGAGGAGCACATGTTGGAGGCTTCGAGGGCAGAAATCGAGAAAACTATACCGGAGGATGTGCGTGGATTGAAAAGAGTCTGGCATAGCATCTATTACGTCGTCGATACCTTTATATGGGAACCACTCGCTACCGGCTCCCGTTTCCTACACCTTGTCATTATCTTCGTCCCTGTCATCTTTGCTGTGCCGATAATATGGTTCGGACGAAGGCGCAAAGAGAAGGGCAACGAGCGCACGGGTACATTGTGGTGGTACAGATTCCTGGTGCACTCTATGGAGAGGGCTGGACCAGCATTTATCAAGGTTTCCCCGCACCGACATAATACCAATGGATTTCGTTGGCTCACTTCTTCGTAGCTTGGCCAGTGGGCAGCGTCGCGCTCCGACATCTTCCCTCAAGAAATGTGCAACACGATGTCTTCCCTCCACTCCAATGCTCCCGCACACTCCCTCCGCGACACAAAGCGCATCATTGAGGCCGCCTTTGATGGTCGGCCCTTTCCTACCATCTTCGAGGAATTTGATGAAAAGCCACTCGGCGTGGGCGCCATAGCCCAGGTCTACAAAGCTAAGCTGGCCCCTGATCTCGCCGCCAAAAGCGATGCAGATATCGAGCCCACAGAGCGAAATATGCGCCAGCGGGTACGCAAGAACGTCGACGTCCTTGTCAAATCAACGCCTTCCCGCATTCCCTCATCATACGTAGCCATCAAAGTCCTTCACCCAAAAGTCGAACGCCTCGTCCGCCGCGACCTCCGCATAATGACTTTCTTCGCCAACGTTCTCAACGCCATTCCAACCATCGAATGGCTCTCTCTCCCCGACGAAGTCAGCCAATTCGGCGAGATGATGCGCCTACAACTTGACATGCGCATCGAAGCCGCCAACCTGACCATGTTCCGCAAGAAATTCAAAGACCGCACAACAGCCTGGTTCCCCTACCCATACGGCGAACACAGCACGCGCCAAGTCCTCGTCGAAGAATTCGCGCAAGGCATCCCCCTCGCCGCCTTCCTCGAAGACGGCGGCGGAGTATTCCAGCAAGAAATCGCCGACGAAGGTCTCGACGCCTTCCTGCACATGCTCCTCATCGACAACTTCGTCCACGCCGACCTCCACCCCGGCAACATCATGGTGCGCTTCTACATGCCCGAACGACTCAACCTCGCCTTCGGCCGGCACAAGCAATCCGACTCGCCCACCCACTCCAAAGACGTCACCGAAGAAGTCCTCGCCCAACTGCGCCCCCACCGCCACCACCCTGAAGCCTGGGCGCAGCAGCTCGTGCAGATCGACAAGGAGGGCTACCGCCCGCAACTGATCTTCATCGACACCGGCCTCGTCACCGCCCTCAACCAAACCAACCGCACCAATTTCCTCGACCTCTTCAAAGCCATCGCCGAGTTCGACGGCTACCGCGCGGGGCACCTCATGGTCGAGCGCTGCCGCCAGCCGGACGCCGTCATCGACGCCGAGGTCTTCGCCCTGCGCATGCAGCACCTCGTCCTCGGCGTCAAGAGCAAGACCTTCGCGCTCGGCAACATCAAGATCGGGGACGTGCTCACCGAGGTGCTGAGCATGGTGCGCGGGCACCATGTGCGCATGGAAGGGGATTTCGTGAATGTCGTTATTAGCATCTTGCTGCTTGAGGGTATAGGAAGGAGCCTAGATCCGAACTTGGACCTTTTTAAGAGCGCGTTGCCGATTCTGAGGCAGTTGGGGAGTCAGGGTGGGGGGAAGACGTTGTGGAAGAGTGTCAAGGAGGGGGATATCTCGCTGCTGAAGGTGTGGGTTGGTTTGGAAGCGAGGAAGTTTTTGAAGGCTAGTGCGGACCAGGTGCGTATACTCCCTTTGCCTGCGTTTGCTGTGTGATGATGTGTGCTGATGGGTAACGTTTCGCAGGTGGAGCTCTGCGTCGAGAGCGACCAGCTGTCGCCGAATGTATAACAGACATCCAATCCCGAGATTGGCGGGCTGTGTGTGGGTGAGAGACATGAAACGACGAGATGACGGACTATACACTGGGGTGTCGGACGACTGTTCGATGGATTGGAGATGCGTAATAGATCTAGAGTGTCTATCACCATATTTGTACATATTAGTAGTGATGCGCCTTGCATTGTACATAGTCATAAAGCCCCTACTCAGCGCCCGATAACCTTGCCGAACTCCATCTAGATGCAGCTTTTCCCGCAACGAAATGCTGAAGTTTGTCCGTCCCGCCAGTGATTGCAACCATAAACGGGAATCGTTTTGAAGGAGGGGGAGCACCGCGCAGCGAGGTGTGATCCTAATACTTCGCCCCCAGCAAACTCCCCAAAAGAGCGCTTCCCCCATCTCTATTCCTACCCCTCCCCTGCCTACCACTCCTCTCCTTCCACTCCGTCGGCCTCCAACTATCACCCAGCGCTGTCACCTCCCCCAACGTCCTCGCGCCCAGGCCCCTCTTCGCACTCTCATCCTTGGCCCTCACATCCCGCTTCAGCACCTCCACCAGGCCCTCCGCAAAGATCTCCCGCACCTTCTCGTCCGCCAGGTACTTGACCTGGCCGCCATCCTGCTGCCTCCTCTTCTTCGCCAGATCGCTAAAGGTCCCACAGAACAGGCGCTCCATGGCCTTGCGGAACTCAGCGACGGTCTTCGCGCCTTGACGCTGGTTCGATTTCACGTAGAAGGGGAGCCAGTTGTCCATTTCCAGGATGTTGGAACTGGTGGGTGACTGACGCACTTTGCCCCCAAAGAGGGTTGCCATCAGCGGTGTGCATTCGGAGGTCTCGCGCAGATAGAGGGAGTTGCCGTCGTTGGATTTGGCCATGGTGCTGTAGCTGTAGAGCGTGCCGTAGGGGAGATCGAGAGGACTGCTGTGGTTTCGTTCGCGAGGGGCGTTGACGGATGAAGGGTGGAGGGTGGTGCCTCGCTCGCCTACGGTGCGGAAAGTGCGGCCGCCGCCGAAGACGGCGAGGTTGGGATGATGGCCGGCGAGGACAAGGGCTTTGATAAGTGGGATAGACTCAGAGTTTTCGTTGAGCAGGGGATCGCCGTATTCGTTGCGGATACGGGAATGAGGTGGGGTGAATGGGATGAGGCCGGCTTCGACGAGGATGTCTTCGATTTGTTTGGCTGTTGAGTCAATGTTCTTGAAAGCGCCGTTATGGATGAAGTTCTGAATGCCGAAGTCGCGCATGTAGTAGTCGTTACGCTCGGAACGGACAAGACGCATTTGCCGGACCGCGTTGAGAGTGGCGATGTGATCGCTGGCGGATCCCTCGACGAAGGAGAGCTTGGCCTCTTGGGCTTCGCGTCGACGTTCCAAAGGATTGGTAAACAAGTTTCTTTCCTCGGCGGCGGCGCCTAGAACGAGCATTGGATCGAGGCAGCGGAAGATAATGCCTAGAACGATCATTTTTCCAAGCGAAGGGTGAATAGGGAGCGAAGCAAGCAGACGACCCAGCGGTGTGATCTTTTCGTCATCCGTGAGACAGTCAAGTGCTTGTAGGTTCATGACGGAATAGTCGACCGCTGATGGTGCTGGAGGCTCAATCGCTTCGGCCAGGAATTCTCGGATGGGGGATTTGAATGCCTGGGCTTTGATGTCAAGACATATCTCCTGCAGGTCTGTGCGGAGCATCTCCGGTAGTCCAATGGCTCTCAGTGACTCGTACCGTGCTTTAGAGAACAGAGCGTAGTAATTGCCGTTTTGCACTCTGCCTGCGCGACCCGCACGCTGTTTGGAATTCGACTTGCTGATCCAGGTGCATTGAAGCTTGGTGATACGACGGAGCTGATCATAACGTTTCTCACGCAGTTTCCCGGTATCGACCACATACTGTACATCTGGTATCGTAACCGAAGTTTCTGCAATGTTCGTGGAGAGGATGATCTTTCTGCAACCGCTGGGTACCGGATTGAACACCTCCGTTTGCCCGGCTGGCATGGACGAATGAAGCATGTGAACCTTGTACTTAGAGGCGTCATAGAAGTTGATATCAAGAGGTCTAGACTCGCGCAGCAGCTTCTCGACCTGCACTATCTCGTCCAATCCAGGCAGGAATACCAAGATGGCACCTTCGCTGCTTGTTCTACAGATGTGTGCAATTGTAGCTGCCGCTAGGCCGTAAGGTATCAAAGCGTCTTCTTTGTCATCCGAAATCATGGCCTCGCCCTCCGCGGAAACCTTTCGCTCTTTCTTCCAGTCTATAACGAAGTCTTCAGGCTGCTCTGTCTCGGCCATAGACCCATCAGCCCTTGCCGGGTTCATTCGGCTGAAACTCTGGTCCACCTGCAGATAGTCTCTCGTGGCTGTATCTGATTGAAGAATTCGAAGACTTGATTGAGGATATGACTTCTTCATATCTTCAAGTATGTTGTCAAGGTATCGCTCTTTCACAGGGAACGTCCGGCCAGGTACGCTTAGAGTCGGACACTCCGAGCCCTGCGCAGCATTGTTAAAGTAGGAACCAAAAAGATCCGTGTCCATGGTAGCACTCATGAGAATGATCTTAGGCACAGACTTTCCGTCGGCTAGCCGACGAGCCATAACCTTCTTGAGAATAATCAAGAGGAAGTCGATAAGAATGTCACGTTCGTGAACTTCGTCGATGACGAGGTGCGTATTGCCAGCCATGACCTCGTCCGGAGAATGCTGCAGCTGTTGAAGGAGAATGCCAGTGGTACAGTACGTGATGCTTCCGCCAGGTTGAGGCAGCTTTGCGTCGAAGCGAACATGGTAACCCACTGTGCCTTGCAATCTCTCGCCACGTTCATCAGCGACACGCCGCGCAACTGATGTCGCAGCAATTCGGCGCGGTTGAGTACAGACCACATTACAAGAACCGCCATCGCCGTTCGAGATTGCCTCGTCAAGTAGAATTTGGGGCACTTGTGTCGTCTTACCGCTACCCGTGGCGCCAATGACAATGCTGTAAGTATGGCTGCTTACCATGTCCAAGACCTTCTGCTTGTACTGGTTCATTGGTAAACCGCTTCGTTTCTGACGCATCTCTACGTACGCGGGGTTTTGCAGGTACGTCTCGAGATTGCTCGCGAGACGTTTGTTCTGGAGGTAGACTTCTGATGTTGGTATGGACCGGCGAGAGTAGCTGCTCCGTGTACTCGCACTGTCTTCATCGGATAGGAGCTCATCTGCTTCGTCTGGCAAACCCGACTTACGAGCATCAAGAAGCGTCTGGCGCATGCATAGAAGGCAATCTTCGTCGATTGGCATATCTATAGAACTTATGGGCTTGAGGATTTCCCCGTTGCCGGATTTGTTGGCTTTAAGAAATCTGGGATATATGTCAGGCTCGAGAGCTTTGACCTGGAGCGCGGCGGTCAAATATGCAAGTGCTTCGGCTTTCTTCTTATTGGCCATCTCCACTTCTTTACCGTAGGGGTTCCCATCAATCAGGACCTTCGCTTGATAAGGCATACTCCCATGTCGCTTGAATTCCTTGGCTTGATCACAGGTAACCTCGATCCTCGCTCTTGGGTGCACCATTTTGTAGAAGTCGAAGAAGGTTTTGGCATTATCGGTGGTCAATGCTGTCGAGTCTTTGATGACAATTGCCTGAGACCCTCTTTCTGCGTGGTATTGTTCCGCTTCTTGTTTGAACTTTAGTGCCGCTGCTATTTCAGCATCTTGAAGCTGCGTGCCCCTGCCAGTGACTTTGATATTCTGCTCAGCTAGCACGACATCTATTTCAATAATCTTCTTCCTGCCTCTTTTGATTACCCGCCTGGTGATCTCGGGTATACCGTCAAAACGGGCAGCGTAATTGTAGATGTCCAACTTGGCATCCTTTTCTGAGCTTAAGGTCTCCCTGTCCAGTGGCGTTACCGATTCCGCAGCCATTATCGTCTCGATATTCCCAGTTTCATGCAAACGCGCCAATAGATGCAGGAAAGCAGCATTTTCTGCAGATTTCTAGAGCCTCTTAGTAGCTGCACGCCTTGTAACCCCGAAGATAAATACCTTGCTGCGGCCCTCGCCTGCGACCACCTCGGCAGGCTCTGACGAGGACAACGTGCATGATACTGTGCATCGAAACAAATCTTGGCCTATGCCTGTAAAGTTCGTCCGGATTTTCCCCGAACCTTGCAGAGCATTGTGTAATTGCTCCTTTGGATTGGCGAAGAATGTTTGCTTGAGCATTGAGTAATCGTGTATCGTTGGAACGCGCATCGTCCTCCGTATGTACTCTGCATCTTTCAGCGGTGCTGCAGACGTGGGCTCCGTACGACGACGTCGGGCAGGCCGAGAGTCTCCAAGCATCTCAGCCTCTCTTTGTCTTTTACCTCCGCGTGATATACTGTTTCGATTTCCGTTGCGTGGGTGGGTGTCCGCACTGCCCGGATGTGCCTTTATCCGCTGCGGTTGTTGAGGTTTTGAGGTATTCTGATGGAGCGAAGGCGATTCCTTGGCGGATCTGTCATGGTTTGAAGGGTGTGGCGGTTGAAGTGCAGGCCTTCTTCGGCCGTGTAGAATTGCAGATGCTCTAGGGTCGTCACTTGAGCGTAACAAATCGTAGGCCGTCGAAGCTTGCCGCTGAAAGGACATGTTCGGATCCCGCCATGAGTTCGATGCTATGAGGTCCCTTCGTGAAATTGTTGAAGGCATGGCACGCGTACGGAATGCCTTTAGAGAACCCATCAGCGTACTGGATCAGCTGTCAAGTGTGCGTCAGTACTTACCAGCACTCTCTTCATGTCTTCGAGTGAGTGTTAGTACAGTTGATTCATGGGTGGTAAAGCTATGACACAATATTCATATGGGACTGGCGCAGACGTTCGACATCAGAAGGCAAGACTTCATTGTCACATTTGGAACAGGATATGCCGGAGCCAGGGAACTTACTTCAGTACCTCGTTGTGTCGCCTTCCATTAAAAATTGTCCTCCTATCAGCGGCTAGTGTACGGCACAGGCAAATCTAATTTTCCGGATCGCCCACTAGTTGCTACGGTTTTGGCAGGCGACAACATCAATGGTCCCTGCTAGTAGCCAAAGTACAGATCTCAGTTGAGGTTCAAACAATTATTTGTCAGTCCTGTAACTTCATCAACCTTCTCTTTGAAACACCCTAATTATTTATCTTGAGCGAAACTGCTAGACCTATTTTCTGACGCTGAAAAACCGAATGAAATTCAACTGAGGGCAACCTCTCAGTGCGGTATCAGTAGCTTGAAGAGCCATCATGCGGCAAAATAGATGCTAGAGTCCCGTCTAGTTGCTTTACCTATCCTACTGAGATCTTTACACATGCATTGTCCGCTGGCATTGCCTCCAAGTCTAAACAACCTGCATTGAGACAACAAACACTTGCAATATCGACTCAATTTCTTTCGCGATACGTCTTTCAAGTATCTCCTGTTCAAGGGGTTGTAGTTGTTATGTCAAACACTTGTTCTAGCTGAAGAGGCAAGACTGTCCCTGGAAATCGGGGTTTACACTGTACCCTAGGAGCTGACTAAAAACATATACATATTCCATCATTTTACACCCGGATGCTGTGAAAGAGGTTATCCAAGATATTGCTACATCGGAGTGAGTGCACATGCAAAAATTTCAAAAAATGGACACATCGGGATTTGAACCCGAGACCTTTCACAGGCACACACGAGAAGATGCGAAGCGAAAATCATACCCCTAGACCATGCGCCCGTGGATACGAGCATTGCCCGCTAATACTTATACAAAGTTGCGTACAATACTGTGCAGAGCGTCTTTGAATGCACATATCAAACATATCATAATCTCACCGCATTGCCAATGAGCCCAGCATTGCTTGGCTCGAGTCACAGCTCTAAAAGAACAACAGAAGTCGAAAGAGAACCCTTCCTTCACATGAAACGACAACGAGATGTTTGAACAAGCTTGCAGATTAACGACATGTTGAAGCCTTGTTCTTGACTCTTCTTCAAACGAACAACCTAGTCCGGACATCGAAGAGAGTGTAATACGTACCATGCTGCAACTGTGATTCACCAGTACCGTAGTGAACCTAGGGATAGCCTTCCCGGTAACATGGTATATCATGTAGATTGACTCTGCCTACGTAGACCCAATCGTAGGTGATAGGGTCCAATCAGCATGAAGACTACTATTGAGCCACGAAAGTGACATGGGTGTCGAGGCATGTACAGCCATTTCGATCACGAGAATGCCAATTTCGCCGTAGGCAGGGCTACTAGAAATGTATTAGCGATCGATAGCTTCTACTATACCGCTTGAATTGACATGCAGCGCTTCGTGGCAAATGAAGAGTGGTGTTGCGGCTTTCTTACTCTCAATGTAGAGCCTCGGGATCCGTGAAGGAGAATTGATGTTGGTGGTTGGAGAATAAGAAGTTTAGTGCGTATAGTTCACTTACTTATGGGATGGCAAGATGGGTGCACCTAATATCGGAGGACTGAGCGAGCAGCGGTAAGAGGGAAACCCGTTGCTTGACTGAAGCAATCGGCACTGGAAAGAAACCTGGAAGATGTAGAAAAAGCAACGATCACGATTAGGCTCTGGCAAGTGCACCCTACTAGCACATTGAATAGAGCTTTCGGATTCTACCATGCGACACAAAATTAGCTAAAGCTGCTTTATTAATTGAAAAACGAAGCCAAAGTACTCGAATAAGCACTTGCAGGCCATCCTCGGGACGCATAGCACGCTCAGCACGACCATGCAGTGGACGATCGTCCGCAAAATGGCTGATGACTGTGGAAAGACCCCCACCCGCACAATGTCTGACCTCGCTGTCGCTCCGCCCCTTATAGAATCAAAGAACCTAGGCAGACCATCATTCAACGCTGTAAGCCTCCAGCTCTCCAGATCCCAACATCATCAGCTTCGGCTTTTGTGCTTCGTACCTGCCTTGGCAGATATCGCGCCCGCAATCAAGGCAGATTGTCTTTAGCTTGGTAGGTCTCCTCCTGCATGAGCAATGGCAGCAGGGTCTTTCGGAGCGCTCAAGCGCCATCTCATCCCCACCGTCATTCCCCTCCTCGTCCTCAACATTGTCTCCATCCAAGTCGACGTCCGCTTCATCATCTGATGAAAGGTCAGGCCGCCCATATGTCGCGTCTACGTCTTTCACAGTGATCTGTGTATGAGGAGCCTCGAGTCTCAGTGCCTTTACCGCCGCCTTAAATCGCTGCTCAGTATCTTCGGCAACCCCTTGAAGGACTATCGTCGGCTCTAACACTTGCTGAACAGTGTACGAAGCGATGCTAGGCCCTGGTTTGGATGTAACGGGGCCTTGGACAATGGGCACGGCTAGATACGCAGAGATCTCTGCCAATTCTAGATCGGCATAGTCGTGATCGTGCGAGTGTGACATGAGAATGGTGAAGTAGGGTCGGATACCGAAGTCTTCAGCAAAGATCTGAGTCATACATGCCCGTCAGCCTTGTATGGATTAATGATCAGTGCTTCCCTGCAATACTTACTTCTTTGCACCTGGCAAACTTCCGCACTACATTATTGCTTGTCGGAAGCGTAATCTTTTTCATGTGAGCCTCGATGGTGTTACGGTGGATTTCCATGCTCTCTGGCCAGAGATAGTCTTCATTATCAGAGTCGTACGGGTACTCGATATCCCGTAGTTCCTCTTCAGTGAAGTGGTCCGTGGTCTTGCAGTCGTTTTGAAGACATTCTCGTGCGGTGATCCACCCCTGGATCTTCTGATTATAAACGAGGTCTTTCAAAGTGCCCACGATCATCGCCACCAGCTCTGGGGGTAAGCTTGACATCGACCGTATGTCAGAGTGTGCTATGCATGCTCTCAGTGTGCTGATAGCTGCTTTGGTGTCTACGTATGCCTCTAGACGTGCGCCTAGCTGAGCGTGGTCAACTCTGACAGCCCAGGCCAGGGTAATGGCGTCCTGCATGGTGGATGCCTGAGCAGAATAGGATGCTGGGGGTGGGAGAAAGATGGATGAAAATTGTAGGGAAAGGGAAAGATATCTTATGAACGACCCAGAACATGTAAAACATGTGTCAAGAGGGACAAAGAGAGTGATATGCTGGCGTAATATCCCTTCAGCTCGCTTGAGCAGCCGAACACAAGTATCAAGCTTCGTCGTCACCTTCGTGGCGCCTTTAAACCACCTATCGTCGCTATCGTTGTCTCGATATTGAGAGCTTGGGGACACACACGGTTCTCTGCACTACCAATACCAATATCTGATCAGCATCACTGACCACCATCATGCCTGTTCTGTTCTTGCTCCTCATGTGCCTCACGGTTCTCTCCCCTACTACCGCGGGCATAATCGAAGCAGGTACACTCTCTGTCATGGATGATTTACGTACTTTGGACGGCTCGCTTCGGCAGCCTTGCCCCATCTGGCTAGCTCCGGCTTCAGGCCCGTTCTTGCCCCTGACTGCACACTTCGCGTATGGCATGACCCTCGAGACTGTCTCGCTCCTTGGTCTCCCTCATACTCTTTCCAGTCTGCAGAGAGACTCCTGTGCCCCATGCTGACGCCTTCGTGTGCAGGAAGTCAAAGAATTCAACACGATAGGAAATATCATCGCCTAGCTGGACTACTGAGCCATCTCATTGCTTTGAGCTCCAAGCACAGAGAGACCCTCGGTCGACGGAACGTGCCTTGGTGAAGAAGCAGAAGACGGAGCTGATCCACAAAAATACTCTTCTACCAGCCACTATGAATGCATGTCCTGATCTAAGATCCCACGAGCCACTACCGTCTCCCCCGGGAATAGTTGTATCGAATACGCCAGATTTACGTGTCTAGCAGCCGCCGAAGCGCCGGACGAGCTTTTCTGCGCTGTCCCGAGATATGTCAAACCCATAAGACAGATACCGCGGGCCATCAACGATTGCCGTAGCAGGACCAGCAACCTGCAATTTGGTCGGATGGGATCCGAGAAAACAAAGCCTCAGATCCCCGTGAAGCTGTTGTATGTACTCAGTGATGCGCCACATATATGACCTCATATCAAGCCGTTTTCACCTATGGCAAGTCTCTTTCGGCTGCTATATCAAGCTTGTGCGAAGGAAGACCTTTATGTAGGTAGCCATCCCTGTCCTGTTTTTCGAGACCTTCCTGTCCTTTTCTTCATCTTGCCGATGACCAGCTTTCCTACTTTCTACTCTCTGCAAACTCTGCAGTCTCAGCCTCTCATTGCCGTATCATGCTAGGCCGACCCTGAATCGGCTCCGGCCGTATTCACCTTGGGTTACACAATCCGTCTCAAGCCTCGTATCGTCATACCTCGCTATGGATTACTGTTCGGGGAATCGGACAGTCAAGATCTGATTCGACCAACTCAAATATCGTTCTGGATGATTATTACGATGCGATGAGGCTGCTGACCAAGTGCACTCCCTTTTTACAGGCGCACTATTGTAGCTCGGGATATTTACTTCCTTGGCGGGTGCCTCGATCCCTGTTTCCCAAGACAAGTTGAAAGATCGAAATCATCACCTCGTGGTAATTATAGTTTAACAAGTAATACTAAGCGGAGTCTTATTCTCTGGTCGCGACAGCAGCTTAACAGTTATTTTGTGCAGTGGCAAGAAGTAGTGCATCATTTCTCGCCACCCTTTGGAAGAACGTATCAACGGATTCACGATGGATTCAATGACCAATGAACATCCATAGCTAAAGAGACGAACCGTCAGAGCGTTTGACTTGCTCAATCGAAATGACCAACAGGAGGGACCGAAGGACGCATCAAGACATCTATATCTCGATGAAGCCTTGGGGAGTGCACCATGCCAACATATAGGATACTCTATTTCGTCAATAGTGCTGAGACTCGCCTCCATGAACCTGCGCTCGTCACGATTGTGAACGACTACGAAGGTAAGCATAAGTGGCGGTCACTCAGCTCCCCTCTACGGACGAAGCTTTGATCTCGAGGGTCGTGGCTCGGATATCCCGTACACAAGTCATTGTGACCGTGCTCTCTCCTCTTCCTATAAAAACCCCTCAAACCCCATCATTCCGTCCACTCTCAACGCCACTTTCTTGAACACTCATCAAGCAATCCTATATACACCCAAACGAAACCCACCACCGCCCCAAGATCTTGCTTCACAATCACATCACTGCAGACCGCCACATTGCATTTCACCATCACCATCACCACCCTTCTCTCCTTCGCCCTTTCAGCATCGGCCGCCGCAGTCCCTAAGCCTGACACCGCTAATACCGAGTAACTCGTCTCTTCTCCTCACATTGTACATAGTTGCCGATATGACACCAACATACACTGCGTATGCAAATAGGACTCCTCATACATTCAACATGGCCACAATTACTGCCAAGTTCGTCTCCAGCACACCACATCTTCACTCCACAACCAAACACATTTCCAGTCCACGGAGCTAGAAGCGCGAAAATCCTTGGAAGTCAACTCCAGCAAATCATCCCAGACCATTTCCCCTATCCTCATCCCACTCACCCCAAGAAAAACCCCAGCTTACTAACCGTAACCGCCTGACTACAAAGCCAAAAACTCCATACCCCAATCCCACCTACTAAAACCTCTCCTCCCCTAAACCCCGTCCTTCTATCCCACACGCTGTACAAATCCACCCTCTACCCAAACATCCTATCTCCTCCTCCTTCCCTCCACTTTCCCCTGCAAAATTCTTCGGTCCTTCCATCTCGTCACTCCATAAACAATCCTTCAGCCAATCACCACTCCATCAAAACCTCTCTCCTGCTTTCAAATAGCTTATTCTCGCTTCTACAAGCCCTCGAAAGCATCACCCCACCAGCGCACACGCCACTCCAATACCACAACAACCACCCCCCTCCCCCCCCCCCTCTCCCCTCACAACATCACCTCTCACCCTATCACCTCCTCATCCCACAACCTCTCATCCCAAACTCCCATCACCCACCCAACAAAGCTAACTAAAACCCACGCCCACCTCCCTTCATACCCATCACGCCTTCTCTTAATCCCTTACCAAATAATCCCAGCAGGCGAGTCTCATCCCTTGTCCATTTCGAAGCGAGGATATTGCCGTGCTTTGGAGAGAAGGATACTGGGGAACTGGCGGTAGGGCTGGGAAGCAGAGAGGTTATTGTGCAAAGTTGGGGGTGTGTGGGAGGTGGAGATGGGGTGGGAGATTGGGATGCGTTGGTTGTTGTGGTTCTTAGTAGGGATATTGCGTTCACCCAGGCAAGCGAGCAGGCAGTCAGCAGCACGGATGAGTATAAAATGCCTACTTAGCAAGTAGCGTATATAGTCAGCCATTGCAAGAGATTCTCTAGACCTTAGTAATCATTTGGCATGGTCGAAATAGCGATTGAACATGACTTCCTCTCCAAATCCCAGCATAAAGCCAGCACGTAGTTGATGAGAAAGATCATCCTGCGTTCTCTGCTGCAGCTTCTGAGCAAGAACGTTAGGTTCAGCCACATGAAGCAGGCAGTGAGCAGCAAGGACGGGTGTATGATGCTTCTATGGTTGCGTGTAGCAAACCGCATCATTAGGTCACGGAGACCTTTAAGCCCTCGAATGTATCTTAGTCAAGAGCCCTCTAAAGTAGAATCAAAGCCCTCGGTTGCCCACCGTCTGTATCTAGTATCACCGGTCTGTCAGTAGGTTTTGAAAATGTTCTCAATTGGTTCTCGAACTCTCAATCAAAGATCTCTCGGCTAACACCTGGCGTAGAGTCAAATCACTGATCTGTGCCCTCAGCAACCGTCATGGTTAGCAAACTCCACAGTCTTGAGACTCTTGAGCGTTTTTCGAAGCATTCCTCCGTCAGGGATCAGCAAAGCATAGAACAAGCTAACAATCATCACTCGAGGACGCGCGAGATTTGGAGAACCGTCGTGGAGGTCGGTGCTGCTACTCGAGGTTCTAGTGCTACACGAATTCCGTACTGATGCAAATATGGGGGGGGGTATCATGCTCGAAAAGCGCCATACCTATGAGCCTTTGTAAGCTTGATGCCAGACATAATTCATGCAAACATGGAAGATAAAAATAGTAGCCTCCCGCAGTCCATACACCGAGTTCTCGAATGATCCGCCACTGCCGACTCCGGGAACCAGCAAATGAAGCCTCCAGTGAACCAGTGATTAAGCATATGATGTTTAGACCTCCGCATTAGCTTTGGCAGCACGCTTTAGTTTATGTGATGCCTTGTTCATCGCGTGCGTCTTCAAGCTCCGAAATTTCTCCTGTTCCTGTGGCGTCAATTCCGGATATAGTTTTTCGAGCAGTACCACTTTCTGAGGATTGTTGACTTTGTCCGGAATCTTCTGGCTTACACTAGGAAATCTTTCTTTGAGAGTCGTCGCACGCCGCTGGGACTTGCTCGGCTTACCAACCTTTGTGGCCTTGGTCTTGGCCTTGGTCTTGGCCTTGAGGTTTCCTTTGACTTTGGTGACAGGAGCAGAAGAGGAAATGTCCAGGCGATTGAAAATATCTTCGTCAAGAATACTTGTATCATCAGGACCAGTTGTTTCGTCGATTCTGACTCGGACATCTTAGACAGACTATTAGAGAGCAAGGGGTAATACTTACTCCCCGTGCCGCTTAAGTGATCCCCATCTCCGCTCAAAGAGATTTTGAAGATGCTTACGCTGCCAGACAAAGTTGTTGTAGTCTCCACCAAGCATCCAATCCAGTAGGCTCGGCCGCCTTAGGTTGGTCATGGCTTCCATAATCTCTTTGTGAGCCTGGGAAAAACGGCTGAAGATCATGGAAACGTTCTTTGAGCCGCCAGATATATCATTGCTGGATCTATTAGGGTCGATGATGGCCAATCGATCCGCCCTGTCTGCGCGGTAGACTGGTCTGTTGCGGCGTTCGTACTCGATCTGTAAGAACTCGTCAGCATCAGTGCATGAACAAGTTTTGGGAGGCTTACCTTGTCGTAATACCCTGGAGGATTCATAGTAATGCCGGTGCGGGCAATGTCCAGCTGATTACCATACAGATCCAGAAATTCGAGCAACATCTCCCCCAGATGTTGCTCGGGTATTAGTTCTCCCGTTTGCACGCGAGGCATGTTCTGCAGCATACTTGTTACCAGGCATGTCACTGAGAACCCACCTAGGCCTCCTGTGGCGACCTCGTTCAGTCCCCTCATCATGAGAAACTGCTTGATGAGGGTAACGAGAATCGGCATCGCTGGAAATTGACGCTTCCAGGACGCAAAGGTGTCATTGGCGATGATCCCAGTGTCGTTCTCAAATGAGATATCAACTCTGATGGCCGTAACTTTATCCACGAATTTGATGATGGGTACCTTTGCACCAACGATGGTCTCTACGGAGTCAGGCTCGGCCACCGTCTTCCTGAGATAGTTGCTGAAGCGGTGCATCTGCTTGCTTGTCTGGCATGCGACCTTCTGCCCATAATCACGAAATGAATTCGAGATGACGACCAGATCCATGTCAGCATTGGGGAGGTAAAGGCCAGCAGCGAAGGATCCAAAACAGTGAACATTACAATCAGAGAGTTCGGCGCTAACGGCCTTCTGGATGCGCTCTATTAACTCTTCCCGGACGGCCTGCTCGAACTCTCGAGGCTTGACATATTCGAAGAAGTCACAGACTTCCTTGTGTAGGCTAACATTCATGTTAGTCGATTCTTTTACGAGATGAGAGAAGATTAACTGACCGAAAACCAGAACTCTCAGTCTTCAGGCCCGATCTTTCAAGCCACGGCGTAGCATCTTTGTGTTGAGCTGGAACCCAGTCGCTGGTCAACGAGCCATTGGATTGACTCCCCTTACCTTTCTTGCGCGGAGGCGGACGAGGCACTTCGGTCTTGATTTCATCATTGTGAGTTCTCTTGCGGGTGCCAAGCGCGCCATTCTGAGTCGCCGATGAGCCTACGACGACCGGACTCTTAGAACTTGGTCGGTGCCCGTTGGCAGCTGGCTTGGGTGGCAAACCAGCCTTAGGATGGGCAGGCAATTTGGCTCCACTGACGGGAACATCGGGTTTGGGTGGCAGGCCAGGCGGCGGGCCCATCTGCTCGGTCGAGGTCGACGCCATAGATGTCCCAGGTGCGCAGTTCATAGCACCTTGGTAGATGTTATGATGATTCGATTGACGAGGACCGGTAGGAGCTCCAGGAACACCGGGCTGATCGTCATGACCTTCACCAGCATATTCATCATCGAAGCCAAATGAGATGAAGTCCTTGTTCGCTGCGACTTCATTCTGCATATCATCTCCTTTCTCTGCCGCGACCCGTGCTTTGCGAATCAGTTTCACGACGTCTCTTTTCTTTCGCTGAGATTCATCAACCGGTGGCAAAACCGTATAGGGATCTGGATTCGACCATTTTGGGGCACTGGAGGCTTCCATCGATTGGGTTGGCAAAGCGCGTCGCTTCGCTGGCCGCTCAAAAGATTCCTCCTCGTTACTCTCTTCTGTATTACCGAGTACCGGGCTCATGGATGTCTCAACCATTCCTTGGTCCTCAACGTCCGGTTCAGACTCACTCATGTCTTCTCCACTGTCCGAGAGATCCTCTGCTGCCAGGAAACGGTGTGTACCAGTTTGATCGATACCAAGCAGCTGCTCCGACGAGTCGCTGCCATTGACCGTCACCAACAATGGCCGCCCAGCGGTTGGCGGGCGATGGTTGAACTGGCGCTGCGCATAATTACCGCGCGCAGCATTACGTTCGGCACGGCGCGGGTTGTTTGCAAGCCTAGCTTTGTATTTTGCAGCTGCTTCGTCTCGTTCCTTTTCGTGCGGGTACTTCGGGGCCTTCTCATTTACACGAAATGAGAAATCGTTCCGTTCTGAGTAGTTATGGCCGTGATCGGAAGGTCGCCAGGAGTCGCCGTTCGATGGAATACGTTGAGGGTAGTCATTGTAGTGGCCAGAAGGACGGTAGGAATCACCGCCCGCAGGAGCGCCGAATATGCAGGGCGGCGGAGGACCTGGTGGAAGGGGTGGTAAATCATGAGGAAGTGGTGGAGGAGGGCGGTCGTATATCGATTGTGCCGGATCTTGACGACTGCTAGGCCGGTACGTATCGTAAGCTCGCGACATGTTGGTAGCTTTTTAGATGAAGTACAGCCAGAGTCGAGAAGGGAACAACACCGGAGCCACAGAGCAGGCGGTGTCTCTAGTACCTGTGATCCTTACGATGCTGCTGTTCTTGCGCACGACGTGAAAGATCAGAGATCGTACTTCGGCGCCATGGTTCCTTCCTGACCTGTGGGCTGATGTTGTTCGGTCGAGCGCCTATAGACTTGCGGAACGGAAAGAATTGATTTACTGCTGCGGAGCAGGTCAGGATGCTTGCATCTAACGTTCGTGCAGTCAACGAAAGTTCAAGGACGTCGTTCGTAGGAAATTACGTAGGTCTACAAGAAGAAAAATGTCAACAAATCTCGAATCGTCATTATGAAAGGCCTCCAACGCTAGGTCCCTTAAGGTCAAGTTTCGAAACCCTTATCGATTGCTTGGCAGGGACGACCCGACACTTCACGATGATGCGAATCGTTGAAGAATGAGACTCTTCTCTAATCTCCCGCAACAAACTTCTCTGGAAGGAAAGTAAATACTCATGGCCTCTTCCACCGACCCCCTCGACCTCCCCTCCATCCTCTTCGCCCAAGCCGCCCTCTCCCTTTCCCGCACCCAGCGCCTCGTCTCCTCCTGGCTGCCCCCACCCACAGACGCCGAGCTCCAAAGCGCACGCGCACCTTCCGACCTCGAAAAAGAAGAAGACGGCGTCTTCACGGCTTCTAACGAACTGTACTTCTTCGTCTCGTGAGGGTACTGGTCCAAAAAGAGCTTGGCTGATGATGATGCCGTAGTGCCGGGCTTGGAGCAAAGTACTCAGAGGAAGATGAGAATGCGGTTAAGGTCCTGCGGTCGGATGAGAAGCTGAAGATACAGTTGATGGGGAGGGATTGGGTCAAGAGGCAAGAGCGGAAGGGTGGGTCTAGTGCTGGGATGGCGCCGTTGAGGGTTGGGAGCAAGCCGAAGCCTGCTGCTACGATGAGACAAGATGCTGGGGAAGAGAGCAGCGAGGATGAGGGTGGCAGATCATCGCTAGGCAGGGTCAAAGTCCGAGACGTCAGGAACGGGAAGGCTGAGAGCGGCGAAACGATCAAAGATGCTGAGGATGTTAGCGACGAGGCTAGGATACCAACTATGCCAACTTCCAAAAGGCCTTCCAAACGCGGGATCAGCTATCTAGATGAGGTACTCGCTAAGAAAGCGGAGAAAGAGCAGAAGAAGCAAAGGCGAAAAGCACAGCACAGCACAGCAATGGGGCACATCGATAATCCTGACGATCTTTAACCCATCTACCAATCAATCGCACCATCATACCACAATCTCGATACGTTGGAAAGTGGTTTCGATAAGGCATCGTAACGATGACTCAACCCATGAAGCACTGCACCTCCCCTCTACATTCAAGCTCACTCCTCATACAACAAAACCTTGGGTGCGTACACCTTAGTCCAGGCTACAACGACCATAGGAGCCACATAGCAAGCCAGTACTGCTATCTCTCTGCCCCGTCTGCATAACAGAACGGGCTAGTTCTTCCCAGCGCCGAGGGCTGCTCGGCGGCGGCTACATAGCTGCACGTATATGTGGTTATGTGTCTGGTGGTAGAGGTGCGCGATGGGATTCCACAGCTAATTAATGTGCTCTCGGGATCGGCGAGATCTTGAGGAGGCGATTCGAGGGCGGAGGGTAGGTAAATGTAGGGATCGGTTCAAGGTGGTAAGGATACGAGCTCCGCGGCCGTGGGTCGTGAATTGGTTTTCACTTGCGCGATGTCTGAGGCAATGGTAGATTCAAGTATGGCCAAGGACGAAGAAGTAATTTTACTGTTCATGTTTGGCTGATGAGACGTACGTCGTTATGATGAGACGGTGGTATGGCGCCAATCGCTAAGATCCTGATATCCAAGATCTGATATACATTCCACCTAAGAAGGATATGTGAGATTACTGCCACCGTATTTACCTCTGATTATGGAGTGTACAATAGTGCCCTCTACGGTATATGTACACAATATTAGTAGTCTTTACACATTGGTCCGAATGTTGAGTGGATGTATGACTTCCGCGTGGAATTAGGTGGGTGTCAGGTTGTCCACTGCATCCTCTTTCGTTTCCGATCATCTCCTAACGGATCTTCTTCGTCACGCTCTGCGGTTTCTGCAGGATTCAACAGCGAATGGACGTTGCTCGCCATACTCGAGCGTCTCGTTTGTGGTGCGGAGTCGAGGAGTCGAGGCGGAAATTTAGAGGCCCCGAAGGACCAATTGCTCTCCAGGCTCAGCGTCGAAGGGGTCGTATCGCTTGTGAGGGGAGGTGTAGTCTGTGAAAAATTCATCCGCGCACGTGGTGCTCCAAATTCGTACGACGCCAGTGTCTCACGGACTTGCTGGTCGGCAATACTTGGCGTATGACCAGGAGATGAAGGCCAGAGTGTGGATGATTGACCTGAAGCGAGGGGCGAAGCACCGTTGCCTCCAACTGCTCCTGGATCCCCATGGCCCGACCAACCGGGAGCTCTAATGTCGGCAGAGGTGTGGCGTCGTCCGATATTGGGGGCATGAGGCGGCGACGACACATGAGATAATGGATGTTGTGACGGTGGAGGTGGTGCGGGCGGATGCGCCATAGGCGCTACCGGTCGATGGTAATTAAGCGCAGGATTCGCTGTTCCAATTGACCCATACCGACGCGGCGAGCTGTTAAAGTGGGATGGTAATGGGGGCCTAAAGAAGCCCGGTCGAGGTGGGATCGCCTGGATGGATGGGCGACGCTCGTCAGAGATTCGGCGAGGAGACATGGGAGCCTCGAGTGCCATGTTGGAGAAGTATGGCTGGCGTCCAGACAGTAGCGACTCATGCGGGTCATCGAAACTCCGAACCATGTCCAAATGCCGGCCGATGTCCTTTTGCATGGTGGTTACTACACGACATCAGCGTTACAGCCCCCAAACGTGGGCTCCTCAAGTTACCGTCACGGCGCACATGATTTTCTGACTCTGGGATCATGTTCGCCATGAAGTGTGACATATCCTGGCTCCACTATATTTAGAATTAGTGCTGGCACACATTAATGGTCGATATACTACCTGTAGACATTTGACCAGACTATCGTTCAGCGCTTGGCATTTTGCGCTAAGAGCCGTGTTGCTCTCTTCGGTACGCATCAGTCTTGCATGCATTTCGTATAAACTGTGCTCGACGGTAAGAAGCCGCATGTCTCCCATATCTGCTGGTATCGGCTCTGCAGGTGTACCTGGCTGCGAAATGCTGGGCTTGTGAGGCGTGGGGAACGAATCACGATGGATCAATGCATGTCTCGATGCTCGCCTTTTGATTTCGCGCAATCCTGCAAGATCACCCCTCTTGAAGTTTCCGTTACCGTGCTTGAATTCCCAGAGTGTAGATTCGGGAGAGCCTGTATGAAACACGTCGCTGACTGTGGAGGCCGTCAGTAGTCACTTGGCAACGTGCGAACTCTCAGGGCAATAATGTAAATACCTTTGTGGAAGCCATACATGTTGAGTTGCCTTACGAAGGACGATATGTTAGTGTGCTTGAAGTATTGTCTACAAGGTATTATTAGTTGCTCGGCGCCGATTCAGGGTTGACTTACGCTAAAACTTTGGAGAAGTCAGTGGAGGGCGACATCACGAAACTCTCATTGTTGCTCGACCAAGATATAAGATGTTGTATATGTGGATCTTCCAGCATACTGCAAAGGAATCAGCGTCGAGGCATGTAATGATCGATCATGGAGGACCAATGCCTACTTGTAGAGCTTATGTATGAAAGCTGTCTGGACGATCTTGGGCTGCTGCGAAGATGTTGCGGCGGCAGCGCTGACCCCGTTTGGAGCATGTCCGGTCGATGTAGGCGCCATATCTTGGCCATGCATATTGCTAGCACCTGCCGCATGGTCCGTCTCTGGACTGCCCTGCGCTGGAGGGCCCATCGAGCCGGGAGACGGGTCTGGAGACGGAGTCATATCCATCGGCTCTGCATGGCTCGAGTCTATCGCCTTGGTAGTCGAAGGTAGAATTGGTATATTCCTATGCCCGCTACTTCTTTGCACCTCGCCTGCGAATGGACTTCGTGGTATGTTCATGTTGTGCGACGGTATGGAGGGGTTTGGTAGAGGAGGCCTGTAGTCGCCTGTGGGTGAGGGCAGGGTTGGCCCGTTAGGAGTGATTTCGGCCAATATTCATGAGTCTGCTTGGATATTAGCATGAATGCATCAGACCTGTTTCTCCGGCAGGCAAACTCATACATGGTAATTGTGACGGGCACATATAAAAGCAGCCTCCACCAATCCTCTAAGTCAGTACAGAGACTGAACCAAGCCCGGATATCCAAGAACCAAGAATACGTTCTTCGCAGTCGTCCAAACTTCCCAGGCGGCGCTCACTGCCGCATTAGGACAGCATGCGCATGTTCAACGAGGTAAGCACCTGGTGAAGATCGATCCAGTCACTTTGTTGAGTTTATATGCTTCTTTCCGTATTCCGAGGCGAGCTTCCGGGTGAGCGCAGGACTGCCACATGAGAGCGCGAAGGAATGGATGGGCCGGGTTCGACAAATAAGCGTGACAGGTGGATGTGTACGATGTGCTTTTAGAAGGGGTGGGAAAGACGCTCGGACGATTAGTGACAAGATCCCGTCCGTGTCGATAGTCAGGCCGTAAAGTAGATATGCAGATCAGGGGATGATGGGGCTACTTTAGCATTTCAGTCCGGCGATGATCAGCATGGAAGCAGGGAGGGGTGAAATAGCCGGCAGGAACACTCCAGTACTCCCAGTAGGCCGCGAGGAACCAGTAGCAAAGAGGGAAGAGGATGATGGGGGTGAGAACGCAACGATAGTGGTCAATAGTGGTGCAGCTTACGCAGATTGCGGAGAAGTGGTACTTCCAAGTGGAGGCTGTCGCTCATCCGGGGAAGCGAAGTTGGTGGCTTCTGGTCCGTTGTTGACTACTTCTAGCTTCTAGCACGAGCCCCCAAGTCCCAGTTGCTCTGCTAAGAAGCAGCCAGAGGGAAAGCAGACGCGGGTCAGCTTGGACCACCTGATCCTGGTCCTTCTCAGCCTTTCACTTGCGTACATGATTTGGCCATATTATCTGGCCTCGCCGCACTTCCGCCCGCGACAAGTATCTTCTTCTTTTTGGTAGTGCAAGTATCGGACATGGCTCGTCGACATCTTGGAGAGCGATCTTCCGGTGAGCATCTGGTGGCCGTTGGATGGCCCCATTCGTTGGGAATGGATCACTTTAGAATTTACCAACTGTGTGGCATTATTGCCCCTGGTATATACATCTACACGGTAACAAGTGAACAAGGAATCCGATTGATTGTTGCGGCTGGATTCAACATGATACACGGCTGCAACTTCCTCGAGGCCTCGACCCATGTCCTCCTCCCTTGTTCCCTTGTGGCTTTTAAGCGGGTCATCACTCATCAAGGCTGATCCTTTGAGCCCCTACAGGGCTTGGGTATTGTATCTTCTCTGGGTTACGGAGGTGCTGTACCACTTCCTCAATAGTCCTAGACAGGCAGTCATGATCCTGTGGTTGCATCAAGGTTGCACAAAGTATCTGGAAGCCGTACTTTGTACAAGCCATTGTTACTAGACCCTCTTCGGCCGAGCTTCACTTTCTTTTCTTTCTAGTGTCGAGCCTCGCGTTCTTCGAGAACTTTGATGTACCACGTATCATTTATGTGGGCCTCGAGACTCGACCCGAACTTCCCCTGGCCAAGGGCACGCGCTGGGCTTTAACACCATCGCCGATGAGTACATTCAGCCACATGCAACCGAGAATGGTGCGAAGTACGGATAGGAGTAATGACGACGTCCCATTACTTTATTGAACTTGTGGGATGTGTGAGCCTCTCAATTGGCCGCTTCGGTAGAAGCCTGAGCCTTACTCACACCCCATCAATACGGTAGGTGATAGAGTACTATGAATGAAGCCGCTGCACACTTGTTGCCTCATGCCCCATACATCAACTGTGCGGACTATGCATACTGTACATGTTAGTAGACACGAGTAAAGTCGATTCATCTGTAGAAAGCAACCTCTTGACAGCTAGTAGGGGTGTTCAGGAGATCCTTTCCAACCCGGTGTTGACCCCGAAGTAAGGTAACAGCCCCTCGGGCTTTCAAGTTTCGACACGGACGATGTGGGGTCATTCACCCATGAAAACTGAAGCAGTAAATGTTTTGACGAATTCCCGCTGTTAGGCCACTGGCGCTTGTCGCACACGATTAGTCACTTTCAAGATGGTCGAGAAGGTCTACGTAACCTACAATCAGGTATGTTTGTCCGACTTTCCCTGTTTCCGTGACCGCGACAGCCCTGGATACTCACGTAATGAATGCGCCAGGTCCACAAGCTCTGTCAAGCCTCGGCAGACCACATACTTAATGAGTTCAAGCCCAACCTGATGATCGCTATTGGCGGTGGCGGCTATGTACCAGCTCGCATCCTACGGTAGCTTCCACGTTATTGCTATGCCTTCGCGCTCGAACCCTTGACTCTTACTGATGTCCCCAGATCTTTCATCAAACGCCCCGGGTCCGCCAACATCCCTATTCAAGCCATCGGGCTCTCCCTCTACGAGAACCTCGGCAAGGATGGGCCAGTGGAGGAGCCAGGCACAAAAGTCACGAGAACGCAATGGCTCGACCTTTCCTCGCTCGAAATGGCGAACCTGGTCGGCAAGAACATCTTGATTGTTGACGAGGTGGACGACACTAGGACGACTCTAGAATATGCTGTTCGCGAATTGGAAAAGGACGTTGAGAAGGCGCGGCAGAGGCTGGGAAGAGAAGGGGACCAGACGAGGTTCAGCATCTTCGTACTGCATGTGGGAGCTCATATCGTTCGCAATCCGGGATGTCGACGCTCTGACGACCACCCTACAGAACAAGGACAAACCCAAGAAAGGGCATCTGCCGCAAGATATGATGGCCGAGGGGCGATATTTGGCTGCGAGAACAGTGCCAGACGTTTGGATTTGTTATCCATGGGAAGCTACGTGAGTACTTCAAGGCCCGACAGGGCCAAGCACCTTTATCTTCTTGACTAACAACTGGACGCAGAGACATTGATGAACATGACAGGCTTGCTGTTTCGTAGCGCGGCATTTGAGCGGGGCTATGCAAGACCGTGCGGCACGTCATGAATTCCTATCATGCATTATCGAAGTGATTTGGCCTAAAGGAGTCTGATGCACTGGGGGAGAAGGGATCAGAAATAAGTATGTCCGGCTGCACGCAATACGTTTACCTTGGAGAAGGTATAACACTACCACCTCAGACTGTCGCTCCATGTGCCGCCAGATAACTTCTTCACAAAACCACTTGGACTTCTGACAGACCACTGACCCGCAATAGGTATCCCGTGCCTCTGGAATGGTACAAGCGGAGTTATGTCCGAGCCTCGCACTGGAGACCTAGAGTCACCATTGGGCTTTGGCCGATCCATAGAGCCACAGTGCTGGTCGAACGAATAAGGCAGATTCTAATCCATCTGATTGATAGGCATCTCTCATATCACAATGCTCAAGGACTGAGATGGGTATCTAGGATACTTTCTCTTTGGGAACTCGCTGAACATTACAGAGCCAAATAACGTTATCCGGAGTCACCCCACAAGGCAAGAATTTTCTCTTCTCTCTTTTCTCCATCATTGGCAAGAGGTCTTCCTTGATTGGTATCATCAATGACTCGGGGAACGGCAACAGCTCGTCGCCCATCTACTTCTAATGGCGCTGAACCCAGCAAGCTGCAATGTTAGTGTTCCTCTACATGAATATAAAGAAGTGCCGTATGGAGCAAGCACTTTCTTTTACAAGGAGAAGCACCGTCGATGGAGAAGCTGGCTGTGAGGACTGTTAATGAAGACAACTGACTTATAATTAACTCTGTGGTATCCCCTTTAACGTACGTCAGAGGACACCAGCGGTCGCACCTTCTCTATAGAATCCCACGGGCAACAGCGGGATGACTGACACCATTGGCTGTTTACGTACGCCTTGCAAACGCCATCATTGTTCCAGTTTCAAAATTCACCCCACGTTGGATTAGAGAGCTATCGCTATATTAGATTTACTTATTCAATTCACATCCTCAGCACTGATAGAGAACACGGCGATGGAACTGCAACCAGATGCCGAAACATTCGGTCCAAGAAGCATCAGGTCCTTACGGAATCCGCCGCCAGATCGACTATCGCGGCGGTCAACTAGTCCTCAAGCTGTGACGCCCCTCGGTGGACAGGAATCAGGGAGTCAGGCTGGTTGGATTCATCGGCCGTCTCCGTTCACGACAGCGAACGCTCAGCAGCCACCAACCTATCCTGTCAGCGCATACCGTCAAGGCCTGCCAGATCTTGCAACCCAGAGACTGCCCGTTGTACACCCAACAAGCTACCTTCGCACGAGGCTAGACCACACCATCGCCGCAGACGGCCAAGGAAGTCGAAGTCTAAGGGGTCCAGTGAACACAAGCGAACGAAGGGGTAACGGCGTACCACTGGGATCGAGCAATCGAGGCTACGCCGATAGCAGCGCAACTGCTCAGCATCATGCTAGGCGAAGCCAAGAAACTCGAAGCGTAAGGATTTCCGTGAACCCAGTCGAAGTTCGCGGAAGACGCAGTCGACCCAGATCGAGCCATCGAGCTCATGCCGACAGCAGAGCAGCTACTCAACGTCAAGCTAATCGAACTCATCCATATGCAGGAGCAAATATCTCTCGACCTGCCACCCGAGGAACCCGTCGCGGATGGGGACCTCGCATACCCCGAACCTATCAAGTGCTCGTTAGAGAGGGGAGAATGAATGAGATGGCACATATAATCGGCAGCGACGGAGAAGGCGGTCATTTTCTATCTGTAGGGGTTTCGCGGAGAGAGGGTTGGGTAATCTCTTCCGTCACCCTTCAGATCCGTGGGTCCCGGGTGATCCGTGTGAGATTGGTGTATTACAGAACGGTGCATAGTTGGCGCGATCGTGTGGAAACTGTTTTTACAGCAGAGGGAGGCGAGGGGGAGGTCAGAGAGGGTGGAACATAAAGTAGGAAAGGTGCATTGCAGCTCTTGATATCCTTTTTGCAGTGACGTAGCAATAGTCTTCACTGTAGTCCTTTTGAAACAACTGGAAGCCCCCACAACTCCCCTCCATTAGAGGTACTGTTAGACCTTTGCGTGTTTGGCATCTTCAGGGATACCGGTGTGGCCGAATGTCTCGAGCCTACAACTTTCCATGTGCAATATGGTTACCCTCTTGCCGCTTCTCAGGGGTTGTCAAGTCAGTACAGAATGTGCTCGATCACTAGATATCCAATGCTTGAACGATCTGCCTGTTTAACTACGGGGCTTTCCTAGCGGAACACCTCATTGTCAACTCGTCAAAACGATCAAGATGCGACAGAAGTCCAGTAACGTATTACTATTTCTCCCTTGGAACAGAACGGGCCATGGTTGCTCATTATGAGAGTAAAGGCTTTGCCTAACTTAGGGCTACCCTGGGTTCGGAGCATTTGGTAGCGTTGACTACTTCTCGAATCCTTGATAACCATTGGTCTTACTCTCACTGTTCTTGTCAGGTCTCATGATACTGTTGGGCGTTACGTTGTCCGCACCACCTTGGGGAAATAAAGAGGACGAAGACGAATGGTATTCTCGTATCAGCAGCAGGGTGGCAGCGGCGCCAGCGGACCATCCGACTAGGAAAATAGGACTCTCTTAGATCCGGCTTCTCCGATCATGGGACACTACGCCCCGGCGTCTTCCATCCTACCGATAAGCTTCGCTCTCTGTCCATTTTGCAGCAAAGGCGTGATGGCTCGATAATTTTGCTCTTCCTCATTGACGGCACCAATGTTACCCTCGGAGTTTGCTCTGACGTCCGCTCTACCCAGGTTTGCCAACCATGAAGCAACTCATCATAGAGCCTCCAAAAGATGGCGATGGGCAAACCGCCAGAGGTCTTTCACTCAGCATGCCGGTTCATCGTGGTGTGCCCATTCCAGGACATATGATTGCCCCAGGACAGGAGGGTTATCGGACGCCTATGATTGAAGACTATGAACAAGCCTCCCCTCATCAGGTTCACCAGGTCGTTCATCCTTCCCCGGGCCAGCCTGATACACACCTCAATTTCCAACGACCGGGCCTGTCCAGCCATCATTCTATTAATCTAAGCAACCTCAGCTTCAGCCCCACGCTCTTCGAGAAATTACAATGGAGGGAACGTATCCGGCATTTTACGTGGACATTTTTTACTCTGACAATGGCTACCGGTAGATACTCTGGCCAGACGCTCAAGACAAGCCGGCTTATGTGAAACTTAGGTGGGATCGCGAACGTACTTCACAATGGTGAGCACTAGCGACCACTCATAACTCTACTCTGCTTACATCGAATGTAGTGCCCTTTCGCTTTCCAGGCCTGGACGCGATTGGAATCATCTTCTTTCTCCTGAACATAGTCCTGTTCCTCCTCAATGTAGCAATGATATCCCTACGCTTCTATTGCCATCCAGAAACATTCGTGGCATCTTTCATGCATCCTACCGAGCGCCTTTTTGTCCCGGCTTCGGTCGTCTCCTTCGGTACTATACTGATCAATATATCCCAATATGGGCCCAGCCACTCTGGCCATTGGCTCAATTCGGCTGTCACAGTACTCTTCTGGTTCGACTGTGGGCTTGCCTTACTGGCATCAATGGTCGTCTATGTGCTGATGTGGGTGTGGACGCTGTCTTGTTCAGAAAGCCTGGCTGATAGAACTAGGTGGAGCACTAAAAGCTTCACAATAGGTCAGATGACGCCCATCTGGATCTTTCCAGCGTACCCTATGCTCATCATTGGACCTCATGCTGGTGTTCTTAGCCAGACCTTGGAGCCTGGCAGAGCGCTAGCAGTGATCTTAGGAGGGTTCACAATCCAGGGCGTAGGCTTCTTGGTGTCAATGATGATATACTCTGCCTTTATGTACAGACTGATGACGCAGAAGCTACCTCAAGAGGCAACACGGCCAGGTATGTTCGTATCCGTGGGCCCTGCCGGTTTCACAGTAGCGGGAATCATCGGCATGGCCACCGGTGCTTCGCGGGCTCTGCCACTATCGTATATGGGCGACGGTCACTTAGTTGCCATGATCTTAAAGGTCGTTGCTAGTTGGATGGGGCTTTGGATATGGGGGCTTGCCTTTTGGTTCTTCTTCATCTCCGTGGGCGCTCACTGGTCTTGCGTCGGCCGCGACAAGATGAACTTCGCTCTGAACTGGTTCTCGTTTGTTTTCCCAAACACGGCTTTGATAACAGCAACTTTTGCGATCGGTAAGGCTTTCGATGCCAGGGCCATTCAAGTTCTGGGATGTGTCATGACACCTCTGCTGATTGCTACCTGGTTCTTCTTTGTTGTCATGATGATCCGAGCTATCATTCTTAAACAGATACTGTGGCCCCAGAAAGGAGAAGACAGGGACGAAGGTGGCTTCAAAGGTCCGGAGAGAAAACCAAGCGCCCTCTCGAGAGAATTCACACGGGATACCGAAAGGGAGAGATCAACGGAATTGGAAGCGGTCTGAAACTTCGACGAAGATTGTTTCTATCGAGTCTCAGAGTGGGTTCTACGCATCACCCACGGATATGACCTTCCCACTCTCGAAATCATACACCCACTCACTCCTAATCACAGAATCTTGGATCGCCTATGTCCCTTTAAGTGAGCGACGTCATCCTTGACACCTTGCTCCATGTGTCCAAAAGGCGAAAATGACTATGAAGCGGAGCGCGTCATAGGCATTGCCGCTGGCGTCACCAATCACAGGGGCACCGCTCAGAGAGAGATGCCGGAGGCAGCGGCTGGGTCGATGCGGGCGTCTTTGCAGGTTACTGGAATTTTGCGTCAGGCTACGAGAGGCGTTCTAGAATAGTCCCCAAGCCAGAGCCACCAACAGCGTATTTCTTGGCTGGGGGCATTGCAAACCCTCCGGACCTAGAGCCTTTGGCATACTCGTTGTTGCTACGAATCAGATCTTATAGGACTGCGGTCACCGGTTCTCCTCTGGTGTACGGGGAATTTCGATCTATGGTGAGTCGGAGAAGCTGAGCGAGAGATAGGAATTAGACAGAGGTGATTACTGACTATCTGTTCTTGCTAGGACAAAGTACATCTATTCTTGCGGAGCACGTCACAGCTGGACACAGAAGTTGACCGCACAATTCCTTCACATACTCCTTCTACACACTCGATTTCAATTCTTTGAAAACACATACATATTGTTCGATCAATTTCTCTATTGCTTCCCTCAATATTCTCCGAAGGTTTTCAATCGATCGACTAATATCTAAAGACGAATATACCCTTTGCATAACGTCACAATGTCCTACTATACCTGGCAGGGCAATCTGCATGAGCTAGGACGGTGGATCTGGGATATATGCTCAACACCTCCGTGGACTGACTGCCTACCCTTTTTCGGAAGTCAAGATTTAAGGACAGCGACGGATTCAAGCAAACCTACATAGCGTGGTTCTCCATGGGCCGTCGGCGGTGGCCACGGGTACTGAAGTCTTGAGTCTTGAATTCGGTTTGCAAACTTACCGGTTTGAAAGGTGCAACATCCGAGCGTCGACGTGGGTGTTGGTGGCTCGGGGCGAGCCATAGGTGCCATAGAAACCACACCGTAAGGCAGATTCGACTCGCAGTTGCAAGTGCACGCAGCCCTAAGCGTAACAGCAACACTCGGACGATGGATGGAACTACACGTTTGCCAAGGGCACTCTGTTCGTTTTCATCGTGTGTATGTCATCTGCTGTATCAGCGGGGTCTGTGCCGCTGGAATATGCTACGCTAGCCTGAAGGAGGATAGCTTCTCGACGATACATGCGTCAGTTTGCAAGTGCGGCAAGAGATCATCCCTCGCAGCAGCTCGCTCCTTGATGGAGGGAATCTCCGACCTCATTCTCATGTCTGCAGGTACGCGGCGGACACGTCGTCGCAGTTGTTCTTATCGCTCAGCTTACAGGATGGCTTCCGAATCTGCTTCGGCTTCTCGGGTCGACGATAGGAGCGCACCGCAAAAGAAACGTTCCTGAAACCTATTCTCGGCGACTCGATTGCGCTCCAGTATCTCCACGTCGATTTCGTGGGGAGATTTAGCAAGTGGCACTGTGCCAACCTTAATGCACCAGCAGTCCATGCTTGTGCATTCTCCTATCCTGCCGTGCCTCACTAGCCTCAGGAGCCTTCTGCTTCAGAGACAAGCTATCCAAGCGGCGCCCTTTAGCCACGAGCCCCAAGCCAAATCCGCTGTTAGGCGAGCGAATGCGGCGAATACGCCCAGACCATCTCTCGACTGTTGGTCTTGCATGAGATCATGTTACAACAGTCAAAGTCCCTTAGCTTCATGTCTAATAAGCCCTTTCTTCTCTACTCTCTAGGCCATATCTACCCCTCCTTCCGTGTCTCGTGTCATCGTTCGCTTCATCCCACATGCCTTATCATTTACTGTAACCTTTGGTCTCCCCGTTCTTCTATACGAAATCTCAAGCCGTGTGGTTGACAAGATGAACGTCATGTCCAGTACTAATCAAGTCCCGCTGGGCGCTGGCCCACGAAGTCTAGCCATAACGCTTCCCATGGGCCAAGATATTGGATCCATGAGCTTCACCAAAGAGCAGCAGCTCGCGGCCGCAGCAAAACGCAGACTGCAAAGTCGAGATGCACGTCCGCAGTGTGGTCGCAAGCTCACCGTTGGGCCATTCGCTCTTAAGACTGTTAGTTCCATGAGTGCCTTACCCCAACAAAGAGATACTCCTCACCCCAAGGCTCCCAATGCTCGACCTCGATCAAAGCCCGGTTCCAGAAGGTCCTCGAGCGACATTATTCGAGAGGCCCATTGGCAGGATATGGAGATCCCACCAGAGCTGGAGGAGATTCATGCCGACACACCTGAGGAGATCCGCAGTATAATCCAAGAATCTATGGATGAACATCGAGCCATGAGAGCCTCAAGGATGTCACAACCACAAGCCATCGTTGTTAGGACCACAATCACGCAGTCAAGGACTAGTGACGATAGTGGACCCCGGTCTCCGTTGACCGAAAGCTCTGCTTCTACGTCGAATCGAAGAGCTGAATCTTCTCTGTCTGGAGATATGTCGAGTACTCCGAGTATTGGATACGAGTCTACCACGAGCCTTGGCAGTGAAGGAGACAACGACTGCTTGAAGCCACTTGTCGTACATGACAATGTTCTTTCTAAAGCTTCTCGGGAGAAGCTGACTGCGGACACCAAAGGCCGTCCATTCTTGCGCAGAAGGCATGAGAAGCCGCTCCAGGAGCGCGGCATATTCGAAAATTTCAAGGGTAGCAAGGGCCCAGGTGCAGACTACGGCACGGAGCAAGGGGATGACCGTGTAGCTAGCAGACGTGACGTGGCGCTTCGTGATGTCCAAAACCTCGAAGATAGAGTCATCCTTGGCCATCGATATTATTGCGCTTCGCTTGGATGCGCGACCTGGGTTGATGCCCACTCCGCTCTAGCATACGATGGTGCACTCAGATGTCCACATTGCTGGTCATTTATATGCAACATCCGTCAAGACGCAGCGAAATCATACGAAAAACATTATCCTAACGGCAGTCAACCTCTTGCTTCCATGCGCCAAGCCGATGACCGAGACTTTTTGGGATTTTCTGGAGAATACCATGCTGGCGGGTCGGCGGACGAGGAAGCCAGATCAGCAATAGTAGCTATAGCAGCCGCTGAGCGCCTAGCTTTACAGAGACATGAAGACGAAGAAAGACGGCTAGCAGAAGAGGCTCGGCAAACTACCGCAAGGGAGTACGATCGCTTAGGACGTATCACCGACTTCTTCGAGTATCTACGAGAAACACTGGAGAAGATTCGTCTGCAGCAGAAGCAAGCTATCGACCAACGCCACAGCACTGCGCTTCAAGGGGTTGAAGAAAGGGAGGCTGCGCTCATCTGTGGTGAAAGGATTCTGGACTGGGATCAGAAGGCGGCCATGGAACGAGCGGAGCTAGTCAAAAAGAACGAAGATATCTTAAAGGATCTACGCAGAAGTCATGCTCTCCAGCTTATGGATACCGTTAGAAGGCATCGAAAAGAGCAAGATGCCTACATCGCCAAGTCCACGCGACAATCCGAGACGAACGGGAATGTCGATCAAGCCACAGTGCTCGAAATGCTACTACAAGCGCAAGAGGTCGAGAGAACGATGCTGCGATCCCAACAGACTCGGGAAATCGAGAAACGAGGGAAGAGAGCCTCCCGGCTTCTCGAAGCGTTCAACGCGAAGACCCAAGCTGGAAGAGAGGAGATCGTCAAAGCTCAGACTAAGGAGGCAGAGGAATTAACTCAGATGGCGACTGCAGTCAAGAAGCAAATTTCTGCAGACTGGAAGTGGTTCAACGCCATCTTCCTGGATCGGGCCATGATGCTGGGTGAAGACGAGCGACGACTGATACTTTCTGGATCTGATGCACCGAAGCCGCCATACGACACTCTGTTCTCCTGATTCTACTTTGTTACAAAGGGGATTGAAAGGTTTCGTCCGAACACAATGACAGTCTCGGGGGTTTTGTGTCGGGTCGCACTTGTGTTCGGCAATACATGAGATTGCAAAGGCGTGGGTGCTAATCTGGCCATACGAGAAGGGTGACAACCATCCAAGTGAGGCTGCGAATCCTGTGCCTGTCTACAATGCCTACCTGAACATATCTTTTGTGGAATTCAACGAGCGGCATGTCAGGTCGGGGCGTTCGTGAAAACCAAAATTGGTCGATCTCTCTTATACCCATCATGCGATTCTTGTTGTATATGCTATATAGTACTGCTTTCGTTCCCATGTAAGACTATGAAATTACATCACTTGTTTTATTACGTGAAAGCAGCAGTGCAGAATCGACAACTCCGTCGAAGCACTGGAGTATGACGCTGCCTCTCTGATACTTCGACCTCTGTGTTGTCACCTTGCCGATTCGCTTGGTTTTGACAAACCGCTTGGCTTTAACGATTGGCTTGGTTTGAGTCTCCAGTCTCCAGATCTTTACCAGAGGCTTCAAATGCCACAGACCCATTCAAAGGGCAGAGCTCACCCTTCTGCGCAAAGCGAATAAGCGGTGATCACCAATACCAGCGGTGCCTAATAGTCGGCCGGTCGGCCGATCGACCGAACGTATAGAGCTATTCCCATGTCACGTGACCAGCGATGAAGCCTAGGATGTGAGCGCCTCACGCCTTCCTCCAAGAAACGACCACATACAGATTCTAGACTCACCGAAGTAAGAATACGACCCTCTAGCGTAGATCGTACGGGAGCATTCTTGCGCTGTACAATCCTTCTCTCCCTTCATCGGCCGTCCAAGATTCCTAATAGCGCGGGAAAACACACAGGAGTACGTCTTATTGCTAATCATATCCCCAACTCCACATACAGTCGTCAAGCCATAACACTGCAGGAAATCCAATAACGCCGCCACAAAGCAGATAACATACCTACGACCCCTCCACCGAAGCAACACTTTCAGCTCCCCCCTCCGATCCGACCTCAGACGCCCCTCAATCCTTGGGACTCCTTCCTCCGAGATACAGCCACAAGCGACTCAACTCCCTCACTGACCTTCCCTCCGCTTCTCTGCACATCCCATCCAGTAGACCGTCCTCCACCGGCATCTCTCTGTCCACGACCCCTTTCTTCCCGCCATTAACCTCCAAGATCCTTCCCTTCCCAACCTCAAAAACAAAATCCCGGCGCAAGATCCCCACCGCAGTATCCTCCCGCTTCAGCGCCAGCCCCTCATCAACATCGACAACCGTATCGAGGAAGTTACTCGCAGTGCCATTCAGCTTCTGGAAGCCATTACCACCTGCCTCCCAGCTCCTCGATATCAATGGAAACATAACGCTCAGATAATGCTGATTGAACATATGTCCCGACGCGCCCAAGCGCACAAAGACGGAGCCGCTGTAGCGGTTGTTGAGCACCTTGGTGGTGCTGTGCAGCGCGCCCCAGCGGGAGACCATGTCGTACTCGTTGCAGTAGTGCTCGATGTAGGGGATGCAGCCTTGGGAGGTGGGGGCCGGCAGGGCGAGGTGCGGGTTGTTGAAGTGCGAGGCTGCGGAGCCGAAGGTGTAGATTTCCTTCAGTCCCAAATCACACGTCAGCATAAAGATCCGCTTTGCCAGGTCCGAGGAGTCTTAAGAGGAGATTGACGTACCAATTTCCCAAAAACCCCATGCGGCAAGTCCGCAAACAGATAATCCAGCGCCATGCTCAAAATGATCCCACCCTGCGAATGCGCAACAAGCACAATCTTCGCTATCGTCGGGTCGCAGAGACACGCCTTGAGGTAATCGTACGTCATCCGCACATCCATGGTATTATAGCAGAAATCGCGCTGGACGAGGCATTCGACCATATCCGCAAGAAGACCATACCTAAACCCCCCCTCCAATCATCAGCAAATTCGCCCCCTCAAAGTCACATTACCATCTCCTTACGTCTGGTTATGAATCCCCACAACCGGCCTCCCAAACGTCTTCGCCAGCAGATCGATGTTCTTCTGCAATCCCGCATGCCTACCCCCCCTCTCTCATATCAGCACAACCGTATCTCCCACAACCATGAGGTATCTCACTGACCCAGTAGCAATCCCATTCACAAACACCCACCGCTCGCCCTCAAACCTTTTCGCCCCCTCCAGCACCTCCTCCCCCATCGTCGAATACGCGATCCGCGCCCCCTGCATCGGCCTCATCAACGCCATCACCAACACCGCACACGCCCCCGCCACCAATAGGCTCAAACATCCCGGAAGGAACAAAAACACCGGCAGCGCGGCTAGTAGGAAGAAAGTCTCGAGGAAGGCTAGGATGAGGTGGAGGGTGTTATCGCGGATGTTGGCGAAGCAGAGGAAGAGTTCTGCGTCCCGGTCGGTGGTGCGGAGGGGGAGGAAGAGGAGGGGGAGGTAGTGGAGGTTTGTGAGGAGGATGCGGGCGTCGGCGAGGAAGAGGTGGAGGGGGCTGGAGCGCGTGGCGCGGGTGGTGGTGCTGGAGAGCAGCTGGGGGGGGTTAGCCAGCTGGTGGGTGGGGATGGGGATGGGATTGCTTACGTCCATTTGGGGGAAAATGTAGCGGACATGCTCGGAGAGGGGTTTGTGGGGATGGTGAGGGGAGATGGGGATGGGGAAGGGGGATGGGCGCGTGAGTGTGGGGTCGTCTGGTGCGTAGAGGTCGGAGAGGTGGGTGTAGGAGTTGTGGCGGATACCGGGCATGGTCGCGAAGATGGACTAGTGTGTAAGGATAAAGTAGGAGAGTGGGCTGTTGGAAAGGGTGGGCAGGTGACGCGTGTGGTCGGTCAGATGTAGAATTTCAACAGGGGGAAGGAGCGCACCCAGTCCACGACACGAGGCAGACAACACCAAAAAGACGAGAAAACGGGATGACTGGGAAAGGAGCATGGAGGTAAGAAGTAGCCAGAAGAACAACAAGCCCGAAGCTCGAGAATGGGCTCTCCACGTGACTTTCCAGAGAAAGCACCCCCTTACATGCAACCCTACCACCGATAGTCCTCCACCACCTCCCACCTCAACTCCCCACTCTTCACAACCATCTCCTCATCCTCATTTCCCCCCCTCTCCAGCATCGGACTCGGCATCTCCCCCTCCCCAATCCTCACAATCCGTTTCCAGTACCCCGGCCCCTGATGCGGATCATTCTCCTGGCTCGCCCACCTCCACCGCTCCACCGTCAACTCCCTCCCCTCCTTCAAAAGCCCCTGACACCAGCCCCCCACCCTCACAAACAATCCCTTCGCATTCTCACTCTCGTGCTTAAGCACAGTGCTGTACTTCCCCCCCTCTTCAAGTATAACATCCACCTCGAGCTCCGTCCATAGCTCTTCATAGCCCACCTCCTCCCCCGTCTCGGGATGCTTCTGCGTGCCCTTCTCCAGCACATCCCCGTTGTCCTGTAGGTACATATCCCCCTGATCAAGACCCGGGTTCTCGCTCTTCGAATCGATCCAATGCTCCCACACCGAATGCGAAGGCTTCTCGGGGCTTTGCGAGCGCGTTACTGTAGACGTCCCCGCGAAGGCCCATTCCAGGATCTCGGGCGTATTGGTCTCGAGATGTTGCTGTGACTCGGCTTGGTGCTGGTGTTTGAGGATACGGATGTCGACGTAGTGGGAGGTGTGGGAGGTGAGGACGATGGTGGACGTGGGCTCGGAGGGCTCGCCGGGGATCTGTTGGATGAGGTGAGTGGGGGTGGGAAGCTGGAGGAGGGAGGAAAGGGCGGCTGACCAATCTGACGTGTTTCCGTTGCGTGATCGAGGGGGTGGGCATGGTTGCTGGTGTGGTGAGTACGTTTAATTGTCAGTATTGAAGTCGTGAGACATGTCAACATGAAAGTTCGAGCAAGTGATGCTGTCACAGAGCGCTTTTATGCGCCAGTGACGCATGCGCAGGGATCGGCTGGGTGGTGGCTTGGCGGCATTTGGCTATGCCAACCTCACTCCTTCCTTTTGCCGACCACAGGTCCCATCAGATGTGCTTTTCACCTACTGAGCCCTAGGTCGTTGTGTCGTAATTCTCCTGAAGACATGGAGTAAAACAGGGAACAGGTGAGAAGAGCTTTGCGTCGCTTTGGAGGTCAGACACCGCCGCGCAGCCATTCCCTCCATGGGCTTTTGTGAGATCCGATGTGCTTGCAAATCTGCGCATCATTTGACCTGGTCCATTGAACCCTTTGTAGGTCGTCCTCGACGAGCTCTCCTGCAATGTCCGTGGTCGCTGCTGTATAGCGATCCATCGTTGATGTCTCCCTCAGTCGGCTCAGTCGGCAGTAAAACTGCCGTACTTCTGTCCTTGGTCTCCTTGAAGATGTATACCACTTTGTATCGGTGTACTATGGAAAAAGCCATGAGGACGCACTGTCGAGTCTCAAAGAGTGGGAGACCCATCAGAACGGTCGTTGCGCGCGTCGTGGTAGGTTCTAGTGAAAATTTTCCCGCATTCGGAAGGACCGCATATGGGTGAGCGGGATGGTTTTCGTCGGTTGGGAAGGACGGAGGATTACGCCCATGGTTACGAAGAGCATTCTGCAAGAATGGTGGAAGGAAAGTGGAAGAATCTGTGACTGATGCTCGTGATGATTTGCCGCATTTGGAAGGATCGTACCTGGGTGAGCGGAATCGCCTTCGTCGGCACGAAGGGACAGGTAGCTACGCCTATGGTATGTGAAGAGCAAGTCGAAAGAATGATGGATGGGAACGCGAAGAGTCATCGGTCAATGACGTGCTAAGAAAAGGTGCAGGTGCAGTGGAAAGGGGTTCGACGTCCACAACACATAGAGCCGATGATGCAACAACACCCTTCGATCGATCACCCAGGGCAACCTGCTCATGGAACGATCCAGAGGTCACTTGGGACCATACTATTGCTTTGGAATAGGCAAGATTTTTCACAATATATATCTGTTCGGTAAAGATCTCAGTACTCAAGGCTTGGTGGTCAAGTGGGCAACGTGATATTTGGCTAACAAACATCACTAGTTCACCAAAACACCAACCGCCAGTTCGAAACCCACCGGGGTCAAAAAAGGTAAGTCCCAAAAAACTTATAGACCGGTTGGCGGTACTGTCCCTGGCCACCCACTCGGGGCAACGGTTTCGAAAGACGGGAATATTTCGTGTTACGGGACATATCAAAAAAAGGGTAAAAAACAATAAAAGGCAAAAAACAGCTAGAACTCGAGGAACTGATAGGTTACGGGTCCCCCTCAAAAACCCCGAGGTTTCGGGGCGAACCTAGAAACCCAAGGCCGGTTGAGGGGTGTGCGAATCCAACCAGAAAACCCTTTCCAACAAACACGCCTAGCCGGTTGAGGGGAGTGCAAAACCAACCAGAAAACCCTGCCAACAAAGTTCGACAACATTCGACAACACACAACACCAATACGACAATACTAACAATACGACTATAAATAGCAATACAATACAAACACAACCAGTAAGTACTACCCTAAACCACCAAGCCTTGACTTCTTTTTTCAAACCTCTCTTTTGTTTCCGAATATCCATCTATCTTCCTGCCCCTTCCTCACTACTCTGTCGCCCAGATCCCTCTCTTTTCGTTCCTCGATTTTGCCCTCCCAAGCTGTCGCACTTCAGTCACCAAGTCTTGCTTGACCCTTTTATGTTATTTCTATTGATTTTCCTGTTACTTCCTCGTCAGTTATTTATATTTTCAACCAACTCCCAACTCGTGACATCCTCTTCTATCTATATATTGGACTCGCCGATCGAGCGCATTTCTCTAATTCGCTCAAATCTCAAAACTCTTGATTTCTTCCCATCTTAAAAAGTACCTATCACGCTCTCATATCTATCTCGGCAGTAAGAGACCCCGACCGACGGTTCAGAGCGCTCGCGCGTGGCGGTCTGGCTGTTGAAGTGGTGGAGGGTGTAGCTGTCCAAGAGGTAAAGCGAAGCGAGGTGGGAAACGAGCGAGGGGACAGGAGAGAGGATCGGGGAAGCGAGGAAATCATGATGGAATCTAAAGTGGAGAGAAGAAACACGAGATACGAATGTTGTTCAAGTAAATAGCAGTCGAGCGAACATGGCTTTAATCCATTTTATACAATTTTCCTACACACACATGAATCCCTTCTTGACCCCCACCCCTGCATTCCTTGTTTTCCCTGCTTGCCTTCCCTCGAAAACGCTGCTTGTTGACGATGGAATATATCGCCCCGATTCCCCCTTTTCATACCCCCAGATCAAGAACCTCCTTCCGAACGCCGAAACTTTCGCACATGCATGCCATCCCTCCTCCCTCTCTCCCTTCCCTTTTGTTGAACTATGACCTGAATGAAGAACCCGTCCTATCGCGCTGCACCGAGCGCTGTCAATGGTTCATCGCTTTCATGGTAGTTGGATGTGCAGAGGACACGCGAGTTTATATCCGCTCCACCCCCGGCGCCAGCATCTCCTCCATCAGCTTCATCAGCACGGGCGGGACCGACTCGTCCGTTGCGCGGATGGTGGCGCGATACATCTGCCCCCAGCATTAGCTTAAGCCCCCCCCCTTCCCTCACGCCCCCCAAAGCATTGAAACACATACCTGACTCTCATAATTCGGCTCCAACCTAACCAAACACCCCACCTTCCCACCCACCAAATGGCAGACACTTGCGCCCACCACATTCTTCCGGTTCGGATCCACCTCCTTGAGCACCCCCCACCGCATGCCCTGCACCACCAGCATCGTGCTCTCCTCACTCATACCCGTCCTTTTCCCCCCATCCGCAAGCCCAAACACACGCTGCGCCTCCCGCGGCGCGCCGCCGATCTGTCGCCAGCGCTTGAAGAAGTCCTCGGCGGAGAGCTCGGCGGGGTCCATGAACTTGTGGAGCACGACCGGGAGCTGCAGCGTGAGCGCCTGCAGCGCGCCTGCGAGATAGGAGATGCGCACCGTCGGCGGGGCGGGCGGGGCAGCGGTGGCGTTGAAGATGACGGTTTGCTGGGCCTGGGCGTCGGGGGGGATGGTGCTGTCGGGGAGGGACTTGGTGTCGATCTTGAGGGCGGAGGCGGAGGGGTTGTTGAGCGTGGTGGTGAAGCTGGCGATGGGGGAGGGGGAGCGGTTCGTGAAGTAGATGATTAGGCAGCCCATGGGCCCGCGGTATTCGGAGCGCAGCCCGATTTGCAGCTGGGCGTCTTCGTAGAGGATGCCTTCGTCGGAGGTGAGGAGGCGGCGGTAGCCGGGCTCCCAGTTGGGGCTGAGGTGCGCGGCGGAGGCGAGGTTGGGGGGTTTGCTGGGGGTGGTGGGGGTGAGGTCGAGGCCTTCGAGGTCGGTGTGGCCGTTGGTTTTGGGGCCGGAGGTGCCGTTGGTGAGGGTTTTGATGGTGGAGAGGGGGTTGTTGGAGGGAGTGATGGAGCGTTTCTCTTGGGCGCTGGGGCCGGTAGGTTGGGTGAGGAGGATTTCCTTGGGGTCGGCGTTGGCGTCTTTGCCGCCGACGACCCATGTACGTTTATCCGAGCTATTGGCATGTTTGCCATGTAGGCGAGAGAGCAAGGCGGAGGTGCGTTCGGGGAAGGGAGGCATTTCATCGCAGACGGTGCGGAGGAGATCGTCTGTGGGGAGAGTGGCAAGCGTGAGGTATTCGCAGGCGCGTTGTTGGAGCTCGGGGTCTAGAGTGTGGCTGTAGGCACGGAAGACGTAGAGGAGTTGATTTTTGATCTCGGGAAAGAGATTGACGAATTTAACGAAAGAGGAGAGAATGATGGCACGTGTGCTGGAGGAGCAGCCGGAAAGTTTTGTAGAGAGGGCGAGGAATTGATCGATAGGATTGCAGCCTTTGTTGTCTGCTATCAAATGACCGAATTCGCCAAGTAAGTATCCTCCAATCTTCACGAGTGTCTCGTGGCATTGCTCTGCTTTGACGTACTCGAGGATATTCCGAGCGGCGTAGACTTGTAATCCTTCATTGTTCGTGACGATCTGGATGATCCGCTGCCACACCTCGTCGCTAATGTGGTCACCAGCCAGCGCAATAAGCCGCAGTGAGATGTCGACATACCACTGAATGTCGGTGGCGTACTTTTCAGTTAGAATAGCGATCTTCAGCACCATTTCCTCTCGTATCGCGAAATCAGCATTTTGTAGGTACTTGAGAAGCTCGTTGGTAATTGGCTGCGCATTGGTCGTGTCGCACATGCTGTACAAAAGATCAAGACCTTTTCTGCGGACACTGATGTCTCGATCTCGTAAGGAACCGAGAATGATGTTTTGATGCTTTTTGATCGGATCCAGCGTCTCAGCTCGGGCTGCAAAATGGGTCATTGCCTCCAAACCAAGATATCGCACGTTGGTCTCCCGTGACTGGATGAATTTGCCCAAGCGTGATGATATCTGGATCATCAACTCCCTCTCGGTATCAAGATGGATGACGAGGTTAATTGCCTCGAAGAGCACTGCATTCTGCGCATTGTTCTGCTGCACATTCTTCGGCATTTGCATGGCCTCGTGCAAGATCTGCTGCAGAGATTCTCGGATCAGATCCCGGACGTGAGTATCCTCTTACACATCGTCAGCTAAAGTACGGTGTTCTTGATCCATGTGCCATACCTGATGGTGGGAAATATTGCATCAACCGCAACAGCTTGACCTGTATCCAGGGACAAGGCACTTTATAGTACAGGTAGTCCGCCGCTATTTCGTGATCCACCACCACCTTCTTCAGTCTCTGCGCCGCTTTGACACAAGCTCCTTTGTACTGATCTGGATCATCCTGAGCCAGGGCCATTACCAGAGACGTGACGGAGAGTGTAACGCCCATGTCCGGGTCATCCATCAGAGATATTATTCGTTCAGCCCATTCATGCTGTACAATGCCCGGGTATTTTCGATAGAGCCGTAATAGAGTCAATGCCGCTTTTTTCTTGACGAACGCTTTTGAAGTCCTACTGCCGTCAGCGATTGGCAATTCCGCAGGATAGGTACTCACGGTGAGATCAGCAACCTATGTACATCCCCGCTCAAAGCCTCCCCCATCTCCCGCCCTCCAACATTGGCAATAGCATGCAAGGCCAAACAATTGAACAGCTCGTTATTCTCCAGCAGATCCTTCCTGATGCTATTCACAACCAAGTGAAGCAACTCATGCTGCTCGTGCAGGAACAGCGTGACCGCCAGATAGCCAATCTGCTTCTCCGAGTACTTGTTCGCACTGATCAGGTTGACTGCCTCCAGGTGTCCGAAGTCGACGTTCCATCCGAGGATGTAGATGTACAGCAGCTTGCAGACGTATTTCTTGCGATGGTAGCCATTGAGGTTGCCTTCCTTGAACTTTTGCCGTACGTTCGCGAGCTCTTTGTTGATGCGTTTCTCTTCTAGATCGCGTGCCCGGGCATTACGAAGATCGGCTATGAATTGCACGAGACCTCGCATGGAAGAGGCATTGCCCGAGCTTCCGCGGCCCAGGAAGCCCGCCGCCGCGCTCGCCAGGGTGAAGGTTGCGCCAGCGCTACTGTTGTATTTAGAGGTGTGGTATTCGAAGATGGAGGAGGAGCACTATTTCCGGCGTCACACGGTAAATCTGGCGGCGGCTTGCGCGGAAACCAGTGGTAGGACGGCCGTTCCAGAGAATCGTGGGCTCTCCTACCGATGGTTAGGTCCTTAATTTCTTGATGTACACCACAAGCAGTCCTGAGATGTGGTGCTGACATGGTAATCCCGGGAGTGACCCTCGGTATCAAAGACAGGGGTCTTCCCGATCGATCTATGCCAAGCTCGTTTAACTTACTAGCGCGGAATTATCAATAGCACCTCGGCACAGCTTGAGATGCAGATCGTGTTCCTCCCGTCTAGCAAGTCCTGACGAACTGATAGAGACATATCATGAAGCTCTGCATAGCAGACTGGTACCCCTCTTTGGAGAATAACGAAGCCTCACGACTAAAAATATAGAACCAATGTCGCCAAGTGCAGGGACCTCTTGAGATGCTGATGGTGCCTTCATCGTAGGCTCTGTCACATTAGGGAATGTCCCCTTTCTTGTTTCAGGAAGCCGCTCTGTTTCCTGTACTTGATATAGTGTGGTATCATCTCTTCATTCTTCTTCGATATTTCACGGCGTCACCCACCGTATAGAAGTGGACCACCTGCGTCCCAGAAATCTTACGATGCTCTCTCCGACTTCCATTGATATCTCAAGTCAGAATCCTCGTACGCCTCCTAAATCCTCTGCAGATAGTCCAAGAGGATGGCGGGCTCCTATCAAAGCTTCACACGAAGTCATCGAATTGACGCCCTACCATTCCATAGATTGGCAGGCAGTTGTAAACCATTCAGGTATCGATTGAAGGAGTCTCCCGAATTCAGAAGGTCATTCTACAAATTCTGAAGCATGTAGTGTTTTAAGCTACTGAAAGTATACTCAAAAAATGTTGAGATCAGGGACAAGACTGAGGTGTTCTCAAGAGCCTCAAAAGATCGTACTGCGACTCGAATTCTGTTCGCTGATGAAATCCCACATCAAGTGTAACCTACCTGACCGTCCGTGTCTCTCTGTTACGAGCTGGGAGCTGCGACTGTTGATAATGTTCTCGGGAGACCGTCAAAGATACGATTCCCTCGTCCCCTTCTCCGCGCTCCTCGCGATCGCCTCCAGCATCTTGTGTCTCGTGACCGCTTCATCGAAATCCACAATACCCTATGCGCATAGCGTAAGCATCATTTATTGTATTACCGCATCGAAAACCTTGGTCGATGGAAACACTTACCTCATCTTTCCCCTTCCCCTTCGCAATCCCCTCATACAGGGGCGCCACCCCACCGAAACACCCATCAAATTCCGTCTTCGGGATCTCGACCTCTTTCCACGCTGCCCCTCCCTCCCGACTGTCATACATCCCCTTCGTGCCTCCATCTTTCGGCATCTCCGCCAGATACAATTTCGTCGCCGTAGTCATCTGCACTGCGAAAGTCGGACCCTCCATTTTTAAGGCGCCCTTTTCCCCACAAATGATCCACTTAAATATACTTGGAGTCGCGGGAGCGGTGATCAGGTAGTGGAAGCTTAGTGCCGCGTTGCCAGGGGTAAGAGTGCCGCTGAGAGCGATGTTGTCGGCTGCTTTCTTGGGTTCGGGGTCAGATAAGGAACCGTCTTTGGCGGAGATGTAACGGAGGTCATGGTAGGTGATGCTGGTTGTGGCGCTGAGGGAGGACAATTCGGAGCCGAGGACGTGGAGGACGACGTCGAGAGTATGGGCGCAGGGAATGGAGAGGATGGAAGCACCTATGGCAGGGCAATGTTCAGGTATTGACGTGTAGTGGTAGGGCTCGGGGTGCGAGGGGGATAGGCAAAGGTACGGTAAGGGACAGGACTGGAAAGAAGAAAATTTCACGGCTGTTTTGACGTACCGGAAGTAGGGTAATTAATGTAGCGAGCCTTCTCGGGAAGATTGAGGAGTTGGCTGTCGATGCCCAGGACGGTCGTCGAGGTTATACGGCCGAGGATGCCGGACGTAACGATCTCTTTTGCCTGGAAGGAATGAGGATGGTTTTTGATGTAGGAAGGACATCGGAAGGTAGTCGAGTCAGATGGGCATTACCTTGACCATAGCGGGCTGCATACGGGCTTGCAAGCCTACCCATGTCTTGACACCTTGCTTCTTGGCCAAAGCAGCCATTTCCTCGGCATCAGCCAGACTACTAGCCAATGGCCATTCAACGAAGATATCTTTCTTGGCCCGGAGAGCTGGCATGGATAGTTGTTTATGCATCGGTACCTGAACTTGTTCAGCAAGTCTTTCAACGTATTTTGGGGCTGAAAGATGATGAATCTACTTTGACGGAGACGACGACTAGACCGACGTCTGGATCGTTGGCGATGTCCTCTGCGTTGCTGTAACCTTTCTCCAGCGGTAGGCCATGGGACTTGGCGGCAGCTTTGGCCGAGTCCGGGTTCGAGGTTACCAAAGCAGTCAGCTTGACGTGTTCCGAGAGAGGACCACCTTCCTTCATCGCTTCAACATGGGCCATGGTTGCCCATGCTGATTGATCTGCCGAAAGACCTATAATACCGACGCGTATGACCATCCTGGCGATCGGATGTAACGAGAAGAAAAGCGACAATGGTAGAAATGCGAGAGTTAGGAGAAATATACTTGGGAGTGGTTCGAGGATACAACAGAGTTGGGAAAACAGCCGCTTTATATCATATGATATGTTATCGAACTGTGGACGAAAACCTGTTCTCTCGGACACGGATACAGATCAAGACCGGTGCTTTTCAGTGACTTTGTGATGCCGATGGACGGAAACACTTGAATTATGAAACATTTGAGAAGCTAGGTTAATAGTAATGTGCTACATGTGGATATCAATTACCAAGCAAACGTTGGACTCAAAACCTGATTGATCAAACGCCATTGACCAACTGTATGAATCTGCCAAAAGAAGTCGATGGGAGAAGATTGGCGTCAACTAGCGCACGGAAGACGGCTCAACTGCCATCCGTATTAGTAATTACCATACTCATGAAGCAGGGTAGATGCACGATGATCGCGATGCTCAGGTCCTCATTCCAGATGTAGCCACAATGACAAAGCTACAAACGATTATCATAAACCCCAATCACGTGCCTCAAGAACAGACACCTCATAGCAGACGCTGGATCGGACACTACTCAAGAGCCGCATAGCGAAGCTGAAGCGGCTCCCGTTCCCCAAACTCCATGCCCTCCCCCACCTCTCAAGCTCCCCCTCTCCAAAACTCGCCTTTTCCAACTCTCCCAAAATCCCCGCCCTCCCCACCCTCCCCCCACAAACCCTTCAACCCCCAATCGAAAGCCAATCTGAGCGAGCAAGCCAGCAGCCGAGTCCCTCACGGCCGGGATGAGCGTCCCCCGGCCGCAGCGCATGGTTCGACGGAGAAGTCCGTGATAGTGATGCCGACATATCGGTTGGAGGCTGCCATGAGAAGGATGGGCGCCTCGCGTGAGACGATTAAAGCGAGACCACCGAGACGGTCGTGGAGGAGGTTGTTTTGCTTCTAGGGTTCTGGAGGGGCGAGACAGAAAGGGAGGAGAAGAGATAAGAGGGGGTCGAGGAACGTTGAGGGGGGAAATATGATGGGATAAGGATGGGGAAGGCTGCGCGGGGGTCGTGCAGTGAAGTGGTATGTACATTATTCATGTCGGATCAACGGGCGTATCGAGAAGCCTGGACTTCCTCAAAGAACTCTGAATAGCATGAAACTTCCATTCTTGCCGCCCGGCGACCATGCAAGTAATTTATGATACAGCCTCGCCAGCCCCAAAGCATCAGCGCCTTAGCACCATGATATGCGCGCCCATAAGCTCATACGCCAATCTTCTCTCTTGCTTCCTCGATTCGGATCAAGCTTAGGCCTTCGCAGCCTTGGTAGTGAAATCCGTCTCCGTAGGCATGACGCCGCCATCCGATGCCTTCTCACAGCTGCAGGCATCTGTACCGCTATCAGCTCAGAGCACACAGTGGGCTGAAGAAAGCCCAGGCATATGATATTCAGGTAGCGGATGAAGGGAACAGTGGGAGTGAGCCTACCCTTAACCCTCATCCCACACCCACAAGTCTCCCCTTCCACCTTTTGATTCTCCGTCGTAGCTCGATCGCAAGTACACTCCCCGGCAGGGCGCGCACCTATCTTTGCATCAGCTGCCTAATCCCCATCATCATCCCATCACCCATTCCACTGCATTCTCAGAAAAATGCACCAAACATGAAGTAGAAAACACAAGTCGTGGGAAGAGGCGGAAAACTCACGACAGCTACATCTCGCCCCCACAACCTTATTCTCCGTCGCCGCCTTCTCGCAGTTGCAGTCCATGGCCGAGCGCTGGCCACAACTGCAGGTTGCTTTCGAGGCACAGATGCAGCTCTCGCCGGAGCGGCCGCAGCAGGTGGTTGGTTTGGGTGTTGCCATTGTGTGGGTAGGTTGCTGGTAGAGTAGATGGGTGGGCGTGAGTTGGATTGATTGGGCACGTGTTGGAGGGTGAGGTTGGCAGTGGAATAGATGATAGTTGTGTAGATATGGGTAGGTGGGCTGTTGCGGGGGTAAGTTTTGGGCCGGGAGGGAGTTTCTTGTGGGTTGGAAATGGAGGAAGTGGGAGATTTATAGGTTTTGGGGGAGCTTTATCGATAAGGGGGATGAGAAATAGGGAGCTGCTGATTGGCGGGTAGGGACTGAGGGCTTTGTGATTGGTTGAGCTCAAGTAGATCGCTATTTTGAGGCATCAATTTACACATCCATTTGATATTGTGCTTATTGGTTAGGAGTTTTTTGTAAAGTTTCCTACATTCCCACACATTCACTCCCACTTCCTTTTTTATTCCTCCAATTCCTTCGTTCAACCTACCTTCTCGATTATAGTCACTCCTTGGAATCTCACACCACTTTTTTTTTTTTCGCAAATCGATATCCACTCTTAACACTCCACGGCCCAAGCAAGCGTTCTCACATTCGATGGCACACATGAATCGACTAGTGAATCGTCATCAGGCGCAAGTAATTCAAGATAGAGAATTTTAGATGCATTGGAAAGTCCGGGCTTCATTGGGTGTGGTGAGTGGTATCATTCGCTACATACTCATCTTGCAACCCCCATGATCCATAACCCCATCCCTCAGACCCCCACCCTCCCAGCATTAGCATTAACAACTGTCTCCACTCTAATCCTTCCCATCTCCGTATCTCTCTCATCTCTACTCCCATACTTCCCTCCCTCAACCGTTGTTCTTGTCCCTGCTCCACCGCTATACACCCCTCTACCAGCACTACTATCTCGTCCACCACTGCTCACAGCGTCCACTCTCTCCATACTCTCGATCTCCATGAACGACTCTCTGCTACCTTCTTTTCGACTGCCCGTAATAGCGGAGCGGAAGCTCGTGAAGATGGATTTCTGATTGGGGGCACGTTTCAGAAGCGGGGCGTAACAGGGGAGATTTGCGCAGATGGTGGACGCGCAGGCTTCGATGCCGGACCACATTATCATATTCACTACAGCGGCTGTGCGAGTCGAGTGTCAGTGGGCAGGGAGAGAAAGGCAGGGCTGAGTGGAACCTACTATCAAAGTTGACGGCATAGTTGCCTTCGATGTTGACCTGAACGTATTTGATAGCGTAGACGAGGCGGGTGACGGAGGCGATGACGCAGCTGAGGTACAAGATCAGAAGGCAGGAACGGTAAGGCTGGGTCAACATGTCAAACTTACAAGATACCAAGTCTAAAGATACCAACCAGTCCCACTTTCTGCCCGCCGCTGATTCTGAGCTTCCGGATGTACAAAGCAGGCAGACAGAGAATGGAGATGTCCAATAAGATGTCGGTTACGCTGCAGCATACATACATGACCCAGTACTCTGTTGTCGGATGACATGCGATCTGGGAATGTCATTGTCAGTCTGACTTCCTTGGCAGATTGTGTTCCAATGCAAGAGAACGCGGATCTTGAGAGCCATCGTCCGATGATAATGGAAACAAGGTTTGGAGATCTCAATTGAGGACCTGGTGCTCTCTAAGAATCACTCACCCAATTGCATCGAATGGGCCAGACCTGGAAGAACGTAGCAAATAGAAAATGAGATAAGCCATGCCAATGTAAGTGCAATTATGATGAGCACGCCTACAGGGTACCGACGACCAGAACCAGAAAAGATGCGGCCATAGAAGCAAAGCATGGACAATTTGACCAGGGCGACAGCTATGATGTACCAGAACTGCAATACAAACAAGACCTGTGACCAGGGTTTAGTGAACGACCTGATTCAGTACCTTACTAATTACACTATTAGTAATCAACTATACCTTCAGAAATGTTTGGGCCTTGTCTTCGCTCAGCGATGCGAAGGGTACGCCTAAGCCTCCGATTGGAACACCAACGATGTTGGTGATTGCCAGAGCTACTGAAAAGAACTAGTGGTTATCTTAGTCAGGTGAGTTGAGTCTCCTTCGCAAATGGGAACAAAAAGCCATACCAGTGCACCGACGATGAGCCAATCCTCAGCGCTCGACCCAGGCGACTTCTGCATCCGTCGCAGATGCCATCGCGGAACAACCGCTACGCAAGCGAGGACCACGAAGACCGCGTTCGACGCGATCACCGCCACGGAAGTTGATGTCATCATCTTGAACAAATTGTGGAGCCAACGTAGAGTTTGGTGAGCATCGATGGAGAAGACGTTGCGTACGGCTCGATACGACGGAAATGCGTTGCATTTGTAAGTTTGGCACAAGTTGGGGTGTAGGACACCTTAAGATTCCGGAGCAGAGCAGCTCAAATCCATTCTTCAGAACATTGTAGGCCATGTGCGGAGAATCCTTTGCTATCTCCGAACGAGCATGGAAGTTTAATCAGGTAGCTCCCACGTCTAAGTGTAGAACGTGCAGCATCCATCATCCAATGACATTGCAGGCCATTCCAGGGATGCTGAGCTGGTGTGGCAAGTGGTTTCTGATAAGAATGTGAGGCATGAGTCTCGATGATATAAGTCTTGCGTACCATGCTCGGTGAGATTGGAGTTGATAGCTGGCAGACAGAATGGAGGATTGCTGACTGCATGCGTTGAAATCCTGGCTGCTGCACAATTGCATGTATGCTCACGCGCACTGAACCCTGATCAACTGTCACCCTTATCTGGGTGAAAGACTTGCCGATTCATCAGATCCTTGTTGGCGGATGCTCTGATCATTTCCTGTGCGCGCATGATTCGTGGAATACGGATGCATGCATCTCGAACATGGTACTAGCAGCTGAGATATGAATATAATCGATACAAGGTTCCCTTTAAAATGATCGAACCCAGAAGTTCGATGTCGTATGCGATTTGCATCGGCTCTTATTGTTGGTAGTAGACGTTGATGGAAATTCTCCGCTCCGCCGTGGTGATACAACGCCACAGCGATAAGCCAATTTGGTAGTGATAGCAAGGCTGGAGATCGAAGTACAATATGAGGCTTCTGACAAGCATGACATGTAAGCACTAGACCATCTGAAATGTCTGTCTTAGGAGAGAAACGGAGAACGAATAGCTTGAGCCATGATAACGGCATCCTCCGGCATCCTTCGCACCATTAGCCTCGGGTGCCGAGATTGAGAGTCAAAGGTCTATCAGACGCCTTCTATCCTGAGGTCGCTTTCGAAATCTTGCTTGAGAAATTACAACGTCAAAAGTTCGGCAATTCTTTCGCCGCCTTTGGTTCCACGTGAGTGGCCCTTGCTCAGGATGTCTGTGGTAGATCCCAGTCTCTCCTTTCCTATACAACCTCCCTTGAGGCCTGGAGCAAGCATCGAAGAGCCGCCCAATGTTCAAACATTCATCAACAAATTAGGATTGCAAAAGTACCCGGAAGGCGGGTACTTTGTGGAAACGGATCGCGATCCGCTCCGCGTGCCCAACCCGTTCCTTTCCGGTAATGGCTCCAACCAGAACACGACACATGGTGCGCCAGAAGACGACTCGAGTCGATCAGCAAGTACGACTATCTATTACCTACTGACCCCCGGCCAGCCCCACGGCGTGTTCCATAGAAACAAAGGCCGGACAATGCATACCTTGCATAGAGGACGTGGACGGTATATCATAACCCACGTCGACGAGAAACACGGCGAGGAGACAGCAAGGATTGAGGGTTTTGTTGTTGGACATGACATCCACAAGGGAGAGCGGCTGCAGTGGATGGTCGAAGGAGGTAAATACAAAGCAAGCTTCCTATTGCCGGACCACGAAGACGACATGGAGAGCGACGGATTGTTGATCAGCGAGGTATACGACTCTTGGGGTAGTACCACGGCAGCGTACGATCGTGCTGACATTGGGACATCAGACTGTTGTTCCTGGCTTCGACTTCTCTGATCATGATTTCATGCCAGCCTCGTCACTCCCGGAGCTGGTGTCTGAGGCTCAAGCGAGAGAGTTGCAATGGCTACTGTCGAAATCGAGGTAGACGAACCAATCAGCATGTATTGCTTTTTTGACGTCGAGCTTGTAGTGCCATACTTCTTAGCTGGTGCTGCCCGATGTTGGCAGGAATTCAATTTATAGCACCTAAAGTCAGACGGGTGAAGTCCTACCATTCCCCAGCGTCGTGCGCTTATTCCAGATCAAAGACAGTTGAGTATTAGCTAATAGAAACACATCCCTCTCTTGGCTTCACGTGAAGAATGCGGATGTACTTGAAACCCCCCCCCCCACCCCCCGACAATATCATGCAGCGCTGACGCAGACTGGGATTTGTTACGATCGAGAAAGCGTGACTGTCTTGACATAGCATAGACGTACAAGATTGATCCGATCTTGCGTACGCAAGTAAGAGAGTGATAGACCTACACATCCATCAAATAATATTGTTAAATTAGCCAGTCGTGGTCACAGACCCCTTGGCTTACATCAGTATTTCAAGCACAGATTCTTCTCGGAAGAAGTAGTGAAGGCTAGAGGTCGCCCCAGATGTGCTTTGAAGCGTAGGGTTGTCGAACGTTGGGGCTACGTTAGGGCCTGTTTGGATTCGCGTCCAGTAGTCCTACTGGTCCTACCAGACCTAATTTTGGACCCTGAAATAGTACTAATGATACTATTTTCAATCATCGTTTGGATTCAAATCGCAATAGTACTATTTATTAAATAGTAGCAATTATCGCGACAATGATACTATTAATGATGTATTTCTGCAATTCGCCAACAAGAATATACGAGATGCAAATAGTACTATTTATGTCTCTTCATAATCTCTTTTCGCAAACTATATTCTCTTTCTTAATTATTTCTCGATTATCTTTGTTATCTTTGTCATCTTTGTTATCTTTGTTATCGTCGATTTTATATCTATGAATTATCAATTGATAGCACTTCGTCGACGACAAATGCGTCGTCTTTTGCTTTTAAAAATACTAATTATTGCACTTATAATAACAATGACTTAAGCAATTCTTTTCTACATTATCTTTTGCGAATTCGTCTATCTCGATTCTAATTTTGATCGCAAATATATATTGAAGCTCATAAATAGCGACGACGACTTCAACTCACGCATATTTAAGATGCTTCGAATGTCTCGATTAATCTTCTTGACGCTAGTAGCATAATTGAAGAGATATACATCATTAAAGAACTCGCAAAAAGACATACTTCTAAAGAAAAAGCTAGACATATATCTTTACATAATGAGATAAAGTGTTAGTCTTCGTTTGACAAACGAAATCTTTCGTCGATTAACAAAAACAATGTCTAGAATCTTTCACGAAATTCTAAAGACTATAAACAATTTTTATTTGTACAAGATCAAGTTATTTACAATCGATATATCTATATTTTATTACATACGAAAATCGAGAAAGTTCTAATTACATTTTAAGAATTACATTGAAGCTTTAAATAATTCTTACGTTAACGCTTACGTGTCTACAAACAAACAAGAATTCTATCGAAATTAAAAAGAACAACTTATTTAAAACGTTTTTGTTGTTTGCAATTTCAACATGCTCTTTATATATATTTTAACAAAATAAAAGAATATTGCAAACGATGCAAAAGTATTATAGAATATTTAATTTCGTAACTTTAAAGCTCTTCTTAATTAATACTATTTGTCAAATGCAAGATATTCGAATTCGACTCTTATAATAATGTCGTATCGAGATGTTAAATATTATCTCAAAGAATAGACTAAATCACGTCTTAAATCGCAAAATAAAAAGAAATTATTTAATCTTCGATATATCTCTCTTCGTAACGTTATCGAACGTCAATTTAATATACTTAAACAACATTTTAAGATTATTCGCATTGCTCTCGAATTCTCTTTGTTAATTTAAATACGTCTAATCTATGCATTAATTAATTTAAACAATTTTATTATTTGAAACAACGTTGTTCTTAACTTCTATCAAGTCAACTTAGATCTAGAGAAGCTTATTCAAAATTTTATACTAAATACTTTTGAATTTGAATTTGATTCTCTTGTTATAAACGACATACAAGAGACGATAGCAAATTAGATGTAAGTCAATTACTACAATTATACAACTTATTTGCGAGAAAAAGTGTAAATCGATATATAAATATAATTTGACTTTTTAAGAATTTTTTGAAGAAGACATTAACGCAAATACGATAAAACGTTGTTTTGCATGTTATTTTCTTCAAGAAAATTTTAAATTTGATTGCATTTTCGTCGAATATTAAATAAGCAAACAAGCTTTATAAGACACAAAATCGTGCGAATTATATTATATTTCTTACATCTATTGATAATCTCATGAAATTCTCGTAGTTATCTGCATTAAAATTTACTTTTGTCGCAAGCTTTTCGATTTTATTAATGTAAATGCTCTCGCTTTCGCTTTTTTCTCGAATATGTCTATTAAGATAAACAAATTATCTTGCGATAGATTTATATAGTGTACAAACATTACTTTTATAGCTCTCTTTATTTAACTCTTTATCTTTGCAATTATCTCTACAAATATATTATTTATTTTTTGCTTTAATGTATCAAGAGCTTACTTAATAGTTTGAGCAAGAAGTTTCGAACTTGATAGCTTTGTTCTCTTTCTTAACGCGATATCTTAATCGATAACAATACGCTTTAAGAAGAAGACAAAGAAGAACGAAGATAAAGAAGACTTAACTATAATTGTAGAGATTGCAAACGTAAATAGTCTATTACGATTTCTTTCTTTATCGTTGTTTAGTTTTGTCAAGTTCTTTTTTAATTTCGTGACGAGATTATTTTGTAGATGTTTTATCTTTTTCTTCTTCTTTTCTTCTTCTTTTTAATTTTTTTTTCGACATTAATATTTTTCTTTGTCTTTGTCTTATTTATAACTATATCTTAAGAAATAATAAAGTATCTTTCGATAATTAATGAGTCGAGAAACAAAGTTTTTAAGAGCTTCTTATTTACTAGCGATTTATTCCTAAATTTGACATAGTTCTTGTATGTCTTAACAACTAATAAATCGATTTAATTTTAATTTAAGACAATAATTGCTTCTATTATTGAATCTCTTTCAAAGCTCGAAATCTCATTAAGTTTAATTTACATCTTAAGATTCTTCTTGAAGATGTCGATCTTCGTCTTTGTTACAAATTGTTATAACGCATGAGATTTATTCGACACTCTTGTCTAATTAGATCTAGCGTTGATACTAGGATCGTCGTATTAGTCGATTTGCTTATATATTTGTCTTTGACAATTAGATAGATAGAAAAGACAATTACTTTACTTATTACATTATGCATCTAATTTAGTAATTCCTAACAATTGATAGCTTCAATCATGTTAACAATTATCTATCTTCTATCGATAGACCTGCTACAATAGAGTAACATTAACGAGACGAAGTTTATTTCGCTTACGAAGCAATTTGCTTCATTGCTTGCAAAAGCAATATCTAGTTATCGTGCTAACATTAATTCTTGTAAGATATTTAGCTTTTGCGAAGCATCTAGTTATTGTTGACAATAAAAGCATCTAGCTACTGCGTAGCATTATGCTCGAATTTAACATATTCTCTAACATTTTTAAATATTGTTAAGCATTCTTTTTTTGAAACGATTAACTTCTACAAAATTCATTCTCGTAACAACTAGTTAACGCTAATTTTGTCTATCAATTACTATCTAATTATGCGAACAATGCGCATTGTCTTATTTGTTAAGTAAACGTATTTAATTGAAACAACGACGACGACAAAATCTTGTACAAGATTTATTTACGTCTTTTATTTAATTATCTATAACTTAAAGAGCATTTTAAAAAGCATATTAGAAAGCATATTTGCAAACGATGCTTTGTTAAATTTGTCAACAATATCAAGTTGCATACACATATTTAAGAGCATCACGCAAAGAAAACTATTAAAATCATCTTTATTTGCATGATAAGCATTAGTTCTACATAGAACTTGTTTATTATTACGAGCATTAATACTTCGTCTACATCGCAACTTACGCTTTCTATCTTATTATTTATTCTAGACTAATCGTTGGGTCGAGTTTTGATATCAACATTCTAGCTCGACCTAGATACTTGATATCAATCTCTTGACTTGGCTTGGAATCGACTTGGGTCAACGATTTTTTAATTTGACTCGATCGACTCGTCAAGCAATCGAAAATGACGTCAAAATGTCAAGATTTTCTATTTTTAAAAAAATTCGCATTATTTGAATTACTAAAAATAGTTTAAAAATAATAACGCACAAATAACGTACAAATGCATTACCTAAATGCATTACTATATAATATTATAAACAAATTAATTAAATTAATCAATTTAATTAAGTTGATTAATGCACTTTTTTAAAAATAATCTAAATTTTTCGAGTCTTGGCGAGTTGGGCCAAGTTATACGCTAAGTACTTCATATCTACTCTTTGACTTAACTCGAATACTTGGGCCAAGATTTCTAATCTAAATCGAGTCTTGGCGAGCCAAGAATCTAGTTCGAACTCGATGACTCGACTCGACGCGATTAGTCTAATTTATTTCTAAGATATTCTTGTTCGTTATTGTTAGCATCGACACGTCTTCTATATTATTTGCAAAATTGTCTATTATTAAGATATTTATGTTTGCAATTGCATACATAGACTAATCGTCAAGTTAGATTTCGATATTAACATTCTAACTTAACCTAGATACTTGATATTAATCTCTTGACTCGACTCGAAATCAACCTTAGGTCAACAATTTTTTGACTTGACTCGATCGACTTGCCAAGCAATCGAAAATGACGTCAAAATGCCAAGATTTTCTATTTTTAAAAAAATTCGCATTATTTAAATTACTAAAAATAGTTTAAAAATAATAACGCGCAAATAACGTATAAATGCATTATCTAAATGCATTACTATATAATATTATAAACAAATTAATTAAATTAATTAACTTGATTAAGTTGATTAATGCACTTTTTTAAGAATAATCTAAATTTTTCGAGTCTTGGCGAGTCGAACCAAGTTATACGCTAAGTACTTCATATCTACCTGTTACGCTGCTATCTGGCGGTCCAGGATATCAGAGAGGGTTGTGCTTTGAAGAGGTCTGTAGGCGTCTTCAGGCAATGCAAGCAATTACTTGGTAACAAGGGATTGCAGCTTAGTAGTCGTAACAATAAGTCAAGACTTAAGATGAGTTGAACACGATTCATAAGAAAGTCGTGTTCGAAGATCTATATACTAAATGAGATCCCTCCTTGCTCGCTCTGCTCGCTGTCGAGCATGTCGAGCTCGCTCGCTAGCGCGTCGAGCACTGCTCGCCCTGCTCGCTGTCGAGCATGTCGAGCTCGCTCGCTAGCGTGTCGAGCACTGCTCGCTCTGCTCGCTGTCGAGCATGTCGAGCTCGCTCGCTAGCGTGTCGAGCACTGCTCGCCTGCCAAGCCGTCGAGCATGCAGGTGGCCGTGCTCCGTGCTACATATTTCCCCGTAGAATATATACCGGCTGTAACGAGCTAGGGTCGTAACACTATTCCCCTCCTTGACCTTTTCGTCCCGAAAAGCGGCTGCTTACATTTACCATGTCCCTGCTCTCGTTCTGGTAAACCTTGTATCGCAATGGAAGACTCGCTGTCTCGTCTAAAGTGCTCGGAATGTGTTCGTGCTAATAAAGCGTGTGTTAACATGTCGTGGGCTTCGCTGGATCGTATCAGGGAAGACCTGTCCTCGAAGATTGCTGAGGATGAAGCTGTGTTGGCAACCGTGATCACGCGGCTGCTTCGAAATAAGAAGATGCTGAAGAAAGTTGACGCGAAAGCAAAGCGAAAGACACAATGTCTTTTGTTCGGGGTGGAGGAGTTGAATGTCGCAGAGTCTCCTGACTGTCCTGCTGCGAATGCTCTGGTCGGAGCATCTTCTGCCATCTGGTCTTCACTTGCTATGCTGAATGATTTCTCGAACGTTGGTGGAATCTCTGGATAAGGGTGTCACAATCGTCGAGATTGCTAATAGGTTCCCATGTGTTCTCTGTTGTAGGGTATCTCTTTCACTTGACAAGATAACGCTGATCTTTCTTGTCTAGAATTCTCTCAACCTCGAATCGATTCTCTTTCTGTGGGTGATAATGAAACGTTTCCTGTATAGGCGTACTGGGGTCGGCTGATTCCAATAATGAGATATGAAATACTGAAAATACTCTGGCGTCCTTGAATAAGTCGAGTTCATAATTGACTGATCCCTTGACTTCTTTGATGAAAAATGGTTCGACCTTGACATGGTCAAGTTTTCTGCTTTTCTTTCTGGTCTTCAGGTTCTTTGTTAGGAGATACATCTTATCTTTCTTCTTTAGCTGAGGTGCCATTTTTCGTCTCTTGTTTTGATACTTGGCTGATCTGATCTGCATCGACGTGATGTTATTGTGTATCTTCTTAAGTGTCGCTACCCTTTTAATGGCTGACTGAGCTGCCAGGTGCTTTTTTTCTTGATCAAAGAGATTCGGTTCCTTGTCAAAGTTGGCGAAGAAAGACGTTACCTTCGTGATATCTGAAACCTTCGCGTTCAGGGCTAGCTGTGCCATAGATAAAAATGATACTCAGTTGTTCTGAATATTGTTGACGTAGTGCCTCAGATATTGCTTAAGGCTTTGGTTTGTTCGCTCTGTCTGACCATTCGTGACTAGGTAATAGGCAGTTGACATGCGAAGCCTCGTACCTAACATTGATATAAGCGTTTTCCAATAGTTAGACGTGAAGAGCTTGTCTCTGTCACTGGTTAGTCCTTTGGATATATCGTGGTATCGTATGAGTCGATTCAGCACAATGTATTTCAGTTGTTCTGCTGTGAATTTCTCTTTGCATGCGATGATATGTGAGTACTTAGTAAGTTTGTCAATCATTATCAGTATTGAGTCATATTTGTCTTCAGTTGCCGAGTTCGTCGACTTGAGCAACTTGGTGATAAAGTTCATCGTAACTTCATCTCATGGCGATTTAGATAATTCCTGATATTGGATTTCGCCATACTGCGCATGTGTACCATGTTTGTTCTGCTGATAGCTAAGACATCGTCTAACATATGTCTCGACAGCTTGTCTCATGTTGGGAAACTAACAATGCTGGCGCAAAAGCTGAAGTGTTTTGGTCACCTCTGAGTGTCCCTGCAGTGATTCGTCATGATGCTCTTTTATACATTCGTCGATTTTGTTGATTAGTATTTGGAGTTTTTCCTTCTCGATTAAGAACTTCTCTGACTTGTCTCTCAGGATTCGTAAGATTGCGTTTAGCTCATGTTTATTAATCGATAGTGATTCGTCGTTGTTGATCTTGAGTATACTATGATTGAACGATTCCTTCGTTTTCATATGATCGCTTCGCCTGCTAAGTGCGTCTGCTTTGCCATTTTCTTTTTCTGAGATATACAGTATCTTGAATTTGTATTGTCTTAACTTCTCAGACCATCGCACTTGTCTTCTGTTGAGCTCTTTTGTCGTGATGAAGTGTAATAAGTTCTTATGATTTGTTAGAATCGTGAGCTCTGATGCTCCCTCTATATATATTCTTCATGCTTCAAGGGCTGCTACTATCGCAAGTAGTTTCTTGTCATGAATGTCGTAGTTTCGTTTCGCTGGCGAGAGTTTTCTGGAGTAGTATGCCACTGAATGTCACATGTCTTCATATAACTAACTGAAGCATGCATCGATAACTAGATCTGATGCGTCTGTTTTCATTTGTTCTGATTTCTTGAAATCGAACATCTTGAGTACTGATTCCTTCAAGCACTCTTTCTTCAACCTCTGAAATGCTGCTTCTTCGTTTGATTCCCATTTTCAAGATATGTCTTTCCTTGTTAGATTTGTTAGTGGTATCGATTTCTCTAAGAAGTTCTTGATGAACTTTTTATTGTATTGAACAAATTCTATAAAGGTCTGAATGTCCTTAACATCGATCGATGTTAATCATTCTTTGATTGCCTTGATTTTCTCTGAATTCATTCGAATTCCATGTCGTCCTACAACGAATTCTAGGAAGTCAACTTTCTCTCGATGAAATTCGCATTTCTCTGGTTTGAGGCGTAGGTCTCTTCTGTTTAAACATTCCAATACCTGGGAAACATGCTGCACATGTTCCTTCAGCGTGGTTGAGTATATCATGATGTCGTCCAGGTATGCTATGACAAATATGTTCAAATATTGTCGTAGCGCATCGTTGATCATTTTCTGACATGTTGCCGGGGCGTTGATGAGCCCAAACGGCATTATCATGTATTCGTAAAGTTCATATCGTGTACGAAAAGTCGTCTTCCACTTCTCTTCTGCCTTCATTCTAATCTGATTATACGCTCCTCGTAAGTCCAGTTTGATGAAGTACTTGACTCCAGATAGTCAATTCTGAAGCTCGCTAATATTTGATAGTGAATATCGATTCTTGATCGTTATGTCGTTCAGCTTTTGATAATCGACACATAAGCGAAGTTCTTCGTCCTTCTTGAGTGTAAAGAGGATCGAGTATTCTGCTCGTGATTGGAATTTTTTAATAAATCCTTTTTTTTCATTTTCTGCCAGGTATTTGCGAAGTATTGTCAATTCTTTCTTCGATAGAGCGTAAATAGGTTCAAACGTGGGTTCCTTGTCTGATTCAAGTTTGATTTCGTGATCCCACGATTGATGTTTAGGTAGGGCCTTTGTCGTTTTCTCTTCCTGGAACAGATGCTTCCATCTGTTATATATTCGTGATATGTGTTTCAGCGATTCCCTCGCTTTACCAGATATTCCAAGGTTCTCAGAAGGTTCGCAGATTTCTTCATGTGCTCTGACGTTTTGACTCAGCTAACCTTTGCTAGTGCCTGTCGAGTCGAACTCAATATGTTGATCGTTCTTTTTCAAGAATGCAAGTTCGCATCTTGCGATCGAGTTTCGACTCTGTCTCTCATCTATCATCGAACGCTGTCGATGCGTAGATTGAATGTGAATTGCGTGGTCACATCGCTCAAATCTGAGTACTCGTGTATTTCAGTCGACTTCTGAATTGTGCTGCTTCAATCAAGACATTCTTAAAACGATATCGTGAGTGATCATTCTCACTATATCAAAGGTTAGCTCCTCATGATGTTGCTAAATAGCTACCGATAGTGGCTTTGTCTCTCTATTCACTCTTCCATTTCCATCGGGTAACGGGTTTCCATCTACAATCACTAGATTGTAGACGTCAGGCTTCTTTTGAGTAGAATAATCTTCCTTCTCAACAAGAGCTCTGACCATAAAATTACCTGTTGCACCAGAATCGACCATTGCGGTGAATCGACGACCATTGACCTTGACTGGTGTGGTAAAACATCGTGCGTGTGCTGTTAAGTTTAATTGCTGCTGTTGGGCTAACATATTGCACTCCCCTGGTATGCTCTTTATCAAGAGGTTTTGACTTTTCCCTGTTCTGATGCTGCGACTTCTGCTTCAAGCGCCTGCCTGCGCTAAGCTTCCTTTTGTTGCTAAATTGCTAACTTTGGCTTTCTAGGAAATCAGTTGGCTCCTTCTTTTTCTTCTAGGTGAGTTCAGCATGAGTCGTTATAGCAAGCTGTTCAACTAAGAGTTTCGTGTTTCTTTGCTTGCTTTATCTTCTGTCAGGATAGGCTAACACTGCTTAGTTGTTGCTCAATTTCATCGAGTATGTCCTTTTCTGTACTGGCATCGCTTCCTAGCGTTTCCTCGCATTTATTCACGATTTGGCTGATTTATCTTTTCTTCGATGAGCTATCTAAAGCGTCGAGTCGTTCCGTGATTTCTTCTAGCATTTCCTGAAAGTCTTCCCATTTATACTTAACGTCGAAGTCTGTAATTGGGCTGTGCGAGTATAGCGTTCTTGGATGTTTGTTTTGCCATGATCTTCTAATAGCGTTGTTGACTTTCTGCGTAGATGCGAGTGCCTTGCCTGATGATGTTTCATCTAGAACTTTCTTCAACTGATCTGGATTTTCTACCAGACAGTAGTTGTCGTTCGATTCAGTCTCGGGGGTGTCCGCCTCTGTGTCGATTTGCTTCCTAATGTCGTCCTAACTATTGGGTATCTCTCTTAACATAGCATTGATCTGTCGTGAAATTACCAAGTTCTTTGAACGACAATCTCTTGCGAAGTGGCCCGATTTGCCACATGAATAGCACGTTTTTGACTTGTTGCCTTGCTTTCCTCTAGGATTCTTCTCTTTACAATATTGGGTCGAATTCAGTTCCATTGATGCAGGCCCCCGGTAGTCTGGGTTGCTGTACTTCTGTTTGCTGAAACGAAATTGATCTTGTTGATATTCGATCGCTGGTCCGAAGGAGGTTCCTGCCCTTTCTCTGGGTTGATCGTATCTTTTTTTCATAGCTCTCTCATACAGCTTGTCGTCGAGATCGATGGCTATCATGATGAGGTCGAACATATCGCTGATGCTTCTGCCATCGCGCATAAGTTCGTCTTTTAGGTTGTCCTTAAGACCTCGTCGAAACATTGTCATGAGTGCGACATCGTTCCACTTGGTGAGGTTGGCATATTTCTGAAATCTGGCTGCGTAGTCTGCTGCAGAGATTCGTTGAGTTAAATGCTGAATCACCCTTTTCGCGATTTGTTTCTCGTTGGATGTTTCGAAAATTCTTCGAAGCTCTCTCTTGAAGTTATCGAAGTTCGTGAACATAGCACTGGGGTTTTCGTCATGATTCTTCAGATATTTGCGTAGCGTTGACTTGAGCCAATGCTGAGCTCTCCCTCTGAGAAATGTTGATGCGAAAATCGTTTTCTTGTTCGCTGAAACAGAATAGAAGGTGAAGTAGATGTTCATCTGCATAAGTCAGTTCTCCAGGCCGATACGATCTTCATGGTAGATGTCAGGCTTGTTGACCCTGATTTTATCGTCTCCATCGGTAGAAGGTCGGCGTGATGCTGTAAAGCTACTGCTCGAGATAGAAGCGCGTTGACCTGATACAGACATTCTTTCGGGTGTTCAAAGTGTTACGCTGCTATCTGGCGGTCCAGGATATTAGAGAGGATTGTGCTTTGGAGAGATCTGTAGACGTCTTCAGGCAATGCAAGTAATTACTTGATAACAAGGGATTGCAGCTTAGTAGTCGTAACAATAAGTCAAGACTTAAGATGAGTTGAACACGATTCATAAGAAAGTCGTGTTCGAAGATCTATATACTAAATGAGATTCCTTCTTGCTCGCTCTGCTCGCTGTCGAGCATGTCGAGCTCGCTCGCTAGCGCGTCGAGCACTGCTCGCTCTGCTCGCTGTCGAGCATGTCGAGCTCGCTCGCTAGCGTGTCGAGCACTGCTCGCTCTGCTCGCTGTCGAGCATGTCGAGCTCGCTCGCTAGCGTGTCGAGCACTGCTCGCCTGCCAAGCCGTCGAGCATGCAGGTGGCCGTGCTCCGTGCTACATATTTCCCCGTAGGATATATACCGGCTGTAACGAGCTAGGGTCGTAACACTACCCTTTGACTCGACCCAAATACTTGGGTCAAGATTTCTAACCCAAATCGAGTCTTGGCGAGCTAGGAACCTGGTTCGAACTCGATGACTCAACTTGACGCGACCAGTCTAGACAAATGGCGATGCGTTAGATAAACAACTATCGAATGCTTCGCTTCGCGAGGTCGAATGCTAAAAAGATAAATTTTAGATTTATTCCTAAAGACGCAAAAACGACCTCGAAGACATCTAAATAACATCGTTATGTCATCTTCTTTACATCGATCTTCATAGATTATCGTCGCCACTCAAATTACACTTAAACGATGACATGTTATCTTGATTAGCATTGACGATAATTCTTAACGTTCTCGTCGTCGTTATCGTAAACATTTTCGAAAAGAGATAAGCACACGAAATACACATTTCTTTTGTTTGATATACATAGCAAAGACGCCTTAGCATTATAGGCGCTTCATGCCTTAGTTTATCGCATGTTTGTATGTAGACTAGTCGCGCTAACCCGGAAATGTCACGTGCAAATGCCAAGATCTAGGTCCAAAAAAATTCGAGGAATCGAATCGCTCAAAGTAGTTTAGTCGATTACTATAAGTAGTTTAGCGCAAAGCGCGCTAAACTAATTTGAGCGATTCGATTCCAAAAAATCGTCGCGACCCGGTCTTGGCGCCGGGTCGGGCTAGAGGGGTGATATTATAATCTGACCTGACGATTAGTCTATTTGTATGCAAAATTAGACCTTATTGTTATTATCTAATAGTATGATCACGAGAACGCGATCTTTTTCGAAAAAGGTGGGCAATTGTTACGAATTGTCATGGCGCATGAGGTTTGCCTAGCACTCCTACCTAATTAGGTCTAGCGTCGGCACCAGGACCGTCGTGCCAACCAGTTTGCCCATATATATGTCTTCGACAGCCAGATAGATAGAAAAGACAACCACTTTATCCACCACATTATGCATTTGATCCAGTGATCCCTAACAGTCTTTATTTGTCCTGCATGAGAAGGGTCGACGATAGCTATAATAGTCCTAATGATGACAGAAGTAACGACTAGTTTTGCTTCAAAGTTAGCCTAATACCCTAGTCTTTGCATGTTTTGCATCGTTTCGAGCATAAGAAGCTCTTTCTTTGATGTTCAAACATAGCGAGTTCGCGATTCAAAAGCCTCTTCTGCTGCGACGACGATGACGACAACGATTGGTGTCTTCTTTCGAGACATCTAAGCGTGTCTATAGAAAACAACGACGACGAGGTGCGATCGACGAGAGCATACTAAGATATTTTCCGATGACGATGAGGGTTCCCGCAGCTCTCTTGGCACCATGCAGGGGTATTTAAATAGTACTATTGATCACGAATTCAAACGGTTAAATAGTACTATTTATTAAGAACAATTAGTACTATTTGCACCTTCGGAACAAATAGTACTACTGGGGGTACTACTTGAATCCAAACAGGCCCTTAGCCTGCATCTGCGGGTGAGCACGTTTTGTCGATCGTTGAGGGAGTTTCGCGCCAATCATTGCACAGGGTAGGTCACCATAGCTGTGGGGAAGGAGCAATGGAATGGTCGGTGAGGGAGAACAATGTAAAATCCTGCCCACAGAAGGCATTAGAGAGAGAAAGAGACCGGGTTTTCGGAAGAAAGAAAAAGCCTATGGATCAGCAAGGTAAGTATGTGCTGTTCGAAGGTATCAGCGAAAGGCATGTTGCTAATCCAGAAATCTTCTTCCAGCGAGGTTGTAAATCCAGGCGATAGTACCGTTAGCTGCGGATCTCGGCGCACCCCTCAAGAAAAGTGCCGAAACCCCCACGCTTAGATCCCGACCCTTCGATGTCGAGCCAAGTCAGCACTAACAGCCGTGACAGTGGAGCCAGCGCGTGACAGTTACCAGCTGTAAAGTATATAAAACGTGCTCACTGCCCCTCTCCCGACTTCTTGAACTTCGTCAATCACCTACGCACTCACCAACAAACAACAGCCTCAACCGACAAGAGACAAGCTTCTTTCACAACTTCATACTAGAACCTACACTATCCTTCACGATGGGTACCTTTTACCTTACCTGCCCGCACTGGCCTCCACGAAGGCAGGCACTCAACAGCTAACGCTGGGTACTCTAGGTCCTGGATGCTCCTGTAGCTGCGGCACCAGCTGTGCTTGCCCCACCGGACAGTGCACCTGCAAATGAAGGTGTGTCTTGTCTCGCTTTCGAAGGAGTCATAGCGCTGAGCTAACATCCTACTCACCCAGAACTTGCACTCCGATCCCATATTCGAGGAGCGGGCATCGGTTGGTATGCCGGGTTTGGAGGCGGTTGTATGAACACGGCTCGACGGTGAGGGTCTTATGAGTTTTGGTTGGAGGCGGATAGATGGTTCAGTAGGAAGCTAGGATCATGTTTAGGTAGCTTCCTTGCTACCGTCCAACAATTCTTACCCTCTTGATCCCAATAATTTGGCTGGCGTCTGGTGAGTCGTAAGTATTCACTACGCTACCTGCTTCAAAGGTCCCTCGCCGCCGTTCGGTAGGTCTCTTCGTAGCCCGAGCGCATTGATTGCCCCAAACGTTCGAATGTCCCTAGATGCGTTGTATTTGCTTCGTGTGCCGCCACACTCTTTAGGTAGAACCATGACCTGTTTGGAATTCCCAAGCGCAGGAAAAAACCCCCACATGTTCCCTCCGACCAACCCGCGATCCCGCACAGACCGCGCGCAGCTGACGCGAGTTCCTTTAACTTTGCTTTTTGCTTGGAACCTGACCCATTGGCTCAGAGTGGTGTCTAGAGTGAGGGGTATGTGCGTCGCTCAGCAGGATATAAGCAGGCAGGCCCGAAGACTTGTTTCCTTCCTCCCCTCAAATTCCGAACAAGTAGAGACCTAGCGAATACAAACTCGAAAGTTTAGCATATTCAAATCCATTCCAGCAGTCCAGCCAAAGTTCGAGACCAGAAGTCAACATGCCTGGAGGTTGTTCCTGCTCTTCCTGCCCGAGCTGCAACGGGCAGTGCTCTAGCTGCGGATGCTCCAGCTGCGGTGTAAGCCTCCCCTTTTCCAGCCTACCAGAGCCACGACTGACAACGTCAATAGCACTAGAGACTTCCTCTCCAATTACGTAGAGTCTCGAGGATGCTGGAAAGCAAGGATGGTCGGCTGTGGATAAGGCGGCGAGGTTCTTTTGCGTATCGTCTTTGACCAGAGCTCCTGAATTCTCGGGTTGGATGGAGATGGAGATGGTGTGTCGCGGTGGTTGATTCTTTGGGCCTAGATAGTCGATAGTACAGTACGAGACTTACAGGAAGCTTCATGGTCCCAATTCTCAACACTGTCAGCCACGCTGCTATTTCATGGATTTTTGGAGGTTCTACACCTGTCCTCGGTATACCTTCGTAGAACGTCTTGACTGAATGCAGATGCAAGAGGTGACCCAGAACAAGGTAGGAAAACCGTCACTCGATCAGCACAATTAAACATCCACGCCGGAGATAACTACGCAAGAAAACTGGAAAGAACTGAGAATTCGGCCATCTAGATCAGCCTCTGGTAAATGCTTCCTACCAGCGTTTGAGCTACTTGTTGGTCTCAGACAATTGGCGATGGATAAGCGAGTAATGTGAAGTATTATGTTCCGGTATATACACTAAAATCTGGGCGCCTTCTCATCCCAGCTGATGCAGCGCCCGGCAAGAAACAACTTTTAGCTCGTTGCTTGTAGAAGTACAGGCCGGCTAGAAGCGGGCAAGGTTCATTTGCGCATTAACGCAGAAACTTCTGTTACATGGACGAAAGAAACCTCCCATGAATGTTTTGGTATCACAGAATAGAGAAGTAAGCGGTTGCAGACAGCTTGCTCAGACGTGTAAAAAAGGTTCGAACTAGGACACAATTTCGAACCGAATGAAACGCACGGATTGCGTGACCGATGACTAGAACATAACGGCAGACGCAGGCACATCACTTTGTGGGAAATGATGATGCATGGCTGGACTGGGCCCTGCAGAGAAAGCCGGATGCTGCCGCGAAATCGGGCTGATGGTGCCACGTTCACCGTGCCCGTACTGCCCATCGTTCCCAAAGCGCATGGCAGGGCTCGATGTCGCCGAATTATCGTAGGGGGACTGGCGCAGGGAAGAACTAGGAGCAGCTGTCATGTTCGGTGGGAATCGAGGCATGGCAGGGCTAGAACCCATCATTGCCTGTTGTCGGGCTTTGACATTGAGATTGCCACCTTCGCTTGATGACTTGCGCAGTTTGTGGCGGCGAAATGACTTCGGCTTGGCGTCACCCTCATCTGCGGAAAATGTGCCGCGTTCCTCATAGGCGTCCACTGATGCCAGCACGGCTGGTGCTGAGTCGATCTTTTCAAGTCTTCCAAGCGCTTGGAGCAAGGTCTCTGTACGCTTGCGGCGGGAGTTCTGCATAGGCACGGGCGGAGGCGGCGGCTCCATGCCGTTGCTGAGACTAGCGCCAGGAGGAAGGTCGACGGTATTGACAGAAGAGGTGGAAGATAGGAAATGGGGCTCGGAAATGTCGTGCTTGTTGACGGATCCCTTACGGTAGGTTGGGCGGCGGTTGTAGCTATGAGTGCTTTGAGGGGAAGTCATCATGATTGGCGATGCAAAGTTGGAAGAGCTTGGAGGAGTCTCTCGCGTCGCCGGAGTCGAGTGGGATGAGTATGTGGGTGTAATGGGTGATGGCCTTTGCGATGAGTCTGAATTGGTAGGCACGCCTGCCGGGCCCGTTGCAGCTCCACGGTTCTCAAAGTAACTCGTTGCATTTGTTCGGCTGTTGCTTCGGATTCGGCCAGACATCGCAGGTTGTGATCTTTCTGTAGGTCCGTGAGGATAATGGGGCGCGGAGCTCTTGATCTGTCTAGGCGGACCACCGGCGAAGTTCAAAGGCGGGTTCATCATCTGGGGAACATTGGGCCCCGCGACATTTGGCTCTCTTTGCCTGCCATTCCTGTGTTTGGGCAGTCTTTCCAATGTCTCTGAGCTGGACCGGTTCACCCTTGACGTCGGCAAGGGGGGCGAGGATCTTTGGCTGGAAGGTTTCGCTTGCCTTCTCGGCGGCATCTGAGCCCTTTGACCGTCGTTCATATAGCGGCTGCGCTGCTCACTTTCTTCCGAAACGAAACTCTCCACAGAAGGGTGGGAGGAGCTGTTCGCCAGATTCGAGCCAGGGTTGATACCCAACATCTTCATCGCTTTCGAAGGCTGCTCGTTCTTGCTAATCAAAGAACCCCCGCTGTTTTTGGGCCTCAGAAGCCCGAAGGATTTTCCAGATTTCGCAGGACTGTCATCACGGGTGCGGGCACCAGGACCTGGGCTGGCGGATCTGCTCTCGCTCTCGACGAAGCTCTTCAGGTTATCCTGCACCATTCGTCTCCTCTCGGCTAGTTCAGTCGCAAAAGCCTCTTTTTCCTTTTCAGTTTCGGTGCTTCCACCACGGGCATGATGCGCTCGAAGCTGTTCTTGCCACGAGGGCACAAAAGCCACCTCGTCGCTAGAGCGGGGTGCATCACGCCCGAGTATTCGTTGAGCCTTGTCGTGCCCCAGGAGTTGCTTGGGTTTGAACGATTCTTGATGCTTGAGAGCGGTCGCTTGCTCCAGGAAAGCACGAGCGGTAACAGCAAGAGGTGAAGGCACCGCTTCTGGGTGGTCAGACTTCGGTAGCTGCGGATACGCTTGTCCCTCTTGCTCGTCATCTGACATTGCACTGGAATTGAAGAAAGTATGCGGTTGGCTCGAGGACTCTTGATGGCCATTGTGATGTTCGTTCGAGAATTTCGAAAGCAGACCAGGAGACTGTTCTGGGTATATCGAGGATTGATTGCTCTCATTGCGTAAATGTGTTCGTACAAGGCCGCTCAAGCCGTTTGTTGGCCCCAGGGTGGGGGAGTCAAGGTCTAAGTGATCTGGCTCCGCTATGCTTATAGATGACTTCTTCGAATGCGTAATGGTACGTTGACTTAGCGTGTCCGAGGTTGTCTCGTCAGAGACTGTGGTCGGCAAACGTTCTGGCTGATACCGGACAGGGTGTTCTGGAGCAAGAGATCGTTGTGTTATGGGCATGTCAACGACGGCTGTGGACGGACTTTGATACAGCGACCCTCCTACGAGAGAAGCTGGGGTCACCTCATTCTCAGACTGTGAGCCAACTTCACTACCACTGAACTCGTTCAGGAAGCTTGTGTTTGCGACATTGTAGGGAGTATCGCTCGACTTCCGCTTTCGTGGGCTCTGCGCCTCAGGTACTGTATTGAGAGGATAGTCGTGGTTCTGGTGTTCTAATTGGTCGTATGGACGTCCGAGTGAGCTAGCTATCGATCGAGTGCTGACCGAAGAGATGGCACGTGTGCGGCCAGTAACCTGCAGATCGATTGACGCAGCATTAGGCGAGAAAGGCCTTGCTGGAGGAGGTGTCTGACGGCCTTGCTGTAGCTGAATCTGCCTCTGAAGGTATTGCTGTTCGTCGTACTGCTTCTTCGGCTTGTTAAAGGCGCCGGAAGCGGTAGCTTTACCAACATCGTTTGGCTCTAGAGCGGCAATGAGTGTTGGGTCTTCCGGACTTGCGAGTGGGCTCAACGGTGGGGAGCGCACGTATCCTGAATCATTCTTTTCTGCGGTCGGGGATTGACTTTCTTCGTTCAAACCCAATTCGAACTCTGCCATCCGTGAGGGTGAATTTGCAGGTGGCGGACTCCCTGCTCGGAAGTTGTTGGGCGCATGCAATGGTCCGCCACGTTGATAGCGCTCTTGAAGGTTCGTCGCGCTTCTTGACTGACGAAGTTCGCGCGGAAGGGGCGGTGATATAGTTCGCTGGCGGTGGAGGGACTCTAACCTGCTCAAAGCTGAAGATTGTTGTTCGTGCATATGCTGATCCAATCCCTGCCCGTAAAGCCTTCTGGCCTTCGGTCCTGATGGTTCAGGACGATCCGAGGTAGGGGAGATGTTTGTGCCTGGAATGGGAGACGTAATGGAACTTGATGAGCCATTCGTGGCTGCTGGAGCCCCATAGACTGATTTTTGAGAGGCTACAGAGGTGGCAGCCGTCGAAGTTCGTGGATAGGAAGGACCTGAATTCGTAGATGATGTAGTCTCGCGGTTTCGATTGTAATGCCCCACCGGCGGGGTTACAGATCGCTCTGCTTCTTTTGATGAGCTTGTGCTTGGCCTGGCCTTCCGCTCGCGTTCATTCTTCTCCCTTTCCTGCTCGCGGAATCGCTGGAAAGCCGAAGTTGCTATATCTGACTCATATAAAGCCCTGCCACCCATACCTTTTGGTATGTCTGTGCCGCTGTACCAATCCGCACCGTTGCTTCTCTCTGCACCTCGATCGGCTACCGGGATCTTGTAGATTTTCTGCCTTCCGCCAAACATGGTATTCCCTTCACCAGGTTTGGCCCTGCTCATGATACTCCCGTGGCGCAAAGCATCATTGTCCGTTCCGTTACCATCGGTCGAGCAAGACTCGGTCCTATAAGCGAACGGTGGACGTAAAGACCCACGTCGTGAATCCACTTCAGCAATGTCTGAGAGGCCTTGGTGATTGAAGAGATCCAGTCTCGAAACTCGCTTTGGGAACAAGACACTGTCATCGTTTGCCTTTCCAATCTTTGACGATGGATCATCCTGTTCTCTCAGCATACTGAATCTTGCGGAGAGATTCGGCATAAGAAGGCTGGTACGGAAGTCATCGGAGGAGGGCAGCGCAGCGGCAATGTCAACTTCGGGCTCTTCGGGCTTTGGTAGAGGTCCGCCCTTCTTGTTCCTTCTAAATGTTTTTGACCTCGAAGATCCATTCGGGAGTGGCGGGATCTCGTTTTCCAAAGAAGGCCTCCGAGTGGATCGCACGCTTTCGTTGTTCTTCTTCTTCGACAGGAAGCGATTCATGGTAGCGAAGTGAGCGTTGTGGCATAAGGCTTAGGATGAAGCCAATCGTCCTGAAACTTCGAAATAGATAGTAAGCTTTTGATTATTGGATAGGAAAAGCGTCTTGCGCAAGCAGACGCACCAGTTGTCCTCGAGGCGCGAAAAAGATGGTCCCGTGTCTGTCTTGCAAGGTGTAACTGTGAGACCGTTGCGGTATGCGAAGCGATTCCTGGGGGTTGAAAGTATCCGAATATGCAGCCCAGCTGCGAGAACAAATCAATGGTGGATAAACGGAATTGAAGGTTGAAACGAAAAGAAGTCGTGGCAAAGATCCTCGCTGGGTCACTTTTTCCACACGACTGTCGAGGCAGACGATGTAGTCGGCCGGAAAGAGGGTCGGGCTGCAGATGGAAGAGACAGGATGCTGGAAATTAAAAAGACGCGCCGCGACCCAGTCAATCGAGCGTACAGGGAAAGGGAAAGTGGAGATGGCGGTCCTCTCGAATGTGAGAGTCGGCGGAGGCAAAAGGGGTTTAGGCAGGAACCGAGCGGGAAAGTAGCGCGTTGCAGCTCACTCTAAATCGACAGAAACCCCCCCGTCTCTGAGTGCAGGGCCAAGTAGAAAATCCAAGGTCTCGCGGGTTCTGCTCCGGTGAATTACTTGCTACGATTTAGATTGCTTGCGCCACGCAAGCCTCGACGGCTGAGAAAAGAGTGCTTGCTGACTTGCTTCCTTCGAAAAACCCCAGGAGACAGAGGCACAGTTTGGCCAGCAGAATAACCAAACTTCGAAACAGTCCGAAAGAACGCACGCCGTGCCTGTGCCACCACACCTCGCGCTCCATGTCATCATGAGGTGACGACCCAGCCACATTCACAAACCGCACCACACCATGGAATCAAGGGGCAGACGCGGTGGGAAAAGCTGGTTGCTACTCGAACGGTCCAACGGGGAGGGGGACGGTCCAGACCCCAAGCAACGATGAAAAAGGGAGAGACGTCGATACAAGCGTTCGATTGGCCGGAGAGGTGTTATTTGAGACGAAAGTGGCCTCTTCTGTACTTTAGGCTTTGGCACTTCCAGACTCCCGATGTGCCCGGCGCAGCCCCTTTTCCAATCGACGGCCCCAATCGTTATTAATCGATCGGCTGCCCTCACACTGATGGGTTGACGCATGGCTAGCGCTGCGGGAGATCCTTGCTGTCTGTCGATACTGATCCTTACTGTCGGTCGGTACTGCAAACAAGCCTTTACCGTCCATCATTTGCGGTTTCTAGCAATCAACGTCGGCAATCTACATCACGGATTTTCTGAATGGAGGCTCGGATGATACAGCGAGCCCCGAGACAGTCAGAGACATGTTTGGATGATGGAAAGTTGCCAAAACGTTGCAGTGACATATGGAAATTGACGAGTCGTGGAATATCCTCCCTTACCTCGATCAGTTGTTCTCTGGTTGTTTCATTGTAGTTGCGTGTCTCGGCTCATGCCCGACATACAGCCGAGACATACTTCTACATCATATAGTCTATCTCCGTTGTATGCATCCCCCACAAAGTTTCAGGTGGAACCTCAGTGCTTCTCTTCGATTTCGGCTTCCGAGACCTATGCTCGCCCAAGGACTCCATACACGCTCTGCCAGCCGATCGCAGGAAAGCATTCTGAATGGAATCATCCGCCTAAGCAAAAGGAACCTCTGGATAATGTAAGTCGCTTTGGTAAAGCTACCACGGAAGAGCAAGACCGAAGGAAAGCCGATACTGAGGTGCAATCATTCCCAGAACCTCTGTGGTTTTTAGGAGATTGCAGGCGAGGCAAGTCCTGGGAGAAGAGATATTCCAGCAAGTGGACAAATAGGCATAAATGGGATAGTATTGAGTAAGTCGTGATCGATGTCCCCTCAATGCCCTGGCATGATACACTCTTCACGCTTTTTTCTTTGGTACCTCGTTCAGACCCTCTCGATCCTGACCATTCTGTAAGTTTGGCAATTTGACTCTTTAGCTGTGGATCTCATTATTAGTCCGTCAAAACGTCCTGCACCACTGCTTGCTACCACATGGAATAGTCGCTCCAATTTGGCTACTCCTGAGACATCAGGAAGACGCTTCATCCTTGCGTCTGTATGCACTTTTGACACCTGAGAGCAGGCAAGGGCGGATTCGCATGCGGCCGCATTGCAAGCGTTCTGCATGGCTGGAAACAAGCTCCTGCTCTGAGATAGCGACAGTTGAGGGAACTCTACGTCGATAACCAAAAGCCTAAATAACATATCTTACAACTCGTCTTTGGGCGCCCCGGAGCTACTCCTTCCGGCTCCACAGACGGCCGGAGTCCCCACCTCCATCCTGTACACGCACTTCTCCTCCTCCGTGATCTTCCAAATCTCATCCGTCTCCGCGCACGCCAACACCACCAGCGTGCTCCTATTGGGCCCATTCCAGCAATGCTGTCCATTCTCGTAGCGTAACGCGACTCTCTCCCCAGAGCCAAGACCTTTGCCATCAGGCAGCAGCTCGTCATCGACCGTAATCGTGTCAAAGCGAACGAACTGCCCCATGCCCGTGTTGCCGCCTCGCTTCTTCGGCTTCTGCTGCGTCTGATCTAGCCAGCAGAGCTCGTACGTATACTCGCCGGAGTCTTTGGACACGCATTGGCCTTTGAGAGCGCGGAAGACGTCGTCGAGGCCGTAGTCCTTGTCTAAATCCTCGCGGTGGCCCTTGAGTTCGTTCTCGTTGTTGCTGAGATCGTCTTGAGCGGCTTTGAGGGCGTTGCGCGCATCGGTGAGTGCCTTTGACTCGGTGTCTGGGTCGTTCTTTGAGGGGGCTAGGATGCCGTTTTCGATCAGGAGGACGCGTAGATCCCGTAGCTTCTTGTCGGCCCAGTCACGGATTGCTGGGGGTAGATATTCCTCGATCGAGTAGACTTCATGCACCCGTTAGATGGGAGTTGCTAGAGGATTCGTTTGCAATACTTACGAACATCGATGTCGCTCTCCTCCGGCTTCTCCCATTCCTCCCATTGTATGGCCCCACTGTCAGAATCGGGCTTGGATATCTCGTTCAAGTCTCGATCATGGGCTTCGTCCCCAAAGGAGCTTTTATCGCGGGCGGCATACTCTTCCCAGCTTCTGACCGCACGTTTTACGCCCTCGTCGTTGAAGTTGGGGTTGTATTCCTCCTTAAACGTTGACAAGATAGCCTCCAGCTCGGAGAGACTGGCTTTCGCGTTCTCTCGCTGTTCCCGCACCTCAATCAGAGAGCTCCGCAGCTCTTCGATCCTATCCTTTGCCAGTCCAGCCAAGACATTGACCTTGCTAGCCTTCCCAGGGCCCTTGATGACCTTTGCCCTCTCCTGCCTTTCCACATCCGCCAATGCAGTCTCCAGGTTCTGGACCTTCATGCGCGACCCTTCGATCTCAGTGCCCAGGGAATACATCCTGTCTTCGACTTCTTTCCGCCTTCTCGCCGCATCAGCCACCAGCTCCTTCCTCTTCTTCGCCGCAGCGCCCGCAGACTTCTGTCTCTGTTCATCGTGCTTCTTCCATTCCTTGCCTATCTCCTTACACCTGTTGTCACACGACACGCCGCCGACCTTTGCCCATTCGTCGCTTCCGTCACAGCAGAGCGTGGAGTCGCAAACGCCATCGTTGACGGTTAGGAAAGGGATGTAGCTCGGCTGGTGGCCTTTGTTCTTGCAATAGAAACCTGGAAGAGCGAGCGTGGTGTTCGCATTGCTGATTGAGGTGTCACTGGGTGTTGTGGGGGAGAGGTCGGAGAGATAGGAGCAGGCCGCAGTGCCGGGCTCGTCGGAGCCGTCAGGGCAGTCGCAGTAGTCGTCGTTTACTTGGGAAGCAGAGAGGGTCACTGAGGGGTTGGAGATGCATGTGAAGCTGTCGGTAGCTTTGTAGAATTTCGCGACTGGGATTTGTTAGTTAAGGTTTGGATTGGACTCGGACAAAGGAGACAGGGAGAGCTTGCATTCGGGACCTACACCTCTGGGGCGCGGGGCGTCGGAAGCTGCTGCTACCGACCATACGACTAAATTGAGCAGAGTCACGGCCCCAATTGTTCTCATCCTGACATCGAGCTTGAAGAACTCAATTCCAATGCCGTGGGCGGTTACACTCGAGACTGAACATGTTGGTAATTCGCTTAGCATACCGGATTAGGCTTAGTCCGGGCGGGTGAGCTTTGCTGAACTTGGACTACTTTGCCATTCCTCCAAGGCTTAGCGTCTGAGTACGACTCGCGTCACTCATCGATCGTCAAGGCTCTACCTTGTCCAATTCAATCCCATCCGGGCAGATATCACTCGCAGCATTCTCTGGATGGCAGATCTAGTGAGCTACCAGCCACAGTCCCCAAGGAAGAAGCCGATTCCGAATGGTCTCATGGCCCGAAAGTATTACTTATTCAGCCTATCGAAATACATCCACCGCGTTGGCCGGCACTGGACAGCCTGGTTTAACTGCACGCGCTACGGATCAAGGCTGACTTCAACGAATAACAGTAAGAGAAGAAGCTCCACTGCTTCTGTTTGAGCGTCTATCTTATATACTTTATCCAAAATCAGGGTGCCAAGATTGGGGTCTTCAATGAAGCACCTTGAAGACTTTTTGAAAGCTATCACGTTTGCCAAAATTCTTCCACCACTCTGGAATTTTCGGTCCAAGCTTGAAATTAGGCACGACCTGCTGTATACGTCGTTCAAGCTTCGAGAAATCAGATGGGTCGGTTGTGCCCAGCGCGTACAGAGTGTGAGACAACCACGGGGCAATATGCAGGTCTGCGAGAGTCACGTGATATCCAACGGCGTAAGGAAGAAGGATCTGGCGCTCGAGCATGTTCAAGCCGGCTGCGAACCTCGTGTATTTGGCCGAAGTATCCGCGAAAAACGTGGTACGATCCGCATTTGGCGATCCGGTCAATAAACTGTGAAGGGCACCATTTTCGATAAGCTTTGTGCCATAGAACAAGTTTGTCGGATCAGCAGAATGATATTTCTCTAGAGCAGTCTGCCGAGCGGCGACGTAGGTCATGAAGGGAGACGCCTGCAACCGATGGAACTCGCTGTCGTTCAAGCACCCGAAGATGATGACACCCGTTTCAAGGTCGTTCGAATGAACCAGCTCGATCAACGCAGTAGCTCTAGATTGGTCTTGAAGATCAACAGGTGTCAGGTTAGGCCCTTTCACGGAAGGTCGAGATTGGTCCAGATACTCCAAGATTTGCCGCGTGTCGACCAGCGGCTGACTGAGATGTGAAGCTGCCAAGGTAGGCACCGTCCCGTTGGGGTTCTTTTTGAGATATTCGGGGTCGAAATTTTCCGCATTGACTTTATCATTGGTCTGCGTCAACATCTCCATCTTCTCTTGGGCATGGGAAAACTTACGCAAGTCGATTTCCTTGATTTCAACCTCTTCGTTGCCGAACCCCTTCTCAGCCAGGCCGAGGTGCGCGACACCTGCCCATTGTGAGCCGATCCAGGAAAATACCGTCAACTGTCAATAGATCAGTTTATCAACTCCAATCAACACCCCAGCGTTCAACGGGCGAACCTTCTGAGCACTGTCCATATTACTAATGACTAAATCATAAAAGAAGCATCAGCGGATAGGGTCCAAGGATTGTCATACAAAGCAACAGCGCGAAGATAGCTCGAGGGTGGAATGTACAAAGTGGACGCTATGGAGTTTATGTCTCAAAGCAACTTGCCTAAAGTACCTGTTAGACCATGCAACTTTAGCCGTGATTACCGATCAAGAGTCCAAGGGTTCGTGTCCGTTGCGTCAGTGTACTTCAGTAACGCATGAGGGTCCAGCCTCGGGTATTGACGTTCCTCGTCGACTCGCTGCTTCCGACATCATAAGCAACCGAACCACCAGATGAGAAAACGACGTCAAGTCGTGTTTCCGGATCTACTGTAACGTTGTGGGGACAGAGGCGAACTTTAATCATTTCGGACTTGTGCGGGAATCGCTTGAAAGCATTACTTCGATCATTTTTACTTTACATTGATGTGTATAAACCAGCATTCACTTTACACAAACGCCATAATCTTTTGCGATCAACTTCTCGCTCCGTCCTTCCCCATTCCCTCGGGGAAAACATTGTTGCTGCCGACAAGCTGCGACAATCGAATCTTGCAGCCTCATCTTATACAGGGCTCGATGGACCAGATGAGTGCTGGAAAGACCCCTGGCGAAGAAAGCAGTCCTGCGGAGCGACAAGAACAGAGATCAAACTCTGCCGCAGCAACCACGGCGGGTGATGGAGGCGAGCATGAGAGTGAAGAAGCCGAGCGACAGCGCATAGAAAGACTCGGAAGAGAAAGGCCACCGAAGCTCAAGTCTTTTGGAGCGGAGCTATTCTTCTGTTACTCCGTTATCGCTTCGCAATTCATGGCCGTGAGTTGCTCTGGCGGACTGATTGATGTCGATATGAGAATTGAACTCGGCTGTAGGAATATTTCGTGTCTGGGTTCAATGTCATCCTTCCAACCCTTCTCGTCAAGCTCGATATTCCCCAGACTGGAGCAGTCTGGCCGGCGGCTGCTTTTGCTCTCATCACGGCAGCCTTCCTCCTACCATTCGGTCGCCTCTCCGACAAATATGGCGCCTACCCAATCTTCGTCTTTGGATTGGTGTGGTTCTGCGTTTGGTCCGTCGTTGTCGGATTTTCGACCAACGAACTCATGCTGGATTTTTGCCGGGCACTTCAAGGCCTAGGGCCGTCCGCTTTTCTGCCCTCGGGAGTTGCCTTAATGGGCAATATGTATCGACCGGGGCCACGCAAGAATCTGGTCTTCAGTCTCTACGGCGGCTCGGCACCCCTAGGCTTCTTCTTTGGGATTTTCGTGGCAGGCTTGACCGGACAATTCTTACGATTCGGCTGGTACTTTTGGATAGGTGCAACACTGCTGTTCACTACCACTGTGGCCGCTATTCTGACGATACCCAACGATTCCCGAGAACACAAAAAGGTAGAAATGGACTGGCTGGGAGCGGCCCTCATCGTCTCGGGGCTGATCCTGGTAGTCTTCGCACTTACAGACAGTGCTGGAGCACCCGACCAGTGGAGAACGCCCTACATCTACGTCTTACTTATCGTCGGCTCTCTGCTCCTTGGCCTCGCGGTTTACGTCGAAGGGTTCGTTGCTAAGAACCCGCTTCTGCCGTTCGACCTGTTCTGCATTCCTTATATTAACCCACTGTTTATAGCCCTATTCTTCTCATACGGCTGCCTTGGAATCTTCCTTCTCTACGGCACACTCTACATGCAAGACATCATGGGGGCGACCCCCTTACAGATTTCCGCCTGGTACAGCCCCATGTGCGTGGGAGGGATTCTCATATCGATCCTAGGGGGTTATTTTCTCCATCTCGTGCCTGGGACGCTGCTGGTGGTCCTCGCAGGACTTGGCTGGGCAGTTCCTTCCATTCTCTTCGCGGTAGCTCCCGTGGGAGCCAACTACTGGGCGTACGTCTTTCCCTCCATGATTTGCGCGACAATCGGAATCGACATCACCTTCAACGTGGCTAACATTTTCATCACCACAAACCTCTCATCCAAGCGACAGGGTTTGGCAGGCGCACTTATCAATAGCCTTCTATATCTGGGTATTGCAGTTCTACTAGCTTTTGCAGGCTTTGTCCAGGCTAAAACTGCAGCTCTCGGACTGAAAAGAAGCTATCAAAGCGTGTTCTGGTATCAACTTGCTTGCGCTGCGACGGCATTATTCATCATGGCTGGTTTTGTGAGGCTTCGAAAGGCGGAAAGTGGATTGACCGTGGATGAGAAGGAAGCGCTTGCAGCGCAAAATACGCCAGTCTTGTTTAGGACTAAAACATCTTGAAGTGGCTATACTTATTTGTTGCCCTCCGGCCATATCTGACCAATATCCTGATTAGAATTATTATTCAACACGGCCGCTATGACGAGTCATAAGAGAGATTCCTCCTCTGAGCCTTTCTTGTGGACATGTTCAAAAGAGCAGTATCGCTCAGCTCATACTGCCACGAGGCACGACGCTAATTTGTTTACGAACGCGATTAATATGCCTCTTCTGTTGCCTTCAGACCTCAGTGGACAATCGATGGAGGATTCGGACAGGTGAGGAGGAGGGGCTGCACGGTTTGCTGGGGTGTGGCTAGGCGATCCCCGTTGCTTCTCGGGCTAGGTGAGCACAGAATCATTGCTTCAATGGCAACAAGTGATAGGTCGAGAGTCGTTTGGAATGCATTGCATAACCTCGCTAAGCTAATCAGCCGCTTTGTCAGCGTAGCTGCTGATCATGGGCCTCCTTCGGACGGTTTGTCAGCGTGACTTGGCCCACTGTACATAATCTAACAACCACCACCATGTTGTTCTGGCAGGAGCAAGCGAGGTGGTGATGGCATCACAATTATGATGTTACTACCTAGGTGATAGTGGTAGTAAGATAACGGTAAACGCCTTCATATTGCAGCAGAGCATCTAGCTAGTTCATCTACCCACTAGAATCTTTTGCCTTATTTCTTATTTGAACGCGGTTGGACGTTTGTCCTCTCACTCCCCATTGCTTTGACTTTTCATTGCCTTGAATTCCACCATGGCTTCTCGGCGGAAGGCCATCGTGATCAAAAGCCGCGGTAACGCAAGCCTTGTCTCAGATTCTCTATTTCCCAGACTTCGCGATGACTATATTCTGGTCAAGACTGTTGCTGTTGCCATCAACCCAACCGATTGGCAACACATTGACGGCGAGGGACCATTGGGCGGCACGGTTGGTTGCGACTATGCTGGCACAGTTGTGGCCGTGGGTCCCAACGTAACCAAATCGTTCGCCAAGGGCGATCGAGTGTGCGGATTCATTCATGGAAGCAATGGCGACAACCACGAGGATGGCGCCTTCGCTGAATATGTCACTGCTAAAGGCGACCTGCAAATTCCAATACCGAATAGGATGAGCTTCGAGGAAGCCGCAACGCTGGGCGTTGGCATGTATGACGCTGGTCAACCCCTATCTATATTCCGAGTGACGTCGGCGCTGATGAGATCTGGGCGCAGAACGACGGTGGGCCAGGCTCTCTACCAATCGTTGAAGCTACCGTTGCCAACGCAACCGGCTGAATGCGCTCTGCCACTGCTCATCTATGGCGGCAGCACAGCCACTGGTACTCTGGCCATCCAATTCGCAAAGCTGCAAGTCTCCCATCTAGGCACCGCCGTAAGACTGCAATCGACTAATGGAAGGACACCAGCTCGAATTGGACCGTCATCACAACCTGCTCGTCGCGGAACTTCCCTTTGGTTAAGAGTCTAGGAGTAGATGAGGTTTTCGACTACAAAGATCCTGGCTGCGGCACTAAAATTCGTGAATACACGGCCGACAAGTTGAAACATGCGATGGACACCATCTCAATCGACGCGAGCGCCAAGACTTGCGCTGATGCCCTCTCCACTACCGGCGGCACCTACAGCGCTCTTGAGCCCATCAACAGTCCCCGGAAGGACGTTGAGAGCAAGAGTACGCTGGCCTACACGGCCACTGGGGAGGCCTTGACCGACTACGGCCGACCAGCGAGCAAGGACGACTTTGAGTTCAGCGTCAAGTTTTGGCAACTAGCAGGACAGTTGCTGGAGCAGGGGAAGTTGAAGGTGCATCCGCCGAGTGTGAGGCCGAACGGTTTGAAGGGCGTTCTGGGGGGGTTGCAAGAGATGAGGGAGGGGAAGGTCAGTGGAGAGAAGCTTGTTTATAACATTGGTGATACTCCGTGACACACTTGACCTGAACAGGTCGGGGGGGAGACCCGCCACCTCGCTTGGCACTCACAAGCATCCTGTGCCTTTCGCAGCCGAGATGTGTGATTCCTTCATCTGCCAACCCTAGGGAAGGAACGCAATATATAGGTTCAATTATTGGGAGAATGAGATATGTCCTTTGGACAAGGCGGAAAGCCTGCAAAGTCTCTGATGTACGCTCTGTGATAGTTTACAATCCCAATAATGATGATATCTAAAACTTCATACACATTGTGCAGGCCCGTAGTCCAAACCAGGGAAGGAAACTATGGATCAGCTGGGATGAACCTTTATGCAATGGCTGCTATAGCAATATCCAATCCCCTCAGAAATAGCAAAGGCACAGCACAAAAACTATTTTGTTGAGTTTGTATAAGAATCAACGCATAAAGCCTATGCCATCCGTGCCCTCTCAATATCCTTGGAATACAGGTATACCAGATTTCGCTCTCCATTGTCGTCCTGTAGAACTAGATGAAGATCTTTGTGCCATCCTCCAGGTTTTTCGACTCTTTCTCGAGCTGTGTCCTCATCCGCTTTCAGCGTCAAATCCTCTCCAGCCACCTCTTCGGGCTGCGTGGGAGTTATTTCCGCCACGAACATGGGGAAAAATAAATTCGACGGTGTGCGTGGCATAGCGGTTAAGTGATAATTAGCTGCCTGCATGCGAAGGCTGTCAAAGAATCTTTTACAGGCCACTTTGTGGTAGGATTGCAAGAGGTTCTTGAATCGCGTGATCGTCGTTGCTTATCGAATAATTTTGAACGATGTTATCAAGCCTGATTACTTTGTCGTGTTTGTAGTTGGAGAGCGAATTGTCTTGTATGTTGGCGTGAAGTTGCTGCTGTCGACTAGCAGTACATTAGCTTGTCAGACTTCCCGACAAAATCGGATCCCCCCTTACCCATTTTCTAGATTCTTGTTGAAGTAATGGTTTTGCGTTGCTGGAGTGCTATCGAGATTTATCTCCAAGTGGAATTGGACGTGGGAAGTTGCTGATTGGTATTTCTCTAGCAGTCAATTCATGAGCAAAGACATAATGCTTATTCAAACTCTTTTAACAGGACACATTACACGTAAGAGATCAACGACAAAGGTATGAACAATTGTTATAATATCTATAGTTTAACACAGAGCTAACTCCTCCTACTTTATCGACTGACGCTTTATAATCGCTGCTAAGAGTGAGGAATTGAGAGTGCCGATCTCGAAGCCTCGAGAGTGCCGGTAAAATGTTTTAGCCAGATACAAAAGCTCTCGCTGCGTGGTTTGGGCAGCTTTTATGCAGCGGAAAGTAGATCTTCAAGCTCTAGGTGGTCTGGAACTCTATGGATTTCAATTGTGCCTTCAGGGTCGCCGTCTTCGATATTCATAGCAGCGACACCAATATCAGGGAAGTCGGTATTGTCAACGCCGCTGGGTTTCTCTTCGGAATCCTTTTAGGTCTTCCTGGCCTCGAAATTAAGGGTATATCCTTTCGTTGCGATAGCGTCGGACATCTGATCGCTGCGATCGACCACAGCGTTTGTAAGCCGAAGCATCGAATTCCAGTCATTGAACAAAAACACTTCTCCGGAAATTTTTTGATATTCCATAACGATTCCCATCAGATACTTGCTCTGTTTCGTTCATGTCTAACGCTTCGCGCTGAGAGCCTAAAATTTTTACTAGGACGCATTCAATCTTTTAGTAATCTCAGTTTTCACCTATCCCGTAAGTATCACTATTTAGATGGGCGGGTGATTTCACCTGGGGAAATTCGCGACGAGTGTCATCTGTGAAAATTTCCTGCGACCGAATTTGGAAAGACTTAATCCCCACTTTATCTTTCGCTAATCCGTTCCATGGCGCTTTCTGGTCGAAGAAGCCTGGGCCTCTGAAGTTCTGCTTGACCAGCATTGCGAAGGACATGCCAACCAAGTTTGAGCCGAGAATTCTGCCCTCGACCAGATAGTCGACAAAGGTGTGGAAAAGAACATGATCTATGTCCGGCTTCATGAGAACTCCCAACGTTCTTGTGCCCTCGCGATCAACATCTTCCGCTTTCTTAAGAATATTGTGGGTAGCAATGTAAAAGTTTGCCGGCACCACGACCAGCATCACATAACATGGGTTCTTCATATAGTTGTAGACCATACCCTCCACCATTTCCATATCCGCCTTGGTCGTTACCCCCGACGTGGTCCTCTTGAAAGATGCTAGAGACATCGATAACGCTCAGATGATAACCTTTAAGGCCGGAGACCATAAGATATAGGACTTCATTGGAGAACGTACTCTTTAGGCCAGACTCATCCGGCACAAGACCTATCACGGTATTTACCTGGGTTTGTTATCATAGCGATGGGACCCTAGAGAGTGTACGTGCCTACTTCATAACATTGGTGAACGAGTCCACGTCTAATGATTAGAAATCTTTCGCGACCCAAGCGCCACAATCTGCTTTGTGTTCTCCAATAGCAATCTCAGCCAAAATCACCGAAACCGATGCGTATGTCCCTTAGGACCGTCGAAAGATGATCTGCGTTGCAAATAGTGTACGGAGACTACTCTCTATCGAGGGAACGGAAGATTAGGAAGTGCTTCCAGAACAGAGCGCTTGCCACTTGATTGATCGCCAACGACGATCAGCTGCGGAAGGACCATATATTCTTCTACAGTGCGGACGAAAAGCTTATCAATCTTCTCGAGAAGATTTGGGTTTGCCAGCTCAAAATCCGAGCCATCGCCTTCCATGATTGTGATTTGATTGCAGAAGCCTTGGCACCTAGAAGAGTAATTCGGAAGTTGTCGACATTACGGTTGCCAAGGAAGTTCGATGAGGGCCAAAAGCGTATAAAGCCCACGCTCAGAACATTCCGAATCGATAACGAGCGCGGGGTCGATGACTGTTTAGAATGAATTCCAGATGTTCGGATTTTGTGCGAAGTGTTTGAGTAATCCATCAATGGGGTATCTATCTATCCACAAGACGCCTGCCCAGCCCAAGATGCTACCAACAGCCAGATGTTTGCTTTTACCGCTTTGCGCCAGCTGGTATCGAAAAGCCCCTTGTCATGAAATCTGCCTGCATTTTCGTCTCTCCAGTGCTGGATGAAAACAGACCTTTCAAATTCTCGTTTTCAGCCGTCTTTCGCCGCTTGTTCCGATCGTTCTGCTCTGCCAGGACCTTCGCGGTCAGGGAAGCTGTCCCAGCGTTCCTGATGCCATTGGGCGCGCTCGATGTTTTCTGGCTAGTCTGAACAGCGTTTGGGTATTTGCCGTTCTCTGCTGTAGCTTCTACTGGTGTGGTGCCATTTGCCGTGTCGGTCTTCTTCCTCTTCTTCCCGGCCCCTGGAGCTTTCTTAAGAGAGTGCGTAAGACCCCGCTCTTTTAGTTTCGATATCCTACTTTTCAAGCGATCCTTATCCTTGCCTGAGATAGGTAGTATTGTGATGACATCTTCGGGGCTGTATGATTCGTTGCACTGGACCGCTTCAGTCAGCGATTGCTGCTGTCTCTTAATCTCACAATACGTACCTCCAGGCAAACGTCGCCTGAGATCTCTTTGACGGCGCCCTCGGAGAAAGCGTGACCGCAAGGCACTAAATAGACCGCCTTCACTCCAGGCCCCATTTTCTTGTTCGTAGTTGGACAGACCCACATCGATGATGCCAATCGCCGCCCACTCCTCCCATCGGAAATCTCTTCCGAACAGAACTTTACCTCTACCACATCTTTTGAACTACCAAATTGGCTAGTCTCGACCTTGTTCTGCGCGTTATCATGGCCGCTAGCTATGAGGGACTCGAGTACTACGTCTTTGTTGTAAAGTCTGCCTAGAGCGTCGGAGACAACTGGTGGTGACAGGGGTTGGTTCGATAGAGCACAGTGTGTCCAGTAGTACTCTTGCTGCTCGTTCTGTATTTCTTTGGTTTGTGTAGTTGAGGGATCTTTTGCCGCTTCCTTGACGAGCTCGCGCCGCTTTGGAATACTATTTTATAGTCAGCCAGAACTCTGAAGACTTGCGACTGTGTGTGGGCTTACCTGCCGCCGTCATTACCCATTGCGCAGGTGGGTTGCTAAAGTAGAACGAAGGTACCTTACGGATGTTACTTTGATAATGGCTTGGGATGCCAAGGATCAGTGGAGCCACGGCACGATTTGCCGTCGGATTTAGCGATGATGATGCGGGGGCCGCTGAGTAAAGAACATTAAACACTCCCATGCTCTCAATGTTTGTTCAGCTGGGTGAGTGACAACACAAAATGCTTCGTCTTGTGAAGTGGTGCTACGGGAAGGTTTCTCCGCTATTCCTCTCTCCACAAGCGACTCTCATACTGAGCTTGCACCGCTCGTGACGCTGCAGTCGAAAGTACGATGTCGAAGTCTGAATCAGAGCGGCGGGCATCTCGAATCATCCCGGCAATCCCTCGAAAATATGAAAGGAAGACCAGTCCAGGAGTGAGCGGAGCAAATGAAAATTCCAACCCAGGTATTGAACGCAGTTGAACCTTACATTGTCCACTATACATACCAGGAAATTTGGCCGCTAATATTCATGCAGCAGCCCCTTCCACCACTCAGGATTTCGGCATTGAGAAACATGGCAAGCTACCACCCCCCTTCTACCCAGCGAGCCAGCGCATTACGGCACCCTCAGACCTGGTCCCAAGCAATGGCAAAATGGAGGACGAGGTCTCGGGATCGCCTCATGATCCTTTAGCTCGGCAAATTTCAAGCGATGAGACTGTCACCGCTCAGACTGCCGAAACGTCCGACGCTTTTCGACCTCCTACTCTTCCTCACGCCACAGTCTATCCTTCGAACCCTACCCCTCCTGTAGACGACGACCCTCTGGAATCGACACCGTCCCAATATTTACTCCAAGCTCACCCTCCTTTCGTTGCTCTCCAACATCAACCGACTCCACCTACTGATGCCACGCCCTCTCCTACGCATTCTGCGTGTCAGCGCTATCATGGTGTGGACGGCATCTCATTCCGACCCCCACAGTGGGTCGAAGACCAAATCCATCCTTCTCCAACGCAGTCCGCATATCAGGGTTATGCATACGCGCCAATCCAGGCCCATGATCAGAGCCTTGGCCAGCCCTACGAATCCTCCGGTTACTCCATCCCTTCTGAGCACGTATCGGAAGCTTCTCACAGTTCTCATGATCTAGCAACTGAAATTCCTGCGCCAGATCCCGGTACTGACACTGAGGGTCAGTGCTCACAGTTCCTAGGCTTTTTAGTACAAGGGCCACATAGTCTTAAAAATCCTGAGGCTCCCACAGGGTCTTCCTTCAAGCCAGAGCCTGCGTCAAACCCCGATGACAGGTTGTTTGAAGATGAAAATTCGAGTTCGGCTTGTGAGCTCGTTCCTAGCGACCACCCAGCGCCAGGCGAAGGACTAGTCCATGTTGATGGTACGGGTCGACTATTCGCAGCGATACCAACAGAAGCTCCACCACGTGAGGTTTGGCGCGGCACAGTTCTAGGTGACCTTCAGCATGTCTCTTTAGATCCTCCTTTTTCCAGCCTCTCAATTCCTACCTTTCTTATGCAACATTTCGATTCGCCCCTGTATGCCGACTGTCGTCTACGTGTAACTTTTAGCAATAACAAGTACACGCCTGAAGAGCTATTAGTGCATCGTGTGGTCATTGCCCAAAGCCCAACTTTGGCAAAGCTACTTACCTCAAGTGAGATAGATAACGATGGGATGAAGCTGGTACATCTGGAAGTGCTTAGTAGCTTCGTGGATCCGATCGCAATCCGTTCTGCACTGCGTACCTGCTACGGCCAGTCACCTTGGAACTTTGTAGGCTTGGACAAATCGAAACAAGCATCACCACTTGGGTTCGGTGACTGGACCTGCTGGATGGAGAACGCGCTAGCTTTCGCAGCAGCAGGAATTGAGCTCCAAATGGTCGATGTCGTAGCTCGGGGGACACAGATAGTATCCTCGATACTGGGCTGGCACACCATTGAGCCGGCACTCAAATTCGTCATGGAGGGTGTTGTTGACGGTATACCGGATGATGTGTCGGACGAGGGAAACGTGCTGCTACAGGGCCTTGGTATCAGCGATGGCTTGGATCCGTCAAGCGTATCCGCGCAGCCGCTGCGCGATTCCAACCCGTCCATGACCAGCCTCAGCCCCTACACGCACGGCGTCGCGGCTTATCGAGTCAAGCAGCTTTGTCTTCGTTTCATCAGCGACGATTTCTCGCAATCCGACGACTGGACGCTAAAGGCGGCCGCTCACGCTCTCAAACATCTTGACAGGCTGCCATTAGAGGTAGATATCCGGTCGCCTTCTTCGAGCTCACGTCTCAGCCATATACAATTCGGAAGTCTACCGATGAAAGCACCTGCAGGGTCAACAAGCATAAATATGAAGATCTCCAGCATTGTGCTCTCTATTCCTTATGTACTTTTGCTTGAGCTCGTCGAGCAAATAGAGCATGTCCTCAGTGCCGACAAGATCATCTCCATAGTGGCAGAGCGGGAGCGTAGGCGTCAATTGGTCTTGCGAGACAAAAGCGTCTCTTACGACCAGCGAGCTGCGATGATCGAAGCTTGGGTCCCGGTCGGATGGGAGGAGGTTGTGAAAACGATTGATGTCGATGGTACCAAGCAGACCACGATATCACGGACTTGGACTGGCTTTCGGAATCCTCTGGCGGAGCAGTCACTGGCCCAGACATAAAGGGTCTCGAGACGGTCGACTCAGCATATATGGGATCTTTGCTTGCGTACTTCATTAGCGTTCGGCGCTGGATTCGGGTTTGCGAAAAGCGATACATGCATTCTGTGGTTGCTGACAAAAAGCAGCTTACATGAAATTCTACAGCTCTGTAACAGCTAATCTGGGCTGTAGTCACAAGTATCGAAGCATAGGGGACTTGAAATAGCTTGTCTTTCTCATATGCGTGCTGCCCCCTTATCCTCAGTGCCTGTACGCAGACGTATCTTACCTGCCTCCAAGTCCGCACCTTCTCTCCCTAGCCAAGCCGTCAATCCGTTGCGCGCAGTGGTCGCTCTTACCTCTTCTACGTTACTACTACGAAATCCCTACATTAGAAAGCTCTGTCCGTCCTACCTATTTCTCACTTTGTAATTGCATCCTCCGATTGTACCCTTTTCCATCTTGTATACTACAGCGTGCACTTTTAGAAATCCTATTCCCCCTACTTCACGTTTTCCTCGCAACCTGTCGCTCAGAATGCCCAGAACTATCTCTGCGCCCATAGGTGCCTTTGTCTCAAGCACCAAGGCTCGCGCTAAACGACGCCGTCGCCCTCGGCATGCTGGCCACGACCGAGGTGGTGAATTAAGCACTATTGCCTCTATAGCAACCGAGGCTAAAGGCGATGACGAGGCTATAGCTTTTGCTAGCCTAACTGACTGTGACATCTGGAAGGACGATGAGGACGATGAAAATATGGCTCTAGTCGACTGTTACGGTGGTACGTCAAACTCTCAGGATGCTCTTGGGCGCTACACACTGCTGGCAGAGATACTAACTCGACTATAACAACAGGTAACCGCTTCAACGTGCTAGACTGTACAGAACCAGATCATCACTCGACATCTGATGCCACGAAGCCGTTGCCTTTGAGTCCCCGTCTCAACCCTCCTGATACCCGAGACGCTTCGCCGAGTGTTGACAAGGTCAATCGCCCGATCGGCACACCGACCGAGAAACAGACAAATGATAAGAACAGCCCTGCCATTGATCCCCAGACGCAAGTAGAGAACATCCGTACGCTGTCCGTATCACCACCACAATCAGACTTTACCTTTAAGCTTGCTACCCCAACATTGATCGTAACCTCACCAACTCCACCCGAAGGATATAGAGTCAGAAGGACGAAACGTCGTCGACGACAATCCAAGGCCAATAAGGCGTCTACGAACGACCACCTACTGAAACCCGATAATCCGCATTCCACGCAACTGACCGCCATTGCCGACGAACAGCAAGCGGATGAAGTCACCTCTATACCTACTGGAAGCCCCGATACTCAGGCTTCCACGAAACCTACTACCGCTATAGACCAAGGGATCTTTCCAATACCCTCTGTAAGCGAGCTGACAGGCAAAACATGGGACACGCCCTGTGCACCGCGAGCGCGTCTGATCGACGAACCAGCCCCCAGTGAGAGAAGTCTGGACGTCCAGGCAGATACACCAGTGGACACGGATATTGAGGATGCTGCAGAATCACCATTGCGGCAATCCTACGCAGCCGTCACAGCATCTCGATCGCACAGTTCTATCGACACCACAGTCCATATCGCCCGACCCTGCGAGTCGGCAGTCGCCGCTTCGGGACCACTTCACACAGACCCAGCTCAAGACTGGCCCTCCACTCTTCCAACATCTACAGGACCCATCCTACCAGCAACAAAAAGCCGCCGTTCGCGTTTCTTCCCACGGCAAAGCCCACCCGCTACTCCTACCTTCCGCGCTCGCAGACCATCTTCAACATTCCGACATCCAAGGTTTCGCGACCCGGCAAAGATCATTACTTCGAGTCCCGCTATTGTGAGCAAGACGGGCCTCCCTACACCCCCTTCAACCCAAAATCCCAGTCTTGAAGTCCTCATTCCATCGCCGGTTGATCCCCCGTCCCAGCAATCTCTGCCATCTCAGGCCGGAATCCAAACGAACACTAGAGAGACACCTATCAAGACGCCCAGAATTCCACGCACAACCCCCTGGAAATGGTGGCGCGGCGACCTCTCCCGCCTGCGCAGCCATTCGACAACCTCTCCCTCGCCCTTCCCCAACGAAGCCACAGAGCTGGAGCTTGTGAAGCCGAAGTCGCTGGAGAAAGTCATGGCGAAAGAAAGATCGGATTTTGTGCCGGCGCTGGGAGGGGAGTGGGAGTTTGTTAGCTTGAGGGAGGGGTTGAGCTTGAGGGGAGGGGGGGAAGGGGAGGATTGTGAGGGCAGTGACGGGGAGTGGATTTGGAAGTGTGGCGAGGGGTGTCGGTGTATGAGGAGGGGGTGCGCGATGTAAAGTAGGGGCTTTGGGGGTTGGAAGGGGTTGGGAGTTGGGGGAGGGGAGGTAGAAGGGGGGGCAGGGTGGGGAGGGGTGGGCGCGGGTCACTTGCTTCTCTTTGCTGTAAGGTATCCTGGTTGGGAGGGACGACCTTTGCTAGGTCTTAACAGAGGAAAGGCATAGCATGGTTCACAGTTTCAGTTCGTAGGATCCTTTGATGCAAACCTCCCGTCTATTAATCCTGCCACGCCCCTTCCTCACACTTACAGCCCTCGCCCCCCCCCTCGTCCCTTCTCCCCTTTCGCTCCGCCTTCTCCGTCATGAGCCGCTCATACGCCTCCCTCTTCTCCCCTGTTACCACCTTCTTCCCAAACAACCGGGGCCCTAGCTTCGAAAACCACTGTACAACCCGCCACTCGCTCCCACAATCTAAACCTCTAGATGCTTATGGCCATGGGGCTGGAACTAGAAGACTATCGGGTCCCAGGCCCTGAGTGGCTGGTAGGGAGGGGCTCAGCTGGGTGTGGAACAGAAGGATGGAGCGGACGACGGGAGATCCAGGCTGGGAAGTGGCGGCGGGAAAGAGGGTATGATGGACGGGATTAGGCAAGGGAGGCCCTACATGTATATGGAGACTACTCTTACTAAACGTAAACCTTCTTTACCAAGGTATTGAAATCCCACCCGGGATCAGCTTCGGCTGTTCGACAGACATTTTTGTGAAACCTCAATCGGGTTAGCGTGTATGAAAACGAGTAGCCGGATCTTTGAACGTAAATAGTCAAGGTTGCAGAACAATGGTTGTGTGATTCAGCATAAGAATAAAGAGAGAAGGAGAAGATGCATGCAAATCGTGGGCCTGAAAGCGGTGAATCCTCAGATCTAATCCCAGGCTTGATCCCAGAGCTTTCTCCAATTATCATCCCATCGAAGCATACGGTAGTCGACTCGCCAGCGCCGAATTAACTGAGATTTCACATACATGTCTATCCGATATCGAAGGAATTCCGGGTGAGCTTTAGATGGTAGAACTGGTTTACGTTCTGGCGTTTAGTGAGAGTGGGTTTTACATAGTAGACTTAATCTTGAAATAGGGGCTCCCTTATATGGGAATTGGGGTTGAGAGGGGGGTATATGGGAGGTGTGTCGACTTGTAACCTGGCAGAAAGCACTATTGAGGGAGCGAGAGGCTTGACGGGGTAACGGAGGACTGTTAAAGAGGCGAACCCGTATTGTTGCTCTGAGGTACTCATGGTGGAGTCTTGGGGAATGATCGAACGACCAGTAGGCTCTTGGGGAGATTGACGGCAGGCTTACGGGGTAGCAAGCGATGGATGAGAGGGAATGCAGATTCGATCCTGCTGCTGCTCCAACAATCTTGGTATACATCTATTATTCGCCGACACCGCCGCGATGGCTGCCCATCCGCTCGATGTTCCTCATGATACCACTTCGTCCTGCTCCGCTACCACTCCGAGGTCTGACATCGCTGCCACCGGCACCCGCGTTCATTCTCCCGATCTTGCTCTCGCCTCCGAGTCCAGCTGCGGGCGCTTTCAGCCCTGAAGAGAGAGACCTTGAGAAAGGGGCTCGCAAGCTATCAGACATTCCGGTGCTAGTCGAGGATTTATCGTGGCTGGTTGACTGAGATGTCTGCAACTGCATCATCTCCTCTGTTGCGGCCACCAGCTCCGACATCTCCACCCTCTCAGCCTCTAGTTGCTGCAGCAATCCCTTGTTGTCGCTCTTGACGCTCTGTATCTCCGCTTCCAGCCCCTTTAGCTTCGCAGCCTGCGTCTCATATCTCTGGGCTTCTGCCGCTGTTTCTTGTTCCCGCCGTCGAGTCTGAGCCTCGTTCTCTGCATTCGCCGAAGCAAGCACCGAGGGTACAAGCCCCGACATGGTGGCATCCCGACCTAGACGCAGTTCTTCGTTCTCGCGACAGACTTCGTCGAGCTTAGACTCCAGGTCGTGGATCTTCTTCTCCCATCTCGCCTGGTACGACTTCTTGAGTGCCTTGACCTTATCTTCGTGCTTAGTCTTGTACAACCCGTGCAACTCCTGCGCCACCCTCTCCACCGCAGCGTCTACCTCCTTTCTCGAATCGCCTTGTCCCGCAGAACCCGCATTTGAAGGCGTCTGCAAGCCGACCAGTTTACTCTCTGCATCAATAGCCCTGGCTTCAGCTTCTTCCCGTTTTCGCTCCGAGTCTTCGAGGTTCTGCCGTAATTGCTCCTTCTCCCGCGATTCGCGCATGATCTCCTCTTTGACACCTCGAAGCACGTCTTGCATCTCCTTGTCTCGCTTCTCCCAGTCCAGCTTCCCGGCTTGGAGCGATTCGCGGGTCCCGCGCTCTTCGCGGAGTTCTTCCATTGCTTCACCAACGCGGCGCTCGGCATCCGTGACAGCTTCTCTGAAAGAAGCGACTTCGGCCTCCTTGCCGTTGAGTGTTGCGCGGAGGGAGGAGATCTGTGATAGGAAAGAGGATTTGAGGGATTCGAGCTCGCGGGCCGTGATAGTAGGTGTGGAGCGGGGTGTCGGCGCTGGAGGGAGGTCGAAGTCTAGAAGGTTCGCGAGTTGCTGCGCCTCGGACGGTGTGCCCGGTGGAAGGGCGTATTTAGTGGGTGAAGGGGTGCGCAAGCCATTGGTGTATTGCGCGAGGTTCGGCTGTGTTTGAGATTTCTTAGGGGATGGTCTGGTATACCTGGTATTAGTGGCGAAGGCATTGAACTGCTCGGTGAAATCGACGAGGAGGTTTGTGGTATCGCCGTGACTTGATTTCGGACGACGGGGTGTAGGAGAGGGGGAATTGTCTTCGAAGGATTGATGGCGGCGACTTGCTGGCGTAGTAGGTTGTGTGCGTCGAGGGGTATCTTCGCTGAAGCCTTTCCGCGCTGATTTGGTCGGGCTTGGAATATTATTTTTGAGAGGTGATTGCCCGAGTCGAGCGAAGGTGGTCATGTCGGTGTCAGGCACTGCTGAGAATGCAGTGAAACGTGTGTCGTCCATCCCTGGGTAGCCTGCGAGTTCGTCCATAGCTGGAATGGTATCCTCAGCCCCGTCTTCATAGATTGATCCAGAAGTACTCTTAGCGGGTGAACCTGGCTGCTTGACAAAACCTTCATTCTCTCGCAGCGCCTGCTCGGTCAGAGGTACTGATTCGTACGGCTGTGGTTGCTTCTTTGCAGGCGATAGTGTGCTGCTCAGGGTTCTTCGCTTCGCAGGTGAGTATACCACGTCTTCCACAAACGGGGAGCTTGGTGGCTGTTCTGGGCTTTGTGGGGATGTATTTTCGGCGTCTTGATCATTTGGCTTGGACTTGGTGATTTTATAGCTGGCTTTCCTCTCGATCGCTGGAGTAGCGTTGGCGCTGATGGTAGACAGAGGCGACATTGGTTGCGCCATCTTCAAGGTGCTGTGGTAGTACTTTCGGATGGATTGAAGTCACATGCGCGTGTCCCGCGCATGTAAACAATGCGGATCGAACCTCTCATCGCTTGAACGTCGAAACCTTGATCGGGTTAGCGTACAGGAAGGTCCTTGCCGTTCAGTCGTGTCCTTCACGAAAGATTTGTCCAGCCACAGGATGACGTAGATCAGACCTCAAGGTGCACCCCGCCATGTAAACTTCAGTTCCCTTGCTTGCGAGTATTGCCAACACACTCCAATCTTGAACATCCTACAGCACAGAAAAAGCTTCATACCCACCATAAAACCTAACAAACATGTCGTCCACCGTCGTACATGTGGGTAGCCTATCGTATGCATTCCGTTCCTGCATCTAACAGCGTGTTTCAGGTCAAGAACATTGCTCACAACACGAGCGAGAAGGAAGTAAGAGACTTCTTCAGCTTCTGGTCAGATCAAGGAATCCATGCTGGTACAGCCCATCTCATATCACGCAGTGGAAAGATTACATCTTTATCCGTGACGCCAGCCTCAGAAGCCTCGGACAGCCCTCAGAGCGCAACCGTCACCTTTGAGAAAGAAACGTAAAACCTTCCAGTCCATATTATCCCACTCAGTATCATCACTAACACCCTCCAGTGCCGCCAAAACCGCACTCCTTCTCGACAACACTCAGCTCGGCTCCAGCCAAGTGTCTGTCTCCTCAGCCGCCAACCTCGACGACCTCGGCAGCACCACCGCGGCCAACGACACCACCGGCACTGACCCCAACGACATTTCCCAAGAAGACAAGCCCCGCTCCCGCATCGTCGCCGAGTACCTCGCTCACGGTTACGTCATTTCCGACAATGCCCTCCAGCGCGCCATCCAGCTCGACAACAAGCACGGCGTCAGCTCCCGCTTCACCAACGCGCTGATGACCTTTGACCAGAAATACAAGGCCACCGATAAGGCCAAGGGCTTGGATGCCAACTACGGCATCACAGACAAAGCGACGCAAGGATGGCGAGGCATGACGAGCTACTTTGAGAAGGCGATGGGGACACCCACAGGCCAGAAGCTAGCGAGTTTCTACACGCAGAGCGACAAGCAAGTCCGCGATATCCATGCCGAGGCCCGTCGTCTCGCAGACCTGAAAGCCGGAAAGACTCAGCAGGGCAAGGAGGACAATGAGAAGAACACGCACTCCACCGGGCAAGGCAGTGGAGGTAGTTATGCAGAGAATGAAAAGACGAAGCAGACGCTTCCCGGGAGCGACATGACGACTTGCGGGTGCGGAGGGGCGACGGGCGAATGTCCGTGTGAGGAAGGCAAGTGTGCGTGCAGCGGGTGTGGGAAGGGAACGATCCGCGGGGAGAAGACAGCGACGGGGCCGGCGGGCGATGTCGCTGCGACGGCGGGGATGCAGCCTCTGGGGGAGAAGTATTGAAGGGTCAGAGAGTCATTTCGAGGTCGAAGGCAAGGGAGACGATGGGTTGCACAGGCCGAGCTTGAGAGATTGATGACTGCTTGATGATGATATGATTAGGGGTAAGTAGCTTGTTAGCATTCAACTTTGAAGCTTCTCAAACATCTCCTTGACCGTGACGACGGAATAAACGGTGCTCTCGAAAGCCTGTGGGATATATCTGCTAGGGTACACCGGTACAACTTTCCCATCTCGCCTTATATTCTCATGGAGTCGACACGATCACACCTGAAGTACTCCAGCTTCTAAAACCATGCATTTCCTCTTCCCATATTCAGAACCATCCCTGTCATCCAATCTTTTCATACTAGGCTTGGAAAACTATCCGTCGGCAACCTGTGTTCTACTGTACTGGTTGACGATTTCTCCATTATCTCATGAGGTCAGAAAGCTAACGAAACGAACGACTCTCGCGCAATCATACATCTTGAAAAATTATATCCAGTAGATTAAATCATCCCAGTCAACGATCTGGATTCGGGCATTTAAGCTAAGATATCTTCTACAACATGGGAACTTCAAACCTTTCTGTAGCAGAGCTGCAAGAGCCGTCTTGGAAATGCAGCGCACCCACTCCTTCTACTTTTGGACCAAGCTTTCGACCACTAACTTGCATCTTACATCTGGACACCTGTTGGTTACTCGAGAAGCCATATCTTGTACATGCATGCCCCATTTCCCGTCCCTCAATCACATCACGGCACATCAGGCCCCCCTTTTACTGACGTTCCCCTCAAGACTTCACATTCATAAATATCTCCACCCGCTGAGACTTGCAGCCCACCGCTTTCGCGACGGTGTGACACTGATCAGCCAGCTTCAAACCACAGGATTCCATATTGGGGCGCATACTGTGCTTGACGCGGCGTTCCGTTTACACTCGTACGCAATAACGGCTGCATTGATAATCATAGTGTTGAGACCACTACATGTACCGACTGTGATCTCGTACTGGTTCTGGCGGTGGATCGAGAAGAGGCATTCCCCCCAGGGCTCTTTGTCGGATATCCTACGGGCTTGAGATGGTTGGAGGGACTTGGGGATTTGTGGATATAGATCTTGTTTTGATAGTTTTTTATTCTGGGCTCGGCTCCCGCTGAATCGTTAAAATCTCACAAGTCAAGACACCCTGTTCGTTCAGCAAGGCCTGAGTCAGCAAGTTGGTGCTGTCGACACGAGCGGGGAGCCGAGATAGCACGAAGACTCACGGTCTCGTTCGTAATCTCATTCTTTAGCTTTTGGTATGCTCTTTGAATCTATTGTGATCGGCGAACTGCTTTCTCACGGCGAGTGGCATGGCTCGTTGCTTCACCGAGTGTTCGCTGGATCTAGTACGTTCAAAGCTGACCATTGGCATTGGATACTTTAACGTCGTCCGTCTCTTCCTGGGCAGCAGAGAAGTCTATTGAGTACATCGAGTTCTCTATCTGTTTCTCGAACGCGCTCTCGTTTTGATCCTCGTCCTTCTCGAGGATCAAGACACTCTCGTCGTCGTTCTAGTAGAGAATACCACAGTTGTCAAGCCCCCATAATCTATGCCTCTAGACTCTATATTTGAGTCGCCAGACTAGAACGTACATCAAAGACCGATCTCATGTTGTCGTTCTAGACGCGAGCCAGAGTCAGCCATCGACGCCATCGGATTACAGCCTCTAACCGAAAGCGCAAGCGAGAAACCCTGAACTTACTATGTCAGGCATCATTCTCGCATAGAGCAGTATGCAAGCTCTTGAAGCCGCGAGCCTGCGTCTTCAACTCGATATGCTGATCCCGCGACTGCTATAAACGCTTCTCTTGGTTCTCGGACTATACAAAAGAACGCAAAGGCGGAAAGTTGATGGACTGGATTACCAGGAAAGACCCAAAGCAGAGGGCAAACCGTTAAGGCATCCCTTTCACCATCATGCAGACTCGAAGAAGGCCCTCAACTCGTATGTGATACAAGGAACTCTCGGAAAGTGTACCGTGCCGGTGCATGGGATAGAAACAAAGATCCCGAGGCCGCGAGTCTGCTTCTCCAAATCCATCTGCTGGTCCCATCGACTGCTACCGCACACAGAGGAAGCCGACTTGTCTGGAGAGCGTTGCCTGGATGGGACGTCTACGCTGTTGACCTCTCAATGGGTTCTAGAAATGCTGCTCAATAGCCTACGCATCAGATGTAGAGAGCTGTGTGACAGAGATTCGGCGCTGGAGCGTAGGCCGATGTTGAGATTAGGCTTTGAGCTATTCCTCAGACCCCGAGTGTACGTTTCTGTACTTCCTCCTGATACTTTGGCTATGGTGCTGGACGACAATGACGTTTTATCGCTTCTGCAACTGAATATCGCTGATCGCTCGTCCATGTGCTATTTCGTCAAAATATCTTAAAGCGTCTGAAATTGTTGGTTCTCGACTGGTGAATATTTGCGAGATTGACACCCTACAGCCTTTGGAATCCTCCACCAGCGGCAAGAGACGTCATCGTTGTTCTAGTCATTGTCTGCCCTTCGATGGGGTCCATGCCATCTTGGCCTGTTCTGGCAGATGAAATCATCATCCACTAAGACACTCAATCGAAGGACAACCACAGTCCCTTCATCGACACCGCAACAATCATCACGACTGACGGTAAAGGTTCGCATGTTTCCTAACCTGAGCGCCTCGATATACTTCTCGAAGCGCCAAGAACACGCTTTATATGCGGAGGCAGGGAGTCCCTCATGAGACAACTCGAACTTAGCACGAGCAATGGGCTCTACGGCGCGAGCATCCGGGTTCCGGTTGAGCTTGTTGATGACGCCAATACCATTCAGATCAATATTCTGGGGTAGGAACACAGGCTCGTAATACAGGTGAAGAAGGCTGAACTGTTGGCGTATTCGCGACTTGTATACATCCAGAGCAAACAGCAGCCTCAGTTGTGAAATCTTCTTGTCCTGCAGCAGCGAGCGAAAGTTCAAAGCGCATTTATACCAATCCGGGGACTGCCAAACGTACTCTGCCTCCTTATATACCGCTTCTGGATCTTCGTCGCGAGGATACCATATAGTCACTGTCTCGATCTGCATTCTGTATGCTATCAAGTCCCAGATCGGCTGCATTTTCATGCCTCGAGTTACGCACCTTTTCGGAAATCCCAAATGCCGGATCAATTCTATCTGTCGAGCGGAGCGGGCTGTTAGCCACCATGTCGCTGTCATCGGATCGGTGTGGAACGTGAACCTATTCCTGCCGTATAGCAATGGCAGACACTCCTCGTAGATGCTGTGATTGAGGCGCAGGATAGCGACTTCGATACTAGCCTGGGCACGTAGAGCACGATGGTACCCGTCGTCTGTACCAAGATCGAGACCCTGATAGTAGCCGGATGAGCCACTCTGACCATCTTCGTTCTCTATAGACTGATCTGACGTGGGAGACGTTGACCGGGAGTCGAAGTGGGCCTGGATAGGTACAGGGCCACGTTTGAGAAGTATGGGAATCCATTCTTCGTCGATGTGTAGATTTATGCCGCCATGCGGGCAGAGGACGTGCCGCCAGATTTGATGGAGGATCTCGGCTGGGAGGTAGGGGTTGGCTTTGGGTTGCGCTCTTGTGGTGTCTAAGACAGCGCTGTCTCGTACTATCTCTGACAAGAATCTGCGCCGGGCTTTGAATATTTCCATATCCATTCCAACTCCGTCTAGCTTGAACTCAACGTAGACTAATTCTCAAGTCTCTTACGCCCGGGTATGAGTAACTTACGGTATTCACTTTTCTGTCTCATGTATGCTAAATCATATCTCTTCCAAGTTTTGTTTGCAGATTTCTCAATAAGGTATGTTCGTAGTCAGCCAGGCGTAGATCCGGGGTTGATCGAGGGTTGCTCTTCCCAGACACAGCTTACCGGCGTCGCTAGGTCATTAATCTCCTTGTCATGGCCGGCCATTTTCCTTTCTTATTCCAGTCATGAGGGTCGATATCTTATGTCTGGTCACACTCTCCGCCTTGATTTTCACCTCTCTCGCCGCCTGTACGTCACTCTCATCCTTGGCACCGGCCTTCCACATGCGCCGACTAACACTCTGCTCTCTCAGCTCCAACCTCCTTCTGCAAATGCACCTGTGGCAGCAACAGCACCATCATTCCGCTCGATGCGCCCGCTTCCCGTCCCTCACCTCCTACCCTCTTGCTGCGCGTAAACGAGAACGACGTTCCCTCAAAGGACAAGAGCGGAGACGATGGAGGGGGGACGGGTGAAGAGAAGGGCAAACACAGGGAGGCAGAGAACCGGAAAGAATATCGAGCGTCGAATTGTAACGACTGCAATCGACAGTTCTGCTTGAGTTACAACCTGCCGATTTGCAAGGGTGTCGGGATGGAAGAGGTATTCACAACTTGCTTCCGTGTGTTTCTCTTCCGTTTCTACCTTTACCTAGGGCTTAAGATTGAGCTTCTTCGCGAGCATTCGATACTAGCTAGTCTAACAGGCACACAGAGCGCGACTCGAGGAAAGATGAGGCGGTGGTGTTCATATTCATTTTCGCTACGGCAGGATTATTGGGTTGGGCGGCGATCAAGCCATGGGTGGGGAAATGGGTTGAGGTGAGCGTTTCATCCCTTCAAAAGCGGTGTAAGGCGCTGGCCGGTGGTTGTGGCTGATTCGTTGCGCAGAACGTCAAGGAGAGAAGAAGCTACATGCCGGTTGCACATGATGGGGCGGAAGAAATTTGATCAGTTGTTTCTCGGGCACATCATCCTTGGGTTATTTGGCGTTGGGTTTTGGAATCGTTCTACGGGCTATGTGTATGGCGGCATGATATCCTTTGAGGCGCATCAACATCCTGGGCGGTTACCTCACGTTCGAATTTATCGGCATTTGGGGCAACATCAAGATCGATTTCAAGCCGAAGCAGATCTATGTTTCACTCCAGCCGTTCACCATCCACACCTTATCTATCATCCTTCACCAGTGTCTCCATTCCGAAGGCTCTGCTCATCTCCCCACAATTCTAAACATTCCCCCTCCCCTCTTTGCTGACCTTTTCGTGCGCCGCACCCTCCATAGGTCCCTCGGGGTTGCTCGGTAGCTTGTTGAGTACGCTGTCGTCACTCTCCTCCTTGGCCTGGTCCTTACTCTCCGCCGCGCCGATGTCGCCGGAGGCAGGCTCTTTGATTTGAGAATCGGTCTGACGCTCTGGAGATTGGCGACCGGCCTTGGGGGCGGACATCGTCGATAATGTGCTTGGGGTACGGGTTGGATTGGGACTCGGAGGAATCTCTGCAGAACAACCTATCAGTATCCGGTCAGCACGCTCAAAAGCCTATGGCAGGGATAAAAAAATCTCGGCTCATGCAGGGAATGATGTGCGAGGGGACTGACAGTTGATGTACGTAGATAAATTCAAGCTGAAGAATGGGCTCGATGGTGTGTCTTTTCAAAATTGACGGACAGGATTTCCTAACTGAGAAGTTTTGGAGGGGCAGATATCACGCACCCCACCAATGACGTCGGTGGTGTCGGTGAACAGCCGCGCGAACGACGGCTTGCGGCCCGAATGGCAGCGATCTACTTTATGTTTGTGGTGCTCTTCTTCGATCAGAGCCATTGATATGGCTTCATCGAGCCGCAGAGCGCGAACCATAGGGTCTGCTCATTTCGATGCAGATAGCTTCTTCGAACGATGGTCTTCCGAGCGGGATCTTCCCACAGGTAGTGATTTGCGCTCTTCTATTATCAAAGCTTTCGATCTATCGTCGAACGATCACTACGTATACCACGCCATAGCAAGTGTGACACTCGCCGACGTTCAGCAAGCGATCTCTAGCGGGTTTCAGCATGGGATGCATGGCTGGTATTTGGCTGAAGACGGCAAACCGGTAGACTAATGTCTAGCTTACCTCGGAGCGCACAGGGCTCACTTCTTCCCAGCTGCCCCCCCCAGCTCAAGCCGACATCACCGCTTATACTGCTGTTTTCTCTTCCACCACATCTACACCCAAAGCTCTGAGCGGCCTCGCAGCGAATGCCAAGAAGGGCTCTCACCGGGCGAGCATAGCAACACATCTACAAAGCAAGCGACTACTTCCACAAAAGTATATGATTCCCAAGACGAAGAAAGCCCAGATCAATCCATACTGTGATTACTGGTGCTGGTCGTGTCAGGAACTCGAATGGGCTGGCCCTGACCCGGGAACAGTCAACGTCCGTACCAGCCATCATATCCTTCCCGTTTTCATGCACCACTTTGGCTGCGTCGTACCTAGCTATGAATGTCTGGAGGTTATCAGACAGACGGCAGGCGGAAGGAAGGTACTGGAACTTGGAAGCGGAAACGGATATTGGGCCTACATGCTTCGCAGGATGGGAGTCTCTGTCACTGCTGTGGACAACCTTCAGAGCGAATACCGGACGCTTTGGATCAGTGACACCGTCGTTCACGATGGCGTAAAGTATTTAGAGGCAGACAATGGGGCGAGAGACGCAGTATTGCTGCTTGTCTACCCCATTGTCGGGATGGACTTCACCTCGAAAATTCTCAAAGCATACGAAGGGAATGTGATTTGTGTTGCTGGAACTCAAAACAAGAATGGATACACTGCATTTCCGAGACCAGACGATTGATGAATATATCACTGCGGAGATAGTGGGGTTCGAGAAGACGGTGCAAATTCCTTTGCCGTCCTTTGCAGGTAAGGACGAGGCTTTGTTCGTATTTGATCGAAGATCAGCCAGCTAGCACAACATATGTACAAGGACCGAGGGGTCACGACCGACTGAAAAATCCACTATTGTCAATTTCCACCCCGTACTCCTTTACCCTGTATATACGAGGACGAAGTGGATACGTACCGCGGACGGAGGGGTCACAGTCGACTGACAAACCCACCCTGGTCGACTTTCACCAGGTAATCTTTCGAGATGTCGCTCACCCTCACAGTGCCTGCAAGTCCCATGCAAAGGGTGAACTCGTCCCTCAGCAAACGCAAACACAGCTCTACCCCTTCTTGGCCTTTGTATGCAAGGCCCCACAAAACCGGTCGTCCTACCCAGACAAAGTCTGCACCCAACGCCAGAGCCTTGAATATATCGGTTCCATGACGGATTCCTCCATCCACATGCACCGGTACCTTCCCTTTCGCGACTTCGACAACCTCCGGCAACGCGTCGAGCGTGGCGAGGGCACCATTGAGCTGCCTTCCACCATGGTTCGATACTACAATGCCATCCACCTGGTGGTGAACGGCAAGCAGCGCATCCTCGGCCGTGGCAATACCCTTTACCCAGACCTGCATTTCCGGAGCACACTGCTTCTTTAACCAACCGATGTCTCGATCCCAGCTTAGGGTTGGGTTCGGAGCATGCGAATGGAACGTTATAGGTCCTGTCGGCGCTTTCCGCTTCTCGCCGTCACGGTAGCCTGGCGCACTTGTACTCTTCTTTTCACCTTGTTCGCTACCCGAGGAACCATTCATGACCGTTTCAACTACAGCGGAATCCGAATCTTCCGAGAAATTTGCAATTTTATATGGTTTGGGTAACTTGAACTGGTTCCGTATCTCCATGTTGCGACGACCCAGCATGGGCGTGTCGACTGTCAAGAAGACGGCTTTGTACCCGGCCTTCTTCGCTCTCTGGATCAGCTTCCTCGAGTGCTCTCGCTCCTCGAAGAGATACAGCTGTAGGACCCGCGGGTTTTCTCCACTAGCAGCCGCAACGTCCTCAAGCGTGTTCGTCGCAAACGAGGACAGCCCCATCACCATGCCCGCCTTCTTACAGGCCCGCGCTGTGGCTAGCTCTCCATCAGGGTGCGCGAGACACTGCATTGCTGTGGGGGCGATACCGAGGGGGATGGAGCTTCGGGCGCCAAACAGTGGGACGGAGGTGTCGATGAGAGACATGTCGCGGAGGACTCGAGGTCGTATACGGTATTTGCCATAGGCCTGAGAGTTTTCCAGCAGCGTGGACCCGGAGTCGGCGCCTTCGTTGTAGTAGTCGCGCGTTTGCTTGTTCATGCAGGCTTCGGCATGTTGCTCGAGCTCGCGGATGGTAAGGCAGTTGAGGTCATGGGCTTGCGACGCCATTCTTGAAGCCGGACAGATCTGTTGTATCTGCACGAGGGCTTTGGAGGGAAGAATGAAAACAGATGGCAAAGGTCGAGCCCAGCATTTAGCGGCGCGATGAGCATTGGCGGCGTCATGATTGCTGTTGGGAAAGGTGGAAAGGCGGAAAGGCGAGTTGAAGAAGCCACCAATTGTGGTTCGCGGGGTAGATCGTCGACCTGGGAGGAGAGATCCAGATCCAGATCTCTGACCAGGCCGAAAAGAGGTTTAGGGGCTGCCGAGGTGGCCAGGACTCGGTGGGTTCCTTCATCTTCGACCCCGTACAGTCCTGTTAATATCATCATTAGGCACAAGGCTTGTTCAAGAACGCACTAGCATTGAGAGCGTGGTGCGTGTGCAGTGTTCGATGCTGCTTTAGAAACCCGAGGTGGTCAAAAGAGAACAAGAGACAGAATTCCAGCGCTGAGTGCCTCCAAACACGATGGACAAAGGGTAAGGACCAGAACACTCTTAAAGTACTTCAAAAGAAGCAGCTGCTATCGCTTTTTTCGAAGACCAACTCAACCTTTATCATAAATCCGGTCTCGTGGAGCATGGCCCATCAACTTCCACACTCTCTTTCAATCCGCATACATCAAAGAGCTTCTTCGCTGTGTATTCTTGTCGATGCCAGTAGATCCTATCTTTTCCAACTTCTCCACTGTTGTTCGTATATCTTCCTAAGCCGGTGATAAATTCGCATCATGATCTTCTCCTTTGCATCTATGATTGGTGGCGCTCCACGCTCGCATATGTTGAGCAGCAGAAAGATGGGCGTAAGATCTTTTATCGTCTGAGCGGCTATCTCTCTGTTGATGACGCCCTCCAGAAAGCCGTTAGCGGGACCCGCATCTCGAGCGGCTTTGGGTCGCTTTATGACCTCGTGCTGCTGCAGGGAGTTGGTACGTCCGCAGCATGCTTCGAGTATGCGTCTCGTAAGCGCCAGCTTCTACGCGACAGGCCTTGATTATCACCAACGGGAACCTTCCTCCCAGAGAATCTCCGAACGAAATCCTCACAACAATTGTGCCACCGCAGCGATGCATCCTCCGCCATCTCATGGCCATCGCCATCTTAACCTTCTCCTGCGCCGCCTCTCCCGGTCTTGTTTCTACCTCCCTCAACAGTACAAACGCGCAAGAACTCTACTGCCTCAAGCAAAACGATTGGACGAAAACACACTGGCCAGCCACTGCCTACGACAATCTCTACAGCATCAGCGTCCGCCTCCGCGAGGGCTATTGGCGTCCAAACCAAGGACAGGAGTTTGAATTCCTTCCCAATGGCGAGGTGCCAGTGACAGGGCTGCCGCTCGTCCGTACCCCTTTCAAAATAAAACTTGGTACGCATTCTACCACTTCCATATATGCTATTTCCCAATTCAGATCTCTACCTAGGACGTCACGCGGGCGGATCAGAGGCCCAACCGAGTTTATACTGGAACAATTGATGCACCTCGTTGCTGACCAGAGTTTCTCTCTCGCGTAGGTACCGTCACACTCGCCGTGACCACCACCCATGCGTTCGCCCCTAGCGGCCGTCGCGGCCTCCCCCCTCTAGGAACCGGCCCCTTCCCAAGAAGGGTTCCCAGCGAATGGATCATGATTTTCCGCGCGGCGAACGATCTGACGTCGGAGTGCATGATGAAGTACAGGTATGCGCCGAGGGCGGGAGTCAAATGGTTTACAGGCATGACTGTGCTGAGTGTGTCGAGAGTCACACCTGTCTCTTTTTTAGGCCTTGTTTTGCTTCCTTGTTCTTCCTTTTGGCTCGTTTCCTTCAGTAGTCTTCTTACTCTCGAGGCGAGATATGTTAGGAAAGGATCTCCTAGAGATGATTACGCTATTCGGTAGGAGAGATGAGCTTACTGTGCCAGCTAGAACAGGGAAATGGTCTGTTGATCATGGTCTACGCCACAGGTTCCAACATCGACCACGAGCTCGGTCCGGCTGTGAATGGGCTCCTGGGGCTCGAAGGCGGTGATATTTTCAATGCGACTGCAGTATCCTGAGCCATCGCCGCGAAGGACTGGGATGGTAGACTTTCCACCCCTTGGTATTCTTGGAACGCCTGTTGACGCAACATGGACTGCTCGACCAATAACGAACCACTCCCGAAGTGACAGTCAGGGCCCTATTGGACCTGTAGAGGAGATCGAGGAAGAGAAGGAGTAACTCGATAGTTTGGGTGACCATTGTGAAGGTAGGATGCACCCATGCTTACCAACGTATGGGATAGGCCCCAGAAGTATCATCTGGCGATACTACTGTGATTCATAGAGAGAGAGGTAAGTCTGTAGGCTCGACATACACCATGCGGCGGGAGTCCTTTGCTGTTGCCCCCTCGTTCATGCAAGATTACTGCAGCTAAGTGGGTCACGTTACATGTACACAAAGGTATCGCCTACAGAAGATCAAATGCGGCTCTAGTGCCTAATGCCCAGCGCTTGACTAGAGAGGAACGATCGTCCGACTTGTGATAGTATTTCTCTGGACTTTGCTCGGTAGAGGGACCAGTGCCTCCTCTTGCTCGTCAACAAGGATACTAAATCGTGGAGCGAAAAGGAAAGAGGAGTGCTCGACGTCTCCCCGCAGGACAGCCAGGTGGATTCAGGCAAGCGGCGCGTTTCGCCTACAGCTCAATACATCCAATCAAATACAGTGTCAACGAGTCGTCCTGCCCCGTGAAGCATCTTGCGATGATTCGAACACTACATGGTGATGTCTCCCTACTGTGTGCTCTTTGTGGCTTCGAATTCAAATCTTTGCGTCTTCGTCGTGTTGCAATTGAAGATGCCTTATTGGCGATTCACAGCAATTATTATCCCATCCAACGCTATGAAAGCGCTCGCTGTAGCCTGGCTGAACAGACTTAGTCGCATTTGCTCAGCCAGAAGCTTGAGTGAGGCGCTGTGCTTGCAGGACGCAGGAATGACGATAAGTTCGGTCCCCTTGAAGGAACTACGAACTATTCTCTTGTCTTTATAATTGGCTTTCCCTCATCCCCATCGTATACTGAGAATGGAACCATCCATGAATCATGGCTTGGAGAATGGGGATAGGTGCACTCGTGCACGCCGTGGCTTACAATTCTACGATGCAATCAGCGAGTGCTTTCCCAGGTTAGTGCGCCCTAATACTAAGAAGCTACTACTGCGACGAAGAGGGAACCCGATCTAAGTGTATATCCGAATGTTCCATCATATGTACCCCATGAACGAACAAAGCTAGCGATGCCGCCGCTCGCTCGCTCGTAGTCCCTGATCAACGGGTATTCACTTGTGTTTTAAAGCTGTCTTCTCTATTCACGCAAGCCATATGCGCTAACCTACTACACCAGGCACGGCTATCAGCCCGAGTCTTCCTTGGAACTTGACTTATCTTGCATCATCAGGCATTGTTCCAAGTCAGCTCGCTCCAGCACGGTCGGGAAGATCTACACAAGCAAGTAGGTCATTCAAGAGAGTCTCTGAATAGCTGCGCAACTAATACGTCACTGATGTTGAAGGGTTCTTTGAGGAACAACCCGATCGAGGATCTATCTGGTGGGATGAACTACAGCCTAGGTGCACTGGCTCGGTGGCCTGTTCTTGCTTGTCGCTCTATTCGTCTCTTCTCACAACCAAGACTACGACTCGTATGTACGCCGCACAAACAGAAACAGTGAGCTTTTACCGCCTTTTCCCTGATACCACACAAACTTAGAACGGAACCACTTATATGCCATTACCGAGAACACGGACACGAAGTACCGCCCACCATTAGCTTGTTGCCATACTGCGAGATGTGAATTAACGGCCCAAACTATCCAAATCTTATACTGGCATCAAAGTATGAGCACAAGACACGATGCGCATGCGACTACCAATTATGTGCCTAAGACGGCCTTATTTGTCGTCATATCTTTAAATTTCACATTGTGAGGCATCACGCACTTCTTTGCCTCAACTTCATGTCCCTAATATTGTTCTCAGCATATCGCCAGCCGTTTATGTTGCATATACGGGTCTAGAAGCCATACAAGCCTGCGATCCATTGTTTGACCCATTTCCGACAGGATCTGTATATCAGACCACAATCGGCTATCCACCAGAAGCATTGTCAACGTTCATTGGGGAGCCAGGTGGGAATTCGTCTACATTCAGCTATCCGGAACCAACAGCTTTGTTTCGAACTTTCAACTACACAGAGTTCCAGCAATTCTGGGAAGACCCGGCACAGCATCCATCGGAACGAGGGCGTCCTTATCTTAGTGTGCCACAAGAACTTACCCAGATTGATCCAACTTGGAAATCATGCGTCCCTGCGTGGTACGGCTCGTGGGACCCGCCTCGAGCATTGACTGCAGTGGCGGCTATGGTCCCATCTCCCACATCAGCGGTTGACCCTTCATCAATTGCAGGTCCAGCAGCCCCCGGGAGTGGAATAGCTTCAGCGCACATTCCAGCCAGCTCCACAACACTGCCTTCAGCTCAAGCGACCAAATCATCGCTGCCCTTTCTTCCGGTGCGCCCAATTGATCCTCCTGTGGTCGCGTCGATCGAGTCTGACACTCAACCGCCCCTTAACACGGAGCAGTCATGGACGAAAAGCTCTATCGACTAGGGGAGCAGAGACCCTCCACCCCCAACCCCACAAGGGCATGAACAACATAGTCCGGACACTGACTCTGCACCGGTCGTAAATCATGACGAACCCACAACTCTCAATGAGCATGTGTCCAGTACCGAACCCTTACAGTCGCTCTCATCTAAAGTCTCGTCTTCTGGTGATCCGCCAATTCCTATGCAACCGATCGCTCGACGTCATCTTTGGATTCGAGATCCGAAACCATCCCCTCGCACGCCTCCGTAACCTCTGCAATATCGGCCAAGGTATCTATTACAAGCATGTCGTTGGATCCCACTCAAGCTTCGCAACTGCCCTCCCATTCATCACGCACGGTCACCAAGTCCGCACAGATCTATACTATTGGCGGCTCAGCTTACACTATGCCAGCTGTTTCGGGTGAGATACATGTCGCTGGACAGACTCTTTACAAAGGCAACCATATCGATGTTGCCGGTGTCTCTGTGTCTTACGATGCTGCTGGCACAGCTATCGTCATAGGCTCCGATGCTCGACCCTTTGCGCCCTCAATAGTCTCGAAAACGATCCGGGACGAAACCATGTTCGGCGCGGGCCACGTTTCGATACATGGCTCCAGCGATCAAGTTGGTGACTCCAGTACGAGAGATGGAATGCCAACTTCGCAAGGCATGACCCATGTTGGACACGCTGAAAGCACAGAGCAACCGTTTCTCTCAAATCATCCGCCGACCTTTATCTTTGCAGGCTCGACTTATACAGCCAGCACCAGCGGCGTTTTCATCATAGCCCATAAAACGCTTATTCCTGGAAGTGCTGTCACCATCTCTGGAACACGAGTGTTTACGATAACATCAAAGGAGGAATAGTCATCGGCTCAAGCACCATACCTCTACAGCCCGAATCTGCCCCTACGGCAGCTATGGTGGGAACATTCACTTTTGCCAGCTGGACCTTCACCGCAGATCCGAAGTCTGCTTTCGTTATGGACGGACAGACGCTATCTCCCGGTGCAGCTATCACGGTCAGCGGGACGCCAATTTCGTACCTCCCTGCCACCACCGATAAGTCAGACGGTACGCGCAAAGGAGCCATAGTTATAGGCTCGAGCACCATTGCAATCCAATCGGTGTGATTCCCTTCCACAACTACTATGGGAGCATTGAATTTCCCTACAACAGGTAGCCGAGGGTTATCCGCGTTCGCCAGCTCAACCTTCACCGCAGATCCAACATTTGCCGACGGCCAGACCCTTGAGCCAGGTGCAGCCATCACGATCAGTGCTAGTACCATTCCAAAAGCCTCGGATTCCATCGACGTTGTGATAGGGACGAGCACGCAGCCTGTGGGGTTAGGTGGCTGTATCATGGCAGGTTTTGGTTCCGGGCCTGCCGGGCCTACTTCACCGGCGCATTCTCTTGAGCCTACCGGAATGAATAGTACAAGCAATGGATCTACAGGATATCCAGGGGTTGCGTTTTTGGGAGAAGCATCAAGACGTTGGTTTGAAGGACAGACGGTTTGTTGTGGGATTGCGGTAGCGGCGCCTGTGTTTCTTTAGTTGGTCTTTGGTAGATTATAACATTTGGATAGAAGAAGTGAAAAGGGGGGCTGCTTGCTTCTGAAATGGATACCTCGCATCTAGTAAATGGCAAGAAAGCGAGACTGATAGTCTTCCCATCAGCTATCAGGGTCACTAATGTTCTTGTGACTTGGTAGCTATCGGGCAAAGTAATCTCACCGTCTCGCAACACGCCCACCGGCGCCAATGGACACTTCCAACGGCTAAAGTACATGGTCTTTACATAGCCCGATAGTCATCGAACCACTTACTGAGATTGTTATAACATGAGGTGATGCGTCCCAATCGGGCCAATGATGGTGGGGGAGCTGACCAAGAAGAGACCAAGTACGGTGACAGAGGGCCGGCATACTCAGGCCCACCACGCCTCTTCAATTCGAAGAGTTTGGACTCCCAGAGGCGTCCCACGGTGAGACCAGTTCGGAAGGGACCGATCAAGATACCGAGGGAGAAGCGTCACTGTAAGCCTTGATGGAATACGGGATCAACAGATAGAGGAAGCTTCGTACTGTGATAGCCCTGCCTACACCACGTACCACTATTCCTTGCAATCGCCCGTTGTAGATTGTTGTGGATCGCTGATATCTTATGCATCGGTCTCGGGCTGACGTTCTTCGGCCTCTCACACAACCTCATCTTAAGCAGCCCCTCCCCTACAAAACGCAGATATCGATGTTGAATGCTTCTTATCGTTGGAGATAGGCGTGGCTGTTTAGTGGGGTTTAGGAATTCATGGGATGGTTGAAGGGAGTGTGCTGTGAATTATTTGTGCTGGTTTTAGGGTAGTTGGATCCCCTGGGGGGGTGATGCGGAGGAGGGGGGAGGGGGGGGATGAAGGATGTGGAGGGGGGATTGTGGCAGGAGATTGGGGGAGGAGAGGGGGAGAGGGGGAGAGGGGAAGAGCGGGGAAGAGAGAGAGGTGGGAAGAGAGAGATGGGAAGAGAGAGGTGAGAAGAGAGAGGTAGAAAGAGAGAGGCGGGAACAGAGAGATAGAAAGAGAGAGATAGAAAGAGAGAGATAGAAAGAGAGAGATAGAAAGAGAGAGGTGGGAAGAGAGAGATAGAAAGAGAGAGGTGGGAAGAGAGAGATAGAAAGAGAGAGGTGGGAAGAGAGAGAGAGGAAATGGGGGGGAGTGTAGCAGGGGGTAAGGAGTATCCCGGAGCACAAAGCCACAGTGGGTTATGCATAGATATGTATTTACGGTCCTCATCTCCAACCTCAGGGAGTGCATACCACCAGCGCATACCTGGAGTAGATATCTTGGGAAGTTGACTCCACCATACCTACATTATCCAAGCTGTCGGGATCCTCTTGGAGTTGATCATTCCTGTCTTTTCCGTTGTCAATACTCGTCTTCCCGATATTGCCTTTGAAATGGAGACCCCGCTGCTTCGAAACCAGGATATCCACTACTTCCACCGAAGCTGGAAGTTCCAGAGCGTAGCCCCATAGACGCGACTATCGACCCTATGCTCCGTATCACAGGCCTCCTTGAGCCTATTAGGCTATACGCGAGGCTTCAAACGCTGGGCCGGATTGCAAATTTGCTCGGCAGTTTTTCGTTTTCTCGTAGTCAGTTGATATGATACAGAAAGTGAAATCCTACAACCCCATCGCCAGCGGAACAATTTCTCGATCTCACCGTCTGCTTCCTGCGATAAAAGCGTCCCAGTCTTGCGTTGACGCAGAGAGTGAATACTTAGCCTCGTACCCAGCAAGGAGAGTGGATCGGGTCTATTATTGTTCGGTGATAGCGTTCGAGAATTCTGATTTTGAAACCCGAAGGCGGCGAACAAGAAAAGAGAAATCGGGGTCAACAAAATAGTAGGCGCATTTACAGATATCCGTCCTCGGATACAAATAGCAAAGCTTTTCCAGGCAACCGTTAGAACCGTTTCCCTTTATTCCGCATCGTGATTTCAGAGTCAATTGTTGCGGATCAGGGCGTCCACGCGTTTTGCATGAGAATGGTCGCGATTCTTTTTGTACAAACATCACAGAGTGTCGTATATCCACTCCCGGAATGTTCTGTATCTTGCGCATGCTCTTTGTCGCACGACTCAAAGTCATGTTCTCCATTCCCAGCGACGATGTCCTGCGAATCCTGTCTGAATTTCAGAAGCAGCGCTCTACGTTCTATTGGTTGTCCCTGACGCTGCCTTGCGATCTCGCACAGATTTTATTGGGGTTCTTTGAGAATGTTACAGGTGAAAGCTCACGTCCATTCCGCCTTTGCCGCCATATCTTTTTTTCTAGATTTACTTGCGCTGTAGCTTGGGGAGGGGCTTAAGAGCGTCGATGGAAGCTTGCTCATCTGGAGTGATGGTACTGCGGCTTTTGACTTTGGTCAGTAGCCGTTGCACGTTGCTGTCCAACAAATTGGCTCGACACAAATCGGTCAAGACTAGTAATGAAGACCCATCGTAGTGACGTCTGATGCCCACATACTGCCGGATTTGGACGGAGTTTTGTACTTTTGGATTCGCCCCATAATCAAGTAGAAGCTGAAGTAGCTCAACCCAGAGATCCCTGCTCGCAGACCGTTCCAAACCATCATTACAGGCGCGAGCAACTGCAAACTGCCAAAGAGTCTTTCCTTCAAAGATCTGGTGCAGGCGTGCACCCTTGTCAAGCAGATACCGTACGATACTGGTATGCGGCACTCTGATTCCAATGAGATTCCATGTGCTGTCTATGGCGTAGCAGGCCAAGGGTCTCCCACGCGAATCTGCCAGGGCTGTCGGATTCACTTCGATTTGGTCTTGACATATTCTATAAGCCCATAATAGGCTGCAAAGGCTAGAAAGTTACTGTGCCATCTCTTAGGCCATTTGGGGGATGGGACCTGGTTTCCGGCAGAGTAGTCATAGTCGGTAAGAGGTATGAACCATGGTTCCGAATTCTTGGAAGAGTACTCTGGTGGAGTACTCGGTCATGGTAGCGTGCATCTTGTCAAGTAATGCCACTAATACCCCCGAAGAGTCCTCTCTCACCATAAGTCCATAGTGCATAATTTTTATGATCGGATTTTCTCTTGTTATGCAGGGGGAGAGAAAATATGATTCGGGATGACTATGAAGCAACCACGATCTGTTACACAGGTTGAGAAGACACAAATGTGAGCTTATCAAGTATATGTACGGATCTGGTGTGGATGTGCGATCAGCGTCCAATACCTGCCACGAGCTTGGTAGGTCTAGGAACTCCCGCACGCTAAGATGGAGGAATTTGACAGTTCTCCTCATGACAGCTCCTATGGGAAGTTCATCATGAAGCCGCTGGCCGGAGCCAATCTTGGACTTAGTCTCGCTTTCTTCAGACCCCGTGTACTCTGCCTGAGTAGAGCCTGCGTCTTGCAGCGAAGGCGGAATCCAGTCGAAGGCGACATCTGTGCCCTCGTTCGATTCTTGATCATGAGTGGGAGCCTCGGAGATATCCAAGAGCGCGCCGCAACGGCTTCTGAGTCGTTTCTCCATAAAACGGCATTTGGGCAATAACTTGGTGTCATCTCGCACTCGTATATTCTGCGCAATGGCTGAGGTCGGACCATCGCTTGCGAATGCTAGCTCGAGCAATGTTAGAGGTCTTCGAGCACATTTAATGATGCGCAAAAGATCAGCGGCCTGCCATCGGTAGCGCGGTTCCACATTGCGAAGGGTTGCTAGATAGAGTCCCTGAAGGTCGGCGGGCGTCTCATCGAGCCTTGCCTTCAACTCGAAGATATCATCGCCATTGTCCAACCCTGCCTCGAGAGATTTGACGGTGATGGTCACCCAAAGGAATACGCCCGACGACTTCCGAACGACTTCCCTAATGATGTCGATAGGCCCGAATTGGTTGCCGGGACCTGAAGTCAAGCGGTCTCGATCTTCGTGTAGGTCCAACTTTGAGGTGACATAGTGTCTGATATCATGAGCGGTCAAGTCTTGGAGGCGGAGTCCTGGATGGCTCTTGAAGCAGCGATCGAATACCGTCAGGGGACGACTTGCGAGACACGCCTTGAATCGCAATTGTGGTTGGCCTGATGACGATAAGACTATTGAGGATGTCGGCAATTTCCGCGTGGTCACCATTGTACTCGTCGAAGCCATCTATGAACAGGCAGACATCTCCTCTGGCCTGTGCGTCATGATTATGGGCCACTTTCCGCAGTGCGCTTCGCAAGTCGCTGATTGACCAGCTCAGAGTCTTCTTCCATGTATTGGAAGGATCCAGCATTTCCTTCCATAGGCCCGGGAATGCGATGGAGATTAGAGCAGGAAACTTGCCGAGGACCTGTGATAGGATTGACATGAGCAGACCCATTAGGGACCTTTTAAGAGTCGACCCTTTAGCAGAGAAGAAAAAGCCAGCCACACAAAGATTGCGGGTCTCTCCTAACGAACGAGCTTCAGAGGGCTTCGATGATTTTAGCGGTGCTCCTCGAATTTGGCGGTTTGCGAGGTATGATAGGGTTCGGCCCTCGTTGAACAGATACTTCATGAGCGTAGATTTGCCGGAGCCTGCCTTTCCCTGGATCCAAAAGACGCCTCCGGGAGTTTGAAGCCACTCCACGAAACCTGGGCCAGGTTCTGCCCACATCCATTGGAATGTCTGCTTGTATGCCTCTGGGATCTCTTGGTGACGTCTGTCTGTGTAACCTTGCCGAAGGCTACCCAGGATCTCTACAAAAGATTAAAAAGCTTCACATGGTAAGGTCTATGGGACGTACCTCTTTCGAGATTTTGATCTCTGTTGGAGACTAACGACCATGAGTTAGAACATCTGGTCTGCGACATAACGAAGTGTCGCAACAATGCATTCGTAACAAGACTGCACGTTATGGAGCTCTTCATGTACCGGAAGCAAGTCACGTATAGATGTACAAGGGAGACCAGGGACTGAAGATCGTGGATGAAGTCTGGTTGGGGATTTAATCTACTCACGCGAGTTTGGAGCTATTGCGACGATACCCATGATGTGACCAGCTGTTCTTGTATAGCCGACATCTTCAAGTTTGGAGAATTTGCACATATTTGTATGATTGGCAGGAATGCTCTCCTTCCTGATGTCGAATCCGTCAAGGCATGCTGTTCGCTCCGGGACAATCTGTTCCTCGTTTAGCCAGGACTTTGGATACTCAGAAGAGATCTGATGGGGCTAAAACTAACCTCATTCCCAGCCGTAGGGTAAGCTTCGTAGAGACAGACCAGGCGGAACCCCTTACTGAAAGTCTCGAAATCTGTCCGTTGCTTTTCTAAGATATCGCTTCCTTCCTTGAGAGTCCTCAACAGCTTGTCGCCGGATCCTTTGATGCCAAGATTGGCTATGCGTGCAGCGATGACGCCAAGTCTAGCTTTATCGCTTCCTCTATGTGGTGTACCCATGAAAACCACACCTATCGTGCATGAGTGTAACTTTGCTAGTTCTGGAAACCGACTACCGTAATTATATCCTCCGGACGTATTCAAAGCCTGAGTGAAACACTCACCATTAACAGGTACCTCACTTAGACGCCAGGTCGAACGAAATAACTTACTTCCTTTATCACCAGTCCTCCAAGGCTGTGTCCCACGAAGATTAGAGGTCTTGATGCCTGTTTGGCAGGTTACTCGTCAATCTTGTCTCGGGGATCAGAAGGATAGTATACCTGGTCGTCTGCTTTCCTAATTCTCTCTAGATCCCCAAGAAGATCTTGTGCATGTCCAAACAGACTGTTACTACTTGCAAGGGTGCGCCAAGTGTCGACCGATGCATCGTAATCCCAACTCAACAGCCTTACATTGGGAACTTGCTGTGCCAACAGATCTTGTGGCCAGCACACCAGACCTTTGGTCCACGTTCCCACGGCATCGCCACATAACCCGTGGACGAAAACGACATCAGCCACGATCGGAGCTGTTCCTTCACTGAACACAATCATCCTGACGTTCTAGGCCGGAGCGAAGCCGGCGTTCAAAGTGTGTTTCTGCGATGGCAGCCACAAAGCAGCGTAATTTGAGATAATGGATAAAATTTCAGTGGAAGAGGCAACAACAAGAACCTGATACCGACAAAGTCTTTTGAACGTCCTAGCCTAAAACATTTGTTGGCCTTGTTTGCCTGTATCTCATGGGTAGCAGGGTCAAGGGCCAGATGCAAGCTTCCGAGCTCGTTTTTCTTGCACCTAGGCATCATGTTTGTTGTTTGCCACCAAGTCCTCAAATCTGTGACTTGTGCCCTTCTATATGCCTCAAAACTCGGAATCTCGCCTTTCGCCATACACATTGCCTTGGTACTCAGCTGTCTGTCAGCATAGCAAACCTCATGATGCACGTATCCTCCATCTTTCTCAAATCCCCTCAAGTGACGGTGCTGCACAGGTGTAAGATGCATAGTATGTAGCGTAATTGACTCTCAGAATTTGCCTGCATGATATCGTTCTTCGTCCCAGAGTCATGGGAACGAACCTTCCCGCCCACGCACCACCCCGCTTAAGCTAACATTCCTTCTCCAGCGGCTTCATCCCCATCTTGAAAACCGGGCTCTGCTTGATCTTGTCCCAATCATGCACCATCAGGCTATTCTCCCCCGAAGAGATAACGGCCGCTCTGCCTCGCTCCTGCATCTCCATCTCGTATGCCGTCAAAGATTCTTGCAGCGGTTTGCCCTCCTTGCAGTGGGAGTCGAGTGCAGCGCAGAGATTTTTGGCGTCGTGGATGGCGTTGTTGAGGCCTTGGCCACGGTCTTGATTTCATAGCAGATTAGTCTCAGCTAATTGCGCATTGATAGCTTCTCGAACCTGGTGGGAATTAAGCACCAGGGTAGATGAAGCTTACGGTAAGTCATTGGATGCGCCGCATCCCCCGCCAGCGTCACCCGCCCATTGCGATTATCCCACGGTTCAGTCCGCCACTCCGCTAGGCGATCGCACCAAAAAGTGATACTCGGATCCGAGGCAACGGCCAAGTATGCCGAGCGAAATGGTTCCGCGATCTTCTCAGCCCAGTAGACCCACTCTAGTCTGATGGCCTCAATTCTAACGGGCATTTCGTGGCCAGCAACATTGGTCTTCCAGGTTAGGTTCAACATCCACCTCCAGGTTTCAGGCTTGGAAGCATCCGGGACGTCATGAACTGACGAATACCATCAGTAACAGCAGTTCGAGTTCAGAGGACTTGGAATACGGATCACATACGAGAAACAAACGTGCAGATTCCCTCGGGATGATAGCTCACAGAGTAGAGATCATTGACGCCTCGAACCTTGCGCGATATCTCCGCAGGCAGGCTTGCGACCGTCCCGATACCCAGCGGTAGTGTCTGTAGAGCTGCGTTTTCTGGACCAAGTAGGTATTCTCGGACTTTGGAGTTTGCTCCTTCCGCGCCGACGATGAGACTGCCTGTCACGGCGGTGCCGTTTTCGAAGTGTGCGGTCACTGAAGATGACGCGTCCGGGCAGGAAACGCTGCTGAGGCGTTTACCATACTTTAAGCACCATGCATTGAATCAGCCGCATGACATAGTAAGATGACGGGTGGGGACCAATACTTGGATATCAACATCTGTCGCAATCAGCTTCCTGAACTTTGACCTCGCAAGCCTCAGAACATTGGGCGACGGCAGTTCCATCAACAGCTCCCCAGTCTTCCCATTAAACATCGGAAACACATCACGGTCACTGGGACCACGAATCGGATCGACCGTTGCGGTATTGAGTCTTTCGGCAATGTCTTTTGGCAGGCATTCTTCGAGTGGAGCCTGGGCATGGTAGATGCCAAAGTTCCAATCGCGGGGGCGCTCGTTCAGGTAGGCCTCGCGCTCGAAGACGGTGCAGGGGATGTTGAGCTAGGAGAGCGTGGGATGAGATGGGGGGTACTGTCAATAGGAAAGAAGGAGGGAGGACTTACCACTTTACATCTTTGGGCGATAAGAAGTCCAACAGAGCCTAAGGCCAAGGCACCGAATTGAGATGAATGTACGTTAGGATCTTCAAGTAGAGTATCACTCACCAGCCCCGATGACCAGAACATGGAACTCCTTGCTGCTGTGGACACCATTCATCTTGACTTCCTCTGGTAGAGTGATGTTTGGAGTAATTCATGGCGGACAATCTCATGATATATAGTGTCAAGACGACAAGGCATAAGGCGACGATGAGAGCGGTCCAATAGGAAAAGCAGAGCGAAGCGGAGGAATTGAGACACGCACTGGTGATTGACTAGAACGGTAGCGACTCCAATCAAGCAGATATAAAGGGTTCTAGTCAACAGCCACATGGTCTGGGTCTTCCGTGGGACGCCTGACGGATAGCTACATGCATTAGAGGCTTGGCGATGGACCAAATCCTATCTGAAGGCCAAGGCAATCGGTACATATTGACACCGATTGAGAAGGCCGGGGAACCCCACGGCTTTGGACTGTCGTCAAGTCACCGAGTCCGGACGGCAAAGGAGCAATAATTCGACGTGAAGAAGCAACGCTCTGGAATGAACAGCTGCAGAACGGCACTGGACTCACGACCGTGCTAGCCTCTCCTCTTGTTCTCCTTCTGCCTCTGCTCCTTCTTCGCTTCCCTCACTCTCCTCTTCACCGCTCTATTCCTCTCCCCTCTCTTCTCCCAGAACTCCTTGGCGAATGCACTCTCCTCAGTTTTATCATCTTTCCCCTCGCCAGTCCCATTCCTTGTGACATTTCTTCCGTCCTCGTCTCTCCCAATTCCCATAGTCTCCTGTTCCCCCAAAGTGGGTAGACCTCCGTCACTAACGTCCCCAGCCTCAAGACTCTCGCTCCTCCTGTTACCCCAGAAGCTCTTCCCTGGCATTGCCGTATCCGGCGTTGGTGCCGCGCTCCTCTGTCGCCTGTTCCTAATGTCAATCTGTGTTGCCGGTGTACGTGGAGCTAAATGGCCAGTCATAGCGCCTGGGTTGTCGTCGTTGAAGAAGGAGAAGGAGGTTGAAACTTCGAGGTTGGGCTTTTTCGAGCTGGAGGAGGGAGTGGACGTTGGTGGTGGAGGGCGCTTGAACAGAGTTTCGAGAGGATGGGGTTGCGGTTGGTGTACGGGTGGTGGGATGGGTGGGGAGGAGGTCGTCAGGCGGGGTACTGGGGGCGGGGTCGCGGAGGAGCGGGTTATTGAGAGACGATCTAGTCGAGGGGAGGTAGATGAGGTGGAAGAAGACGACGATGACGAGCCGCTGGAGGACGTCTCGTCATCCTCGGGAGGTGGTTCCGGCTTTGAAAGTGCGATGGCGGGAGTCGGTACCTTGACTTTCTCAGCATCCTTCGATCGGTCTACGTGAGGCTTCTTGACACTCTTAGGTTCAGCATCAACCACTTCTCCAGTCCAGTCCACCCAGCCTTTGCCATCTATATATTCGGTCGTGCCATTTGCCTCGCCAGTGACTGTGCTATCGCGTATGAAGGCTGGCTGCTTGGTGGTGTTCGCAAATTCATGGACCACGACCTCGCGATCTGCCTTGCCCTTCCTGTGTTTCTTCCCCTTTTCCTTCCTCGACGAGCCATCTGCTACCAGTGCAGCGTTGGGAGGTACCTTCGTTTTGAACAGCAACTCCGGCTCATTCGTATAGGCTGACTTGGTCTTCGCTTTCTTCTCCTTCTTCGCTTTCTTGTCTTTCTTCTCCCTCTCCTCCACTTCCGTCCACCCCCTCTTCACCTTCCGCTCCTTAGGCAGCTCCACACCTAGCAAAAGCCCGTCCTCATCCTTGCTTCTCGAATTCCGCGCTTTCTTCCTCTCCGTGCGCCCCAGTTCCTCTTCTTCTTCCGTCTCCTCAAGTCTCCGCTTGGGTTTCTCAGGTCGTGCTTCTGCGACCTTCATCTTCGAGCCCTTCAGTATAGATCCATTCAGCTTCTTAGTGATCTTCTCAGCGTCCATCGTGGGTAAAGTAATGTAGCCGTAGCTGCGCTCGGGAAAGGTTTGGATCGAGTGATACGATATGGAGGTTGCGTTCTGTAGGACAGGTGGGGGAAGGACAACGGGGACGAGGGCGGGGTTGAATGGAGAGATGTGTAGCCGCCGCGTTTGAGGGGGTGTGGTGTGTAGGGCTTCATGCATCGAGGGAGGGCGGGTCACGGACCAGAGGAAGGAATAGGATCAATGCATCTGCACGTCAGAGTGACGGAGTAGTAACGAATCGTGCCTTGATGGAAAAATTCAGCAATCTGAAACAGTCGTGCGGAGGAGGTAAAGTATTGAAGTCGCATGTTGAGAGTTTCAAGAGGCTCTTCTCTAGCGCCAACGCTAGCCCCCTTCCGTACTCTCCGCAAAGCAAATCCCATCCCATCATATTACCACACCATCACCTTTCTCTCGCACCTCACCACCCCAGAAATGCCCCCATCCCCCACCCTAGCCCGCCTCTCAACCTACCTCCCCCTTCATCCTTCCACCCTCCGTCCTCCTACACTCTGCATCCGATGCCAACTCCGCTTCAGCACCCTCCCTCCCCAGCTCGCCCGACGCACCTTAAAACAACGCCTATGGCAGGATCCGGAGTCTCCCAAAGCAGAGCCTTCGCCGCCTCCCAACCCCGATCCGAAAGCAGATCTGAGACAGGGGGAGTACAAGCCAGCACTCACATCCGACAATCTCCCCTCCATCGGCGGAAACCCCGGCGCAGAATGGGAGCGAGACCATATCTGGGAGGGGTCAGTCTCACTCACTCATCCCAGCCTCCAAACCATCAGTGCAAAAAGAACCATCGCTGATGCCCTTACATATCTAGGTTCATGGCAACAACAAAACTCCAATCGCGACAAGATATCTCAGCCGCGATCCACAGAGCTTTGATTGAAGTATTCACGCTCCGAGAAGCGGGCCTTGAGCTGTTGGTGCAGAATGCAGTGGGTGACGAGCGGGGGCTTGGGGCTATGAGCGGGGCGAGGATTGTGCAGGTGGGTAATGAGACGGTGCGGGTTGAGTATGCGAGGGAGGAGCTACGGGAAGAGGTCATTGCTGCGTTGACGACTGCGCCGGAGGCGTCAGAAGAGGAGGGCGGCGATGTGGAGATCGTCGAGTCGGCGAGCGATGCGGAAGCGCAAACACAAGAGCCAGTAAAAACAGAGGAAATCCAAGACGAAGACGTCTTCGAGCCGGAAGAGCAAGCGTCTACAGCTGCTGTCCACGAGCAGTCGCCTACGAAGCAAAGCACAGCCTGGCTCGCCTTCTCCGACGCCGTCCCCGTTGAACAATGGATCAACACCACCTTCCCCTCTCCCCCTCTCAAATTCGCCGTAAGCAACCCCTTCCTCATCCTTTCCCCCCAATATCCCCCCCTCCAACCAAAAAAACTCACACCTCACAGATACTCAAACGCCTAACCCAGCTCACCGGCCGCCTTATCCCCGACCCCGCCCTGCAGGACATCGACTCCGCACACACACTCCTCCGCCATCTAGTCGCAAAACCGAAGCCTCCGAAACTTGCAGAGCGGCTGACGCTGAAGGACCAGCTGGTGGAGCTTCCGAATGTGGTGTTAAGGGAGAGGAGATGGACGCCGATTGATAGGGAGAAGGAGGTGGGGAGATGGAAGGTCATTGTGAGAGAGTTAAAGGAGAGGGGGTTGCCGGTTACGGGACATTAGGAGGAGGAGACGGACACCGATTGACAAGGAGAAGGATGTGGTGCGGTGGAAGATCATAGTGAGAGAGTTGAAGGAGAGGGGGTTGTTGGTTACGGGTTATCAATAGAGACCTACATTGAATCATAGGGGGATGAGCGGCTAACACAAACAAAGACCAGCTCTTGGAGCTTCCGAATGTGCAGTTGAGAGAGAGGAGGTGGACTCCGATCGATAAGGAGAAGGATGTGGGGCGGTGGAAATTTATTCTCCGTGAATTAAAGCAAAGAGAGTTACCGATCACGGGTCATTAGTTGACCTACGATTGAATCATCAAGGACGATAGGTTGAAGGTGTCTCAACTACAGGACCCGTACAGGAGGTCCGTATAACAAGTATTAAGTACGAGGACAAAGACATGCACGTATTGTTATATAACTTATAGCTCAGACTCGAAACAAAATTATGGTAGATACCTCTTCGTCTTCGAAAGAGCGAGGAACGCTTCCCAATGAGAAAGCGCAGACAGTATGGTGCTTGTGTTCTATGCCGAATGTTTCGTTCTCCGTATAGTGCGAGGCCTGGAAGAGGGAGGGGGAGGGAGAGGGGGTTGTCGGTGGGGGGACATTAGGAGATCAGAGGGGATCATGGGTTGGAAGTGGTGTAAGTATAAGGTGGTATGGGATGGTGGCAGTGAGGTGGGGAGCGTCAATAAGTAGGATGTAGAAGTGGGAGGAGTTTGGGTTTGCAGATACTGTCGTATGAATATTGAGCCCAGACCTGGAAGAGGGTAATGGATGCTTTCCATGTTACGGAACACGAGAAAGGCATCTCGAAGGGAGAGCCTAGATGGTACGATGGTTGTATTTCATCCAAGAGAATTCATCCCAGGGTGCGAGGCCCAGAACAAGCAGACATCGGTACCTGCACAAGCCCAGCTTGACTGATCTCAGCGCCACGACTCGATCTTCTTTCATTGTCCCGGCCATCGCCAGACTCGAAGACCATCTCTGTTTACAAGAGCACCGAGCACCGGGGAAGAAGCCACTTCCCGCCCGCCATCGAACCAAGGCAAGGGAACTAAGGTAGTCTCAACTGGCGTGGTCTCCAGCAGTCAGGACGTTGCATCGCAGCTAGCCATCGGCTGCAGGACATCTTGCCGAACGCGGAATGGCTCCCAGGGAGTGACCCATGGCTATAGTAGCAGGCTGCACGACTAGCGCGTGGAAAGGATCAACAGAGCTTGCCATCTGCTTCACGCTATGTGTGGTTGAGAGGTCCGGGCCTGAACGATGGTGATGCCGTGTGAGCTAGGCTTTCAATCGTCGACGAACTTTAATGGGTTGATGCAGAGGGCACGGGCTCTGCAGCTATGAACGCTGTTTCGAAATCTGCAGGCTCTGAATAAGAATAGTGTCTGTGAAGATACGTAAGAATTCGCTTCATCCAATTGAGGATGGTCCTTCCCTACACGTGATTATGGCTTTTGTGCAAGCGGTTCCTGCCCGCCGGAATCTGAAATGTAGCCCAGTGTATATCGAACAGGCCCACGCTTTGCATACTCATATGCTGCTTTGAGATGCAAACGTTGGCAATGCTCGGTGAGTATCGTATCATCATGAATGTGCTGCAGCCATGGCGACGGCGACGCCGGCACCGCAAACGGCGCTGTCAGTGGTCCGCTCGAGGACAACCCTCTGTCGTTCCGGTCCCTCTGATTCAATCATCTGGTCTATGAGCTCTTGACAGCGGATCATATAAGCAGGGTATTTATTGATGATGCTGCCGTCACATCCAATGCTCAAATGGTCCAGCCCGTTGGATGCGATTTGAAACACCTTCTCCATGTCGTCAAGTAATGAGGCAAGAGCGTGTATTGCGACCGAGACGAATGCTGATGAACGCCGCACCACAGATCTAACGACTTGCTGTATGAAGTATGCATCGGACATTGTAAGAGGTGTTGCAGAAGGGTGGTGTTCCTGGAAGATCGTGCGGGAATACACCAACGCATGTGATGCATCGGTATCGATAGTTGCCAAGAGGCGGGGATCGAAAGTATAATGAGTTGACAACGAGACAGGCATGGCGCCGCCAAAAAGGCCCAGCCCTGTTGCCTCTACGAGAATAAGGCGAATAAGCTCGCTGAAATAAGGCCCAGCTGCGAGGTACTCCAATGGCTGGTAGTCGGGCATTATATGGTTCCTATTGAGAATTGTGTCCCAGCGAGTCTTCCGGAACGCCTCTTTACCGAACATGCCGAGCTCAGTGTTGACGAGCACATGGCTAATCTCACTAGCATTCGGCATTATCCTCGAACTGAATTTGCTTGGATGTAAGGAGTATATTGGTAAGTATATGGCTGCATTGAACCCAGTACCGAGGACCATAGCCAGACGTGTCGAAGGGTCGACGTATGCTCGAGACAGAAGAGTAGCAGAGGTGTCGTTTACAATGGCGTCAAGACGTATATTCAGGCCCTGCACCTATGTCAATTACCTTTTCCACTGAATTGACGGATGGCATACCGTTCGCTGACAGGCTTTCATGATGGTCTCGCCAAGATCAAGGCCTGTGACAGCCGCAGAACAGCGGAAGCCTTTCCCCATTCCCAAGACGTTGCCGCTGCGCAGGGAGGTTTGGCTTGAAGATTGTCAGCACCATTCTGTATGTTGAAATCATGGACTCACTCTATGGGAAACGCCCAAGCTATGCCCATACGCAGTGGCTGGCTCCGCATTTGCTCATATGCTACTGCATCCATCGCAACCATCTCCCAAACCCTCTCAGCTATCCAGTCGAAGAATGCAAGCCCCTCCAGTCCCCGGACCTCCCGAACCACGGGTGAGATCTGGCTGCGTCGTACTCTTAAAGACTCAGTGCCATGTTTGCGCCCATCCAGATCCACCAATGCCACCCTCAAGTTCGAGCCCCCGACTTCCAATGCCAGGTATGTTCCGCGCTCTTCTCCATTGGGTAGGACGTAGTTGTGGGATGGTAGCATGCATTGTGGGCTAGTAATGAGGTGCTCCTTGAACTCGGCCTGGAGCTTCTTGGAAAGGGATAATAGGGTTCCGATCTTCAGTTGGCTTTCAAACGACGCCTGGACTTCCTGGAGCAAGGCGTCCATGCCTCTTGCATGATCACCAACTAATTCATCAGACTTGTGAGCAAGAATGTCCAAATTCTGGGGCAAGGTAGTGACGGTAGCCATCTTTGCGGCGGAGTGTAGTAAAGAGGGCAGGAGCGCTTTGAGAATCTCAATCCATTGAGAGGAAAATGTCGTCCTAGACGACATACTTGTAGCTCAGAATCGGCCGGGTCTCGCCGCATGGGCGACTGTGGCTAGGGATATGTGCCTCCTGCTGTTGCGAACTTCTGGTAGCGAATGGTATGTGTTCATGTCCGATGATCCTCCACCTCCGTGCATTGGTGGGAACCAACGGCGATCGCCCCGTGCGCTTGCCATATGCACTGTTCAGAGTGGGGACGGCGGCAACGGAGGGCCGTTAGAGGTTGGATCTTGAGGTGACATTGAAGCATTGGTGAATTAGTCAAGGGCAGTACGCGTACTCCAAGTGGCAACAATCGGCGGGCCGGAGCAGCTGGCGTGGGAATCCCTCGTGACGAGCACTAGTGGCTGCCACGGGTGGCTGTAGGACGAGGACGAGCAGTGTATGGTGTCAAGCAGGAATCCTGCTTCACAGGTCTGGAACTTGCGATAGTCAGAAACCGTTGATGGTACGGGAGTCGAGGGGATGCTAGGCAAGATCTGCAATAGTTGGTCGATGGTCAAAACACAAGCGGAATCATCGAGGGGAGTCAAGTCACATGCTCTAAGAAGCGACAGCCGATCATAAAAGCATATGCATTATTGTCTTCAATCTCCCCTTGCTTCTTTCCGTCATTTTCAATAGTCGTTTATAGTAAGCATACTTCTGGGATATGCTTGTGTCTGGGTATAAAACTCCGATTCCCGTCCTTGTCACCGGTTTCAAGTGTAGCTGCACCCGCCAGCAGCCTTCGGGCCACTTATCCAGCCTTACAACTTCTCGTGCTGCACGCCCGTGGCAAGAGCTTCTGTAGGCGCAACCTCTTCGAACGTCTCGTCCGAAAACTCCAAGTCTTTCTCCAGAGGTACCGTATCCGGGACCTTGAAAAAGATCAGTGGGGCTGCGAGCACCAGAGACCCCAACAGAAGGCCCCATGATGAAGCAAATTCAGTCATGAACGGGGTTCCCAGTGCATCGATACGGTAAGTAACGGCTGAACCCGCCGACTGAATGCCTTTGTAGAATCCAGCAAAGTTGGCAAGCTTGCGACCATTGTTCGTCAATGCTCCCATGAACCTAAAGCACTGTTAGAGAGAAAGTCTATGGAGTATGGTCAAGAGAAGTGCGACTTACCAGTAGACGCATGTCTGCCAGGCGGCTGTGAAAGGTATTGTCAGCTTCAGATATACACATATGCCACGTAGGCTTACCATCATAGAACCCATAAAACATATAGAGAAACATCGGCCCAACATATCCTTTCGAAGTCCAATCTAGCTTGACGTAGGTCTTTGGGGATGTTTCTCCTCTTGTATATCCCGTCTGCCATTTATAGCCTCCGCCCCAGATCGCCAAGGTAATGGCGAAGAGTACTACCAAAGCTCCTTTGGCCCTGATGCTTCGTCGGATGTTCTTGCTGTCTAGAGCATAGCCGAATACGAACGCTCCGATCATCTGACTCAGCCAGTAGAGGACGCCATTCAAAGCTCGCGTACGGATATTGAACTTGGCCCCGTTCACACCGTTGAAATGGTAGCTGTAGAACCAGTTGCTCGCCAAGAACATAGGAAACAGGAAGACTACCCAGGGATCCGTAAGGAAGACCTCATAGAGCCCTATGATCTCGCTTTTCCACGATGGATGCTTCATGAGAACTACCTTTGAGCCATCACTACGTAAGACTTTCTGAGCGTCTACAAGTGTCCAGGCTAGAAGGAAGCCAATGAAGGTCAACACCATGAACCCTATATATGTGCCGTCATTGACACTGCCGGCGGTAGAGTGGATGTTCTCGCCGAGCGGGATTCTATCAGATCGTCAGCCAGTGAAGATTGCTGAGAACGCTGCGAATCCTACAAGCTCCCAAGGACGGCTCCCAGATTGAATATCATCCAGAACCAGGAGATGTAACGACCCTTGGAGTCTTCGGGCGGGTAAGACATCATGATCGCTCCTTGGGCAGTCCAAAGGAAGGCAGCGCAGATGCCGAGGACGGCGCCAGCAAAGAGGACGAACCCCTCATTCTGCGTATGATTGTAGCATAGGTAACTGGCAATGTATAGGAAGTATCCAAAACCTCCCAGGCTCAGTGTCAGCCTCAGCCCCATCCGGTTAGCAAAGGTCCCGGCGAAGAAGCCGAAGACACTGAATGTGGAGTAGAGGGCAGTGTTCGAGTTGTCTGCAGTCGACGCATTGAATTGCCCAGCTGCACCGAGTCCGTTCAGGGCGTTGAACATGCCCGGGCACATGAAGCAGGTGAAGGCGACCAGGCCGAGCTGGAAAGGAGGAGATGCATAGCAAGGGATCTTCAATGGGCCTATACGGCGTTCCTTGTACATCCATCCAGTCGGACGTTCGGCGAGGCCGCGTTCTTCAGTTCCGATCGTGGTGGCAGGCATCTCACGGACACCTTTCTCATTACCAAGGTCGGCCATATTGAAATAGATGAATTCCGAGTGCAGACACACAATGTGACGATAGGACCGAGTTAGATTGTGGCCACTGTGGCCGGACGAAGGTGCATTGAATACGGGGTGTTAATTTAGTAAGCCGGCAAGAGGGGGAGGACAAGATACGATCGGAAGCTGTGAAGAAGCCTCGGGAGTAGTCCCGACCGTTGAAAAATTGAGGGGCAGACGGTTACTTTGACATGCAAAGCTAAAGTACCGTTGCATTGAGTTTGAAGCTGTCTGATTGGTCAACTTCAGGGTGTTATCACGTGATTAACCTTGCCCTGCCTTATCAAAAGCGGTACTCAGCCTTCATCCCGATTACCACGGGATTTCAAGCGTCCAGATCGGATGCTCCTTATCGTGTTCCCCTTGTCTTTTTCGATAATTCCCACTATCAATTGGCGTGCTGCAGTTGTTCCAATGTCTCGTCGATGATCAGATTTTAGCAAAGACAGTAGGGACTACACCACTCATATCTACCAACGTGCTCTTGTTCCGCACCCATGCCTCCAATCCGCGCTTCCCGTTCTCAACACCAACACCACTCTGTTTCCATCCTCCAACGCTCATCTCCGCCGGACTCTCACCCCATGTGTTGACCCAGGTGATGCCTGCCTCAAGTCTGGCAATCACCTTATGTGCCATGTTGAGATCCCTGGTGAAGACTCCTGCTGCCAGTCCGAGCGGGGTGGCATTCGCTCTTTCGATGGCTTCGTCGACAGTCTTATAGGTCACGATGGTCATGACAGGCCCGAAAATCTCTTCCTGGACAATCTTCATCGAGTCGACGCAGTCGGTGAAGACTGTCGGCCTGACCCAGTAACCGTCTTCAAGACCTTCGATTGCTTCAGGCTTTTCGGAGCCGCCACAAAGAAGCTTTGCTTTGTCGATTTCAATGCCGTGCCTGATATAGCCGATCACCTTGTCGTAATGAGCCTTGGATACCAATGGGCCGAAGTTGGTATTCGGGTCCATTAGGTCTCCGGGTCGTATATAACTCATCTTATGCAGCAGCCTCGACTCAAAGCCCGCTTTCTGGTCCTCGTGTAGAAAGACTCGAGTACCATTTGTGCAGACCTGGCCGGTGCTGAAGAAATTTGCCATCATTGCACCATCAATTGCACTATCGATATCGGCGTCTGGCAGGACGATGACTGGACTTTTGCCGCCGAGCTCCATTGTCACGTACTTCATGCCTCCAGCTGCGCTACCGGCGACCCTTTTCCCCGTTGCGACCTGGCCAGTGAACGAGACTTTGGCGATTGCTGGATGTGCAGTGAGATATGCTCCAATGTCACCTCCTCCATGAACAACATTGAAGACACCAGGGGGCACTCCTGCCTCCGTATAGATCTCGGCAAGCGTTTGAGCATGCAGAGGCGTGAACTCGCTCGGCTTGTATACCATGGAATTTCCAGCAGCCAAGCATGGAGCAGATTTCCAAAGCGCACTGAACGAGAAGTGGACTTAGCTTGAGATTCCGCAGACTCGACATCGCTAGCGTACATTTGTATGGGATAATTCCATGCTCCAATGCCTGCGCATACACCCAGCGGCTCTTTTCTTGTATACACCCATGCGTCTTCCCTCAATTGTGCTGTCTCACCATTTAACCCTCCTCCACCGACCAGATTGGCGAAGAATTCCAGTACATCTGCTCCAGTGACAACGTCTACGATGCTTGTCTCCGAGAACGGCTTGCCCGTGTCTTGCGTCTCTAATTTTGCTATCTCATCGTTCATCTCACGCAGAAGGTGGACAGCTTTGAGCAGTATCCGGGCACGAGCGATAGCCGGGGTTAAGGACCATGGCCGGAAAGCTCTCTGCGCGGATCTGATGGCGGCGTCAACATCGGACTCGGATGCAACGAATACATCTGCGAGAGGCTGCGCAGTGGAAGGGTCGATGGATCTGAAGGTCCGGCCTGACGAAGCCACCTGCACCTGACCATCATAGTAGAGATGCCGCGGTGGGTGGAAAGAGTCCGCCATGTCAATTGGGTCGTTGCAAGCAGACTGCTCAGCGCCGCAGCCTGTGAGCAGGACAGATCCAGCTTGACTCAGCTGCGTCACTGCCGTCCAGATGTTCAAGAATATGAGTGTGCATGGCGATGAGAGCCAGCGAAAGGGTACTTATTCGGCTCTTCAGTAGCGGGTGACGAAGAGGAAGGTGCAGCCGAGAGTGCCAAGCCCCGGTTGTCGGCGGACTTGAAATGTTGCACAGGCACGTGAGGGATGAGATGATGCCTTGTGGGATTTCTTCGTGCGTGCGGTAATATCTCCACTTCTCCATCTTCTCCGTCTTTTCCACTTGTATATAAGTGCGCCTCATACTCTTTGCTCGCATTTATCGTCGTGTATATATGCCTTGGCCGCACATTTCCTACTGCGCGGCTTTCATCTAATCACGTCCTTTGATAGAATTCTCTCTCTTACATTCCTCTTCGGATTTTTGCAGCAGTCCTGAGCTTGGGTAGCATATTTCCTTTTGAAAAAGCTGTCTACTTTCTATCTTAAATATGACTACCACAGAGCTTTCTTCCTCCGATGTCGATTCGTTTGACTATCTCGTCGTAGGTGGCGGAACAGCAGGCTGTGTCATAGCAAGTCGACTGTCAGAGTACCTACCACAAAAGCGCGTCCTCCTGATCGAAGCTGGTCCTAGTGATTATCTCAATGACAGAGTCTTGAACCTTAAGGAATGGCTGAACCTGCTTGGTGGAGAGCTAGATTATGACTACGGCACGACTGAACAGCCAAATGGTTAGAAATGAAGAAATATATGTTATAAACAATCACAGCTTTGTTGATTCGCGTCTACTATATAGGAAACTCACACATCCGGCACTCGCGAGCCAAGGTCCTTGGCGGGTGCTCTTCCCACAATACTTTGATCTCATTTCGTCCCTTTGAGTACGACTGTAACGTCTGGGAATCTCTTGGCTGCAAGAATTGGTCTTTCGAACTTTTCACTCGTCTGTTGGACAACCTTCGCAACACCGTCCAGCCTGTGCACTCCCGGCATCGTAACCAGCTCTGCAAAGATTGGGTCCAGTCCTGTTCCACAGCCCTCGACATCCCCATCATCAAAGATTTCAACGCCACCATCCGCTCTGAGGGTGCTCTACAGCAAGGCGTCGGCTTCTTCTCCGTCTCATACAACCCGGACACTGGCCACAGGAGCAGCTCAAGCGTAGCATATATCCATCCCATCCTTCGCGGAGACGAGTCACGACCGAATCTCACCATCTTGACAGACGGGTGGGTCAGCCGCGTTAATGTCACGGACTCGACAGTCACCGGCATCGATATAACCCTTCAATCAGGTAAAGATCTCTCCCTCCACGCCCGCCAAGAGACGATCCTCTGCGCTGGCGCAGTCGACACGCCTCGCTTGCTTCTCCTTTCCGGCATCGGTCCCGCGCAGCAACTCCAACCGCTGGGCATCCCCCTCGTACACCACATCCCCGGCATCGGCGCCAACCTCCTCGACCACCCCGAAACAATCATAATGTGGGAACTCAACACGCCCGTCCCCCCAAATCAAACAACCATGGACTCCGACGCCGGCCTCTTCCTCCGCCGCCCCACCGCCAACCCCGACGAACCCGCCGACATCATGATGCACTGCTATCAAATCCCCTTCTGCCTCAACACCCAACGCCTCGGCTACGACAAGCCCATCGACGCCTTCTGCATGACGCCCAACATCCCGCGCCCCCGCTCCAAGGGGCGCCTCTACCTCACGAGCAGCGACCCATCCGTCAAGCCCGCTCTGGACTTCCAATACTTCACCGACCCCGAAGGCTACGACGCCGCCACCCTCGTCGCTGGCCTGCGCGCCGCCCGCGAAGTCGCAAAGCAGCCGCCCTTCGCCGCCTGGCTCAAACGCGAAGTCGCCCCGGGCCCAGCCCTGCAGACCGACGCCGAGCTGAGCGCGTACGGCCGCAGCGTGGCGCATACGGTGTACCACCCCGCGGGGACGACGAAAATGGGCGATGTAGAGAGGGATGCGATGGCGGTGGTGGATAGCGAGCTGAGGATCAGGGGGCTGAAGGGGGTGAGGATCGCGGATGCGGGCGTGTTCCCGGAGATGGTGACGGTGAATCCGATGTTGACTGTGCTCGCGATTGGGGAGCGGGCGGCGGAGATGGTGGCGGAGGAGGCGGGGTGGAGGGGGCCGTTGGGGAGGGGGGAGGCGGAGAGGGAGAGGGAGAGGAGTCGGCTGTAGATGGGGAGGGAGGGGAGGGTGTATATAGGCTCTGAAAATTGTTTTGGGAATACTGACACGATTGGGCGAGGACCTGACGTTTGGTTTTTCCAGATTCTATGCATTGACGAGTTGCTGAATTGGCGTATCGCTCTCATTGGACGCTGATACATTCTCGCTGATCTTCGTTCGATTCGATAACATAAAGGGGAAGAGCAGACTCATGAAACGTATGAGCAACCATGCCTTGAAGTCGAACATCCCATGTTTAGAGATCAGATTGCAGATGTCTAGACTATATCTTCTAACGACATGGTGTTGAAAACGCACCACTTGTGGGCCTCGATGAATGTCTCTTTTTTTCGCGAGTTTCCAAATTCCTCGAGCCCCTGGACTATGAGCCTAAGTCTTCGAGCTTTAGGTAATCGTAGGTTGAGCTACGAAGGTGGATAATGCATCGAGTTGTTGAGTATCTATCCAGCAGATCTATCCTTCGCAAATAATCCGCAGTTCCATCAACTTTTTCCTTATAGCCATAGATCATTTCCCCTATCCATCATCACAGCCATGAAACTCATACACACCCTCCCCAAACATCAGGAGGTGCCCATCATCCGCACTAATGACCATTAGCCCCATTGCTCGCCTCACCCCTCACCTTCCTCCTCGCCCGCACCGCCTCCGCAAGCTGCTCCAGCACCTCCACAGTCATCTCCCAGCCAATACACGCGTCCGTGATGCTGACGCCCTTCTGGAGGTGCTCGGGGCCTTCGGGCGGGACCTTCTGGCTGCCCTCGCGGATGTTGGACTCGATCATGACGCCGACGATGCCGGTCTCGCCGGCGCGGAGCTGGTCGCCGATGACGAGGGCGACTTTCGGTTGGTTGCGGTGGTCTTTGTTGGAGTTGCCTGGGGGGCGCGTTAGGGATTGGGTGCTTGGGGGGGGTTTATTTTTGGAGTGAGGGTATTTGGGTTTGTAAAGGGTGGGTGAAGGGGGGGGGGGGGGGACATACCGTGCGAGCAATCGATCATCATGACCTCCTTCTGGCCTTTCTTCCTTAGCGCCTCCCTCGTGGCCTTGACGCTCTCCCTGTCGAAGTTCGTGCCCTTGCTCCCGCCCCGCAGTATTACGAAGCCGTGCTCGTTGCCGCTTGTGCGCGTAATGGCCGCCAGGCCCTGTTTCGTGACGCCCATGAAATGGTGTTTCGCCGCCGCTGCGCCCACTCCGTCGATAGCCACGCTCAAGCTGCCATCCGTGCCGTTCTTGAAGCCGACGGGGAAGGACAGGCCGCTGGCCAATTCACGATGCAGCTGGCTCTCGGTCGTGCGTGCGCCAATGGCACCCAGGGAGATGGTGTCTGCGAGGAACTGCGGCGAGATGGTGTCGAGCATTTCGCTTGCGATGGGCATGCCGGAGCCGGTGAGGTCGCAGTAGAGCTGACGGGAGACGCGCAGGCCTTTGTTGATCTTGAACGTTTCGTTGATTTCCGGGTCGTTGATCAGCCCTTTCCAGCCGACGGTTGTGCGGGGTTTCTCGAGGTAGGCGCGCATTATGATGAATATGTCGTCTGATAGGCGGGCTGCCAGCTCGCAAAGGCGGCCGCAGTATTCGATGGCCATGGCTGGGTCGTGGATGGAGCACGGGCCGACCATGACCAGGAGGCGATCATCCTGTTGGGTGATTATCTGTACGGCGGAGCGCCGGCCGTGGGCGACGACTTCTTCGGTTTTGGCGGACTAGAAGGCGTTGATGAGTTGAATGCAATATATGAGGGCATGTGGGCCGTACAGCAGGGATTTCGGATTGAAGAAGGGCAGGCGGGATGAGAGGATCTTGGCCGAGGACTGCAGGAGCGATGGTAAGCGCTATGTCGCGTAGAGACCTCGCCTTTCTCACCTCGTCTGTTCTCGTTCCCGTCCAGATCCATTGAGGCTATAGGCATGATGAAAGGAACTTGGTGAGTGTGACTCGATTTGCGCTAGAGGCACAAAATGGAGCTCTGATGGGATCAAAGGTCTCTTGAATAGAAGAATTGACCGCGTCTCTGACCAAACGAGCCTTAAATCCTTTCGATATGTACAGTAATGTAGAGGAACAAAGCTGACCGAGAGCGGTGGTATTCCGTGACTCAACCCTATCCTGAAGAGTATCTGACTAAGAGTTTGTGCGAGTCTTGGCAGTATGCACAAGAAGCTGGCAAGTATTCACAATGTGAAAATGACAAACAGGGTCTTACGACGGCAAACTTCCATTATGGATTTCTTTTCTTAGCTGAAGCCGCTAGAAAGTCTTGGCGGATCATGTGCGAAATCTTGGCCAGCTGCTTGGCATACCAGATTGCGCCATGTGGCACTGGTTAGTCCCTTCTGGAACTGTAATCCGTCATCTCGTGTTTCAGATGCTGCACAATCTGGGCCTCGAAACCTGCGAGTGGCGAAGAGAAGAAAGAGGCTTGAGCCTTGTTATGCCGCCGCCGTTTAGCAAATCGGCCGCTATTCAGGCTCTCTTCTTCATGCGAAATGATCCAGATTTCCTCTCCGATCTTCACCATTGCTTGAAGTAGCATCTCTTGATACATTCGAGACATCGCCATTCTTCCTTTAACTTTCCAATCGTACCGTGGTTCGCTCCTGTCAGAACCACTAAACAGGAAAGAAAATACCTTGTGCGAATCTTTGGCTTCTACCCCCTCTATAAATCCTCCAGCCTTCCCGAGTTCTCCCCAGCTTCTTCTACAATCAGTGTTATAGCATTATACAACTCTCGCCAACATGGCCATGAACAAGAAACGCTCCATCGACGAGGTGGACGACGAGCCTCAGTGCTCGTCCCACGGCGCCAAATCCCTCAGGCTCGATCTGCCTCATCAGACGCCCATCACTCATCCATTACTCCAACCGCGCATTCTGCCATTCCGTGCCTCACCAACGAGCAAGCATACTCTCTCCTTCGCTCACTGCGCTCGCTACAGACCAGCCACTCTCATCTCCGCAAGCGGCGCCTTAACCCCCGATGAATCCTCTGATGATGAAGAGAGCAAGCCGCGAGGCTTCTTCCTGCTTAAGCCTGCAGAACTCAACCTCCACACTCCACCCCAAACAAAGTCGTCCACGAAACCGAACTTCAATGCCTTTTCCACCATGCGGGAGACCTCAGATATCGACATCGACATGGTCGATTCTCCCGCGCCCCCCTCGCTCTCCTGGGCATCATCGCCATGCTCTCCACACTCACATCACCCAAAACATGCATACTTCCAAGCATCAACGTCGCCATCACTATCCTTCTCTCACACGACATCATTTACACAACCACTACTCGCGAGAAACTCCCAGTTCAAGCTCCAACCCCCGCCGCGCCGCGACCAGATCATCGGCGGACGCATCCCAACGCCCACCTACGGACACTTCAGCCTCGTCTCGGACGACGAGATCTCGCCAAGGACGCGGCAGAAAGGGTCGTCGTTCCTCCGCAGGGCAGCGTGCCCAGAACGTCCCATCACTCCCATCAGCGAGGACGAGTTCGAATCGACATCTGGGATTCTCGGCAAGCTCAATATTGAGAGCCCGACTATAGCGAAAAACCAACATCTCGGGTCGCCCGCAAGGGCTAGGCGTGGGGGTACCTACGAAAGATAGACTGGGATGGCAGGATGCGGTGACGAGCAGATATCATGTCTAAGACGACCACGGCTTCTATGCCTTACGAAAACATTGCATTATTATGTTTGAGCGCTTGAACAACGGGAGATACCCATTTTGCAGCGATAGCAAGCCTTACTTTTTGCATTCCAAGTTCTCCTTGTCACAAGCGCAAGCCTTACGACTTTCCATTCCAACTTTCTGACTTCAAACAACTCCCGGATCATTGAATCTATTCTTATCCCGCCTTCCAAACTACCAGATATACTAATCAATCGAGACCTCCCCAGCAAAGAAGTTTCAACCCAGCATCAGTCCCTTCCATCCGACTCCAATCCCAACCAAGTCTCAGTCCGCCCCATGCCGTCCCAAGAATAACTCTTCCCTCGCCGCCATCACGATACGCTAATCTAGTCCATGCACCTCATTCCAGAACCCATGTTTCAGACCATGCTGTGGCGGGCAGCGGGGACATATAGATATAAGCGCGCCTCTCTTGGTGCGGCACATGCTCTCCCCATTATTACTTCTACGCCAGTAGCGCCTAACGCAGGACGCCTCCGATGGGGTGATTGATCAAAACCTCTGCACGTGATTATGCCGTCTTCGGTCGGTGCAAGGATGTATTCCAGCAGTGTGGAGCTTGCCGGTGGGACGGGCTAGAGAAGCAGGTCTCCTTCGATCTAGAATGGGGCACTGTTCTGGACAACCTTCCTCGTTGACTCGCAGCGTTGCGTCGTCTGAGCCAAGTCCTCATCCCTAGACAGCCTCACGTCTGCCATTTGTCTCCGGAAAGGGAGATTGAGGAGCGAATCCTCCCCGTCATACTCGGTGTTGCCGTTGGTGTCCTTGTGCTGGAACTTAGTCAGAAACTCTCGTCTTCCTCCCTACATCCAAGTTGACTCTTCGAGACGAGCTGGCTCTTAGGTGCAGTGATAGACGAAGGGAACAGCACACTGGGTCGGGACTGTAGACTCGTGAGACCGTGATTTCTGTTGCTATCCCATACGCCGGCACGATGCATTTTCAAGAGTTTCTCGTATCTCCTTATATGATTTCAATTTTCTCCGAGCCCTGCTCTTAGCTATTTAAGTTGCGTGGAAGGAGTGCTTTAACATTTTGCCACTTCTGCTTTGGACCTTTATTGGTGATTCGGTCCATCAATCTCTTGGCTTTGCGTTCTTCTAGATAGGAACGAGAAGCATAGGAAGGAATGAAGAAGGAGCATGAGAAAGAAGAAGGATCATGAGAAAGAAGAAGGATCATGAGAAGGAAGAGGGAGCGTACAAAGGAGTTGCCAAGTCGGATCAGCAGATCGAGTTGAAGACGCAGACTCGCGACTTCGACAGCTTGGATGCTACACCATGCGTCGACACAGTGCACTTTTCAGAGATACATTGTACCGTATAGAGTAGAATCCTCTTCGAGCCTCTCCAAGCTCTGTCTCCTGGTATCTTGATTGATTGGGAGATATGCTGTAACGGTTTGACTCTTTTGCTTTGAATCTTTGTTAATAATTTAGCTCATCAATATTCTAGCCTTGCGTTCTTTTCTATAGTTTCAAGAACTACATAAAGTTAGAACAAGTGTTCACATCAATTGTTAAATGTTTTGATAAATCAAGTTAAAGACGACGTAGACTCGCAACTTCGATAATAATATTCTATGCGTTAATACGATGCAAAATTTAGTAATTTTTAGCATTGCATGTAGATTTAGAGTCTTTGTCGAACTTAATTCTTTAATGTTTTAAATAAATAAAAGAAATACTTTAATAACTTGATTTTTCTATCTTAAACTTTGATAAATAAATTCGTTTATTGCTATTTTAACTTTGCGTTCTTTTATTAATATTTAGAATTAAGTTTGTTCTTTTACATTAGCACATTAAATACGCAAAAGATGCAAATATATATATATAAATATCAAGTTTATGCACATTGCTACTTTATACGTCGACATAATATATTCTTTAAAGATATTTATTCTTTATATAAATTTATTATTTATTTCAAGTCGCTTCTTAATATTTTAATTAATTAAGAAAAATATTTTAACAATTTATCTTCTTTGTTTTGAATTTTTATTAATAATATTATTTATTAACTTTTTGTCTTTACGTTCTTTTATAAATGTTAAGAATTAAATACATTGTTTTGTGCTAATATATTACATAAATAAATAAATTAAAAACATAAATATAAATAATTTTTTGCAAGATTCTAAACAAGTTTAAAAGCAAATATCTAAGTAGCAAATTCTTGAAGAACAAAACTTTAGCAAATTATTTATTCTAAGAGTAAAATTTCTTCTAAAAGTAAAATTCTTATAGAAGAAAAACTTTTATAAAGATAAAATTCTTTAAGAATAAATTCTTTATTCTAAGAGCGCATTCTTTTTAGAAATCGAAATTTTCTCTAAAAGTAAAATCTTCTTAAAGACAAATTTCTTGCAAACGAATTTTTTACTTAGAAAACAAATTTTATACTTTAAGAACAAATTCTTTATAAGAATAAAATCTTCTAAGAAAGAATTTTCTAAGAAACGAATTCTTTGTTCTAAGAGTAAATTTCTCTAAAAACAATTTTCTAAAAATTTATTTCTAGAGTTATATTAATTCGTAAAGAATTATTGCAAAACAATAATAAAATTAGAAAAACAACATTAATATTAATATTTTTATAGCAATTATTAATTAATTTTCTTATAAATTTATAAATGTGTTTCTTTAATTAATATTAAGAAATAAAATTATTAATGTTTTAATAAATAAATTTTTTATATGTAAAATATTAAGAACAAATTTTAATTTTAATTTATAATTTTAATTAAATAATAACGATTTTTATTTTATAATATTTAGTAAGAATTTATTTAAGTAATAAAAATACATAAATAGAAGAAATTTATATCTAAAATTAAATTATAAGTTAATAATTATTATTAATAATAAACAATTATTTACTTAAAAAGAAAACAATATTTGCTAATATTTATTTTCTAGTAATATAATAATTTAATTATATTATAAAAAAGATATAAATTAATATTTCTAATTTTTAATTATTATTTTTTTTTATTTTATAAACGTTTAATTAATTAAAATTTTACATTAATTAATTTTACATTTATAAATTTTACGTTTATAAATTTTACGTTTATAAATTTTACGTTTATAAATTTTACGTTTATAAAACTTATAATTATAAATTTAGTTAAAAATATTATATTAGAAATAACATTATTTAAAGTAATAAGCAAAACTTATATTAATTAATAGTAAAATAATAACTAATTCTTAATTGTAATAATAAATTATTAATTGTATAAAATTATTATTAATTTTTGTTTTCTTATTTTAAATCTTGCGTAATTTGTTGTTAATTAATTATTAATTTCTTCTAAATTTTAACAATTTATATTATATTTTTAATTTTAATGTTAACAATAATATAACAATATAACGTCTATTATTTTGTATTTTTATTTTACTAGATTTTTGTCTAAATTATAATAGAAATAACGATAATATTAAGTTTTATATTATTAGCGTTAATTATAATAAGAAACAACTTAATATTAATTAAATTTACAAATTCTATTTTAATAATTTTTCGTTATATAAGTTTAATTATTTTATTATAATAAAAACATTTTGTATTACATTTATATTTAAGATTTTCTTAAATAATATTAATTTTTTTTAGATATTATAAGAAGATTATAATCTATTAATTAATTGCTTAATTTGTCGTTAATTATTTATATAATTATAATAGTTAAATTAATTTTCTAGATAATTTGCGCTAAATTTTTTATTTCTTAATTAAATAAATTAAACGTCGCAAATCTTTTTATTTCTTATTTTCTTATCTAGTAAATTAAAAGTTTTAGAATTAAATTTAATAAATTTTTTATTTAAAATCTTTATATTTAATATAAAATATAATAAGCGCATTAATATTTATATAACAAATTTCTAATATTTAATTAATAAATATTTAATTTAAAAAATATAAGATTAAGAAAATATTTATTATATAAGTAAAAAAATACTTAACTTTAATTCTTATTTATTAAATCTTAATATTATAATAAAAAATACATATTATTAAATTAAATTAATTATTTTATTAATGTTTTTTATTTAAGACAAAATATAACGTTATATTGTTTATAATTCTTAAATTAAATAATAATAAAAATTTGCATAAATTGTTATAATAATTTTATTTTAATTATATTAATATCTTTTATAATATTTGCAATATTAATAATTAAAAAAAGCTTAAGAAATTTATAATAATTTTTTACTTAATATTTTGTTATAAGTTAATAAATTTTAACAAATTATATTAATTATTATGCGTAAAAATATTAAACAACAATATTATATCTTAAATAAATAATTTCTTTAGAATTTAATAATGTGCATAGTTTTATTTGCTAATAATTTAATATTTCTTTAATATTAATTTTTAATAAAAAGATTAAAATAATATTGAAAGATTAAATATAAAATTAATGTTAAACGTATTAAAACTTATAATATATTATTAACATTATTAAGATAAAAGTTAAATAATTTTAATAAATTCTATATAATATATTCGTTTATTATAATAAATTATAATATTAAAGTTTTTAATTTATAATTAATATATAAAGATAATTAAATTTAATAATTAATACATTTAAGAATTGTATTTTTATAATAATAATTCATTAATGTTATTAATTATAAACATTATTAATTTTGTTCTAGATTTTCTTAATTTAATTAATTAATTAATTATTTATATATTTTTAAAAACAAATATAAACGAAAATTTTATATTATTTTTAATAAAAAATAACGAACTTTATTAAAAATAACAATTTTTTAACATTTATAACTTCGTTTTAAATTATTCTTTTAAAACGTTTTTATATATTATATTTATTTGTGTTGCATTCTTAAATTAATAAATGTGCAATTAATAAAATATATAATTAAGAATTAACTTTATTTTAATGTTATAAATTTTATACTATATAATGTTGTTAACAATTACTAAAATAATAATAATAAATTGTTAATATTTATTAATCTTAATAAAATCTTATTTTATTTTGTGTTTTTTCTTGTCTTCTAGATACTTTTTCTTTGCACTTTTTTAATATAAATTATAAGTTAATCTTTCTTTTCGTTAGTCGTGCTAACAGGGTTAGGGTTAGGGTTAGGGTTAGGGTTAGGGTTAGGGTTAGGGTTAGGGTTAGGGTTAGGGTTAGGGTTAGGGTTAGGGTTAGGGTTAGGGTTAGGGTTAGGGTTAGGGT